>ERZ1066122.115-NODE-115-length-91215-cov-11.234401_pt1 | contig 91215 bp, 76 predicted proteins | sample MGYA00382769_ERZ1066122 | MGnify/ENA primary metagenome ERZ1066122 (study PRJEB33369, sample SAMEA5778352) | biofilm metagenome | biome: Industrial cooling water; feature: Water cooling tower basin; material: Biofilm | place: United Arab Emirates | collected... | reverse complement strand
AGCCGCTCGCCGCGGCGCTGAAGCCGATCTACACGGCGCTGAATGCCGACGCCGCAGCGGCGGCCTTGGAGGCCTTCGCGGCGGGGCCCTGGGGTGAGCGCTATCCCCCCATCGTCGCGAGCTGGCGGCGCAACTGGGCGCAGGTCGTGCCCTTCTTCGCCTTCTCGCCGGCGGTACGCCGCATCATCTACACGACGAACGCGATCGAGAGCTTGCACAGTCAGGTGCGGAAAGCGATTCGGAACAAGGGCCACTTCCCCAGCGATGAGGCGGCCGTGAAGCTCATCTTTCTCGCGCTCCGCCAGGCGGAAGCGAAGTGGCAGCGACCGCCGGCGGCGTGGCAGCAAGCGAAAGCGCAGTTTGCGATTCAGTTCGGCGAGCGCTTCCTGGTCGCCGCCTGATCACCCTCGGCGCACACACAAAACTCTGGACACGCCCCTCGCGACCATCCCGCCCCATCGCCCCCGCACTCGCCACTCGCGACCATCCCGCCCCATCGCTCCCCCGTTCCCCCCGCGCCCTCCCCCGTTACCCCCCCGGCCCCGCCCGCGTCCTTCTCGCGACGGCCACTTGCACCTCGGTGTCGAGTCTCGGCCCTTGCCCCAGGAACTTGAGCGCGCGGTGATCTCCTGCGTCGCGCGACCCTCCGCCTCGCCTACGCATGACTGCCTTCCTGCTTCGGTCCGGTGCGCTGCTCCTCGCGGCGGCCCTGTGCGTCCCCGGTACCAGCGCGCAGGCGCAACTCACCGTCGACGCGCTCGAGCTCTTCGTCACGACACCCGATTCCGCCGACGTCGTGCGCACCGTGCGGGTGCGCAACGATGGCAACGTGCGGATCCAGGCCGAGGTGCTCACGGAGGACTGGGAACGCGATGAAGCGGGGACCAATCGTTTCCTGCCGCTCGGATCGCACGCGCGCAGCTGTCGTGATGCACTGACCGTCTTTCCCGGTACGGTGGCGCTCGAGCCCGGCGAAGCGGCCACGCTGCGGGTGCGCATCGCGGGCGGTGCGCCCGCGTGTTGGGGCGTGGTGTTTCTCGCGCATCGCACCACGATGGCCAATGAAGGACGGCAGCTCAGCTACACTGTGCGTACGGGCGTGAAGGTGTACGTCGAGCCGGTGCGTGCGCTTCGCGATGGGGCGATCGAAGCGATGACCTTGCGCTCGGACGCAGTAGACTCGAGTGCGTTCAACGATGCGGTGATCACCCCGTCGGAAGCGAGCGGACGGAGCGCCGGTGGTCCGGCGCTCGACGTGCTGTTTCGCAACCTTGGACAGGCGCAGCTCTCGGTGCGCGGCACGCTCGAAGTGCGGCGCGATGACGATACCGCGGCGTGGCGCGAGGAGATGCCGGCGTTTCCGGTGCTGCCCGAGGCGCGCCGGCGCGTGACGATGTCGTTGCCCGCGCTCCCGCCAGGTCGCTACGTAATTCTCGCGCTGCTCGATTTCGGCGGCGCCGAACTCGTGGCCGGTCAGCTCGAGTACGAGGTGCGGTAACGTGCGCGGCGGGTGGAGCCGGTGCCGCGTGGTCATGCGGCGAGGGTGCATGCTGACCACGGCGCTCGCGGGCCTCGTGGTGCTTGTCGTGTGGCCACGCACGTTCGTGCAGGCGCAGACGACCGAGTTCACGTTGAGCACCGGTGCGGTGACGTTCCCGACACCAACCGCCGCCAACTACAGTACGTGGCCACCAAGTGCGACCGGGCCCGTCACCGACTCGGTGGCTGTGCCCTTCGACGTGACCCGGACGAGTACCGGCTGGCGCATTGCCACGGTGCTCATTCGCTGCACGGCCGTGGCCGGTGGCAAGGCGTGCGGTGACATCGAGTGGCGGAACGGTGCCACCGGCGCGTGGCAGACCCTGACGCTCACGGATGCCGAAGTGGAAACGCGCTGGCTGTGGTTCTTCGGCTCGAACTTCGGCTGGAGCAACACACTCTGGCTGCGTGTGAGGTTGCGTCCCGGTGATCCGATTCCGTCGGTCATGAGCAGTCAGATCGCGTTATCGCTCGAGGTCTATCGACCGTGATGGGTCCGCGTGTCGTAGGGTCGCGTCGCCTGCGGGTTGCGATCATGAGCGCTGCCGCGATGCTGTGCGTTGTGCCACCGGCCGACGCACGCGATGTCGGGCCGACATCGTCGTCGAGCGACGGTTCCGGCATTGCGCCGCCACCGGTCGTGCGCGTGGTGGCACCGGTGCACGTCCCGGCGTCGCCGCGCAGCGTGCGCGTCGTGCGTGTCGATCTGCCGGCGGAGCTCCGCCATGTCGACTCGGTGCAGTTTCGCATCACGCCGGTCGGCACCGGCAGCATCACGAGCGCGCGTGAAGGCGTGCTGGAAGCCGGACGCCAGCGTGTGATCTTCACCGTCGTGGTGCCGACGGACGCGCCAGCGGGGCCGATGCCGGTGGCCGATGTGCGATTCGATGTCATCGAGACGCAACCAACGGCCAGCGACGGGTACGATCCGACATGGCTCGCGACCTGGCGTGAGTCGTCGGAGGCGGAGCCGACGACTGCCCGCACGACCGACGCGATCATCGTGCCGGTCATTCTGGATATCACGCCGGTCCATCGCGTGCAGCTCAGCACCGACGCGGCGATGGTGCACGCGCTGGCCGGTCGACGGGATCGTGTGCTCGTGCGCGTGCGCAACGAGGGCAACATCACCGATACGATTGCGCTGGATGTGAGCGCCCCATCAGGCTGGCGCGCACGGCTCGACGAGAGCGCGCCGCTGGTGCTCTCGGCGGGTGCGACGGCGACGCGCACGGTCCTCCTTACGCCACCCGTCACGTATCGCGATGGCGTCAATGAACTCGTCGTGCAGCATCGCAGCGCGCATACCTCGGCCTCGCTCACCGTTCCGCTCACGCTGCTGCCGCCCACGCGCGCCACGGTGTTCGGACCGCAGTTGCGCGTCACGTACAGCGCTGTGCAACAGGCGGGCGTGGGCTACGCCGACGCGTGGGGGCTGTCGTTGACGGGTCCGATGGGACACGGCGTCGACCTCGATGCGTCCTGGACGCAACGGGCGCTCGCCGGAGCGCCTGGGCTCGCGCGGGTCGGTGGCGGACAACTCTTCCCGACGCTGTCCCTCCGACACGCGCGCTGGCGCGCCGATGTCGGCAACGCGACGGCGGACTTCGGTGATCTGGCGGGTCTGATGCGCAGCGGCCGAGGGTTCGCCGCGACGGTCACCGACAGCACGCGACGGCTCGCCATCATGCTGGCGCGCCCCTTCGTCTTCGACGGTGCGCCGCGTGACGGTGGTGTGCTCGCGGGCGTTCGTGGTGAGCTGCGCACACATGGCGTGCAGCTGCACGGCGTGGTCTCGCATCTGCGCGATCCCTTGCTCACACAGGGCACGCTCGATGCGCTCGCGCTCGGGGTGCAGCGTCCTGCTGGCGACCGGGCGCTCGAAGCGCGTGCCGAACTCGCGCTGCGGCGCGTCTCGGGTATCGGGCCGATCGCGTCGGCGCGCAGCACGACGCTCGGCGCCTCGGCCGAGTTCACGCGACGTGTCGACGCCAACGAATGGCGACTGCGCGTGACGAGTGCGCCCGGTGGCAGCGCGGCGCTCGCACGCGCCGAGCAGGAGATCACGCTCACGGGCTCGCAACAGCTCGGTGCGATGCGACTCGGATTGGTGGGGTGGCATGCGGACGACGTAGGCATCGTTGGTGGGACGATGCCGCTGAACGGCGGCGGCGCGTCCACCGTGCTGCCGATGCGTCGCCTCACGCAGCGCGTGTCCGGCGTGGGCGTGCTGCCGCAATGGCGCCTCGGTACGGGAACGACCGTTGGGCTGGAGGCGCGCGTGGGGCGCACCGACGGTGGCGATGCGCAGCTGCGGCAGTCGGTGGAGACGCGTGTCCTGGGGGGATTCGGGGCGACGCGGCTGGGGAACGCGCTGCTCACGAGCACCGCGGTGCTCACGCGTACGTCGCGCGCGTTCGGTGCCGATACCAGCGCGGCGACGCGCACCGTGCTTGCACCCGATCAGCAGCTCGCGTGGACCACACAACTCCTCGTCCCGACGCGCCTTGGCGCGATCGATGTGTTTTCGTCGGTGCAACGGGTGATCGGAACAAGTGCATTCGCGTTCGGTCAGCACGATGTGACCATGCGCGTGGAGCAGGTGCGACTGCCGCGACTCGCCGATCGGGTGTTGGTGAGTGCGGCCGTTGGACGCATCACCAGCTTCGCCGGCGGTGGCGCCGTGCTCACGAAGCGGATCGGTGCGTCGGTGCAACTGCCGTTCGACAGTTGGGTGCGGATCGATGTCGAGCAGAATCCGTTTCTGCGACTCGGCGGGTCACGCGGTTGGACGACGGCGCTGCGCATCGAACGTCGCTTCGGAACGCCCGCGCTGTTGCGCGGTGGTCGCGGCACGGGTGTCGTGTTCGAGGATCGCAATGGCAATGGGGTACGTGATCCGGGAGAACGTGGTCTGGCCGGCGTCGTGGTGCGCGTCGGTGGCGAAGCGGTGATCACCGACGCCGGTGGTGCGTATCGCCTGCAGCGGCCCGGCAGCGGCGTCGTGGACATCGATGAACGTTCGTTGCCCATGGGGTTGCTGGTCGCACCGCAGGCGGCGCGAGCGATGGCGTCGAGCAGCTTCGATGGAGCGACCGATATCCCGGTGATTCCGACAGGGGATCTGATCGTGCAGCTGGTGATGGTGAGCGACAGTCTCACCGGGACGCGCGGTCGCGAGAGTCTCGCCGACGTCCGTGTGTACGCGGTCGATGCATTCGGTCGACGCCATCTCGCACGTCGTGTGTCGGCGGAGCACGCGCAGTTCGAAGCGTTGCCCCCGGGTCGCTACACGATCGAGGTCGACGCGGCCGCCGCTGCCGAACCGTTGGTGCTGCAGGGGGCGCCGCCGGTGGCGGAGGTGGATGGGCGTCGTGAGCGACAGGTGCTCAGCGTGCCACTGGGCCCGCGTCGGGTCCGGCTGTTCCGCGGTGGCGCGGTGACACACACGACCTCCCAGGCGATGTCGGCAGAGGCCCGGCGATGACGCGGGGTCGCGTTGGCTCCATGGGTCGTCGCCTGTCGCTGTGGCGTGCGCGAGTCACGCGCGCCATGGGGGCAAGCGTGTTGGCGATGAGCGTACTCGCGGCCTGTGGAGAGACGCCGCTTGCTCCGCTCGCGACACCCGAGGTGTTGGTGTATCGCGCCGATCAGCAGCTGCCGACGCCCGCGCGACTCGACGGTGAGCTCATCATCCAGCGCGTCGACGGCGAACGCTTTGAAGGCCGGCTCGACGTGCGTCGCACCTTGTCCACGGGCGCGATCGAACGGTTCGGTGGCTTCGTGCGTGGTCGACGTGATTCGCGAACGATCAGCTTCGAGTTCGCGGTCGATGGCAGTGTGATGCGACACGTTGGCGAGACCGACGGATCGCGTCACACCGGCACGTGGATCGACGAGGGCGCGCTCGGTGGGTCGATCGTGTCGGGTGCGTTCACCCTGGAGCCTCGCACATGAGCGGGAACACGCGGCGTCACGTTGGCCCGCGCGCCCACCGTCGGATCGCGCGGTGGTGTGTGCTGGTACTGACCGCGCTCGTCGTGGGTGTGAGCGCGCGCGCGTCCGCGCAGACGACGTGTTCGGTGGCCAATCCGCCGAGCGGTCAGTCGCGGGTGTGCTCCGTCACGTTGCGCGGTACGCTGTCGCTCCCCGGTATCGTGGACGTGCGGCTGAGCACGAGCGCCACGAACATTGCGGGCGCACCGGTCGCGACCGATGCGACGTTTCGTGCGGCGGGTGATACGGGCATCGTGGTGACGGGTCCGGTGCTCGAGGTGCGCTCCACGGGCGCGGTGTCGGTGACGCTCGTGAACGCGCCGGCGTTCACCGGACCAGTGCCCAAGCCGGCCAGTGATGTCCATCTGGGCGTCTCCACGGTGACCGGTGTGTGCGGCGGGGTCGCCATGAGCGCGCTGGCCATCACGCCGCTGGCGGTGCAGCAGGCGTCGCCGCGACTGCTGTTCCGCTCCACCGTCGCGGTGACGAGCGCGACGCGGCAGCTCTGTTTCCGGGTCTGGTGGCGCTTCGCCTCGGACGCCCCGGGGAACTACACCTTGCCGCTGACGGTGAGCACGACGGCGCCCTGAACGCGTCCTGGGGACACGCAAGCGCACCGTTACGTCACCGGCACGAACCGTCTATGGGGGTTACGGCGCGGTGACGCACGCGTTCCCTGCGCGCTGAACTCCGGCACAACTCCTGCCGATACCCTTCGATATGCCGTGTATCGAAGGGCTTCGCCTCCGGATCCGGGGGAAATTCGTCGCGTTGGTACTGCTGGGTGTCGCGAGCGCGCCACGCGTGGGCGGCGCGCAGGCCGCGGCGGCCACAGCGCGCGTGACGCAGACGCACGTGCTGGCCGGATCGGTGGGTGCCGCCCTGGCGACGTCGGCGGTACGCGTGCAGCTGGACGGCGGAGCGGATGGGCGCGACTGGCTCGTCGAGAGCGAAGCGCGGACCAACACGGTCGCGCAGCCCGTCTTGCACGCGAGCGCGGTGCGCGGCGCCTGGTTCTGGCAGCGCGTGGACGGCACGTGGCAGCGCTGGGATGGCCGCGAGATTCCCCTCGGTACCACGCTGACGCCCGGCGTCCACACGGTTCGCGTGCGCCTGCGCGGGCCGGCCGAGGCAGAGCCTCCCGCGCTGACAGTGCGGTTGGTGCCGGTGTCGGCGTCTGCGCGCCTCAGCGCCGTCGAGCCAACCCGCGCATCGGGCACGCCGCGTCGGTAGATTGTGGGGGTCGCTGCGGCGACCCATCATGCCGGCGCCCGCTGGCCCGCTTTCCTCTCGCGCGATTGAACGTTCGTCATGCCCGATATCACTTGTCAGCGCTGCGGTCAGACGCGCGCCGGTTTCGAGAAGGCGCCCCTCGGTGTCACCGGGGCGACCGCCGAACGCCTCGTGGCGTCGGTCTGCCAGGCGTGCTGGGCCGAGTGGCTCAAGCAGCAGACCATGCTCATCAACCACTATGGGCTCAATCTCATGGACGCGCAGGCGCGCACCTTTCTGAGCCGCAACCGCGACGCCTATCTCTTCAAGACGGGCGCGGAAGAAGCCGTGGACACGACGAAGCAGGGCACGATCAGCTGGTAGACCGCACCTGACGCCACGCGCCCGAACGCACGAGCCAAAACACGACACCCCGGCCACCATCAGATGGCCGGGGTGTCGCGTTTGGGGGAGTGTCGTGCGGTCCTGCGGGGTGTTGCAATCGGGTCAGCCGTTACCGGCGATGTAGCGGGCAAAGCGCCCGCAGACGGTGCACTTGAGCGTGACGTGCGAGTTCGTTGGCGGCGGATAGAGCGCGGGCTCGCGCGTGATCTCGCCGGAGCAGGACGGACAGGCCAACGGCAAGGCACTGCGATCGCTCGCAATCAGGTGCAGGGCCTGCGCTGGATTGTAGGTATTCGGCCGTGGCTTCCGCATGCTGCCCCTCCTCGGGTGTGCGTGGCGCAGTGCGACCATCGCAGTGCGCGATGGAATCATTGTATTGCGCGGCGCAGCATCTCTCTACTGAAAGAACAAGAAATAACCTCCTTGACGTGTTATGTCAGTTAGAGTTCGGTCCGGCCAGTCCGAACTTGCGGCGACCGGTCGGTCGGACTGCACCTCGGCGCCGCACCCTTGCCAAAGTCTGCGCGTCCGCTGAGGGTTGATGACATGGCCACCCGATCCGCCCCCGCGGCCCCTGCGGCGATCATCGAGCACCAGCCCGGCGCCCCCCATCCGCTCACCGTTGATCCCGACACGGCCGACGCGCTCAAGCTGTGGGTCGTCTTGTCGCGCGCTCAGGCCGCCGTCGCGAATCACGTCGCGGCCGACGTGCAGCGCCATGGGCTCACGCTGACCGAGTTCGCCATTCTCGAGGCGCTCTACCATCGGGGCGCCATGCTGCTCGGCGAGGTGCAGCGCCGCATTCTCGTCTCGAGTGGCGGGATCACCTTCCTCGTCGACCGCCTCGTCGCCAAGGGGCTCGTGGAGCGTCAGGCGTGCCCCTCCGATCGGCGCGCACGCTACGCGGCGCTCACGCCCGCGGGAGAGGCGCTTATCGCGCGCATCTTCCCTGGCCACGCCGAGGCGATTCGTCGAGCGGTGAGCACGCTCGCTCCCGACGAGCAGCGTGCGGCGATTGGTCTGCTGCGCACGTTGGGGCGCGGGGCGGCGGCGCTTGAGCGGGAGGGGGCCGACCCGACCCCTTGACCGATCGGCTGGCGGATGTATCTTAGTTCTGAGATGTATATGACTGAGCCGCCGCCCGGTGGTTCACCCCTCCCTCACTGCGACTTCACGGAGCGCCCCCATGCGCTGGGCCATCGACCTGACTCACAGCCAGATCACCTTCGCCGTCAAGCACCTGGGTATCTCCACGGTGCGCGGCACCTTTGACGCCTTCTCGGGCACGATCGACGAAACGGACGGCGTAGTGACTGGCGCCGAGATCACGATCGACGTCGCGTCCCTCAATACGGGTACCGCGCAGCGCGACGATCACCTGCGTTCGGCCGACTTCTTCGACGTTGCCAATCACCCGACCGCCACGTTCCGTCTGCTCGACGCGACGCGCACGGGCAGCGATCTGTCGGCGCGCGGCGAGCTCACGATCCGCGGCGTGACCAAGCCGGTCACGCTTACCGGTGAGATCGGCGGACCGGCCAAGGACCCGTGGGGCAACACGAAGGTGAGCGCCACGCTCAGCACGAAGCTGCCGCGCAAGGAGTGGGGCCTCACGTGGAATGCGACGCTCGAGACGGGCGGCCTGCTCGTGAGCGAGGACGTGAAGCTCGACATCGAACTGCAGGCGGCGCCGGCCGCGTGAGCGGCGCACGCTGCGACGACGAAACACAACGGGCGGTCCGCATCGTGCGGGCCGCCCGTTGTGCGTTGCGTGCGTGATGAGGGGGAGCTCAGCCGACAAACACCACGTCGCCGTCACCATCGATCCCCAACTCCTGCTCGCGACCACAGACGCCACACACAAGCAGCGCCTGCCACTCCACACCGAGCGCGTCGCGCACCTGCGGCTTGGCGACGTCGAGCTTGACGCGACGGTAGCTGTACTCGAGACACCCCGTGCACGCATGCGCCCGCGCAATGCGCTCGGCCCGCTCGCGGGAAATGGGCATCACCCCTCGCGACCGCCGTCGCCGCCGCGGCCCGTGCCGAGCATGCCGCGCGTGGGGTCGGGATAACCGAGCGATGGCGCGCCGGAGGCGCGGCCAGGCAGCGGTGCGCTCCCCGGCGAGGTGTCGCTGCCTTCGCGTGCGCGCAGCAGTTCGCGCAAGCCACCGAGGGCACCCATCACCCCCGACGCTTCGGCTGGCAGGAAGATCGTCGACCCCTTGCCGGCGGCGAGGTGCGGCAGCGCCTCGAGATACTTGAGCCCGAGCAGATAGGTGGACGCCTGTCCTTCGGGAAGCGCGGCGGCGATGCGCGCGATGGCGGCCGCTTCGGCGTCGGCCATGGCCAGACGCGCTTCGGCGGCACCCTGCGCACGCAGGATCGCGGCTTCGCGCTCGCCTTCGGCGGTACGCACCTGCGCTTCGCGACGCCCTTCGGCTTCGAGCACTGCGGCGCGCTTGCTTGCTTCGGCGTTGGTCACCGCCGCGCGACGCTCACGCTCGGCGCGCATCTGCAGCTCCATGCTCTGCTGAATGTCGCGCGGTGGTTCGATGCTCTGCAGCTCGACGCGCGTCACATCGACGCCCCAGCCGATGGAGGCCTCCTCGATGACTTCGCGCATGCGCTGGTTGATCACGTCGCGGCTCGAGAGCGTTGCGTCGAGCTCCATCTCACCCACGATGTTGCGCAGGGTCGTGCGCGTGAGTGTTTCGAGGGCGAACGGAAGATTCGCGACCGAGTACGTGGCCTTCTGCGGATCGGCGACGCGGTAGTACAGCACCGCGTCGATGTCGATGGTCACGTTGTCCTTCGTGATCACCGGCTGACTCGGAAAGTTGAGCACCTGTTCGCGCAGATCGATGCGCGCGGTGGACGACTCGACAATGCGCTTGGCGCCGTTCGCGTCGGTCTCGAAATAGCGCACGTCGATCGTGCGCGGGCGCTCGATGAACGGGATCAGAATGTTCAGACCGGAACGCGCGATCCGATCGAAGCGTCCGAGCCGCTCGACGACGATGACTTCAGCCTGACCGATGATCCGGATCGCCGACGCGGCAATGGCGAGCGCGAGGACGGCGAGAATGATGCCGGCAATGAGCATGAGTGGCCTCCGACGGGGGTCACGGGGCGCGCCGGACGGGCGTCCCCTCCCACAAAACTACACAGGCCGCGCGCACCGGGGATGGTGCGCGCGGCCTGTCAGATGCCGAACGAGGAACGCGTTACTTGCCGACCCAATCCGCCACGAAGACGTTCGTCTCGCCCATTTCCTTCGCGCCGCGGTTGGACGCCCAGATGAGCTTCTTGCCATCGGGGCTGAACATCGGGAAGCCGTCGAACTCGCCGTGCGTGGTGATCTGCGTGAGGCCGGTGCCATCCAGATTCACGATGTACAGGTCGAAGTTGCGGCTGCGCGGATTCGTGTGGTTCGAGGCGAAAATGATGCGCTGTCCGTCCGGCGTCCACGTCGGACCGAAGTTGGCGCCGCCGAGCTGCGTGATCTGTCGATTGTCGCTGCCGTCCGCGTTCATCACGAACAGCTCGACCTTGCTCGGGCGGATCATGTTCTTCGCCAGCAGTTCGTTGTACGCGGCGAGTTCCGCACTGTCGGTGGGATGATGCGCACGGTAGACGATCTTCGTGCCATCGGGCGACCACCACGGTCCGCCGTCGTAGCCGACCGTATTCGTGAGCCGCTTCACGTCCGTGCCGTCGACATTCATGGTGTAGATGTCGAGGTCGCCGTCCTTCATGGACGTGAAGACGATGCGCTTGCCGTCGGGCGACAGGATGCCCTCGGCGGTGTAGACGCCGTAGTTCGTGAGGCGCTTGAGGTCCGAGCCGTCGGGGTTGGCCGTGTAGATGTCGTACGGATCGAGCGGCCACACGTAGCCGGCCGACGGATCGGGACGCGGCGGGCACGCCGTGTCGGCGTGATGCGTCGCGGCGAAGAAGACGCGCTGATCGCCGTTGTAGAAGTAGCCGCAGGTCGTCTTGCCACCCGCGGAGATCTTCGTGACCTCGGAGCCATCGGCACGCATGACGTACTGCTGATCGCAGGTGCGTCCGTCGCGTGTGCTCTGGAAGGTGATGTACTCGCCGTTGGCGCTCCAGTACGCTTCGGCGTTCTCGCCACCGAAGGTGAGCTGCTTGAGGTTGGCGAGGTACGGCTGCTCACCGGCTTCGATGGCCGCGACGTTCACGGTGGAGTCGCCACTTGCGGTGGCGGCGGAATCTGGCGTCGGGGAGTCGGACGCGCCGCCGCAGGCGATGAACGCAGCGAGACCGAGGCAGGCGAGCGCGGCGCCACCAACGGCGCGGGCGAGGGCAACGGGACGGGTCGTAGGCATGGCAGGGAGCCTAGCCGGGTCGACGGATGGGGGGGAGTCCGTACAATTCCGGAGCCGACGTCCACAGACACGAACGGGTCCCCGTCGAGGGACCCGTTCGTTTGCCTGCAGACCGATGGTCGGCGTCAGTTGCCGCGGTTGCTCGCGCTGCGCGTGGGGCGGGCGGCCTCGGCACGGGCGGCGGCGAAGAGCTCGGCCTGGGTGTTGCCTTTGCGGAGCAGCTCCATCGCCTTGCGCAGCTGGTTGTCGTCCTTGATCTCGCGGCGCTTGGCCAGCGTGTCACCGAAGGCGACGCGCGCGATGCGGTTTTCGAGGTAGCGGTCGGGCCAGCGCCGTCCCTTGCTCCACACCTCGCGATCGATTTTCACGCCGGCCGTGTCGAGGCGGGTGTAGAAGTCGTCGACCCAGGCGCTCTGCAGTTCGAAGTCCGGGCGCACCTTGTCACGCAGCTCGATGGCCAGTTCTCCAAGCACGGAGAAGAACTGCCCCGTCTTCGGGAGCACGAGGCGGGCAATGGCCTGCTCGTCGCTCGAGATCGTGTCGGGGCGGACCATGATGTCGGGCGTGATGCCACCGCCGCCGTACAGCGTGCGTCCGCCCACAGACTTGTACGTGGGCCGATTGGAGATCGACGTATCGATGACGGCCGTGTCGGCGACCGGATCGAGCACGAACGCGTCGCCCTGCTTGCGGTCCTTCTGGATGCTGCGACCGCTCGGCGTGAACCACTTGCCCGTCGTGATCTTGAGCGCGTAGCCGCCGTCGAGCGGATAGAGCGACTGCACGAGCCCCTTGCCGAACGACGTCGTGCCGAGCACGAGGGCACGGTCATAGTCCTGCAGGGCGCCGGCGAGGATTTCCGACGCGGACGCGGAGCCGCCGTCGGTCAGGACGACGAGCGGGATGTCGGCCGCGAGCGGATCGCGATCGGTCCGGAAATGCTGTTCATCGCCGCGGCCTCGCACGCTGGCTACTTCCTTGTCGCGTGGCAGGAAGAGATTGGCGGTGGCGATGGCCTGATCGAGAATGCCACCCGGGTTGCCGCGCACATCGAGGATGATGCCCTTGGCCCCACGGGCGCGCAGGGCGCTGACGGCCTTGGCGACGTCGTCGGTGGTGTTCTCGCTGAAGCGCTCGATGGGGATGTAGCCCGTGCGTTCGTCCACCAGCATGGAGTAGCGCACGGCCGGCACCTTCACTTCCGCGCGGCGGAAGTTGAGGGTGAGCGGCTCGGCGACGCCCGGACGCCCGAAGGTCACGCGCACGTTGGTGCCCGGGAGGCCGAGCAGCTTGTTCTGCACCTGCTGCGAGGTCCAACCACGCGCCGGGAAGGTGTCGATCTGCAGAATGCGATCGCCTTCCATGACGCCGCCGCGCTCGGCGGGCGTCTCAGGGAAGACCTTGCCCACGGTGATGTACGCCCCGATGGGCGTGATCTCCATGCCGAGGCCGGCGTAGCGCCCGTTGGTGTTGCGCGTGAACTCCGCCATCTGCTGGGGCGAGAAGAGCTCGGTGTACGGATCGTTGAGCTCCTTCACGAGACCGCGGGCGGCCTTTTCGTACAGCGCGTTGGCGTCGATGGTGTCGACGTAGCGCAGATGCACGAAGGTGAGCACCTGATCCAGGAGCTGCGCCCCGCCGCGCACGTCGCGCGCCTGCAGGGCAAAGCCGCCGGCGAGCGCGGGGACCACCAGGAAGCCAGCCACGAGGGCGGCCTTGCGGAGACGGGTCATGCGGGCGCCTCGAGAGAGGAAGGCGGGAAGGGACGAGCGAGCCTCCCCCCACGCTGTGTGGAAGAAGGGAGAATCACAAGGGGTGTGATGATAGACGTTGGACCCCGCGTCGGCGTTTCCGGTTCCCGTTCGGGGACGGAATGGTGCGGCGGGGGATGAATCGGTCCGGCGCCGGCCGGGTCAGCTCTCGTCGCGCGGGCGGCTCGAGAGGACGTAGTCCACGAACCAGTTCCGTTCGTATTGCCGGATCCCCACGTCGCGGACGAGGCCGGCGGAGAGGAGCATCTCGTGGGCCGGCTGCAGCACGCGCTGCAGGTGGCTGGGATAGCGCTGCGTGAGCGGCAACTGCTCGGCCAGCCGTTCGAGCGGGACGCGCCACGAGAGGCGCCCCTCGGCGCGGGCCACCTCGAGGAGGCGGTAGAGGCGGCGGGCCACCGGGCTCGAGAGCGCGTGGTAGCGGGCCACCGAGAGCGCCACGACGTGGCGCGAGAAGAGATTTGCGCGCAGCGTGGGGGAGAGCACCACGCGTGCGTCGCCGGGTTCGCCGGTGGCGAGGTTGGCGAAGAGGCTCATCTGCTCGCGCTCGGCGGCACGACGACGCTGCACGGCCACCGAGGAGAGCAACGTGAACGCGAGCTCGGGTCGGTCACCGGTGGTGGCCGTGAAGTAGGCACCGGTGGACTCGAGCGTGGTACGTTCGAGCCGCGTCAGCGCCCCGCGCAGCTGCTCGTAGGTGCGCCCGTCGGCGCGACGTCCCATGGATCGGAGAAAGGCGTGCAGCGTGAAGTGCACAGCGCCGTCGGCAGGGGCGCCGGCTTCCTGCCAGCGGTGCAGCAGCTCGACGTAGACGTCCTGGTCAAACGTACCGGGGAGCCGATCGCCGGGAGCAGGGATGACGCGCCAGCGCCCGCCGTTGTCGGCGGTGAACGAGACGGGCGAGTCGTCGGCTGAATCACTCAGCCGGAAGAGCGGCAGGGCTTCGAGGGCGCGATCGAGCATCACGCCCCGGGTGGCCGTCCGCCGACGCGCGGCGAGGGTCATCCGCGAAAGTTGGTGATGCGGCGCACGCGAGGCCAGTGGGGGCGGTCAATACTCCGCAAAGATCCGCTGCAACTCGACCGGGTCACGCGTGCGCGTGAGCGCGAGCATGAGCAGGATGCGCGCCTTTTGCGGCGTGAGATGCTGTGACACGACCTGCCGCGGCAGCGCACGTTCGGCGGCGCGCGCGGAATCGGGACGCGCGGCCGTGCTCGCATTCGTCGGCGTCGTGTCGGGAGCAGCGGCGCGCGGCAGCGCACTCACGTTGTCGCCCGATGGGAAGGCGGTCACGACCTGCACCCCTTGCTCGCGCAAGCGGCGGAACGCGGCAGCCTCCGAGGGAGCGAAGCCGGTGGTCGCCACCACGAGGCCCGCAGGCACCGTGTCGAAGCGCGGGCCGGTGCCGCCGGGATACGAAAACGCCAGCTCGACGCGCGGCAGACTATCCACGCGACGCACGTCGAACTCACTGCGCGCGCCGAAGCGACGCACCGGCGCGAAGAAGTAGGTGGGGCCATTCGACGACACGACGCCGAGCAGGCCCATGTCGCCGCCGCTGAAGCCGCCGGTGCGCTGATAGAGCTTGCGCACTTCGCGGGCCGAGATGATGCGATCGTCCATCACGACGGTGACGCCCTTGCCGACACTCTGCGGGGCGGCGGCGGTGCGCACGGCGGCGAGCAGGTTGATCGGACCGTCGGGGCTGATGCCGGTGGCCGGTCGCTGCGCGCCGACCACGATGACCGGCTTGTCGTGCGTGACGGCGAGGTAGAGAAAGAACGCCGTTTCCTCCAGCCGATCGGTGCCGTGCGTGACAACGATGCCGGCGAGATCGGGGCGTTCGTCGAAGGCGCGATTGATGCGCTTGGCGAGCGCGAGCCACTGCGCCGGTGTGATCATTGTGCTCGCGACGTTGGCGAACTGCTCCGCCTCCACGCGCGCGTGTCGCGAGAGCTCCGGCACCGAGGCGACGATCTGTTCGGCGGTGAGCGTGCCCGCGCGATAGCCCCCGAGCGTACCCGGCGCGTCCTGCACGCCGGCAATGGTGCCGCCGGTCGCGAGGATGAGCACGGCGGGGCGCGCGCTGCTGTCGGCCCCCTGCGCCGACCCGACGTGCGGTGTGATGACGAGGAGGCTCAGCGCGATCGGCAGCGATCGCCAGCGAGAGAGGCGGGGGAGTGGGCGCATGAGCGCGGAAGCTCGCGGCCGGCGCGGTCGGGCGCAATGCAGGTGCGCGTGAATCGACGCCTCCCCATTGCCGCGGTGCGCCGATGGTCGCACGTTCACCTGATGCGACGCGACGGAATACTGTGGATTGGCGTGTGCCTCACGTTGTGGATGGGCGCCCGTGACGCACTGCACGCGCAGACGGTGCAGGGGGTGCTGCTCGGCCGCACGCCACCGCAGCCGCTGTCGGGGGTGGTGATCACGGCGGCCCGGACGCGCGACGGCGAGATCGTCGCGCGCGGGGTGACGAGCGAAAGCGGACGGTTTCTCCTCACGGTGGGTTCGGATTCGGTGGTGGTGCGCGCGCTGCGCATCGGACAGCGTCCGGTGACGCTCTTTCTTGGCCGTCTCGCGGCTGGTGCGCGCGAGGATGTGAGTCGCACGCTACCGGACGAGCCCGTGGCGATCGCGTCCGTGCGTGTACGGGAGCGCGCGCGCTGCGGCGCGACGACGCCTGACAGCAGTGTGGTCTCGGCACTCTTCGCCGACGCGTTGACGGCACTCGCCGGTTCGGTGAGCGCCATGGAAGGGGCCGCGCCGGTGATGCGCAGTTTGCGCGTCGAGGAGGAGCGCGATCGGCGGGGACGGGTGCAGGCGATTTCGCCCCCTCAGGTGAGCGAAGGCGCCACCACGCAGGCGTTTCGCAGCGTGCCGGTGCCGCTGTTGCTGCACGAGGGGTTCGTGGTGCGCGAGGCGGACGGCGGTTCGACGTACCGTGCGCCTGACGCGGTGGTGCTGACCGATGATCGCTTCCTCGCGCGCACGTGTCTCGCGCTCGATCGCTCGCGTGAAGACGAGGGGCGCATCGGTATTCGCTTCACGCCTGTCAAGCGCTCTGACGCACGGATCGACGTGGAGGGTGTGCTCTGGCTCGATGCGGCGACGCGCGCGCTCGAGACCCTCGAGTTCGGTTACCTGGGACTTACGGCGGCGGCGGCGTCGGTGAATCCCGGCGGTACCGTGGAGTACACGCAACTGCCCGATGGCCGATGGATCATCGAACGGTGGGCGTTGCGCATGCCGCGCCTCGACGTCACGATGGTGCCGGTGCCGCGCGGCGGCGGCCGCATGGACCGGCTGCAGGCAACTGGTACGACGGTGGTGCGCGGCATCGTGACGGAAGTGCGAGCCGGCGAACGCGTGCTGTACTCGGCGGGTGGAGCATCGGGTGATGCGGCGCTGCGCTCGGCGCTCTCGCGACGGCAGGACATCACGCGTCCCGTCGCTCCCGAGGCGCGTACGGACTCTGCCGTGTTCGTGGCGGGCGTTTCGACCGCCACGCTCGCACGTGTGCGCGAATGTGTGGAGCGCGCGTCGAAGACGACGCCGCGTGGGATGGCGCTGGTCGTGCGCGTGGTCGACGCTGGTGGCACGGCGCGCGCCGCGACGGCGGTCGACGCGGAGTGGCGAACGCGCTACACGCGAGTGGCCGAGGGCTCGTGGGCGTGGCAAGCCGAGCAGGCGCGCGCCGAGACCGATGCGGCGGGCGAAGCGGTGCTGTGCGACGTCGCCGCGACTGGACGCCTCGAGGTGCGTGCGCGACCAGTCGGGTGTGCGCCGGTGCGTGTCAGTGTGCGTCCGGCGGTTGGGGTGTCCGTGAGCGAAGTGACGGTGCGGTTGCCACGAGGGTGTGGTGCGTGAACGTTGCGCTACACCAAGCTCAGCCCCGCGGCGGCTAGGAGTCTTGAGATGCCGGACGGAACTCGATGTTCGTTTCGCTCACGACAGGGCCGCATGCTCGTTCGGTCGTTCGGCTATGCCCTGAACCGGCTTTCTTGCTTTCGCCGTAGCCTCGGAGTGTCACGCTCGCCTTGTCGGATCGAACTGAGTCATGAGTGCGTCGCGCGGCGCGAGCGACACTTGACAAAGTCTCGGGGGGGGGGTAATGCTGATACGCGGACACGCGTAGCGTAGCGTAGCTCGGTGGGCAGTTGTGTGTCTGCCCAAGGAGCACGGAAAGAAAAGCACTCGCTCCCGGGTGGTATCGATGCGACCATGCAAACGTGTACTGCTCGCGCTCTTGATCGCGAGCGGCTGCGTGCCACCAGCTGACCTTCGGCACACGTGGGAAGACTGGCGAGTGGCGGCAGTACCGGATTCGCTCTTCGAAGTTCGCGAGACGCCGGCAACATGCAGCTCGTGCCTTATGCTTGAGACCGTCATGAAGCTCGACATCGATGACGGCGAGGGTATGGTCGACGAGAGTCAGTATGCGGCACTCAGTCCCGCTGGGAAGTTCTATGTGGGGAGTTCACGCGGGATCCAGGTGTATGCCTTCCCGAGTGGTGAGTTCATCGAGCGTCTCGGCCGCAATGGTTCGGGACCAGGCGAGTTTCGCTACCCTGGTTCGATGTTTATTGATGAGTCAGGCCGGCTCCACATGATCGATCTGCGACAACGGCGCCAGACGGCGTTCGATTCGTCGCACCGCCTCGCCTTCGTGCGGGCGCTGCCATCTGGTCCCACGTTCGAGGCGGTGATGATCGGAGCGAGTGGCGACAGCCTTTTGCTGAATAGCCATCTGTCTGATGCGGATCGATTCGCCGATCCCCTTCACGTCTGGGATGGCACTCAAGTCACACTATCGTTCGGCCTACCGAGGGATTCGGTGTTTGCCGCGACGGATCCGTACATGCGTCGACAGATCGCACGGATCGGCAAGCAATATGTACTCTCGATCGCTCCATCAACGTACGACACCGAAGTCTACTCGCTCGACGGCACCTTGCGGCTTCGGTTTACGCGACCGGGCTTGTGGTCGCGTCCGGAGTCCGGGCTGATGACCCCCCCGGCCTCATTCGAGGAGCCGATGTATGGCTATGTGCAGGACGTCAAGGTCGATCAGAATGATCGAGCTTGGATCGTCGTATGGGAACCTCATCCTGAGTGGCGAGAGCGAGGCGAGGTGCGCGAGTTCCCAGGCGGTGAGCGATTCGTTGTTCAGAAGCGTGATGCGGAGAGTCTGCACGTCGCTCGGATCGATGTGATCGACCTCGGCAGTGGGGAAATCGTTGCCAGTCAGCGTACGGACTTGCTGATCTGGGGATTCATCGGTAACGACTTTGTGTACGGCTACGAGTATAACGAGGAGGGAGCCCCAGTTCTTGTGGTGCAGTCCGTGAGGCAGGTCGCTCGCAGTCAACCCCAATAAGCGGAGTAGTGACCATGAGGAAGATGAGACCAAATCGGAAGCTTTTCGCGATCGCGATTACCTTGCTCGCATCGCTCGCAACCGGACGCCACCTCGAGGCGCAAGTACAACGATGTGGAGCAGACTGCGAACCCTGCGAGGGTGCGCCTTCGCAGTGGGTTCAGGGAGGAGGCAGCGAAACGGGTGCGAAGTATCTTCTCTACTGTGTGCCCGGCAGTAGCTGCACAAAGTGTGATGCCGGTCCTGTGACGCTGCGCGATCCTGTCCAGCCGGTCAGCAGCACCGCTCTCGCCTCGCTTCGCAGCAGTTCGCGTGATCGATTCTCCCAGCTGGTCAGATCGCATGCGGAGACGCTCAGATATTCATCCCGATTGGGTGCAATCGTTGTCCTGGGGGGCTGCGATGGGAATACTGTGCAGACCGTCGTTCGATTGAATCAGTTTCAGAAGGACTGGTTGGTCGGCCTTGGCCTTCAGACGTTCGAGGCTCACCTCGCAGCACTTCGGCAGGCTCAGTCCTCGGAACGGCGCGGTTGAGGATAGAGCGCAGCTCGCCGAAAAGAGGTTCGCCGTGAGCGTGCTGGGCCGACCGGGACGTCAGTGGGCAGCTGCCGTGCTGCTCGCTGGCGTCTGCTGCGTTTCGGCCGACAGCGCGTACGACAGCTGTAGCTTCGACGTTGATGAGGCGACGCTCCTAGCAGAGAGCCGTCTACCGCCCGGTCGCGACGACGCTGACAAGGAGAGCGAGAGACTGAAGCGTGCAATCGAACGTGAGCGAGCGAGCCCGAACAGCTTGTGCGGGTTGCTGGCGAACCAGAGCATCGCCGTTCGCATCACACGGGGAAGGGATAACGGCGTGCTTGGTCACACCTCTCTCGACGGCCGGTACCTCTCGATCTCTGAGCGAGTCCTCGCCCGCGAAGACGCCCGGCAGCTCTCCATTGTGTTGCGGCATGAGCTCGCGCATCTCGTGATCCTTAGGCGAGTACCTTCCGAAATGGCGCCGCTATGGTATCACGAAGGTCTTGCCCATCTTCTGTCCGGCTCACTGTCTTGTGACGCGCACGTTTTCGGCTCGATTGAGCTTGAAGCTGCGATCGCGTCTGGCACCCTTGAGGATCACGTCACACGGCGACTTCAAGATTCCGATCCGTACATCGCGAGTCTTGCCGTCGCCCTGCTGCACGGCGAGTTGACCGCCGATAACCTCGATGACCTGCTCACCCGACTGCGACGTTACGGCTTCGATAAGGTCGTCATGCCCGAAGGATCGAACGAATTCGTCGCACGTTTCGCACGTGGGTTGGAGCCTGCTCTCCAGTCAAGCCAACTCAGATCACAATGCGGGTCTGACGTGGTCGGATAGAACATAGATGAGCGCGCTCTGGAGGATCACGCCAGTCGCAACACCTGCCCCGTGACATTGCGCGCCGCGTGGCTGCAGAGGAACAGCACGACATCGGCGACCGATTCACGATCGACGTAGCGATTGCGGTCGCCCATGCTGCCGAGGTTGAGTGCGGTACGAATCGCGGTGGGGGCAACGGCGTTGGCGCGTACGCCATGATCGGCCTCGGCCTCGGCCACGCTCTGCATGAGCGCGAGCACCGCGCTCTTGGCGGCGGCGTAGGCCGCGATGCCGCCCGTGCTGCCACCGGGGAGGGCCGCGGCGCTCGCGAAGTACACCACGCTGCCGCGCGCGGCGCGCAAGGCGGGAAGAAACGCGCGCGTGGCCGCGTACGCCGTGTCGGTGCTGATGGTGAACTGGCGACGCCAGCCCGCGGGATCACTCGTGTCGAGCGCGCCGGTGAGCCCGAAGCCACCGGCGGCGTTCACCAGCGCGTGCACCCGTCCGTTCGCTGACGGATGCGCCGCCAACACGTCGAGCGCGAGTCGTTCGGCGGTCGCCGCATCGCTCAGGTCCCCGGCGTGTGCGGTGGCCAGGAAGCCGTCGGCGCGCAACTCGGCGGCGCGCGCGTTCACCTGCTCATCCGACACGTCGAGCAGCGCGACGGCCGCGCCGGATTCACAGAACGCGCGGGCAATCGTTTCACCGGCCTGACCGGCGCGGCCGACCCCGGTGATGACGGCGAGGGTAGGAGCGTTGTTGGACATCAGATTCCTGTGTGATGGTGCAGCGCGTCGTCGCGCGCCATATCCAAGCTAGCGAGCGGCCTGATCGACGTCAGCGCGCGACGGACGCCAACGCGTCACGCACCGCCTCAAGGCACCCGTGCAGTCCCTCCACGGTGTGATCGCCCATATGGCCGATGCGGATGTGCGTGGCCTTGAGCTTGCCGTAGCCGCCGCCAATCACGAAGCCGCGGTCGGCTACTGCACGCACCACGGCGTCACCGGCCACGTGCGTGGGCAGGGCGATGCACGTGACCGTGGGTGACCGCTCCCCCTCGCGTGCCTGCATGCACATGGGCAGATCAAGCGCGTCGCGCGTCGCACGCACCCACGCGTGCGTCGCCTCGGCCATGGCCGCATGGCGCGCCACGCGCACGTCGATCGTTTCGTGCAGTATGTGGGCGAGCTGCGCCGACGCGGCGTAGAGCAGCGAAATGGCCGGCGTGTTCGGTGTCTGGTGCTTGTGCACGTACTGCTCGAACTCCAGCACATCCAAGTAGCGACCGCGCCCCGAGGCCTCGTGCGCGGTGGCGAGGTAGCGCTCGCTGGCCACCCCGAACGCGAGGCCAGCGGGCATGGCGAGCGCCTTCTGCGAGCCGGTGAACACGAAGTCGAGCTGCCAGGCGTCGGTGTGCATGGCGGCACCCGCCGCGCCGGTGACGGAATCGATGAGCGACAACGCGCCGTGCGTGCGACAGAGCGCGCCGAACTCGGCGAGCGACGTGAGCGCGCCCGTACTCGTTTCGCTGTGCACCACCGTGACGGCAGCGTAGGCGCGCGTCCGGAGTGCCTGTTCGACCTGATCGAGTGGCACCGTGTCTCCCCACTTCGCCTCGAGCACGGTGACCTCGCGGTCGCAGGCTCGCGTGATGTCGGCGAAGCGATCGGCGAACGCGCCGTTGACGAGCGAGAGCACCGGACCAGGCTTGGCGCAGCGTACGGCCGCTTCCATGAGACCCGTGGCGGAACTCGTGCTCACGTAGACGGGGCGCGTGGTGCCGAAGACGTGGCGCAGGCCGGGTTGCAGCGAAGCGAACAGCGCCTCGAACGCGGCGCCACGGTGCGGCAGCGGCGGACCGGCCTGCGCCGCGAGGATCTCGGGGCGGATGTCGGTGGGGCCGGGGAGAAAGAAGCGGCCGAACTGATGCACGGGCGTTTGGGCTGAGACCGAAAGAGCGGCGGGACGCGAAGAAACGATCAGGGGTCGAGCGGCAACAGCAGGTCCTGCAGATCTGCCATCGACGTGGCTTCTGCCTGCGCGGCGGCACGCACCGCCGGGCGGTGGGTGATGGCGGTGAAGGCGATGAAGGTGTCGACGTGTGGCGCGACGGCCGCATCGGTGGAACCGTCGCCGATCATGACGATGGGCGATGGGGCCGCACCGATGGCGCGCAGCTGTTGCACCACCGTCGGCTTGCCGGTCTGTGAGGCGAGGGGTTGATCGGGGGCGACGGCGTCGAAGGCGTCGTCACCGTCAGGCGACTGCAGCGTCACCGCGTGCACGTGCGATGCCGGAATGCCGAGCGCGGCGGCCATGGGGAGCAACGCGTCGCGAATGCCGCCACTGACGATATGCACGGTAACGCCGGCCTCATGCAGCGCACGCACGAGGGCGTCGGTGCCCGGCAGGAGGCGCTCAATGTACTCGGCCGACAGCGCGTCGAGTTCAGCGCGGGTGGGACGAATGCGCGCGATGCGCTCGGCGTACACCGCATCGAGCGGCAGCTCACCGTTCATGGCACGCTCGGTGAGCGCGGCAATGGCGCGCGTCGTCTCCGCGTCACGCTGCGCGGCGAGCCAGTCGATGCCTTCGATGGCCGAAAGTGTGGAGTCGGCGTCGAACAGCACCGTGGCGTAGCGGGCGCGCTGCGCGGTCACAGCACGTTGCCCGGCGCCATGAGTCCGAGCGGATCGAGCGCCTGCTTGAGCGCACGCATCCCGTCGAGTTGCAGCGCGCTCGCCTGTAGTGGCAGCCACTTGCGCTTGAGCTTGCCGATGCCGTGCTCGGCGGCCACGGTGCCGCCCATGGCCACGACGCGTTCGAGCGTGGCCGTGAGTACAGGCTGCAGACGCGCCAACTCGTCGGCGTCGCGCGCGATGAAGTTCTGGTGCGGGTGGCCGTTGCCAGCATGTCCGTACGTCACGCTGCGCTCGAGTCCCGCCGCGTCGGCGAGCGCGTGCGCGGCATCAATCGCCTCGGCGAGTCGGCGATACGGCACCGCCCAATCGGTACTCACCTTGCGTCCGCCCTGCGCACGGCACCGTGCGCCGCGTTCGTTCATGGTGGCGGGCACGGCGTGTCGCAGGCGACGCGCGTCGGCGAGCGCAGCTTCACCGTCGTACACGCGAATCTCCTCCACGAGCGCAGCGTGCGTTTCGGCGAGCGCGAGCCAGCCGTCGAGCGCGGCGTCGCTGTCGTGTCCGTGCGGGCCGGCATCTTCGGTGTACACGATGGCCTGCACGTCGGTACTCCACAGGGTGCCGGGATCGTGCGCACGGACGAGTTCCACGGCGCGCGCGTCGAAGAACTCGAGACAGCGCGGTGCGATGCCACCGCTGCGGAGCGGTGCGAGCGACGGATTCTCGCTCCCGAACGCCGCTTCGCGCGCCGCGACGATGAATCCGAGCGCGTGCGCCGTGTCGCGAAACGGAATCGCCAGCCCCGTCACGTGCTCGGGCAGCGGCAACAGCGCGAGTTCGGCTTCGACCACCACGCCGAGCGTCCCTTCACTCCCCACGAACCAATCCACCGGATCGTGTGCCATGGGATAGCCCACCGTGTTCTTTTCGAGCGCGGACCGTCGCACCTCGTGCAACGATCCGTCGGCGAGTACCACGGTGAGTGCGCGCACATGCGCACGCGTCGCGCCGTAGCGAAACGATCGCGCTCCACTCGCGTTGCAGGCGATGGCACCGCCGATGGTGCTCTCCTCTTCGCTCGTCGGATCGGGCGCGAACAGCAACCCGGCCTCGGCAGCGGCGCGCCGCACATCGGCGACGCGTGCGCCCGCGTCCACGCGGACCACTCGATGCAGCGGATCGACCGCGTGCACCCGCGTGAGCGAGGCGAGCGACAGCAGCACGCCCGTATCGGTGATGCTTGCACCGGTCGTGCTCGACTGCAGGCCGGCGGGGGTGACCGGCGTACGCGTGGCGTGCGCTTCCCGCATGAGGGCCTGCACGTCGGCCACGTCACGCGGACGCGCCACGGCGTCGGCGAGCAGCTCGAGGCCGGAGACGTCGCGCGCGTGAGCGCGTCGAACGTCCTCGTCGGTGGTGAGCGTGCTGTGCGCGAACATGCGCGACCTGTACCTCAGCGATCGCTGAGGCGTACGACCGTGGCCGTCTGGATCTCGGGCACGGCGAGCAGTGCCTGACGCACCGCCTCGCTCACTTCGCCGTCCACCGTGATCGCGGCGAGCGCATCACCACCCTGCGCAATACGCGCCTGGTGATATTCGGCAATGTTCACCTGGGCCTCGCCGAGCAGCGTCCCCACGCGGCCGATGACGCCGGGCACGTCGTGGTTGGTGAGCACCACCAGCGTCTGGCGCGGGTTGACGTCCACGTGGAACGCGCCGATGCGCGTGAGACGCACGGCGTCGGGGGTGGCGATGCCGGCCACGGCCAGTTGCTGCATGCCGCCGCCGAGCGCGACTTCAATGGCGCGCGCGTGCCCGAGATCGGAGCTGACGCCAACCGTGCACGCGATGCCACGCGCGTCGGCCAGCGTGCGCGCGTTGATGAGATTGAGGCGATCCGTTTCGAGCACACCTTCGAGCACACCCACTGCGGCCGACGAGAGCAGCGCACTGCTGCCACCGGCGAGGGCGGGACCGCACCGCACAGCGAGCTGCGTGATGGCGCGTGTCCCCTGATCGGCGAGCAGTGCGCGTGCAACGGCCGCGGCGCGACGCGCGAGCAGCATGGCGGGCTGCATGTCGCCCCAGTCGCCACTGGCCGCACTCACGTTGACGGAGCGCGACAGGTCGTGCCGCAACAGCGCGTCGCGAACGCCCGCGCACACGTCCTTGGCCACGTTGCGTTGTGCTTCCACCGAGTTGGCGCCGAGGTGCGGCGTGAGCAGCACGTTCTCGGCGTGGCGCAACGGGTGATCGACGGCGAGCGGTTCGTGCGTGAACACATCGATGACTGCACCGCGCAGTTGCTCGGTCGCGAGTGCAGCGACGAGTGCGTCCTCGTCGATGATGCCACCACGCGCCATGTTCACCACCACCGACTTGCCGGGCAGCCGTCCGAGTTCGCGCGCGCCGATCATGCCGCGCGTTTCCTCGGTGAGTGGCGTGTGGACGGTGAGAATGTTGGTTTCCGAGAGCAGCGCGTCGAGCGTTGGCGCACGCCGCACGCGCAGTGCCGTGAAGCGCTCATCGCTCACGTACGGATCGTAGGCGACCACGGTCATGCCGAACGCATGCGCACGCACCGCGACTTCGCCGCCAATGCGTCCGAGTCCCACGATGCCGAGTACCTTGCCCTTCAGTTCGCGACCAAGCAGCGCGCTGCGCTCCCACTTGCCGCCGTGCATGCCGGTGTCGGCACGCGGAATCTGACGCAGCAGCCCGATCACGGCCCCGAAGAACAGCTCGGCCACGGCGACCGTGTTGCCGGCGGGTGCGTTGATGACGGCCACGCCGAGGGCGGTGGCGACGTCGACGGCGATGTTGTCGATACCGACGCCGGCGCGCCCCACGACCTTGAGTCGTGACGCGCGTTCGAGCAGCTCACGCGAGATGCGCGTGGCACTCCGTCCCACGATGGCGTCGTAGTCGCCGATGCGCTCGAGCAGCTCGGGGACCGGGAGTGTGGGGACGACGTCGACCTGCAACGTCGGTTCGGCCAGCAGGAGCGCGACGCCTTCGGTGTCGACGTCGTCGGTGACGAGCACGCGGTGCATGCGAGATGTCAAAGAGAGGATCAGCCCGCGAGATCGGCGCGACCAACGGCGGCGCGCACGGCGTCTCGAATGGCGACAAGCACGGCGTCACGCGCGGCCGGCGAGCCGTCGCGCACGTGGACTTCCACCCCGTCGGCGACAATGAGGCGACGCCAGGCGACGCTGGTCTCGGCTTCCGCGGCGGCAAACGCCGCCGTGGCCGTGCCGAGCGAGAGGGCAGGGAGCAGCGATTGCGCGACGCGGCGCTCGAGCGCGTCGCCCGTGACCTGTCGCATCTCGTCCTTGATGGCGTCGAGCGTCTGTCCTTCACGCTGACGGATCTTGATGGCGAGCAGCTGCAGCAGGTGTCGATAGCCGTACGTGGCGGCGGTGCCGGCGCCCTCGGGGCGATCGAGCAGGCCGTTGGCGACGTAGAACCGGACGGCGCGCGCGCTCGGCATGGCGCGGGCTGACGCGTTCGTTGGGCGCATGCCAGCCGCGTCGACGAGCGCGGAGGCATGCGCCGCCAGCCCGCGTGCATTCCAGGGGGCGTGGCGCGAGTGCGCGCGGAGCAGGGGAACCGGTGATTCAGCCATGAGTGCCGGAAGAACGAAGGGCGTCAGCGACGGAAGGAACGATACGCGAGAAGAACGCCCGGCGGGACTGGAAAGCTCCCGTCAGTGTCGCGGCAGTTGCGTTACACCGGTCCGGACCGACGGGGTTGGATTGCCACGCGGAACGACCGGGTTGGCCGCGGATGCGGGTCCCGCATTGCGTTCCGGCCCGGCATGCTCCATCGTCGAGTCATGCTGCTCGAGGCGCGAAAGCTCCCGCTGGCGGAACGCGCGGCCGCGCGCTACTTCCGCTTCCTGCTCCGACGGGCGTTCGCGCGCGTCTGGCTGGGCGGCGTGCCGTTTCCCGATGGTGACGCACCGAGCATCGCGTATCTCAACCACAGCGCGTGGTGGGATCCCATCCTCACGCAGTTCCTGTCGTGGTGGGTGCTCGAGCGTGATGGCTACGGGCTGTTTCGCGGGGAGGAACTGCAGCGCTATCCGTTCTTCCGCCGCCTCGGCTGCTTCGGCATCACGAGTGAGCGCCTCGACGATCTGCGCGCGTTGCCACCGTATGCGTCGTCGCTGCTCACGAGCGGGCAGCGACGTACGTTGTGGGTCGTTCCGCAGGGTGAAATGCTGCCGGCGCGTGTGCCGTTGATGTTCCGCTCGCTGCTCGCGCGCACGGCGCGTCTCGTGCCGACGGTCCCGATCGTGCCGGTCGCGGTGCGCTACGAGTTCCGCCTCGATCAGCGTGCGGAGTGCTTTGTCCGCGTGGGTGAGGCGACGTATCCGCAGCCCAACGAGACGGCGGCGACCCTCACGCGGCGACTCGAACAGCGCCTCAAGCAGGAACTGGGACTGCTCGACGCCGATCTCGCGCATCCCGGGGTGCGCAACTTCCGGCCGGTGCTCGAGGGGCTTGGTTCGGTGAGCGCGTTCTACGACCACACCTTCGGTCGGATTCAGTATCTGCGACGGAACGCGTAGCGGCGCGTGTCGCGCTCGCTGACCCACGGAAACGCAACGAGCCGCCGATGTCGCCGTCCACCAGAAGTCGCCAGGCCGCCCGCGTGACACTCCCCAGTATCACCACCACCCCGCGGAACGACACTGGCGACACACTTCCGGTGGCGGGACCGTTCGCCGGCTCGCCGCGTGTTTGTCGCCTTTCCTTCAATGCACCATGGTTGCCGATGGTGCCCAACCGCTCCCGCGCCGTGCGCGAGCGCCCGCTACCGTGCGGCGGAGAGCTCCCCACTCCCCGACGTGCTTTCCCCGAACGCTGTCCCGACCCCGGCATCACTGGCCAGTGACGCGATGGTGTGCAGGTCCACCGGCTTCTCGAGGAAGTGCAGCGCGCCGAGGCGGTTGGCCGCCTGGCGGTTCGCATCATCCGGATAGGCCGTCAGCACGATCACGGTGGCGTTGTACGACACCATGCCGGCCATGGCCATCACCTGCAGCCCACCGTCTCGCTTGCCACCCAAGCGCAGGTCGGTGACGATCAGATCAAACTGCTTCGTGCGCAACGCCTCGAGTGCTTCGGGGAGCGTCTCCACCGAGACCAGGGCGTTGCCCTCGACTTCGAACAGCTCGACGAGGATATCCCGAATCGACTGTTCGTCTTCCACCACCAGCACGTTCTTGACGGACTCGTTCGACATGCACCCTTAATAAGCGAGATCCGCGCCACAGGGTGGCCATAAATCGCAAGTCCTTTTCTGGCAGCATGTTACGAGAAAAGTACATCACGAAGTTGCTGTCGTCGGGTGCGCGAAAATCGGACGTCCGCACGTTGCGCTGACCGATAATCGGACACCGAAAATCGGTGGTCTGCGTGGTGTTGTGCCGTGGTCCGTCGCGCTCAGCGGTCGAGGCTGAGGCGCTTGAGCTTCTCGACGAGTGTGGACCGGGCGATGCCGAGCAGCTCGGCGGCGCGTGTCCGATTGTCACCGGCGGCGGCGAGCGCGGCCGCGATGGCGTCGCGCTCGGCGTCGGCGAGGGTGCGCACGCTGTTCGGGTCGCTGGCCAGTGACTCGCCGCGGTCGGACGCGCTCGTCAACCCGAGGTGCGACGGCGCAATCAGCCCGCCCTCGGCCAGAATGCTTGCACGCCAGAGGGTGTTGCGCAGCTCGCGAATGTTGCCGGGCCACGGGTACGCCAACAGCGCCTGCTCGGCCGCGTCGCCGAGCTGCGCGCCACGTGGCAGCAGGGCGCGTGCGAGTACGGGAATCTCCTCGCGGCGCTCGCGCAGCGGCGGTAGCAGAATCGTGAGCACCTGCAGGCGATAGTACAAATCGGCGCGAAAGCGACGCGCCTCGACGGCGGCGGCGAGTGGTTCGTTGGTCGCCACCACGAGTCGCGCCGAGCTGCGCAGCGAGGTCGTACCACCGAGACGCCGGAACGCATGCTCTTCGATCACCTTGAGCAGCTTCGGCTGTACCTCGAGGGGCATTTCGGCCACCTCGTCGAGAAACACCGTGCCGCTGCCTGCGACTTCGAGGAGTCCGCGCTTGGCGGTGCGCGCGTCGGTGAACGCGCCGCGTTCGTGGCCGAAGAGCTCGCTTTCGAAGAACGTGCTGGTGAGCGATGCGCAGTTGATCTCGACGAAGGGCGCATCCCGACGCTCCGACCGATCGTGAATCTGTCGCGCGACATAGCCCTTGCCGGTCCCCGTTTCGCCCTGCAAGAGGACCGGTGCATCGGGATTGCGCGCCGCCAACTCGATGAGTTCGGCGAACGTGCGCGGCAACGTGCGCGAGGCCGCCGCACTGTCAGCCTCAGTCTGTCGATCGCGCGCGCGCAGCACCGCGAGTTCCTGTCGCAAGCGGCCACGCTCACTCGCACGCTGTACCGCGGCGGCCAGGGCCTCGAGATCGACCGGCTTCTCGAGCACGTCCACGGCGCCACGCTGCATGGCGCCCACGGTGGATCGGACGTCGGCAAAGCCGGAGAGCACGATCACGCCGACGTCCGGATCATCGGCGCGCAACGCGTCAAGCAGTACGAGCCCACTCGCATCGGGTAGCCGCAGATCGAGGAGCACCACGTCGGGTGCATGCTCGGCGGCCATGCGACGCGCGTCCGTCGCGGTGCCGGCAGCGCGTGCCGTGTGACCGAACGTCTCGAAGAACTCGACGAGCGTTTCGCGCACCGTGGCGTCGTCATCGACGACGAGGACGGAGAGCGTCATGCGACGTGCTGGTGTGGCATCACGTCGCCGCGGTCGGCGGCAACGACAGCGTCACCGACGTGCCGGTCTCGGGCGTCGAATCGATCGTGATCGATCCACCGTGTTCGTCCATGATGCGCTGGCAGAGTGCGAGACCGATGCCGGTGCCCCCGGGCTTCGTGCTGTAGAAGAACTCGAAGACGTGTGGCAGCACTTCGGGCGGAATCGCGGGGCCGCCGTTCGTGAGGCGACAGCGCCAGGCCCCATTGGGGAGGATCGAACTGACCAGTGTGAGTTCACTCCCCTCGGGCGCCGCGTCGACCGCGTTCACAAGAATGTTCAGGTAGACCTGCTTCAGCTGTTCGAGATCCACGAGACAGCGCACGCCGTGGGTCGGGCGCACGCGGCGCAGCGTGAGCTTCTGCTGCGCGAGACGTTCGCGCTCGATCTCGAGGAGTTCGTCCCACAACTGCTCGGGATCGCCGGGCGCGAGATGCACGGCGGCCGGCCGACCGAAGTCGAGCAGCGACGTGACCATGCGATTGAGGCGTTCGACTTCGCGCATGATGCGCACCACGTTCTTCTCAACGACCGGATCTTCGCGGGCCCGGAAGCGCAGCAGCTGCGCGGCCGAGGAAATGCCGAAGAGCGGGTTGCGCAGTTCGTGCGCGACACCGGCGGCGACTTCACCAATCGCTTCAAGTCGGCGCTTGTGCTCGACGCGACGTACGAGCCAGGCGCGTTCGATAGCGACGGCCGTCTGTGCCGCGATCACGAGCAGCACCCGTTCGGCTTCTTCGAGCTCGTTGCTCGAACGAATCGACTCGGTGGTCAGCGTGATCGCGCCGAGCACGCCTTCAGCGCTCGTGAGCGGCACAGTGATTTCGAGCGATCCGCCGGGCTCACCACGGCGAACGAGCTGTCCATCGGCCAAGGCTTCGAGCCACTGCGGGAGAAACCGCGCCTGCAGCGCTTCCTTGCCCCCGGCATCCGCGAAGCCCCAGCGGTGCACGATGCGGATCTCGGCGGTCTCATCGTCGGCGACGGCGATGACCACACCCTCGCTCGGGAAGGCACGACGCACCTGTCGCGAGACCTCTTCGTACACGCGCGCAACATCGATCGCGTGTGACAGCGCGATGCCGGTCTCGATGAGCGCTTCGCGTGAGCGATGGCTGGCCGAAATGTCGACGGTGGAGAAGACGTAGCCGTCGATGTCGCCGGCCGGGGTGCGCAGCGCCGAGATGTTCATGAGGAAGATCCGCTCCTCCTCGGGCGACGAGCAGGGAAACTCCCAGTTCACGGCGGGGACGGCCGGGTCCTGCAGGGCCGTCATGGCGCGCCGGATCTGTTCGCGCGACGGTTCGTCGGCGATGGCGTCGAAGATCGAGCTGCCCAGCACCTCGCGCTCGGGCGCGAGGTCGCACGCGCCGTTCTGCTCGGCGAAGCGGGACCAGGTGTGGTTGGCCGCGGTGATCCGTCCGTCGAGGTCGACGGAGTAGATCGTCAGCGGGAGCGCGTCGAGCACGCGACGCGCGAGGGCGGGTGCTTCACCCGTGCGGGTCGCCAGTTCGGTGCCGGTCATGTCGCAAAGATACGCCGCCCGGGCACGCGATGTTGCGTGCCCGGGCGGCGCTGGTCCCACGTGCCGGCGAGAGGCCGGCGGCGAGCGGTCAGCGGCGGCCCTTGCCGGTCGCCTTCTTGACTGGCGCCTTCCTGGCGGGCGCCGCCTTCTTGGCCGGGGCCGCCTTCTTGGCGGGGGCCGCCTTCTTGGCCGGGGCCGCCTTCTTGGCGGGGGCCGCCTTCTTGGCGGGGGCCGCCTTCTTGGCGGGGGCCGCCGGCTTGGCCGGGGCCGCCGGCTTGGCGGGCGCGGCGGCCTTTGTCGGCGCCGCTGGCTTCGCCGGGGCTGCCGTCTTCACCGGCGTCTCCGCCTTGGCGGGCTTCTCCGCCTTCGGTGCCGTTGCAGGCTTCGCTGGCGCCTCCGGCTTGGCCGGCTTCTGGGTCTTCGCCGGCGCCGCTGGTTTGGCCGGCGTCGCTGGCTTGGCCGGGGCCGCGGCCTTCGCCGCCTTGGACGGCTTTGGCGCAGGCGGCGGCTCGACCTCGTCCGAGGCCTCGTCGTCGCCGTCGCTGCTGTCGTCGCCTTCGCCTTCGTCGAGGGCGTCATCGCCGAGGTCGTCCCCGTCGTCGTCGCCCTCGTCATCGAGACCGGCGAGGCCAAGATCGGTGTCGTCGTCGTCGTCTTCCTCGACGACCGGCGCTACGACCTTGCGCGGGCGTCCGCGACGAGCGGGCGGGCGGCCGAAGATGTCCTCCTCTTCCTCTTCCTCCTCGTCCTCGTCGTCGTCATCCGCGTCGCCGCCGTACTCCTCGCGTTCCTCGTCGTCGTCATCGTCCTCGGCGCTGTCCCAGAGGCCGTTCGAGTCCTCGTCGTCGTCGGGGATGCGATACCCGTCGTCGTCCTCTTCGTCGTCGTAGCCGCCATAGCCGTCGAGCCGCAGGTCGAGCTCATCGTGATCGCGGAACGGATCGTTCCCGTGGACTTCGTCACTGCGCGGCATGACCGCCTCCTCTCGGGGTGCGTCGGACTCGGTGGACGGCGATCGGCGCATGGCGCCGCCCCGCCCTGATGAAAACGCCACCGGTTCCGACCGCCGGAACTGATGTGCGCGTAATTCCCGACCCCCCTATTACACGAAGTCGCGCCCGCAGTCAAGCGGACGCGACGTTCCCCCCGCTCGCGCGCGTCTCAGGACTCGCCGCGAGCGCCGCGCAGCGCGAGTTCGATTTCGGCCCGATGCTGGTCGTACTCGGGCAGCTGACGCGCCCGCTGCGCATCGAGCGCCTTCAGCAACCGCTGCTCGAAGCCCTTGGCCTTCGCCTCGTCGTTCGCCAGCCGCGCCGCGCGAATGCCGAGAATGAGGCCCAGCAGATGATCGGTGTCCTGCTGCAGGATCGTATCGGCGTGGGCCAACGCCATGTCGGCGAGGCCGGCGGCCTCCGCGATGCGGCCGGCGTGGTAGCGGCGGTCGACGTCGATGTTGGGGAGCAGCTCGTGCGCCGCCATGCCCATGGGCGCGAAGATCATGACGGAGTCGGTCTTGCCCGCCTCCTGATACGTCATGATGCGCTCGTAGAGCCGGTCGGCCCGCTCCTCCGGCCCCATGTTCGAGATGTCGGGGGGACGGCCGCCGGCGCCGCCCGGGGCACCCGCGCCGAGGGCCGGCCCGTCGATCGCCGGCGTGGGCAGCGAGTTGGCAGAGCCGTCGACCTGACTGCCGCGCGCGGCACCGAAGTTCTTGCCGGCCACCATGGCCACCAGCGCCATGAGCGCCACGAACGCCACGCCCCACGGGAGAATGGCGCCGAGTCCACCGGGCGCGGCGGCCGCACCCGCTGCGCGCGCCACTGGGAGTCCTTCCCCCACGGGCGTCCCGCAGCGGTGGCAGAAGCGGCCGCCGGCGGCGAGGCCCGCACCGCACGCGGCGCAGAAACCGGCCGGACCCAGCGGCGACGTCGGGGAAGCAGAAGCAGCAGTCATGCGAAGGAAGCTAGACGCCTCCCACAGGTTCTTCCATTGGCCGCGTGGCCACCCTTCCGCCGGACTCGATGGACGCCTAGTTCTCGACGCACTCGGCGCATCGTTGTCGATGCGCCTGGAATGCCTTCGCTCCGTTTGCCTGCTTCGCCGTGCCACCGACCTCCCGCTCGCTGATCGCCACCGACCTGCGTGGTGCGACCGCCGCCGACATCCTCGAGCTGGCGGACGCGCACCAGGTGCGCTTTCTGCGTCTGCAGTTCACCGACATTCTCGGCGTCATCAAGAACGTCGAGATTCCGGCCTCGCAGTTCCGCAAGGCGCTCAAGGGCGACATCCTCTTCGACGGCTCGAGCATCCAGGGGTTCGTGCGGGTGGAAGAATCGGACATGCTGCTCGCACCCGACGTGAGCACGTTCCAGATCTTTCCGTGGGGCGATCCGGCAGCGCGCGTGGCGCGCCTCATCTGCGATGTGAATCACCCCGATGGCCGACCATTCGCGGGCGATCCGCGGCAGGTCCTCAAGCGGCAGGTGGCGCGTGCGGCCGAGCAGGGCTTCACGATGAACGCCGGGATGGAGGCGGAGTTCTTTCTTTTCAAGGTCGCGCCCGACGGAACGCCGAGCACGGCGACGCACGATGTCGGCAGCTACTTCGATCTCGCACCCATGGACCTCGGCGAAGAAGCGCGACGCGCGATCGTCGATGTGCTGGAACAGCTCGGCTTCGAAGTCGAGGGCGCCCATCACGAAGTCGCGCACGGCCAGCACGAGATCGATTTCCGCTACGCTGACGCGCTCCGCACCGCCGACAACATCGCAACCTTCCGCTTCGTGGTGAAGCAGGTGGCGCGCCAGTTCGGCTTGTTCGCGTCGTTCATGCCCAAGCCGGTGTACGGGCAGAATGGCAGCGGCATGCACACGCATCAGTCGTTGTTCCGCCTTGGACAGAATGCGTTCTGGGACCCGCAGGGCGAGTGGGAGCTGTCGACGATGGCGTTGCACTACATCGGTGGATTGCTGCGACACGCGCGCGCGATGTGTGCGATCACCAATCCGCTGGTGAACTCGTACAAGCGGCTGGTGCCGGGGTTCGAGGCCCCGGTGCATGCGGCGTGGAGCATGCGCAATCGGTCGCCCATGATTCGGGTGCCCGACCGTCGCGGATCGGGCACGCGGCTCGAGCTGCGCACGCCGGACCCGAGTGCCAATCCGTATCTCGCACTCGCCGTGATGCTCGCCGCCGGACTCGATGGCATCGCCACCGAAGCCGATTGGCGCGAACCAGTGCACGCGAACATCTGGGAAATGTCGCATCGGGAGCGGCGCCGTCTGCGCATCGACGATCTGCCGCGCACGCTCGAGGAAGCGTGCGACGAACTCGAGAAGGATGATGTGCTCACGGAGGCGCTCGGTCCGCACGTGACGGAGCACTTCCTCGCCGCCAAGCGCGCCGAATGGCAGGAGTATCACATGCAGGTCTCGGGCTGGGAGCTCGAGCGCTACCTCGGGCGGTACTGAGCGCGGTGCACGCGTCCGCGGTGTCACCGCAACCGTCGTCCCGACAGCGACTCGGCGCCGATCGTCGTCTGCCGCAGGCGTTGGCGGGACTGCTCGCCATCGTGCTCGCGACGACGGCGATGAGTTGGCTGCTGCTCGGCTTGTCGTTGCGCAGTCTCGAAAGTGTCTTTCACGATCGCGTTGAAGCGCTCGCCTTGCTGCACACCGTCAATGACGAACTGCAGCATGTCGTGTCGGATGTCGCGGTGCGCGCCGAACATGGCACGATGCGCGGCGATCAGGCGGCGGAGCGCGTGCGATCGGCGCGGGCGCGGGCCGATGCGGCGTGGGCGACGTATCTGCGTACGCGCTTCACGGCGGCCGAGTCCCTGCTGGTGCAGCGCGTCACGCCCCATGTGCACGCGGGTTTCGAGGCGGCGACGCGCCTCGCCGACACGCTCGCGGTTGGCGAGCGCGGTCCGGTCACGCGGGTCCTCGACCGCGAGACGTTCGCCGAGCTCGATTCCCTGTCGATGCACCTGCGCGATCTCGTGGCGCTGCAGGTCGGGGTGACACGCGACGCGTACGCGGTGTCGCGCGCGCGGTATCGGCTTGCTGGTCAGGCGTTTCTCGGGGCGGTGGTGGGCGCGTGCGTCCTCGTGCTCGTGGCGTTGCTCGCCGGAGGGCGCCGCAGCCCCATTCCCGTTCGTCGCTGGACACACTAGGATCGCGTGATGCGACTGCTTCGATCGTTCCGTGTGGCGCCGGCCGTCGTGCTCGGTGCCGCCTGTCTGATGGCCGGCTGCGACCGCGCGCGCGAGGGCGCGCCCGCAGAGCAGGCCGAGCCTTCGCCCGGGGTGGACAGCACAGATGCTGCCGTGCGCACCGTCCCGCTCGACTTCACCGACGCGGCGCCGTATCTGGCCGACGAAATCGAGGAACTGTTCGAGGATGCCGACGGAGCGGTCTGGTTCGCGCTGTATCAGCGGCCGGCGCTCGTGCGGATCACCTTCGGTGACGCGACGCGCGCGGATACCATCGGCGCCCTCGGGAACGCCCCCGGTCAGTTCCGCATGCCCTTCACCGTGATGCAGGGGACGGGCGGGCAGGTGATGACGCTCGACGGCGTGGCGCGACGGCTGGTGGGATTCACGATGGCCGGTGCCGCCGGCGACGTGATCGACGTGCCCGAGTCGGTGGACCAGTTCACGACCAGGCGCGACACGCTGGGCGCGTGGGTGTCGCTGCTGGGGCAGCGTGCGCGCAACGATTCGGCGCCACTCGTGCGCGTGCGCGACGATCGCACCGATACGCTCGCCTTTGTGCACGTCCCAGCAGCGACGGTGAGCATTCCGATGGGGCCACGCACGTATGTGGCGGCGCCGGAGTTTGCACCGCGCGATCTGTGGGGCGTGCTGGCCGACGGCACCGTGTGGATCGCCCGCGGTGGCACACACGCGGTGGAGTACGTGCGCGCCGATGGCACGCGGGTGCTCGCGGGTCCGCGTGCGTTCACGCCCATTCCAAGCACCGACGCCGATCGCGGCACCCTGCGCGGCCTGCCCGCACCGAAGGACGTGCCGGTGAGCGCGCTGCAGTATGCGCCCGTGAAGGGACCGTTCCTCGAAGCACGCGGCGCGGCCGATGGCGCCGTCTGGACGTGGCGCACGCAGCGTGCCCCCGCGACGGATGAGCGCTACACCGTGTTCGCGCTCGGCGTCGCGGAAACGTTCGATGTAGTGCTGCCCGCCCATCACCGCGTGGTGGGGGTTGGCGCGAAGGCCGTGTACGTGGCCGAGCGACTCGATGACGGGCGTTCGCGCGTGACGCGGCATCCTCGACCGAGATAGCGAGGTCAGATGTCATGGTGCGGCGAGTCGTTGTGATGGTGAGCGTGGGTGCGATGCTGGGGTGTGGCACGGCGGACGAGCGCGTGCCCGATCAACCGCCGGCCGACGCCGTGCCGGCGCTCGAAACGGTGGAGAGCCGCGAACTGTCGACCGTGGATAGCGCGTCGCTCGCGACGGTCCGTGGCGCCGCCGACGCGCTGGGCAAGGGGCTCATGACCGCACTGCTCGGTCAGCTCGAATCGGGTGGTCCACCAGCGGCGCTCGCCTTCTGCGCCGACTCGGCGCAGACGCTCACGGCGCGCTATCAGCAGGAAGGACTCGACGTGCATCGCACGAGTCTCAAGGTGCGCAACCCGCGCAACGCGCCGGATTCGGTGGAAGTGCGTGTGCTGGACGCACTGGCCGCGCAGCACGCCGCAGGTACACTACCCCCGGAGTACGTGGAGATCCGCCGGCTTGGCACCGGCACGCGGGAGTTGCGGTACTTCCGTCCCATTCAGGTGCAACAAGGGTGTCTGACCTGCCATGGCGCCGTGGACGCGATTGCGCCCGGGATTCAATCGGTGCTGGCGGAGCGCTATCCCGACGATGCGGCTGTGGGCTACGCGGTGGGGGATCTGCGCGGGGTGATCGCGGTGCGACGGGCGCTACCGGAGTGAGTACGCGGCTGTGGGGGAAGGGCTGACGAGGTCCGGGTGGACGTGGCGCGCCGCGGAGTGCATCGTCTTATCGCAGGTTCCCACCTGCGCCAGCGATCGCGCGACGCCCATTCCTCTGCTCATGACCAATCCTCGTTCCAGCATCATCGCGCGTGTGCTGCTCGCCACGGCTGTCGCCATGATCGTGGCCGGCCTGTACTTCGTGTTCGTCAAGGAGAATGTCGTGGTGGGCGCCGTGCTCATGGCGGCCGGCGTCGGCGATGTGATTGGCGCGATCGTGATTTCCCGCCAGCGTCACGGATGACGATCCCGCCGGAACTCCCGCCGCTGCGCATCGGCATCGTGACGGTGTCCGATCGCGCGTCGCGGGGCGAATACGACGACATCTCGGGGGCGGAGATCCGAGCGTGTCTCACGCGCTGGATCGGATCGCCGTGGGAGGAGAGCTACCGGTGCATCCCCGACGATCAGCCGCTCGTGGAAGCGACGCTGGTGGAGCTTACCGAGTGGCGCGGTTGTCGGCTGATCATCACGACGGGTGGCACCGGGCCGGCGTTGCGCGACGTGACGCCCGATGCGACCGAAGCGGTGTGCGATCGGCTGCTTCCGGGTTTCGGTGAAGCGATGCGCGCGGCGTCGCTGCGCACGGTGCCAACGGCCATTCTGTCGCGGCAGGTGGCGGGCACGCGCGGGCAGACGCTCATCGTGAACCTGCCAGGCAAGCCGCGGTCGATTGCGGTCTGCCTCGAAGCCGTGTGGCCCGGCATCGCGCCCTGCCTCAAGCTGCTCGGTGGTGGCACGTTCGAGAACAGCGTCTCGGCGCCCAGCGCACCACGAGGGCCGGGGCTGTCGTGAGCCACGGGCGCACGGCAGATTGCAGCGAATACTTTCGCCGAGGCTGTCGTGAGTCTGTCCCCTGATCTGCTGGCGCTGCTCGTGTGTCCGAAGAGCAAGGCGCCGCTCGAATACCACGCCGGTCCGCCGGAAGTGCTGGTGTGTCGCGCGTCGCGTCTGGTGTATCCCGTGCAGGACGGGATTCCGATCATGCTGGTGGACGAAGCGAGCCCGCTCGACGAGTCGCGGTATCCGGCACCGGCGACGGCCTGAGCATGGAGTCGCGCTCGTGACGTCGGGCGCGCAGCGCGTGCTGGTGCTGTTCGCGCACCCGGCGTTTCACCGATCGCGCGTACAGCGCGCCCTGTTGAATGCCGCGCGTACCGTGGTCGGCGTCACGGTGCACGATGTGTACGACGCGTACCCCGACTTCGATATCGACGTGACGCGGGAGCAGGCGCTTCTTGCGTCGCACGACGTCATCGTGTGGCAGCACCCGTTCTTCTGGTACAGCACGCCGGCCATTGTGAAGCAATGGCAGGATCTCGTGCTCACGCACGGGTGGGCGTACGGTCGCGAGGGGACCGCGCTGCATGGCAAGCAGTGGATGCACGCGGTGAGCGCCGGCGGTGGCGCTGCCGCCTACACGCCAGAAGGGCGCAACCGTCACTCGGTGGAGCAACTGCTCGCACCGCTCGCGCAGACGGCGCGGCTGTGCGGCATGACGTGGTTGCCACCCTTCGTGGTCCACGGCACGCACGTGCTCACCAATGAAGACCTCGCGACGCACGCCCAGTCCTACGCGGCGCTGCTCACGGCGCTGCGTGATGGTCGCACCGCGGAGTCTGCATGAGCGCCGACGGATTCCTGCCCACGGCCTTCGTGTTCCTGATGGCGGCCGTGATCGCCGTGCCCATCGCGTCGCGTCTGGGACTCGGCAGCGTGCTCGGCTACCTGCTGGCGGGTGTGGCCATCGGGCCGTTCGGTTTCGGTTTCCTCGCGCAGGGCGCCGAGGACGTGCTGCACTTCGCCGAGTTCGGCGTGGTGATGATGCTGTTCGTGATCGGACTCGAACTGCAGCCGGCGCTGTTGTGGCGATTGCGCGGGACGCTCGTGGGCATGGGCGGGCTGCAGGTGCTGCTCACGACGGCGCTCGCGACGGCGGTGGGTGTGGCGGTGGGACAACCCTGGCGCGCCTCGTTGGCGGTGGGGCTCATCGTGTCGCTGTCCTCGACCGCGATCGTGCTGCAGTCGCTCGCCGAACGCGGGTACATGAAGCAGGATGCGGGGCAGCGTGCGTTTGCGGTGCTGCTGTTTCAGGATCTCGCCGTGATTCCCATGCTCGCGCTGTTGCCGCTGCTCGCGGCGCCGGGCGCCGTGGTGAGTACGGGAGATGCGGCGCACCCCGGCTTGCTCGATGGTGCGTCGGCATGGGTGCGCGGAGGCGTGGTGCTGGCAGCGGTTGCGGCGGTGGTGGTGGGCGGCCGGTTCGTGGTGCAGCCACTCTTTCGCGCGATTGCGCGCACGCGGCTGCGCGAAGTGTTCACGGCGGCCGCGCTGCTGCTGGTGATCGGCATTGCTCTGCTCATGAATCTGGTGGGGTTGAGCCCGGCGCTTGGCACGTTCCTGGCCGGTGTCGTGCTCGCCACCAGCGAGTTCCGGCACGAACTCGAGAGTGATCTCGAACCGTTCAAGGGGCTGCTGCTGGGACTGTTCTTCCTGGCGGTGGGGGCGAGCATCGACTTCGCGCTTGTGCGCGAGAGTGCGGCGACGGTGGGCGGGTTGGTGGCGGCGCTCGTGCTGGGCAAGGCGCTCGTGCTGTTGCTGCTCGGGCGGATGTTCCGCATGGGCACCGATCAGACGCTGCTGTTCACGGCGGCGCTCGCGCAGGGCGGCGAGTTCGGGTTCGTGTTGCTGTCGTACGCCGGGCAGAACGGCGTGCTCGCGCCGGCGAGTGCGAACGTCGTGGTGGCCGCGATCGCGTTGTCGATGGCGACCACACCGCTGATGCTGTTGTTGTACGCGCGTGTGCTTGCCCCACGCCTCGGCACGCGCGCCGCGACGACGCGTCGTGCAAGCGATACGATTGACAGCGCGGGGCCGGTGATCATCGCCGGCTTCGGGCAGTTCGGCAGCACGATCGGTCGTGTGCTCCGATCACAGGGGATTCGACCGGTCGTGCTCGATCATGACGCGGATCGGGTGGACCTGCTGCGTTCCCTGGGTCTGGAAGTGTTCTACGGTGATGCGACGCGACAGGAGCTGCTGCATTCCGCGGGGATTCATCAGGCCGCACTGCTGGTGATTGCGCTCGGTGATGATGACCAGACACTCGCGCTGGCGACGGCCGTGCGGCACGCCCATCCGCACGTGCGCATTCTCGCGCGCGTGACGACGCGGGCCGGTGCGATGAACCTGCTGCAGGCGGGGGTGCAGGAGATCTATCGCGATACGCTCGATGCGGCGGTGCGCGTGGGCGCGGATGCGCTCGCGGCGCTTGGCACGCCGCGGCATCACGCGCTGCGCGTGGGGCAGGCGTTTCGCCGGCGCGATGATGCGCATCTGCGCGAACTCGCCGCGGAGCCGCGCGAGTGGTCCGGGTACGTGGATCAGGTGCGGCTCAACATCCGGGCGCTCGAGGACGCGCTGCAGCGCGAGTTCGGCGAGGGCGTCCCACCGGTGACTGACGAAGCGTGGGACGACAGCACCCTGCGCGCAGAGGCGCGGGGGCGCTGACGTGACGCGGCGGGCCGGTGGTGTGACATGACCACGGGCCGAGTGAATCGTCTTGTGGGAGACCCGCACGTTTCCCTCATGCCCGCATCGCCGACCTCCGCCCGCGCGCTCCAGCGCCTTGTGCTGTTCGGCACCACGATTGCCCTCGTGGTGCCGCTCATGCGCGGGATCTCGTCGGGCGCGATTCCGCCGGGTCCGGTGCGCTTCGTGCTCGTGAGCGCGTTCATCGGGGCGGGCGTGATGGGGTTGTTGGCGTTCCGCCGGCACCTCGCGCACAACGCCGCCACGCGACGCACGACGGAAATGGTGCGCTTCTTCGACGACGTCAGTCTGCTGCGTCCGCGGGCGCAAGCGGCGCGAGCGTTGCTCGCAGGAGCACCGGCGAGCGATGTGGAGCGCAAGGCGCTGGTGGCGGTGAGTCAGTTTCTGGGCGAACTCGCGCAATCCGTGGCGGACGGTACCCCCGAGGGGCGGAGCGCGGTGCTGGCGCATCCGTTTCTGGGCGCGTGGCTGCGCGCCATCGCGGTGACGCCCATTCCCGTCGCGTTCGACGACGCGCAGCGCACCGCGCTGCAGACGCTCTTTCGCGATGTGGGGGCAGCGCGCTCGCGCAGCGAGTCACTCGATGAGGGGAGCCGTGCGCTGCTCGAGCGGGATGCCGTGATGTTCCGCACCGACGAGGCGGACGCGCGGATCTTCTGACGGTGCGTGCTGCGCCGGGCGCGGCGACAAGAAATGCGGCACGAGTCGTCGCGCGTGGATCGCCCCGAACGCGCGGTGCCGATATGCAAGCGACTATTCGCGCCTCGGCAGCGCGAACGGAATTCGCTTGACCGCCACGCGTCCGTCGGCCACCACGAGCAGCACGTCCTGCAGCGCGGTGATGTCTTCGAGCGGATTGCGATCGACCAGCGCGTAGTCGGCCTCGCGGCCGACCGTCAGTGTCCCGGTGCGATTTGCGATGCCGAGCGCTTCGGCGGCGACCGCAGTGGCACTGCGCAACGCCTGCAGGGGCGTGAGGCCGAGCTCCACGAAGTGGCCGACTTCGTGCGCGATGCGCGTCACGCCTTCGGGGCCGTAGTTGGTGTCACCACCGGTGATGAGCGGCACGCCGAGCGCATGCGCACGACGCACGGTCTCCTGCAGGCGCGGCAGCATGTGGCGACCGCGCAGTTGCAGCAGCGGAGTATCGTACTCGCCGCCCGGGAGCGTGAGGTCGACGACGGTGGCGTAGGTCGGCACGAGATACGTGCCGCGCCGCTTCATGAGGGCGAGCGTGGAGTCGGAGAGATACGTACCGTGTTCGATGCTGTGCGCCCCGGCGAGCACAGCGGCGTACGCGCCTTCGTCGCCGTGGGCATGCACCTGCACCTTGAGCCCGTGCGCGGCGGCTTCCTCCACGATCGCGCGCAGCTGCTCGGTGTCGTACACCTGCTTGCGCGGGTCCTGCTCCTCGAGGCCGGCGCGTTCGGTGCCACGCGTCTTGATCACGTCCACGCCACGACTGGCGTTGATGCGCACCACGTCGCGCAGCTGCGTGGGCGTGAGCACGGCGTCGCCGAGCGCGGCGAGTCGCGGGTCGGCGGTGGCGGTCTCCCCGAGGTACGGCGTGACGAACACACCGGCGGCGAGCATCTCCGGGCCGGCGAGCGTGCCGGCCTTCACGAGTTCGCGCAGCCCCACATCCTGGTAGTGACTGGTGCTGCTGCTGCGCACGGTGGTCACACCGGAGCCGAGCGCGCGCTGCATGGCGGCGCGCGTGCTGATGTGCGTGTGCGCGTCGATGAGGCCGGGCACGAGCCAGCGGCCGCCGGCGTCGATGGTGTCGGCCGGGCCGGTGATCCGCACAGGGCCGGGGCCGATGTGTACGAGGCGCGTGCCGGTGCTCACCACCTGCACGTTGCGCTGCGGCGCGGCGCCGGTGCCGTCGATGACGTGCACGTTGGTGAGGACCAGCGTGCGAGGGGCGGGCTGCGCGAGGAGCGCGGTGGGGAGCGCGAGCAGCGCGATTGGCAGGATCGAGCGGCGCATGGTCCGTGGGAGGCGGGGGAGACCGGAACTGATCGACGGTACCGCCGCATCGCGTCGCTGTCCAGCGAATCGGAGCGCGGCCTGGTCTCGGCTTCGTGGCGTGTCGCGGGACGCGGCGAAAGCGAGACGCGCCGCCACATGGGCCTCGCGCTTGACGCGCGGAGCGGAATCCTGCATGCTCGCGCATGGCGTCGTCGGCGCACTGGTACTTCTCGCATGGCAGGGATACGATGGAGCAGGAATCGCGGCGCATGCTCGCGCGGATGAGTCTTCTGTCATCTGTGGTGCTTGCCGGTTGCGCGGGATCCGGCGCAGACGCGTCCTCCGCAGCAGCGCCGCAGGTGCGTGACAGCGCCGGGATCCGACTCGTGGAACACCAGCTCGAGGCGGCCACGCTCACGGACTCCACCGCGTGGCGCATGGACGGTGCACCGATGTGGCGTTTCGCGTCGGTGCCGCGTGAAGCCGAGGCCGAGCTGCTTGGCATCGTGGGCGCGACCTTTCTGGCGGACGGCGGTCTGGTCCTGACCCACCGGAGCAAGCAGGAGCTGCTCGTGCTGGACGCGTCGGGCCGGTTCGTGCACAGCATCGGGCGCGCGGGTGATGGACCGGGCGAGTTCCGCACGATCGGCGCACCATGGCGCGTGGACGGGGCGCGTCTGGGCGTGTACGATGGCCGTCCTCGTCGCACCACGATGCTGTCGATGCAGGGCGACGTGCGGGACAGCCGAAGCGTCGTGTTGCCCGAACTTCCCGACTCGGCACAGCGGCTCTGGGGCAGTCCCGGCATCACGGCGGACGGCGCGCTGTTGCTCTGGGTTGATGCCTCCGCGCGGACCGAGCCCGGTATCGATCGTCCAGCGCGCTGGTTGGTGGTGGTCGATTCACTCGGTCAAGCGAAGCCGGTGGGCAGTGCGAGGGCTGGCATGGAGCGCTACGTCATGCCGCCGGGTCCGAATGGCGTGGTGTCGCTCGGCTTTTCGCCCTTCGCGGCATCGCCGCTGGCCGCGCCGTGCGGCCGCGAGGTGATCACGGCCGACAATCAATCGTATGCGGTGGTTCGCGAATCGCTCGACGGGAAGATCACTACGATCATCCGGAGTCCGCTGTCGCCGCGCCTCGCCGACTCGGCAGACTATGCGGCGGCCATTCGCGCCCAGTACCCCACGGCGGATGTGTCGGCCGAATCCATCGAACCGCTGCGCCGCATGACACCGAGCGGGCTGGTGCCGGTGTTGCGGTCCATTCAGTGCGATGAGGCGGGCAACGTGTGGGTGGAGGAGCAACCGCACGACAACGGGCGCTGGCGGCGGTTGATTGCCTACACGCCGGCTGGCGAGCGACGCCTCACGGTGCTCGTGCCCTCGGCGCTGCGCCTGCTCGCCGTGCGCTCCGACGCGATCGCGGTGCTGGCGTTCGACGAGGACGGGCAGGAGCGGGTGGAGGTGTATCGCGCGCCGACGGCTGCTGGAGCGCCGTGAGCGAGTCTGGCGGTGCTGCTGTCGACGCGCGCGCCGCGAGACAGTGGCTCGGGCTGATGTCGCCGCTCGAGGCAGTCGCTGCTCGGCTGGCGGCTCTCCGGTCGGCCATTCCCGGTGAACACGCGAGCGACCATGCCCATCCGGTTCTCGACGCTGCAGGAGCAGGAGCGCGGGGAGTGATCGACGACGTTCGCGCGCTGTTGCGCTGCTTCGAGCACCGCTCCGTGCGATTCTTCGTGGTGGGTGCCCGCGCACTCGTAGTCGCGCTTGCACTACTTGCGTTCGCTCCTTCGCTATCGGCGCAGAACCGCGACCGTGAGCTCACGCTGGCGATCGGCGGCGCCGTCGTGTCGCGTGCGCTCGATCGCGACGCCAGCGGCGCGTTGGTCGTGCGCCTTGGACTCGTGCAGTCCCCTGTCATTGGTCGTCCGCGAGCGCGACTCGCCGTGGAACTGCTTTCCGCGCCGCTTGGGTCGGGAGACAGTACGCGGGCCAATCGCGGTTCGATAAGCACCGCCGGAGTGACGTACGACGGCTTGTTCGGACCAACCGCAGAAGGGGTGCGACCCTATGCAGTATTGGGCGCTGGAGCCTCTGTGAGTGGAGCATCACGCGCGGATGCCTGGCCCCTGTTCCTGTTCACGGCGCGAACGGGATTCGGTGTACGACACCGCGTTGCCGATCAGGAGCTCTTCGCCGAGTTGGTGTTGGCAAGTTCGATTGGCGGTAGCGGAACGCGTGCGGTCTGGTGGCCGCTCACGATCGGCTTCACCTTCTGATCGTACGCGTTGCGGCCTCTCGGCGAAGCAGTACCGAGCTCTCAGCCCTCGAGCAACGCCATCGTCGCTGCGACGAGATAGCGCAGCCTCCGGTGTGCGGCGTGTCGCGCTACACGAGCGTGGCGAGAAATCGTGCGGCTGGCCAGCGATGGATACCGTCCACGACCTGTGCGTCCGCCGATCCGCGCAGATGCACCTGATAGGCGGGGCAGTCCGGAAATCGTTCGTGCAGATAGCGGAGCGCCGGCGCGATGCTTGTGGCCGACAGCTTGACCTCCACGAAGAGGATCGGCTGGCGTCGCTCAATGACGACGAAGTCCACCTCGCGACCGTCCACGTCGCGAAAGTAGCGGAGCTCCAGCTCCCGCCCGAGCGTGTCGAGCTGGTGGTGCACCCACTTCAGCAGATGCGATCCCACCAGATTTTCGAAACGGGCCCCTTCCTCCGGGACCAGGCTCCAATCGGTGTGGTAGTGCTTCTGCTCCTTCTTCACCGCGCGCAGCCGCGGCGCGCCGAAGGGTGGCACCCTGAAGATCGCGTACAAGCGCTCGAAGATGTCGAGCCAGCGGGACACCGTCTCGTGATTGACCTGCAGATCCTCGCGGAGCGCGTTGCGTGAGAGCGGACTGCCGACCCGCTCCGGCAGCGCGAGCATCAGCTGCTCCATGGTCCCGAGATCCCGCACCGTCTCCAGCGACACCACATCCTCCTGCAGGAGTCGCGTGCGATAGGCGACGCTCCATCGCCTGGCCCTCGTGGCTGATCCGCTCAGGAAAGGCTCCGGAAACCCGCTCAACTGAAAAAGTTGCTCCAGCGTGTCAGTTGACGCGGAGCCGAGTTCCGCGAGCGACAGCGGATGCAACCGGAGGTAGTGATACCGCCCCTGCAGGGAATCACCGCCATGTCGGTAGAGGTCGAGTCGGGCGCTGCCGGTCACCAGGATCTGTCGCGATGATCCATACTGGTCGTACAGGCCCTTGAGCAGCGCGCGCCACCGCCGGTACTTGTGCAGCTCGTCGAACACCCACGATTCCACATCGGGCAGGGTCCCACGCAGGAGCCGGGCCCGATGCTCGGAGATGTCCCAGTTGAGATACCCGGTCGCATCAGGAAGCACGGCCTTGGCGAGCGTCGTCTTGCCGACCTGCCTCGGGCCGCCCAGGAACACCATCTTCTCGGTGAGGTCCTGCCGGACCTGCTGCTCGAGGTAGCGCCGCATGAGGCGAGTTTATCACGGTTAACCGTAAAACGCAAGCGCGTATTTTACGGTCAGACAAAATTTGCTCTGGCTGGTGGAAGGACGTCCATTCACGGACCAGCGTATCGCGGCGTCCGGCGCCGCCGCTCCGATTTGATACTTCGCTACCAGCGCAGCACCGCGACTGTGAGTTCACCCTCCTGCCCGGAACGCGCGCGGTCTGGTGGCCGCTCACGATCGGCTTCACCTTCTGATCGCACGCGTTGCGGCCTCTCGGCGACGCAGTACCGAGTTCTCAGCCCTCGAGCAACTCCATCGTCGCTGCGACGAGATAGCGCAGCCCCACCTCGAGCGACGCCTCGTCGATGTCGAAGCGCGGATGGTGGTGCGCCGCGGTGATGCCGCGCGCCACGTTGCCGGCGCCCACGAACGCGAACACACCCGGCGCGCGCTGCTGGTAGGCGCTGAAGTCCTCGCCCCCCATCACGGGGCGGAGCGGCGTGAGTACGTGCTCGCCGAAGGTGCGTGACACCACGCCCGCGAGTCGCTCCGTGAGCGCGGCGTCATTCACGACCGGACGATAGCCGAGTTCGTAGGTGAAGTCGCAGTGCGCGCCGAAGCCCTCGCAGATCCCGCGAATGAGCCGCTCCATGCGCCGTGGCATATGCGCACGCAGTGCGGCATCGAACGTGCGCACGGTGCCACTCAAGTACGCGCTGTTCGGGATGACATTGAACGCGGTGCCGGCGATGAACTGCGTGACCGAGAGTACCGCGGGCTCGAGCGGGTCCACCTGACGCGAAATGATCTGTTGCAGCGCGCTCACCACCTGCGCACCAATCGCGATGGGATCGATGGTGTCGTGCGGCAGGGCGGCGTGTCCTCCACGTCCGGTGATGGTGCACTGGAAGGTGTCGGGCGCGGCCATCGCGGGGCCGGCCACAAGGCCGATGTGACCGACGGGCATCGACGACCACAAATGCAGTCCGATCACTTCGTCCACGCCGTCCATCACGCCCGCGTCCACGAGTGATTCGGCGCCACCAGGGGAGAGCTCCTCGGCGTGCTGAAAGATGAAGCGCACCTCACCGGCGAGCGTGTCGCGCACGCCGGCGAGCACCGTGGCCAGGCCGAGCAGGATGCTGGTGTGTCCGTCGTGGCCACACGCGTGCATCACGCCCGGCTTCGTGGAGCGATACGGGGTGTCGTTCTCCTCGTGAATGGGCAGTGCGTCCATGTCGGCGCGCACGGCGATGGTGCGGCCAGAACGCGCGCCGCGCAGTCGTGCGACCACGCTCGTTGGCGTCGGACGCGAAAGCGCGAGCCCCGGGAGCGCGGCCAGCGTCTCGTACACGTACTGCGCGGTGGCGTGCTCCTCGAAGGACAGCTCGGGGTGCTGGTGCAGATGCCGACGCCACGCAATCACCTGCGGCGCGAGCGACTCGGCGGTGGCGAGGAGCGAAGGGATCAGGTCGGTGCGCGTGGGTGACGTCATGCGATGCTCCGGGTCGGGCTGCGGGCGCGGCGGCGTTCAGGGAAGTTCATGGGGGTCGAGGCCGTGCGCCAGCGGTGCGGATGGCGGACTTCGCGCTGACGACGGCGAGAACTGCGGGACGCGAAGACGCGAGGGGCGCGAACTCACTGACGCGCCTCACACGTATGCGACATACCATGCGATGAAGATTGGACGGAAATCACTTCGCGTCCTTCGCGTCTTCGCGTCCCGCAGTTCCCCGGAACTCGATCCCTCCCTACCGATCCGGATACGTAAACGCCGGCCGCGGATACGCCGGGGGCTTCGGCACGGGCCGAGGGTCGGCGGCGATCTTCTCGCGCAGGTGCGCGATCGCGGCCTCGAGCTGGCGGTCTCGGCCGTTGAACGTTTCGTGCGGCAGGTTGTCGACCTCGATGTCGGGGATGACGCCTTCCTGCTCGATGAGCCACTTCCCCTCGGGGCCGTACACACCGGTCATGGGCGCACGCGCGACGCCGCCGTCGGTGAGCGTGTTGACGTTGCTCAGCCAGATCTCGCCGCCCCACGTGCGCGTGCCGATCACGACGCCGAGTCCGAGGCGACGGAAGCCGTCGGCGAAGGCTTCGCCGTCGCTGGCCGTCTCGGCGTCCACGAGCACCACCATGTGGCCACGGAAGGCGTAGTGCATGTTCCATGTGGGTTCGCCAGCACGTCCCTTCCAGTACATCCAGGCGCGACGCAGCAACTTGTCGAGAATGAACGCATCGATGTTGCCGCCGCGGTTCTGGCGGACATCGATGATGAGCCCCTGGCGATCGAACGCCGGATAGAACTCGCGATACCACTGGTTCACGTCATTCGCGCCCATGGCGCGCAGATGCACGTACCCCATGGTGCCATTGCTCGCCGATTCGACCGCGCGACGACGTGAGAGCTCCCAGTCGGTGTAGCGCAGGTTGGCTTCATTGGTCATGGGTACGGCCACCACATCGCGCGACGTGGTGCCGCGCGCGATGGTGAGCAGCACCTGCTTGCCCCCCTGATCGCGCAGCAGTTCACCGATGTCCGGCACGTCGAGCGTACGCGTGCCGTTGACGGCCGTGATGACGTCGCCGGCCGCGACGTCGAGATACGGATCGGCGAGCGGCGCCCGTTCGGCCGGGTAGTCGGGATCGGCCTCGTAGATGCGCGCGATGCGATAGCCGCCACGCGCCGGCTCGCGCACGAGATGCGCGCCGAGCGACGCGACATTGATGACATCGGGCGCGGGGCGCAGATCACCGCCACCCACACTCGTGTGGAGCGCCGACAGCTCACCCACCAGCCAACCGATGAGCACGGAGAGCTCCTGGCGCGTGGTGATGCGCTCGACCAGTGGCTGATGCTTGGCGAGCGTCGCCTGCCAATCCACACCGTGGAAACCGGGATCGTAGAAGTAGTCGCGCTCGAGGCGCCAGGCGTCCACGAACAGCTGGCGCCAGTCATCGCGCACGTCGATCGCGAAGCGCCAGCCTGAGAGGTCGACACGCGAGTCGGCGAGGTTGGCAGGCTTGGTGGGACGCGCGTCGAGCACGTGCAGGGCGTCGTTGCGGCGCACGAGCAACTTGCGTCCATCGCGGGACATCTCCAGCTCACGCACCCCCTCGACAATCACCACGGGCTCGGCCTTGTGCGCCAGTCGCAAGGCGTGCACATCGGTGCGCGATTCACCGCGGGCGAGGAAGAAGAGCGCGTCGCTGTTCACGGAGAGCGCCGAGTAGTTGCCGGCCGCCACGGGCACACGATCGATGCGACGGGCGAGGCCGGCGGTGTCGATACGCACCGTGACGGGGGCACCGCCGCGCGCACGCGTGGAGTCGGTGGCGGGTGGGGCGAGCAGCTCATCGGGCGCACGGAACGGTGAGCGCACGCCGCTGCGCAACGCCAGCTGGTACACCTCGATCTGCTTGTCGAAGTATGGATCGGGTTGACGCGGCCCCCACGGAGAGCCGACGCTCGTGCGCAGGTTCCGATCGCTCAGGAAGTACAGGAAGTCGCCCTTCGGGTCCCACGCGGGTGCAAACGAGTTCACGCGATCGCTCGTGATCGCGAAGGAACGATCGGCCTGCAGGTCGTACAGCATGAGCACGCGGAAGCTGTTGCGCGCGGTGTGCTCCCACGCGAGCCAGCGCGAATCGGGGGACCAGACGTGACCGCCGACACCTTCCTCGTTCTGATGCAGCGTGCGCACCACGCCGGTGCGCAGGTTGCGCAGGAAGAAGCGATTGTTGTTGTCGCTGTAGGCAATCCACGCGCCATCGGGGCTCGGATCGCCGGCGAAGCGCAGGACGCCGCCATCGCGCGAGAGCAGACTGTCGCGACCGGTGCCGTTGGCTGGCAGCGTGGCGAACTCGAGCTCACCGGTTTCATCCGTGAGGCCAATGAGCCGCCGCCCATCGGGGAGGAACTGCGCATCGCGCCAGCGCACGGAGTCCTTGGTGCTCGCGCGCACGAGGCGGCCGGGGCCGGCGGGCGCCACGAACACGCGACCGCGGGCGGTGAGCACGATCCGATCGCCAGTGGGTGACAGGTGGGCTGACGTCAGATACTCGAACGGCTCGCTCACCCAGCGCTGCCGCAGCTGATCGAGATCGGACGCGATGCTGATGTCGAGACGGCGTGTACTGTCGGTGCGCAGGTCGAGCAGCCACAGGTCGGCGCCATTCTGATAGACCATGCGACCGTCGTGCAGTGCGGGGCGAATCACGTCCCAACCGCTGTGGCGCGTGTGCTGCCGCAGATCGGCGCCCGCTTCGGTGACGGACCAGATGTTCATGGTGCCGTCACGATCGGTGACGAAGTACACGCGACCATTCCACCAGCGCGGCGTGTGCGATTCACCGCGCCACTCGGGGCTCACGCGCGTCGCCTCGCTCGAACCGTCGCGAAATGCCCACACGTGGCGCGCGGTCCCGCCGGTGTAGCGCTTGGTCACGTTGTTGTGAAACGCGGGACGTACGAAGTAGAGCGCGCGTCCCGTGGCGTCGTAGTGTCCTTCGCTCGCGCCGGCGAGCGGTACGAGGGTGCGCACGTGATCGCTGAGCCGCACGCGTACCATCTGCGGCTTGGGAATGCCGCTGTAGTGCGTCGTGGTGTACACGAGTTCGCCGTCCGGCGTGAAGCCGGTGGCGATGGATGCCTCTGCTTCCCAGGTGCGCCGCACCGGCAGGCCGCCGGTGAGCGGCATGGTGTAGACCTCGGTCTGTCCTTCGTAGCGCGCACTGAAGGCGAGCGTGCGGCCGTCGGGCGAGATCACCGGATGCGATTCTTCGGCGGGATGTGACGTGAGTCGTCGGGCGAGCCCGCCGCTCAGCGGTACTGTCCAGAGATCACCTTCGGCGGCGAAGACCACGGTCTCGCCGTGCACAGCCGGGTACTGGTAGAAGCCACGCACGCCAGGCTGCGCAGTCAGTGGAACGGCGATCAACGCGCTGAGCAGCAGCGCGCATCGGGTGGAGCGGAAGGGACGCATTGGAGGGTGACCGGAGAAGACGACAGACCCGCACGTCTCGAGACAATCCACGCGCGCCGTGCGGTCGTCAAGCGTGCGTGCTTGCGGGCGTCATGGCGACGTCGTAACGTCGCCGGTGTGGGCGTTCACGTACTCCAAACGCAGGGCCACGCATGACCTTTCGGATCCTTCGGCGGCCCAGCGCCGCCCTCCTGCTGCTGCCGGTGCTCGCGTGTGCCGGTGAGCGCGCGCCTTCGAGCGACGACCCGACACGCTCCACGATCGACCTGTCGGCGCCGCCGCAGGTCGGCCGCTGGACGTCGGCGGACTGCGCGGCGCAGGACACCGAAACGCCGTGCGAGGTATCGGGCGCTGAAGCGATGGAAGTGACGGCGCGTGGGACGTGGCGCGTGATGCGCGACGGGTTGCAGTGGCAGCCGGTGCGCGATTCGTCGCGGCTCGTCGCGCGTCGTGGCCCGGGGCCGGGTGAGCTCATCGCACCGATCGCGATCGGTGCGGTCGACGATACGGTGCTTGTCGTCTACGATGTCGCGCGCGCGAAGCGCGTCGAGTTCACGCCTGCCGGGATGCGGGCCGAGCAGATGGTGATTCCTCCGGTCGAGTTGCGAGTGGCCACGGTGCGACAGGGACGCGTCCTGGCGTACGTGACGCCCGCCGCGGCCTCACTAAACGAGACGGTGGAGAGTGCGATCGTTGCGTTCGATGCCACGCGCGAGGCATGGTCGGATACGCTCGCGCGATTCACGGACGAGGCGTCGTCGCTCAAGGGCAGTGCCGATCTGCATCGCGAGCGCCTGCCATGGGAGTCGCGAGTCCACTGGGATGTGTGCACCGACGGCACCGTGCTGGTGGTGCGGAGTGATCGGTGGGTCATTGCGCGGGTGCGCGGGCGCGACACGGCACAGCAGATCGTGCGCAGCGGCGAGGTGAGCACACCGCTCGATGCCGCGACGCTCGCCGAGTACCTCGCGGCGTGGGAAGCGGGGCCGTTGCGCCGGCGACCGGAGGCCATGCGCGCGTCAGCCCTCGAGGACGCCCGTCAGCGTCGCGTGGCGCTGGCGCCCGTGATTGACGCGGTGCGCTGTGGTGATGCGAATCAGATCGTGGTCACCGAAGCGATGCGTCCGGCCGACACGCTGCAGGCGTGGGTGCGCGTGTCCGCAGATGGTCGCGAGCATACGCGTGTGTCGCTCCCGCCCCTGCTGCTACCGCAGGTGGTGGGCGATGCGCTGGTGGGTCTGCTCGATCAAGGGGCGGGGGAGCGGATGGTGCGGGTGTCGATCGGTCGCTGATGGTCGACGAGTGTGTCCCGCGCTACGGCAGCTTCCCGTCGCGCTCCAGATAGACGCGCCGTACCGCGATCGGCCCCTGCTGTTCGGCGAGAAACCAACCTCCGTATTCGCCCCAGTTGGCCTGCTTCACGGCGTCGTCCAGCGGTATGCCCGCGGCGTGCAATCGCTCGGCTTCGGCGATCACGGCGCGCAGCGCCTGGCGAAACGTCACGAGCTCTTCGCGCGACACGGCCGGTGCTTCGATGAAGCCATGCCCGGGGATGAAGTGCTCCACGCCCGGCAGCGCGAGCGCGCGGTCCACCACCTGCACCCATTCGCGCGGATAGGCCGATCGCATCGCAGGGAAGACGCGATTGAGATAGGCCTCGCTCATGAAGAGCAGCTTCCGATCGGGGAGGTGCACGTGCAGGTCGCCACCGGTGTGTGCGCGACCGAGGAACAATACCTCGACCGTTCGGCCGCCCACGTCGATCACCTCGCGGTCACCCGTCATCGCGCGAGGTGGTACCACCACGCGTCGCGGCGCGGCGCCAATGTTGGCCGACGTCACGGCCGCGGCGGAGTCGCGCACGAGCTGCGCGCGCGATGTGGGGTGCACGATGTACGTGATGCCGTCGGGGAGCACGCTGTTGCCGGCGGTGTGATCGCCGTGATCGCTCCCCATGACGTACCACTTGATCGGGAGCGGCGTGATCGCGCGAATGCGATCGAGCATCGTCTGCGTCGCGGCGGGGCTTCCCTGACCGTCGGCAATGAGGACGCCGTCGCGGCCCACGACGATGAGACTGACCGTGGTGAAGCCGGGCTGCCGGATCTCCTCGTAGCCGAACACGCCGTCGCCGAGCGGAATCAATCGCGGGAAGGCCGAGAGCGGTTCGCCGCGGACGGACGGATCGGCGGTGCGGGGCTGGGCGTCCGCGGGCAGGGCGGGGACGCACAGCCCGAGGATCAGCACAATCAATCGGGCTGACCGCAGGGAGTGCATGGTCGACACCTCAATCAGGGGAACGAGACGTCGTCCTGACGCACGTGCCGGCAGCGAAGCACGACAAGCTCTGTCGGCGACATGATCTGATAGAAGACCGCATACGGGAACCGATGCAGGAGCGCACGGCGGACGTCCGCGGCGTCGGTGACGACCGGGAACATCTCCGGATGTTCGAGCAGCATGGCCGAGAGTGCATCAAGCTCGGCGATGAATGCGCGACCGAGGCCGCGCACCTGCGCCTCATACCACCGACGCGCTGAACGCACCTCGTCGAGTGCTTCCGGGCGGAACCGCAACTGCCGAGCACTCACGAGCGATGGCCGCGGTCACTCTCGTCTGTGCGCTGGTCGAGCTCCAGCTGGTCCCGGACGTTGCTCCACGGGACGGCACTGTCAGGTTGCGCGACGTGAGCAGCCAGTCGCTCCCGCAGCAGCGCCGCTTCGTCGAGCTCAGGCGGCGCGTCGGCCAGCGCGCCACGCAGCGACGCCCAGACGCGATCAATGAGTGCGAGTCGCTCGGCGACGGTCAAACGCGCGAGTTCGGCAGCGGGGAGCACCATGGCGAGAATGTGCGCAAAAGAGCGCACCGACACAAGCAGCGGTCCCGCCGAGCGGCCAAGGCACGGCCGCTGAGGGGCCGTGCCCTTGGCCGGAACACTCAGCGCAACCGCGCCTTCTCCACGAGCTGCTCCACCGTGGTCATGATCGAATCGGCGCGCGCCGAGTCACCGACGGCGCTGAACGAGCCGGCGAGGTACTGCCCGGTGATCACGTACATGATGGGAATGCCGGCCGACGCGTCGTCCACCCAACCGTCTTCGGTGATGAGCGCGTTCATGCCGCGGTACTCCTTCCAGAGCGACTCCGTGGCCGCCACGTCGAGCAGCTCGTTGCCACGCAGCGGCATGAAGAGCGGCGACGGATCGGGACGCGTGCCCACGAGCTTCTGCGCCAGCCCGAAGTTGATGATGTGGTCGCCGAAGCCGAGCGCTTGCGCGTAGCCGCCGTACGAGAAGAACAGGCGGCGTTCGGGGTACGCACTGCGAATCATGTACAGCACGAGCTGCTGATCGCGCGTGAGATACTCATTGCCGATGACCACATCGATATCGGCGAATTGGAAGCGCTGCGCCGACGGCAGTGACGCGACCGGCGGCACGGCGGCCAACTCGGCGCGCGTGAGCCCGAAGAGCGGCTTCGTGGGCATGGGCCAGTCGCGATTCCGGAAGAGCGCGGGGCCCTTTTCCTTGTCGTACGGCTCGATCTTGCGATTGGCGAGCTGCTGTGCGTACCAGTCGGTGCCGAGATACGGCACGACGGCCACCGTCACGTCGCGACGGATGCCTTCCACGGCCTGCGCATACCACAGCGGGAAGGAGTCGTTGTCGCCGTTGGTGATGATGATGCCGTACGGCTCCACCGAGTTGAGCAGGTCGCGCGCCCACTCGCGGGTGAACGTGTGCTTGTTGCGCGGTGCGTCCATCGCGTTGGTGACGAGCGGAATGAGCGCCAGCGACAACACGGGCGCGGCGAGGCGCAGTCCGCGATCGGTGATCTCGGCCGAGCGGGCGAGCGCGCGCGCCATCCACGTCCAGAGCGTCACGAGGCCGAGGCCCGCCCAGACACCCCAGAGCGAGAAGGTCCAGAGATAGAAATAGTCGCGGTCACGGACTTCACGATCGACGCTGTTGCCCAGCTCGGGCGCCTGCGAGTGCCCGTACTTGAAGTTGAGATACACAACGAGCGCGATCGTGAGCGTGAACATGAGGCCGCCCACGTACCAGAAGGTTCGTCGGTCGCGCTGGAAGTGCGACCAGCCGCCCGCGAGTCCGAGCCCAAGGAACAGCAGGGCGAGCATGGACTGCATGGTGGACGCCTGGTTGTACGCGTCGCGGAACCACTGCCACTTGAAGTACAGCCAGAACATGCCGTACTGCGCCGTGATGGGTGCCTTGCGCTCCATCCAGTTGTGTCCCGAGTACTGCTCGCGGTCGATGTGCGACTTGACGCGCTTCCACGTCTCCTTGCTGAACGTGCAGTCGAACGCGATGCCGTCGGTGCAGGCCGACACGCCACCGCTGTTGAGATAGGGTTCGTGCGCTGCGCGAATGGGCATCGCGACCATCGGGGTCAGCCCCAGCAGCACCATGCCGAACGTGGTGAGCAGCAGGCGCCAGCGGAGCAGCGCGAGTGGCTGCCGCATGAGCACCAGCAGACCAACGGCCGGCAGCGGCAGGAAACCGGCCGGGTGATTGGCGTAGCCGAGGCCGATGAGATACGCAGCAGTGAGCAGATACCGATCGGCGCCCTTGCGATCCGGCGCGTCGCTCCAGCGCAGCATGAGCCAGCTCACCGACGCGAGGCCGAGCAGCGCGACGGTGTACACCTTCTCGTTCACGACGCTCTGATTCCACACCGTGAACGCGGTCCCACCAATGATGACGGCGGCGGCCGCGCCCATGTAGCGTCCCCACTTCACCGGCACCCACGCGCGCAACACGCCTTCGGCGACGAGGAACCACAACCCGGCGGACAACGAACTGGTGACGGCGGCCATGAGATTGATGCGCGCACCGTACTCGATGGGGAGCGGCAGCAACCCGAACGCGTGGCCCAGAATGACGAACACCGGATTGCCCGGCGGATGCGGCACCCCGAACACCTTCGCGGCCGTGATGTATTCGCTCGTGTCCCACATGGCCGTGGTTGGGCCGAGCGTGATCACGTAGAGCACAAACAGGGCGAGGGCGACGGCGCCGGCGACCAGCCACGGGGCGTCACCGAAGCGTTCATCCTTGCGGCGTTCGTCGGCGTTCCACTCGGCGCGGCCGATGGAGAGCAACGCGGCGGGGATCAGCCCCGCGTATCCGATTGCGAGGCAGAGCGCGGAGATGGTCGTGCCGCCACGCCAGAGGTCGGCGTAGCCGATGAGCAGCACGACGAGCGCGAGCGCGCCGAGGAGCGCCGAGCGCCCGCGCCCGGTCGAAGCAATGTCAGCCATGGGAAATGCAGGAAGGAATCAGGAACTGCCGAATCAGCGCGTGGAGTCCGCGACGCGCGGGCGCGGGGTGTGCGGGCGTTCGGTGTGCACTGATGCGTCGTTGGTCCGTCCGACGAATCGGAGCGGCACCGTGCGCACGCCATCGACCAGCAACGCGAGCGACGAGAGCGCCACCTCGCGCGGGATGAGAGCACGCAGCTCCCATCGGCCGTCGGCGGTGCGACCCTCGGTCACCACACGTGGCACAGCCGCGATCGAATCGATCGCGCCTGCCAACACCACCTGCACGGCCTGCGGTGCTCTGAGAGCGAGCCGCACGATGCGCAGGGTGTCGTACAAGGTAGCGACGACGGTGTCGCGAAGGGGGGTGGGGGCGAGGGGGCGTGCCGCGGCGGCCGTGGCCGGCGGATTGGCCGCCCGCGCGACCACGGTGTCGCCCAGCACCTCGAGGCGCCCGACGAGACCGGCGTGGGTGGAGAAGACGGCCGAGATGGCTTCAGTACCCGCGAGGAGCAGGAACGCGAACGCGACGATCGCGCTCGCTGCCGGGGCGAGCACGCCGCGCCGCAGGCGATGGAGCGACGGTGGCCAGGCCCACGCCAGACCACGGCGGGGCTCCGGGCGGGTGGTGCGCACGGCGCGCATGATGTCGTCGAGCCGGCGGTCGCGGTCGGGCACGGGCACCGGGGCGCGCAACGCGTCGAGCAGATCCGGGGGCAAGGCTTCGGTGGCGTGGTCACGCATGATCACGGTCCTTCGACGTCTGATCGTCTGATGATGTCTTTGAAGTGGCGCTATTTGGCAACGGCGTCAGCAGGTTGCGCAGGCGCTCGCAGGCGCGGTGGACGCGCATCTTGAGCGCCGAGACGCCAGCGCCGGTGGCCGCCGCCATCTGGGGATAGGAGAGGCCGTCCGCGAAGTGGAGCAGGACGGCCTCGCGCTGTTCGGTGGGGAGCGTCTGCAGAGCCGAGGCGAGCTCGGCGCGGAGCAGACGGCGGTCGAGATCGACGTCGGGGGAGGCGGGGTCGGCCTGTTGCGCGAGCGTGTCGAGTGCCTGCGGCTGCGGTCGGCGCGCGCGTTCGCTGGCGAGGGTACGACAGCGGTTGATCAGGATGCGCCAAAGCCACCCACGAAAGCGGTCCTGTTCGCGGTAGCGACCGAGATAGCGATACGCGCGCACGAACGTCTCCTGCACGGCGTCCTCGGCGTCGGCGGGGTCGCCGAGCAGATGGGTGGCGTAGCGCAGGGCGTCGTCGTGGTGGCGGTCGACGAGGAGGCGGAAGGCCTCCGTGTCGCCGTCGCGCACGCGTCGGACCAGGGTGGCGTCGGAGGGGACCATGCGCATGAGAACCCGCAAGCGGTGGATTCGGTCACCGGCGGGAGCCGATCGGGCGCGATCGGGGATCTGAGAGGAGGAATTTTGGTCAGTACGCCGTCACTGGCGCGATACGGACAAGGTACTGAGGGAGTTGACGGGGGCGTTAATTGATATGGAGTTCCCGGAAGCGGTTATCGTTTCCAGTTGCCGGATCTCTTGTTCTCCCCGACTGACTCATGCTGAACACTCGCCTGCGCCTCGGCGCCGCCCTCTTCGCGACCGCTGCCCTCGCCGCCTGCTCCGACGACAACCCGGCGGGGCCCTCCCCCACACCGGCGCCGACGCTCTCGGCGGCCAACTTCCAGCGCCTGCTCGTGGCCGACGGCACGGCCGCGACCGCGCGTCTGCTGGCTGTGCACAACGACAGCACCGTCTCCACGTTCTCGCTGCTCGGCCCGAGCAGCTATGCGTACTCCACGGGCAGCGGGCGCTTCGCGGCGCTGCAGCAGCGCGTGCAGGGACGCGTCAACTTCTTCGACGCCGGCGTCTGGGTGGACGGCACCACCGGGTACCGCCGGCCCGCGCGCTCGCTCGACTTCCAGCTCACCGACAGCCTGCCCACGCACGCCAGCGTCACGGGACCCTGGATCTCCGTGTTCATGGACGGCAACGGGCGCGCGGTCTGGATGAACGAAAGCGATTTCGTCTCGGGCACGCCGCGTGTCGCCTTTGACGTCCAGACGGGCGGTCCGCACCACAGCGGCTCGAGCACCGTGGTCATCAACGGGACGCCGTTCTTCGTGGTCGCACCGCGCAATCCGGCCGGTGGCCTCCCGGCGGCCGTCGAAGTGCGCAACCAGGCGGGTCAGGTCGTCGCGTCTGTGCCGAACTGCCCCGCGATGCACGGCAACGCCGCAATTCTCAACGGCGCGACCTTCGGCTGCAGCGACGGCCTGGTGATCATCCGTCAGGGCGTTGCCGGTGTCACCGCCACGAAGGTGACGACGACGGGCGAGATGGCGGGTCTCGGCCTGCGCAACGCGTGGGCCGCGAAGACGGGTACCGGTCGCATCCTTGGCCAGTTCTCGGCGCTGCCGGGTCAGCCGACGCGTCGTGTGCTGGCGCTGATCGATCCGGTGAGCGGCGCGATTGATCCGCTGCCGGCACTGCCGACGGGTGTCGTGGATCACTGGCGCGCGATCGAACCGGTGAAGGGCCAGGTGGCCATGATCGCCAACAACGGCACGCTCTATGTCTACAACGCGGCGACGCGTCAGCTGCAGCACACGGTGTCCAATGTCACGCCGGCGCTCGCGGCGTCGGGCGCGCTGACGCATCAGGTGGACGTGGTCGAGGATCTCGCGGCGGTTGCGAGCCCGACGACGGGCGAAGTGGTGTACGTGAACCTCGCCACCGGCGCGATCGCGCGTCGCGTGAACGTGGGTGGCGCCCCGTCGCGCCTCACCTTCACGGGTGCGAAGCAGAACGGAACGTTCACGCTCGCGCAGTAAGCGTTGCGACTGATTGTTGCGCTACTCGGTGCCATAGTGCTCAGCGGACCGCTCCCTGTGCTCGCACAGGGGGCGGTCGGTTCGGCGCTGTTGCACATCGTGGACAGTGAAACGCGCCTCCCCGTACGTGATGTGATCGTGCGCGTCGGCACCCGCGTGCTCGCGCGCTCCGATTCACTCGGGCACGTTCGCGTACGGATCTCCGAGGATGGCCGCGAGCTGACCCTGCAACGACTCGGCTATGCGCCGTGGCGCGGACGCATCGTGCCGACCGACTCCATCCGCGACATTCGTCTCACGCCGGTGCGCTATGAGCTGTCGGCGCTCGAGGTGCGCAGTCGTGCCCTCGGTCGCGGCAGCGCGTTGCAGGCCTCGTCGGTGGTCGGCGCCGAGCAACTTGCGGAGCGACTCGCGCCGAGCATTGCGGCCGCGATCGTCGGTGAACCCGGCGTGAGTGCGCGCACGAATGGCCCCATGGCGACACAGCCCGTGATTCGTGGGCTCACGGGCGATCGCGTGCTGGTGCTCGAGGACGGCATGCGCACTGGCGACATCGCCACGACGGCGCCGGATCACGCCGTGACCATCGACCCCGGTACAGCCGAGCAGATCGAAGTCATTCGCGGCCCGGGCGGATTGCTGTACGGGTCGAACACCCTCGGTGGCGTGGTCAACGTCATTCGTGACGACATTCCGCGCGCGAGGCCGGCGCAAACGACGCTGGCGATGTCGACCTTCGGCGAAAGCGTGAATGGTGGCATTGGCGTGAGCGGTCGCGCGCGCGGCGCCGTGGGCGCTCTGTCGTGGGCGGTAGACGGTACCGGGCGACAGGCCGGCGATACGCGCGGCCCGAACGCCGTCGCGCTGCCCTTCACCGATCTGGAAGGCATGGACGTGGGCGCGGGGCTGAGTGTCGCCGGTTCGCGTGGCCACGCCGGTGTGTCGGCGCGTGAGTATCGCAGCTACTACGGCGTGCCCAGCTCGTTCGGGGGTGTCACCTTGCCCGGCGCACACGACGGCGGTGTGTATGTCGACGCGCGTCGTACACAGCTTCGTTGGGATGCCGAATGGCGCACGGACGACGCGCGCATCGAAGCGATCAGCGTGGGTGGCAATGCGGTGCGTTTCGAACAGTCGGAGTTCGAACAGGGTGGCTTCGTGGGCACGCGATTCGGCCAACTCGCGGCGTCGGGCGAAGCGGTCATGCGGCTTCGGGCGGGGGCACATCGCGGTGCGATCGGCAGCTTCGTGCAGTGGCGTGATCTGCGCGCGGAGGGTTCGTTCACCGGGACGAGACCAGCGGTGCAGCGCACCGTCGCACTGTTCGCGGTGGACGAGTATACGCGCGGATCGCTGACGCTGCTGGCCGGTGCGCGCGTCGATCGCAGCGACACGCGGCCCCTCGACAGTACCGAGACGCTGCTGCTGCGCGACGTGCGCACGCGCGCCTTCACGGCGGTGACCGGGGCTTTCGGCGCGCGTCTGGCATTGCCGCTCGGGTTCGAACTCACCACACAGGTTGCACGCGCCTTCCGTCCACCGAGCATCGAGGAGCTGTACAGCGCGGGACCGCATCTGGCGAGTTACGCCTACGAAATCGGCGATCCGTCGCTGTCGGCGGAGCGCGGGACGGGCGTCGACGCACTCCTGCAGTGGCGTGGTGTGCGCGGTCGCGCCGAGCTGTCGGCGTACGGCATGCGCGTCGACGACTACGTGGCATTTGCGCCGCAGCTCGATCCGGCCACCGGTGCGCCGATGCGTGATCCACGCCTGCGGCGCTACGTGGTGTATCGACCGCAGCAGGTGGATGCGCTGTTGTGGGGCGTGGAAGGACGCGCGGTGCTCGCCCCGACGCCGCAGTGGACGTTCGATCTGTCAGGCGCGTTGCCACGTGGCGCGCAGCGTGGTGGCGCGACGTCGCAGCCGTTGCCGGCGATGCCGGCGGCCACGTTGCGCCTCGACGTGCGGCACCAGCGTGGTCCGCTCACCCTCGGCGTGATCGGTGACAGACGATTCGCCCAGCGTCTCGTGCCAGACGCACCCGTGCTCGACGGACTGACCTGCAGCGTGCAGGTGATCGATGGCGAGGCGCAGGGGTTGCCGGCGGAGTTCTGTGCGACGCCCGGCGCACTGCTGCTGAACGCCCTCGTCGCGTGGCGACTTCCGGCACGTGCGACGCGCTGGCCGGCCACGCTGACGCTGACGGTGGACAATCTGCTCGATACCGAATGGCGCGATCCGCTGTGGCGGGCGAAGCAGGTGGCGCCACAACCCGGACGCAATGTGCGCCTTGTGGTGCAGGTGGAACGATGATGCGACGACTGTCTGCGATGGCCGTGTGCGCGCTGATGGCGTGTGGGCTGACCGCGTGCGATCACCCGATCGGTATCGTGTCGGCGCACATCGAGGCGGCCGATCTGGTTGTGCGTGATTCCGCTGGCGTGGAACTCACGCGCACGAGCTTCAATCGCCGCTGGATGGTGGACTCGCTCGTCTTGCGTGATGGTGCATCGCTGCGTGTGACGATCACGCCGGTGGACTTTCGCGGGACCGAGCTGGACGTGAGCGAGCGACGGGACGTGTCGTACCGCTTCGACGCGGAGCGGGCCGAGCTCGTGCAGTGGGAGCCGCAGCGCGGCTTCGGGTGGTTGCATCCGTTCGGACGCGGGGAGACGCGCGTCCGCTTTCTCATCTGGCATGGTGACCACGCGGACTTCGTCTCGCCGTGGTTGCGTGTCGTGATTCGCTAAGGTCTGGCGTGGAGGATCTGATGTTCAGCTCGGTACAGCGTGCGATGCGACCGGTGGTCGCGGTGCTGGCGATGGCGGCCATGGCGGCCTGCGGTGACAAGGAGGGCGTGACGGCGCCCGAGGTGGAGGGACTCCGGATTCGCGAAGTGATTCTTGCGGCCGACGATGGCACGTTCGCCTTCTCGCACCGGGATCACTGGCACGGAGCGCCGGTGCTGCGCGCCAACGGCACGCGTGGACTGACGTTGCACTTTACCAGCACGCAGCTGGCGCCGGATGATCACGACGTGCCCCCGGTGGAGTCGTGGTTCACCTTGGCGACGGCGCCGAGCGACTACAACGTGCGCGTCGTGATCGAGGACACGACCGTTGCCCGCTGGTCTGGCGACCGGGTGGGGGGTACGCTGCACGGTCTGCGTGACGGGGCATCGCGCGTCTCCTTCGTGGTGCGACGCGGTTCGACCACCATCTACGAGGCGCCGCCGCTCAACTTCCGGGTGCAGCCGGCGCCGTGAACGTCTGACTGCTGCGCGTTCCTCGCGTCCCTTCGCGGCTTCGCGTCCCGCGGTTCTCTATGTCGGAGCGTCGATACTCGGACGGGAGAACTGCGGGACGCGAAGGTGCGAAGGGACGCGAAGACGCGAAGAACAGCGCGGAGGGGTGGTGCGTTGAGAAGGGAGGGTCGCGTCAGCGAATCTCGGCCGAGCCGCGGTAGTAGTCGCCGAGCAGGTGTTCGGCGAAGTACTCCATGAGGGCGCGGTTGAAGTAGTTCTGCATGGGGCCGAAGCCGTGCGCCTGGCCTGGCAGCACCATGAAGTCGAAGCGCTTGTTCGCCTTGATGAGCGCGTCCACCAGTCGCGTGGTGTTGCCCGGGTGCACGTTGTTGTCCATGTCACCGTGCGCGAGGAGCAGTCGGCCCTTCAGGTTGGCGGCGAGTTCGGCGTTGGTGGGGACGCGGATCTCGTAGCGGGTGGTGTCGTCCACCTGCACGACGCGCGCGCCGTTGCGACCGGTGGTCTGTGTGCGCGCAGCGGCGCCGCCGTTGGTGCCCGCGCCGTTGGCGCCGGCGCGTCCGCGCTGCGTCGTGTCACGCCGCTCGGTGATCACGCGAAGCCCGTGGTGCTGCTCGCTCCAGTTCTGATTGTAGATGTTGTTGTCGTGATTGCCGGCCGACGACACACCGACCTTGAAGAAATCGTTGTACGGCGGGAGCATGAGTGCGGCCGCCGTCAGGAAGCCGCCGCCCGAATGGCCGTAGATGCCCACACGGTCGATATCGATGAACGCATGGCGCGCGGCGAGCTGCTCGATGCCGGTCTTCTTGTCGGCCAGCGCGTAGTCCCGGAGGTTGTAATAGCCGTAGCTGTGATAGGCGTTCGAACGCTGGGGGGTGCCGCCGCGGTTGCCGATCTGGATCACGATGAACCCGAGCTGCGCGAGCTGCTGCATCACGCCACCGGTGCTGAAGGCGCTCGTGACCTGCTCCGTCTGCGGACCCGGATACACGTAGGCAATGATCGGGTACTTGCGCGTGCTGTCGAAATCGGCCGGCTTCCACATGTTGCCGTAGATGTCGGTGACGCCATCGGCGGCCTTGGTGACGAACGGCATCGGTGGACGCCACCCCATTTCGCGCAGGCGCGTGTCGTCGGCCGTCTCGAGCGGCATCACGAGGCGACCGGTGACGGCGTCACGCAGCACGCTCACCGGCACCGTGTCGGCGCGGGAGTAGGTGTCCACGAAGTAACGCTTGGTGGGCGAGAAGCTCACCGCGTGGTCGTAGGCGCCGGGCGTGAGGTGCACGTTGCCCGTGCCGTCGCCATTGAGCCGGTAGACGTGACGGAAGTACGGGCTGGGGCCATCCTCGCGGCCCACGGCCGTAACGAACATGGTACCGCGGATAGTGTCCTGATCGGCCATCGCGTCGGCGCGCCAGGCGCCGGCGGTCAGCGCGCGCTTGAACGTGCCGTCGTGCGCGTAGAGGTAGTAGTGGCCCCAGCCGCTGCGCTCGGAGAACCACACGAAATCGCCGCCGCGCGTGACGTACCGGACGGGCTGCGTTTCGAGGAAGGCGTCCTCGACGCTTTCGGTGAGCAGCGTGCGCGTGGCCAGATCGCTGCGCGACACTTCGAGCAGTTCGAGGTTGCGCTGCAGGCGATCACGGCGCACCAGCCGGAAGGCGCGCGAGTCGACGGGCCAGTGCACGTTCTGGATGCGCTGATCCTTCCACTTGTCCACCGGCACGCGACGCAGCGCGCGCTCACCACGCGTGAACACGAAGAGCTCCTGCTGCGAGACATCCGCTTCGCCCGGCATCGCGTACTTGTAGCTGCGCAGCGTGGGACGCGGATTGGAGAGCACGTTCACGAGATACAGCTCCTTCACCTTGCGTGAATCGGAGCGGATGACGGTGAAGGCCTTCGAATCGGGCGACCAGCTCACACTGGCGCGCACACGTGGATCGCGGCTCCGATCCCGCTGTTGCGTGCTATCCTGATCGAGATCGGCGGTATCCCGGAACCCGAAGCTGTAGTCCTTCTCACCGTCGGTGCTCACCTGCACGGTGTCACCACTCGCGACCTCCACCACGAACAGCTGGTGGTCGCGCGCGAAGGCAAAGGCCGTGCTGTCGGGCGAGAACGCCCGCCACTCGGGGCGACCGTCCGGCGCGCGCGCGGACTGGGCCGCGTCGTCACGCTCCTCGTCGCGCGCCACGGAGTCACGCGTCCAACGACCCAGACTGGTGAGTGTCGCCGACGCGAGATTCCACTCGTAGCGCGTACTGTCCACCACGAAGCGCAGCCGCTTGTGGTCCTTGGTGAAGTTCACCGCATTGAACGGCAGCTTGCCCGGCTCGAACGCCTTGCGATGCAGGCGGGACAGCTCTTCAGCGAGGCGCGCGTGATCGAACAGCGGTCGCTTGAGGCGCTGCGCGGGCACCACGAGATAGAACGTGGCCCCGTTGCGATCCCGCCACTGGTAGAACATGGAATCGGTCTCGCCGATCCAGCGAGGCGCGACCGACGTGCTGAACGTGAGGTTGCGCATGTTCGCGGTGCTGAATCGCTCGGCGAGCGCCCAGTTGGCGCGATTGACGCGTACCGGCTGCATCTCGACCTGCGGCATCGGCTGCGCCTCGAGCGAGAACGCGGCCAGTGGCAGCGCCACCAGCATGCGGACGAGGGCGAGGCGTCGTGTGCCGCGGGACAGCGAGCGGCGGGGAAAATCCTGCACCATGCGGTGACGTCTCCAAAGACGGGGGAGGAAGGGAATCGCGCGGGGGAAGTCAAGACGTTGCCCAGACGCGATGGCTCGCCCAATATGCGCGTCCGCCACGACGGCCGCAGCGTGTCTGCGGTCTGTCCGGGCCCCGACCTTCAACGCGTCCCGCCGCATGACCGCTGCCGAGCTCGTCCTCCCCACGCCCGATATCGTCGGCCTCGTGGCCCGCGAACTGTCCCTCGCCGTTCCGCAAGTCGAGCGTACGCTCGCCCTCTTCGACGAGGGCAACACCCTGCCGTTCATCGCGCGCTACCGGAAGGAAGTGACCGGCGGCCTCGACGAAGTGCAGTTGCGCGATGTGCAGGACCGTGCGACCTACCTGCGTGAACTCGAGGAACGGCGGGCGGCGATCCTGCGCAGCATCCACGAGCAGGGGAAGCTCGACGACGCGCTGCGCGCCAAGGTGCTTGCCGCCGTCACCAAGCAGGCGCTCGAAGATCTCTATCTGCCGTTCAAGCCGAAGCGTCGCACGCGCGCCATGATCGCGCGCGAGCGCGGGCTCGGTCCGCTGGCGGACCTGGCCTGGCGGGGGGACACCGACGACGCGGCGCTGCTCGAGGCCGCCGCCACGCACGTCACCGACGAGGTCGCCGACACCGCGGCCGCGCTGCAGGGGATGCGGGACATTCTGGCCGAGCAGGTGTCGGAGGACGCAATCATTCGCGGCTGGGTGCGCGAAGTGACCCGCGCGGAAGGGCGCGTGAAGAGTCAGGTGCTCGAGGGCAAGGCGCATGATGCGTCACGCTTCACCGACTACTTCGACTTCGAGGAAGCGCTCGGCACGATTCCGAGCCATCGCATGCTCGCGATCCGTCGTGGCGAGGCCGAAGGGGAGTTGCAGTGGCACATCGTCGCCCCGCTCGAGCAGATCACGGCCCGGCTGGTGCGTGAGGTCACACTGGGGCGTCCCGCTGTGCAGCAGCTGGCACTCGTGGCGGCGGACGCCTACAAGCGGTTGCTGGCCCCGGCGATCGAGGTGGAGTTGCGCGTGGAGCTCAAGACGCGCGCCGATGACGAGGCGATCACCATCTTCGGACGCAATCTCGAGCAACTGCTGCTGGCCGCGCCGGCCGGCGAGCGTCGCGTGATCGGATTCGACCCCGGGTTTCGTACCGGAGTGAAGGTGGCAGTCGTGAACGCCACGGGTGCGCTCGTGCACACCGACACGCTGTACCTGCATCAGGAGGATCGCTTCGCTGGTGCCGTGCGTACGCTGGTGCAGCGCTTCACCCCCGAGCTGATCGCGGTGGGGAATGGCACAGCGAGTCGCGAGACCGAGACGCTGGTGAAGGCGTCGTTGCGTGAGCTCGATCCGCCGACGCCGCAGGTGGTGGTGGTCAGCGAGGCCGGTGCCTCCGTCTACTCGGCGAGTGACGTGGCGCGCGAGGAGTTTCCGCAGCTCGATGTGTCGTTGCGTGGGGCGGTATCCATCGCGCGGCGTCTGCAGGACCCGCTCGCGGAGCTCGTCAAGATCGATCCGAAGAGCATTGGCGTGGGGCAGTACCAGCACGACGTGAATCAGGTACGGCTCAAGTCGCGGCTCGACGAGACGGTGATGAGCTGCGTGAATCGTGTGGGTGTCGAAGTGAACACCGCATCGGCGCAGCTGCTGTCATACGTCGCGGGTATCGGTCCGTCGCTCGCCCAGGCAATCGTGTCGCTGCGCGACCAGCGTGGTGGTCTCAAGTCGCGAGCCGAACTCAAGGACGTTCCGCGCCTCGGCGCGAAGGCGTTCGAGCAGGCGGCCGGCTTCCTGCGCGTGCGTGGTGGTGCGCATCCGCTCGACGCGAGTGGTGTGCACCCGGAGCGCTACGCGCTGGTGGAGCGGATGGCGAAGGATCTCGGCGTCGAGGTCGCGGCGCTGGTGGGCAACGAGACACTCATCGAGCAGCTCGAACTCACGCGCTACGTGGACGCTGACGTGGGGCTGCCGACGTTGCGCGACATTGTGGCGGAGTTGCGCAAGCCGGGTCGCGATCCGCGTGCGGCGTTCGAGCCGCCAGCGTTCCGCGACGACGTGCAGAAGCCGGAAGATCTCGTGGCCGGCATGGTGCTCGAAGGGGTGGTCACGAATATCGTCGCCTTCGGCGCGTTCGTGGACATCGGCGTGCATCAGGATGGGCTCGTCCACGTGAGCCAGATCGCCGACCGCTACGTGCGCGATCCCAATGAGGTGGTGCGCGTGGGGCAGAAGGTGCAGGTGACGGTGCAGTCGATCGATCTGGCGCGTGGCCGCATCGCCCTCACGATGCGCAAGGATGGTGGGGCGAAGCGAGGTGGCGCGGCGGGCGAGGGTGCATCGCGATCGAACGCCGCGCCCGCGCGTCGTGAGGGCGGCTCGCGTGATGGTGCACGCGCGCGCGACACGGGCGCAGATCGTCGGTCTGCACCCGCTGTGCCAGCAAAGCCCGACAAGGGATTTGTCGCGCCCAACGGCATGCGCTTCCGCTGACGTTGCCGCACGTTCACCACGGGGCGCCACGCGATCGCGTGTGGCGCCCCGTGGTGCATTCAGATGTTGGCGCGCTCGAGCAGCTGGCGTGTTTCACGCGAGAGCGCGTTGCCTTTGGCGAGCGCACGGAGTCGGCGCACATCGGGGGCGGCCGCCGCACGATCCCCAGCGTGTACGAGCAGCCATGCCGCCGCAACGCGCGCACGCGCTTCGACATTCGCATCGCGCGCCGCTTCGGCATCGTTTGCGAGCTCGTGCATGATGCTCACCGCTTCGCGGGCGCGATCGTTGGCCATGAGCACCGTGGCGAACTCGTTGGCTGAGGCTTCGGGCAGGCAACCGCTTTCTCGCTCGAAATGGCTGGCCAGTCGGTATTCGCGTCGTGCGGCCGCGAGGTCGCCGGTGGTCACGAAGTGACGCGCGCTCTGGATGTACGGATTAGGCGCGCTGGTGGCAACCGCACACGGACGCACAGCGTCCGCGATGGGTGCCGCCATCAGCGGTGAGGCGGTGAACAGCGTGGCGGCGGTGGTGAGCGTGACGAGCAGCATGGCGAGCTCCTGTGAACGTGATCACCGAGCCAATCAACGACACTCGTCGTTGATCGGCGCGCGAGATGGTACGCGCAGTACCGGTGATTGGACTACGGGAGCGTCTGGATGCGGTTTCTCGCGAGGGATGAGTGCCGAACGCGGGGGACGGAGTGGTGTGCGTGCGCCACGACACGCCATCGCGCCGCGAGATCTCAGTGGGTCTCCGCACCCACCTCCATCACTTGGAAGCCGAGGTTCGACACCAGGCAGTACGCGACGAACCAGTAGAACCCCGGGCCGAGCACCGCGTCGAGGTTGTCGAGCGCGTTCGCGGCGAGAAAGGCGATGAACGTGCCGACGACGAACACGTCGGCCATCGACCACTTGCTCAGCGACTGCACGAGGCGAAAGAATCGCTGCTTCGAGGCGCTCGCGCGTTGACCGAGCAGGACGAAGAAGAGCAGCGCCTTGAGCACCGGCACGAGCACACTGAAGAGCAGAATCAGTCCGGCCACGAACGTATTCCCGGATTCCCGGAGTCGCTGCACGCTCTGCAGGATGCTTTGTGTCTCACGGAAGATTTCGCGCTCGTTGCCAAGCAGTGAGATCTTGGCGGTGATCGTGAGAATCGGCTGGGACAGCCCCGGAATGAGCAGGCCGAGCGACACTACGGTGAGCACGAGGGCGAGCAGGTTGCGCGAAGACATGGTGGGAGGCTGGCGGAAGCGGGCGGCGACGCCCTAGCGTTGGGGATGGCTCTGCCGTCGGTGGGAACGACCGGGGAAATATTCACGACCTTCCTGCGACTTGGCACCACGTCGTTCGGTGGGCCGATCGCGCATCTCGCGTACTTCCGCCGCGAGTTCGTGGAGCGTCGCGGCTGGCTTGATGCGACGCAGTACGCGGAGATGCTCGCCCTCTGTCAGCTGCTGCCTGGACCAGCGAGTTCGCAGCTGGGCTTTCTCATCGGGTGGGTGCGCGGGGGATGGCGTGGTGCGCTGGCGGCCTTCGTGGGCTTCACAGCGCCATCAGCGCTCCTGCTGTTCGCGCTCGCACGCTCGACGCCGCGTCTCGACGGAGCGTTCGGGCTCGCGCTCGTGCATGGTCTCAAACTGGTGGCTGTCAGCGTCGTGGCCCACGCGGTGCTGCGCATGGCGCCCGCCCTCGCGCCGGATGGTCGTCGTCTGGTCATTGCCGTGACGAGCGGCGCGATCATGTGGTGGGCGTCCACGGCGAGTGCGCAACTCGCCGTGCTGGTGCTCGCGGGCGCGTTGGGTGCGCTATGGTGCGACGCCGCGCCGGTGGGGGACGACTCGCATCTGGCGGCGACGGTTCGTCCCGGGACCGGACGATGGGCACTGGTTGCATTCGTGGTCATGCTGGCCGCCGCGCTGCTGTGGCCGGTGCGCGGCGACGCCACGCTCGGCGCGCTCGCTGCGACCTTCATGCGCGCGGGTGCGCTGGTGTTCGGCGGTGGACATGTGGTGTTGCCGCTGCTCGAAACAACGCTGGTCGGGCAGGGGTGGCTGACCGCTGATGTCTTCCTTGCGGGCTACGGGGCTGCGCAGGTTGTCCCGGGACCGCTCTTCTCGGTGAGTACGTATTTCGGTGCCCTCACACCGACGGGCATCACCGCCGCGGTCGGTGCGTTGGTCGCGACGCTCGCGGTGTTTGCGCCCGGCTTCATGCTGGTGCTGGCGGTGCTGCCCGTGTGGTCACGCGTGCGTGCGCTGCCTCGTGCCGGCGCGATGTTGGCCGGCCTGAATGCCGCAGTGGTGGGGCTGCTGGCGGCGGCGTGGGTCGATCCCGTGGTGCGGAGCGCGGTGCGATCGCCGGTGGACGTCGTGATCGCGCTCGTCGGCATCGGACTCGCGTGGCGCTTGGCCCGATCGACACTGTTCATCGTGGTGTGGTGCGTTGGTGCGACCGCGCTCGTTTCCTCTCTTCGCTGACGGAGGTCGTTGTCGTGACGCTCTTCAAGAAGCTCAATCTCGGTGCCACCACGGACGTCACGCTGCTCGACGTCCCGGAGGACGTACAACCGCTGCTGGCTGCGCCCGAGGGCGTGACCGCGCGCACGACGCTGCGTGGGAGCGCGCCAATCCACTTTGTGCTCGCATTCGTCACGACACTCGCGCAGATCGAGCGGCACATGGCGAACCTCGGACCGCGTCTCGAGGGCGATGCCGTGCTCTGGTTCGCCTATCCCAAGGGGACGTCGAAGCGCTATCGCTGCGAGTTCAATCGGGACACGGGTTGGGCCGCGGTCGGGGCCGCCGGATTCGAACCGGTGCGCAACGTGGCGATCGATGCCGACTGGACGGCGTTGCGCTTTCGCCGGGTGGAGTACATCGCATCGCTCACGCGTCGTGAGACGATGCTGCTCTCGCCAGCGGGCAAGGCGCGCAAGCACGCGCCCTGACCGCCAGCACCGACGTCACTGCAGCACGCGCGTGCCGAGCGTGTGTCGGGCCATCCACTCGTACTCGCGCTTCATGCGATCGAGCTGGTGGTAGTACTCGGTGAGTCCGTGGCCTTCGCGCGGGTAGAAGACGAGCTCAACCGTCTTGCCACGATCCTTGAGCGCCCGGTAGAACTCCATGGGCTGGCCGATCGGTACGCGTTCATCATTCGCGCCGTGCAGGATGAGCAGCGGCGTCGTGATGCGGTCGCTGTAGCTGATCGCCGAGCGTTCGAGGTAGAAGCGGATATTCTTGTTCACGAGGGACCCGTCGTACTGCGGGTAGCCGTTGAAGAACGTCGCGATGTAGCCGGGGATGTCGGTCGTACCGGCCATCGAGAGGAGCGAGGGGAGACCGGCGCCCATCATCGCGGCCTTGAAGCGACCTGTCTGCGAGACGACCCACGACGTGAGATACCCGCCGTAGCTCCATCCCTCGAACGCGAGCCGTTCTGGATCGGCCACGCCGCGTCGGACGAGCTCGTCCACGCCGGCCATGATGTCGCGATAGTCGCCACCACCCCAGTCGTTGATGTTCGCACGCATGAACGACGCCCCGTAGCCGGTGGAGCCGCGCGGATTCGGGTACAGCACCGCCCAGCCGCGCGACGCCCACGTCTGACTCGGACCGGTCCCACCCTTGAAGCCGTTGACGTGCGCCGACGTCGGGCCACCGTGCGCACTCACCACGAGCGGCACGGCGCGTCCGGGAGTGTAGTTCGTCGGATAGAGCACGACGCCCTCGACCGTGTTGCCATCACGACTCTTCCAGGTGATGACGTCACTGCGTCCCAGGGCGACGTCGGCGAGCCACGGATTCGTGGTGGTGAGCCGGCGCGGCATCGCGTCGAGTCCGTCGGCCACGAACACCTCGGTCGGATGATCGGGCGACTCGATGAGCATGGCGATCCGCGCGTCATCACGACTCGCGGCCAGATCGTTCACCAGTCGCTCGCGCGTGCGCTGTCCGTAGCTGCGCGAGGCCAGATCGTACGTGTACACGCTGCGATAGACACGATCGCCGGCGATGAGGCGGATGGTGCGGCCGTCGGCGCTCCACTCGGGTTGTCCCACATCGATGTCGAAGGTGCGCTGGGCGTGATCGGTGAGCGCACGGGTCGTGAGATCGTAGGTGACGAGCCGAGCATTGCCGAGCGTGCGCGGCATGATGCCATCGGCGTTGGCCTTCCACTCGTGTGGCAGGCGCGTAAACGCGAGCGTGCGACCGTCGGGCGCGAACTGCGGTGTGCTGCGCACGTCGCTGGTGTTGGTGATCGCGGTGAGGGTGCCCGTGGCCACGTCCACCACATAGGCATCGCGACGCTCGTCGCGAATGAGTGGGGTGGGCGACGCGTCGAACGCCAGCCGGGTGCCGTCGGGTGACCACGATGGTGTCCCGCGCACGCTGAAGGCGTCGCGCGTGAGTTGCCGCGCCTCGCGCGTGGCCACGTCGATGACCCAGAGGCGCACGAGGCGAAGCTCGCCTTCGTAGACGGCCGCGTCGTCACGGCGACGCGTCCGAGCTTCCTGCTCGCGCGATACAGTGTCAGTGGCGAGGTACGCGATGCGTCGGCCATCCGGTGACCACGCGTAGGCGCTCACGCCGCTTCGTGACGTGGTGAGGACCGTGGCTTCGCCGCCGTCCGCCGGCAACAGCCAGAGCTGCGGTCGCGGTGCGTCGTCGCCGGTGCCGCTGCCACGTGCCGCGAGAAAGGCGATCGTCCGGCCGTCCGGCGACCAGCGCGGACTCGATTCGCCACGCTCACCGGTCGTGAGCTGCCGCGGGGTGCCACCGCTGGTCGGCACCAGCCAGACGTGCGAGCGGCGTTCGTGCCGGTCACCGAGGGCGGTGTCGCCGCGCGCATTCGGGTGCTCCCACGCCGTCACGGTGTAGAGGGCACGCGTGCCATCGGGTGAGAGGTGCAGGCCACCAACGGAGGCGACACGCATGATGTCGGCGTCGGTGAAGGGCCGCTGGGCGGCAACCGTGGCGGGCAGCAGCGCGGCCAGCACGGCGGCGGCGTGGCGCGCGAACGGCGAACGGCGGGTGCGCAGCATGGGACGACTCGTGGAGCGAGGGAGGGAGGCAGAAGCGCGTCTCGGTCTGTCTTCGGGCACGGAGCGGTACCGGCAGACCCTCGCAATTTGACGCGCGGTCCATTTGTCGGCATGGTACCAATCCCACCCGCCGCCCGTCCCGCCTCCGGACACGCGCCATGCCTCCGTTTCGCACCGCGTCGCAACCAGCCACTCGCCGCCGCTCCGTCTGGTGGCGTCGCGCCGTCGCCTTCGCGCTCCTGCTGCTCACGGTCAGCGACGCCGATGCACAGCGCCGCCGCGGGCGCGGTGGTTTCGGAGGGGCCATCGAGGCCAATGTGCCGTACGATGGCAAGTTCGCGTTTGTGCGCCTGCGCTATCCGGAGTACGAAGCCGCCGGCTGGGCGTTCGACTATCCGGCCATGGAGCGCAACTTCATGACCATCGTGCAGGATCTCACCACGATTCGTCCGCACGTGCGAGGCAGCAACGTGCTCGCAATGGATGATCGCGCGCTGGGGCACTATCCGATCGCGTATCTCTCGGAGCCGGGCTACTGGTACCCGACCGAGTCCGAGGCGCTCGGCTTGCGCACGTGGTTGCAGAAGGGCGGCTTCCTGATCGTGGACGACTTCTACTTCAACCAGTGGATGCCGTTCGAGCGGGCGATGCGGCAGGTCCTGCCCGAGGGACGCTTCGTGCGTCTCGGCGCCGATCACCCGATCTTCGATTCCTTCTTCACCATCAAGTCGCTCGACGGGATGCATCATCCGTCGACGTCGCAGGCCCGCGCCGAGTACTACGGCATCTTCGAGGGTAACGATCCGAGTCGCCGGCTGCTGGTGATCGTGAACTACAACAACGACATCGGCGATTACATGGAGTGGTCTGGCGAGGGGTGGTATCCCGTCAACCTCTCGAACGATGCGTACAAGTTCGCCACGAACTACCTGATTTACGGTCTGACCCGTTGACGCCAGCGGCACGCGACGGCGCGTGCCGATTGGTCGCGGTTGGCGCGCGTCGCGCCATTGCGGTTCGTCCCCGCCGGCTGCCGGCCCCTGTTCCGCCGCCTGCAGCCACTCCCCCGACTGCCGGAGGTCCCGCCATGCCCAAGGTTCGCGACATTCTTGCCCGGAAGGGCCACGCCGTGGTCTCGGTGTCGCCGCACGACACGGTCCACGCCGCCGCCGCGCTCATGAACGAGAAGGGCGTAGGTGGTGTGCTCGTGGTGGATGCCGACAAGGAGTTGATTGGCGTGTTCACCGAGCGCGATATTCTCAGGCGCGTGGTCGTGGCCGGACGTGATCCGGAAACCACGCTCGTGGCTGAGGTGCACACATCCAACGTGGTGACGTGCCATCCCGAGACAACGCTCGCCGAGTGCAGCGCGATCATGACGTCGCGGCGCATTCGCCACCTGCCGGTGGCCGACGAGCAGACCGTCTATGGTGTGGTCACGATCGGCGACGTCATGGCGTTTCGTGTCTCGGAGCAGGAATCCACGATCGAGTATCTCAACGGTTACATGTTCGGCACGCGGTGAGTCCGCGGGCCGAGGAGGCCTGCCCACCTGTCCGACGTTCATTTCGCGGTTGATGCTCCCCTGACGCTGCCGCCGAGTGCGGCCGAGACCACCCCCTTTGTCGCGGCGGGTGGTGACGCGACGGCCCGCGAGCGCCTGCCGGTGGTGGTGGTGCCCGATCACGACGACATCGCGCGGCTCGTGGCCGCGCGCATCGCCGCGCTCGTCCGGGCACGCGCGGCGGAGGGGCGAGGCTGTGTGCTCGGGCTCGCGACGGGTTCGACACCGATCGGAGTGTACCGCGAGCTCATCCGGATGCATCGCGACGAGGGACTGTCGTTTGCGCACGTGACGACGTTCAATCTCGACGAGTACTACCCGATGGCGCCGGACAACGTGCACTCCTACCATCGGTACATGTGGGAGAACTTCTTCTCGCACATCGACATTCCGAAGGCGCAGGTGCACATCCCGCGGGGCGACCTGCCCCGCGAGCAGGTCGAAGCGCACGTCGAGGCGTACGAAGCGGAGATCGCGCGCGTCGGTGGCATCGACTTCCAGCTGCTCGGCATCGGCAAGACGGGGCACATCGGCTTCAACGAGCCAGGCTCGGGCGCCGAGAGTCGCACGCGCCTCGTCGCGCTCGACATGGTGACGCGTCGAGACGCCGCGGCCGATTTCTTCGGCGAAGAGAATGTGCCGCGCGAGGCCATCACGATGGGCGTCGCGACCATTCTCGGCGCACGTGAGGTGGCGATTCTCGCCACGGGCGAGCACAAGGCCGCGATCGTGCGGCGTGCGGTGGAAGGGGAGATCGCCACCGATGTGGCGGCAACGTTCCTGCAGCGCCACGGGGGGACCACGTTCTACGTGGACGCGGCGGCCGCCGCCGATCTGACGCGTATCGCCACGCCGTGGCTGGTTGACGAAGTCCGCTGGAGCGAAACGCTCGTGATGCGCGCGGTCGTCTGGCTGTCGCTCAAGACGGGCAAGGCCGTGCTCAAGCTCACGGAACGGGACTACGCCGAGCATCATCTGTCCGCGCTGCTGGCGCGGTACGGATCGGCGGGCGATGTGAACGGCCACGTGTTCAACGCGTTGGGCGCGCGTATTCGGGGCCGCTCGAAGCTGCCGGCGGGGCAGCGCATCGTGTGCTTCTCGCCGCACCCCGACGATGACGTGATCTCGATGGGTGGCATCCTGCGCAAGCTGGTGCTCAATGAGAATCACATCGTGGTGGCGTACCAAACGAGCGGCAACATCGCGGTGTTCGATCATGATGTGCGCCGTTACGTGGACTTTCTCGCACGCCTCGCGCGGGACCAGAAGCTCGATGTCACCGCGATCGAGGCCATGCGCGAGCGCGTGCTGGCCTTTCTGGAGCAGAAGCACCCGGGCGACGTGGACAGCCCAGAGGTGCAGGACATCAAGCGCATCATTCGCGAAGCCGAAGCGATCTCGGGCATTGAAACGCTCGGCCTGCCGGCGTCGGCCGGACGGTTCCTCAACCTGCCGTTCTACCAGACCGGCAAGGTGCGCAAGGACCCGATCGGGCCCGCAGACGTCGCGATCGTGAAGCAGCTGTTGCGCGAGGAGTCGCCGCAGATCGTGTTCGTGGCCGGCGACTTGTCGGATCCGCACGGCACACATCGCATGTGCAAGGAAGCGATCGAGCGCGCCCTCGAGGAGCTGGCGCGAGAAGACGCGCACTTTGTGCGTCCCGAAGTGTGGCTCTATCGCGGCGCGTGGCAGGAGTGGCCGATCACGGAAGCGACGTGGCTGGTACCGATCTCGCAGGATGAGCTGCGTCTCAAGATCCAGGCCATCTTCAAGCATCAGTCGCAGAAGGACTCGGCGCCGTTCCCCGGACAGGATGACCGCGAGTTCTGGCAGCGCGTGGACGCGCGCAACAAGGACACGGCCGGCATTCTCGATCGGCTTGGTCTGGCCGAGTACTTCGCGATGGAAGCGTACGTCGTGCAGTAGGGAACGCGCGCGGCCGACGGTGCGTCCGTGCCGTCGGTCAGCGCGTCACGCGCACGTGGGGCCAGCGCACGATCTCGGCGTAGCTCCACGGCGTCCGCGCGGCCAACCGCGTGAAGTCGGTGACCGGCTGCACGAGTTGCACACTCGCGTAGCCGGGCACGGCTTGCGGCAGATCACCGCCGCCGCCGAACCAGCTGCGCACGATGACGCTTCGTGCATCATGCGGCAGCGCGCGCACGTTGGTGACGAACGCAGCGAAGCCACCATCGCGCAGCACGTAGTCTTCGGCGTTCGATGTATACAGCACGCGCACGGTGAGGCCACGTGCGGCCACGTCGCGTGCGATCGCCCGCATGGAGCGCGGACCGGCGAGGTCCCCCACCACCGGCACGATGCGGTTCTGCTGCTGCAGCTCCTTCACGTACTGGAACGCCGCTTCGTCGGCGAGGTAGCTGCGCCGCCGGCCGCGGCGGTCGGTTTCGAGCACCAGATCGCGCAGCGTGGGATAGAACGGGCGCGGTGGACGGCCGAAGCTTGTGAATCGGAGCGCGAGGCCGTCGCGCATGAACGTCTCGTGGATGCGCGCCATCACGGCACGATCGACACTGTCGAGCGCCACCGGCAGTGCGTCGAGCGCCGCGCGCACGCGCGTCGCGGCGTCGGCCCGTGACCGAGCGGTCGCCGGTGTCCGATCGATCCACGCAAGCACCGGCATGATCTCTGCGCCAGTCCAGCGCGCCACATCGGTCGGGACCGGGTGGCCGAGCCAGAGCGCGAGGAACTCCGCGCGATTGCGAGCAATCGAAAAGAGGGCCTTGTAGAAGAGATGCTGCCGCAGGTTGTCCTCGCGCACGTCGAGCATGTACGCCATCACGCTCCGGGTGCGGGCGATGTACGAGAACCCCTGGTCGGGACCGACCCCGATGAACACGCCGTCCGTCGCGCGGACCGCCTCGAGATCGTCGAGCGCGTGCAGGACGCTGCGTTCGTTCGAGATGAGATTGTCGGTGTCGAAATAGCCGCCCGGCTCGGAGAGCGTACGCACCAGGCGCGCAAACTCGGCGTTGCCGATTGGCGCCGCGGCCGCCGTGGGCCGCGCCGGAGCCGGCGGCACGGCGGCGGTGGCGCGCTGGGCGCGCGCCGTGTCGACCCACAGGGAGACGCTGAGCAGCGTCCCCAGCCACACGCCGAGCAAACGGTCACGCATACTCTCACGATATCTTGCAACACGACGCGCCGACAGCCGGCGCCGATTCCAGCACTCCCGATCGCATGGCGCTGCTCTCTCTGCAGGACGTCTCCATCGCCTTTGGCGGACCGCCGGTCCTCGACGGTGCCACGCTCGCCATCGAGCGTGGCGATCGCGTGTGCCTGCTCGGCCGCAATGGCGCGGGCAAGAGCACGCTGTTGCAGCTGCTCGATGGCACCCTGGTTCCGGATGCCGGGGCGATCGTGAAACAGGGGACGGTCAATGTCGCGCGCCTCGCGCAGGACATCCCCTCGGCACTCGAGGCCACGATGTTCGACGTGGTGGCGGGTGGCCTCGGGGACCTCGGACAACTGCTCGCGGCGTACCATCACGCCAGCCACGCGGTGGCCGAGCGTGCCGACGAGCGCGCGTTGCGTGAGCTCGATCGGCTGCACCAGCAGCTCGACGCGGCGGATGCATGGCAGCGCAACACGCGCGTGTCCGCCGTGCTGGAGCGGCTCGCGATCGATCCGGAGCAGCCGTTCGACACGGCATCCGGTGGGCGCAAGCGTCAGGCGCTGTTGGCGCGCGCGCTGGTGTCGGAGCCGGATCTGCTCGTGCTCGACGAGCCCACGAATCACCTTGATATCGACGCGATCGAGTGGCTCGAACGGTTCCTGGTGGACGGCAGCTTCACGCTGCTCTTCGTGACGCACGATCGCGCGTTCCTGCGCTCGGTGGCCACGCGCATTGTGGAGCTCGATCGCGGACGTCTCGCCGACTGGGGGCCGAACTACGACACGTACCTCGAACGCAAGGCGCAGGCGTTGCACGCCGAGGCGCGCGAGCGCGAAGAGTTCGACAAGCGACTCGCCCTGGAAGAGGTCTGGATTCGCACGGGCATTCAGGCGCGCCGGACGCGCAACGAAGGCCGCGTCCGAGCGCTCGAAGCGATGCGTGTGGAACGCGCTGGTCGCCGCGAACGCGAGGGCACGGCCGGATTGCAGCTGCAGGAAGCAGAGCGGAGCGGGCGGCTCGTGGTCGAAGCGCGCGACGTCACGTTCGCGCACGCGGGCCGCCCCATTGTTCAGTCGTTCTCCGCGACGATCATGCGTGGCGACCGGGTCGGGCTCATCGGGCCGAACGGCGTTGGCAAGACCACACTCCTGCGTCTTCTCCTGGGTGATCTTGCACCACAGCAGGGATCGGTGCGGCTCGGCACCAATCTCGAGGTCGCCTACTTCGATCAACTGCGCGCACAACTCGATCCGCAGGCCACGGTGTTCGAGAGTATCGCCGACGGCGCCGAGTTCGTGACCGTGGGTGGCCAGCGGCGCCACGTGCACGGGTGGCTGCAGGAGTTCCTGTTTTCGCCCGATCGTGCGCGCACCCCGGTGCGCGCGCTCTCCGGTGGCGAACGCAATCGGCTGCTGCTGGCGCGACTCTTCACACGCACGTTCAACCTGCTCGTGCTGGACGAGCCCACGAACGACCTCGATGTCGAAACGCTCGACCTGCTCGAAGATCGGTTGCTCGAGTTCGGTGGGACGATGCTGCTCGTGAGTCACGATCGTGCGTTTCTCGACGCGGTGGTCACGAGCACCCTCGTGTTCAGCGGCGACGGACGGGTGCTGGAGTACGCGGGTGGCTACACCGATTGGGTGCGGCAACGGCCGGCTGTCACCGCGCCGCGTGCCGCCGCCGTCGCCGAGAAACGTGCGGCCGCGTCCGTGACGCCACCGCCACCGGCCCCCGCCCGCAAGCGGAAGCTCACGTTCAAGGAGGCGGCGGAGCTCGCCGAGTTGCCGGCGAAGATCGACGCGCTCGATGCCGAGCGGACCGCGCTCTACGCCACGCTCGCGCACCCGGACACGCACCGCGACCCGCAGGCCTCGCTCGCTGCGCAGGCGCGGCTCACCGAGGTGGAGACGGCGTTGGCGGCGGCGATGGCTCGGTGGGAAGTGCTGGAAACCATTGCTGCCGGGACGTAAGCTCCGACATGACCAACCGTCGCGATTTTCTCAAGACCGGCAGCGTCGCACTCGGCGCGCTGGCGCTGGGGCCGGAGCGCTTGCGTGCCGATGATGTCGTGCGTGATCGACTGGCGACACGCACCGGCTACCGTCCCCTGCCGCCGGTGGCCACTGACCCGGCCACGCGTGAGCTCATGATGGAAGCGCTCGACGCGGCCAGACGAGCCGGTGCGGGGTGGGCCGATGTGCGCATCGGCCGCAATCGCAACAACAGCGTGAATACGCGCGAGCAGCAAGTGACCAACGTGATCGAGAGCGACACGATGGGGTGCGGTGTGCGCGTGCTGGTGGACGGCTGCTGGGGCTTCGCGGCGACGCAGGAGCTCACGAAGCCCGGTGTTGGTTCGGCGGCACAGGAAGCGGTGGCGATTGCGCGTGCCAACCGCATCGCGATGGGGCGGCGCGTGGAACTGGCACCCGCGCCATCGCTTGGTGATCGCACCTGGCGCAGCGCCTACACGATCGATCCGTTCACGGTATCGCTCGAGGAGAAGGTGAGCCTGTTGCTCAAGGCCAACGCCGAGGCGATGAAGGCGCGCAACGTGCGCTTTGTGACGTCGGGGCTGTCGTTCGTGAAGGAGGAGCGGAACTACGCCAACACGGACGGCTCGGTCATCACGCAGGACTACGTGCGCAGCTGGGTCACCCTGGCAGCAACCGCCGTCTCGAGCGCCGGCTTCGCGCAGCGCGGCCCGGAAGTGGTGCAGCCGATGGGACGCGGCTGGGAATACGTGCTCGAGGCCGATGTGGCCGGGAACGCGCTCAAGTGGGGCGAGGAGGCCGCCGAGAAGCTCACGGCGAAGTCGGTGGATGTGGGACGGTACGATCTCATCCTGCACCCGTCGCAGCTGTTCCTGACGATTCATGAATCGCTCGCGCACCCTACCGAGCTCGACCGCGCGATGGGCTACGAGGCGAACTACGCCGGCACCAGCTTCATCGCCCCGCCGCGTGACGTGCTCGGCAAACTCAAGCTCGGCCCCGAGCACATGAACCTCGTGGGCAATCGCAGCGAAGTGGGGGCACTGGCCACCATCGGCTACGATGACGATGGGGTGCAGCCTGACGAGTTCCACATCGTGAAGAACGGCATCTTCAACGACTATCAGACCACGCGTGAACAGGCGCCGTGGCTCGACTGGTGGTACACGCAGAACGGGCAGCCGCCACGTTCGCACGGTTGTTCGTATGCGCAAAGCTGGGCTGATGTGCAGTTCCAGCGCATGCCGAACGTTTCACTGCAACCCGGCGAACAGGATCTGTCGTGGAACGATCTCATCGCGGCGACGGATCGTGGCATCGCAATGATCGGCCGCGCCTCGTACTCCATCGATCAGCAGCGCTATAACGCACAGTTCGGCGCACAGCTCTGCTACGAAGTGCGCAACGGCAAGATCGTAGGACAGCTCAAGGATGTCGCGTATCAGATGCGCACGCCGGATTTCTGGAATGCGATGGATCTGATCGGCGGCAAGTCGAGCTACGAGTTCGGCGGCACCTTCAACGATGGCAAGGGACAACCGTCGCAGGCGAACGCCGTGAGTCACGGCTGTCCGCCCGTGCGTTTCCGGAACATCAACGTGATCAACACGGGGCGTGAGCTGTGATCCGGGATTTCGCGTTCGCCTCCGGCGCGCCACATCACGGGGCACCGCGTCGACTGCTCGGCCCCGAGGCACACGGGGTGTTGGCGCCCGGCACGGTACTCAGTCGTGAGGAGGCGCAGTCGCTGGTGGCCCAGGTCATCGGCATGTCGAAGGCCGATGCGGTGAGCGTGTCGGTGCAGAGTGCGCGCGAAACGAATCTGCGCTTCGCCGACAATCAGATGTCCACCTCGGGGGCCACCACCAACACGACGGTGCGCGTGCAGAGCGTGTTCGGCAAGCGCAAGGCCTCGGTGCTGACCAACGACCGCAGCGACGCCGGCTTGCGACGCGCGGTGGAGCAGTCGGAGGCGATTGCGCGGCTGGCGCCCGAGGACCCGGAGTACCTCGGAGAACTCGGTGCGCAGTCGTACGCGCCGGTGTCAGCGTGGTTCGACCGCACGGCCGAGTTGAGCGCCGAGGAGCGCGCGCAAGCGGCGCTGACGGCGTTGGCGCCGGCGCGCGCGTCGAGTGATCTCACGGTGGCGGGCTTCATCGTGTGCGAAGCGCGCGCGACGGCGCTGGGCACCAGTGCAGGGCTGTTCGCGTATCATCGCAGCACGAACGCCAACTATACCCTCACGGCGCGCACCAACGACGGCACCGGTTCCGGCTGGGCCGCGGCCGACAGCAACGACTGGGCGCAGCTCGACTTCGAGGGCGTGGCGCAGCAGGCCATCGACAAGGCGCGTCGGTCGCGCAATCCGGTGGCGATCGAACCCGGGCGTTACACCGTGATCTTCGAGCCGGAGGCGACCGCGAATCTGGTCTCGGCGCTCGGCGGTGCTCTGCAGGCGCGCAGCGCCGACGAAGGGCGGTCGGCGTTCTCCAGGCCCGGTGGTGGTACGCGCGTGGGCGAGAAGATCTTCGATGAGCGCGTGACGCTGAGCAGTGATCCGAACGATCCGCTGGTGCTGGGCACGCCGTTCGACGGTGAGGGACTGCCGCTGACGCGGCAGATCTGGGTGCGCAGCGGTGTCCTCGAGCAGCTGGCGTACCCGCGCTTCTGGGCCCAGAAGCAGGGGAAGTCGCCCAACGGCAGCGCGGGGGCACTGCGGCTCGAGGGTGGATCGTCGTCGCTGGAGCAGCTTATCGCGAGCACGGAGCGCGGCGTGCTGGTGACGCGATTGTGGTATCTGCGCTCGGTGGATCAGCGGACGCTGGTGACGACGGGGCTGACGCGCGATGGCACGTTCCTGATCGAAGGAGGCAAGATCGCGCGCTCGATCAAGAACTTTCGCTTCAACGATTCACCGCTGTTCATGCTCAACAATCTCGAGGGGCTGGGGGCGGCGGTGCGCACGGCGGGCGGCGGCAGCCTCGTCATGCCCGCCGTCAAGGTGCGGGACTTCAACTTCACGAGTCTGTCGGACGCGGTGTAGCGGCGGGCTGGGTGTCGCGCGGTGGCTACGTGTAGATGACGCATGCTGATACCGTCGGGAAGGGTCACGCGCAGCATATTGTCCGCACTTGGCTTCGTCATTGCCGGATGTGGCACGCATCCGACTGCGTCTTCGGACGATGGCATCCGCGTCGAGGTCTTCGTATCGCAAACCGATCTGGTGTTGCCACGGGACTCACTCGTGGTGCGTGTCGTCGCAACCAATACCACGCGCCGGCGACAGACGATCGAAACCGTGAACTGCAGTGCGAACTATCGGCTGTTCGACGACGCCGGGAGCACGCTGCCGCTCCCGACCGCTTGCATCTTCCGTCGTTCGTCCGTGCGGCTTGCTCCAGGCGAACACATGGAGTTCGTGAGCGTATGGCGAGGACAGCTGTCCGGAGGTGGCGGCCCGACCGTACTTGCCGCGCCTGGGACGTACCGAGTGGTCGGCTTTGTCCCGAGCACGAACACTGGTTTGCAGAGCGCTCCCGTCACGATCCGGATTCGCGCGGCCGAGTGACCGGCGTCATGAGGAGCGCGGGCGGCGTCTCGCTGGCGTGTAGTCGCCCCCTACCGCACCAACGCCGCCGTCGCCGTCCGCACGCCGACACCGGGCTCGGTCCACGCGAACACCATCTGATCGCCATGGCGCACCACGCGCGGGAATCCACTCGCGCGCGCCGCGCCCACGGAGGCCACAGTGACGGCCTCGGACTGCGCCCCGTCCCACGCCACACGTCGCATGCGCACCGCCGCGCTGTCGGCACCTGTCCGTTCCATCCAGAGCACGAGCGGCTGCGCGCGATCGTCGAGCACGACGCTCACTCGACCGATCGGGTCGCCGTCGTCCACCCGCACGGGCGCGCCAACGCTGGCGCCGCTCAGCTTGGCAGTATTGTGCTCTGGACGGGTGGACAACGTTGCGGTCGGAAACGGAGACAGTGGGTCCCCGGTGTACTATCCAGCATCTGGAACCGAGTCAGCCTACGCGATCGGAATCCTCTTTGCGGGCGCAGCCAACAACACGGAGATCTTCAACGTTGGCGAGGCCAGATGCTTGGGATCAGGATGTCAGTTCTGGTTCAGCGAATGGAGCCAGCTGCAGCTGCACCTTAATCGCTATTTCGTTCCATGACCCTTACGCGACCAGCTCAGCCAGGAACGCGCAGCGGCGGGCACCGATGATCAAGAACTCCATGAGAACAGACTCACGAATCGCGGTCGGCGCGCGTCTCGCTGAAATCGCGGCACTCTCGGCCGCGTTTTGGTTCGCCGGCTGCGGATCGCAGCCGCTGAGCCCGTGGGAGAGCGTGCGCGTCGAGGTGTTGGTCTCACACACCGAACTGGTCGTGCCGCGGGACACACTTCGCGTGCGCGTCGTATCAACGAATACATCACGACGACCAATCGCGTTGAATACGTGGGCTTGTATTCAAGATGTGTTCCGGGTTCGAAACGAGGTGCACGAGTTTGTGCTCTCGGTCCCGACGGGATGCGTCCCTGGGCGACCCCTCGCCCATCCACCTGGGGAGCCGGTTGAGTACCTCACTTTCTGGACGGGAGAAGTCGCTTCGAGCACGGTACCTCGAACGTCGATGCTCGTGCCGCCCGGTGAGTACCAGTTCCGTGTGGATCTCAGAGACGGTGACCGCAGACTCGTCAGCGCTCCCGTCACGATCCGGATTCGCGCGGCCGAGTGACCGGCGTCATGAGGAGCGCGGGCGGCGTCTCGCTGGCGTGTAGTCGCCCCCTACCGCACCAACGCCGCCGTCGCCGTCCGCACGCCGACACCGGGCTCGGTCCACGCGAACACCATCTGATCGCCATGGCGCACCACGCGCGGGAATCCACTCGCGCGCGCCGCGCCCACGGAGGCCACAGTGACGGCCTCGGACTGCGCCCCGTCCCACGCCACACGTCGCATGCGCACCGCCGCGCTGTCGGCACCTGTCCGTTCCATCCAGAGCACGAGCGGCTGCGCGCGATCGTCGAGCACGACGCTCACGCGACCGATCGGGTCGCCGTCGTCCACCCGCACCGGCGTGCCAAAGCTGGCGCCGCCGTCAACGCTGAGTGCAACCCGGACACGCGCGGTGTCCTGCGCGCCGGTAAACCACGCCACGGCCACCGTGTCGCCGAGTGCCGCAACGGACGGACCATTCACCGGACACGCGTCGAACACCCAGTTGTCGGCGTGCACGCGCGTGGGCGCGGTCCACGCACCGTTCACCTCGCGCACGATCGCGATGTCGCGCACTTCCTCGAGCGAGCGATCGCGATACACGATCACGCGTCCCGATCGCGCACGCGCGCTCGCGGTCTGACAGCAATCGCAGGTGCGCGCGTCGAGCAGCACGTTGGGAGCCGCCGTCTGATCGCGGCCGAAGCTGGCCGTGCGGACCGTCATCTCACGGGCACTGTCGGCCATGGCCGTCTTGCGACCATCGAGCCACACGGCGCCCACGCGATCGTCACCATCTGCCCAGAGTGACACGAAGCCGTGCTCGGCGAGCAGGCCGTCATCGTGCGGCGTGACCGGTGCGTCCCACGTCGTGCCACCATCGCGTGATCGCACGAGGCGAATGCCGTAGGCGTACGTGCCGGTGCCTTCCTTCTCGAGCCAGTGTGCGACCAGATCGCCGTTCTCGAGCACCACGATGGCGGGGAAGTCGGCCCAGTTCACAAAGAACGGTCGGTCGCGCGCGATGTCGCGCGACGCACTCCATCCGCCTTCGTGCCACGAGAGGAAGCGCAGCGCGTATCGCGCGCTGTCGAGACGCGCGGTCACGCTCAGGTGCACGAGGCCATCGTCGCCGACGGCCAGCGTGGGGAAGCTCGCGTTGGGCGCGGTCAGGTCCGCGGCAACCGAGGGGACCCCGATGGGCGGCGGGGGCTGGTCAGGGCCGGCGCGGTCACAGCCGAACGCACCAACCAGCAGGAGCGAACAGGCGAGAGGAATCGTCGAAACAAAGACGCGCATGGGAGAGCGATGGGGAGGGAGGGCACCGCGAATACGGCACGCGGCGGCGATCCGTTGTGTATCCTACGCCCTGTTCACTTCGCTGCATCCACCGGAGGCTTTCCTGCGCGCCCTTGCGGTCTTCTGCGGTTCACGAGCCGGTCACGACCCCGCCTTCACGGCGGCGGCGTCGGCGCTTGGCACCCTCATGGCGTCGCGTGGCGTGGCGCTCGTGTACGGAGGAGCACGCGTCGGGCTCATGGGCACCGTGGCCGATGCCGTGCTGGCGGCCGGTGGGCAGGCGATCGGGGTCATCCCCACCTTCCTGCAGGATCGTGAACTGGCGCACACCGGCCTTACGGAACTGCAAGTCACGCAGACGATGCACGAGCGCAAGGCGCTGATGGCCGAGCGGGCGGACGCCTTCGTGGCGCTGCCGGGCGGGATCGGGACGATGGAGGAGCTGTTCGAGGTATGGACGTGGGCGCAGATCGGGGTGCATCACAAGCCGTGCGGTCTGCTGAACGTGGCCGGCTTCTATGATGGGCTGCGCGACTGGCTGGCCCACGCGCACGGCGCCGGCTTCCTCCGAGCGGCCCCCGACGAGCAGCTCGTCGTGGCCGATGCGCCGAGCAACCTGCTCGATGCGTTGACGGCCCGGGCGCGTCGGCCGGGTCCGAACGACCGGCTCTCCACGACGGCGTTCTGAGCCGAGCCATGGATCGTTCGCTGCTGCTTCTGTCGAACTCGCGCGACACCGAGGGGCGCTTTCTGGTGCACGCGCGCGAGGCCTTGGCCGCGCAGCTGACCGGTGTCCGTGAGGCGGTGTTCGTGCCGTTCGCGGCGGTCACGATCTCGTACGATGCCTATCTCGCGCGCGTGCGTCCGGTATTCGACGCGCTGGGGGTGACGCTCTCCGGCGTGCATACGCACGCGACGCCTCGGGAGGCGCTGGCCGAGGCGCCGGCGGTGATCGTGGGCGGCGGCAATACGCTCCGACTGCTGGAGCGGCTTCAGCACCTCGAGGTGCTGGCGGTGCTGCGCACGCGGGTCGGCGGCGGGATGCCGTACGTGGGGTGGAGCGCGGGGAGTGTGCTCGCCGGCCCGTCCATCAGTACCACCAACGACATGCCCATCGTGTGCCCACCGGGTGGGCTGGCCGGCCTCGGGGTGATTGGCTGCCATGTCAACGCCCACTTCACGGACGCGCATCCGCCGGGCTTTCGGGGGGAGACACGTCGCGAGCGGCTGGCGGAGTTTCTCGCGCTCCAGCCCAGCGCGCGGGTGGTGGGGCTGCCGGAGGGGAGCTGGCTGGAGGTATCAGGCGCGGCCATCACCCTCGGAGGTCCGCATGATGCACCCTGCTTCGCGGCCGGTGAGGCGGTGAGCCTGACGGCCGGGTCGCGGGTGGAGCGGATGCTCGAGCCGGACGGACCGGCGTCGCGTTCGCCTTAACGCGGGCCGGGGGCACGGCGTCCACTCTGCCGTGCCTACTCTCCTCTCCTCCCTGGCCCTCCGGGCCCTCCTCCTCGTCCTGCTGGTGGCTGGTCCACTGGCCGCGCAGGGCGTGGACATCATCCGTGGTCGGGTCACGAGCCCGACCGGCGAACCCCTCCAGAACGTCACCGTCACCGCGACGACGCTCACCGGTCAGGTGAGCCGCTCGGTGCGCACGGGGCGCGATGGTCGCTACACGCTCTCCTTCCCCGGCGGCGAAGGCGATTATTGGGTGAGCTTCAGTGCCATCGGTCTGGCCCCGCGACGCTATCAGGTGAAGCGCACCGCCGATCAGGAGATCCTGATCGCCGATGCGCGCCTCGCGCCAGCGGCCGTCAACCTGGAGGCCGTCACCACGACGACCCGCGTGGCGGCCGCGCGCGGTGACACGGTGGGCGACGTGAGCGGCAACGAGCGCGATCTCAATGCCTCCACCGATCCGGGGCTGCTGAACGCGGAGCAGATGGGTGATCTGGTCGCGATGGCGTCGGCCATTCCGGGCGTGCAGCTCATTCCCGGCGCGGACGGCGGGGCCGATGCCTTCTCGGTGTTCGGCCTGTCGGGCGACCAGAACAACACGCAGCTCAACGGCCTCAACTTCGGCGACGCGTCGATTCCGCGTGATGCGCAGGTGTTCGCGTCGCTCTCGACGTCGCCCTACGATGTGTCGCGTGGTGGCTTCTCGGGTGGTCAGCTCACGCTGCGCACGCGCTCGGGGTCGAACTTCATGCGGCGTTCGCTGAGCACCAATCTCGTCGGTCCGCCGACGCAGTGGGTCGACTCGCGCGCGCTGGCGTCGGGACAGCAGTACACGAATCTGTCGCTGGGTGGCTCGGCCTCCGGGCCGATCTCGCCGGACAAGCTGTTCTACAACAGCTCGTTCCAGTTCGACCGGCGCATGAATGACCTGCAGACGTTGGTGAACACCAACCCGCTTGGCTTCACGACGGCGGGTGTGGCGCCCGATTCCGTGCTGCGTTTCCTCGACATCATCGGAGGCCAGTCGCTGCCGGCGAACGTCTCCGGTTTCCCGGGACAGACGATCACGAATCGTGGCAGCTTCCTCGGCAGCTTCGACTTCACGCCGCCCAGCTCGGCGCGCGGCAACACGTACGCGCTGTCGATCTCGGGGAACCTGAATCAGACGCTCCCCACGGGTGGCGGCGGCGGTGGCGGCGGCTTCGGTGGCGGTGGCTTTGGTGGTGGCGGCTCGGCGCTCTCGACGCCGACGCGCCAGGGCAAGCGCCTGAGCTATTCCGGGTCGGCGCAGCTGCGACAGAGCGGCCTGCTCGGTATCGGCGGCATTCTCACCGAGACGACGGTTGGTGTCAACGTGAGCCGCACGGAGAACGATCCGTATCTGTTCCTGCCCTCGGGCAGTGTGCGTGTGAACTCGGTGCTCGACGATGGCACCGCGTCGGTGCGCAATCTGACGTTCGGTGGCAGCCCGGCCGCGAACACGGCCAACGGCAACGGCTCGATCGGATTCGTGAACACGCTGTCGTGGTTCAGCGGCGACAACCGGCACCGTGTGAAGCTCACGTCCGAGTTCCGCTACGAAGACTACTGGCAGGACCTGACGCAGAACGAGCTGGGCACGTTCAGCTTCAACTCGCTCGCCGAGCTCGAGAGCGGGCGGCCGGCGAGCTACACGCGGCAGCTTGCGCCACGTCGCCGTCAGGGCAGTCAGATGGTGGGCGCAATGTCGCTCGGTGACGCGTGGCGTCCGATCAACGACGTGCAGATTCAGTATGGTGTCCGCGTGGACGGCAATCGGTTCCTCGAAGGACCGAATCAGAATCCCGCGGTGACGCAGGCGTTCGGTCTCAACAACGCGGATGTGCCCAACCGCCTCTACGTGAGCCCGCGCGTCGGTTTCTCGTGGACGTACGGCACGGATGCGCAGGTCGCGCTCATTCCTGGCATGGTGCGCGCGCCGCGGGCGGTGGTGCGCGGTGGTGTCGGCATCTTCCAGAACACGCCGAACACGCAGCTCATTGGTGGCGCGATCGACAACACGGGATTGCCGACGGGTCTGCAGCAGCTGACCTGCCTCGGCGCGGCGGCCCCGTCGCCGAACTGGAGCGAGTATCTGCTCGACCGCTCGACGATTCCCGTGACCTGCGCGGACGGCACCGGCGGCACCGTGTTCGCCAACAGCAATCCAAACGTGACGCTGTTCGATCCGAACTACGTGGCCCAGCGTTCACTGCGCGCGAACCTGCAGTGGGCGGGCGCCGTGCTGCGCAACCGCTTCCGGGCCTCGGTGGATCTCACGTACTCACGCAATCTGGCGCAGCAGTCGAACTTCGATCTCAACTTCCCCGGTCAGCAGCAGTTCACGCTGGCCAGCGAAGGTGGCCGTCCGGTGTTCGTCTCGCCGTCGAGCATCGTGCCCACCACGGGACAGACGGCGTGGCGTGAAGCGCGCGTCGTGGACGAGTTCGGTCGCGTGACGATGCAGCGGTCGGATCTCACGTCCGACAGCAAGCAGATGACGATGAGCATCAGCCCGATCGCGTTCAACTCGAAGTTCCAGTGGAGTCTGAACTACGTGCTGAGTGACGTACGGGAGCAGTTCTACGGCTTCCAGAGCACGGTGGGTGATCCGACGCAGAGGGAGTGGGCGCGTGGCAACTTCTCGCGCCACCAGATCCAGTACAACCTGAGTCGCGAGTTCTTCGAGCGCGTGACGCTGCGCTGGTTCGGCAACATCCGTTCGGGCACGCCGTACACGCCGCTCATTTCGGGCGACGTGAACGGAGACAGCTACGGCAACGATCGCGCGTTCATCTTCGATCCGGCGAGCGCGGGTGATCCGGCGCTGGCCAACGGCCTCTCGGCGCTGCTCGCCACGGGGACACGTGAAGCGCGTGCGTGCCTTGAATCACAGCTGGGGCAGCTCGCCGGCCGCAACTCGTGCATCGGTCCGTGGACGACGAGTGCGAATCTGAGCATCTCGCTGAACTCGGTTCGCCTCGGCCTGCCGCAGCGTGCGAACATCTCGCTGCAGGTGGCCAACCCGCTCGGTGGTCTCGATCGCCTCATCAACGGCGAAGAGAACATGAAGGGCTGGGGCCAGACGATCATCCCCGAGTCGCAGCTTCTCTTCGTACGCGGCTTCGACCAGGCGACACAGCGGTACCGGTACGAAGTCAACGAACGTTTCGGCTCGACGCGTCTGGCGCAAACGACGTTCCGCCAGCCCGTCGCGATCACGGCGATCGTGAGCTTCGACATCGGCCCGACGCGCGAGCGGCAGCAGCTGCTGCAGCAGCTCGATCGCGGCCGCACGCGCCCCGGCAACAAGCCGTCGCTGCAGCAGCTGCGTGGCACGATGAACGCGGGTCTCATCAACCCGATGCAGCAGATTCTGGTACAGTCGGATTCGCTGCAGCTGACGCGCAAGCAGGCCGACAGTCTCGCGACGCTCAATCGCACCTATGTGCTGGCGAGCGACAAGGTGTGGGCGCCGATCGCGCGTGAGCTCGCGGACCTGCCCGACCGCTACAACCACGATCGCGCATTCTCGATGTATCGCCGCGGTCGCGAGCAGTCGGTGGATATGCTCCTGCGACTCGTGCCGCAGATCAAGACCATTCTCACGCCGGAGCAGTATCGCAAGCTGCCCGCGCAGCTGGCGGCCTTCATGGACGCGCGTACGCTTCGGGCGCTCCGGTCCGGGACGGCTGGCGGCGGTGGTGGTGGCATGGGCGGCATGGGCGGCTTCGGTGGCGGTGGTGGCCGAGGCGGCCGCTGATGCCCACACGCGCTGATTCCTTGATGCGATCTTCTTCTTCCCGGATTCCAGTCATGCGGCGTTCCGTTCCCGGTACCCTCGGTGTCGCTCTGCTCGCGCTCGGCGCGCCACTTGGCGCGCAGACGGCGACCTCCGCACCCGCTGCGCAGCCGGCCATTCCCCTGCGCGCGCTTGGCGCCGTCGAAGCGCGCAGCAGCGCGTCGCTCGGCAACGTGAATCAGGTGCGCGCCCTGCGCGATGGTCGCGTGTTCGTGAACGATGGGCAGCGTCGTACGGTCCTGCTGCTCGACTCGGTGCTGCGCACAGAGCGCATCGTCTCCGATTCGCTCGAGGCGGCGATTCCGTACGGGCAGCGCAACATGGGGCTGATGCCGTACGTCGATGATTCGACGTTGCTGGTCGACCCGGCCACCCTCTCGATGCTCGTGCTGGACAAGCAGGGTGCGCTCGTGCGCGTCATGGCGGCGCCGCGGTCGAATGATCTGAACTTTCTTGCCAGCGCCAACCTCGGCACGCACGCCTTTGACACGCAGGGGCGGCTGATCTATCGCCTCAATCAGCCGGGTGGCTTCGGTGGCGGTGGTGGTGGGTTCGGTGGTCCGCCAGGTGGAATG
>ERZ1066122.114-NODE-114-length-91968-cov-34.798973_pt1 | contig 91968 bp, 96 predicted proteins | sample MGYA00382769_ERZ1066122 | MGnify/ENA primary metagenome ERZ1066122 (study PRJEB33369, sample SAMEA5778352) | biofilm metagenome | biome: Industrial cooling water; feature: Water cooling tower basin; material: Biofilm | place: United Arab Emirates | collected... | reverse complement strand
GGTGCGGCCGCCGGCGCGGCGCCGGCCGGCGCGCTCGCCGCGGATGCGGCGGCCGACGAGCTGGCGCTGCTGGCCGCCATCGGCTGCGTCGTCGAGATGGAATGGGCCCACGAGTACGGGCCCGGGCAGCAGCGCATCACCATCCGCCGCGAGGAGGCGTCGGAGACGTGGGCGATGGTGGGGAAGATGCGAACCCTTTCCACGAGGCTCTAGCGTGCGCAAGTACGAACTCACGGTCAACGGCAGGTCGTTCTCCATCGCGGTGCGGCGTTTCTCCAGCGAGAGCGCCGAGCTGGAGGTCAACGGCACGCCGTACCGGATCAGCATCGACGAGATCGTCTCCGAGGGCGGCCCGCCGCCGCGGCCGGCTCCCCTGTCGACGGCCAAGGTCGCCACGCGCGGGGCGGCGCCCGCCGCGCCCGCCGCCGGCGAGGCCGGCAGCCTGACGGCGCCGATCCCCGGGCAGATCACCGAGCTCTTCGTCAAGGAGGGCGAGCAGGTGCTCGCCGGCGAGCCGGTGCTGAAGATGGAGGCGATGAAGATGGAGAACGTCATCCGCGCGACGGCCGGCGGCACGGTGCGCGCGCTGCGCGTGAAGACGGGCGACGTCGTCAGCCAGGGCCAGGAACTGATGGTCATCGGCTGACCCATGCAAACGCTCCTGCACTTCCTCTCCCAGACGGGGTTCGCCCACCTCACGCTGGGCAACCTCGGGATGATCGCCATCGGCATCTTCTTCGTGACGCTGGCGATCCGCAAAGACTACGAGCCGCTGCTGCTGGTGCCGATCGGCTTCGGCGCCATCGCCGGCAACCTGGCGGTGGTGCCGGGCATGAGCCTGAGCGTCTACGACCCCGGCAGCGTGCTCAGCTACCTCTACTACGGGGTGACGGCCGGCATCTACCCGCCGCTCATCTTCCTGGGCATCGGCGCGATGACCGACTTCTCGGCGATGCTCTCCAACCCCAAGCTGGTGCTGCTGGGCGCGGCGGCGCAGGTCGGCATCTTCGCCACGCTGATCGGCGCGCTCTGGCTGGGCTTCAGCCCCACGGAGGCGGCGAGCATCGGCATCATCGGCGGCGCCGACGGCCCCACCGCGATCTTCCTCTCGGCCAAGCTGGCGCCGCACCTGCTGGGCGCCATCGCTATCGCGGCGTACAGCTACATGGCGCTGGTGCCGGTCATCCAGCCGCCGATCATGAAGGCGCTGACCACGCGCGAGGAGCGGCTGATCCGCATGAAGGCGCCGCGCAAGGTCAGCAAGTGGGAGCGCATCCTCTTCCCCGTGGGTGCGTTCATCATCTGCACGCTGATCGCGCCCGGCGCGCTGGTGCTGGTGGGCATGCTCTGCTTCGGCAACCTGCTGCGGGAGAGCGGTGTCACCGAGCGGCTGGCGAACACGGCGCGCACCGCGCTGATCGACATCGTCACCATCCTGCTGGGCTTCTGCGTGGGCGCGAGCACCCAGGCGCAGACGTTCCTGACGCCGCGCTCCGTCGGCGTCTTCGCGCTCGGCGCCGCCAGCTTCGCGGTCGCCACCATGAGCGGCGTGCTCTTCGCCAAGTTCATGAACCTCTTCCTGGCGGAGGGCAACAAGATCAACCCGCTCATCGGCGCGGCCGGCGTCAGCGCCGTGCCGGACTCGGCGCGCGTGGCCCAGGTGGTGGGCCAACGTGAGGACCCGAACAACTTCCTGCTCATGCACGCCATGGCGCCCAACGTCGCCGGCGTCATCGGCTCCGCCATCGCCGCCGGCGTGCTCTGGAGTGTGCTGGTGAAGTAGGGGATAGGCTGCCGGCTACCGGCTTCCGGCTGCCGGCGAACACCACCCTCACCCCCGGCGCTGCGCGCCATCCCCTCTCCCGCCAGCGGGAGAGGGGGCCGGGGGGTGAGGGCCCAGTCGCCAGCTACCGGCTTCCGGCTGCCGGCAACCCCTGGGGTTGCCGGTAGCCGGTAGCTGGCAGCCGGCAGCCGGCAGCCTATCCCCCTTCGTAGCTGTGCTTCAGCCGCTCGACGACCGCGGGATCGGCGAGGGTGGTGGTGTCGCCGAGCGCGCGGCCCTCGGCGATGTCCTTGAGCAGCCGGCGCATGATCTTGCCGCTGCGCGTCTTGGGCAGGTCGGCGGTGAAGAGGATGTCGTCCGGGCGGGCGATGGCGCCGATCTTGTGCACCACGTGCTGCATCAGCTCGCGCTTCAGCGCGTCGCTAGGGTCGTAGCCCTCCTTCAGCGTCACGAACGCGGCGACCGCCTGGCCCTTCAGCTCGTGCGCCTTGCCGACGACCGCGGCCTCCGCGACGGCGTGGTGGTCGACCAGCGCGCTCTCCACCTCCATGGTGCCGATGCGGTGCCCGGCGACGTTGAGCACGTCGTCGATGCGGCCGATGATCCAGAAGTAGCCCTGCTCGTCGCGCTTGGCGCCGTCGCCGGGGAAGTAGACGCTCTCGCCGCGCTGGTGGTCTTCGCCGACGCCCAGGCCCTGCCACTTGGAGAAGTAGGTGCTGCGGAAGCGCGGCTCGTCGCCCCAGATGCCGCGCAGCATGCCGGGCCAGGGGCGGCGGAGGGCGAGGAAGCCGCCGCCGACGGGCACCACCTGGCCCTGCAGGTCCAGGATGTCGGCGTGAATGCCGGGGAAGGCGACGGTCGCCGAGCCGGGCGCGGTCGCGGTGAGGCCGGGCAGCGGGGTGATCAGGATGCCGCCGGTCTCCGTCTGCCACCAGGTGTCGACGATCGGGCAGCGCTCGCGCCCGATGTGCTCGTGGTACCAGATCCAGGCCTCGGGGTTGATCGGCTCGCCGACCGTGCCCAGCAGCCGCAGGCTGGAGAGGTCGTACTGCGCGGGGTACTCCGGGCCCCACTTCATGAAGGCGCGAATCGCGGTGGGCGCGGTGTAGAAGATGGTGACGCGGTGCTCCTGGATGAGCTTCCAGAAGCGGGCGCGGTCGGGGAAGTCGGGCGCGCCCTCGTACATCAGCACGGTGGCGCCGGCGGCGAGCGGCCCGTAGACGAGGTAGCTGTGGCCGGTCACCCAGCCGACGTCCGCGGTGCACCAGTAGACGTCGTCGTCCTTGAGGTCGAAGACCCACTTGGTGGTGACGTGGACGTGCGTGAGGTAGCCGCCGGTGGTGTGCATGATGCCCTTCGGCTTGCCCGTCGTGCCGGAGGTGTAGAGCAGGAAGAGCAGGTCCTCGGCGTCCATCGGCTCGGCGGCGCACTCGGCGCTCTGCGGCTCCACCACGTCGTGCCACCAGAGGTCGCGGCCGTCGTGCATGCCGGCGTTGCCGATGACCGCGCCGTCGCGGCCGTGGCGGCGCACCACCAGCACCTTCCGGATCGTCGGGCAGCCGCCCTCGTGCTGCAGCGCTTCGTCGGCGCTGCGCTTCAGCGGCACCACCACGCCGCGGCGGTAGCCGCCGTCGGCGGTGATGAGCAGCTTCGCGCCGGCGTCGTTGATGCGGTCGCGCAGCGAATCTGCCGAGAAGCCGCCGAAGACCACCGAGTGCGCCGCGCCGACGCGCGCGCAGGCGAGCATCGCGATCACCGCCTCCGGCGTCATCGGCAGGTAGATGGCGACGCGGTCGCCCTTCTGCACGCCCAGCGCCTTCAGCGCGTTGGCCGCGCGGCCGACTTCGCGGTGCAGCTCCGCGTAGCTGTAGCGCTTGCGCTCGTCCTCCGGCTCACCCTCCCAGAGCAGCGCCGTCTTCGCGCCGCGCCCCTCGTGGAGGTGGCGGTCCAGGCAGTTGTAGGCGGCGTTGAGCTGGCCGCCGAGGAACCACCTGGCGAACGGCGGCTGCCAGTCCAGCACGCGCTCCCACCGGCGGAACCAGTGCAGTTGCTCCGCGCAGCGCTCCCAGAACGCCTCCGGGTTTGCGGCCGCCTGCGCATAGACGGCCGGGTCCGCGGCGCTGGCCCGGCGCGCGAAGTCGGGCGGGGGGGGGAAGCGGCGCTCCTCGTGCAGCAGCGAGTCGAGCGTGGGGTCGGTGGTGGCCATGCGCCCTCCGGGCTGGGGTTGGACGGGGTACGGACTGCGGAACGGCGGTCGTACGAGTGCGCGGGCGGCCCGCGCGCTCCGGGGGGAAGCGCGCGGCTACGGTTGCGGGGCGAGTGCGCCCGGGTGGGCGGCGGCGTCGATGGCCGGGCCGTGGCCCGCCTCCCGGGCGCGGCGCCCCAGCCACACCGCCGCCAGCGTCGCCAGGCCCAGCACGGCGAGCGCCGTCCACCACTCCGGCGTCGGGCCGGCGGCCCAGACGGTGGGGCCGAGCGTGGGCGGCGCGGGCTCACGCAGGCTGAGCACGGCCGCCGCGTTGTTGGCGGTGTGCAGGATCACGCCGGCCCAGATGGAGCGCGTCGCGTAGACCATCCAGCCGAAGAACGCGCCCAGCGCGAAGTGCAGCGGCAGGATCCAGGGGATGAGATGGATGACGGCGAAGAGCAGCGAGGCCAGCGCGATGCCGCGCACCGGGCCGTGGCGCCGCTCCAGCCGATACTGCAGCAGACCGCGGAAGACCAGCTCCTCCAGCAGCGGCGCGATGGAGACGGCCATCACCACGATGGAGAGGCGCTGCAGCGGGGTGTCGTCGAGGCTGGCAAACGGGTGGAAGCTGTCCGGCGGCACCGGCACCAGCCCGGTGTAGACGGCGCTGAGCGCCCAGGAGAGCACCAGCAGCAACGGCACCGCCAGCAGCGTCCAGGCGAGCGCCGCACCCTGCAGCGGCCTCAGTCGCAGCGCCACCCAGCGCCTCGCCTCGCCCGGCCGGCCGCGCGCCAGGATGAAGCGCGTCAGCAGCCAGTACGCCAGCGGCAGCGCGAGCAGCAGGCCGCCCGGCGCGACCAGCGCCACGCCCCCCACGACGCTCCAGGCGAGGAATACCGCGACGGTTTTCGCTACCGAAGGCACGTTGCCGAACCAGTGCAGGGGTGGACCTGCGGCGGGCGCCTCGCGCCGACTGGCCGCTGAGCCCACCTCCTAAGCTAACCCGCGAATCCGGCCTTGTGAACCGAGGCTGGGCCGTCAGGCGCCTGCCGTATCGCCAGCATGGAGACCGACCCCCTGGCGCGGCCGGCCGGGTTGTGCGCGCTGTAGCACGATGCTATGGTGAGGAGCATGGACGCCCGCCGGCCCACCTACCCGCTGCAGCAGATCCAGGCGCTGGTGCGTGCCGGTGACTACCGGATCACGGTCACTGCACAACGTACAGCAGCCATGCTCGACATGGGGCGCTCCGAGATTGTCTCCTGCGTGCTCGGGCTAACGGAGGACGACTTCTACAAGAGCATGCCGGCGGAGGCGATGCCGGGACGGTGGCAAGACGTCTACCGCCCGTCGGTGGCGGAGTTGCAACTGTACGTCAAGCTGCAGATCGATGCCCAGAGGGTGGTGGTGGTCTCTTTCAAGGAGCGATGAGATGGACGCAAGCCTCTCGCTGGACCAGTTGCCCGAGACAGAAGTCTGCGCGGTCTGTGGCGTAGCGAAGGCGCAGCGGACGCAGAAAGAGCGCATGGTCGCCTGTCGCCGCCGCCAGGTCGTCGTGCTGGACGATTTCTACCGCTGCCCAGCCTGCGGCGAAGAGTATTACTGGCCCGCGCAGATGGACGTGGTAGAGAGGCGCGCCAGAGAAGCACTCGCTGAGCAGGACGCGGTCCGCCCAGAACGAGTTCGCGCGCTGCGTGAGCGGCTGGGCCTGACGCAGTTCCAGTTCGAGGACCTGCTGGGCGTCGGGCGCAACACCGTGGTGCGCTGGGAGAGCGGCCAGGTCACGCCGAACGCCGCCACCGCCACGCTGCTGCGCCTGCTGGAGGCGCGGCCCGAGAACGTACGCCTGCTGGCCGAGTGGCGCCACGTGCGGCTGCCGGACGCCGCCTGACGAGAAGCAGGGGTCGGGGGTCCGGGGGCGGGGGCCAGGGGAACGGCACTCTCGTGGCGTGCCCGGGCTCCGCCGCGTGGCGGCCGTGGGCGCGGGCTCAGGCCGGGGTGTCTCGCGCCACGCGCAGCTCCGTGCGCGCGTAGCGGCTGCCGCCCAGGCGCTGCCGCGCCTGGCGCAGCGCCTCGCGCCCCGCCGCCTCCGCGGTGGCCGCGTGCACGCGCAGCGTCGCGCCCAGCCGGTAGCCGACGTGGAACTCCTCGGCGATCCGCTGCCCGCCTTCGGGGCGCAGCACCTCGGTGATCTCCACGCGCGCCTCGGGCCAGAGGCGTGCGAGCTCCTTCTGCACCCGGTGCTCCGCGTCGGCGAGGCCGTAGGCGATCACCGCCACCCGGCCGCTGCCGGCGAGCACGACCGCGTGCTCACGCTCGGCCATGTGCGTTCGCGGCGGGGCCGCGCGCTCAGCGCGCGCCGTCGGCGGGCGGCGGCGCGGCGGTGTCCGGCGCGACCGCGGTGTCCGGCGGGAGGAGCGGCTCAACTCCGGCGCCGCGCAGCTCGGCCAGCCGCCGCGCGACCGCGTCGCGCTGCGCCTGCGTGGTGTTGAGCTGCAGCACCTGCTCCAGCGCCACCATGGCGCTGGCGGTGTCGCCCTGCGTGATGCGCGCCTCGGCGAGGTAGTAGAAGGCGTCGGGCCGGCCGGGGTCGCGGCGGATGACCTCTTCCAGCTCGCGGGCGGCGGCGTTGGTGTCGCCCGTGCGCAGCAGCGCGACCGCGTAGTTGTAGCGGTAGTCGGCGTTGAAGGGGTCGGCGGCGAGCGCGAGACGGAAGCGCTCCAGAGCGGTGGCGTAGTCGCCCTGGTTGAAGAGCTGGTTGCCCTCCTGGTTCAGCTCGGAGGGCGAGGGCTGCTCGACGACGCCGGGCGCGGTGTCGGGCGGCGGCGCGACGGTGTCGACCACCACGGCGGTGGTGTCGAGGTGGGCGAGCCGGTCGCGCAGGCTGACCTGGTCGCCGCGGCCGAACCACCAGACGGCGGCGCCGGCGACGACGAGCACCAGCGCCACCAGCGTCCAGACGACGAGCGCGCCGATGCCGCGCTCCCTGCGGGGCGGCGTCACGCGCGGCGCGCTCGGCCGCAGCTCCGTGGCGCCGACGCGCGGCGGCTCCGGCGCCAGCAGCGTGCGGTCGTCGTCGGCGGATGGCGGCGGCGCGCCCTCCGGCGCGAGCATGGTGCGGTCGTCGTCGTCCGCCCTCGGCGCGGCGGGTGGGGCGGGCGCGGCGGCCCAGACCGTCGTGGACGTGGGGGGGTGGCGGGGCAGCGGCGCGTCGCCCAGCTCGCGCATCGCCTGGTCCAGCACGCTGCCGAACGCGGCGGCGTCGGGGTAGCGGTCGACGGGGTCGTAGGCGAGCGCCTTCTGGATCACCTCCTCGACCGCGTCGGGCAGCGCGGGGTTGCGCTGGCGCAGCGACGGCGGCTCCACCGCCAGCCCGAGCGAGAGGCGGTTGCGATCGCTGTCGGAGTAGGCGCGCTCGCCGGTGAGCAGTTGGAAGCCGACGGCGCCCAGGCCGAAGACGTCGCTGGCGGGCGAGAGCCGCGTCAGCCCGCGCAACTGCTCGGGCGAGGCGTAGGCCGGCGAGAGCGGCGCACGGCCGTCCTGGGTGAGCGAGGTGAGCGTGTCCTCCTCGGCGATGGCTTTGGCGATGCCGAAGTCGACGATGCGCACGTGCAGCTCGCCGTCGTCGCCCTGCGCCAGGAAGATGTTGCCCGGCTTCACGTCGCGGTGCACCAGCCCGGCGCGGTGGCCGACGGCCAGCCCGCGCGCCGCCTCGCGCAGGATGGTGAGCGCCACCGGCAACGGCGGCCTGCCGGAACGCGCCAGCCGGCTGGCCAGGTCCTCGCCGCGCAGCAGCTCCATCACCAGGTAGTCCAGGCCGAGCGCGGCGTCGCTGCCGTAGTCGTAGACCGGCACCACGCTGGGATGGTGCGGCAGCGCGGCGGCGGCGCGCGCCTCGCGCAGGAAGCGCGCTCGCAGCCGCTCGCGCGACTCCGCGTCCAGCATCCCGGCGATGGTGATGACCTTCACGGCCACCTGCCGCCCCAGCCGCTCGTCGGTGGCGCGGTAGACCGCGCCCATGCCGCCGCGCCCGATCACCTCCTCGATGCGGTAGCGCTCGCCCAGTACCCGGCCGAGCAGCAGACCTTCAAGACCAGACATTCGTTAGCTCCCGGCTTCCGGCTGCCAGCTTCCAGCTCGCATGCCGACGAGATGATCCCTGCGCGCGCCGCGGTGACATCGCGTTGGACGGCCCCTATTCCTCGCCATGCCCCTGGTCACGTCTTCATCGCTCCTGCTGTTTCCCGGCAGCCGGTAGCCGGCAGCCGGCAGCTTCCCGCTACTCATACCGCGTCGCCTCCGGATCCTCCGCCGGCGGGGCGGGGACCTCCTCCAGGCGCAGGACGGGGCCGTGCTCGCCGATCTTCAGCGTCTCGCCGGGCGCGAGCCAGGCGGTGTGCGCCTCGGCGACCTGCTCCAGCCGCAGCGGTCCCTTGCCGACGCGCGCGCCGGCGATCTCGCGCCCGCCGAGGTGCACGGCGGGCAGCCCCAGGTTGTAGACGCGGAAGCCGGGGCGGCCGTCCTGCTCCTGCCAGACCAGTGCGAGCTGCCGACGGCTGACCTGCGGCACGTCGGCGAGCGCGACGGTGGTGCGCAACCCGGGGTCGTCCGAGCGGCGCCCGACGGTGGTCAGCGGCTCGGTCAGGCGGAAGACCTCCTGGTCGCGGCCGTGCTCGTCCTGCACCACGAGCACCCAGCGGCCCGGCTCCCAGCTCGCCGGGCCGTAGCCGTCGAGCCGCGTGGCGTCCGGGTCGACCTCCGGCAGGCGCCGCGTGGAGGTGTCGAGCGCCGTCTCTGTCGACGGCTCGGCCGGCGGCCGAGCCGGCGCGGCCGCCGGGGCGGGCGTCGTGGAGCGGGGCGGCGCCGCGGCCGGCCCGGAGGGCGGCGCGGCGGCTGCGGCCGGCGGGCTCTGGCCGGCGTGGCTGGAGACGACGAAGAGCGGCGCGTTCGCGTCTTCCACGCGGCGCAACTGCACGCGGTAGCCGCGGTCGTAGAGCGAGCCGTGCAGCGTGCACGAGTCGGTCAGCTCGGTCTCGACCATCTCGGCCACGGGCGCCAGCGCGTCGGCCGCGTCGGGCCGCAGGGTGACGGCGAGCAGCGTCTCGGGCAGCAGCCGGGCGTAGCGGCCGGGCAGCGCGCGGGCGTTCTCGCGGTCGATCAGCTCGCCGAGCGCCAGCTTGAGCTGCGGCAGCACGTCGCGCAGCAGCTCGTCGAGCGAGAGCGCGCGCGGGCCGGAGACGTCCGGCGGGGTGGCGTCGATCATGGGCGGAGCGGGGTGCGGGGTGCGGCGCCGCCGGCGCTGCCGGCGGGCGGCCGGGCGGCGCCGGGCGAGGCGCTCAGCGGGAACGGCACACCGGCGGCCGTGTCCGGCGTCTCCAACTGCTGCACGCGGGCGCGCAGCGAGTCCAGCTCGCGGCGCAGGCTGTCGATCTCCACGACGCCGGCGGCCTGGCGCTGCGCGGCGTGCGCCGTCCACGCGGCGTAGCCGGCGGCGGCGAGCGCCAGCAGCGAGAGCAGCAGCAGCACGGCAGGCCAGGCGCCGCGGCGTGGCGGCGCGGGCACCACCGGAGGGTGCGGGGAGCGGGGGCTCATGAACTCTTGCGTGACGGTGGCGTCGCTGCGGGCGGCGGCGGGCCCGCCGCCGATGCGCACGAGCACGGCGGTGTAGTTGTCGTCCGGCCCGCGCTCCTCGACCTTGTGGCGGATCAGCTCGCAGCCGGTCGCGGCGCTCGGCGCGGCCATGGCGGCGCCCAGCTCGTCCAACCGCATCGCCTTGGTGACGCCGTCGGAGAGCAGCAGGTAGCTCCAGCCGGGCCGCGCGGGGACGTAGAACGCGTCGGCCTCGCCGCCGCGGCCGATGGCGCGCTGCAGCCGGTTGGCGCCGGGCGTCTCGGGGATCTCGTCCAGCTCGATCTCGCCCGCCTCCCAGCGCTGGTAGGCCGGCGTGTGGTCGCGCGTCTCCAGGCGCACGGTGCCGTCGGGCGAGCGCGAGAGCACGCGCACGTCGCCGACGCTGGCGCCGACCCAGCCGGGCCCGTCGGCGCGCGAGGGCACCAGCGAGAGCACCGCCAGCGCGCAGCCCATGCCGCCGCGCGCGCCGGGGTCGGCCTGCGCGGCGCGCACCACCGCCTGGTCGGCGGCGCGCAGTGCGCGGCGCGCGTCGTCGTGGCTGGCGAGCGGCGCGCTGGCGAGCACCGCCTGCAGCGCCGTCTCCGCCGCCAGCCGGCCGCCCTTCTCGCCGCCCATGCCGTCGGCGACCGCCAGCACGCCGGCGTCGGCGAAGGCGTCGATGCGGTAGGCGTCCTGGTTCTCGGCGCGCGGGCCCTGCTCCGAGACGGCGGCGACCTCGAACTCCAGCCCGTGCACCTGCACGCGCAGCGGCGCGCCGGCGGTGGGCCCGGGCGCGCCGTTCGGCGCGCCCGCGGGCGGCACGATCGGCGTGCTCATACGACGCGCACGCCTTCGGCCGGCGCACCGCTGCCCGCCGGCCCGCGTGCGGCCAGCCGCTCGTCCTCGGCGCGCAGGTGGCTGACGGCGGCGATGATGCCCACGCCGAGCGCCGAGGCCAGCAGCTTGGCGCCGCCGTGCGCGACGAACGCCGAGGCCACGCCGGTCAGCGGGATGACGCGCATGCCGCCCAGCACCGCCAGCCAGAAGGGGATGGCGATCAGCGTCGCCAGCCCGGTCACCAGCGTGCGCTCGAAGGCGCCGCGCTCGCGTACGGCCACGTTCAGCATCTGGATCAGGAAAAGGGTGTAGATCAGCACCAGCGCCAGCGTGCCCGCCAGCCCCCACTGCGCGGCGAAGAGCGTGACGAAGCCGTCGTCGGCGGCGTTGGGCGCGGTCTCGCCGTGGCCGCGGCCGGCGCCATCGCCCAGCAGCCCGCCGGCCAGCACGTTGGCGTCGAAGAGCTTGATCTGGTGCAGCTTGTCGGCCCAGGCCTGCACCTGCTGGGCGGTCATCGCGGCGAGGTCGCGGTACGGCTCGTAGGCCAGCGCCAGGCGCGTGGCCGAGCGCTCGTCGACGTTGAAGGCGATGAAGACGAGCACCGCCCAGACGGCGAGCATCAGCGCCGCCCACCAGCCGCGGCGCGTGCCCACCAGCAGCATCGCCGCCAGGCTGCCGGCCAGCACGATGGAGAGGCCCAGCTCGCGGATGACCAGGAACGGCGCTACCGGCAGCGCGCCGTAGAGCAGCATCCCCAGGATGCGGCGCGGCGCCACCACCGCACCCGGCCGCGCCAGGTTGTAGGCGTCGTCGGCGAGCGTCGCCGCCCAGACGCCGATGAAGACGGGCAGGAACAGCTCCCACGGCGTGGTGCCGCCGACCTTGCCCAGGTCGGTGAAGAAGAGCGTCAGCACGAAGAAGGCGCCGAGCGTGACCGCGTAGGGGTAGAGCCGCCGTTCACGGAAGCGCCGCAGCCGCTCGCGGCTGCGCGCGAGCGCGAAGGCGGCGAGCAGCGCCAGCGGCGCGATCAGCACCGGCAGGTAGGTGGTGCCGCGCGCGAGCGCGCCGCGCTGCGCGCTCGCGGCCTGCGCCACCGCGCCCAGCGGTGTCGGCAGCTCCGGCGGCGGCCCCTGGAAGACTTCCTGCTGCCGCGGCTCGTCGTAGGCGCGCAGGATGGTGGTGAGCTGCGAGCGCTCGGCCTTGCGGCTGTTCGCCTCGGCGCGTAGCCCCGCCGGCGCCTGGTAGACCGGATCGGTGAAGACCTGGAAGAGCGTGGGGCGCGCCAGCAGGAAGAGCATCACCGGCAGCGCGACCACCGCCCAGTTGCCGCGGTAGCCCAGGCGCTTCAGCGCCCAGAGCACGCCCAGCCAGCCCAGGAGCGCGATCACGTCGCGCAGCAGCACGGCGCCCGCGCCCGGCGAGGTGCCGTGCACCGGCCAGACGCCGGCGACGATGGAGAGGTGCGCCAGCACGTAGAACGCGGCGGCGAGCGCCACGCCCAGCGCCAGCGGCCGGGGCATGCCGCCCTCCACGTCGCGCTTGCGCTGCGCCGGCCGGTTGTGCTCCTTCAGCCGGATCTGCACCCCCGCGGGGCCGGGCGCGGCGCCGCCGCGGCGGCGCAGGCGGGCGAGCAGGTTCATGGGGTCGCCTCCCCATCTCGTCGCCCCGGCTGTCGGCTGTCGGTCGTCGGCTGTCGGCCGACGGCGCCCTCACCCCCTGGCCCCCTCTCCCAGACTTGGGAGAGGGGGGAACCCACGTCTGGCTTCTGCCGTTCCCCTGAATCCTGAATCCTGAATCCCGAATGCTGATCGGGTGGCGAGCGAGGTACGAGCGAGCCGGGTGAGGGCGCCGTCGACCGACAGCCGACGACCGACGACCGACAGCGAGTATTCCTCATTCCTCCGCCTCCCTCTCCTCGCGCTCCCGCTCGCGCGGCTCGCCGGCGGCCTGCGCGGCGAGCAGGCGCGTCATCTGCGCGGCGAGGGCGGCGGGCGCGCGGCCGCCGGGGCCGCCGCCCTGCAGGTAGACGACCACGCTGTAGCGCGGCCGGCCTTGCTCGTCGAACATCAGCCCGGCGAACCAGCCGTCGTCGTCGGCGCGCGCGACCTGCGCGGTGCCTGTCTTGCCGCCCAGGCTCCAGGGCGAGCCCTCCAGCAGCGCCCGCGCGCGCGTCGCCGTGCCGCGCTGCACCACGCCCTTCATTGCGGCCTGCAGCCGCTGCGCGGTCGCGTCGCTCATGATGCGCCGGCCCTCTCGCGGCTCCAGTGCGCGCTCCCACTCCAGCGCCGGCGGCAGCATCACGCCGCGGTTGCCGATCGCCTGCACGAAGCGCGAGACCTGGATCGGGGTGACGTCCACCGGGCCCTGGCCGATGGCGAGCTGCGCCCACTCCTGCCGGCTGGTGCGCTCGCCGATGCGGATGCGCGCGGGCGGTGGGCTCATGCGCCGCTGCCAGGCCTCCGAGCCGGTGTTCCAGAACTCCGGCTCCACGCCGTCCGGCGGCTCGCCGGCGTAGGGCGCGAAGCCGAAGCGCTGGTAGGCGTCCACGAACGCCTCGCTGCCGATGCGCTCGCGCAGCTCCAGCGCCATCTGCACCGCGGCGGTGTTGCAGGAGTAGACGAGCATCTCGTGCGGGGCGGTGAGCACGCCGCGCGCCGTGCCCTCGAAGTTCTGGATGCTGGAGCGCGGCGTCACCTGGATGCGCGCGGGGCAGGCCAGGCGCGTCTCCGCCGGCTGGCCGCTCTCCCACCAGAGCGCGGCGAGCGCCAGCTTGAAGACCGAGCCCGGTGCCGCGTAGCGGCGGATGCCGAGCGGCGCCTGCTGCGGTGTGCCGGTGGCGGCGTAGGCGACGAGCGCGCCCGTCTGGACGTCCTGTACCACCACCGCACCCGGCCGCCCGGCCTCGCGCAGCAGCCGCCAGGCGCGGGCGGTGGGCTGGGCGCAGAGCGTCAGCCGCAGGTCGGTGCCGACGGGGTGCAGCTCGTCCAGCTCGGTGAAGCTGCGCGGCCGGCGCAGCCGCTCGGCGAAGAGGCGCTCGATCGTGTAGTCGCGCTCGTCGGCGCCGGGGCCGCCGCCGATCAGGTTGGCGCCGGCCTCGCCCAGCGGGTAGACGCGCACGATGGTGTCGCCGCGCTGGCCGTAGCGCGCCAGCGCGAAGCGCTCGCGGGCGCTGCAGTCGAGCATCCAGCCGCGCACCTCGGCTCGGCGCTGCTCCGCCAGGCGCGGGTCGCCGAAGCGCGCGTAGGCGAGCCGCGCCTCATCGATCTCTTCCGCCTGCAGTAGCAGCCGCGCGTGGCCGGCGGCGAAGACGGCGGCGGCCAGCAGCATGCCCAGCGCCAGCCGCACCGGCCAGCGCTCGCGCCGCTCGCGCCAGGCCTCGCGCAGCCAGCGCGCGATCCACACCGCCGCGCCCGCGCCCAGCAGCAGCAGCAGCCCGCGCAGCGCCCAGTTGAGGAGGGTGTCCATCAGGGGTCGGGGGTCGGGGGTCGGGGGTCAGGGAACTGCAACGGCAGTCCCGGGCCCATGGTGTTGCCGTGTTCCCCGACCCCTGACCCCTGACCCCCGACCCCTGCCGTCCTCATTGTACCCCCACGTAGCGCAGCACCGTGGTGCCCATGCGCAGCAGGTCGCCGGGCGCCAGCTCGTGCGAATGGTGCGGCGGCAGCGGCTCGTCGTTGACGTAGGTGCGGTTCTTCGAGTCCAGGTCCGTGATCCAGACGCGGCCGGCCTCGACGCGCAGGCGCGCGTGCCGGCCGGACATGTAGCGGTCGCCCAGCCCGCGCACGCCGTCCTCCGTCTTGCGGCCGAGCACCGTCTCGCCGTGCAGCCGCAGCGGCTCGTGCAGCGCCTGCGAGCTGACGACCTCGAAGAACGCGCTGCCGCCCGGCTCGCCGCCGTAGGCTCCGGCGGCAGCGGCGCCGCCCGGCCACGCCGCCGCGTCCGGCCGCTCCACCAGTGGGCGCACCGGCCCGCTCGGCGCGCGCACCGCCGGCGACTCGGCCGGCGGCTCCAGCCCCACCGGCTTGACGAACGCGAACTCGCGCTTGGTGTCCAGCAGGATCATCTCCAGGCGCAGGCCGCCGCGCTGGATGTTGTTGTCCTCCGCCCACTGCGCGGCGAAGCGGCGCAGGTGGTCCGCCTCGTCGCGGCTCCAGAGCGCCGGCTCCACGCCCGGCGGCACCAGGTCGGTGGAGACATAGACCCTCATGTCCGGCGCGTGGCGACGGTCCGCGTAGCGGCGTAGCGCGTCGCGCACGCCAGCCTCCAACTGCTCGCGCAGCGTGGGGCGCAGGAACTTGCGTAAGAGGTTGAGCATCGGCCGCCGCTTTCGCGCCGCGGGTTCCGGTCAGGCCACCAGCCGTGGACAGGGCATAATACGCCGGGTGCAGGCGATGTGCCATGCCTGGAGGCGCGACGGCCTGCCGGGGCTAACGGCCGCTGGGAACCGCGATCTTCCTCGCGCTGGAGCGGACCTCGACCCGTGGCGGCGCCTTCCGCCGCCGCCCGCGCCAGATCAAGAACCCGGTCACCGGCAGCGTCGCGGCGACGAGGCTGCCCAGGAAGGCGAGGATCTGCGTGGGCAGGCCGAAGAGCTGGCCGGTGTGGAGGGCGTAGTTGCTGTTGCGCCCGCGCATGCGCAGGTCCTTCGCGGCGAAGGGCCGCGCGTCGAGCAGCGCGCCGTCGGAGGGGCTGAACCAGTAGTCGTCCCAGGCGTCCCAGGCGGTGCCGTCGACGGCGTTGCGGTTGGCGGCGATGGAGATCGGCTCGCCGGGGTTCTCCGGCAGGCCGACGTAGAGGGCGCGGTAGTCCGGCGCCCGCGCCCGCGCCCGCGCGATCGCCACCTCCAGCGCCCGCTCCGTGTGCGGCGCCGCCACGGGACGCGCGGTGCTCTCCCAGTTCGGCGGCCCCTGCCGGCTCAGCAGCCAGTAGATCCCGTTGGTCCACCAGTCGAACGACCAGACCGGGCCGGTGACGGCGAGCACCAGCAGCACCAGGTGCAGGTAGAAGCCGGGCACGTTGTGCAGGTCGTAGTGGCGCCGTTTGCGGGAGCCGCGCCACTGCACACGGAAGCGCGCCTTCCAACCGCTGCGGTTGCGCGGCACCCAGAGCACCAGCCCGGTGAGCACCATGCCGATGAAGAGGATGGCCTGCCCCGTCCGCGCGGCTGTGGCGCAGGCGCCGGGACGCGGTCCACCAGCGCGAGCAGTTGCATCAGGAGCCACGTCTGCCCTATCATGCTTCCACCTCCGTGGTCGACGTGCTTCGACACACGCCATCTTCGGAGGTGGGCCGCATCGGGGCAAGTCCAAGCTCCGGTGCGGTTTCCTATTTATGACCAGGCCTCGGGTAGTTTGTCTGCACCCATAATCGACCGATCTGGTTGGAGAGAGAGCCCTGCATGACCCTGGAACCCACGAGCTGCTACCGCGCCTTCAGTGCGCGCGATCCGCGCTTCGACGGCGTCTTCTTCGTGGGCGTGACCACGACAGGGATCTACTGTCGCCCGGTCTGCCGCGCGCGCTTGCCGGGCGCGGACCGCTGCCGCTTCTTCCCCAGCGCGGCCGCGGCGGAAGCGGCGGGCTTCCGCCCCTGCCTGCGCTGCCGGCCGGAACGGGCGCCGGGCCGCTCGTTGGTCGATGCCACCGCCCGCGTGGCCCGCGGCGCCGCGGCGCTGATCGCGGCTGGCGTCGGCGCGGATGCGCTCGTCCACCTCGGCGGGGAGGTAGCCCCTGGGGACGGCGTAGGTGAAGCGGCCGGTCTCGCGCGAGTGCACCGGGATCTGGAAGAAGTCGCGCGGCACCAGGCGCTTCTCGGCGTCGCCCAGGCGGGCGGCCTCGACGAAGAAATGGACGGCGTGCTCGGGGTAGCCGAAGAGGTAGCCGTAGCCGCGGAAGCGGTCGTAAGGGCGCTCGAACTCGGTAACGACCAGCACCACGCCGGGGTCGCTGCCGGGGACGAGCCCCCACTGCCCCCAGAACGCCTGGTCGCGGGCGAGCACGCGGTCCAGCAGCGCGCGGTGCACCACGCTGAGCTGCACGTTGCGCGCGGAGTCGGCCAGCCGGTACGGCACGGCGAGCACGCGCACGGGGCCGCAGCTCAGCGCGTTGGCGACGCGCTGGTAGCGCCGCATGCGCGCCAGCTCCGGGGCGGCGCTGTCGGTGGCGGCGCGGCTGCCCTCCGGCACCGCGGCCGGGCGGGCGACCTGCAGGCGCAGCAGGGTGAGGCTGCTGATCGGCTTCAGCGGGCCGGCCAGCGTGTAGAACGCCTCGTTGTCCAGCCCGCGCGCCAGCAGCGTGTCGGCGAGCGCGCGCTCGTCGGCGGGCAGCGCCTCGACGGCGAAGCAGGCGGCCGCCAGCAGCGCGGCTCGCGCGGCGGCGACTTCCCTCGTATGGCTACGATCCTCGGTGTCGAGCACGGCGTGTCCCGCAGCGTGGTTTGGCAGCGGCCCTTCCCCCACCGGGCAGGTATTGATATATCTGTATCAAAAACGGAGCCGCCGCGCAAGCCGCAGGGCGGGTCGGGAGGAGAGGAGGGCGGGGGGGTGCGGATTGGCCGAGCCGGCGGCGTGGGGTTAGCTTTTGCGAGGAGGCTCCTCGTCACCAGCAGTGTCACGCTGCGGAGGGATCATGCCCCGTAGCATCCTCGGTCAACGGCACACGCGGCAGCGCGATGCCATCCTCGAGATCCTGCAGGCTGCGGCCGGCCCGCTCACCGTGCCGGAGCTGCACGCGCGTGCGCAGGAGGTGGTCGCGGGGCTGGGGATCGCCACGGTCTACCGGACGCTGAAGCTGCTGCAGGAGGCGAAGCTGATCCAGACGGTGGTGCTGCCGAGCGGCGAGACGCGCTACGAGCCGACGACGCGCGGGCACCATCACCACTTCCACTGCCGCGCCTGTGGCAGCGTCTACGACCTGGAGGGCTGTCCGATCCAGATCCCGCGAGACCGGCCGTACGCCGACGGCTTCTACGTGGACGACCACGAGGTGACGCTCTACGGCACCTGCCCGAGCTGCCAGGTGTGAAGCCGCGCGCCTGCGGGAGTCAGAGTGTCGGGCGCGCGTCAGCCCCGCGGTCTGGCGGCGGGTAGCGGGCAGAGGTTGCCACAGCTCTCCAGGCCGGGGATCAGGTAGCGGAGGCAGCAGACCCGCCGGCGCCCCGCCCCGCCCCGCCCCGCCCCGCCGCGCGGCGGGGCGGGGCGGGGCCGGGAGGCGAGGTTGCGGGCGCGTGCGTTCGCGTTCGGCGGCCTCGCTCGCTATTATCCCGCAGCCGCGCCGCCATCCGTCGCCGGGGCGAGGAGGCCGGGCGCGCTCTGCCGACGGGGCCCGAGGACTCACATGCTCAAGCGTCGCGACTTCCTGGCGAGCACCGCCGCGCTGGCCGGTGCCGCCCTGCTGACCCCGCAGGACACGCTCACGGCTTCCGCCATGGCCGCACGCTCCACCAAGGGCAAGCTCGCCTTCCGCTTCCGGCCGTACACGCTGGAGCTGAAGCATGTATTCACCGTCGCCGCCATGTCGCGCAGCACCACGCCGGTGATGCTGACCGAGGTGGAGTATGAGGGCGTCGTCGGCTACGGCGAGGCGTCGATGCCGCCGTACCTGGGCGAGTCGCACCAGACGGCGACGGCATTCCTCTCGAAGGTCGATCTTTCGCGCTACGACGACCCGTTCCAGTTGGAGCGCATCCTCGCCGACGTCGACGCCATCGCGCCGGGCAACCCGGCGGCAAAGGCGGCGGTGGACATCGCGCTGCACGACCTGGTCGGCAAGCTGCTGGGCCAGCCCTGGCACCGCCTCTGGGGGCTGGATGCCGCGAAGGCGCCGGTGACCACCTTCACCATCGGCATCGACACGCCCGACGTGGTGCGGCAGAAGGTGAAGGAGGCGGCGGGCTTCAAGATGCTCAAGGTCAAGCTGGGCAAGGACAACGACCGCGAGATGATCGAGACGGTCCGCTCGCTGACCGACGTGCCGCTGACCGCCGACCCCAACCAGGGCTGGAAAGACCGGCGGTACGCGCTCGACATGGCGCACTGGCTGCAGGAGCGGGGCGTGCTCTACATCGAGCAGCCGCTGCCGAAGGAGCGCCTCGACGACCTGGCCTGGCTCAGCGCGCACAGCCCGCTGCCGATCTTGGGCGACGAGGGCATCCAGCGCCTGCCGGACCTGGTGCGCGCGAAGGAGCAGGGCACCTACAGCGGCGTGGTGCTGAAGCTGATGAAGACCACCGGCCTGCGCGAGGCGCACACCATGGTCCGCCTGGCACGCGCCTTCGGCATGAAGATCCTCTTCGGCTGCATGACCGAGACGTCCTGCGCGATCTCCGCCGCCTCGCAGCTCGCGCCGCTGGTCGACTGGGCGGACCTCGACGGCAACCTGCTGATCACCAACGACGTCTTCGCCGGCACGACGGTGGTGGACGGGAAGCTGGTGCTGCCCGGGCGGCCGGGCATCGGGGTGGTGAAGGCGGGCTGAGCGCGCGGGTCAGTTGCGCCCCAGCAGCGCGAAGCGGCGCAGCGCGCGGGCCGGGCCGATCGTCTCCAGGGCGCGGCCGAGGCGGCGGCCCTCGCTCGGCTCGGCGTCGAAGCGCACGCGGCCGATCAGCAGCGCGCCCTGCTCCAGCAGCCGCTCGGCGGCGGGGCTGTCGTGCGTGGCGAAGTGGCAGCGGCCGTCCAGGTAGAAGACGCCCGCCGGCTGGCCAACCCCCTGCGACCAGGCGGTGCCGGGGATGGGGAAGAGGTACTTCGGCGGACGGTACTCCATCGTAGGCCGGGGCGGAGGTACGAAGCGCGGCGCCCCTCGGCGCCGGGCCGGGCAGATACACCGACCGGCGCCGGCCGGGTCCGGCGCGGGCCGCGATGCCGTTGCGCCGGCTCCGCTTGCGGGTGCCGCCGCCCCCATACCGTCTCCCGGAGATGGTGGTGCATGCCGCAGCAGGCCCTCACCCGGCTCGCTTGGGCTCGCCACCCTCTTTCAAGTCTGGGAGAGGGTTGGACGGCAGAGAGCTTGTGCACGGTCCCCCCTCTCCCAGACTTGGGAGAGGGGGCCAGGGGGTGAGGGCCCACAGGCCTATACACCGGCACTGAAGGGAGCCGCCCTCACACCTCCGCCGCCAGTTGCGGCAGCTCCTCGCCGGGGTTGACGAAGCGCTCCCGCTCCCAGGCGTACTGCCGGTCGTGCAGCTCGCGGTAGCGGCCGGCGCGCGCCATCAGCTCGGCGTGCGTGCCGCGCTCCACGATCGCGCCGTGCTCCAGCACCAGGATCTGGTCGGCGCTGCGGATGGTGGAGAGCCGGTGCGCGATGACGAAGCTGGTGCGCCCCTGCCGCAGCGTGCGCAGCCCGTCCTGGATGAGCGCCTCGCTCTCACTGTCCAGGCTGCTCGTCGCCTCGTCGAGGATGAGGATCTTCGGGTCGGCCAGGATGGCGCGTGCGATGGCGATGCGCTGCCGCTGCCCGCCGGAGAGCTTGATGCCGCGCTCGCCGACGACCGTATCGTAGCCGTCGGGGAACTCCCGCACGAAGTCGTCGACGTGCGCGACGCGCGCCACCGCCTCGATCTCCGCGCGCGCGGCGTCCGGCCGCGCGAAGCGCAGGTTCTCGGCGACGGTGCCGTCGAAGAGGAAGTTGTCCTGCAGCACCACGCCCAACTGCTCGCGGTAGTCCTTCAGCCGCAGCCCGGCCAGGTCCAGGCCGTCGATGAGCACGCGCCCCTGCGTGGGGCGGTTGAACGCCATCACCAGGCTCACCAGCGTGCTCTTGCCCGAGCCGCTGCTGCCGACCAGCGCGGTGGTGGTGCCGGCCGGCGCGCGGAAGCTCACCCCCCGCAGCACCGGCTGCCCCGGGTGGTACTCGAACCAGACGTCTTCGAACTCGACCTCGCCGCGCAGCGCGCCGACGCGCTCCTTCTCGTCGTCCTCCTGGTCCTCGGTGGTCAGCTGCCGCAGCTCGCGGATGCGGTCCAGCCCGGCGAACGCCTCGCTGATCTGCGTGCCGATGCTCGCGATCTGGATGACCGGCGCGGCCATGATCGCGGTGAAGAAGACGTAGGAGACCAGGCTGCCGAGCGTCATCTCGCCGGCCAGGATCGCCCGCCCGCCGAAGAGGATCATCAGCACGCCGATAGCGCCGACGACCAGCGTGCCGAACGCGGTGACCGCCGAGGTGCCGCTGATGGTGCGCGCGATGTTGCGGAAGAGCCGGTGCACGCCCTTGGTGAAGACCTTCTGCTCGCGCTTCTCGGTGTGGTACGCCTTGACCACGCGGATGCCGCCGAACGTCTCCGTCAGCCGGCCGGTGACCTCCGCCTGGATCTTGCTGCGCTCGCGGAAGACCGGGCGCAGCCGGTTGAACGCCAGCGCCATGGTACCGCCGAAGACGGCGAGCACCAGCAGCGTCAGCAGCGTGAGCTGCCAGTTCAGGTAGAAGAGGTAGCCCAGCGCCAGCGCGGCGGTCAGCAGCCCGCCGACGAGCTGCACGATGCCGGTGCCCACCAGGTTGCGGATGCCCTCGGCGTCGTTCATCACGCGCGAGATGAGCACGCCGCTCTGGGTGGAGTCGAAGAAGCGCACCGGCAGGCGGGTGACGTGCGCCTGCACCTCGCGGCGCAGGTCGGCGATGGCGCGCTGCGCCGCGATGCTGATGACCTGCGCGAGCGCGAACGAGCTCAGCGCCTGCACCAGCGTGGCGGCCCCGACGCCCAGCGCCAGCGGCAGCAGCAGCCGCGCGTTCTGGTCGACGAGCACCCGGTCGATCAGGAACTTGGAGCTCCAGGGCGCCACCAGGCTGGAGAGCCGGTTGACCAGCATCAGCGCCAGCCCCACGGCGAGCGTGCGACGGTGCTCCCACATCAATGCCCGCGCCTCGCGCCAGGCGGTGGCGGTCAGCGCGCGCTTCTTCCGGGGTTCGGCCATGGGATCTCAGGGGTCGGGGGTCAGGGGTCAGGGGTCAGGGGAACGGCGACTTCGACTGCGCCGCCGTTGGGGTTGCGGTTCCCTGACCCCCGACCCCTGACCCCTGGCCCCTATTCGGTCTCCAGCTTCAGCGCCGCCGAGTTGATGCAGTAGCGCAGGCCCGTGGGCGCGGGGCCGTCTTCGAAGACGTGGCCGAGGTGGGCGGCGCAGTGCGCGCAGTGCACCTCGGTGCGCACCATGCCGTGGCTGGTGTCCGTCTCGGTCTCCACGGTCTCGGGCGTGGCCGGCTGGTAGAAGCTGGGCCAGCCGCTGCCGGAGTCGTACTTGGCAGCGGAGCGGAAGAGCTCCGCGCCGCAACAGACGCAGCGGTACACGCCCGCGTCTCGGGTGTGGTAGTACTCGCCCGTGTAGGGCGGCTCGGTGCCCTTCTGGCGGGTGACGCGGTACTGCTGCGGGGTGAGCTGGGCGCGCCACTCGGCGTCGCTGCGGCTGAGCTTGTCGGTCATGAGGGCGCGGCGGCGAGGGAGAAGCAGAGCGTAGCCGCCCGGTGTGTGCCAGAAGCATGCCCCTCCGCCTGCCCGCCGGGCGCACCTGCCCGGCTCAGCGCGGGCGGAAGGTGCCGGTGCGCGCGTCGTAGCTGCGCGTGGGCAGGTCGATGGTGCGCACCAGCAGCCGGCGCAGGCCGCTCTCCACCGCGCGGCCCACCGAGGCGCGGCCCTGCACCGCCGGACCCACCTGGCCGCGCAGCCAGCGCTGCAGCTCCTCCAGGTCCGAGAGCGAGAGCGTCTCGATGCGCAGCGACGCCAGGTAGTAGTAGCGGTCGCGCCCGCGCGGGCGCAGCGGGAAGACGAGCGCCGCGTTGATCGCCTCTTCGGCCTCGGCCAGGCTGCCGAAGCGCTGCTCCGCTCGCCCGTTGTCCAGCAGGTAGACGCGGTCGAGCGGTTCGTAGAGCAGCGCGAGCTGGATCTCCTGCGCGCCCAGCAGATCGTCGAAGAGCTCGTTCTTCCACAGCTCCACACGCAACTGCAGGCGCAGCGGCAGCCCGGAGTGCAGTGCGCCGCGCAGCGCCCGGTCCTGCAGCAGGTCGTGCACGCGCACCACCGGGCGCCACTCCAGCGCCGCGCCGCCCACCGAGACGCTGAGCGGCTTGCGCGCCTGCGCCGTCACGCCGCCGGGCCCACCCAGCAGCGCGACCAGCGCCAGCAGACTCACCGCCACGCGCAGAGGGCTCAAAAGCGAGCGCCCAGCCGGACGAAGAAGTTCACGCCGCCCTCGCCCCGCAGCGGCACCGCCGCGTAGATGCCGATCCCGTCGAGCACCAGCCCGACGCCCAGGTCCAGCACGAAGTCCTCGTTGCGGCGGCCGAGCAGGCGGTCCCGCTCGAACGCCCAGCCGCGGCCGGCGTCCAGGAAGACCGCCCAGTCCGGCGAAGCGCTCCAGCCCAGGTCGCTGGCGCTGTAGTCCTCGGCGTCGGCATCGTCCTCGTCGTCCCACGGGCGGCCGCTCCAGTGGAAGCGGAAGTCCAGGTCGCCGCGGTACTCGGCCTGGAAGAGCGCGACGGCATCGCAGCCGTAGCTGGGGAAGTACGGCGTCCGGGGGTCCTCCGCCCCCTGGTCGATGCCGGTTTCGCGGTACACGCGGCTGCGGCGGGCGCCGCAGTCGCGGCTGAAGAGCGCGTAGCCGGGCAGCGAGCCCTCGCCGCCCAGCGCGTGCTGCCGCTGCGGAGGCAGCGCGGTGCCGTCGAGCGAGCCGGCGGCCAGCACGCGGAAGTTCAGCCGCGCGTCCGGCCCCACGCGGTTGTAGCGCCGCACGTCCAGCAGGCCGGTGGTGAAGTTGCCGAAGCGCTCGGTCGGCAGCGGCGGGAAGCCGCCGATCGGCGGGTCGACCAGCGAGCCGCCATTCGCATAGCGCTGGGGCAGCCGCAGCTCGGTGTCGTACGCGCGCTCCACCCGGCCCTGCACGTACCAGCCGAAGGAGGGCTGGTCGCGGTCGTTGCGCGTGTCGAGGCCCGTCTGCAGCGCCACGCTGCGCAGCCGTCCTTCGGCGACGAGCGGCTGCGGCCGCCAGCTCCGGTTGCCGAAGAGCGTCCACGGGTCGCCGGCGCCCACGCTGCGGTGGTCCTCCCAGCGGCCCTCCACGCCCAGCGAGAAGGGCGTGCCGCGCGGCTCCAGCCGCGCGAAGGCGCTGCCGCCCTCGCGCTCGTAGTGGTCGCGGTAGTCGCGGTGCAGCAGGAAGGTGGCGAGCCCGTTCTCCAGGTCCGAGAGCTGCCAGTCCTCGATCGGGTCCACCAGCGAGTGCAGCGTGCCGCCGAGGCGAACGCTGCGGGTGCCGCCGAAGAACTGCTCGGCGCGCAGGTAGTAGCCCAGGTCGTCGAGCGTCGCGCCGGACTCGGTGCGGTAGACGCCCAGCGCCCGCACGCGCAGCGGGTTGGCGCTGGCCGTCTCGATCACCGGCCCGAAGGTGATCGGCAGGCCCTCCACCCGGTTGTAGCTCTGGCCGGTGGCGAACAGGAAGTCGCGCCGGCCGCCGGCACGCTCGCGCGCCGGCGGCGGGCCGCGGCGGCGCCATACCTCCCAGACCGGCCGCTGCGCCAGCCGCCCGCCGTCTCGCCGATAGCGCAGCCGCTCGGTGTAGACCTTGATCTCGCCGCCTACGCGGGCGCCGTCCACGCCGCTCAGCACGCCGCCCGCCACCGTCAGGTCGCCGCTGACCTGCGCGCCCGGCTGCAGCTCCACGTCGCCGTTGATGACCACCAGCCGGCCGTCGATGCGCCCGCCCAGCACCAGCGGGCCGCCCAGCACCGCCACGTCGCCCGAGATCGTGCGCTCCGCGGGGATGCGGGTGGCCCCGCTGAAGTGCAGCGTCGTGGGGCGGTTGAAGAAGTCGATGAGCGCGGCGGCCACGTCGCGCGGCAGATCCAGCCGCTCCAGCGTGTCGGCCTCCACGCGCGGCGCGGGCTCCTGTGCGGCGAGCGCGCCGGCCGCGCAGAGCCACAGGACGAGGCCCAGCCAGCGGGCCGGAGGAATCCTCAGCATACGGCCTCCCGGAGAGCGGGAATGACAGCCCCAAGCGGACGCAGACGTGGCGTGGCAGGCGCCATGCCGGGCGGACGTAACGGGTAAGTGATTGCAGCTTGCGCACTTGCGCCGAGACATGGACGGCGGCTGTCCCCGCCTGCGTGTCGGGCTGACACGTTCAGCGCGCGATGCCCAGCCGCCGCAGGCGCCGGTACAGGTTGGCGCGGTCGGTCTGCAGCCGCCGCGCCGCGTCGGCGATGCTGCCGGCCGCGGCCTCCAGCGCGCCGAGCAGCAGTTGGCGCTCGTACTCGTCCAGCCGCTCGCTCAGCGGGCGCGCGTCGTCGTCGCGGTAGCCGCTCGGCGGGGGCGCGCTGCTCACCGAGCCGGCCAGGATCGCGCGCACCTCCGCCGCGCCGACGGTGGTGCCGGCATGGAGGATGGCGAGCCGCTCCACGATGTTCGCCAGCTCGCGCACGTTGCCCGGCCAGGAATGGCGGCCGAGCGCCTCCAGCGCGGCGCTGCCCAGGCGCAGCGGGCGCAGCCCGCTCTTGGCGCGGTGCAGCGCCAGGAAGTGCTCCACCAGCAGCGGGAGGTCGTCGCGGCGCTCGCGCAGCGGCGGCAGTTGCAGCGGAATCACCAGCAGCCGGAAGTACAGGTCCTCCCGGAAGCGCCCCGCCGCCACCTCGGCGCGCAGCTCCTTGTTGGTCGCCGCCAGGATGCGCACGTCCACCCGGATCAGCTCGCCGCCACCCACGCGCTCGATCTCGCCGGCCTCCAGCGCGCGCAGCAGCTTCGCCTGCGCCTCGGCGCCCAGGTCGCCGACCTCGTCCAGGAAGAGCGTGCCGCCGTGCGCCAGCTCGAAGCGGCCGCGCCGCCGCTCGGTGGCGCCGGTGAACGCGCCCCGCTCGTGGCCGAACAGCTCGCTCTCCACCAGGTCGCGCGGGATGGCGGCACAGTTGAGGCGGATGAACGGCCCGCCCGCGCGCGGCGAGAGGTCGTGGATCGCCGCCGCCGCCAGCTCCTTGCCCGTGCCCGACTCGCCGGAGATCAGCACCCGCGCGTCCGTCGGCGCCACCCGCTCGATCAGCGCGCGCACCGCCTGCATCGCCGCGCTCGTGCCCACCATCTGCCCCGCCTGGCCCAGCTCGGCGCGCAGCGCGCGGTTCAGCTCCCGCGCCTGCCGCAGCTCCAGCGCCGAGCGCAGCGTCAGCAGCACCGCCTCCGGCGAGAGCGGCTTCTCCAGGAAGTGGAACGCGCCCAGCTTGGTCGCCTTCACCGCATCGGAGAGCGTGGCGCGGCCGCTCATCAGGATCACCGGCATCTCGGCGGCGGCGGCGCGGAAGCGCGGCAGCGCCTCCAGCCCGGTCTGGCCTGGCATCACCAGGTCCATCAGCGTCGCGTCCGGCTCCTCGCGCTGCAGCTCGGCGAGCCCGGTCTCCGCGCAGTCCGCCTCGCGTACCTGGTAACCCTCCGCGCGCAGCAGGCTGGCCAGCATGCGCCGGATGTTCGGCTCGTCGTCGACGATGAGGATGGACGGCATCAGGCGGTCGGCGGTCGGTGGTCGGTGGTCGGCTACCGGCTGCCGGCTACCGGCTGCCGGCGAACTGCACCCTCACTCCCGGCGCTGCGTGCCACCCTCTCTCCCAGACGTGGGCGAGGGGGCCGGGGGGGGAGGGCCGCTGTTGCCGGTAGCCGGCAGCCGGTAGCTGGCAGCCGGTAGTCTCACCCGGAACTCGGCGCCGCCCTCGGCGCGGTTCGCCGCCCGCACGCTGCCGCCGTGCGCCTGGACGGTCTGCCGCACCAGCGCCAGGCCCAGGCCGGTGCCGCTGCGCTTGGTGGTGAAGTCCGGCTCCCAGATGCGCTCCAGGTGCTGCGGGTCGATGCCGGGGCCGGTGTCGGTGACGCGCACCTCCACGCCGTCGGCGAGCGCCGCGAGCGTCACCGTGACGCTGCCGCCGCGCTCGCCGATCGCCTCGCCCGCGTTGAGCAGCAGGTTGGCGAAGGCGCGCGCGAGCGCGTCGTGGTGGCCGTGCACCGGCGGCAGCCCCACCCCTGCGCGCAGCCGCCCGGCGCCTGGCGGCAGGTGCGTGCGCAGCAGGTAGTCGAACAGCTCGCGCAGGTCCACCTCGCTCATCGGCCCCTCGGGCAGCCACGCGAACTGCGAGAACGAGCGCGCCAGCTCCTCCAGCCGCTCGGCCTCCGCGGTGATGACCTCCAGCGCCTCCGCCGCCGCGGGTGTCTCGGCGCCCGGCTGGCGGTGCAGCGTGCGCACCGCCAGCCGGATGGGCGTCAGCGGGTTCTTGATCTCGTGCGCCACCCCGCGCGCCATGCTCGCCCAGGCGCGCACGCGCTCGGCCTCCAGCGCGCGCGCACGCGAGGCCTCCAGCTCGGCGGCCATGCTGCGCAGTGCGTCGCTCAGGCGGCGCAGCTCGCCGGAGCCAGCCGGGTCGTCCGGCGGCAGCGGTTCGCTGCGCGCCACGCGCTGCGACCAGTCGACCAGCGTGGCGATCGGCCGCGCCAGCCCGCGCGCCATGCGCCGCGAGGAGCGCAGCGCCAGCACCAGAATCAGCAGCGCGATCGCGCTCATCCCCGCCAGCAGCGGCCCCAGCGAGCGCTGCAGCAAGTAGTCCCACCGCCGGGCCTGCACCAGCGAGCCGCTCAGCTCCTCACGGTGCCGCGCGGCCGCGCGCGCCAGCTCCGGGTCGCCGCTGGCGTCTGCGCGCTCCAGCAGCACTCGCCCGCTCTCGGCCACTCGCTCCCACGCCGTGCTCACGCCGGTCAGCGTCATCGCTCGCGAGAGCGCATAGGTGCCCACGCCCAGCACCGCCAGCGCCGGCAGCACGGAGAAGAGCACCAGCGCGAGCAGCACCCGGCGCTCGAACGTCCCGCGTGGGGGCAACGGCCAGTTCTTGCGGCGCATGCGGCGGTGCGGAGGTCACGAAAACGAAAGCCTTGCGGGGCGGGTGCGCGGGGACAACCTATACTCCGGCGCGCACATCCCGCCACCCTGCGTCGGGTGCGCACCGCCCGTATGGCGGTCGGCGGAAGGGCGCCTGAAACCCCGCCTCGCCCGCGCTCGTACTCTCCTCGCGGGCCGCGCCGCCGCCGGCCAGGCCGCGCGGCGCGCCGTCCCGGCTCCGCCCTCACCGTGCACTCACCTCCCGGAGATCGTCGCATGAAGCGTCGCAGTAGAGTGATCGCCGCGCTCGCCGTCGCCGCCCTGCTCACCAGCGCCGCCGCCGTGGTGGCGAAGGGCGGGGGCGAGGAGGACGCCGCCGCGCCGAGCGTCGCCGTCAGCCGCGGCGACCTGGTGGAGCGCGCGCTCGCCGTCGGCACCATCGAGCCGGAGGTGGAGGTCAGCGTCAAGTCCAAGGTCTCGGGCGTGGTGCGGCGCATCTACGCCGACGAGGGCGTCTACGTCCGCGCCGGCGAGCCGCTGATGGAGATCCGCCCGGACCCCACGCCGCTGGAGCTGGTGGAGGCGCGCCGGCAACTGGAGCTGCGCGGCATCGAGCTGCAGAACCAGCGGCAGGAGCTGGAGCGCCGCCGCGCCCTGCAGCAGCAGGGGCTGCTCTCGCAGCAGGAGCTGCAGAGCACGGAGCGCGGCTACGACGAGGCGGTGCTTCAGCACAAGATGGCGCGCGAGCGGCTGCAGCTCCTGGAGGAGGGCCGCATCCGCGGGCCCGGCGGCGGCGTGGAGTCGGTGGTGCGCGCGCCCGTCGACGGCTTCGTGCTGGAGAAGATGGTGGAGGCCGGCGACCCGGTGGTGCCGCTCTCCACCTACCAGGAGGGCACCGTGCTGATGAGCATGGCCGACATGGGCCGCCTCATCTTCCGCGGCACCGTGGACGAGATCGACGTCGGCAAGCTCCACGAGGGCATGCCGGTGGAGATCAAGGTCGGCGCGCTGCCCGCCGCGAAGATCCAGGGCACGGTCACGCGCATCTCGCTGAAGGCGAGAAAGGAAGAGAACGCGACGACCTTCCCCGTCGAGATCGCGCTGACCGGCACCGGCGGCGCCACGCTGCGCGCCGGGCTCTCGGCCAACGCCGAGATCATCATCCAGAAGCGCGAGCGCGTGCTCACCATCCCCGAGCGCGTGGTCACCTTCGCCGGCGACACCGCCTGGGTGATGGTCGCCACCGGCCCGGAGGCCGCGCAGAAGCGCGTCATCCGCACCGGCCTCTCGGACGCGATCAACGTCGAGGTCGTCGCCGGCCTGAAGGAGGGCGAGCAGGTGCTGGAGAAGCCCGCCAAGAAGGTGGAGTGAGATGCGCGCGCTCCTGCAGCAGTTCCTCGCCGACCTGCGCCACCAGCGGCTGCGCACGGCGCTCACCGTGCTCGGCATCACCTGGGGCACGGTGGCGGTGGTGGTGCTGCTCGCCTTCGGCGCGGGGCTGCAGCGGCAGATGCAGAAGAACGCGCGCGGCATCGGTGAGGGCATCGTCATCGTCTTCCCCGGCCGCACCACCAAGCCGTTCCAGGGCTTCACGCAGGGCCGCCCGATCCGGCTGCGCGAGGCCGACGCCGCGCTGCTGCGCCGCGAGGTGCCGGAGATCGACCTGGTCAGCCCGGAATACGCGCGGCGCGATGTGCCGGTGCGCGTCGACACCTCCACCAGCACGCCGATGATCGGCGGCGTCTACCCGGAGTACGGCGAGATCCGCAACGTCTTCGCCCGGCCGGGCGGCCGCTTCCTCAACGCGCACGACCTGGCGCAGCGCCGCCGCGTCGCCTTCCTCGGCGACTCGCTCGCCGTGCGCCTCTTCGGCAGCGTGGAGGTGGTCGGTCGGCAGTTGCGGGTGGGCAGCACCCCCTTCACCGTCGTCGGCGTCATGCAGGAGAAGACGCAGAACTCCTCCTACGGCGCACGCGACTACGACCGCGTCTTCATCCCGGCCAGCACGCACGCCGCGCTCTTCGGCGCCACCACCATCGACTACCTGGTCTACCGCGTCGCCGACCCCACGCAGTCGCGCGCCGCCAACGAGCACGCGCGCGAGGTGTTGGCCCGCCGCTACACCTTCGACCCCGCCGACCAAGACGCCGTCGGCCTGTGGGACACGACGGAGCAGACGAAGTTCTTCTACTACATGTTCCTCGGCTTCAACCTGTTCCTGGGCGTGGTCGGCAGCTTCACGCTCATCGTCGGCGGCATCGGCGTGGCCAACATCATGTACATCGTGGTGCGCGAGCGCACGCGCGAGATCGGGCTGAAGCGCGCGCTCGGTGCCAAGAAGCGGCAGGTGCTCGGGCAGATCCTGGCCGAGACCTGCCTGATCGTCGCCATCGGCGCCGCCCTCGGGCTGGCGATCTCGCTGGCCCTGGTCGAGGGCGCGGCGCTGCTGCCGATCCAGGAGCAGGTCGGCACGCCCGAGCTCTCGGCGCGCGTGCTCGGCGCCACGCTGCTCCTGCTGAGCGCCATCGCACTGCTGGCCGGGCTCTTCCCCGCCCGCCGCGCCGCCGCGCTCGACCCGGTGGAGAGCCTGAGATACGGTACCTGAACGGCAGGATTCGGGATTCGGGATTCAGGATTCGGGGTGGGAATGGCACGAGTGCCATCTGGCGGACTGCACCAGCCGTCGGTTTCGACCCCTGATCCCCAATCCGCGACCCTCGCTCCCCGACTCCCCTGAATCCCGAATCCTGAATCCCGAATCCTGACATGAAGACCCTGCTCGCCGAGTTCGTCGCCGACCTGAAGACGCAGAAGATGCGCGCCTTCCTCACCATGTTCGCCGTGCTCTGGGGCACCCTCTCGGTGGTGCTGCTGCTGGGCTTCGGCGAGGGGCTGAAGCGCAGCGTGGTGCGCGGCACGCTCGGGGCGGGGCAGCGCATGTTCATGATCTTCGGCGGCGAGACCAGCCGCGCCCACGAGGGCATGCCCAAGGGCCGACGCATCCGCCTGAGCGAGGACGACCTGACGCTGCTGCAAACGGTCGAGGGCGTGGACCTGGTCAGCCCGTCGTACGGTCGCTGGGGCGTGCAGTTGCAGGCGGGGAAGGTGCGCACGACCTCGTTCATGGAGGGCGTCTATCCCGCCTTCGAGGAGCTGCGCACCATGTATCCCGCGGCCGGCGGGCGCTTCCTCAACGGCCACGACCTGGAGCAGAAGCGGCGGGTGGCGTTCATCGGCGACTCCATCGCCACGCGGCTCTTCCCCGGCCAGACGGCGGTCGGGCAGGCGCTGATGATCGACGGCGTCCCCTTCACCGTCGTCGGCGTGATGCAGACGAAGCTGCAGACGGGCATGAACAACGGGCCGGACGCGGACCGCATCATCATCCCGGCGAGCGTCTTCCGCACCCTCTACGGCCACCGCTACGTGAGCCAACTGCTGGTGCGGCCGCGCGACGTCACGCGCGCCGAGGCGGTGAAGAGCGAGATCTACCGCGTGCTCGGCCGCCGCCACGGCTTCGACCCGGAGGACCGCCGCGCGCTCGGCATCTGGGACTTCGTGGAGGAGGAGCGCATGACGCGGCTCATCACCGGCGGCATCCAGATCTTCCTCGGCGTCGTCGGCGCGCTGACGCTGCTGGTCGCCGGCATCGGCGTGGCGAACGTGATGTACGTGGTCGTCAAGGAGCGTACGCGCGAGATCGGTATCCGCCGCGCCGTCGGCGCGCGGCGCTGGCACATCATGGGGCAGGTGGTGCTGGAGGCGGTGCTGATCGCGCTGACCGGCGGGCTGCTCGGCATGCTGCTGGCCGCCGCGCTCATCGTCGGCGTCGACAGCCTGCCCGCCGGCGACAACATGGCGATGGAGTTCCTGGCCAACCCGAAGCTCTCCTGGCCGATCGCGCTCGCGACCGTGGGGATCCTCACCGGCATCGGGCTGCTCGCCGGCTACTTCCCCGCCCGCCGCGCCGCCGGCGTGGACCCGGTGGAGGCGCTGCGCTACGAGTGAGTGGAGAGTGGTGAGTTGAGAGGTGAGAGAGCCCCACCCCTCCTCCGCCGCAGTCGCAGCGGCGGGGAGAGGTGGGGCTCTTCGCAGCCCGCGCGCGGGCTCAGGTGTCGTCTTCCGTCTGCGTCACCAGCCAGTCCATCGCCTGGCCGAGGTCGTCGAAGGAGCGCAGCTTGCGGCCGGAGAAGAGCATGATTCCCTCGTAGACCACGCGCTGCTCGCGCGAGATGCCGACCACGGCGCCGTGGCGGACGAACGGCGGGTTGTGCTCCACCGCGGCGCGCAGCGCGGCGACGGTGGCCGGGTGGTTCAGCCGGGCGCCGCGCACGTAGCTCAGCGTGAGCAGCGGCCGATCGGCGGGCCACGCCGTCACCAGCGCCTTCACGTCGTCGATGACGGCCCGCACCTCGTTGGGGTCTCGGAGCCCGGAGTAGTCCAGGAAGAGGAGGCTGTGGCCGCGGTGCTCGATGAAGCGAGCGCGAGGGGTCGTCAGAGTCTTCATGCCTGAAGGGATAAACGCCGGCCGGGATCGGCGCAACGGAAACGTTCGCGGGCCCTCCGGCGGTGCCCGTGTGGCTCCTGGCATGTCGGGTGCACCGCCTGCCGCCGGTTGCATTCGGCGCCCCCCCTCAGGAGTATCGACGTGTCGCGTCACTTCTTCAGTCCCCGGCACCCGTACGCGGACGCGGCGGCTCCGCCGCTCCTGCTGCCGCCGGGTCTGGCGCCGGCGGCGGCACGCCGCGTCCAGGAGCGGCTGCGCAGCGAGGTGGTGCTCGCCCCGCCCGCCGGCTTCCGGCCGGCCACCGTCGCGGGGCTGGATCTCTCGACCGAGCGCGGCGGCGACCTCGGCTACGCGGGCATCGTCGTGCTCGACGCCGGCACGCTGCAGCCGCTGGCGCAGGCGACGGCGGTGGTGCGGCTGGAGTTCCCCTACGTCCCGGGCCTGCTCTCCTTCCGCGAGCTGCCGGCGCTCGCCGCGGCCTGGGAGCGGCTGGAGGTGACGCCGGAGCTGCTGGTCTTCGACGGGCAGGGCACCGCGCACCCGCGCCGCTTCGGGCTGGCCTGCCACGGCGGGCTGCTCTTCGGCGTGCCGTCGATCGGCTGTGCCAAGTCGCTGCTCGTCGGCAGCCACGGCGCGCTGGGCGAGGAGCGCGGCGCCCGTGCGGACCTGGTGCACCGCGGCGAGCTGGTCGGCCGCGCGCTGCGCACGCGCAGCCGCGTCTCGCCGGTCTACGTCTCGCCCGGCCACCGCATGGACCTCGACACCGCCGTCGCGTGGGTGCTGCGGCTGGCGCCGCGGTACCGCGAGCCCGAGACCACGCGCCAGGCGCACCAGCTCGTCAACCGCCTGCGCCGCGCGGCGCAGGCGAGCCGAGGGTGACGAAGAGAGCGGGGGAGTTCCGGTGTCCTTGCCGCACCCGCGGACGGCGCGACGGGCCGTGACCGCACGGGAGAAGGAGCTGCGCCGCCGCTTCGCCGTGCGCGCCGAGGTCTTCACGCACGGCGGCCTGCGGCTGAGGCTGCTGCTGCCGCGTGCGGCCGACGAACTGATCGACGAGGCGGCGTTCGAGCACGACGAACGGCTGCCGTACTGGGCGGATCTCTGGCCCTCGGCCCGCGCGCTCGCCCGCCGACTGCTCGACGCGCCCCTGCCTGACGGCCGCGCTCTGGAGCTGGGCTGCGGGGTGGGCCTGCCTTCGTTGGCGTTGCTGTCCCGTGGTTACCCGGACGTGCTCGCCACCGACTACTACGGCGACGCGCTCGACTTTGCGCGCGCCAACGCCGAGCGCAACCGCCTGCCGCCGCTCGCCACGGCGCTGCTCGACTGGCGCGACCCGCCGCCCGCGCTCGGCCGCTTCGCGCTCGTCTACGCCGCGGACGTGCTCTACGAGGCGCGCTACGCCGGGATCCTGCCCGCTCTGCTGCCGCGGCTTCTCGCGCCCGACGGCGCGGTGCTGCTCACCGACCCCGGCCGCGCATACCTCGCGCCGTTCCGCGAACGGATGCGCGCGCTCGGCTGGCGGCTGAACGAGCGGCGCCTGCGCGAGCCGCACGCCGCCGCACCCCGAGGAGCCGTGGAGATCCACCTATTGCACCTGCGGCCCCCGCCGGACACAGGCTAGCCGCCGCGCGCCCGCTGGCCACGGAACTGGCTTAAGACTTGCCACGCAAGTACTTGACGTAATCCGTCCCTGCCGTGAAATTGCAACGTAACTCGGCTTCTCACACAGCCAGGGGGCTACGGCTTGCGAATGCGCGCTCTGTCGCTCATGTTGGTAGGGCACTCGCGGCAGAGCGCTGCGAGGGCAGTCGGGGGCGCTACGGGCGTGCACACGGGAGCCGGTGGCGGTACGCGTCGTAGGCTTGCTGAGCCCCTCCCTGCTCGCGCGGGTGGTCCGCGTCGCGCCGAGCGGGCGGTTCCTGTGTGTTCGGGCCGGAACATCTGGCCTGGTTCTCCCCTGTACATTGGCGCACGTGCTTGCGCTGGGGCCATTGTGCGCTCCGCCCGCTCGGGCAGGCCTGCCCGGCTCGGCGGTAACTTGCGGGTGAGGCGGGAAGCGCGCATGTTGTTGGCCACTCAGCTCACGCTTCGGTGAATCACGGCGGTTCCCACTCCCGGGTGCCTCCCCGACAACCGTGTACGTGACGTCTCGCGGATGGTAGCAGCCGCCCTGCGGCACCGGTGGTAACGTTCGATCGGGAAGAGGAGCTATGTTCAGTCACCTGGTAGCATCGGGAGGCGAGAAGAAGCGAACGATGGGCCCCGCGGCCATGGTCGGCTCGGTGCTCTTCCATTCGCTGCTGCTCGGCGGCGTGGTCTACGCCTCGGTTCTCGCCCCCAAGGCGGACGAGGACGGGCCGGAGGAGCTGGTGGAGTTCATGGACATCCAGGAGCAGGCGCCGGAGCCGCCGAAGCCGCCGGAGCCGGAGCCGGAGCCGCCGGAGCCCGAGCCGGAGGCCCCGAAGCCGGAGGCGCCGCCGCCGGTGGCCAAGGGCTTCCAGGAGCTGATCCCGCCCAAGGCGCCGCCCGCGGAGATCAAGCAGGAGGACGCGAACGCGCGCGCCGTCACCGCCGCGGACTACTCCGGTGTCGGCGAGGCCGGCGGCCGGGCCGACGGCGTGGTCGGCGGCGTGAAGAGCACCGACGAAGCGCCCAAGGAGGACGCGGCGCCGATCTTCACCGTGGAGGAGACGGGTGTCAAGCCCGAGATCCGCAACCTGCGCGAGGTGCAGCGCGCGCTGGAGAGGAACTACCCGCGGCAGTACGCCGATGCCGGCATCGCCGGGCAGGTCACCGTGAAGTTCATGATCGACACCGACGGCAGCGTGCCGGAGAGCAGCGTGACGGTGCTGGATGCCACCAACGAGGCGTTCAGCGAGGCGGCGATCAAGTCGGTCAGCAAGTTCCGCTTCAAGCCGATCAAGTACCGCGGCGAGTTCGTGCGCGTCTGGGCCACCATGCCCATCACCTTCCAGCCGCCGCAGTAGGGCGACGGTTGAGCGAGGCCGGGTCGCCCGCTATCATAAAGGACCCTGGCGCCTCCGGGTTCTGGCCGGATCGCCCCTGAAACCCTTCTGCCGCGGCATGCGGTGCTTGAGGAGAGACTGTCATGGGTAGTATGTCGATGATGGATCTGTGGAGCCACATGGGCTTCTTCGCCCGCTTCATCGCGCTCCTTCTGGTCGGCATGAGTGTGGTATCGTTCTCGGTGGCGTTCGCCAAGTGGCTGCGCTTCCGCCGCATGGCCAAGGCGACGCGCACCTTCGCGCCGGCGTTCTCGCAGGCGCTGGAGGCGGAGAACGTGCCGGAGGCGATCGCGCTGACGGAGCAGTACCCGAAGTCGCACGTGGCGCGCGTGCTGGGCGAGTCGCTGCGCGAGGTCGCGCCGCTGCTCGATGACCCGCGCGTCGCCGGCGCGGCGATCACCTCGGCGGAGCGCTCGGTCGAGCGCGAGCAGCTGCTGCTCGCCAACGACCTGAAGAGCGGCATGGGCGTGCTGGCGACGATCGCCTCCACCGCGCCGTTCGTGGGGCTGCTGGGCACCACCTGGGGCGTCATCACGGCGTTCACCGGCATGGCCACGCAGGGCGGCGGCATCGAGGCGGTCTCGGCCGGTATCGCCGAGGCGCTCATCACCACCGCCGTCGGCCTGATCGTGGCGATCTCGGCGGTATGGCTCTACAACTACTTCACCAGCCGCATGGAGACGCTCTTCACCGAGCTGGCCTATGCGGGCCGCGAGATGATCGACTGGATGATGACGCGCCAGGCGCGCCGCGAGGCCAAGTCCGGTCGGGTGGCAGCGGCGGCAGGGCACTGAGCCATGGCAGTCAAGATCGGGGGCGGCCAGGCGGCAGGCGGCTCCGCGCTGCCCGTGGTGACGGGCAGCGAAGGGAGCGCGATGAATGCCGACATCAACATGACCCCGATGATCGACGTCATGTTGGTGCTGCTGATCATCTTCATGATCATCACCCCGGCGCTGGGCAGCTACGCGGCGATCCTGCCGAAGACGCGCACGGCGGCGCCGGAGAAGGACGACCGCGTCACGCTCGGCATCGACCGCGACGGGCGCTTCTTCCTGGATACGGACAACCGGCCGATCCCGGCCAATCAGCTCGAGCAGAGGCTGAAGCAGAAGTACGCGGCCCCGGAACGGCAGGACGACCACGTGCTGTACCTCAAGGCGGACCAGGGCGTCGCGTACTCCGTCGTGCTGACGGCCATCGACGCCGCGCGCCAGGCTGGCGTGCGCCGCATCGGTGCGATCACCGAGCAGGCGCAGGCGGTCGCGCCGCCGACCGGCGACATAAGGTAGGTCACCATGGCAATGCAAGTCGGCAGTAACCAGGGCGGGCCGAAGTCCGACATCAACATGACGCCGATGATCGACATCATGTTGGTGCTGCTGATCATCTTCATGATCCTGCAGCAGGGCTTGCAGAAGGGCCTGAGCATGCAGGTCCCGCCGATTCTGGAGCAGGCCGCGGTGCCGGGCCAGGAGTCGGAGCAGTTGGTGCTGGAGGTGCTAGCGGGGCGGCAGTATGCGCTGAACCAGCAGCCGATCCCCGCGGACCAACTGGAGCAGCGTCTGCGGGAGGTCTACGAGGGGCGCCGGCGCAAGATCATCTTCGTGAAGGCCGCCGAGGACCTCACCTACGGCGACGTGGTCTACACGGTGGACACGGCGCGCGCCGCGGGCGTGGAGATCGTGGGCCTCGTGCCGCGCAGCTGAGGCGGAGCGCATCTGCTCCTGGGGCCGCCGCTACTTGCGGCGGCCCTTTTTCATGCCCTACTTTGGCAGCCGTTCTGCTGCCCGTCGCCGCTCCCCCTCATCACGCCCGGGGTCGCCACGCATGCACGACGCTTCGACAGCGCGCCGTGGGGTTCCACTCCATACCAAGATCCTGCTCGGGCTGCTCGTCGGCGCGGTGGCGGGCGTGCTGGCGAACCACCTCTGGCGCGACTCGCCGCGCCTGCTCTGGGTGGTCGACAACCTGGCGCAGCCGGTCGGCCAGGTGTTCCTGCGCATGCTCTTCATGGTGGTGGTGCCGCTCGTCTTCACCTCGCTGGCGCTGGGTGTGGCGGCGCTGGGCGACGTCTCGCGCATCGGGCGCATCGCGGGCAAGACGATCGGCTTCTTCCTGCTCACCACCGCGCTGGCGGTGGTGCTCGGCTTGACGCTCGCCAACCTGATCCGGCCGGGCGACGCGTTGGACCCGGGCGTGCGTACGCAGTTGCTGGCGCAGTACACCGCGCAGGCGGGCGAGAAGATCCAGCTCGCCAGCGAGGGCGGCTTCGGGGTGAGCACCTTCGTCAACATCGTGCCGCGCAACCCGCTGGACGCCGCCGTCAGCGGCGACATGCTGGGGCTGATCTTCTTCACGCTGATCTTCGGCCTGGCGCTGACGCGCATCCCGGCGGCCGCGGCGGCGCCGGTGCTGCGCGTGCTGGAGGGCGTCAGCCAGGCGGTGATGGTGATCATCGGCTTCGCCATGAAGCTGGCGCCGATCGGGGTGGCGGGGTTGATCTTCGCGGTCACCGCGCGCTTCGGCTTCGAGGTGCTGCAGTCGCTGGGGCTGTACGTGGTGATGGTGCTGCTCGGGCTGGGGCTGCACCTCTTCGGGGTGCTGCCGCTGTTGGCCAAGACGCTGGCGGGCATCGGGCCGGGCCGCTTCCTGGGCCGCGCGCGCGCGCTGATGGTCACCGCGTTCTCCACCTCCAGCTCCAACGCCACGCTGCCGACGACGATCCGCACCGCGGAGGAGGGCTTCGGCGTGCCGCGCGAGGTCGCCGGCTTCGTGCTGCCGCTGGGCGCCACCATGAACATGAACGGCACCGCGCTCTTCGAGGGCATGACGGTGCTCTTCCTGGCGCAGGTCTTCGGGGTGGCGCTCTCGCTGCCGCAGCAGTTGGTGGTGGTGGTGATGTCCGTCATCACGGCGGTGGGCGTGGCCGGGGTCCCGGGCGGCTCGATTCCGCTGCTGGTGATGGTGCTCAACCTGGTGGGCGTGCCCGGCGAGGGTATCGCCCTGATCCTGGGCGTGGACCGCATCCTCGACATGTCGCGCACCGTGCCCAACGTGATGGGCGACCTGCTGACCTCGCTGGTGGTGGCGAAGAGCGAGGGGCTGCCGCTGCGCCCGCACGGCGAGATCGACTCGACGACGACCACCGGCGCGGACGCGATCCCGCCGGTCGCGCTGCCCGCCGGCACGCCGCGCGTGGGCGTGCCGGAGTAAGCGTCCGCCGTTTCCGGCTCGGCGGGTGCGGCTGGCACCCGGACGAGCGTCCTTCCTATCCTTCGGTCCTGTGCGGGAGCCTGGCTTGAGCACACAAGATCAATCCCACGAGGTGTGGGGCAGCCGCATCGGGCTGATCCTGGCCATGGCCGGCAACGCCGTCGGCCTGGGCAACTTCCTGCGCTTCCCCGGCCAGGCCGCGGCCAACGGCGGCGGCTCGTTCATGATCCCCTACTTCATCTCCTTCATCCTGCTCGGCATCCCGCTGATGTGGATCGAGTGGGGGATCGGGCGCAATGGGGGGCGCTACCGCAAGGGGCACATCCCGGGGATGTTCGCGGCGATCTGGAAGCACCCGCTCGCCAAGTACCTGGGCGTGATCGGGCTGGTGATCCCGCTGGTGGTGCTCAGCTACTACACCATCCTGATGAGCTGGACGCTCGCCTTCACCTGGTTCTCGCTCACCGGCGACTACTGGGGCCGCACCACGCAGGAGGCGATGAGCGAGTACCTGCGCTCCTACCAGGTCATCGGCGACGCCGCGGTGCACGACTACTGGGTGCCCTTCGGCTTCTACTTCCTGGCGCTCGGCTCCACCATCTGGGTGCTCTCCAAGGGCATCTCGGGCGGCATCGAGAAGCTCGCCAAGATCGGCATGCCGATCCTCTTCCTCTTCGCCATCATCCTGGTGGTGCGCGTCTTCACGCTGGGGCCGGGCGTCAACGGCGTCTCGCCGGTGGAGGGCTACCAGTTCATCTACAACCCGGACCTCTCCCGCATCGGCGACGCCAAGGTCTGGCTGGCGGCCGCGGGGCAGATCTTCTTCACCCTCTCGGTGGGGATGGGTACGCTGCAGACGTACGCGTCGTACCTCTCGAAGAAGGACGACATCGCGCTCTCCGGCATCGCCACGGCGTCGACGAATGAAGCGGTGGAGGTGGTGCTGGGCGGCTCCATCGCCATCCCGGCGGCGGTGGCGTTCTTCGGCGTCGCCGGCGCCATGCAGGTGGCGCAGTCCGGCTCGTTCAACGTCGGCTTCGTCAGCATGCCGATCGTCTTCCAGGGGATGCCGTTCGGGCAGATGTTCGGCGCCATGTGGTTCGCGCTGCTCTTCTTCGCCGGCATCACCAGCTCGGTGGCGATGGCCACGCCGATCGTCGCCTTCTTCCGCGAGGAGTTCGGGATGCGCCGTGAGCCGGTGGCCTGGACGGTGGGCGCGGTGGCCTTCGCCTTCGGCATCCTGAGCATCTTCTGGTTCCAGTACGGCTTCATCTGGGAGTGGGACTACTGGGCCGGCACCTTCGGGCTGGCGGTGATGGCGTTCCTGGAGGTGGTCATCTTCATGTGGGTCTTCAAGCCGGAGAACGCCTGGCGCTCGATCCATCAGGGGGCGGACATCCGCATCCCGGGCGTCTTCAAGTTCATCATGACGTACATCACGCCGGTCTTCCTGGCGATCATCCTGGGGTGGTGGGCGGTCACGGAGGCGCTGCCGTTCCTGCGCCTGGAGGGCGGGGTGGGCGCGGGCGGGCCGATCGCGCCGGGCACGGAGATCTACGTGCACATCTCGCGGCTGCTGCTGGTGGCGATCATGGTCTTCTTCGTGGTGATGGTTCGCCTGGCCTGGAAGCGCAACCGCTACGACGACCGCCTCGGCTTCGTCGAGGTGGAAGAACCCCTGGAAGACACCCCGGGGCGTGCCCTCGCGACGGAGAGGAGCTGAGGATGACTACCGGCGCGCTGCTTTTCCTGATTGCGGCCTGGACGTTCGTGCTCGGGCTGACGTTCTGGTCGTTCTGGCGGATCTTGCGCGGGAAGCGGCACTTCGACCCGGACGGGATCGGGCCGGCCTCGCCGCCGGAGGTGGGCAAGTTCGACGAGTACGGCCGACCGCTCCGGCGCGGCTGAGGCCGGCCGCGCGGCGGCAACGCGCCGCCGCGCGGCCGGGGGAATACTTTTCGCACGACGCGGCGGGTCGCCAGCGCTGGGGCCCGCCGCTCGTGTCTGCGCAGGCTTCCGTTCACCTGATCCATGTCGCAACTCTTTCGCAGGAAACCGATCCAGGAGGCCGTCCACGCGCCGGCCGACCCGCAACTGGCGGTGGAGCCGGGGCTGCGCCGCTCGCTCAGCGTCTGGCAACTGACCTCGCTGGGCATCGGCGCGATCATCGGCGCGGGGATCTTCTCGGGCGCGGGCACGGCGGTGGCCGGCGGGCCGCACCACCCGGGCGCGGGCCCGGCGCTCGTGCTCTCCTACCTCCTGGTGGCGATCGCCTGCGGCTTCGCGGCGCTCTGCTATGCGGAGCTCGCGTCGCTCATCCCGCAGGCCGGCAGCGCCTACACCTACGCCTACGCCACGCTCGGCGAGCTGGTGGCATGGATCATCGGGTGGGACCTGATCATCGAGTACGCGGTGGGCAACATCGCGGTGGCGGTGAGCTGGTCGGCGTACTTCCAGACGCTGCTGCGCGGCTTCGGGCTGGCGTTCCCCGAGTGGCTGGCGACCGACCCGCGCACCGCGCTGCAGGCGTTCGAACGCCTGCAGGCCGACCCCTCGATCACCGCGGCCAGCACGCTGGAGGCCGCGCGCGCGTGGGAGAGCGCCCCGCACCTCTTCGGGCTGCCGGTCATCTTCAACCTGCCGGCGGTGCTGATCACGGCGCTGATCACCTGGGTGCTGGTCATCGGCATCCGCGAGAGCGCCTGGGCGAATTCGGCGATGGTGGTGCTGAAGCTGGGCATCCTCGGTTTCTTCATCGCGGTGGGCGCCTTCTGGGTGCGGCCGGAGAACTGGACGCCGTTCATGCCCAACGGCTGGAACGGCGTCTTCGCCGGCGCGGCGCTGATCTTCTTCGCCTACATCGGCTTCGATGCCGTGAGCACGGCGGCGGAGGAGGCGAAGGACCCGCAGCGCGACATGCCGCGCGCCATGATCTGGTCGCTGCTGGTCACTTCGGTGATCTACATCGTGGTGACGCTGGTGATGACGGGCCTGGTGCCCTGGCAGCAGCACGGCACCGCGGACCCGCTGGCGAGCGCCTTCACGGACCGCGGCTACCACTGGGCGGCGGGCATCATCTCGCTGGGCGCGGTGGTCTCCATGGCGAGCGTGCTGCTGGTCTTCCAGTTGGGCCAGCCGCGCATCTTCTTCTCGATGGCGCGCGACGGGCTGCTGCCGCCCTGGGCGGCGCGGCTGCACGCCAAGCACCGCACGCCGCACGTCACCACCATCCTGACGGGCGTCTTCGTGGCGTTCTTCGCGGCGTTCGCCAACATCAACGAGGTCATCGAGCTGACGAACATCGGCACGCTCTTCGCCTTCGTGCTGGTGGCGCTGGGCGTGCTGGTGCTGCGCATCCGCGAGCCGCACCGCCCGCGCCCCTTCCGCACCCCTGCGGTCTGGTTCGTGGCGCCGGCGGCGATCGTCTCCTGCGGCTTCCTCATGATCCAGTTGCCGTGGATCACCTGGGAGCGTTTCCTCATCTGGCTGGCCGTCGGCCTGGTGCTCTACTTCGTCTACGGCCACCGGCACAGCCGGATGAGGGCGAGTTGAGAGTTGAGAGTTGAGAGTTGAGAGTGAACGGCAACCCCACCCCTCCACCACCGTTGCGGTGGGGAGGGGTGGGGTTCTCTCAACTCTCAACTCTCAACTCGCAACTCGCCGTTCACCAGTCGCCCGTGCGGAACGAGCGCTGGGAGAGGTACACCACCACGGGCTCCGGCGGCTGCGGGTTGAAGTCGTCGGTGCACCAGGCGGTGTGGAGCTGGCACAGCGTCTTGCGCTCCGTGCCAGGCGCCGCGAGCGCGCGGCAGTTGGGGCGGCGGTTGCCGCAGGGCGAGGACGGCAGCTTGGAGAGGACCATGGCAGGCTCCTGAACGAGGTAAGCTCATGATCGTCGCGCCGCCGGCCGAGAGCAAGCCGGGACTTTCCGTCTATGCGTGTCAGGAAAAACTGGACACCGCGGCGCGCTTCCCTACACGGTGCGCCCGCCCGCCTCAGCGGCCCTGGAACTGCGCGGCGCGCTTCTCCAGGAACGCGGCCATGCCCTCGCGCATGTCGGCGGTGGCGGCGAGCAGGCCGAAGAGATTGGACTCCAGCGCCAGCCCGTCGTCCACGTCCATCTCCAGCCCGCGGGTGGCGCACTCGAGGGCCAGCCCCAGCGCGACCGGGCCATTGCGCAGGATGGTGCGCAGCAGCTTGGTCGCCTCCTCCAGCAGCGCGAGCTGCGGCACCAGGCGGTTCGCCAGGCCGATGCGGTAGGCCTCCTGCGCGTCGATCATCTCCCCCGTCAGCATCAGCTCGAGCGCGCGGCCCTTGCCCACCACGCGCGGCAGCCGGATGGTGCCGCCGTAGCCGGGAATGATGCCGAGCTTGACCTCCGGCAGCCCGAACTTCGCGTTCTCGCTGGCGACGCGCAGATGGCAGGCGAGCGCCAGCTCGCAGCCGCCGCCCAGCGCGAAGCCGTTGACGGCGGCGACGTACGGCTTCCTCGACAGCTCGATTGCACGGAAGACGCGCTGCCCCAGGCGGCTGACCTCGACGCCGTCGAGCGGGCCCATGCGTGCCAGCTCCGCGATGTCGGCGCCGGCGACGAACGCCTTGCTGCCGCTGCCGGTGACGAGAACGCCGCGCACGTCCGCGCGTTCGCTCGCCTCGCGGACGGCGGCGTCCAGCTCGTGCAGCGTTTCCGCGTTCAGCGCGTTGAGCTTGTCCGGGCGGTTGACGGTGAGCTGCGCGATGCCGTCGTGCACCGCGAAGAGCAGGTTCGTGTACTCGGCCATGGTCGGGGCGGGTGCGGGTGGAGACGAACCGCGGAGCGGGGCGGAAAGTACCACCCGCGGGGCCGTCCGCGCCACTCAGCGCGGCAGCAGACCGGCCTGCGCGAGCAGCGTGCGCAGTTCGGCGGCGGCGCTCGCGCGCAGCGGCTTCAGCGGCGGGCGCGGCGCGCCGCCGTGCAGCGCCAGCAGGTCCAGCGCCGCCTTGAGGCCGGGCACGCCCAGCTCCGCCACCACGCGGCGGTGCAGCATGGTCAGCCGCTCCTGTAGGCGGCCGGCGGTGGCGAGCTCGCCCTGCGCGTGGTGCGCGTGGAGCGAGGCGGCGCGCTCCGGCGCGAGCAGCGCCGCGGCCAGGATGCCGCCGACCGCGCCCACCTCCAGCGCGCCGAAGAGGATGGCGCCGTTGCCGACCAGCACGGCGCAGCGCCGGCCGCACGCCTCCACCAGCGCGGCCAGCGTCCGCAGGTCGCCGGAGGAGTCCTTGATGCCGACGATGTTGGGATGCTGCGCCAGCTCGCCGACGAGCCCGGCAGGGAGCTCGACGCCGCTGAAGCGCGGCGGCACCTGGTAGAGCAGCACGGGCAGGGGCGAGGCGTCCGCGACCGCCTGGAAGTGGTCGCGCAGCGCCTCGGGCGTGAGCTGCGGCTTGTAGTAGGCGGGCGGCTGCACCAGCACGGCATCGGCGCCGCCCGCGGCGGCGGCGCGACAGAGCCGGATCGTGGCGCGGGTGGACTCGGCGCCGGCGCCGGCGAGCAGCAGGCGCTCCGCGGGAACGGCGTCGCGCGCGGCGGCCAGCAGTCGCGCACGCTCGTCCTCGTCCAGCAGCACGCCCTCGCCGGTGGAGCCGAAGAGCACCACGCCAGCCAGCGGCGCGCGCAGCCACTGGCGCAGGTTGTGGCGCAGCGCGATGACGTCGGCCTCGCCGGTCACCGGGTCGAACGGGGTCGTCGCCGGCGCGAAGACGCCGCGAAGTGCGTCCATGCGGTTCTCTTCCGTGGTGCGCCCGCGCGAGTGCGGGTATCGAGGGCGGCCGGGGCGGGGGCGGGGCAGGCCGGGCGCGGCGGGGCCGCGCCGCCGCTCAGCCGGAGCTCGGCGGGGCGCCGGGGCGGCTGCGCTTGCGCGCGATGGAGATGAGGACCGGCTCGCCCTGCTCCGGCCCGTCAGGCACCACCGTCTCCACGGTGATGCGGCGCACGATGCCGCGCGCGTCGCTCAGCTCCACCTCGAAGTCGATGCCCAGCTCCGGCACGCGCACCTGGGTGCGCACGCGCGGCCCCGGCGCCTGCTCCGCGGCGGACGGGTTGCGAAACAGCGCCTTGGTCGAACGCCGCCCGCTCTCCAGCTCCCGCGTGACCTTCACCTGCTGCAGCCAATCGGGCTGATAGCTGAGGACGTACTCGTGTCCGCGCTGGTCCTTGCCCCGTCCATCCCGGTTGTGACGCGCCATGCGGCCTCGCAGGGTATGAGTCCGATGTATGCGGAATCATTTGGAGGATTCCCGGCTTTGTCAATGCCGCAGGAGCCGGGCCGCGGCAGCACTCAGAGCCGCAGCGGCAGCGGCACGAAGGTGAGCAGGAAGATGAGCATGCACGCCCAGCCGAGCGTGCGCCGCCAGCCGGTGACCGGCACCGTGGCGTCGAGCACGGTGGGGTGCGTGACGCGCCCGCGGCCGATCAGCAGCACCAGCGCCGCCCAGAGCCACCAGCCCCACCAGCCGCCCCAGCGCGGGTTGCCCAGCAGCAGCAGCAGGGCGAGAAAGGCGAAGGCGACCGGCCGCTGCCGCGGCCCGATCAGCCCGTAGAGGATGTGCCCGCCGTCGAGCTGCGCCAGCGGAAAGAGGTTGAGCGTGGTGACGAAGAGCCCCAGCCAGCCCGCGAACGCGAAGGGGTGCAGCAGCAGCGCGGGGTGCGCCGGCGCGAACCAGTCGGCGAGCGCGTGCACCACGAGCGACTCGCCCAGCCAGATCGGCTGGCCGGCGAAGATCACCGCCAGCCGCGTCGTTGGCTGCAGCGCGGGCAGCGGCGCGCTGTAGGCCAGCCCGAGCGCCAGCAGCGGCAGCGAGAGCAGGAAACTCGCCAGCGGCCCGCCGGCGCCGATGGTCAGCATCATCGCCCGGTGCAGCACCAGCGAGCGCAGGCGGATGAAGGCGCCGAAGGTGCCGATCACGTTGAGGAAGTGCGGCACGGGCAGGAAGTACGGCGGCGAGACGTCCAGCCGGTAGCGGCGGGCGATGAGGTAGTGCCCCAGCTCGTGCGCGAGCAGCACGCCGAGCAACGGCAGCGAGAACCACAGCCCCGGCAGCAACTGGCTGCGGTAGAAGCGGACCGGCACCGGGAGCTGCCAGTCGCCCAGGGGCAGCAGGTGCCAGACGAACGGCCGGTATCCGAGGAAGAGCGCGCCTGCCACGGTGGTGGTCCCGAGCGTCAGCAGCAGCAGGAGCAGGTGCAGCCACCAGCGCTCGCGCGTCGGCGCGCTGCGGCGGCGCACCAGCGTCAGCGTCGTTCCCTCCGTGCGCTGCGCCACCAGGTACTGGCCCGGCCATTGCTGCAGAAACGCCTCGACTTCCGGAGCATGCACGTCGAGGCTCGGGTGCAGGACGCCCTGCACCACTTCATCGTGGCGCGCGACCAGCACGCGGTAGCTCGCGAACAGATGGGTCCACTCCATCGAACCTGGCCTTGACCCTGTTGGAGGCGAAGGTTAAGTTGCCGTCTCGACCACCCACTCCCAGCCGAATTCGCTTCCGGGGCGCCTCGCGCCGCCTGCCCTTGGACCTTTCGTCCGTGGATTCCGTACTAACACGTACAACCCCCGACGCACCCGCGAGGCCGGCGTGTGGGGGGCTCGCCTTATCTGGAGCCTGCTGTGGACATCACCGCACTTAAATCCAAGACCATCGCCGAACTGCACGAGATGGCCGAGGGGCTGAACATCTCCAATTACTCCGGGCTGCGCAAGCAGGACCTGATCTTCCGCATCGAACAGAACCTGCTCGACAGCGAGGTCGTCCTCCGCGGCGAAGGCGTGCTGGAGGTGCTCCCCGAAGGCTACGGGTTCCTCCGCTCGCAAGACTGGAACTACCTCTACGGCCCCGACGACATCTACGTCTCCCCCAGCCAGATCAAGCGCTTCGACCTGCGCACCGGCGACACGGTGCTCGGGCAGGTGCGCCCGCCGAAGGAGGGCGAGCGCTACCTGGCGTTGCTGAAGGTGGAGCGCGTCAACAGCGACGACCCGGACAACGCCAAGCACCGCATCGCGTTCGACAACCTGCGCCCGCGCTACCCGGACCGCCGCCTCCAACTGGAGACCAGCAGCGGGGACCTCTCCATGCGGGTGATGGACCTGATGGCCCCGATTGGCGAGGGCCAGCGCGGCCTGATCGTGGCGCCGCCGAAGGCGGGCAAGACGATCCTGCTGCAGAAGATCGCCAACGCCATCACCGCCAACCACCCCGAGGTGCACCTCATCGTGCTGCTCATCGACGAGCGGCCGGAGGAGGTCACCGACATGCAGGAGAACGTCAAGGCCGAGGTCATCAGCTCCACCTTCGACGAACCGGCCGACCGCCACACGCAGGTCGCCGAGATGGTGCTGGAGAAGGCGAAGCGCCTGGTGGAGCACGGCCGCGACGTGGTCATCCTGCTGGACTCGATCACCCGCTTGGCCCGCGCCTACAACGTCACCGTGCCGCACTCGGGCAAGATCCTCTCCGGCGGTGTGGACGCCAACGCGCTGCACAAGCCGAAGCGCTTCTTCGGCGCCGCGCGCAACATCGAGGGCGGCGGCAGCCTCACCATCGTCGCCACCGCGCTGGTGGAGACGGGCAGCCGCATGGACGAGGTGATCTTCGAGGAGTTCAAGGGCACCGGCAACATGGAGCTGGTGCTCGACCGGCACATCGCCGACAAGCGCATCTTCCCGGCGATCGACATCAACCGCTCCGGCACCCGCAAGGAAGACCTGCTGCTGACCGAGGCCGAGCTCAGCCGCATCTACCTGCTGCGCAACTTCCTCTCCGACATGCCGCCCGCCGAGGCGATCGGGTTCCTGCTCGACCGCATGAAGAAGACGAAGAACAACGCGGACTTCCTCGCCTCGATGGCGAAGGGGGGGTGAGGGAAGGGGTCGGGGATCAGGGGTCAGGGAACTGCAACGGCAACACCCCGCCGCAGCTCGTCACTGCGGCGGGGTGTTGTTTTTCCCTGACCCCTGATCCCCGACCCCTGACCCCTACCCCAGCACCTCCCGATAGACCGGGTGCGTCACCAGCTCGCCTTCCTGCAGGACCTGGCGGTCCCAGGGGAAGACGATCATCGCGTCGTTCTCCAGCGCGAAGAAGTCCGGATGGTAGCCGTAGGTGCGCGCGAAGGTGGTGGCGGTGCGCACCTCGGCGGGCCCGACGTCGCGCACGGCGGCGAGGGCGAGGCGCAGCGTGTCGCCGCTGGTGGTCAGCTCGTCGACCAGCAGCACCCGCCGCCCCGCCACCTGCGGCGGCGCGGTGCCGAAGACCTCCGGCTGCGAGCGGACGAGCGCGTCGCCGGAGCGGCGCGAGATCTTCATGCAGAAAAAGTCCACGCGCAGGATGGAGGCGATGATGGCGGCCGGCAGCACCCCGGCCTTGGCGATGCCGACGACCAGCTCCGGCTGGTACTCGCGCGCCACGCGCAAGGCAAGCACCCGGCAGAGCTCGCCGAACAGCTCCCACGAGAGTTCGAACGGTTCCGCGGCGCCGCCGGCGTTGAAGCCAGGGAAGGGGGGCACGCTTCGAGCCATGGGGACCTCCGGTGCGTGGGGAAGGGGCGACGCTCAATCTAGCCGCATCCGCTGCAGCGCGCGAGCGAGCCGGCTTGACGGCGCGACAGGCGGCGCTTCTCTTGGGGGCGGGACACCTCCTTCAACAACCAGGCCGACCGGGATGAACGACCCCACCCTGCGTGCCCGCGCGGAGGAGCAGCTCGCGCGGGCGCTGACGGCGAGCGCGGCGCGCGACCCGCGCGAGTTCTATCGCGGCCGCCTGCGCGAACTGCGCGAGCGCGACGGAGCCGCGTTCCAGCGCGCGGTCGACTACTTCGAGCACACGCTGGTGCCGCGCGTCGCCGGCGGCGAGGCCGACCCGCTCGCGGAGTGGCTGGAGTATGGCCGGCTGCTGGCCGAGCTGACCGCGCCGGGACGCACCGTGCAGGTCGACGCGAGCGGCCAGGCGAGCCCCTACGCCCGCCCCGTGCCGCGCGAGGCGCTGGTGCTGCACCTGCCGCTGGCCACGCAGCAGAGGGCGCTCGTCGTCGGCCTGCCGCCCCGGCTCTCGTCGGCGCAGAGCGCCACGTACGCATTGCTCGTCGAGGGGCGGCAGGAACTCGGCGGGGCGTAGCCGTGGAAGGCGCCGCGCCGGCTATTGTCTGTCCCTGGCGCCTCTATTATCCTACGCGACGGCCGCGTCTCTCCCCCGCGCGTGCGGCGCGGCCGTCGTCGTGCCACCCAGTTCCCTGGCGGGAGATCGATATGCCCTACGTGATCAGCGAGCCGTGCATCGGGGTCAAGGATGCGAGCTGCGTCGAGGTCTGTCCGGTGGACTGCATCTACGAGGCCGAGGACCAGTACTACATCAACCCGGACGAGTGCATCGACTGCGGAGCCTGCGAGCCGGAGTGCCCCGTGCAGGCGATCTTCCCGGACACCGACGTGCCGCCGGAATGGGCGGCCTACATCGAGAAGAACCGCGCGCTCTCCGAGCCGAGCTGACGCGCATCGCCCGGGTTCCTCCTACGCGCAACGGGGCGCGGCCAATCGTGGCCGCGCCCCGTTGCGCGTAGGAGCCTACGAGGCCGCGCTAGTGGGTCCGTTGGCTCGCACAGTGCCGTCGCCGCGCCGCCGGGGGCATGAAGCCCCCGGCAGGCAACCCCTCGCCCTCGCGGGCGAACAGCGAACCGGGTGTCCCGCGGGTAGGTCCGCCCGGCAGGGCGGGCCGTGCCTTGCCGGGGGCTTCATGCCCCCGGTGCCGTTCGGCCAGACCCAAGCCAACTGACCCACTAGCGCCGCCGGGTGAAGAGCCGGTGGCCGTGGTCCTGCTTGCCGTAGACGAAGTCGGCGTAGCCGTTGTCCGGGTTGCCGCCCCGCTTCAGCTCGCGGTCCACCGTGCCGGGGCCGCGGTTGTAGGCGGTCAGCGCCAGGCGCGCATCGCCGTCGTACTGGTCCAGCAGCCGGCGCAGGTACTTGAAGCCGATGCGCAGGTTCGTCTCCGGGTCCCGCAGCTCGGCGCGCGAGGTGCCGGGCTCCAGCCAGGCCGCCGTCTTGGGCATCAACTGCGTCAACCCCACCGCGCCCACCACGCTGGTGGCCGTGTTGCGGAAACTGCTCTCCGCGCGCACCAGCCCGAACGCCACGTCCAGCGGCACGTCGTTCTCCGCGGCCGCGTCGCGAATCGCCGCCGCCAGCGCGGAGGGGACACGGAACCCCTGCTCCCGATAGCGCTCCACCTGCTCCTGTAGCTGCCGCTCGCCGTACCGCGGCTCCGGCGCCGGTGCGGAAACCGTCACCGGCGGCAGCGTCGCCACCGCCGCGCGCTGCTCCCGACCCGCCAGCTCCGCGCCCAACTGGAGCGCGAACACCGTGGCCAGCAATGCGCCGACCGGCGCTCGGCCCAGCCGTGCCGGCCCGCGCCCGCGCGGAGCACGCGGCGCCTGCCTCCTCGCCTCGTCTCGCTGCATAGGCTCGTCTCCTCCCAGACGCTATCGCGCGCGCACGCCAGCCGGCGCCCGCGCGTGAAAACAAATGCCGTGATAAGATAGCCGGATAAGCGTTTGTTGTCAAACGGGTTGGAGCATAGAAACCGGGAAAATTGCGCCTGGAGTGGGGGCGCGGCGGCGGGGTGGCTTGCCGGTCGGGGGCGGACGGTTCATCTTTCGGGCCAGCAGACCCCCTCCCGCTGCAGGAGACGAATGGCAGAGACGCGCTGGTTCTCCGAGCCGAACGGCGCCTTCGAGGTGCCGGTGCCCGCGGGCTGGACGGCCGCCCTCGACGCCGAGGACGGCGCCGTGCTGCTCGCGCCCGCCGAAGGGGCCGGCAGCCTGCACCTGCTGGCGTTCGCGGGGCCGCTGGACGAGCCGGCCGACCCGGCGGAGGAGCTGTTCGCCTTCTTGGACGAGGAGGAGGTAGAGCTGGAGGAGGATGACGTCGAGGACGTTGAGCTGGGCGAGGGCGCGGCGCTCGCGCTCTGTGAGTACCTGACCGAGGACGAGGACGATGCCGAGGGCGCAACCTTCTGGCTGATGGCCGTGGCGACGGCGCCGGGCGCGCTGGTCTTCGCCAGCTATTCCTGCCCCGCCGGCGAGGAGGACGCCGAACGCGAGGCCGTCCGCGCCGTGCTGGCGGGCCTGCGCCTGCGGGCGCGCCACTGAGCCGCCGCATTCTCCCACCCCCCAACTCCGGACCACGATGCCGCTGTCGATCGGAGCCGCCGCGCCCGACCTCACGCTGCCCTCCCACACCACCGAGCCGGTGTCGCTCGCGTCGTACCGCGGCCGGCCGCTGGTGGTGCTCTTCTTCCCGCTGGCGTTCACCAGCACTTGCACGGAGGAGCTGTGCTCCGTCGGCGAGGACCTGAGCGCGTACCGGGCCCTGGGCGCCGAGGTGGTGGCGATCAGCGTCGACTCGCCGTGGGTGCTCGCGCGCTTCCGCGCGGAGTGCCGCGCGGATTTCCCTTTCCTCTCGGACTTCAACCGCGAGGCGAGCGAGGCGTTCGGCGTGCTGCGCGCCGCTCCGCTCGGGCCGGGCCTGCGCAACGTCTCGGAGCGCGCCGCCTTCGTCCTCGACGCCGCCGGCCGCGTCGCCTACGCCTGGCACTCGACGAACCCCGGCGTGCTTCCTCCGTTCGACGAAATCCAGGCGGCGTTGAAGTAGGATTCGGGATTCAGGATTCAGGGAAGAGGCTACCGGCTTCCAGCTTCCGGCAACACCTGGGGTTCGCCGGAAGCCGGTAGCCGGTAGCCGGCAGCCCATCCCCCTGAATCCCGAATCCTGAATCCCGAATCTTACCGCTGCGCCGCTTCCAGGATGGCGCGCATGTCGTCAGGGCCGAAGTGGTATGCCTCGTTGCAGAAGTGACAGACGACCTCGGTGTAGTCGCCCTGCTCCTCCTCGATGATCTGGCGGACCTCGTCGGGGCCGAGGCTGACGATGGCGGCCTCGAAGCGCTCGCGCGTGCAGGGGCAGGCGAACCGCACGGGGCGCCGGTCGAGCAGGTCGTAGCCGGCGGGGAAGACGCGGGCGAGCACCTCTTCGGGCGTGACGCCCTCGCGGATGAGCGTGGTGGGGTGCGGCAGGGCGGCGACCTCGCGCTCGATCTCTACGATCTCCTCGTCGCTGAGCCCCGGCAGCAACTGGATGAGGAAGCCGCCGGCGGCCTCGACGCTGCCATCGGGCCGGACGAAGACACCCAGCCCCACCGCCGAGGGCGTCTGCTCGCTGCGCGCGAGATAGTAGGCGAGGTCGTCACCGATCTCGCCGGACTGCAGCTCGACGGTGCCCTGGTAGGGCTCGCGCATGCCGAGGTCCTTGGTGACCGAGAGGTAGCCGCGCGTGCCGACGACGCCCGATACGTTGAGCTTGCCGGGGCGAATGCTCTCGGCGTGCGCCTGCGGGTTGCTCACGGTGCCGCGCACCTCGCCGCGGCCGCTGGCGGTGCAGAGGATGCGCCCGGCCGGGCCATCGCCCTTGACCTGCACCGTGAGGATCTGGTCCTCCTCCTTCAGGGAGGCGGCGGCGAGCAGCAGCGCGCCCATGGCGCTGCGCCCGAGCGCGGCGCTGACGGCAGGGAAGGTGCCGTGCCGGCGCTGCAGCTCGGCGACGACGCCGGAGGCTTGCAGCGCGAAGGCGCGCACCCGCCCATCGAGCGCGGTGGCGCGGACGAGGTGGTCGGCCCGGGGTGCGGAGTGGTCGTCTGTATGAGTCATCGTTCTGCTGCGCTTGGGGTTATCATCGCTCCGGCCGGGCCGGGCGCGCGCCCCTGTACCCCGCACGCGGCGGCAGGAGCCACCGCGGGGTGCCCTTGCGACCCTGGCGGGCTTCGCATAGCGTGGTGGCCTACCCAGCCGGCCCGGGGGTGGCACGCACGGTGCGCCCCGGCGGCCGGACGCGGTTCCGCACTACTGCGAGGAGGATGCTCGGGATGGACGATACCCGCACGAACCAGCGCTTCGACGAGCTGGCGGCCCAGGTCCACGACTGGACGGAGTCGGCCGTGGCGCTCGATGAGGGTCACTTCCCCAACGAACTGCTCGGTGACCTGGAGGACCTGATCACGGAGTTGAAGGCGTTCCTGCACGAGAACCCCGCGACGCACGAGCGCCGCGACGTCATCGAGCTCTTCGTCTCGCCGGAGATGGCCGAGATCGTCGAGCGCTTCCCGCGCGTGCGCCGGCTGCTGGAGCGCGCCTGGGGCGCACAGCTCACCGAGCTGCTCGCCGAGGAATCGTCGGACTTCGGCGGCTTCGACGAGGACGAGGACGAGTAGCGGCCGGCTGCCAGCTACCGGCTGCCGGCGAACCGCGCCCTCACCCCCGGCGCTACGGACCCCTTCCGCAACCCCGCCCCGGCCCTCACCCCCGGCGCTACGCGCCACCCCCTCTCCCGCACCGCGGGAGAGGGGGCCGGGGGGTGAGGGCTTCTGTTGCCGGTAGCTGGCAGCCGGCATCTGGCAGCCGGGGGTGGGGCGGAGAGGCGGCTATCTCCCCGGCGTGGGGAAGACGACCAGGCTCTCGTGGCCCTCGCGGTCGACGGCGGCGACGCCGAAGAAGTAGGTGTCGATGATGACGTTCTCCACCGTGAACTCGCTGACGTTGCCGACGAAACGGGAGTGCGTCCAGCGCGGCTCGGTGGGGCGGCGCCAATAGACGCGGTAGCCGAGCAGATCCGGCGCGGCGACGGGTTGCCAGCGCAGGGTGGGCGAGGGCTGCACCGCGCCGCGGATGGTGACGCTGTCGGGCGCGCTCGGCGCCCAGGCGAGCGCGGCGAGCACGGCGGCGTTGAGCGCGGTCATCTTGGCGGCGTAGGCGAAGTCCACGCCCTCGATCACGTCGCCGTAGCGGATGCCGTTCTCCACGCGCACGTCCTGGTGCTGGCGGTCGTAGTGCTCGTGCGCCTCCATCAGCCGCACCGCCGGGTAGCCCTGCTCGAAGAACGGCGTGTGGTGCCCGCCGCGCCCGTATCGATCCAGCCGGTAGATCAGGTGCACGTCGAGGTTGGGGACATAGCGCTCCGCGACCTCGACCACGTAGCGGGCGAGTTGGCGGCTGGGTGTGTCCAGCTCGCCGCCGGTGGTGAGCACGCGGCGCAGTTCGGCGGCGGTGGCGGTGGCGGGCAGGCCGGGTGCGAAGACGCGTGCCTCCGTGTTGTTGACCACGCCGGTGATGCCCTCGGTGTTGCCGATCATGTCGTTGTTGAGCACCCCCTCCAGCCGCCAGCCCTGCTGCCTGGCGTGGCGCGCCAGGATCGCGCCGCCGTTCAGCCCCTGCTCCTCGCCGGAGAGCGCCGTGAAGAGGATGGAGCCGTCGAAGCGGTAGCGCGAGAGCAGGCGTGCGGCCTCCAGCACGCCGGCCACGCCGCTGGCGTTGTCGTTGGCGCCGGGCGAGAAGCTGGTGGAGTCCATCACGTCGCTGACGCGCGAGTCCAGGTCGCCGCTCATCACGACGAAACGCTCCGGCTGCGTCTGGCCGCGCAGGATGGCGACGACGTTGACCACCTCGACGTCGCGCGGGATGCGCGTGCCCGGCCGGCCGGGCACGATCTCGCTGACGTAGCGCACCTCCAGACAGCCGCCGCACGCCTGCGAGATGCGCTCGAACTCCGCGAACGTCCAGCGCCGCGCGGCGCCGATGCCGCGGCGCGGCGAGAGCGTGTCGGAGAGCGTGTGGCGCGTGTGGAAGCTGACGAGCGCGCGGATGTCGCGCGCGATGCGCTCGGCCGAGGCGGCGCGGACGAGCTCGTGGACGCGCGCGTCCTCGCCCGAGGGTACCACCGTGGCGGGCAACGGCGCGGGCGTGATGGCCGTCGCGGGCGGCGGCGGCGGGGGCGGCGCGGCGGAGGGCGCGGGGCCCGGCGCGCAGGCGATCGGCAACAGGACGATGAGCAGCAGCAGGGCAGCGGTGTGGCGCACGACGGCCTCCGGCGGTGGGGAACGAAACGGCCAGCTACGGGGCGCGGGCGGGCGCGGCGTCAGCGCGAGAGCACGTCGCCGCGGCGCTCGATGGGGGCGGCGGCCGGCCAGAGGCGGTGCTGGCCCTTCAGCAGCGGCGCCAGCGCGGCCAGCAGGCCGGACATCGTCTGGAAGCGCGCCCGCGCGTCGTGCGCCAGGCAGCGCAGGATGATGCGTTCCAGCAAGTGCGGCAACTGCGCGTTGTGCTGCCGCGGCGAGACGGGTGGCTGGGTGAGCTGCGGGTAGCGCGCCTCCAGCTCCGCGGTGTCGAGGCGGCGCTGCGTGCCGGAGGCGGGCGACGGCGCAGGCAGCGCGGCGGCTCCCTCGTCCGTCGCCAGCCATTCGTCCTCGTCCCATTCGTCGCCGCCGTCCAGCGGCTCTTCGGTGGGCCAGCGGCCGGTGACCAGCTCGTAGAGCAGGGCGCCCATGCCGTAGACGTCGGTGGCGGGGGTGAGCGGCTCGCGCAGGATCTGCTCCGGCGCCATGTACGGCGCGGTGCCCAGGCGGTCGGCGGGGCGGCGGCGGTTGAGCGGGCGCACCACGTCGAAGTCCACCAGGATGGGGATGCCCTCGCGCAGCAGGATGTTCGCCGGCTTCAGGTCCCGGTAGATGAAGCCGCGGCGGTGCAGGTAGTGCACGGCCGCGCCGACGTGCATCGCCGCGCGCACCGCGTCCGGCACGTGCAGCCGGCGCTTGGGCATGGACTGCAGCACGTCGAAGAGCGAGGGCCCGGCCAGGTACTCCAGCAGCAGGTACGGCCGAGCGGCGGCCTCGCCCGAGCCGAAGAGGCGCACGATGTTGGGGTGGTGCAGCGAGGCGAGCGCACGCTGCTCGCGCCGAAAGGAGCGCGGAACGCCGCCCGCGTCGAGGTACTCCGGCGCGATCAGCTTGCCGGTGAGCGCGCACCAGTGCTCGTTGCTCCAGACCTGGTAGAGTTCGGTGAGCCGCCCGCGCGCCAGGTGGCCGATGATCGTCAGCTCGCCCACGCGGTCGCCGACCGCCAGGCTGAACTCCGCCCGGGGCCGCACCGGCTGGTGCTCCCACCGCCGTGTCGCGGCCAGCCCCTGGTAGCGGGGCTTGGAGATGCTGGAATCGGCCATGCTGCCGCGGCCCCGCTCGGAGAAGCTGGAAGGAGGTGCGCTGCCGCGGGGCGATGCAACCGCCATACCCGGTGCCTGCAGCGCGACCCCTGGGAACTCGGCCGGGCCAGGCGGGTAGTGCACGTGTCTCATCCGTTTCTGGGGAGGACGACATGGTACGTTTGCTCGCGATGTCGCTGCTGGGCGTGGGGCTTGCCGCCGGCCGGCCCGCCGTGGCGACGGCGCAGGGCTCGCCGGCCGATGGCTGGAGCCCGCCCTCGCGCGAGATGCCCACGATGCCGGCGGCCGAGGCGCTGCGCGGCGACTGGCGCACGGCGCTGGGCGGCTGGATGCGTGGGGTGGAGGCGGTCAGTGGCGCGGACGCCGCGCAGTTCCGGGCCAGCGGCGACGCGCGGCCGGGCTCGCCGCGCGTGCGCTTCGTGCGCGTCACCAGCGGGCCGTACCCGGTCGCCGCCTGGAGTGACCGCAACGGCGACGGCCGCGCGGACCTGATCGAGCTGTTCCGCACGGGCACCGCGGTCGCGCAGGTGGTCGACGCGGACTTCGACGGCCGCGCCGACGTGGTGCGCTACCACACCGCCGACGGCGCCCTTGTGCGTGAGGAGCGGCTGCGGTAGGGCGGTTGCCGGGCCGGCCGGGGCGGGCCTCGCGCCCGCGTGCCGGGCCCGGCGTGGCGGGCGCAGCGAAGAACCTCCCGCTCCGGGGTCCGCCGGGGCGGGAGGTTCTTCATGGCGGCAGCGCGGGCAGCGGCAGGCGCAGGTCGGCGTCCGGGCAGAGCGCGCCGCAGAGCCAGAAGCACTCCCCGTCGTAGCGGTAGAACGCCAACTGCTCGAAGCGAAGCGCCAGCTCGCGCCCCTGCTCCCGCTCCACGCGCACCGCCACGCCGCGCTCGCGGTGGCGCCGCTCGGGCGAGCAGCCGTCGGCGGGCAGCCAGCCGCAGCCGCGCCGGGCCAGCTCCTGCGCCAGCCGAGCGGCGCGCGACGCGTTCTGCGCCGCGCTCAGCAGCTCGCCGCGCGGGTTCTCCGCCGTGACCACCACGAAGCCGCCACCCAGCCCGAGCCGCGCCAGCCGCTCGCGTGGCGCCCGCGTCAGCGGCTCCCACAGCGGGATCGCCAGCTCGGGCTCCGCGCTCGGGAAGACGAGCAGCGTACGCGCGTACGCCGCGAGGTGGCCGCCGAAGGAAGCCATGCACGGTGCGGCAACAGGGTCGGGCAGCGCCGCGCATGGGAGTTGCGCGCGGCCGCGTCGGCCGGCAAAATGCCGCTAGCGGCCGGCCGGGGCCAGGGCGCGCGTCGTTCCGCCGGCGCGTCGTCGGCCGCCACGGGCACCGTCGCCCCTCCTCTCGCCGCGAGACTGTCATGATCGTCCAGCACCGCATGAGCCGCGAGCCGGTGACCGTTACGCCGGACGACACCCTGGCGCGCGCGCTGGAGCTGACGCGCGCGCACCGCATCCGGCACCTGCCGGTCGTCGTCGGCGACGGGCGCGTGGTCGGCCTGCTCTCCGACCGCGACATCCGCCTGGCGATGCCCTCGCCGCTGAGCGCGGAGGACGCCGAGCGCACCGACTTCCTGGAGCGCACGCCCGTGGCCGCGGTGATGACGCGCGAGGTCGTCACCATCACCGGCGTCGAGACGATCGAGGACGCGGCCAAACGGCTCTACCAGCACCGCATCGGCTCGCTGCCCGTGGTCGACACGCGCGGCCGGCTGATCGGCATCCTCACCGAGACCGACATCCTGCACACCTTCGTGCAGATCCTGGGCGGCATGGAGCCGGCCTCGCGCATCGAGGTGGTGCTGGAGGACCGTCCCGGCGAGCTGGCGCGCGCGATCCGCATCGTGGGCGAGGAGCTGGGCGTCAACATCGGCAGCCTGGTGGTGCCCTCCACGCGCTTCCGGGAGCGCAAGACGGCGATCCTGCACCTCGCCACCATCGACCCGCGCCCGGCGGTGGAGACGCTGGAGGAGGCCGGCTTCACCGTCGGCTGGCCCTCGCTCGACTTCGACCTGCGGCAGCCGCCGCCGGCCTGAGGCCCGATGAGAGCTGCCCTGATCTGGGACCCGCGGGTGATCGGCTACCACTTCCGGCCCGGCCACCCCTTCAACCCCAAGCGGCTGGAGCTCTCCGTCTCGCTCCTCCAGGAGCTGGGCCTGCTGGGCGCGGAGACGCCGATGGTGGCGCCGCGGCCTGCCCGCGACGAGGAGCTGCAGTTGGTGCACGCGCCGGCGTACGTCGAAGCCGTCAAGCGGCTGAGCGCCGAGGACGCGGACCGCAGCGAGGCGCGGCAGTGGGGGCTGGGCACGGAGGACACGCCGCTCTTCCGCGGCATGCACGAGGTCACGGCGCTGGTCGTCGGCGGCACGCTGCGCGCGGCCGAGCTGGTGATGAGCGGCCAGGCGAAGCGCGCGTTCAACCTGGCCGGCGGGCTGCACCACGCGCACCGCGCGCAGGCCAGCGGCTTCTGCATCTACAACGACCTGGCGGTCGCCATCGCCTGGATGCAGCGCGAGCACGGCGCGCGCGTGCTCTACATCGACTACGACGCGCACCACGGCGACGGCGTGCAGGGCCTCTTCTACCGCGACCCGGAGGTGCTGACGCTCTCGCTGCACGAGACCGGGCGCTACCTCTTTCCCGGCACCGGCTTCGTCGACGAGCTGGGCGAGGCCGAGGGCTACGGCTACTCGCTGAACGTGCCGCTGGAGCCGTTCACCGAGGACGACTCCTGGCTGCGCCTCTACGCGGAGCTGCTGCCGAAGGTGGCCGAGGCGTTCGCTCCGGACGTGATCGTGCTGCAGAACGGCTGCGACGGCCACGTGCTCGATCCGCTGACCCACCTGCGCGCCAGCACGCGGCTCTACGAGGAGACGGTGCGGCTGACGGTGGAGGTCGCCGAGCGCGTCTGCGGCGGGCGCATCGTGGCCACCGGCGGCGGCGGCTACTCGATCTGGCGCGTGGTGCCGCGCGCCTGGGCGCTGGTGTGGGCCGGGCTCTCGGGCCAGCACGCGCCGGACGTGATCCCGTTCTCCTGGCTGGAGCGCTGGCAGGGCGAGAGCCCCGAGCTGCTGCCCGAGCGGCTGCGCGACGCGCCCGACGCGGTGGCGCCGGTGCCGCGCCGCGGCGAGATCGCGGAGCAGAACCGCCGCACGCTGAAGTCGCTGGAGCGCACCGCGCTGCCGCTGCTGCGCGGCTGGAGCATGGGCTTCTGATGCGAACGGCGAACGCCTGCCGGCCGGGGCCGAGATGAACCCCCTGGTGGTGCCGCCGGGCGTGCCGTTGCCGGTGTACTGCCTGGACAAGCAGGGCGAGCCGTTCGGCGTGCGGCTGCTGCGCGCCGACGAGCAGCCGGGGCTGGAGGCGTTCTACGCGGAGTTCGAGCCCAAGCGCGCGGCGCAGGGGCTGCCGCCGCTGGGCGCGGAGCGCGTGGCGCAGTGGCTGAGCGCCGTGCTGCCCGACGGCGTGCACCTGGTGGTGGACGTGGCGGGCGCCATCCGCGGCCACGCGTTCCTGGTGCCCGGCAACCGCGACGACGAGGTGGAGTACGCCATTTTCCTCGACAAGCGGGTGCGCGGGCGCGGCGTGGGCACGCGCGTCAACGAGGTGGCCATCGCCGTCGCGCGCGCGCTGGGCCGGCGGCGCCTGTGGCTCTCGGTGGAGCAGCACAACCGCCCGGCGATCCGCTCGTACCAGAACGTCGGCTTCCGCTTCCTGCCCGGCACGCTCTTCTCCGACGAGGTGGAGATGGAGCTGGAGCTGGGCAATCTGCCCGCCTCGCCGCCGCCGTGCGCCGAGCCGGTGGCGCTGCGCTCCTGACCCTTCCCGAGATGGTGACCCGCTCATGGACGACCAGCCGACGGCCGACACCTACGCCGCGCGTCACGCGCTGCTGGCGACACTCAACGACCTGCTCGACAAGCTCAACGGCCGCGCCTGGGGCAGCGCGCGCGGCATGCAGATGGACGCCGGCGCGGCGATCAACCTGCTCTACGACGCGCAGCTCCGGGAGGACAACCTGCTCACGGCCACGCTCAGCAGCCTGATCCGCGAGCTGGGCCAGCGCCGCCCCGACACGCGCCGCCACATCCTCACGCTGCAGGGCATCGTCGACGACCTCACCGCCGAGCTGGGCGAGGCCGGGGCGGGCGAGCCACCCCCGAGCTGAGGGCGGGGGCGGCGGCTGCGCAGGGTGCCGCGGCCGTGCCGGGCGCGCTCCTTGCGCTCCGATCCCTGACCGCTGCCGCGGCGCAAGGAGTGGGTGAGCCGCCGCTGAACCACGAAGTCTCCGTTGCCCTCATGATCCGCACGTACCTCCCGAAGCCCCTGGCGCTGCTCGGCCTGCTCGTGCTCGCCGCCTGCGGCGGCGCCGAGGCGGGCGAGCAGCCCGCGCGCGCCGCCAGCGACACCGCCTCGGCCGCCTCTGCCGCGCCGGCCGAGAGCGCCGCCGCGGCGCCGGCCGCCGACGAGGCGCTGGCCACGCCCGCCGGCCTGCGCCAGAAGGGGCCGGCGCAGATCCGCGGCATCTATCTCAACGCCTACGCCGCCGGCTCGCCCAACCGCCTGCCCAAGCTGCTGAAGATGGCGGACGAGACGGAGATCAACGCCTTCGTCATCGACGTCAAGGACGAGAAGGGCATCCGCTACGACACCGAGGTCGCGCTCGCCAGGCAGCTCGCGCAGCCGGGCGAGGTGACCATCGAGAACCTGAAGGAGCTGGTCGACACGCTGAAGGCGCATGGCATCTTCACCATGGCCCGCATCGTCGTCTTCAAGGACCCGATCCTCTCCAAGGCGAAGCCGGAGTGGAGCGTGCGCAAACCCGGCGGTGGGCTGTGGATGGACAAGGCGGGCAACACCTGGGTCTCCCCGTGGGATCCCGAGGTCTGGGACTACAACCTCAGCATCGCGGAGGAGGCGGCGCGCGCCGGGTTCGATGCCGTGCAGTTCGACTACGTGCGCTTCGCCGAGCCGTTCAAGAGCCTGCCGGCGCAGATCCATCCCAAGGCGCAGGGCGACCGCACCGACGCCATCGCGGCGTTCCTCAACGAGGCCAAGCGGCGGCTGCACCCGCTGGGCGTGCTGGTGACCGCCGACGTCTTCGGGCTCTCGCCCAACGACCCGCGCGACGTGCAGATCGGCCAGCAGTGGGAGACGATCTCGGCCACCGCCGACCACATTCTGCCGATGATGTACCCGTCGCACTACCTGCCGACGCACCTGCCGGGCGTGCCGCGCCCGAACACGATGCCCTACGAGACGGTCTACAAGTCCGCCGGGATGGCGAGGCTGCGCACCGACCGGCTGCGCGAGGCGGGGGTGGAGCCGGCGCGGGTGATCCCCTGGCTGCAGGCGTTCAACGCGCCCTGGGTGACGAAGAACTACCCCTACGGCCCGGAGCAGGCGCGCGCGCAGACCCGGGCCGTCTACGACGTGGGCTTCGAGGACTGGGTCTTCTGGCACCCCGGCTCGAAGTACGAGCAGATCGCCGCGGCGTTCGCGAAGGAGACGCGCGCGCAGGCGAAGTCGGAGTACACGCCGCCGCCCGAGGTGCTCTCGGCGGTGGAGCTGCTGGAGAAGCAGGGCGTGCGCGCGGCGCGCGAGCACGCCGCGGCCCAGGCGCGCGGCGAGACCCGCGACCCCGCCGCCGCCCGGGCCGCGAGGGCGGGGCAGTAGCCCTTCCGCCCTTCCGCCCCCCCGGCTGCCGGCTACCGGCTACCGGCTGCCAGCGAACCCCCGGGGTTGCCGGCAGCCGGTAGCCGGTAGCCGTCCTACGCCCGCTTCGCCACCAGCACCCGCCAGACCTCGGGGCCGTCTTCCAGGTAGTCGAAGCGGAAGGTGTCGTCGCCGCGCATGGCGCGCAGCGTGTAGTACATGCACTTGGGGTCGTGGTCGACGGTCAGGTCCAGCGTCGTGCCGACGGCGAGCGCGTCGTAGGCACCCATGATCGTCTCGAAGCGCTCCTTCGGCTCCACCGGCCGCACGTCCAGCGCGACGCGGGTCGTCTCGTTCTGCTCCACGCGGTTCTCCTCGTTGTCTGGTTCTCAACCGTCCAGGCTCACCAGCGCGGCGTCCGCGACCTTGCTGCCGCAGCCCCAGCCGCCGCGCCGCCCCAGCCAGGCGCCCCACGCCACGCGGTACTGCGCCGTGCTGGGCAGCAGCACCAGCGGGCCGGCGTAGCGGGCGAGCGCCAGGCGCGCCATCAGTGCGCCCACGCCCTGGCCTTCTTGCCGCGCCGCCTCCGGCCCGCCGCCGCGCAGGCGCAGGTAGCGCAGCCGCCCGCCGGCGGCGCGCAGCGCCCCGGCGGAGCCGTCGCGCCCGGGGTCCAGCTCGCACGCCAGGCCGACGTCGCCGGGCAGCGCAGCCGCGAGCTGCGCGGCGGCCGTCGCCGCCGCCGGGTCGCTCGCATGCGCGAGCAGCAGATCGGCGCCGCGCTCGGCGCAGTGCCGCGCCAGCGGCTCCAGGCCGGCCGCACTGACATCCTGCGGGATCGGCACGATCAACGGCGCGCCGAGCGCCGCGGCGAGCCGCGCCAGCGCGTCCGCCTCCGCCGCCGGCCAGCCGTCGGCACGGTAGCCGGCGATGCGGACGCCGACCTCGGCGGCGCGGCGGCGCACGGCTGCGATCGCCTCGTCGGCCATGCCGGGCGCGACGCCGTGCGCGTCGCCGGCGGCCAGCTCCAGCGCGGCCAGTCCGCGGCGGCGGCAGCCCTCCAGCAGCGCGTCCAGCGCCAGGTCCGGCGCCGCGCGCGAGCTCACTCCCAACTGCATCGCGCTACCGCTTCGAGATCTCGACCCGCCAGACCTGCGGGCCCTGCTCCAGGTACTCCCAGCCGAACTGGCCGGCGCGCTCCGCCTCGAACTGGTAGCGCAGCGGGAACGGGTCGTGGTCGTTGACCAGGATGAACGACTGCCCGCTCTCCAGCGTGTCGAACGTCTGGAAGATGGCGGGGTGCTTCTCGCGCGGCGGAATCACGCGCACGTCCAACTGCATCGGCTCCTGTGCCATCGTCGGTCTCAGGGTTGGGGTTCGAAGTGTCTTCTGCACGACTGCCTGCGTCGGCCGCTCGCCGGGCGCTCCGTGCCCTGTCTTGTCTCTGCGCACCGGGCGGCTGAAGCCGCGGCAACAGGGGCGCAAAGCCCGCCTGCGCGGGCTGAACTCCGCTCGGGGTACAGACCAGCCGCCGCAGGGCGGCTGCTTCGCGCAGTCATTACCGCAGCTTCAGCCGCCCGGCGCGGCTACGGCGCGCGCCGGCGGATGAAGAGGCGCACCAGCTCGTCGTTCTGCTCGCGCACCTCGTAGCTGAAGCCCAGCTCGTCGAGGCGCGGCAGCAGGAACTGCGGCACGCGGACGTTGAGCTGCACCAGCGTCTTGCCCGGCGGCAGCTCCTCCAGCGCGGCGAGCGTGCGCAGCATCGGCTCCGGCGGCTCCAGGCCGCGCACGTCGAGCACGACGACGTCCTCGTCCTGGTCCGGAGCTGGAGCGGCGGGGACACCGACGGCCGCGGTGGGTTCTTTGGCCGCTGTCCCGGCGGCCGGGCGGTAGAACCAGACGCGCCAGTCGTCGTCGGCGAGGCGCTCCGTCCAGTGCGAGAAGCCCTGCTTGCCCAGCACATGGTAGAGCGGCACCGGCTCGAAGATGGCGCGCAGGCGCAGCACGTCGTCGGCGCCGAGCGCGGCCTTCGCCGCCATGATGCGGCTGAATGGCTCCTCGCCGCGCCGCAGCTCGTCGCGCACGTCGAGGTCGTGGACGCGCTCCGGCGGCAGTGCCGCCAGCACGGTGGGCATGCCCGCGTCGGGCGCGGCCGTCACCGACGTGTCCGCGGGCGCTGCCGTCTCCCCGGCGGGGTCCTCGCCCAGCGCGCGGTTGAGCTGCGCGACGAGCGCCTGCGCGTCCACCCCGGCGACGCGCGCCGCCTGCTCGACGGTCACCAGCCGCGCCATCACCCTGCGCAGGGCGGGGTTGCGCAACCGTTCGAAGTGCGGCGAGGCCGCCAGGAAGACGTCGAGCAGGCGCGGCTCGCGGCGGAGCAGCTCGCCCACGCGGTCGCCGGCGCGGATCACCACGCGCCCTCCCGGATCATGCCCGGGTGCCAGCGCGGCTCCCAGACCAGCTCCGGCAGCACCTGCTCCACGCCTGGCACGGCGGAGACCGCGTTGACCACGCCGGCCGAGATCGCCGCCTCCATCGGGCAGCCGGGCGTGGTGAGCGTGAACGTCACGCGCACCGCGCCCGCGTCGACCCGCTCCACGCCGTAGACCATGCCGAGCGTGACGATGTCGAGCCCGATCTCGGGATCGATGACGGTGCCGAGCGCTGCCCAGACCTGGTCGAGGTCGGCGGCCGCGTCGGCGGGCGGCGCGGCCGGCGCGGCGGGCGGCTCGTCCAGCCGGCGCAGCGCCTGCGCGAAGTCGTCGGGTGCCGGGCTCATGTGGGCCTCTGTCGGGAGATGGTGTACATCTGCGCGGCAACGACGCCGGCGCCGAGCGCGAAGACGAGGGCGGCGACGCGGGCGAGCGCCGGCGTGCCCGCCAGCGTGCCGGCCACGAGGCCGAGCGCGCCGCCGCCCAGCAGTGCGGCCGCGAGGTTGGCCGGGGTGGGCGCGTACAGGTCCGCCACGCGCGGCACCGGCCGCTTGCCGACGAGCATGCCGAAGCGGTGATACCAGACCAGGAACGGCACGATCTTGTAGTAGTGCCCCGCCACGAAGAGCGAGACGGCGCCCAGCACCAGCGCGGTGCCGTAGGCGGTCGCCAGCCGCGGCGCGGCGAGCCCCTGCACGAGGACGGCCGGCGCGAGGGCCATGCCCAGGAGCAGGAAGCCCAGCCCCGTCGCCGCCAGCCGCAGCCCCGCGTCGAGCGTGGGCTTCTTCTTGTGGCGGAAGAAGAGCGCCGCCTGCGCAACGAACGCGAGCACGCCGGCGCCGATCAGGATCGCGATCCCCGCGACGAGCGCCGGCGTCAACGCGTGGTGCAGCGCCACCAGCAGCGCCACGCCGCCGGCCAGCAGCGTGAGCGCGAGGCGCGCCGGCCACTCGCGCGCGCCGTGCGAGAGCAGGAACATCGGCAGCAGCCGCTGCGCGACGCCCACCATCACCAGCAGCACCCAGCCGAAGAGCGCCACGTGCAGGTGCACGCCCAGCGCGAGGAAGCGGTCGGCGCCCAGGTAGTTCCAGCGCAGGTTGCCCGCGAGCGAGGCGCCCAGCACCACCGTCACCAGCAGGAAGGCGGCGGCGCCGACGAGCGCCCACCAGGTGAGGTTGCGTTCGGGCGCGCGCGCCAGCGTCGCCGCCAGGTTGCCGAGGAAGAGCAGCAGCCCGACGGCGAAGAGCGCGACGCCGGCCAGCATCGGCCGCTGCATCCCGCCGGCGAGCGCCGCCACGAAGAGCAGCAGGCCCGGCGCGTAGAGCAGCAGCGTCAGGTGCGCCAGGCGCTGGGAGCGGATCGGCACGCGCAGCGCGACGGGCAGGAACTGGTAGAGCGCGCCCAGGATGCTGGTGGTGATCCAGCCGAGCGTGAAGAGGTGGGTCACCGCGGCCACGCGCGGCAGCGAGAACGCGCCGCGCGCCAGGTCCGGCGCCACCCACACCAGCCCCAGCGCGCCCAGCACCCAGAAGATGAGCGCCACGGTGAAGTGCTCGCCGGGCAGGCGGAACGGCGGCGCGCCGGCCGCCGCCAGCCGCGCGCCGGCCCCTCCCGGGGCGGGCGCGGACGTCGGGGCTGCAGGCACGGGCTGGGTCATGGGCTCGGAATCCGGGATGCTGTGGCCGCACGCGCTGGCGCGGCACCTGGCTCCAGTATGCGCGCACCGGCCGCGCCCGGCTGTGACGCAGATCACAGGCCCGCATCTTCTCCGGCAGCGCCCGTCGGGGAACGGCTTACAGCAGTCTTGACACCACCCGGCCCGCCGCGCAACGTGACCGGCACCCGGACGCTCGTTCCACCACCCGCTCCGGAGCGCCCGCGCTCCGCCCGCCGCACTCCCGCCGTCGCCCGGCAGACCCGTCCACCATCCTCCGCCTGGAGGGCTTATGGCCTGCAAAGACACCGCGTCCAGGGCACGCCGCACCTGCGTGAACTGGGAGGCCAGCAACCGCCGCAGTTGCATGCGCTGGCGCACCGACTGGGAGCAGCGCTGCTCACGCTGGGAGACGCAGCAGGAGCAGCGCTGCCAGCAGTGGCGCACCGTCACCGAGCAGCGCTGCGACCGCTGGGAGCAGGAGCAGCGCCGCGCCTGCGACTCGTGGAGCTCCTGGTTCCGCTGGCTCTGCCTGGCCTGGACCTGGATCACCACCACCGTCTGCCGCGCCTGGAGCTGGGTGACGAGCACCGTCTGCGACGCCTGGACGTGGGTGACGACGACCGTCTGCCGCGCCTGGGTCTGGGTGGCGAGCACTGTCTGCGCGCTCTGGGTCTGGGTGACGACGTTCGTCTGCCGCGCCTGGGTGCTGATCCTCGACAGCTTCTGCCTGTTCTCCTGCCTGCTGCGGCGGCTGCGCGCGCCGGAGGAGTTCTCGGAGGGCAAGTCCGAATGCATCTACGGCTGGACGAGCGCCTACCGCATCGAGGACGTCGGCGACTGCCACCTGCGCATCACGCTGCGCATCCGCCTGGTGCCGGACGCGGGCGTCAGCGAGGCCCGGCTCGCCGCCTGCATGGAGCGCTGGCGCACCGGCATCCAAGACGCCTGGACGGGCCGCTTCACGCTGATGCTCCTCGACGGCGACTGCCAGTGCAAGCGCTACACGGTGGAGGTGCGGGTGGAGTGGGTCAACGGCGGCGAGCACCACCGCGTGCGCGTGCGCGCGGGCTCCGGCCGCGCGGACATGCTCAACTGGTACGAGACCAGCACGGCGGGCACCGCCGCGCACGAGGCCGGCCACATGCTCGGCAACCCCGACGAGTACGTCGACGCGAGCTGCCCGGACCGCACCGTCACCTCCGATGGTAGTATCATGCAGACGAGCCAGACGGGCACGGTCAAGACGCGCCACTACGCCGGCTTCGGCCGCTGGGCGTCCGACCGCACCTGCTGCACCTACGAACCCCGCTAGAGCGAGGCCGCGATGAACACCGGCATGACCTACCTGGACTTCGACCCGAAGCTCGCGCCGCAGTACGAGCTGGCGGTGGAGGTCGGCCATCCCGCCAGCCCGGACGGGCAGACGCAACTTAGCTTGGACGGCGACGGCGACATCGAGGCGCGGCAACTGCGACGCTACAGAGAGTACGTTCGCCCGCGCGACGTCGCCGAGAGCGCCCCCGAGGCGAGCGTGGAGCAGGTCGCGCAGATCGACGTCCGGCCGGCCGGGCCCGACCAGCCCGACGCCGTGCGCGGCCACATCGAACCCGAGCGCGCCGCGGGCCTGCTGGCGCAGGCGGTCGGCTTCCCGTGGGAGCGGCGCTTCCCCTCGCGGCCGGGCATCCCGGACGAGGCGGTCGTGGTGCTGCGCTTCGGCGCGAAGGGCGGGCCGGTGAACCAGGTGAAGCTCTGGCTGCGCGAGGCGGAGGACGACCCCAACGTCGGCCCGGTGCTGGAGGAGCTGCGCGGCGTGCTCTCGGAGCTGTCGCAGGACCGGCTCTACCTGTAATGGAAGAGCGTCGCGTGCGGATCGACCGCGTCGAAGCGCTGCGGCGCCTGGCGGACGCGCCCGGCGCCGCGCGCGCGGCGCGCGAGGTGGAGCTGCGGCTGCCCGGTCTGCCGGAACCGGAGGCTGAGCGCTTCCGCGGCGAGCTGCGGCGCTACGCCGACGCCTGCGGCTGCGACAGCGGCGCCCGCGGCGTGCTGCTCGGGCTGCTCGCGTTCGCGCTGGCGTGGGGTGCGGGGGGCTTCCCGGGCGGCGTGCCGGCGGGCGTGGCAGGCGGCGCGCTGGCGCTCTTCGGCGCGGGCGCGCTCGGCAAGGCCTGGGGGCTGCTCGCCGCGCGGCGCCGCTTCCGCCGCGCCGCGCGCGAGCTGCTGGCGCGGCTGGAGGCTGGCGCCGCGGCTACCGGCTACCCCTCGCCCTCGCCGACGTGCTCGACGCCGGGCGCGGGGCGGGGCGCGCCGCGGTCGGCGGCGACGGCGACCCAGTCGTTGAGCGTGCGGCGCAGCGCCTGGATCGGGCCGGAGCGCTCGGAGCTGTAGGTGCGGTTGGCGAGCAGCACCGCCCAGGTGCCGCGCTCGGGGTCCACCCACAGCGAGGTGCCGGTGAAGCCGGTGTGCCCGAAGGCGCGCGGCGAGATCCGCACGCCGGCCGAGCCGCTGGCGCGGCCGCTGGGCGTGTCCCAGCCGAGCGCGCGCGTGCCGCAGCCCGGCTGCCGCTGCGCGAAGGCGTGGATCGTCTCGGCGCGCAGCACGCGCGTGCCGTTCAGCTCGCCGCCGCTGGCGAGCATCGCCGCAAAGCGGGCCACGTCGTGCACCGTCGAGAAGAGCCCGGCGTTGCCGGCGACGCCGCCGAGACGCAAGGCCGTGGGGTCGTGTACGCGCCCGCGCAGGTCACCGCCGTCGCTGCGCCGCGCCGTCGGCGCGCAGACGCCGCAACTGCCGGGCAGGAACGTCGTCGCCAGCATGCCTAGCGGCCCGAACACACGCCGATCCAGCAGGCGGTAGAGCGGCTCCGCGCCATGCGCGCGCTGCGCCGCCGCCCACAGCACCACGAAGCCCACGTCCGAGTACTCGGCGTGTGCGCCCGGCGCGCGCGCCAGCGGCGTGCGCACCGCGCGCGCCAGCGCCTGCTCCGGGTCGCCCCACAGGTCCGCCCAGGCGGGCAGCCCGGAGGTGTGCGTCAGCAGGTGCCAGACGGTCACCTCGTCCTTGCGCCCGCCCGAGAACTCCGGCAGGTAGCGCGCGACCGGCGCGTGCAGGTCGATCTCGCCGTCCTCCACCAGCAGCATCAGCGCCGTGGTGGTGGCGACGACCTTGGTCAGCGAGGCGAGGTCGTAGACGGTGCGGTCGGGGTCGACCTGCTGCGCGGCGGCGCCCCAGTCGGTACGGCCGATGCCGCGCTCGACGACGATGTGGCCGCGGCGGCCGATCGCCAGCGCCGCGCCGGGCAGCGTGCCGCGCGCGACCTCGTCGGCGACGGCCGCCTCGGCGCGCAGCAGCCCTTCCAGCCCGAGCCCCGCCTCCGCGGAGCTGGCCAGCGCGTGACGCGGCTCGCCCCCGCCGTGCGGCGGGCGCACGGAATCGGGTACCGGCGCTGGCGTCGCGGGGCGCGCGGCGACGATCGGGACGGCCGCGGGCGACGGCGCGACGGCTGCGGCGCGCGCGGGCATGGCCAGCGCGAGCAGGAGGGGGAACAGCATACGGCTACCAACGGTGTAGGGTGGGGCCTGGCGAACCACGGCAGGGCCGACAGGCCCAGCTTAGCGTTCGGCGGCGGCGCCGTCAACGGCGGCGCGCCGCTCCTCCAGCTCGGCCCAGCGGGCGTAGAGCGCTTCGACCTGCGCGCTCGCCTGCTGGAACTCCGCGCTCAGCCGCGCGACCTCCTCGGGCGCGGAGCCGCTGTAGAGCGCCGGGTCGGCCAGACGTGCGGCGAGCTGTTCTTTCAGAGTCTCGGCAGCGAGGATCTGTTCCTCCATCGCCTCCAGCTCGCGCTGCTCGCGGAAGGAGAGCTTGCGCGGGCGGGCCCGCTCGCGCGGTGCGGGCGTAGTCGAAGCGCGGCGCGTGGGCGCGGCCGTTTCGGCGCCGGCCGCCTCGCGCTCGGCCTTCAGCCGGCGGTACAACTCGTAGCCGCCCTCGTGGCGGTGCACCACGCCCTCACCCTCGAAGACGAGCAGGCCGGTGGCGATCTTGTCCAGGAACCAGCGGTCGTGGGTGACCAGCAGCACGCAGCCGGGGTAGTCGGCCAGCGCGCTCTCCAGCACCTGCAGCGTGGTGAGGTCCAGGTCGTTGGTCGGTTCGTCGAGCAGCAGCAGGTTGGCGTCCTGCAGCAGCAGCCGCGCGAGCAGCAGGCGGTTGCGCTCGCCGCCGGAGAGCGAGCTGACCTTCTGGCGCTGCACCTCCGGCGCGAAGAGGAAGCTCTCCAGGTAGCTGCGCAGGTGCACGCGCTCGCCGGCGACCTGCACCCAGTCGGTGTCGGCGACGGCCTCGTAGATCGAGCGCTCGTCGTCGAGGTCCTGCCGCGCCTGGTCGTAGTAGGCGACGCGGGTGTTGGCGCCGAAGACGAGCTCGCCGCGGTCCGGCGCCTCCTGAGCGGTCAGCAGGCGCAGCAGCGTCGTCTTGCCGGCGCCGTTGGGGCCGATGACGCCGAGGCGCTCGCCGGCGCGCAGTTGCGTGCTGAAGTCGCGGATCAGCACGCGCTCGCCGTAGGCTTTGCCCAGGCCGTGCACGTCCAGCACGGTGCGGCCCAGGCGCGGCGGCCGGCCGAAGCGCAGCTCCACGGCGTCGCGCGCGGGCGGGCGCTGCTCGCGCTGCTCGGCCTGCAGCGCGTCCAGCCGCTGCAGGCGCGCCTGCTGCTTGCCGGTGCGCGCGGAGGGCGCGCGCCGCGCCCAGGCCAGCTCCTGCTCGATCAGCCGCGCGCGCTTCTCCTGCTCCACGCTCGCCCGCGTCATGCGCTCGGCCTTCGCCGCCAGGTACTCCGTATAGCCGCCCGCGAACGGCGTCAGCTCGCCGCGGGAGACCTCGAGCATGCGCGAGACGACGCGGTCCAGGAAGTAGCGGTCGTGGGTGATGAGCAGCACCGCGCCGGGATAGCCCTGCAGGTGCTCCTCCAGCCAGAGCGTGGTGTCGGCGTCGAGATGGTTGGTCGGCTCGTCGAGCAGCAGCAGCTCGGGCTGGGCGAGCAGCACGCGCGCCAGCGCCACGCGCTTGCGCTCGCCGCCGGAGAGCGCCTCGACCTCGCGCGCCCAGTCGCGCACGCCGAGCCGGGTGAGCATCGCCTCCACGCGGTGCTCCCAGTCCCAGCCGCCGAGCGCCTGGATCTGGTGCGCCAGCTCGTCCTGCCGCGCGAGCAGGCGTGTGTCGCCGGCACCGGCCACGCTGCCGGCCGCGAGCCGCGCGGCGAGCGCGTGGTGCTCGGCGAGCGCCGCCTGCAGCTTGGGGAAGCCGGAGGCCGCGGCCTCGCGGATCGTCTGCCCGGCGGGGAAGTGCGGCTCCTGCGCCAGGTAGCCGACGCGCGCGCCGCGGCGGTAGGCGAGCGTGCCCGCGTCCGCCGGCTCCTCGCCCGCGACGATGCGGAAGAGCGTGGACTTGCCCGAGCCGTTCTGCCCGATGAAGCCGACCTTCTCGCCCTCGTCGACGGCGAAGCCGACGCCCGCGAAGATCACGCGCGGGCCGTAGCTCTTCTCGATCTGTTGGGCGCTGACGACGTTCATTGGGCCGGGCGGGCGCGGAGTGGACGGCAATGCGCCGGAAGATACCCGCGCACCGCGCGCCGCGGCAGCCCCGCGCGATAACCTCCGGCCGGTGCGCAACTTGCGAAAGCGGTTCAGTCCGACGCCCGGCGCCGCGCGACGGCGCCACCCGTGGACGACTCACGCAGGAGGACGAGATGGCACGCTACGCGGAGGACTACGGCAGGGGCCGCGGCTCGCAGCGCGGCCCGGGGTACGGCGGCGAATACCGGCGCGAGGTCTTCCGGCCGGCGCCGCGCCGTTCCCACGGCTACACGCAGGACTACCCGCAGGCCGAGCGCTTCGACGTGTACGACCGCGGCCAGCGCCGCTACGGCCACGAGGAGGACTGGGGGCGCGAGTCGCGCTTCGGCGGCTTCCAACGCAGCGGGTACGACCGCGGCTACGCCGGCCAGGGCTACGGGCCGCGCGGCGAGCGCGGGCGCGAGCGCTACGGCCGCGAGTACGAGCAGGGTTCGCGGCAGGGCGGCGCGCGCGACTACGACCACGACTTCAACGATCCCTACCGCAACGAGTACCGCCGCACCGGCTTCGGCGAGAGCAGCCTGTTCAGCGGCTGGCGGCCGGGCCAGGGCTTCATCGGCGGGCGCGGCGGCGGCGGCTTCCTCTAGCCGCGTAGCCGGAGGGTGGGAGCGGCGGTTCGCCGCCGCTCCCACGCCTATCCCCGAGAAGGTGTCGTCCCGTTCCCTCTCGCGCCCTCAGCCGTGATCCTGTATTACTCCCTCTTCCTCTTCGTCGCGTTCGGTGTCAAGCTGCTGCTGGCCGCCGCGACGATCTACCTGCTCTTCCCCGCGGACCGGCGCTGCTCGGCCTGCGACACGGAGACGCTGCTGCTGCGCCCGACGGGGCCGGCGCGGGGGCTCGCGCGGCTGAGCGGTGGGCGGCTGCAGCGGCGCTGGTGCCCCGCGTGCGGCTGGGAGGGCTGGGCGCGTGGCTCGCGCCCCCGGCGCCCGGCGCGAGCGACGGCCTCGGGCCGGACCGCGTCCTTCCGCCGCTGATCGCGACGGCGCCCGTGAGCTCCAACGACGAGGAGTGTACCGTGCATTCGGTTCCGTTCTCCAGCCTTCCCGACGACGCCCGCCTGTGGGCGCTCGCCGCGCCGCGCCCCCTCTCCGCCGCCGAGGCGGAGCGCGTGCTGCGCGTCGTAGACGACTTCCTCGCCGACTGGCGCGCCCACGGCCAACCGGTGCGCGGCGCGCGCGCGCTGCGCGAACAGCAGTTCCTCTTCGTCGCCGCCGACGAGCGCGCGACCGGCGTCTCCGGCTGCTCGCTGGACGCGCTCTTCCGCGTCTTCAAGGCGCTGGAGCAGGAGCTGGGTGTCCCGCTCGGCGACGCGGCGCCAGTGTGGTACCGCACGCCAGCCGGCGAGGTCGCCAGTGTCTCGCGCGCCGAGTTCCGCGCGCGTGCCGCGCGCGGTGAAGTCGGCGAGGAGACGCCCGTCTTCGACCTGACGATCGCCACGGTCGGCGAGCTGCGCGCCGGCGCCGGCGAGAAGCCGGCGGGGCAGAGCTGGCAGGCGCGGCTGCTGCGGCCGCGCGAGCGGGTGGGGGGATGACGGAAGATCCCCTGGCCGTCTTCCGCGCCGCCGCCGAGGCGCTGCGGCGCGGGGATTGGCCGGCTGGTCGCCGCGCTGTGCGACCCGACGAGCCTGGCGAGCTTCAAGCGGCAGATGCTGGAGCAGTTCGAGCCTGGCGACCCGATTCCTCCGCTCACGGTGGAGCAGTACCTGCGCACCGACCCGCAGATGCCGCGCGAGGCGGCGGAGTACTACGTCGCACGGCTGAACCGGGACCGGGCCGGCCGGCAGGCCGAGTATCTGGAGCTGGAACTGCCGGGTGTGGGGAGCGTGGGTGCACTCCAGGAGCTGAGCCCGGCCGAGGTGTTCGTCGTCTGGCTGCAGGGCCGCTCACCGCGGCAGCAGCTCGCGCATCTGATCCGCCGGGGCCTGGCCGACGAGAGGCACGCGGCCAGCCGCGAGATGCTGCCCCCGATGCCGCTCGACTTGGTGCCGATCGGGTGGGTCGCGGACGGCCCGGAGGTGGGGCATGTCCTCTATCGGCACAACCCCGAGGAGGTGGAGGAGGGACCTCCCGACGGAGAAGAGCGCAGCCGGTGGCAGCGCTTGACGCCCGAGGAGCGAGAGCTGGAGCGAGACATCGCATGGAGGATGTCCCCGATGGTCGCAACCTGTCGGCGTCAACCGGACGGCGGCTGGCGGCTGCTGGTGGATCACGATTTCCTGAAGCTGGGCAGCCTCGCCTTCGGCGTCGGGGGCGATGACGCCGAGACGGCGGCCGACGACACCGCCCGGTAGGTCACGCGGTCCGGAGCCGACACGCGTAGGGGGAGGCAAACCCGCGGGTTTGCCTCCCCCTTGCGCGCGTTGCCGCAGCACGCTGCCCGGCCTACGCGATCTCCACCAGCCGCAGCGCGAAGGTCAGGTCCTCGCCGGCGAGCGGGTGGTTGCCGTCGAGCAGCACGCCCTCGTCCGAGATGTCGGCGACGGTGACGATCATCACCTGCTCGTCGTCCGGGCTCACCTGCAGTTGCTGCCCGAGCTGCGGCTGCATCTGCGTGGGGAACGCCGAGTGGTCGACCAGCAGCATCAGCTCGTCGCGGCGCGGGCCGTAGGCGTCGTCCACCGCGATGGTGACCTGCTTCTCCTCGCCCACGCGCATCCCGGTGACGGCGGAGTCGAAGCCCTCGATCACCTGCCCGCCGCCCAGCGTGAACTCCAGCGGCTCACGGCCCTCGGAGCTGTCGAAGACGCTGCCGTCGGCCAGCGTGCCCGTGTAGTGCACGCGGACGGTGTCGCCCGCCTGTGCCGCTCTCGTCATGTATGCCTCCCGGGAGAAGGGTGAGGTCCCTCCACCCGGAGGAACGCATCGCGAGCCCGCAAGAACGTCGCCGCCGTGCCCGATAGGCGGGGTCAGTGGGCGACTACCAACACGCTTGCGTGCGGACACGGGGGCAGTGATCCTGGCGCAGACGAGTAGGGGCGTGCTCGGGTTTCTTCCGCCCCTGTGTGTCACTGGTCTAGCAAGCCGTCAACGTCGCCCTCTGTCCACCACAGGTGTGTCATGCTACAGAGCGGAATCGCTGATGCGTGGGGGATGGTGCTCACGGTCTTCGCCTCCGGATGCGTCGGTGGGCTGGTGAACGCTGTTCTCGCCGGTCAGCTCGAGCTCCCGAAACGAGACACGCAGGCCGGGGTATATAGACCGGGCTGGCTGGGGAACCTGCTCATCGGGGGCGTCGCGGCAGCGGTTTTCTGGGGCCTGTACGGCCCCATGGCGAGTGCTATCCTTATGGGGCCCGCGAACGCGGGGGGTGCGGCCGCGATCTTACGCGTCTCGGATCTTGTCGGGGCCTTGCTAACAGGCGTGGGCGGCGGTCGTCTGCTGACGGCCGAGCTCGAGAAGCGGGTGCTCGCTAGGGAGACCCAGCAGTTTGAGCGGACCAAGAACGAACTGGTGCTGACGGTGAAAGATCTGATTCAGAGGTAGCGTATGCCGGACGAAACGCGAGTATCGGGATCTGTGGAGGCTGTGGAGCCCGGGGCTCCGCAGGTCGATGACGGCAGTGCACACGGTGCTGCGGCACGCCCATCCTCGGGGGCAGGTCAGCCGGGTGATATGCGAGCAAGGATTCTCGAACTACTCGACCAACTCGAGAGCGCTTCTGCATTCGAATCGGTCGCTCTTGCAGGGCAGGTGCGCAAAGAGGTGACCAGGCTGCAGGCGGAGGCGAATCGGTCTCCCTCCCGCGCCGAGGCATATCAAGTTGGCCGGTAGCCCTGTCCGCCGGAACCGGCGCGAGGTGCCGGCCGCTATCCGGCGAGACCTGCAGTTGCGACAGGCGGGGTGAGGTTGAGCGAAGCGAAGGACCTGCCGCTCTCGACATGTCGAGGGCGGCAGGTCCTTCTCAGTCCTCGGAGGAGCACGACCTCCGCCACGCCGTCGCCGCGCGCTACCCCACCACCAGGTTCACCAGCCGGTCCGGCACGAAGACGACCTTGCGCACCTGCTTGCCGTCGAGGAAGCGCTGGACGTTCTCGTCGGCGAGCGCGGCATCGCGTGCGGCGGCCTCGGCGATGCCGCGCGGCATCGCCAGGCGCGCGCGCAGCTTGCCGTTGACCTGCACCACGAACTCCACCGTCTGTGCCTCCGCCTTCGCCGCGTCGTACGCCGGCCAGGCGCCGGAGGCGAAGACGGAGCCCGCGTGGCCCAGCCGCTGCCACAGCTCCTCGGCCAGGTGCGGCGCGAACGGCGCGATCAGCACCACCAGCGGCTCCACCGCGGCGCGCTCCGGCGTGCGGCCGCCGGCGCGCACCACGTTCAGGTACTCCATCATCGCCGCGATGGCGGTGTTGTAGCTCAGCGCCTCCAGGTCCTCCGTCACGCGCTTGATCGCCGCGTGCAGCTTCTGCTCGACCTCCGGCGCCAGCGGCCTCTCCTCCGCCGCGAGCGCCGCGCTCCAGAGCCGGCTGAGGAAGTTGTACGGCCCACTGATGCCGGCGTCGCGGAAGTCGCCGCCCTCCTGGTACGGGCCCAGGAACATGAGGTAGGTGCGGAAGGTGTCCGCGCCCCACTCCTCCAGGTACGCGTCGGGCACCACCACGTTGCCGCGCGACTTCGACATCTTCGCGCCGTCCTTGATGATGAGCCCGTGCGCGCGGAACTTCCGGAACGGCTCCTCGAAGTCGATCCGCCCCAGGTCCTTCAGCACCATGGTGACGAAGCGCGCGTAGAGCAGGTGGAGCACGGCGTGCTCGTTGCCGCCGATGTAGCTGTCGACCGGCAGCCAGGCCTGCGTCAGCTCGGGGTCGAACGCCTGCGTGGCGTCGTGGGCCGAGGGGTAGCGCAGGAAGTACCAGGCCGAGTCGAGGAAGGTGTCGCTGACGTCCGTCTCGCGGCGCGCGCGGCCGCCGCACTGCGGGCAGGCGGTGAGGTACCACTCCTCGTGGCGCGCGAGCGGGCTGACGCCGCTGGCGTCGGGTTTGAAGTCCGCGATCTCCGGCAGCCGCACGGGAAGCTGCTCCTCGGGCACGGGCACGGTGCCGCACGCGTCGCAGTAGAGGATGGGGATCGGCGGGCCCCAGTAGCGCTGCCGGCTGATGCACCAGTCGTGCAGGCGGTAGTTGGTGCGGCCGGTGCCCATGCCCAGCTCCTGCAGCGCGGCGACGATCGCCTGCGTGCCGGTCGCCACGTCCAGGTGGTCGTAGCGGCCGGAGTTGACCAGCCGCCCCTCGCCGGTGTACGCCGCGGCGAGCGGGGTGTCGGCCGCCTCGCCCGGCGCGGCGATGACGCGGCGGATCGGCAGGCCGTACTTGCTGGCGAACTCGAAGTCGCGCTCGTCGTGCGCCGGCACCGCCATGATCGCGCCGGTGCCGTACTCCATGAGCACGTAATCGGCGATCCAGACGGGGATCTCCTCGCGCGTCATGGGGTTCACCGCGGAGGCGCCCGTCCACACGCCCGTCTTGTCCTTGTCCGTGACGCTCTTGCGCGTGACCAGGTCGGTCGCCGCCACGCGGGCGCGGTACTCCTCGACCGCCGCGCGCTGCGCCGGCGTGGTGATCTGCTCCACCAGCGGGTGCTCCGGCGCCAGCACCATGTAGGTGGCGCCGAAGACGGTGTCCGGCCGCGTGGTGAAGACGCGGATGACGGCAGGATTCGGGATTCGGGATTCGGCATTCAGGGAACTGCTCCCGCTACCCCCTGAATCCTGAATCCCGAATCCTGAATCCTGAACCACCGGGAATGCGATCTCGGCGCCGGTGCTCTTGCCGATCCAGTTCTCCTGCGCCTTCTTCGTCGTCTCGGACCAGTCGATCCACTGCAGGTTGTTCAGCAGGCGCTCGGCGTAGCGGGTGATCTGGAAGAACCACTGCGAGAGCGTGCGCATCTCCACCGCGGTGCCGCAGCGCTCGCACTGGCCGCCGACGACCTGCTCGTTGGCGAGCACGGTGTTGCAGGAGGGGCACCAGTTGACCGGCGCCTCCTTCTTCACCGCCAGCCCCGCGTGGTAGAGCTGCAGGAAGAGCCACTGCGTCCAGCGGTAGTACGCCGGGTCGGTGGTGTCGACGGTGTGGTTCCAGTCGTACATCAGCCCGAAGCGGCGCAACTGCTCGGTGAAGCGCGCGACGTTGCGCGGGATCAGCTCCGAGGGGTGGATGCCCTGCTTGAGCGCGAAGTTCTCCGAGTGGATGCCGAAGGCGTCGAAGCCGATCGGCTCGAAGACGTCCCGGCCCTGCAGGCGCTGGAAGCGGCCGTAGATGTCGGCGCCGGTGAAGGCGTAGAGGTTCCCGACGTGCAGCCCCTCGGCGGAGGGGTAGGGGAACATCATCAGGTTGTAGAACGGCCGGCCCGCGCGGCCGCGCGCGCGCAGCGCCTCGTCGCTGAAGGCGTTGGTGCCCTCGGCCTCCCAGCGCTGCTGCCACTTGCGCTCGACTTCGAGCGGGCTGTAGGTGTCGGTCTGGTGTGTCGTCGCGTCGCTCATCGTCGCTTCCGGGCCGGGCCTGCAAGACGAGCCGCCGGCGGAGGATACCCACGCCGGCGGCGGCACTGGTGATCGCAGGAATCTAGCGGCGGCGCGGCGAATCACAACCCCGCGCCGCGCGGGGCGTCAGGCGCGGGCCGGGAAGACCTCCTGCAGCGGGATCTCTAGCGCCGCCAGCAGCGGAGAACGCAACGTGTCGGCGCGGGCGTAGAGGCCGGCGCGAACGTACGCGCCCGCCTGCAGCGCCAGCACCTCGACGCTGCCGCCCTCGCTGTCGACGATCCAGTACTCGGGGATGCCCGCGCGCGCGTACAGTTCGCGCTTCGCCACCAGGTCGCGCCGCGCGGTGCCGGGCGAGAGGATCTCGACCACCAGGTCCGGCGCACCCTCCACCACCTGCTCACCCAGCCGGTCGGCGTGCTCCGTCAGCACCACCAGCAGGTCGGGCTCCACCACGTCCTCGTCGCTGAGGTAGACGCCGGTAGGGGCCGCGAGCACGATGCCCTCGCCCGTGGCCTGCAGGTGTACATTGAGCGCGAACGCCAACGCCATCGAGATGCGCTGGTGGCGGACGCTGGGTGCGGGCGACATGAGGAGTTCTCCCGCAATGAGTTCATAGCGGGTGCCGTCCTCCGGCAGCCGCCGCCAGTCGGCGTAGGTGAGGCGATAGACCGCGGGTAGCGTGCTCATGGTGCACTACATAAGCGCTGCGCCGGGCGCCGTCAACGGGATCGGCTGCCGGCCCGTCTGCTCGGCGCCGCGAAGCCGGGCAGCGGCTCACTCCCGAGCGCTTGGCAGCTCAGCCGCTGCAGCGCGCCGAGCCGCAGCACGCCGACGCGCCCGATCGCGCGCCAGCCGTTGCGCGCGAGCAGCGCGCGCGAGGCGCGGTTCTCCACGGCGACGAGCGCGAGGCAGCGGCGGGCGCCGGCCGCCGCGATGCGCGCGCGGATCACCGCGGTGTGCGCGGCGACGAGGCCGCGGCCGCGCAGTTCGGGCGCGGTAAAGAGGTCGTACTCGTAGGCGTCGCCGGGGCGCAGTACGAGGTCGCGGCGCAGGTAGGGCACGTAGGCCCGCTCCGTCGCCACCCACACGGCGGTGACGATGCGCTCGCCTAGCCAGCCGACGAAGCAGCGGTCGCCGCGGCCGAGCCTGCGCCGCACCTCCGGCTCGCCCTGATCGCGGCGGAGGCCGAGGTAGGCGGCGAGGCCGGTTACTGGGTCGAATACCTCGAAGCGGAGCGCCAGGTCGAGCGCGGGCGCCGCGGGCGTCGCCGCCGGCAGCGGCAGCGCCATCACCAGCATGCGGCGGTGGAAGGTGGTGTACGCCTTCTGCCAGAGCGTCCGTAGCCGCCGCTTCGCTGCGGGAGGCGGCCGGGCAGGGTGCGCCGCCGTGCGCGGCGGCAGCGGTGGACGGGGAGACGCAGCGGACACAGGCGGCGCGAGACGGCGGCGAGGCAGCAAACACTGGGTGGCGCGGAGAGAATGCGCGGCGTTCGTCGGCCCGTCAAGGAGGGCCGGGCGAAGCCCGAGTGCGCGGGGGATTGACGGGTGGGGCCGTGCCGCCGATGCTTTCCTGCAGGCGCCGGTCGCTCCGCCACCGGCTCGTACCGTCACCCCGTTTCTGGGCCTCCGCATGGCGTTCCGGATGCCGGCCTCCCGTTCCCGCGCCCGCCGCCGCGCGACGCCGCTCGCCGCCGTGCTGCTGCTGCCGCTGCTGGCCGCGGCGCGCTGCGGCGGCTCCGAGCTGGACCCGCCGCGCGGCGACCTGCGCGTGCTCGTCGTCAGCGACCTCAACAGCAGCTACGGCTCCACCACCTACGAGCCGACGGTGGCGCATGCCGCCCGGCTGGCGCGCGAGGTCTGGAAGCCGGACCTGGTGCTCGCGGCCGGCGACCTGATCGCGGGACAGAGGCCGACGCTGAGCGACGCGAACGTGCGCGCGATGTGGACGGCGTTCGACTCGGTGGTGCGCCGCCCGCTGCGCGCGGCCGGCATCCCCTTCGGCTTCGCGCTGGGCAACCACGACGCTTCTGCCGCCCCTGCCCACCGCCGCGACCGCGCGCTCGCTGCGGCGTTCTGGCGCGACGCCGCGCACGCCACCGGGCTGGCGTTCGTGGACAGCGCGGGCTATCCGCTCAACTACAGCTTCCGGCAGGGCGACGCGTTCTTCCTCGTCTGGGACGCCAGCCACGCCGGCACCGCGCGCGACACGGCGCTGGTGCGCTGGGTGGGCGAGGCGCTGGCGAGCGACGTGGCGCGGCAGGCGAAGTTGCGCTTCGTCGTGGGCCACCTGCCGCTCTACGCGGTGGCCGAGGGCCGCAACCGCGCCGGCGAGGTGCTGGACGAGCCGGACTCGCTGCGCGCGCTGCTGGAGCGCCACGCCGTGCACACCTATGTCAGCGGCCACCACCACGCCTACTACCCCGGCCGCCGCGGGCGGCTGGAGCTGCTGCACGCCGGCGCGCTCGGCCAGGGCGCGCGCCCGCTGCTCGGCCAGGCGCAGCCCTCGCCGCAGACGGTGACACTGCTCGACGTCTTCTTCGCGCGCGACTCGGTGGCCTACACCACCTTCGCCTACCAGCCGGGCGGGGCGCCGGCGCTGCGCCGCCTGGAGCCCGGCGAGCTGCCGCCGCGGCTGCGCGGCCTCACCGGCTACGTCGTGCGGCGCGACCTGCCGGACACCGTCGCGCCCGCGCCGGTGCGACCCTGACGCGCCTCCCGGGGTACAACGCGGCCAGGCACGAAGTTAGCTTTGCGCGCGTGCTTTTTCGCCATCCGATTCCAGGCCCACGACATGTGCATCTTGTGTGAACCCAAGACGTTGGAGCTGCTGACCTCGCCGCTGGCGCGCTTCGCGCCGGGGCAGCTCGCCGAGGCGATCCGCGTCGCGCGCGAGGCCGCGGGCGCCGGCGTGCTGGACTACGCCGAGACCGTCCTGCGCGGCGCGGCCGCCGCCGAGGTCGACAGCGAGCTGTACGCCGAGATCGTCGTCGGCCGCGCGCGCGACGCGGGGCTGCTCGACCGCAGCGAGACCAACGGCTGGGGCGTGCGCCTGCGTACCGCGACCGCCGCGCCCGACCCGCGCGTGCAGGCGTTCCTCTCCTCGTGCGCCGAGATCATCGACGAGTACCGCATCCTGCTCGCCGAGAGCCGACAGGTGCTGGCGCGCTTCCTGGAGACGCCGCCCGACGCCCTGGGCTTCACCGGCATCGGGCAGGACGGCGAGCTGTGGTTCGAGCATCGCGGCGAGTCGTACACCGTGCTCAGCGAGGCGGAGGCGATGGAGATCGTCGAACGCGAGCTGCGCGAGCAGTTGCAGTCGCTCAGCGCCGAGGTGCTGCTGGGCTACTCCAAGCTGCCCGACGCCGGCCGCGAGGTGATCGCCGAGGTGCAGGCGCGCCCCGCCGAGGTCGCCAACGAGATCCTGGCCGGGATGATCGACCTCTCCGCGCTCGCCGACGACCGCGTGCGCCTGGAGGGGTATGGGCCGTTCTTCCGCAACGAGGCGGGCGGCAGCGTGGAGGACCTGCGCTTCGGCGAGTGGATCGTCATCCGCCTCTCGCAGGAGAGCGACTGAGCGCGATCCGCCGTAGCGACCGGGCGGCGCGGGGTGGGTGCTCCGGAAGCCGCTGAACTCGCTCGCTGCGCTCGCTCAGACAAAGCGACTTCCTGCGAACCCACCCCGCGCCGCCCGGGGCAAGCGCTGTGGATTCGGCGCCGGCGGCTATGGACAGCGCGGGTCGTCGGGCTCTACAATCAGGCGGGCGTCCTCGGCGTCGGGGGCGCCCGCTTTCACCTGGAGCGCTCCTCTCCCCGGACGTAACCACTCATGCAGATGCTGCTCCGCCTCGGCGCGGCGGCGCTCGCGGCCTGTGTGGCCGCGCCGCTGCTGGCGCAGGCTCCGGCGCGCCGCGCGCTGGAGGCCACCGATCTCTACCGCGTGCGCGACGTGCGCGACCCGCAGCGCTCGCCCGACGGGCAGTGGGTGGCGTACACCGTCACCACCGCCGACTCCGCCACCGACAAGAACAACACCGACGTCTGGATGGTGAGCTGGGACGGCACGCAGAACCTGCGGCTGACCAGCACGCCCGAGAGCGAGAACCGGCCGCGCTGGAGCCCGGACGGCCGCCATCTCGCCTTCGTCTCCGCACGCCAGGGCGCCAGCGGCGGGCAGCTCTGGCTGCTGGACCGCCGCGGCGGCGAGGCCGTGAAGCTGACCGACGTGAAGGGCGGCGTCTCCGACTACGCCTGGTCGCCCGACGCGAAGCGGTTGGTGCTGGTGGTGGCGGGCGACAGCGCCGAGGCCGCTGCCGACACGGCGAAGAACAAGACGCCGCGGCCGATCGTCGTCGACCGCTACCACTTCAAGCAGGACGGCGACGGCTACCTGGGCGCGCGCCACCGCCGGCTCTACCTCTTCGATGTGGCGACGAAGCAGGTGGACACCCTCACCAGCGGGCGCTTCGACGACGAGTCGCCCGTGTGGTCGCCCGACGGGACGCAGATCGCCTTCGTCAGCGAGCGCGCCGCGGCCGACCCCGACCGTGCGAACAACACCGACGTCTTCGTGGTGGAGGCGCGGCGCGGTGCGAAGCCTCGCCAGCTCACCACCCACCCCGGCCCCGACGGCTCGCCGGCCTGGAGCCCGGACGGCCGCTGGGTCGCCTACCTGCAGGGCAGCCGGCCGGAGCACATGGCGTACAACCAGAACCGGCTGGCCGTGGTGCCGGCCGCGGGCGGCGCGGCGCGCGTGCTCACGGAGGCGCTCGACCGGCCGGTCGCCTCGCCCGCCTGGCAGGCGGACGGCAGCGCCGTCGTGGTCTCGGTGACTGACGACCGCGCGCGCTACCTGGCACGCGTGCCCGCCGCGGCGGGCGGGGCGCTGCAGCCGCTGACGCAGGGCCGGCGGGTGGTGAGCGCGCCCTCGCTCGGGCGCGACGGGCACGCCGCGGTGCTGGCCGCCAGCGCCGCCGAGCTGCCCGAGGTCTTCGCGCTGGAGGACGGCCGACTGCGCCCGCTCTCGCGCCAGAACGACAGCCTGCTGGCGGTGCTGCGCCCGGGCATCACGGAAGACGTGGAGTTCGCCAGCGCCGACGGCACCCGCGTGCACGCCCTGCTGGTGAAGCCCGCCGGCTTCCAGGCCGGCAGGAAGTACCCGCTGCTGCTGCGCGTCCACGGCGGCCCCAACGCGCAGGACCAGCATGAGTTCAACTTCGAGCGCGAGCTCTTCGCCGCGCACGGCTACCTGGTGCTCGCCGTCAACTACCGCGGCAGCACCGGCCGCGGCGAGGCATACCAGACCGCCATCTACGGCGACTGGGGCAACAAGGAGGTCGCGGACCTGCTCGCCGGCGTCGACCACCTGGTACGCCTCGGCCTCGCCGACTCCACCCGGCTGGGCATCGGCGGCTGGAGCTACGGCGGCATCCTGACCAACTACACCATCGCCAGCACGCCGCGCTTCAAGGCGGCGGTCAGCGGTGCGGGCAGCTCGCTGCAGCTCTCCATGTACGGCTCGGACCAGTACACGCTGCAGTACGACACCGAGCTGGGCCCACCCTGGAAGAACCCGGAGCCGTGGATCCGCGTCTCCTACCCGTTCTTCCACGCCGACCGCATCCGCACGCCCACGCTCTTCATGGTGGGCGAGAGGGATTTCAACGTGCCGGCCGCCGGCAGCGAGCAGATGTACCAGGCGCTGCGCAGCCTGGAGGTGCCCACGCAACTGGTGATCTACCCGAGCCAGTACCACGGGCTCACCATCCCCAGCTACCGGGTGGACCGCCTGCGGCGCCACCTGGAGTGGTACGCGAGATACCTGACACGGTGATCCCACCCCGCCACTCGACCCCACCCCTGCTGCCGGCTACCGGCTACCGGCTGCCGGCAACAGAAGCCCTCACCCCCCGGCCCCCTCTCCCGCGGTGCGGGAGAGGGGGTGGCGCGCAGCACCGAGCATGGAGGTGTTCTACTGGGCACTGGGAACCGGGCACTGGGAACCGGGAACCGGGGTCGGGCGGGGCGCGGACAGGGCGGAACGGAAGGATCGGCACGGGGTTAGATGCAGGATCCGCCTGCGTTCGTCTCCCTCCCGGGAGCCCGACCGAACTGCCGATGGACGACCTCTTCGCAATCCGCTTCGTCGCCGTGCTGGCCGTGCTGGCCATGCTCATGCCGCTCTACGACCTGCTGGTCGCCGCCCACAAAGCATACCGACGACGGCGCAACAACCAGGGGGGCGCCTATGGTGTGGTGATGGACCGCACCGGGCGGGTGCTCGGCACGTACGTGGACCCGTTTGGCGACCCGACCCGCGCGGCGCGACTGCACGGGCCGGACTCGCCCTGGGCGCAGCCCGAGCCGGACGGGCGCTCCACGCTGGCATGGGAGGGCTTCGGCGCCACCGAGGAGGAGGCACGCAACGCCGCCCATCGCATCCGCCGCCTGCACCTGCAACTCCTGCCGGAGCTGCAGGAGCTGCAGGAGAGCGACGAAGAGGGCGGCGGTGGCAGCGGTGTCCTGCGGAGCGAGGCGCCGCAGCCGCCCGCCTGGTGAGCCGCCCGGCTTCCGCCGATGCCGCACCCCCCGCCCCGCTGCCGTGGGCGGGGGGTGCGGCCGTTCGGAGGCTTCCCATCACAGTTCTGCCTCGCCGCGCATGCCGATCTCGCACGTAGTCGGCTTCGACGACGCGCCGTTCCCGCGCGCCTGGCGTGGAGACGTGCGGGTAGTGGGCGCCGTCTTCGCCGGCACCCAGAGGGAGGGTGTGCTCAGCGGCCGGGTCCGGCGCGACGGCGCCAACGCGGCGAGTCAGCTCGCGCGCCTGCTCGGCGGCTCCCGGTTCGCCGCGCACCTGCAGTTGGTGATGCTGCAGGGCATCGCGCTCGCCGGCTTCAATGTCGTCGACGTGCACGCGCTCTTCCGGCTGACCCAGTTGCCCGTGCTGGTGGTGGCGCGCCGTGCGCCGGACCTGGAGGCGATGCGCGCCGCGCTGCTGAGCCGGGTGCGCGGCGGCGCCCGCCAGTGGGCGCTGATCGAGCGGCTAGGGCCGATGGAGCCGCTGGCCGGCGTCTTCGTGCAGCGGCTCGGCCTCTCCCGTGCCGAAGCGGCGGACGTGCTGCGCCGCACCACCGTCGCCGGCCGCATCCCCGAGCCGTTGCGCGCGGCACACCTCATCGCCGGCGCGCTCACCACCGGCCAGAGCCGAGGCCGCACCTGATGCGCCACGCCGCGACCGGCGCAGCGAAGCCGGCACAGTGGGCATAAGTCGTTGATGGTACGCTGTTTGCCAGCGACCCCACGGAGGGAACACGCAGCTACGGGAGCCGATGGCACTACGCGAGTACACCGATGGGGACGGCGTCGCCTGGCGCGTGTGGGACGTGCAGCCGCGGTACGGCGGAGGCCCGACGGGCGCGCCGGGCCGGGCCGGCTTCACGCCGGGGCTGGAGCAGGGGTGGGTCTGCTTCGAGTGCGCGACGGAGAAGCGGCGCCTGACGCCGATCCCGCCGGACTGGGACGCCTGCAGCGAAGCGCGGCTGGACGCCTACCGCCGGTACGCGACGCCGGTGCGCAGCGACGGCACCAGCGCGCCGCCTGCCGCCTCCGGCTGAGCGCGCGGGCGGCGGGTCAGTGGCCGAGCGGGGTAGGGCGGACGGGGATCACCTGCAGCCAGTCGGCCGCCTCGGCGGCGACGCTCGCGCGGCGGTTCTCGTCCGCGATCTGTGTGACGATCTCCTCGCGCAGGATGCTGACCTCGGCGGGCGCCTCGATCCCGAGCCGCACGCCGCGCCGATCACACGCCAGCACGACGAGCCGGACGTTCTCCCCAATCAGGATCGCGTCGCCGGGACGACGGCTGAGGATCAGCATGGTCGGCGCTATACCATCTGGAGAATCGCCTGGAGCATCTCGTCGGCCACGCTCACCAGGCGGGACGCGGCGGTGAACGCCTGCTGCGACTGGATGAGGCGGATCATCTCTTCGTCGGTGGAGACGCCGACGAGGCTCTCGCGGCGCACGCTCGCCTGACCGACCAGCGTCTCCGCGGCCGTCGCGCGGCCGTCGACCGCGGCGGTGTAGGTCGCCAGGTCGCCGACCACGCCCTGATAGTAGCCTGCAATCGTCTTGCCGTCGAGCGTGCTCGCAGTCTGGGGTACCCCGGTGCGCAGCCGGGAGAGGTCCAGCGCGATGGAGTTGTCCGTCGGCTGGCCCACCACGCCCGCGGCGATCTTGCCCGCGTTCGCGGCCAGCGCGCTCGACAGCTTGATCGTGCCGGCCGTGGTGCCGGCAGGGTCGAAGAAGTCGACCGGCACGGCGTTCAGGGCCGGGTCGGCTTCGGTGGCGGCGCGTTGGTGGATGGCGTTGACTTCCTCGACCACGCTCTGCGCCAGCCGGTTCAGCTCCACGCGCAGGCTGGGCGGATCGGTCTGCGGCAGTGTGGGGTCGGCGCCGTTCGGGCGGCGCAGCGTCGTGTTGAGCACGCTCAGCGCGGCGCCCAGCTCGCCGCCCTCCAACGCCAGCGGGTCGACGCGCCCCTCGACCTTCAGGCTGTATGCGCCGGTGGCGTCCATGCTGGTGCTCAGGGCCTTGCTGGCGACGCCGTCGACGAACGTCTGCGCGCCGAGATAGACGGCGACGCTGCCGTCTTCGCGCTCCAGCACGCGGGTGGGCGCGAGGCCGGAGAGCTGGTCCAGCAGACGGTCGCGCAGGTCGCGCAGGTCGCCAGCGGTCTGGCCGCCGGTCTCGGCGGAGACGACCTGGGCGTTCAGCTCGGCGATCTGCCGGCCGAGGCTGGTGGCGGTCGCGGCGGTGGTCTGCAGCCGGTGCTTCGTCTGCAGTTCCAGCTCGTCGAGCCGGCCGGCGAAGCCGTTGAGCAGGTCGGCGACGGCGGCGCCGCGCTGGCGCACGACGCTGCGCGCGCCGGCGCCGCCGGGGTTGTTCGCCAGGTCCGCCCAGGCGGACCAGAAGGCGTCGAGCCCGGCGGCCAGGCCGGTGTTGGAGGGTTCGCCGAGGACGCCCTCCACCTGGCGCAGCAGGTCGCGCTGCAGGGTGCTGCCGGCGGCGTTGCCGTTCTCGCTGCGGTAGCTCGCGTCGAGCGCGGCGTCGCGCGCGCGGGAGATGTCGGTGACGCGCACGCCCGTGCCGACGTTGCCGTAGGCGAAGCGCACCGGCGTGCCGGCCTGCAGCTCCAGGCGGCGGCGCGAGTAGCCCTCCGTCTGCGCGTTGGCGATGTTCTGCGCCGCGGTGCCCACGGCGAGCTGGTGCACCTGGAGCGCGCTGCGCGCGATGCCGAGCAGGTTGCCGATGGACACGCTCAGGCCGTGCGGTTGAGGAGCACGCCGCCGCGGCGCTCGCCCTCGGCGAGCGGGCGGCCGGAGTAGCCGGTCAGCGCCTCAGGGCCGCCGTAGAGCGAGCGGACGTACTCGTCGCTGGTAGCCAGCGCGCGGCGCAGCACCTGGCGGTTGACCTCCACCTCGTGGGCGAGCACCCGCGCCGCGGCGTGCAGCGCGTCGCGCGCCGCGCGCAGTTCGTCGGTGACGAACTCGCCCAGCACCTCGTCCAGCTCGCGCAGCGGCAGCTCGTCGGCGTCGCAGATCAGGCGGTTCAGCGAGCGGCGGCGCTTGCGCGCCTCGCCCAGCGTGAAGAGGATGCGGTGCGTGGCGAAGACGCTGGTGTCGACCGCCGGCAGGTCGTCGGCCGCCACCGCCGCGCGCTGGCTCTGCATCACGGCGACCAGCTCGTCCAGCAGCCGGGTCTCGGAGGTGAGCGCGTCCACCAGCGCGGGAATCGAGCTGGCCCGCACCGGGGACGAGGGGTTGCGCAGCGCCTGCGGCGCGGCCATCGCGGCAACGGCCGCGCGCGCATAACTCATCGGCATCATCACGTCTCTCCCGACCCGAGGATTCCCGCCGGCGCCGCCACGGAGTCGTCCGCCGCGGCGAGCCGGCCCCGCAGCTCCCGGAACAGCGCTTCGCCCAGCCCGCCCTGCCACTCGCCCGGCACCTGCGCGGCGAGGTGTTCGTCCAGCATACCGGTGAAGATCTCTTCGCCGCTGCCGCCGTCGACGACGCCCGCGTCCGGCACGGTGGCACGCATCGCCTTGAACATCTCCAGCACGAAGACGCCTTCCAACTGCCGCGCCGCGGCGCGCAGGCGGGCTTCCTCCTCCGTCCCCGCCGCCCCGGCTGCCGGCTGCCGGCTGCCGGCTGCCGGCCGGCCTGGCGCTGGCGCGGTGGCCGCAGGGCGCGGGAAGCCGGCAGCCGGACGCTGGCAGCTCGTCCCGATCATCGGACGACGATCTCGGCGTTGAGCGCACCAACCTGGCGCAGCGCCTCCAGGATCGCGGCGATCTCACCGGCGGCGACCTCGGCAGCGTGCAGTGCCGCGGCGATCTGCTGCACCGTCGCGCCCTCGCCGACCTGCACCCCGCCCGGCCCGCCCGCTGCGCCCGGTGCCGCCGCGCCGCCGACGGTGAGCGTGACGGCCGCATGGCTGACCGTCGCGGCGCCGACCGGCAGCTCGCCGCCCGCCACCACGGTGCCGTCGCGGCCGTCGATCACCACGCGCGCGGGCCGGTCCGGCTGCACGCGCAGCTCGGCGATGCGCGCGAGCGTGGCGGCGCGTTCGCCGCCGGCCTGCGGCAGCGTGAGCGCGATGGCGCCGGGGTCCTCCACCGTGGCGGTGTTGGCGCCGATCTGCTGGTTGATCGCCGCGGCGATGCGCGTCGCGGTGCCCAGCTCCGGCTCCTTGAGCAGCAGCCGCGAGACGGCGGCGAACGCCGGCCGCGGCAGTTCCGCCTCCACCACGCCGCCGACGGGCACGCGCGCGCTGGTCTCCACGGTGTAGCCGGCACGGCGCGCGCCGCCCTCGCTCAGCAGCAGCGGCCCCTGCGCACTGGCCAGCGCCGGGCCGCCGGCCTCGGCCACCAGCGGTGTCATCCAGAGCACGCCGCCGCGCACGGAGCGCGCGTCGCCCAGCGAGGCGACCTGCACCTCGAAACGGCCGCCGGGCCGCAGGTACGGCGAGACCTCCGCCGTCACCAGCACCGCCGCGACGTTGCGCAGCGTCAGCACGTCGGCCGGCACCTCCACGTGGAAGCGGCGCAGCAGGTTGGCCACCGACTGCACCGTCTGCCCGCCGCTGCGCCCGCCGAGCGCGCGGTCGCCGGTCCCGTCGAGCCCCACCACCAGGCCATAGCCCATCAGCCGCACCGGCACCTGCTCGCCCTGCGTGGTGAGGTCGCGCACGCGCACCTCCTGAGCATCGGCAGCCGGGGCTACGAAGTGAAGCGCGAGGGCGAGCCACAGCGTGAGTAGTGCGTGAGTGCGGGAGTGCGGGAGTGCGTGAGTAACTCCACCGCACTGACGCACTGACGCACTAGCGCACTCCCGCACTCCCGCACTCACGCGCCCGTAGTTCACGGCCATAGCGCCCCCAGCAGGCGGGAGAGGAGGCCGCCCTGCGGCTTGTTCAGCCCGCCGCGGCCCTGGTAGGTGAGCTGCGCGTCGGCGAGGCGCCAGGAGTCCACCGTGTTGCCGGCGGTCACGTCCTGCGCGCGCACCCAGCCGGCGAGCAGCAGCTTCTCCTGGTTCTTCTCCAGCCCGAGCGTCTTCTCGCCCCGCACCTGCAGCGTGCCGTTGGGGCCGAGCGCCACCACGCGTACGCTGATCTCGGCGCGCATGCTGTTGCTGCGCACCAGGTCTCCGCGGTTGCGCGACGCGGCGTCGTTGCGCGTGCCCACGCCGGCGCTGACGCTCGGCAGCGTGGTGGCGCCGAGGCCGCCGCCGCCGCCGAGGTCCAGCTCGCGGCTGCGGCGGTCGGAGGCGCTGTGGCTGCGCGTCGCGTCGGCGATCGTCTGCTCGTCGATCAGCACGGTGAGGATGTCGCCGACGACGAACTCGCGGCGGTCCGCCGTCCAGGAGACGCGCGCGGCACGCGCCGGCGCCTCCGCGCTGGCGGCGCTCGGCGTGGCGCCGGCCGCCGGCGCCTGCGCCGCGAGCGGCGCGGCTGCGGCCAGCATGCCCAGCCCGAGCGAGAGCGCGAGGATCGTCAACATCGGTTGACTGGTCATCTGAATACCTGGTGCGTGACCCGGCGATTGGAACTCAGAGGAGCGATGAATATCATGGGTTAGACCCGTTGTTTACCCCATGAGTGTGGTCCTGGAAGTATGCGTCTTGTACGGACTGAGGCACCGAAGACTGCCGATATACTGCATCCATCTTCTGCTCCAGGCTCTTTATGCGCCGCTGGAGTGTTGCATTGTCACGCCACGAGCTTACGGCGACCAAGAGCGAAATTCCAAACCCTGCCAGTATGGAGACGATAGCAGTCGTGCGGAGCAGGAGAAACACGAACCAACGTGCCCGTGACGTGACAGGGGTTAGGCCATCCCCTAGCAACAGGAACCGCAGTTCGCCAGGTCGTTCAACGGGGACACGATTATGGTCCAAAGTCGTATAGGTTCCGATCGCTCCCACGACTAGCGAACCAATGGCTACGCCATAAGCTGCCCACCACGATAGCTCGCCAACGAAAAAGAGAAGAACAGTGGTTCCAACAAACAGGACCACCATTGCCATGCCAACTAATGTGCGATTCAATGCAGGGGAGTGTTTAGGTGGACATTACAGTGGAAACCCTTTCATGAGCCTACGCGTACCACCCCCGCGCCGACCGCCACGCCCTCGACGCGCCGGCGGGTCTCCAGCCGCACCGCCACCCGTTCGCCCTCGGCCGCCGTGCTCAGCGCCGTGCCGCGGATGCGCAGCTCCACCGCGCCGAAGCGCCAGAGCGCCTGCACCGCCTGGCCCGCGCGCACCAGCGGCGGCGGCGCGACCGCCGGCGGCCGCAGCGGCTCGCCCGCGCGGATGGCGCGGCGGGTGACCCACCCCTCCGCCACCCCACCGCTGCTGTCGGCTGTCGGCTGTCGGCCGTCGGCCGGGGCGCTGTCGGCGCGCACGATGTCGGCGGCGGCGAGCGTCTCGCCGCGGGCGATGTCGCGCGCGGCGAGCGGCGCCTGCGCGGCGACGGGCGCCGCGAGCAGCAGCGCCAGCGCGAGTGCCGACCACCCGGCGCGCTCGCCGTTGACCGACAGCCGACAGCCGACAGCCGACAGCCAGTTCCCGACAGCCGACAGCCAGCGCCTCATCACCGCACCATCGAGTTGGCGATCTCCGCCATCTGCTCGCTGTTCTTGATCGCCTTGGAGTTGATCTCGTAGGCGCGCATGGCGGTGATCATGTCCACCATCTCCTGCACGATCTCCACATTGCTGCTCTCCAGCGCGCCCTGCACCAGCCGGCCGAGGCCGTCGTCCTGCGGGAAGCCGGCGGCCGGCTCGCCCGAGGCGGGCGTCGCGAGGTAGAGATTCTCGCCGACCGACTCCAGCCCCGAGGGGTTGGTGAAGCGCGCCAGCTCCAGCCGCCCGATCTCCACCGGCTCGGCGCGGCCCGGCTGCTTCACGGTGACGATACCGCTGCGGCTGATCTGCAGGTCGGCCGCCTGGTCCGGCACCTTGATGCCGGGCGCGACGGTGTAGCCGCCCTGCGTCACCAGCGTGCCGGTGTCGGAGATGCCGAAGCTGCCGTCGCGCGTGTAGGCCGTCTGACCGTTGGGCAACTGCACTTGGAAGAAGCCCTCGCCCTCGATGGCCACGTCGAGGCCGCGGTTGGTGACCTCGATGGGGCCCTGGGCGTGCAGCCGCTGCACGGCGGAGAGCCGCACGCCGCGGCCGACCTGGATCGCGGGCGTCGTCACCGCGTCCTGCGTGGCCACGGTGGCGGTGCCCTGCACCGTCTGGTAGAGCAGGTCCTCGAAGTGGGCGCGGCTGCGCTTGAAGCCGGTGGTGCTGACGTTGGCCAGGTTGTTCGCGATCACCTCGGTGCGAACCTGCTGCGCCATCATGCCGGTGGCGGCGGCGCGGAGTGCGGGGTCCATGGAACGGATAGTTGCGAGTTGAGAGTTGAGAGTCGAGAGTGAACACCGGGAGACGAGCCGAGAGGAGAGCCGCCGGCTCTCAACTCTCAACTCACAACTCTCAACTCTGCCGGGCCAGGTCGTTGACGATGGTGGAGCGCACGCCGTCGAGCGTGGTCACCGCTTTCTGCACGCTGGCGTAGGCGCGCTGCACGCTGATCATGTCCACCAGCGAGTCGACGGTGCCGACGTTGCTCTCCTCCAGGAAGCCCTGCTTGACCTGGCGCTGCTCCGCGGGCAGCGGCTGGCGTGCGAGGTCGGGCAGGAAGTGGGTGCCGGCGTCGTGCTGCAGGCGCGTGCCCGGCGGCACCGTCTCCAGGCGGAGCTGCCCGGCGGGCTGGCCGCCGAGCTTGATGGCGCCGCCGGCGTCGATCTCCAGCTTCGCGCCGGGCGGCACCACGACGGGGCCGCCCTCCGCGAGCAGCGGGTTGCCGCCGGCGTCGGTGAGCCGGCCCTCGGCGTCGAGCTGGAAGGAGCCGCCGCGCGAGAGGCGCTCGCCGTTGGGCGTCTGCACCACGAAGAAGCCCTCGCCGCCGAGCGCCAGGTCCAGCGGCTGCTGGGTGGGGCGCAGCGTGCCGGCGGAGAAGTCGGTGCGCGTGTCGACCACGGTGAGCGCGTCGCCCACCAGCCGGCCGAAGACGCGCTCGCCCTTGAAGCCGGTGGTGTTGACGTTGGCGAGGTTGTTCGTCAGCACTTCCTGGCGTCGCTCCCAGTAGCGCAGCGCGCTGGCGACGCGGTTCATCCCGTTGATCATGCGGCCTCTGCGTTCAGGCGGCGTTCGCTCCCGGCGCGCAGGAAGGGCAACGCACGTGCCCCCTGCGGCCCGGCCGCGGCGCGCTGCGCATCGCGTTGCCGAAGCACGGCTTGCAGCCGCTCGGCGTCGCGTCCGTGGCGCGCTCGCGAGGCGGCGGGCGCGGCAGAAGCTTCCGCGAGCGGCGAGTTCTGCCCGGCGATCTCGCCCGTCTGCGCGGCGGCGGCGCTGAGCAGCAGCCGCACGGCGTCGCGCGGCAGGCCGGTGCGCTGCGCGATCTCGCTCGGCGTGGCGCCGCGCGCGGCGAGCCGGCGCACGCGGCGGCCCCGGTCGCGCCGCCACCACCACGC
>ERZ1066122.113-NODE-113-length-92493-cov-35.962094_pt1 | contig 92493 bp, 73 predicted proteins | sample MGYA00382769_ERZ1066122 | MGnify/ENA primary metagenome ERZ1066122 (study PRJEB33369, sample SAMEA5778352) | biofilm metagenome | biome: Industrial cooling water; feature: Water cooling tower basin; material: Biofilm | place: United Arab Emirates | collected... | reverse complement strand
GCCGCAGGCGGCGAGGAGCGGCAGGGCGCAGAGCGCGCGGCGGAGCAGCCGTCGGGAAGCGTGGGCGAGCGTCACGGGAGATCCTCCGGGTGCGGGGTTCGGCGCGAAGCTACGGCGGCAGCGAGGGCAGGGCAAGACGACGCCCGCGCTCACTCGCCCGCGCCCACCGCCGCCGGGCGCGCCGGGACGGGTGGCTGCGCGTCGCCGGCAGCATCGTCCTCGGCGGGCTTGGCGGCGAAGAAGACGCCGAGCGCCGCGGCCACCAGGCTCTGCAGGATGCCGAGGTAGGTGTTGGAGGTGACGAGCAGGCTGAGCGCGTCACCGGTGAGCGGCCCCCAGAGGAGGGTCAGCAGCACGGCCGCGAGGTAGAGGCCGGAGAGGCCGAACGTGACGTGGTAGACGAAGCGATCCACGCGCGCGGGCGCCGGCCGGCCGCGCGCGGCCTCGTTGACCAGCACGCCCAGGATGAGCGCGGGCGCCGGCAGCACCATCGAGCTGAACCAGCCCCAACTGGCGCTCAGGTCCGGGTAGACGCCGCGCAGGCTCTGCACCAGCAGCAGCACGAAGACGAGCGCGGCGGCGCTGAGCCACAGGCGCGCGAGGTTCTGCCGGGCGCGGCTCTTGGCGATGGTGCTCATCGGGGCGCCTCCAGCGCGGCCCAGAGGCCGGCGCGTTCGAGGTGGGTGCGCGCGAGCGTGCGGCTCGGCCGCACCTGCTCGGCCGCCACGCGGCTGGAGGGCCGCACGAACTCGTAGACCAGCGCGGTGGTGCGGTGCGCCGGCGTGTAGCTCTGCGCGGCGAGCGGCGCGGGCAGCGCGTCGGCGCCGGCGTCCAGCCACTCGGCCGCCTGCTCGCGCGTGGCGGGCTCCGCGTCCGGCCGGATGGCGCGGGTGGTCACGACGAACGCGATGACGCGGTAGCGGCCGGGGTTGGCGCTGAAGAGCGCGCGCAGGTAGTCGCTGAGCCCGAAGAGGCGCGGCGGCGCGATGTCGGCCGACCAGCGCACGGGCAGCTCGCGCGGCGTGCCGTCGTCGCGGATCTGCTCCATGCGCGAGACCAGGACGAAGCCGTCGGGCGCGCTGTAGTAGCCGAGCCGGCCGTAGCCGGCGTCGGTGAAGGCGCGCTCCAGCCGCCCGGCAGCCTCGCCGAGCCGCACCTCGGCGCGTCCGCCGGTGACCAGCTCCGAGGGGATGCGCACCAGGTCCGACGGGCGCGGCGGCGGCCAGGGGAAACGGGCGATCTCCTCGCCGCCGTTCGCCATCGCCGGCCGCCGCGTCGGCGCGCCATTCCGTGGCGGGCCGGGTGTGGGCGGGGGCGGCGGCGGCGGCTCGGTGCTCGGCGCGTGGGCCGTCTCGGGCGGCACGGCAGCCGGCTCGCCGGCGGCGGGCGCCTGCTCCGACGCGCGGCCGCAGGCGGCGCAGAAGGCGAGCAGACCGAGCGGGAGGGCGCGCCTGCAGGCCGCGACGGCGACGGGAGCGCGCGGGTGGCGGCGAGCGGATGGGCGGAGCTGCACGCAGCACCTCCGGAGTGGCGGGGGAGAGGGCGGGCGCGGCGGGAACACGCTGCGCCGCTCCCCAAGATGGGGAGCGCGCGCGGCGAATCAAGCTCCGCGCCGCGTCAGCCGTCGCTGAACGTGGCGAGTTCCGGCGAGAAGCCGCGCTCGGCGAGCGTGCGCTCCGGCCGCCGCGGAAAGAGCCAGCGGCTGAGGTGCGGCGCGAACTGCATGCCCATCGTGCCGAAGAGCGCGAGCAGCAGGACGAGCAGCGCGATCAGCGCGCTCAGCTCCGTCAGCCCCGCCGCCGCCGCGATCCCCGCGATGATGATGGAGAACTCACCGCGCGCGATCAGCATCAGCCCCAGCGCCAGCGCGTTGCGCGGCCCCAGCCCGTCGCGCCGGCCGATCCACCAGCCGGCCGCCAGCTTGAGCGCGACGCCGATCAGCGCCAGCGAGAGCGCGTAGGGCCAGATCCGCGCGAACGCCGCCACGTCGAGGGAGAGCCCGAAGCCCAGGAAGAAGACGGCGGCGAAGAGCCCCTGCAGCGGCGCGAACAGCGCCTCGGCGCGCGCCTTGTGGTGCGTCTCCGCGAGCATCAGCCCGGCGAGGAAGGCGCCGATCGCCTCGGAGAGCCCGGCCGCCAGCGCCGCCCAGGCGAGCAGCAGCACCACGCCGGCGACGGTCAGCACGAAGAGGTCGTCGCTGCCCACGTCGAAGACGCGGTTCAGCAGCGGGCGCGCCCGCAGCGCGAGCAGCACCACCACCGCGAAGAAGAGCAGCGCCGTGCCCACTCCCCCCGCGGCGGTCATGGCGCTGGGGTCGGCGGCCAGCACGGCGCCGGAGACGACCGCCAGGAAGACCGCGGCGAAGAGGTCCTCGAAGACGAGGACGCCGAGCGCCACCTCGGTCTCCGGGTTGGCGGCGCGCCGCAGCTCGATGACGCTCTTGGCGATGATCGCGCTCGACGAGATGTAGAGCGCGCCGCCCAGCAGCAGCCCGCCCGCCCAGCCCCAGCCCAGCGCCAGCCCGGCCAGCAGGCCCGGCGGAAAGCAGACCAGCAGGTCGATGCCGCCGTTGCGCAGGATGCGCCGCCGCCCGCGCAGCAGCGCGCCCAGCGAGAACTCCAGCCCCATGAAGAACAGCAGCAGCACCACGCCGAGCGTCGAGAGCACCTGCACCAGGTGCACGTCGGTGACCTGGGGGCGCAGCGCCATGCCCAGCAGGATGAACGCCGGGATCACCGACTGCCGCAGGCGGTGGAAGAGCAGGCCGGCCAGCGCCAGCCCGGCGAGGATCAGCCCCGCGTTGAAGAGGAAGCTCGCGTGCACGCCACCCCCGCTAGCCGCGCGCGGCGTCGGCGCGGCGCAGCAGCTCGGCGAAGCGCGCCACCTGCTCGCGATCGCCGATGACCATGAGCGTGTCGCCCGGCTCGATGGTGTCGCTGGGCTGGGGGTTGGGCTGCGCGCGCCCGCCGCGCAGGATGGCGATGACGCTGGCGCCCGTGCGCTTGCGGATCGCCGTCTCCAGGATGGTGCGGCCGGCCAGCGGCGAGTCGGCCGCGACCTTGAACCACTCGACGGCGAGCTGCCCCAGCACCATCTCCATCGACTCGGCGGTCGCCGGCTGGAAGTACGCGCCGCCCAGGATGGCGCCGAACTGCCGCGCCTCCACGTCCGTCAGCCGCACGGCGTAGGCCGGGTAGTCCTCGCCCCGGTTGAAGTAGTAGATCTCGCGCGCGCCCGTGTTGTGGATGATCACGGTGACGCGGTCGCCGCCCTGCGTCTGGCAGGCGAACTTCTTCCCGACGCCGGGCAGGTCGTGCTCTCGAACGTCCATCGGCACTGGCTCAGGTGAGGGGTGGGCGCGGGCGGGGTCGCCCGCCGTCACGAACTTCGGGTGAGGAGGGAGCGAGTGGGGGCTTCGAAGCCATCCGATTTGTCCGAGCGCAGCGAGTTCATCGGATTGCGGAGAAGCCCCCACTCGTGAACGAATCACCCGAAGTCCGTCAGGCGTCGTGCGGGCGAGCGGCCGCCAGCCCGGGCTCGCCGGCGCGGAAGACGCGCACCGGCGGGTACGCCAGCTCGATGCCCGGCTCGCCTGCCAGGCGCTGCAGCACGCGGCGCGAGACGAAGTCGATCCCGCCGCGCTGGCTGCGCACGGGGCTGAGGAAGCGCAGCGTCAGCTCGATGCCCAGCTCGCCCAGCGCGACGTAGACGATGGGCGTCCGCGCCGTGTACTTGAAGGCGTAGCGCTGCTCCAGCGGGCGGAACGCGTGCCGCACCTCCGCGGCGCTCTGCGCGTGCAGCTCCTCGCCGATCTCGCGCAGCAGCGCTTCCGCGCGCTGCCAGTCGCTGGCGAAACTGAGGCGCACGCGCAGCTCCGTCCAGACGATGGGGCTCTCGCCGCTGACGATGAAGACGCCCTCGCCCAGCATCTTCCAGTTGGGCACCGTCACGATCCGCCCCGTCGACTGGTCGGCGTAGACGAGGTTGCCGACCTCCAGCAGCGTGGTCTTCAGCACGCCGACGTCGATCACGTCGCCGCGCACGCCGCCGACCTCGATGCGGCTGCCAACGGTAATGCCGGAGCGCGTGGAGAGGTAGAGCCAGCCGACGACCGACTTGAGCACGTCCTGCAGCGCGACGGCCACGCCGGCGGCGAGCAGCGCCAGCACCGCGCCGAAGCTGGTCAGCGCGTCGGCGAAGAGCGCCAGCAGCGCCAGCACCAGCAGCAGCGCATAGCCGTAGCTGATCGACTTGCGCAGGAGGTGGCGGCGGTTGACGTCCTCGATGTAGCGGTCCACCTGCTGCCGCGCCAGCCGCGTGACGACGTAGAAGCTCAGCGCGAGCGCGACGAAGACGAGCACCTTCTGCGAGAAGCCGGCGAGATAGAGGTCGCGCCAGCGCTCGAACCCCGAAGGCAGCGGCACGTGCAGCTGGAGCGTGTCGGACAGCGTCTGGGCCGGCAACTGCGCCACGCGCGCGCCGGCGAGGACGCCGAGGGAGAGGGTGAGCCGCGTCATGGCCCGCGCGCTGTGCAGGCGGCGGGCCAGGCGAGCGGCGCCGCGTCAGCCGGGGCGGTAGCCGGCGGGCACCTCGAAGCTGGCGTCGCTCGGCCGCGAGATCGACGTCACCTCGGTGACGGTGCGGAAGAGCACGGCGCGGCCGGGCGCGGTGGGCCCGCTGCCGGGCGCCGGCTCGGCCGGCTTGCGCGCGCGCTTCAGCAGCCCGCCCAGCGCCGCGCCCACCGGGTCGCCGGCCGCGGCTCGCGGCTCGCCCTGCTGCTGGCCCGACGCTTCGGCTTGCGGCATCTCGACGAGGAAGGTGCTGCGGATCGCCAGCCCCGGGATCTTCGCGGCCTCGCCGTAGAGCTCCTGCAGCCAGCGCGCGTACGGGTTGGCGCCGGTGCGCGGGTCCATCCCCAGCTCGCGCGCGAAGCGCTCCGCGAACTGCCGGCTCAGCTTCGCCGCCTCCGCCTGCGAGTCGTCCACCCACAGCTCGCCCGTGAGATAGAGCATCGTCGTCTTCTCCTTCGTCTTCACGTCTTCGGCCACCACGCTCAACTTGACGAGCACCTGCTCGGTGGTGAAGCCGTGGATCGTCTGGCGCTCGCCCGTGCGCTTGGCGCCTTCGCCGACCACCGACCAGCGCACCTCTTCCTCCTTCTTCGCGCCAGCGGGCTGCTGCGCCGACTGCTGGGCGCTGCGCTGCGCCTTCTCCAGCTCCGCGCGCAGCTCGGCGAAGCTCCGCGTGGCGTAGGTCTTCTTCTTGTCGTCCAACTGGTAGATCTTGCCTTCGTCCAGGCGGACGATCTGGGTGCCGGCCAGGTCCTGGCTGAAGAGCAGTACCTTGCCCTTGCCGGTGGTCGCCGTTCGCTGGCGGTCGGCGCCGAAGTCGATCGTCTGCTGCATCTCGCCGCTGCCGAGGTGCGCGAGCGTGTAGCTGCTGGTCTGCGAGAGGCGCAGCGTGCCCTGCGCGGCAGCCGGCGCGGCCGCGAGGACGAGCGCGAGCGCGGCGAGCGCGCCGGGGAGTACGGGTCGTGACATGGCACCACCTCCGGGAGGAGAACGGGAGTGCGGCGCGAAGCCGCAGCGAGGACCCGCAGGCATCGTCGGGCGGCGCCTGCGGGTCCCTCACCCGTGCAGAATAGGGGTTGCGGCCCCGACGCGCGCAAGGGAGGTGGCGCCGGATTTGCTCCCCCGCCCCGCATCCCCGAACCCCGAGGCAGCGATGCACGCACACCATCGGTTCGCTGCGCTCCTGCTGCTCGCGCTCGCCACGGCCTGCCGGCAGCCCGGCACCCCCGCCCGCGTGGAGGCGCCGGCCGACAGCGCGGCGGGCGAGATCGCCTTCGAGCTGGCCGGCCCCGGCGGCGCCGCCCTGATGGTGCCCGTCTACCTCAACGGCCAGGGCCCGTTCGATTTCGTGCTCGATACCGGCGCCACCCTCACCTGCGTGGACGACGCCGTCGCCCAGCGGCTGCAGCTCCCGCGCGCCCGCGGCCTGGTGGGCGTGGGCGCCGGCGCCGGCGGCACCGGGCAGATGCGGCTCGTCCGGCTGGACTCGCTGCGCCTCGGCGGCGCGCGCGCCGAAGACCTCACCGTCTGTGCACTGGACCTGGCGCACACCGGCCAGGTGGGACTGGAGATCGACGGGCTCGTGGGGCTGAACTTCCTGCGCGCCTTCCGCGTGACGCTCGACTTCCAGCGCGCGGTGCTGCACCTGCAGGGCACGGAGTGAGGCCGCGGCGCGCGCCGCCGACCGGGGCATGCCTCCTGCGCGCGTGCGCCGTGTTCGCCGTGCGCTTCCCTTCCCCGCCACCCGAGCGGCCCCCATGGCGAGGCGAATCGAGCTTCCGGAGAGCCACGACCTGGACGTGCTGGAGGGCTACGCGCGCCTCGGCGCGGCGGTGCGCGAGCTGCGCGCGGAGGCGCGGGAGCTCGCCCCGCTCCTGCAGGGCCGCACGCTCTGGATGGTCAACTCCACCGCGCAGGGCGGCGGGGTGGCGGAGATGCTGCCCGGGATGGTCTCGCTGCTGCGCGAGCTGGGGGTCAAGACGGAATGGGTGGTGCTCGACGCCGAGGAGCCCGCCTTCTTCGCGTTCACCAAGCGCCTCCACAACCTGATCCACGGCGAGGGCGACCCGCGCCTCGGCGCCGCGGAGCGCGAGGTCTTCGAGGCGGTCAACCGTCGCAACGCAGAGACGCTGCGCGGCTGGCTCCGCCCGGGCGACTTCCTGGCCGTGCACGACCCGCAGCCGATGCCGCTGGCCGCAATGCTGGCGCCGGAGCTGGCGCTGCACACGCTCTGGCGCTGCCACATCGGGCTCGACGAGCAGAACGACGCGACCCGCGCCGGCTGGTCCTTCCTGCAGCCGTATGCCGAAGCCTACGCCTACGGGGTCTTCTCGGCTCCGGAGTACATCCCCGGCTACTTCTCCGCCCGCTCGCGGGTGATCTACCCGGCGCTCGACCCGCTCACCGAGAAGAACCGCGAGCTTTCGGTGCACCGCACCGTGGGCGTGCTCACGAACGCGGCGCTGTGCTCCGCGCCGGGGCCCGTGCTCACGCCGCCGTTCGCGCGGGTCGCGGAGCGGCTGCAGCCCGACGGCAGCTTCGCGCCCGCCAACCGCGGCGAGGACATCGGGCTGCTCCACCGCCCGATCGTCACCCAGGTCTCGCGCTGGGACCGGCTCAAGGGCTGGGCGCCGCTGCTGGAGGCGTTCGCGCTGCTCAAGACGCGGCGGGTGCCGCGCGCAGAAGGGCTGCACGCGCGCCGCCTCGCGCTGAGCCGCCTGGTGCTGGCCGGCCCCGATCCCGCTTCGGTGGAGGACGACCCGGAAGGCCGCGAGGTGCTCGCCGAGCTGTGCGCGCGCTACCAGGCGCTGGAGCCGCACGTGCAGCGCGACGTGGCGCTGCTCGCGCTGCCCATGCACTCGCGCGCCGAGAACGCGCTGATGGTCAACGCCCTGCAGCGCACCAGCTCCATCGTCGTGCAGAACTCGCTGCGCGAGGGCTTCGGCCTGACGCTCACGGAGGCGATGTGGAAGGCGATCCCGGTGCTCTCCAACCGTCGTGCCGTGGGGCCCCGCCAGCAGATCCGCAACGGGCTGGACGGCTGCCTGGTCAACGATCCGCAGGACGTGGAGGGGCTGGCCCGCACGCTGGACGAAATGCTCGCCGCCCCGGAGCGGCGCGAGGCCTGGGGCCGCTCGGCGCAGCGCCGGGTGCTGGAGCATTTCCTCGTCTTCACCCAGCTCAGCCAGTGGCTGCGGCTCCTGGCCGACAGTCTCCGCGACCCGGCCGCCGCCTCGGCATAGCGCCCGGCAAAGGAGGGTACGACGATGGCGAACCCACGCGAGATGGGCGCTGCCGCGGAAGAGGCAGTCCGGGTTCCGTTCGGCGACGCCGAGCTGGAAGGGACCCTCTGCGTTCCCGACGACGCGACGGGCGTGGTGCTCTTCGCGCACGGCAGCGGCAGCAGCCGGCACAGCGCGCGCAACCGCTTCGTCGCGCGCGAGCTGCAGAGCGCCGGGCTGGGCACGCTGCTGATCGACCTGCTCACCCTGGAGGAAGAGGCGGCGGACCGCGCCACCGCGCACCTGCGCTTCGACATCGGCCTGCTCGCCGGGCGGCTGGCCGGCGCCCTTGCCTGGCTGCGCGCGCGCGAGCGCACCCGCACCCTCCCCATCGGGCTCTTCGGCGCCAGCACCGGCGCCGGCGCGGCGCTGGTCGCCGCCGCCGACCACCCCGCCGACGTCGCCGCCGTCGTCTCGCGCGGCGGCCGCCCGGACCTCGCCGGCCCCGCGCTGCCACGGGTGCTGGCCCCGACGCTGCTCGTCGTCGGCGGAGCCGACACGCCGGTCATCGGCGTGAACCAGGACGCCATGCGCCGCATGCACGCCCGGGTGGCGCTGGAGATCGTCCCCGGCGCCACCCACCTCTTCGAGGAGCCGGGCGCGCTCGAAGCCGTCGCCTGGCTCGCGCGCGACTGGTTCCTCCGCCACCTCGCCGGCTGACCCAACGCGGTCGCGCGCACGCGCCTCCCTTTCCCCGCCTGCCCGCGCCCCGCCCGCGTCGCCCCCGCTCGTAGGGATATTCCCCACAGAACTTCCGCCATCCTCCGACAGGCGGCGCGCCGGCGCCTATTTATCATAAGTACGTCCGGAATACGCAACGACGGCACGGCGCGGCGCCGTGCGATACGATCAGCAGGGAGAGCGACGATGAGCACGAAGAGCACGACCAGGAAGTCGGTCTGGCTGGCGGCGGGTGCGGCCACGGTGCTGGCGGCGGGCGGGATCACCGCCTTCGCGCGCACCGACGCGGCCGACGAGCTGGCGATTCCGGTGCGCACGGCACCGGCGGTGAAGGGCACGGAGACGGCCGAGTTGCTGGCGCCGCCGTTCGTGCCGGCCGCCATCGAGCGCGAGCACGCCGCCCGCGTGGTGGTGGACCTGGAGGTGATCGAGAAGGAGATGGAGATCGCCGACGGTACCACCTACAAGTTCTGGACGTTCGGCGGCACGATGCCCGGCACGTTCATCCGGGTGCGCGAGGGCGACCGGGTGGTGCTGAACCTGAAGAACGCAGCGGACAGCCAGTACCCGCACAACATCGACCTGCACGCGGTCACCGGCCCCGGCGGCGGAGCGGCGGCGAGCATCACCATGCCGGGCCAGGGCACGAGTTTCGAGTTCGCGGCGCTGAACCCGGGCCTCTACGTCTACCACTGCGCCATGCCGGGGATGGTGGGGATGCACATCGCCAACGGCATGTACGGGCTGATCCTGGTGGAGCCGAAGGAGGGGCTGCCCAAGGTGGACAAGGAGTTCTACGTCATGCAGGGCGACTTCTACACCACGGGCGAGCGCGGGCAGAAGGGCCTGCAGGGCTTCGACGAGAAGAAGGCGATCGCGGAGGACGCGGACTACGTCGTCTTCAACGGCCGCGTCGGCGCGTTGGCGGGCGAGAACGCGCTGAAGGTGAAGAAGGGCGAGACGGTGCGCCTCTTCGTGGGCAACGGGGGCCCGAACCTGGTGAGTAGCTTCCACGTCATCGGCGAGGTCTTCGACAACGTCTACACCGAGGGCGGCAGCCGGGTGACGCACAACGTGCAGACGACGCTGGTCCCGGCGGGCGGCGCGGCGATCGTGGAGTTCCGCGCCGACGTGCCGGGCGAGTTCCACTTCGTCGACCACTCCATCTACCGCGCCACCATGAAGGGCGCGCTGGGCACCATCAAGGTGGAGGGCGAGAAGGAGCCGAGCCTCTTCCAGGGCAACGACGGCCCGATGGGCCACTGAGCCCAGGGCGCCAGCCCGACGCACGCGGCCCCGCCGGGAGCGAATCCCGGCGGGGCCGCGTCGTGTCCACTTCCCTGCCCTCGCCGGTCAGGCGGCGTCGCAGCCGAAGCCGCGCAGCGCGGCCGCGTCGAGGAGGCGCCCGCGGGCGCAGCGCCGCGGGGCGACGGGATGAGCCGGAAGCCGGCAGCCGGCAGCCGGCGGCTACAGCCCGGCGTCCAGCGCGGCGGCGGTGAAGAGCAGGGCGAGGTAGAGGAGCGAGGTGCGGTACGCGACCCAGGCGGGCTGCGTCAGGTCGCCGGCGCGGTAGACCCGCCAGACGGCGCGCAGGAACCAGCCGCCGAGCAGCAGCGCACCGACCGCGTACGGCGCCCCCGCGGTGCCGAGCGCCACCGGCGCCAGCGTCAGCGGCACCAGCGCCAGCGCGTAGCCGAGCATCTGCCGCAGCGTGCGGTGCTCGCCCCAGACGTTGGGCGCCATCGGCACGCCCACCCGGCCGTACTCCTTCTGCTTGACCAGCGCCAGCGCCCAGAAGTGCGGCGGCGTCCAGACGAAGACGATGGCGAAGAGCGCCGCCGCGGTGGCCGACAGCTCGCCCGTCACCGCCGCCCAGCCGACCAGTGCGGGGAAGGCGCCGGCCGCGCCGCCGATGACGCACGCCTGCGGCGAGCGCCGCTTCAGCCACAGCGTGTAGACGAAGACGTACCAGAGCAGCCCGGCCAGCGACAGCCCGGCGCTCAGCGCGTTGACCTGCGTCCAGAAGAGCGCGAACGCCGCCACGCCGAGTATGACGCCGAAGCCGAGTACGTGCGCCGGGCTCATGCGCCCGCTGGGGATCGGGCGCAGCGCGGTGCGCGTCATGCCGCCGTCGAGGTCGCGGTCGATGAACATGTTGAGCGCGTTGGCGCCGCCGGCCATCAGGTAGCCGCCGAGCAGGGTGCAGACCACCCTCCACCCGCCCGGCCAGCCGCCGGCGGCCATGACCATCGGCGCCAGCGTGGTCACCAGCAGCAGCGAGATGATGTGCGGCTTGGTGAGCGTCACGTAGTCGCGCAGCCGCTGCAGCGCGCGCGGGCGCAGCGCCTGCAGCCCGCGGCGCTGCGAGCCGGTGGTCATCTCCGGGGCCGGCAGGGCCTCCGCGCCCGGGACGACGACGGCGGGCGCGGCGGGTGCGGCGGGGGGCGCGAGGGTGGTGGCGGTCATGGGAGGCACTCCGGGGTGCGGGCGATGCGGCTAGGGTGCAGGGGGTGGCGCGGCAGCGCCGCGGGCGACCAGCGCGCGGCGGTCGGCGTCGTAGGTGAGGAGCACGATCTGGTCGGCGTCGAGGCGGAGCACGGTGTCGAGCGCCAGGCGCGCCGGGGTCGCGTCGGCGTGGCGGGGGACGGCGGCGGCATCAGCGGCGGCACCAACGCCGGCGTTCCGGGCCGGCGGCTGCTCGCCGTCGCGCCGTACGAACTCGACTTGCAGGCGGTGCGCGCCCGCCGGCAGCGGCACCTCGCGGAAGACGTAGATGGGGCGGTCGCCGCGCGCACCGCCGGCGTACAGCGTGTCGTCCAGCACGGCGCGGCCGTCCAGGCGTACCCGCAGGTGGTACGGCAGCGAGCGCGCCTCGCACACCTCGGTGCGGCGCATGTGCACCGGCTGCGCCTCCAGCTCGGCGGCGCTCAGCCGCCGGCACTCGCGCACCTGCTCGCCGCGCGCGCGCCAGGAGAGTCGCAGCAGCGCGTCGTCGCCGGGCGCGGCATCGTAAGGGAGGCGCGAGAGCGCGGCGGTGCCGAGGGTGACCGCCGCGGCCACCAGCGCGCCCCGCGCGAGGCGGGCGGGGCGGCTCATCCGGCGGCCTCCGCGCGGTCGCAGAGGGCCCGCAGGTCCACGTCGTCGGCGGCGCTGGCGAGGCCCAGCACGGCCAGCCGCCGGCGGAAGGCGTCCAGCTCGGCGCGCAGGGCGGCGCCCTCGGCCTCGGCGGCGTACACCAGGTGCACGCGGCGCCGGTCCACCCGCTCCTTCAGCTCCGCCTCGCGCTCGCCAGCCATGCGCTGGCGCGCCCATTTCGCGCCCTCGCGATTCCAGCAGTCGCGCTCGGGGCAGGAGACCACCAGTACGCCGGCGGCGCCGGCGCGCAGGTACTGTTCGATCACTGCGGTGTGCAGGCTGCCGACGCAGCTCACGGGGTGACGGATCACCGCGCCGCGCAGGGAGGGTGCGGCTTCATCGACCTCCCGCGCCGCGGCGCGGGTGCAGCCGATCAGCACCACGTCGCGCGGGCCGGGGCGGCGCTCGGCCAGCCGGGCGCGCACCCCCTCCAACTGCGCGCGTCCGCTGCGCCCGGGCGGGCCCACCACCATCGGCGCGCAACTGCCGGCGCAGATGCCGCAGCTCACGCACAGCGCCGGGTCCACCCGCGCCACCAGCGTCGTGCGCTGGTCGCTGCGCGGCACCATCGAGATCGCCTCGTAGGGGCAGTCGTGGTAGCACTGCTCGCAGCCGGTGCAGGCGCGCTCGTCCACCACCGAGGGCGCCGGCACCGCGGCGCGCGGCCGGGTGAGGCGCGGCACCAGCAGCAGCCCCAGCACGGTCGCGGCGAACGCCGCCCACACCGCGCCCACCGGCACCGCCGCGGCCGCCGGCAGCCAGAAGGCGTAGAAGAAGTCGTACGGCGCCACGGCCGGCAGCCGGAACAGCTCCGCCTCGGGCGCCAGGCCGACGGGCCAGAGCACCGACGCCGCCAGGAGCAGCCCCGTCACCCCCCGGGTGAGCGCGCGCGGCGGCAGCAGCGCCGGCCGCGCCACCCGCGCCACGTGCATCCACAGCAGCAGCCCCACCCCGATCGGCAGTGCCGCGTGCAGGAAGAGGTTGATGAAGAAGAAGGCGTCCGGCAGCGGCCGCTCGCCCACGAAGGTGCGGCCCAGCGGCTCCGAGAAGAGCGGCAGCACGTCCAGCAGCCGCGCGCCGGCGCGCGCTAGCACCAGCGCCTGCGTGTCCCACACCAGCACGTAGCCCGTCCACCCGCAGACGAAGAAGAAGAACACCAGGAAGAGCCCCGACACCCACGCCAGCACCCGCGGCCCCCAGCTCTTGTTTTGCGCGAACATGCGCAGCGCGTGCACCGCCGCCGCCAGCAGCGCCGCGTCCGCCGCGTAGCGGTGCAGCGTGCGGATCCAGCGCCCCGCCCACACCTGCGCGTCAATGCGCGCCATCGAGGCGTACGGCGAGCCGATCCGGTAGAAGATCAGCAGGTAGATGCCGGTGACGATCAGCACCAGCAGCAGCGCCGTCGCCAGCGCGCCGCTGTGGTAGATCGGGTTGTGGCGCCAGCCGTAGAGCCGGTTCATCCCCGCGTCGGCCCACACCAGCGCCCGCCGCGCCGCGCCCTGCACGCCGCGCCTCGCTCCATTCATCGCTGCTACCGGATGCGACTGGGTAGTTGATGCATCCACGAGGTCATCCCCGCGGAGGTGGGAATCCGGAGGCGTCGACCGGGGCGGCGCGGAATGCCCGCGTATGCGAGCGCGGCGGTGACCGCCCGCCCGCGTCCGGGATCCGCCGCCGGCGCGAGGACCCTTGCGAAGCGCAGTTTATCATATCATCATGATCAACGCAAGAACGCCAACCCGGGAGCGCCCGTGCTGTCCCAGACGTCGGAATACGCGCTGCGCGCCGTGCTCTACGTGGCCGCCAGCGGCGGCGCGGCGGTGAAGATCGACCAGATCGCCGAGGCGCTCGCCGTGCCGCGCAATTACCTGTCGAAGACGCTGCACCACCTGGCGCGGGTGGGGGTGCTCAGCTCGGGGCGCGGGCCGAACGGCGGCTTCCGCCTGGCGGTGCCGCCCGAGGAGCTGACGCTCTCGCAGGTGGTGGGACCGTTCGACCCGTTCGTGGAGGGGAAGCAGTGCCTGCTGGGGCGGACGGTGTGCTCGGACGCCTCGCCCTGCGCAGCGCATGGGCGCTGGCAGGAGATCTCCACGCAGGTGTGCTCCTTCTTCCGCGAGACCAGCATCGCCGACCTGCTGAGCGGCGCCAGCACGCTGCCGTCGGCGGCGGTGGTGTAGGCCCCCGCGCTACCCCGCCCCGCCGCACGGGGGAACGGGGCCGGATGTTTCGACGCGGGGGGTCATCTGGTCGGGAGAGGGCAGGGACACGGGCAGGACCGCAGGACTGCACCCAGCCGGCGCGGGCCCGGGAGCGCGCCGTCGCACACCCACCGCAGGACCTCACCGCGCCCGGACCCGGCGGGCGCCACAACGCCAAGGAGGCGCGCATGGCAGGGCCGCAGCAGGGCGAGCCCGCTCCCGCCGAGGAGCCGGTACCGCTCGCCCAACGCTTGTACGACAGTCCTTTCCTGCTCCTGGTGGCGGGCATCGTCGTGATGGCGGTGCTCTACACCGGCTGGGGTCTCTGGGAGATCCTCAGCCTCCCCCCCGCACCGCTGCCCTGAGGAGCCCCCATGCATTCCGGACTCGAGTCTCCCAAGGGGGTGTGGTGGAAGCCCGCCCACCGGACGGAGAAGATCTGGGTGGCCATCGCCTTCGTGTGGTGCCTGATCCTCTTCGCCATGATGCCGATCATGCACGCCCGGGGCGGGCAGAACGTCTCCGGCATCCGGCACAAGGTGGCGCCGGTGGCGTTCCAGCAGCGGCTGGGCGAGTTCATCGCGGACTACAAGGTGGGCGAGGAGCAGGGCTACCCGGTGGTGGCGCCGCCGCCGGGGAGCGACGTCTACCTGCTGGGCACCATGTGGGCGTGGCTGCCCGTCCTGAAGCTGGAGAAGGGGAAGGAGTACACGCTGCACATCTCGGCGCTGGACGTGAACCACGGCTTCAGCCTGCTGCCGCTGAACGTGAACCTGCAGATCGTGCCGGGCTACGACTACGGGCTGCGGGTGACGCCCACCCAGGCGGGTGACTTCCGCGTCGTCTGCAACGAGTTCTGCGGCATCGGCCACCACAACATGGTGGGGCGCATCATCGTCACCGATGGGCCGAACACCGGGCCGCACACCCCCGGCGTGGCGGCGACGGCGAGCGCCGCGCCGGCGCACGACCACGGCGGGCCCGCCGCACCCCAGACCGCGCTGCACGCCGGAGGTGCGCGATGAGCACCGTGCTCACCCAGCCGCCGGCGCCGACGCCGAGCGGCCCCAGCTGGCTGCACCGCGTCTGCCCCACCACGGGGCTGAAGGTGTCGGCCGACGCGGAGAAACTCATCAAGGCGCACGCGGTGATGGCGACCGTGATGCTGCTGATCGGCGGCATCGCGGCCATCGGCGTGCTGCTGACGCGCTGGCAGGCGGTGCACCTGCTGCCGGCCGAGTGGTTCTACCGCATCCTGACGGTGCACGGCCTCACCATGCTGGTGTTCTTCATCATCTTCTTCGAGATGGCCGTGCTGCACTTCGCCGGGCCGGTGCTGCTGAACTGCCGGCAGCCCGCGCCGAAGCTGGGGTGGCTGGCCTTCGGGCTGATGACGGTGGGCTCGCTGCTCACCGAGGTCATCATGTGGATGGGCAAGGCGGACGTGCTGCTCTCCAGCTACGTGCCGCTGCGCGCGCACCCGCTCTACTACCTGGGGATCATCCTCTTCGCCGTGGGCGCGCTGCTGGCCACCGGGCTGTTCTTCGCCGCGCTGGTGGTGGCGAAGCGCGAGCAGACGTACCGCGGCTCGGTGCCGCTGGTCACCTACGGCGCGCTGACGGCGGCGATCATCGCGGTCATCACGCTGCTGCACGGCGCGGCCGTCTACGTGCCGACCTTCCTCTGGTCGCTCGGGCTGATGCCGATAGACCCGCAGATCTACCGCATGGTCTGGTGGGCGCTGGGGCACTCCTCGCAGCAGATCAACGTCTCGGCGATGGTCAGCATCTGGTACCTGCTGGCGGCGCTGACGGTGGGCGGCGTGGTGCTCAACGAGAAGATCAGCCGCACCGCCTTCGTGCTCTACGTGCTCTTCATCTCCATGGCCAGCGCCCACCACCTGCTGGTGGACCCGGGCTTCAGCTCGGCGTGGAAGGTGGTGAACACCAGCTACTTCATGTACATGGCGGTGCTGGCCAGCATGATCCACGGCTTCACCGTGCCGGCCGGCATCGAGCTGGGACAGCGGTTGCGCGGCTACACCAAGGGGATGTTCGAGTGGCTGACCAAGGCGCCCTGGGGTGACCCCGGCTTCAGCTCGATGATCTTCTCCATCGTGGTCTTCGGCTTCGTCGGCGGCATCACCGGCGTGACCTTCGGCACCGAGCAGATCAACATCATCGCGCACAACACCTTCCGCATCCCGGGCCACTTCCACTCCACGGTGGTCTCCGGCACCGCGATGGCGTTCATGGGCGCCACCTACTACCTGATCCCGCTCATCTTCCGCAAGCAGGTCTCCTTCTGGAAGCTGGCGCAGATCCAGCCCTACCTGTTCGCGGGCGGGATGCTGGTGTTCAGCATGTCGATGACCTTTGCCGGCAGCTTCGGCGTGCCGCGCCGCCACTGGGACATCTCCTTCACCAACGCGCCCTTCGACGTGCAGTTCTCCCCCACCGTGGACCTGATGCTGGGGATCATGGCGCTGGGTGGGCTGGTGGCCGCGCTGGGCGGCGGCCTCTACATCCTGGTGACGGTGGCCTCGGTCTTCTTCGGTAAGCCGATGCCGGAGCGGCCCACCGCGGCGGACGGCGTGCCGCAGGGGATCGTGAGCCCGCCGGTGCGCTCCACCCGCGTCAGCGAGGCGGACGTGATGGAGCGGCACGGCAAGCTCGGCCCCGCGCCCGGCACCATCGTGCTGGTGGGGGTCTTCTTCGTGGCGTTCGTGACCTACTACTTCCTGAACTGGAAGATCCTCGCGGCGCTATGGAAGATGGGATGACGCCACGCCGCTCCTCCACCCCGGCTACCCGCTTCCGGCTGCCAGCTTCCGGCACCCCACCGCCGTTCGCTGGCAGCGGGCAGCCGGAAGCGGGTAGCCGGGGTGGATGGTGGGCGACGGCGGCCCTCGCCTTCATCCTGCTGGTCAGCGCCGCGTGGTGGGCGGTGGCGCTGTGGCCGGCCTCCGAGCAGGCGCCCGCGTGGCTGCAGGCCACGCGGGCCGTCTGCTTCGGCGTGCACGACAGCGGGCTGCCCAGCGCCGGCGGGTGGATCCTGCTGATCGGCGAGCCGCTGGGGATGCTGGCGGCGCTGGTCATCGTCTGGCCGGACGCCACGCGCGCGGCGCTGCGGCGGCTGGCGGGCTCCGCCGGCGGGCGCGCGGCGCTGGCGCTGGTGGCGGTGCTGCTCTGTGCCGGGCTGGGGGCGGCGGGGTGGCGCGTCGCCACGGCGAGCGCCACGCCGGCCGGCGCTGCGGGCGCAGCCGGCGGCGCGGAGGCGGCCGGCCGCACGCTGAACGAGCCGGCGCCGCCGCTGGCGCTGGTGGATCAGCACGGCGCCGCGCTCACGCTGGAACGCTTCCGCGGGCGGCCGCTGCTGCTCGGCTTCGCCTACGGCCACTGCGAGACGGTCTGCCCGCTGATCGTGCGCGACCTGCTGGAAGCGCAGCGGCGCTTCGCCCCCGAGCGCCGCCCCGCCGTGGTGGTGGTCACGCTGGACCCGTGGCGCGACACGCCGCGCCGGCTGGCCGGCATCGCCGCGCACTGGGGGCTCGGCGCGGACGCCTACCTCGCCGGCGGCGCGGTGGCCGAGGTGCAGCGCGTGCTCGCCGACTGGCGCGTGGGCATCGCCCGCGACGAGCGCACCGGCGAGGTGGCGCACACTCCCCTGCTCTACGTCATCGACGCCGCCGGCCGTCTGCGCGCCTCCCTCCCCGGCGACGCGGCCGCCATCGCCGCGGCGGTGGAGCGGCTGTAGCTCAGCGGCGCTCCGGGCGCGCCCGGGAGAGCGCCAGCACGACGCCGGCGGCGGCTACCACTGTACCCGCCCGGAGGTGTCGCCCTGCATCAGCGCCTCAACTTCGGCGACGCTCGCCCGGGGGTAGTCGCCGGGGATGGAGTGCTTCAGGCAGCCGGCGGCGGTGGCGAACTCCAGCGCCCGCTGCCGGTCGGTCGGCCAGGCGAGCAGCCCGTAGAGGAGCCCGGCCGCGAAGCCGTCGCCGCCGCCGACGCGGTCCACGATGTCGCGCAGCAGGTAGCGGCGGCTGAGGAAGAACTGCGTGCGGTCGTGCAGGCAGGCGCTCCAGCCGTTGACGTCCGCGCTCCGGCTCTCGCACAGCGTGATGACCAGCGCGCTCAGGTTGGGGTACGCGCGCAGCACCCGCTCGGCGGTCGCGCGGGCGTGCTCGACGCGCCGCTCGTAGACCGCTTCGCCCTCCTCCGCGCCCGGCGGCGGGCTCTCGTCCTCCGGCGCCAGGCCGAGCTGCACGTCCGCCTCGCGCACCAGCGCGGGCATCACCTCGTGCGCCGGCCCCAGTTCCAGAGGTTCTTGCGGTAGTTGTAGTCGCAGGAGACCGGCACCCGCAGACGACGGGCGGCGCGCGCGGCCGCCAGCGTGAGCGCCGCGAGCGCCGTCGCCCGCGCGCCGAGGGCCGCCCCCGTGCGGATCATCGCGCCACCTCCGTGACGGCGCCCGCCACCTCGAAGCGCGCCGGCTGCCGCTCGTCGGCCGAGCTGGTGCCGACCCAGACGGTAAACGAGCCCGGCTCGATCACGCGCCGCATCCGCTGGTCGTAGAAGGCGAGGTCGTCCGGGCGCAGCACGAAGCGCACGCCGCGCCGCTCGCCCGGCTGCAGCGTCACGCGCTCGAAGCCCCTCAGCTCCTTGACCGGCCGCGTCACGCTGGCGACGTCGTCGCGCAGGTAGAGCTGCACGACCTCGGCGCCGGCGCGCGCGCCGGTGTTCGCCACCTCCACCTCCACCACCAGGCTGTCCGTCGGCGCGATGCGCGTGGCGCTCAGCCGCGGCTGCGAGTAGCCGAAGGTGGTGTAGCTGAGCCCGTGGCCGAACGGGTAGAGCGGCGTCCAGGGCAGGTCGAGGTACTTCGAGGTGTAGCGCTCCTGCTCGCTCGGCGGGCGGCCGGTGCTCTTGTGGTTGTAGTAGATCGGCACCTGGCCGACCGCGCGCGGGAAGGTCATCGGCAGCTTGCCCGAGGGGTTGACGTCGCCGAAGAGCACGTCGGCGACCGCCGGGCCCATCTGCACCCCCAGGTACCACGCCTCCAGGATCGCGGGCACGTGCTCGTCCAGCCACGAGACGGAGAGCGGCCGGCCGTTCATCAGCACCGCAACCACCGGCTTGTTGCCGGCCGCGGCGAGCACGCGCTCGGCCAGGCGCTGCTGCACGCCGGGCAGGTCCAGCGAGGTGCGGTTCCTCGCCTCGGCGCTCATGTCCTGGTGCTCGCCCAGCACCAGCACCACGGCGTCGGCCTGGCGCGCGACGCGCACCGCCTCGGCGAAGCCGCTGCTGTCGCGCTCCTCCACCGGCGCGCCGCGCGCGTAGAGCACGCGCGTGCCCGGCAGCGCCTGGCGGATGCCGTCGAGCACGGAGACCGCCTCCTCCGCGCGGCCGGCCGCCGCCCACGAGCCCAGCGCCGAGCGCTGGTCCTCGGCGAGCGTGCCGACGACGGCCAGCGTGCGAAGGTCCTTGCGCAGCGGCAGCGTGGCGCGCTCGTTCTTCAGCAGCACCATCGACTTGCGCGCCAGCTCGCGCGCCTCGGCGAGGTGCGCGGGCGTCAGCGTCAGCCGCTGCTGGCGCGCGGGGTCGCTGTAGCGGTACGGGTCCTCGAAGAGGCCGAGCTTGTACTTCGCGCGCAGGATGCGGCGCACCGCCTCGTCCACCGTCGCCTCGGAGAGCCGGCCGGCGCGCACGGCGGCGGGCAGGTGGCGCACGTAGATGCCGCTGACCATGTCCACGTCCACGCCGCCCGTCAGCCCCAGGATGCCGGCGTGCGTGCTGTCGGCGGCGACACGGTGGGGGATCAGCTCCATCACGCCCGTGTAGTCGCTGACGTAGAGCCCGTCCCAGCCCCATTCGCCGCGCAGCAGCCCGTTGTTCAGCTCGCCGTGGGCGTGCATGGGGACGCCGCTCACCTCGTTGAACGCGCCCATCACCGACTCGACGCCCGCCCGCACCGCCGCGTGGAACGGCGGCAGGTAGAGCTCGCGCAGCATGCGCTCGCTGGCGTCCACCGTGTTGTAGTCGCGGCCGGCCTCGGCGCCGCCGTAGGCGACGAAGTGCTTGGCGGTGGCCAGGATCGTCAGCGAGTCGCGCAGGTCGCGGCCCTGGAAGCCGCGCACGCGCGCGGCGGCCATGACGCTGCCCAGGTAGGGGTCCTCGCCGGCGCCCTCGACGACGCGGCCCCAGCGCGGGTCGCGCCCGATGTCGACCATCGGCGCGAACGTCCAGTGCAGCCCGTGCGCGGCCGCCTCGACGGCCGCGATGCGCGCCGCGCGCTCGATGGCCGCCACGTCCCAGCTCGCGGTCTCCGCCAGCGGCACCGGGAAGATGGTGCGGAAGCCGTGGATCACGTCGTGCGCGAAGAGCAGCGGGATCTTCGCCCGGCTCTCCTCCACCGCCACGCGCTGCATCTCGCGCGTGTAGGCCGCGCCGTGCACGCCCAGGAACGAGCCGACGCGCCCGGCGCGGATCTCCTCCTCGCCGCCCTCCGGCACCGCGGGCCCGGTCGGCGTGCCGCGCCCGCGGTACTGTGCGAGCTGCCCCAGCTTCTCCTCCAGCGTCAGCCCCGCCAGCACCGAGTCGACGAAGCGCTCCATCGCCGCGTCGCGCGGCGGCGCGGCCACGCGCGCCGCGGGGATGCCGTCTGCGGCCGGCGCCGGGGACGGCGTGGCCGGCACGGGCGCCGGTGCGCAGCCCGCCAGCGCCGACAGCGTCAGCACGGCGGCGAGAACGCAGCGGCCCTCACCCCCCGGCCCCCTCTCCCGCCGGCGGGAGAGGAGATGCCGCGAAGCGGCGGGGGTGAGGGCCGGGCGCGCGGCACCGGCCACGACGACGTCGCCGTCGTCTTCCATGCACCTTCTCATCCGCATCGTCCCTCCAGCCAGCCACCGGTGAAGCCGGCGCGGCAGAGCCCGCGCACGACGTGGGGGTTCCGTTTCATCCGCTCCCACACCAGGCCGCTGCGGTGGTTCTCGGCCATCAGCAGGATCGGGCCCTGGTCGATGCCCAGGTCGTCGTCCTCGAACCAGCCGACGCCCGGCACGACCCGCCCGCGGCTCGTCTCGACGCTCGCCAGGTGCAGCGTGGGGTTGAAGGCGTCGACGAAACCGTGCTCGCGGAAAACGTGCCCACCGTAGCGCCTGCGTATCGCGCGGACTGGGCATCGGGCCACCCTTGTCGTAGGCGCGGTTGGCGCGCTGCATCGCTGCGCGCTGCGCCGGACCACCCAGCCGCCTGCCCTCAGCAGCGGGTCTCGCGTTCCCACGATCTGGAGAATGACGAAGCCCCGGACGCGGGTGCGCCGCTGAACTCCCGACCCCGGTCCCGGCTCAGCCGACGCGCGGCGCGGCGAAGACCGGCGCGACGACGAGCGCGGCGGCGCCGCGCAGCCGCGCGCGCCCGTCGGCCGGCTCGGGCAGGATCGGGGTGGCCGCCGCGCTGGGAGTCAGCGTGCGCGCCTGCAGTCCCGCGTCGATCGCTGGCCGCAGCACGTCCCAGGCGGCGGCGACCTCGCCGCCGAGGATGATCCGCCCGGGGTTCAGCGCGTTGATGATCCCGGCCAGCCCGACGCCCAGGTAGTGCCCGGTCTCCTGCAGGGCGGCGCGCGCGGCGGCGTCGCCCGCACGCAGCCGCCGGATGAGGTCCGTCACCGTGAAGCCGCTCTCGCGCAGCACGGCGCGCACCTCGCCCGCCGAGAGCCCGGCGCCGAAGTAGCGCGCCAGCGTCGCCAGGTTGGAGGTGTACGCCTCCCAGCAGCCGCACGCGCCGCAGGCGCAGGGCGGGCCCTCCAGGTTCAGCGGCAGGTGCCCGAACTCGCCCGCGGTGTTGCCCTGCCCGCGCGCCACCTCGCCGTTGACCACCAGCCCGGTGCCGACGCCATCGGAGACCGTCACGTAGACGAAGTCGTCGCTCGTCTCCGCGCCGTTCTGCCCGCTCCACAACTGCGCCAGCGCGCAGGCGACGGCGTCGCGCTCCACGTAGACGGGCAGCCCCAGCGCCGCCGTCAGCTCGGCCCGCAGGCTGACGTCCCGCCAGCCGAGCGTCGGCGCGTTCAACACCCGCCCGCTGCAGCGCTCCACCATGCCCGGCACCACCAGCCCGACGCCCTCGCAGGCGCCGGCGGCCGTGTGTTCCGCCAGCAGCGCGCCGATGCGCCCCGCCAGCTCGGAGAGCAGCTCGTCCGGGCAGAGCGGCGTGCGGAAGCGCTCCCGCACGATGCCCGCGCCGCCGAAGTCGCTCAACATCAGGTGCGTGCCGCTGAGGCGGATGTCCACCGCCACCGCCAGCCGGTCGCGCGAGCGCAGGTGCAGCAGCCGCGGCTTGCGCCCCAGCGAGGCGATCCCCGTCTCGCCCTCGTAGATCAGCCCCTCGGCCAGCAGCTCCTTGACCAGCGGCGTGACGATGCCGCGCGCCACCTCCATGCGCCGCGCCAGCTCGGCGCGCGAGATCGGCTGGTGCTCGCGCACCAGGTTCAGCACGATCTGCCGGTTGACCTCACGCGCGGTGCTGCGCGTGGCGCGGCTGAACGCACGGGTGTTGATCTTCCGCACAGGCCCTCTTCCCCGTTGGCGTTTGTCGGCCGGCGCAACAAAACCAGGGCGCCGGGCCGGCGCAAAGCGTGCGGGCAGCGCCGGACGAGCAGCATCCGCGAGCGAGCGGCGGCCGTCCAACCGCTGGGCCGCCCGCCGGTCCCCTCACCTTCAACCGTCACGATGCGCCGACCCATGCCTCTCCGCCGCCGCCCGGCCGCCGTGTTCGGGCTCCTCGCCGCCGTGCTGGCCGGCGGCTGCCGCGCCGGCACGCCAACGGTCGCCGGGCCGGCGCCCGACATTGTGCAGGGCGCCGAGGCCGCGCGCTACGACCCCGCCCGGGACCTCGGTCCGCTCTTCCCCGCCGTGCAGCTCGCGGGCATCTTCGCGGACTCGAAGACCTTCGTCGACGCGCAGCCGCGGCTGCCGCCGGCCGAGATCGCGGCGCGCTACGCCGCCGAGCGCGGCGCCGCGGGCTTCGCGCTGCGCGACTTCGTGGAGCGGCACTTCGAGCTGCCGCAGCCGGCGGGCGTCGAGCTGCGCACCGACCCCACCCGCAGCATGGAGCAGCACATCCGCACGCTCTGGCCGGCGCTGACGCGCGCGCCCGACCCGCCCGACGCGCGCTCCTCGCTGCTGCCGCTGCCCCACCCCTACGTGGTGCCCGGCGGCCGGTTCCGCGAGGTCTACTACTGGGACTCGTACTTCACCATGCTGGGCCTGGTCGAGAGCGGACGCACCGAGCTGGTGCGCAGCATGCTCGACAACTTCGCGCACCTCGTGCGCGGCGTGGGGCACGTGCCCAACGGCAACCGCAGCTACTACCTGAGCCGCAGCCAGCCGCCGTACCTGGCCGCGATGGTCGGCCTCTACGCGCAGGCCACCGACACGGCGCAGGCGCTACGCTACCTGGAGGCGCTGGAGGCCGAGCACGCCTTCTGGATGGCCGGCGCCGAGCGGCTGGCGCCGGGCGAGGCGCACCGCCGCGTGGTGCGCCTGCCCGACGGCTCGCTGCTCAACCGCTACTGGGACGACCGCCCCGAGCCGCGCCCCGAGAGCTACCGCGAGGACCGCGAGCTGGCGCAAACGCTGCCCGCCGCGCGCCGCGAGGAGTTCTACCGCGAGGTGCGCGCCGCCGCCGAGAGCGGCTGGGACTTCTCCAGCCGCTGGATGCGCGACCCCTCGGACCTGCGCTCGCTGGAGACGACGGCGCTGGCGCCCGTCGACCTCAACAGCCTGCTCTACCACGCCGAGCGCACCATCGCCGCGCTGCGCGCCGCGCGCGGCCGGCCGGGCGACGCGGAAGCGGCGCAGCGCTTCGCCCGGGCGGCCGAGGCGCGGCGGCGTGCGCTGCTGGCCGCGGCCTACGACCCGGCGAGCGGCTTCTTCCACGACGTGCGCTGGCGGACCGGCCAGCGGGTGACGGACCGCCCCGGGCTCGCCGCCGTCGCGCCGCTCTACTTCGGGCTCGCCACGCCGGAGCAGGGCCGCGCCGTGCTGGCGCGGCTGGAGCGCGAGTTCCTGCGCCCCGGCGGCTTCGTCACCACGCTCGTCGCCTCCGGCCAGCAGTGGGACGCGCCCAACGGCTGGCCGCCGCTGCAGTGGCTCGTCATCCAGGCCGCCCGCCGCTACGGCCGCGCCGACCTCGCGGACACCGCGCGCGCCCGCTGGCTGGCGCTCAACCGCCGCACCTTCCAGTCGACCGGCCGGATGATGGAGAAGTACGACGTCGTCGATCCCGCGCGCCCCGCCGGCGGCGGCGAGTACCCGACGCAGGACGGCTTCGGCTGGACGAACGGCGTCGCGCTGGCGCTGGCCGCGCAGGAGCGTGCCTCACCCACCGCGCGCGAGCTGGAACTCGAAGTGCTTCTCGCGGCTCACCGGCAGCGCGCCGGACTTCGCGAGCACGAGCTTCTCGCCCGCGTCGAACCAGCCGCTCTCCGCCTGCTCCCAGGCCTGCCGCGTAGCGTAGCGCCGCAGCGGCTGGCCGTCGAGCCGCACGGCCTCGACGCGGCCCGCGTCGAGCACCAGCTCCACCACGTTGTTCCGCTGCGCGGGGGCGCCGGCGTACTCGCCCTGCCGGGCGTAGACCGTCACGAAGGCGCGCCGCGCGTCGCGCCGCTGCGCTAGCGTCGTGGTCGCCACCGCGCCGCGCAGGTAGGCGACGGTCTCGCCGTCATCCTCGAAGAGGGTGAAGCGGCTCTCCTCGGCATCGGCGTAGACGCGCGCCACCAGCTCGTCGCGCCGGCTGCCGTCGGTGCGCCGGCCGGCGGTGTTCATCGTCCCCTCGTCCACGTGCATCAGCGGCAGGATCGCGCCGGCGCGCACGTAGAGCGGCAGCCGAAAGAGGCCGTCGCGGTAGAGCGGCACGCCGCGCAGCCACTCGCCCGTGCTGCGGTGCGTCGCGTTCGTGTAGAAGTCCGTCCAGCGGCCGCGCGGCAGGTAGACGTCGCGCTTCCGCTGGCCGTGCTCGGCCACCGTAGCGACGAGCAGGCTGCGCCCGATCAGCTTCTCGCTGCCCAGGCCGCGGGCGACGGAATCGTTCTGGTCGTAGAAGAACAGCGGCGCCACCAGCGGCTCGCCGTGCCGGAAGGCGCGGTGCGCGAGCGAGTAGTAGTACGGCAGCAGCCGGTAGCGCAGCCGCAGGTTCTGCAGGTTGCTCTGCCGGTCGCCGATGCGGTCGGGCGCGGTCTCGTTGCAGTTGCAGCCGTTGGAGGTGTGCGGGCGCACGGGCACGTCCAGCAGCGCGCCGTTGGCGAACCACTGGGTGTACAGCTCGTGCAGCTCGGCCGCCGCGATCTTGCCGCGGTGGAAGCCGCCAATGTCGGAGCCGTAATAGTCCACGCCCGACATCGACATGTGCAATTGGGTGTTCAGGTGCGCCGCCAGGCTCTGCAGGTTGGAGCCGATGTCGCCCGACCAGAGCGCCACGCCGTAGCGCTGGCTGCCGGAGGTGCCCGAGCGCGTGAGGCTCCAGGGCCGCCTCTGCACGCCGTGGCGGCGGTAGCCCTCGAAGATGCTCCGGCTCCAGAGCAGGTTGTACAGGTTGTGGACGCTGGCGTGGTCGTGCCGGCCGGGCAGCACGCCGTGGTACCAGGCGGTGCTGTCGAACTGCTCCGGCTCGCCGAGGTCCGTCCAGTGGCCGGCCAGCCCCAGCTCCACCAGCGGCTGGCGCTTCCAGTCGTGCCAGAAGGTGCCGGCGGCGGGGTTCGTCCAGTCGATCATGCCGCCCCTGCCCCACCACGGGTTCTCGCTGAGGTAGACGGGCGGGCCGCCCTCGCGCTGGCGCACCAGGAAGCCGCGGCGCTGCATCTCGTCGTGCTCCGGCAGCGCGCGCCCGATATGCGACTGCTCGATCGGCACCAGCCCGACGCCATGCCGTTCGCGCAGCTCCGCGACCTGCCGCGCCGGCTCGGGGAAGTGGACGGTGTCCCAGGTCAGCGTGCCCTGGCGGGTGCTGTCGGTGCCGACGATGCCGCCGTACCACTGCAGGTCGAGCACGAAGCCGTCGACGGGGAAGGCGTGCGTGCGCAGGCTGGCGAGCTTGCCGTGCAGCTCGGCCCAGTCCTCGTAGCCGTACTCGGAGACCCAGAGCCCGAACGCCTGCCGCGGCGGCACGGGCGCGGTGCCCGTCAGCTCCAGGTAGTCGCGGCGCAGGTCGGGCAGGTCCGGCCCGCTGAGCAGGTAGCCGCGCAGGAGCGGGGCGCGCGTCCTCAGCGTCCAGGGGTCGGCGCGGAAGTCCCAGTGCTGCGCGAAGACGTCGTCCAGGAAGAGCGCGTAGTTGAAGCCCGCATCGCCCACGGCGTAGAGGATCGGGAACTGCGCGTTGCCGACCTGCCCGCCGGGATAGTTGACCATGCGGTTGCCGAACGCGTTGCCCGGCACGCGCTCGCGCCCCAGCCAGTCGCCGTCCTGCTGCCCCGGCTGGTTGAACTGCTCGCCGAGGCCGTAGAGGTTGCGGGTTCGGCCGCGCGTCAGCGTGAGGCCGCTGCCGGCGGCGCCGGTGCCGGTGGGGCAGAGCCGGGTCAGCTCCACCGCGCGCAGCTTGTCGGTGGCGGTGACGCAGAGCGTCGCCGGCTCCACCACCAGGCGCAGCTCGGACGTCTCCACCGTGCTGGCGGTGGAGGCGAACTGCCGGGCGCCGCGGTAGTCGGTCTTCTGCACCATCGGCGAGGTCCAGAGCGCGCCGCCGAGGTCGGCGGGCAGGCGGCCGTCGCCGAACTCGAAGTGCAGCAGGTCGTCGTCCAGCGCCTCGACGACCAGGTAGCCCGCCGGGCCGGAGAAGCCGACGCGCTGCTGCTGGGCGCCGGCCGCGGCGGCGCCGCCGAGCAGCAGGAGCGCCGCGGCCAGGCCGGCGGACAGCTTGGGAACTGCGTGGGCATGCACCGTCTGTATCTCCTGCTCTGGTGGTCGTGGTTCTCGGACTCAGGATTCGGGGGAGGGGCTGTCGGCTACCGGCTGCCGGCTGCCGGCGAACAGCGCCCTCACCCCCTGGCCCCCTCTCCCAGACTTGGGAGAGGGGGAACGCACAAGAAGCTCCTGCCGTTCTCCCCCTCCCCCAATGCTGGGGGAGGGGGTCGGGGAGTGAGGGCGCCGTTGCCGTTCCCCCCTGAACCCCGAATCCTGCCTCACCGGCAGGCGCCGTCGAGGCGCGTCAGCCGCAGGTGGTCGAGCAGCGCGGTGTTGACGCGCGCGTCCATGTTCTCGTCCAGCGCGGTGAAGGCGAGCGTGAGCGTGTGCTCGCCCGGCGTGAGCCGCACGCGCTGCAGCGTACTGTAGCGCCACTCCGTCCACAGGCCCTGGCCGCGCTGCGGCATCACCAGCACGCCGGCGGGCTGGCCGTCCACCAGCAGGCTGCGGATCGCGGCCTTGCTGTCGGTGTTGATCGGCCCGCTGCCGTTGGCGTAGCGCGCCTCCACGGCGTAGGTGCCGCCGCACGCGACGCGCACCGGCAGCTCCACGCGCGGGTTGCGCTCGCGCGTGAGCGGCACGTAGCCGGCGCCGCTGTAGCCGGCGTGCTCCGTCTCCAGCAGCGTGGCGGGCGGCTGCACGAGCAGCACGCTGCCGGCGGGCTCGCGCCGCACCGGCTCGCTGAGGAACGAGCGCAGCCCGAGCGAATCCACCGCGCGCACCTGGTACTCGACCACCGCGGTGTCCGGCGCCAGCCGCAGCCGGGTGCTCGCCTGCGCGCCGCCCCAGCGGCCGTTGCCGAAGACCTCGTAGTACGCCGCGCCCGGCACGGCCGTCCAGGTGAGCCGCTCGCCCTGCAGGCGCGCCGCGGGTGTCTCCGGCGCGAAGCGGTCCTCCACCAGGTTGAACTGCGCGGCCGGCCAGCGGCCGTTCAGCTCCAGCTCCAGCGTGTGCTCGCCCGTCAGGCCGGCGGGCAGCTCCGCGCGCGGCAGCGGGCGGCCGTCCAGCCGCACGCTGGCCACGCCGTCGCCGTGGCCGCGCACCGTCACGGTGAGCCGCGCGCCGCGGTAGCGCAGGCCGCTCAGCGTGCGCTCGCCGGCGTAGCCCGGCGGCACCCTGGGGCGGAAGACGAGCCGGTCCGGCTCCAGCCGCATCCCGAAGAGCACGCGGAAGTGCGTCGCCAGGTTGCCAGCCACGCTCCAGAGCTGGCGGTCGGAGTTCAGCTCGGTGCCGTCGAAGTGGCCGGTGCTGGCCACCAGGTTCTCCTTGTTGGTCAGGAAGAGCGCGGCGGGCCGATAGATGCTGGCGAGCGCGTGCTCCACGGCGGCGGTGTTGCCGGCGTCCGCCGCGGCCCACGCCCAGTAGGCACTGACGAACGGCCAGACGGCGGCGTTGTGGTACGACGGGATGTTGGGGATGTACGGCCACAGGCTCGGCATGCCGAAGGCGACCACCGGCGTGCGCACCACCAGTTGCGCCTGGCGCTCCGGGCTGGCCGCGCCGTAGATGATCGCCAGCGCCTCGCCCAGCCCGTCGGAGCGCAGCGAGAGCGCGGGGTGCAGTCGCCCGTAGCGGAACAGCGAGTACCAGCCCTGCTCCGGCAGCCAGAGGTGCCGGTTGATCGCCGCGCGCAGCGCCTCGGCGGCGCGCCGCCACTCGGCGCCGTCCTCGCCCAGCGCGCCGGCCATCTCGGCCAGGATCCGGTAGGTGGCGTAGTGCACCACGTTGGTGCCGACGGCCGCGGACTGCGTGATGTCGCGCGGGTCCGCCCAGCGCGGGTACTCCTGCTCGCGCCAGTCGAGGAACGAGGTCTCGCCCTTCATCAGCCCGGTGGCCGGGTCGAAGGCGGCGTGCCGGTCGGCCTCGGCGGAGCGGCGGATGATCTCGTACGCCTGCCGCAGCCAGTCGCGGTCGCCGGTGGCGGCGTAGAGCTCCCAGGCGGCCAGCGCCCAGGTCATGCGGTCGGTGGAGACCGGCCAGGAGCCGCCGGTGCCCGTGTCCTGGATGATGCGCCCCAGGCTGTCGACCTTGACGAGCAGCCCGCGGCGCACCTCGTCCGGCGCGACCAGCACCAGCCCCAGCACGGCGGCGTAGGCGAGGTCGCGCGTCCAGACGCCGCTCCACTTGGCGCCGGTGTCGAAGACGCTGTCGCGGCGGAGCTGGTTCAGCTCGTCGAGCGACAGGCGGTAGAGCGCGTCGAGCAGGCGCTGCGGCGAGCGGAGCTGCGGGAAGCCGGAGACGTCCGTCTGGCGCGTCCAGATCGCGCGGCCGTCGGGCAGCGCCGGGCGCGTGTACTGCGCCTCGATCGGCAGCGTGAGGGTGTAGATGCCGTCACCGTCCGGGTCGGTGAGCTGCTGCGGCGAGCCCGGCCGCAGGCGGGCGAAGTCCCAGCTCAGCGGCGCGACGTTGCCGACGGCGTAGACGCCGGTGAACTCCGCGCGGCGGATCGGCGGGCCGAGCGGCGGCTGGTAGGCGCCCGTCTCGCGGAAGCTCCTCAGCACGTGCCGCAGATCCAGCCGGATGGTGACCTGCGCCAGCCCCTCCTCGCTGGTGGCGAACTCCTCGGGCGTGGGGACGAACGGCGGCTGCTCGCGGCCGAAGACGTAGAGCGGCGAGACGATGCGGCCGTCCTGCGGGCGGATGTAGAGCGTGTGGTCCGTGCCCGAGCGGAACTCGTTGTCCTGCCCGTTCAGGCTGAAGCGGAAGTGCATCTCGCGCCCGGAACGCGGGTACGTCGAGACGATGGTGTCGCGCGAGAGCGCGAGCGCCTCGAAGCGCCCCTGCCGCACCGAGGTGTCGGTGACGACGAACGCGTCCGTGCGGTAGAGCGCTGGCGGCTGCGCGGCGAGCGGCAGCGCCGTGCCGGTCAGCAGGGCGAGGGCGGCGGTGCCTTCCAGAGCGGTCCTGCGAAAAGCTCGAGTCATGGCGTCTGCATCGGTGAAACGGGTGCGGCCGGGGCGGCGGGCGCCTCCGTGCCGCGGAAGAGCCAGCGGTAGGCGGCCGGGAACTCGCGCCGCCAGAAGCCCTCGGAGTGCGTACCGTCGGCGCGGACGTGCTCCTCGATCTCCACCCCGCGCCGGAAGCCGGCCGCCGCGAGCGTGTCGAGCATGCGCCGGTGGTCGGCGACGTACACCTCCGGGCGGTCGCCCTCGCGCGCGCCGGTCACGAAGTAGAAGCGCGTGCCGGGCCGCGGCGCGGCCGCGCGGGCGTAGCCGAAGAGTTCGGGGGCGAACCAGAACGCGGGCGAGAAGACGCCCGCCCGGCCGAAGACCTCGGGGTACTTCAGCGCCGCGTAGAGCGAGATCAGCCCGCCCATGCTGGAGCCGGCGACGCCGGTGTTCAGCCGGTCGGGGCGCGTGCGGTAGTGCCGGTCGATGTGGGGTTTAAGCGTGGTGGCGAGGAAGTCCACGTAGGCGTCGCCCTCGCCGCCGCCGCCGTGGCGCGGGTTGCGCCAGGGCGAGTACTCGTCCAGCCGGCGCTGCTGGCCGTTGTCGACCGCCACCACGATGGCGCCCCAGCCGCCGGCGGCGTGCAGGCTGTCGAGCGCTTCGTCCACCCCCCACTCGCCGGCATAGCTGGTGGCCGCGTCGAAGACGTTCTGCCCGTCGTGCAGGTAGAGCACGGGGTAGCGCTTCGTGGAGGTGTGGTAGTCCGGCGGCAGGTAGAGCCAGACGCGACGCGTGCGCCCGAGCTGCGGCATCGCGAACGCGGTGTCGAGCACGCTCACCGTGGCGCGCGCGGTCGAAGCGCGGGCCTCCGCGCCCGGCGCCTGCGCGCAGGCGGGCAGCGCGGGCAGCGCGGGCAGCGCCGTCGCCGCCAGCAGGGCCAGGAGCGTCGGGCGGAGCTGTCCGTTCCAGTCTCGCATGGATGTTCCCCGGTCTCGCGCCGTCCAGCGCCGATCGTTCAGGAGGTCCGCGCGGTCCTTCACCGGCCGCGCGGGGACCAGGTCGGGTCACCGTCCCAGTTGGGGCTGGTCGTCAGCCTCGCCTGGGCAGAACCGTCCGCGTTCATCACCCACAGGTCGGCGCTGGCCGCGCGCGTGCTCGTGAAGACGATCCGGCGGCCGTCGGCCGACCAGGCCGGGTCATCATTGTCGCCGGTGGTCGTCAGGCGCACCAGCGCGGAGCCGTCGGCGCTCAGCGTGTACAGGTCGAACCCACCGTCGCGGCGGCTCTTGAAGAGCAGCTTGCGCCCGTCCGGCGACCAGCGGGGCGAATAGTCGGACGCGGAGCTGTTCGCGAGCCGCGCCAGCCCGCTCCCGTCGGCGTTCATCACGTAGATCCCGGCATCCGGGCGCCGTTCGCTGAAGAAGGCGATCCTGCGTCCATCCGGGGACCACTCGGGCGCGCCGTCCCAGCCGGGGCTGTTCGTCAGCCGCGTCCGAGCGGTGCCGTCCGCGTTCACGACGTAGACCTCCGGGTCGTTGACGTCGTGGTAGCTGGTGAAGGCGATGCGCCGTCCATCGGGCGACCAGGCGAGATCCATGTCCCTGCCGCCCGGCGGCGTCAGGCGCACCAGGTTCGCCCCGCTGGCATCGACGCTGTAGATCCCCATGGCGCCAGCACGCTCGCTGAGGAAGCCGATCCTGCGGCCGTCCGGTGACCAGGTGGGCCAGTAATCCACGGCCGCGCTGCTGGTCAGTCGCGTCTGCCGCGCCCCGTCGGCGTCCATGACGTAGAGCTCGGCATTCCCGTCGCGCTCGCTGACGAAGGCGATCCGGCGCCCGTCCGGCGACCATGCCGGGGCGTGATCCTCGGCGGCGTGAGTGGTCAGCCGCGTCAGCCCACTCCCGTCGGCGTTCAGGACGAAGACGTCCGTCCTGCCGTCAGTCGAACCGGTGAAGGCGATCCGATCGGCACTGCTCTCGCGCCCGGAAGAGGTGGGATCCGAGCAGGCCGCCCCCGCGCCGGCTACCAGCATCAGCTCCGCCATCAGGACGGACAACCGGCGGCGTCTCCGCGACGGACAAGTGAAGGACTCAGGCATTGGTTCCACTTCTGTGTGTTGCTTGCCTGCCACGGCGGGCCAGAACTCGGCTCGCGTGGGATGCGCCGCATGGCTACGCGACGCAGTGGGCTACGCGCTGCCCTCTCCCTGGCTTTGGGAGAGGGTCGGACGGCGGAGAGTTCGTGCCTGGTCCCCCCTCTGCCCGGCTTGGGAGAGGGGGCCAGGGGGTGAGGGCGCCGTTCCCCCTGCCGTTACCTCACCAGCACCCGGTAGCCGTGCGCCGGGAGCTGCAGCGTGCCGGAGGCCGCGAGCGACACGCGCGCCTTGCTGAACCAGTCGGTGTAGCCGCCCGGCTGCTGCAGCCCGCGGTAGGCGACGGTCGCCGGCGCGTCGCCGAAGTTCACCGCCACCAGCACGGTGTTCGCGCCCCGGGTGCGGGTGAAGGCGTAGACGCGCTCGCCGCCGTCGGTACGCAGCGCGGCCTGGTCGCCGCCCCAAGGGCCGTTGCCCAGCGCCGGCTGCTGCGCCTTCAGCTCGAACAGCGCGCGGTAGAATTCGGCCAGCGAGGGGCCACTCCAGTTCACCGTGTCCTTCTCGAAGAAGCGCAGCCGCTTGTTCAGGCTCGCCTCCTGCCCCGTGTACAGCAGCGGGATGGAGTTCTGCACGGTGGCGCTCAGCACGAACGCCGGCAGGTGGTTGGCGCCCATGCGCTCGAACTCGCTGCCCTGCCAACTGTTCTCGTCGTGGTTGCTGGTGAAGTACATGCGATAGGCGGCGCGCCCGTAGACGCGGTCCTGCTCGGCGAAGTAGCGGTCCAGCTCGGACGTCGGCTTCTTACCCTGCGCCAGCTCGTTGAGCAGGTGGTGCAGCTTCCAGCCGTAGGTGGCGTGGAAGGACGCGTGCAGCCGCGGGTCCTCCGCCTCGGCGAGCAGGAAGAGGTCCGGCCGGGCGGCGGTCAGCTCGCGGTGCGCGGCGGCCCAGAAGTCGAGCGGCACGCCCCAGGCGACGTCCATGCGGAAGCCGTCGATGTTCATGCTGTCCACCCACCAGCGCATCTCGGCGAGCATGGCGCGGCGCATCGCGGCGTTGCCGTAGTTCAGGTCCGCCACGTCCGTCCAGTCGGTCTCGGTACCGTCCTCGTTCCGCGGGTAGGAGATGCTGCCGTCCGGGCGCAGCGTGTAGAAGTTGCGGTGCTCGCGCGTCCAGGGGTGGTCGTGCGCGGTGTGGTTGGCGACCCAGTCCAGGATCACGCGCAGGCCCTGGGCGTGCGCGGCGTCGACGAAGCGCCGGAAGTCGGCCTGGCTGCCGTGCTCGGGGTTGACCTCGGTGTAGTCGCGGATCGAGTAGTAGCTGCCCAGCCCGCCCTTGCGGCCCTGCACGCCGATCGGCTGCACCGGCATCAGCCACAGGATGTCGACGCCGAGCTGCTTCAGCCGCGGTAGGTGCGGCAGGAGCGCGTTGAAGGTGCCCTCGGGCGTGAACTGCCGCACGTTGACCTCGTAGATCACGGCGTCGCGCGACCACGCGGGGAAGAAGCTGGTGTCGGCCGCCGGCGCCAGGCTCGCGGCCGGCGCCGGCACGCTCGCCGACGGCGTCGCCGGCTGCGGCGCCGCGCACGCGGCGAGCGCCAGGGCGGCGGTCAGGGAAAGCAGGGGTTTGCGCATCGGGGCTATGTCTTCGTCTGTGGGTGTTGGCTGTCGGCATGGGGCTTCCGGCTGCCGGCTGCCGGCGGCCGGCGAACGGCGCCCTCACCCCCGGCTCGCTCGTTCCTCGCTCGCCACCCCCTCTCCCAAGCCCGGGAGAGGGGGAACTGCGCCAACCTTCTGCCGTTCTCCCCCGCTCCCGCTTGCGGGAGAGGGGGCCGGGGGGTGAGGGCGCAGTTGCCGGTAGCCGGTAGCCGGTAGCCGCCGCCGTCCTACTCCGCCGGCCGGATACGGACCGCCTGGCCGCCGCCGGGCGCGAGCGCCAGGCGCAGCGTGGTGCCGGCGTCCACCGGCTGCTGCGAGATGGCCACCGGCAGCGGGTTCTCGCGCCAGTGCGCGCCGGGCCCGTCGGCGTAGATCTCGGCGACGTAGCGGCGGCCCGGCGTCAGGAAGGCGAGCGGCACCTCGAAGCTGCGTGCCCGCTCGTCGGTGATGGCGCCGAGGAACCAGGTCTCGGCGCCGCGCTGCCGGCGCGCGACGACGACGTAGTCGCCGATCTCGGCGTCGAGCACGCGCGTCGTGTCCCAGTCCACCGCCACGTCGCGGATGAACTGGAACGCCGGCTGGCGCTCGTAGTTCTCCGGCAGGTCCGCCGCCATCTGCAGCGGCGAGTAGAGCACCACGTAGAGCGCGAGCTGCTTGGCCAGCGTGGTGCGCGGGCGCGCCTGCTCGGGAGTGCGCGGCGTGCCGGTGGGCCGCTGGATGAGGAGGTCGAAGATGCCGGGCGTGAAGTCCATCGGCCCGGCGAGCAGCCGGGTGAAGAAGAGGATCGTCTCGTGCTCCGGCGGGTTGCCGCCTTCCCCGCCCCAGGCGTTGAACTCCTGCCCGCGCGCGCCCTCGCGCGTGAGGATGTTCGGCCAGGTGCGGCGCTCGCCGGTGTCCTTGATCGGCTCGTGCACGTTGAGCATGATCCCGTGCCGTGCCGCCGTCTCGATGACGCGGCGGTGGTGGCGCACCATGTACTGCCCCTGGTGCGCGTGGCCCTGGTCGGTGGCGTCGCCGACGTAGCCGGTCTTCACCGCGCGCACGCCGAGGCGCTGGTAGAGCGCCATCGCCGAGTCCACCTGGCGCTCGTAGTTGCTGACGTGCGTGGCCGTCTCGTGGTGGCCGATCAGCGTGACGCCCTTCCGGCGCGCGTAGGCCGCCAGCGCCGGCAGGTCGAAGTCCGGGTAGGGCTGCGTGAAGGAGAAGATCGCGCCGTTGCGCGCCCAGTCGCCGTCCCAGCCGAGGTTCCAGCCCTCCACCAGCGTGCCGCCCAGGCCGTTCGCCGCGGCGAAGTCCAGGTATCGCTTGGTGTTCTCGGTGGTGGCGCCGTGCTGCGGGCCCGAGCCCCAGGTCATGGTGTTGACGTGCATCCCCCACCAGATGCCGTTGTACTTCATCGGCGTGATCCAGCGCGTGTCCGCGAGGCGGCTGGGCGGGTTCAGCTTCAGCGTCAGCACGGAGGGCGCCAGGTCCTCCACCCGGTCGGCGAGCTGCAGCGTGCGCCAGGGCGTGACGAACGGCGCGCGCCCGCGCACCGCCACCCCGTCCGCCCAGCGCGGCAGCGTGGAGCGCAGCGTGCGGCTCTCCGAGCCCACCAGGTACATCCCGGCGTAGTCGACCAGGTTCGCCTCGTGGATGACCAGGTGCGTGCCGGTGCTGAACTGCAGCGTCAGCGGCGTGTGCACCGTGTCCAGCCGGCTGACGGGGCCGGAGGAGTAGAGCCGCTCCTGCCGGTCCGGCGCGGTGCCGGTCGCGGGGATCCACCAGGCGCGCGCGTCCTCGGCCAGCACGAACTCGGTCAGCTCCTCCATCATCTCGAAGTCGCGGAAGTTGCCGCTGTCGCTGACTTCGTAGCGGAAGCCGACGCCGTCGTCGAAGGCGCGGAAGACCACGGCGAAGCGGCGGCCCGGCGCCTTCTCCTCCGCAACCTGCACGCGCAGCTCGTGGTGCTGGTCGCGCACGCGCGCCACCTCGCCCCAGGGCAGGGTGAAGGTTTCGTCCCGGCTCGCGCGCGCGCTGCCGGTGATGCGCAGCGCGTTGCGCAGCGTGTCGGCGCCGCGGAAGGCGAAGCCCAGCCGCGAGGGCGTCAGCACCCACTGCCCGTTGCGCCGCACGCTGTAGTACAGCCCGCCGTCGCGCGTCTCCACCCGCACCTCGTTGCGGCCGTCCGGCGAGGCGACGCGTAGCGGTTCCTGCGCGGCCGCCGGCGCGGCCAGGATCGCCAGCACCGCGAACGCCGTCAGCGGCCGGACCAGCTTGGAAAACCATTGGTGCATCGTCAGTCTCTTCCTCGATCGTTCAGTGTGTGGGCCCCCTCTCCGGCCGGGACCCCCTCTCCCTGGCCCTCTCCCCCCACTTCGTGGAGGGAGAAGGGGAGCACGGCAACTGCAACGGCGGACCCCCCTCTCTCGGTCTCTCCCCCACATGGGGGGAGAGAAGCACTTCAACAACAACTGCAACCGCGGTGTGTTGCAGTTGCGGTTGCAGTTGCAGTTCATCCCCTCTCCCCCCTTGTGGGGGAGAGGGCTAGGGAGAGGGGGGTCCCTGCACGGCAATCGCCGTGTTCGGCTCCAGCCGTAGCTGCACGGTGCGGTCGGCGCCCACCACCACGGTGGTGCCGGCGCAGCCCGCACCCGCGCGGCCGCCGCTCAGCACGTCGCAGTACGTGCCCGCGGGCAGGCCGGTGGGGATGCTGGCGCTGACGGCCGTGGACTCGCGGTTGATGGCCACGAAGCCGCGATCACCGCGCGAGAAGGCGATGGCGTTGCCGCCGTTGTCCCACCAGTCGTTGATGCCGGTGCCCGCCACCGCGCTGCGGAACGCCACCATGCGCCGGATCATCGGGTCGCGGTGCTCGCAGACCCATTCCCCGCGGGTGGCCGCCTCCAGGCGCGCCGCGCAGCGGACGGGCAGGGGGTTGCCGGCGCCGTCGGCGGGGGGCCCGGCGTCGCGGCCGGCGGGCGTGCTCCGGTCAAAGGCGAAGCTGCTCATCACCACCGGGTAGCCGTACGGGTGCGCCAGCATGAAGACGTTGGCCAGGCGGTACAGCGCGCCCTCGCGGTAGCTGATCCCGTCGCCGCGCTGGGTGTCGTGGTTCTCCACGAAGACCACCGCCTTGTCGGAGGGGATCATCCCCCACGCCGTGGCCGAGAACTGGCGCCCCGCCGGACCGTTGGGGTTCAGGTCCGCGACACGCTGGCTGCCGAGGTTGAGGAACTTGTCGCCGATGCCGCGATAGCGGAACTCGGTTACGTCGGCCGCGCCGCCGGAGCTGTAGCCGAGCCCGAAGTAGTCGCGCCCGCGCACCGCCTCGCCGCCGTAGTCGATCACTTCGCCGAAGACGTACGGCAGTGGCAGCCCCTCGGCGGCCAGCGTGCGGTTCACCTCGCCCAGGATGCTGTCCAGCTGCACCGGCTGGATGTGCTTGGCCGCGTCGATGCGGAAGCCGGCAACGCCCAGCCGCGCCAGCCCCGTCAGGTAGGCGGCGATCTTCTGGCGCACCGTGGGCGAACCGGTGCGCAGGTCGGCGAGCCCCAGCAGCTCGCAGTCCTGCACGTTGGCGGCGTCCTGGTAGTTGCTCACCGCGCAGGCGGGGTGGAAGTCGGAGGCCGTATACAGGCCAGGGTAGTTGTACTTGGTGAAGACGGTGCCGTTGCTGCCGGTGCCCGAGGTGCCGGTCATGTGGTTGATGACCGCGTCCACGTAGATGCCGACGCCGGCCGCGCGGCAGCGGCGCACCATCGCCTCGAACTCGGCGCCGGTGCCGGAGCGGCTGCGCTCGATGCTGTAGCTCACCGGCTGGTAGCGCGTCCACCAGGCGCCGCCGGCGATGTGCTCCTGCGGCGGCGATACGTGCACGGCGTCGTAGCCGGCGGGGCCGAGCACCGTCTCGCACTCGCCGGCGATGTCCGTCCAGCGCCACTCGAAGAGCTGCACGAAGACGTCGCCGGCGGCGCCCCTGCCGGTGGCGCGGTAGGTGGGGTCCAGCGTGGGGCGTTGCGGCGGCGGGGTGCCGCCGGTCGGCGGGCCCGACGGGATGCCGGCGTCGGCGCACGCCCCGGCAGCGAGGGCAAGGAGGCTGAGCAGCGCGACGGCACGTCGGGTGGTGCGCATGGATGTCCAGAAAAGGGCCTGGAAACGCTGCAGCTCCGCCACCGTGGCGGCGCGGAGCTGCAGGAACACCTTCGATCTTCCACGTCGGCGCGCCCGTCAACGCGGACCGGGCGCGGGCGGCCGCCGGGACGGCGCGGCCGCCCTTGATCGTCAACGACCCCCGTAGCCCGGGTTCTGCTCGAGGTTCGGGTTCGCCGTCAGCTCGGAGAACGGCAGCGGGTAAAGGCTCCGGAACGCTTCGGTCGGCTGGCCCGCCCGGACGCCGCCCTTCCAGCTCCACACGCCGTTGGTGGTGAAGCGGTTGTTGAAGCGGACCAGGTCGGTGCGGCGGTGCCCCTCCCAGAAGAGCTCGCGGGCGCGCTCCGCCAGGATGAAGTCCAGCGTGAGCTGGGCATCCGTGATGTTGCCGCTGGTGTTGCCGTAGGCGCGCTGCCGGAGGGCGTTCACGTACTGCAGCGCCTGCGCACGGCTGCCGCCACCGCCACGCAGCACGGCCTCGGCGTACATCAGGTAGGCGTCAGCCAGGCGGAACATCGGGTAGTCGGTGTCCGGATAGCTCCGGTCCGAGCCCGGCTGCCCCGTCGAGGTGACGTTGCGGTACTTGGTGACCGCGTACCCGTTGCTGAAGTTGGTCAGCTCGTTGACCTCCAGCGTCTGCCCCTGCGTGAAGAACACGCTCGAGCGCCGGTCGGCCGTGTTGGTGCCACCGAACTGCGCCACCAGCTCCGGGCGCGCCCGCAGCCCCCACCAGCCGCCGCCCATGCCGTAATCGGCGGCGTTCATCTGGTTGCCGATCGAGGCGCTGATCAGGAAGGTCATCCCCCCGAACAGGCGGGTGTTCAGGCCGTCCTGCGGAATGGGGAAGATGATCTCGGGCGAGGTGTGGTTGTCCGCCAGGAACATGTCCTGGTAGCGGTCGTCCAACTGGTACCCGGCGGCAATGACGCGCTCCGCGGCGGCGCGGGCGTCGCTGTAGCGGTTCCCCGCGCCGTACGCCTCGGCGTTCAGGTATAGCTTGGCCAGCACCATGTCCGCCGCGGCCTGCCCGGCGCGCCCGTACTGCGGCCGGGCCGGCAGCTCGCCACGAATGGCGTTCAGCTCGCTGACGGCGTACTCGAAGAGCTGCGCGCGCGTCGCCTGCTGCGGCGGCGGCCCACCGATCGGATCCTCTTCGGTGACCAGCGGGATGCTGCCGAACAGGTCCAGACCGTGCCAGTAGGAGAGCGCCCGCAGGAAGCGCGCTTCCGCCCGGTATGCCTGGATCTGCGCCCGCAGGTCGGCGCTCACGCCGCGCTGCGTCAGCTTCTCCTCGGTGGTCTCCCGCAGGAACTCATTCGCATGCACCACCTGGAAGAAGACGCGGTAGTACATGTTCACCAGGAACTGGTTGGACGTGCCCCAGATCTGGGTGTTCAACTGCTGCACGCCGTCGTCGCCCCAGGCGATCACCGCCTCGTCGGTGGGTAGCTCCTGCATCTGCCACAGCAGGCGGATGTAGTTGGAGAAGCCCTCGTCGCCGCTGATGTCGGGCTGCCCCGCCGGGCCCTGCTGCCCGCTCAGCGCCAGGCCGCCGTACAGTTTGGCCAGGTAGGCGCGGTACGAGGCCGGGTCGTTGAAGATGTTGGCGCTGGTGACCGTGCTCTTGGGCAGGGTCGTGATGTCGGTGCACGCGGCCGCGCCTCCCAGCAGGATCGATGCAGCGGCGAGCGTGGTAAGCACTCGGTTTTTCATGGCTTCGTTCGCTCTCCAGTTTTGCAGGAAGCGCATCTCAGAAGTCCACGTTCACGCCCACCGTGAAGGTGCGCGAGCGCGGGTAGATGTTGTTGTCGATCCCGTTCAGCCCCGCCGTCGGGTCGACACCGTCGTAGCCGGTCAGCGTGAAGGCGTTCTGCACCGTGCCGAAGACGCGCATCCGCTGCACGCCCCTGAAGCGGGGCAGCACGTACCCGAGCGTGATGTTGTCCATCCGCAGGAACGAAGCGTCCTCCACGTAGACGTCCGAGAAGTACTGCGGGGTGAGGAAGCCGGTCTCCAGCACCGAGCGGTGCAGGTTCTCGGGCGAACCTGTAGCGAGCAGTTCGCGGTAGTTGCCGCGGTTGCTGGCGAGGTTGTTGTAGACGTAGTTGCCCAGGTAGGCCCGCAGCGTGAAGCCGAGGTCGAAGTTCCCGTACGTCACGTTGGAGGTGTGGCCGAAGATCCAGTCGGGTGTGGGGTTCTCGAAGATGCGGCGGTCCGCCTCGGTGATCTGCCCGTCGCCGTTGATGTCCTCGTACAGGTCCTGCTCGTTGATCTGACCGTCCGGCTTGTTCGTGAACTTGCCGTTGTTATCCACTCCTTGGCGATCCTTGTAGATCGGCTTGCCGTTCTCGCGGATGTGCCGGTAGACCAGGAACGAGTTGACCGCCTGACCCGGCCGCAGCACCTGGATGTTGCTGCCGACGCCGCCGGCGATGCCGCCGACCAGGATCTGATTCACGCCGCCCGCGCCGCTGATGGTGAGCAGCTCGTTCTGGTTGCGCGCCGCGTTGAAGCTGACGTCCCAGTTCAGGCCGCTCCTGCCGCCCTGCAGCAACCCCGCGTTCAACGAGAACTCCAGGCCCTGGTTGCGCACGCTGCCGATGTTGGTGGTGACGCGGTCGGAGAAGTTGGTACCGGCCGCCACCGGGACGTTGAAGATCAGGTCGTCGGTGTCCTTCAGGTAGTACTCCAGCGAGCCGGTGATGCGGTCGTCGAAGAAGCCATAGTCGACGCCCACGTTCCAGGAGGTGGTTTCCTCCCACTTGATGTTCGGGTCCACCGCGCTGGGGCGGATGGTGTTGATGAACTCGTCACCGAACTGGACGCGCGCCGCCTCGTCGCTGTAGCGGTAGGTGGAGATCCAGAGGTAGTCGCCGAACGACTGGTTGCCGTTCACACCCCAGGAGGCGCGCAGCTTCAGGTCCGAGAGCCAGTCGAGGTTGTCCAGGAAGGCCTCCTCGTTGACGCGCCACGCCAGCGCGGCGGCCGGGAAGGTGCCCCACTGGTTGTCCGGGCCGAAGCGGCTGGAGCCGTCCCGGCGCACGCTCAGCGTCAGCAGGTAACGGTCGGCCAGCGTATAGTTGGCGCGGGCGAAGAACGAGGCGAGCTTGCTCTCGCGCACGTTGTCCAGTCGGGAAACCAGTCGGCGCGCCGTCGGCACGCCATTCGGGCCGAGCAGATCCGAGGTGAGGCCGAACGCCTCGAAGAACGGGGTTTCCGCCTGGAAGGTTTCGTACGAGTAGCCGGCCGTGAAGTCGAGGTCGCTGTTCAGCGCGTCCAGCTCGCGGGTCAGGTTGCCGAAGATGTCAAACACCACGTTCGACTCCGCCGGCGTCGAGCTGCTCAGGTAGCCCGGCTCGCTTCCCTCCACCTGCGAACGCTGAATGCTCGGGCGGAAGATGCGCCGCGAGCTCTCGGCAATGTCGTAGCCCACGCGCGTGGTAGCCGACAACCCCTCCAGGAAGGGGAAGCGGTACTGCGCCTCGATGTTGCCGACGCTGCGCAGCGTGTAGCCGCTGTTCTTCTCCAGCTCCGCCGTGGAGAGCGGGTTGTTCGGGCCCAGGTTGAACTGCGTCCACTCGAAGTACGAATCGCCCTCGCGCACCGGCTGCGTCGGCGCGAAGCGCGAGGCGTCGCCCAGGATGCCGGCATCGAAGAGGTCGTCCGTCCGCGCGCCGCGCACCGTGGCGCGCAGGTTCAGGCGGTCGTCGAAGAGGCGCTGGTTGTAGTTGATGGCCGCCGAGATGCGCTCGGTGGTGGAGCCCAGCACCACGCCCTCCTGCTCCAGGTAGCCGAGCGAGAGGCGGTAGTTCATGTTGTCGCCCGAGCCGGCCACGGCCACGTTGTGCTCCTGCCCCACGGCGTCACGCAGCACCAGGTCGTACCAGTCGGTGCTCGCGTTGCCCAGGCGGCTCGCCCGATCCGGCGCGTACTGCTGCACCGCGGCGCGGAACTCGCCCGCGTCCATCAGGTCCGGCGTGCGGGTCACCCGCGAGTTGGAGTACGACCCGTTGTACGAGAACGCCGGCGCGCGCCGCCCGTTCTTGGTCTCGATCAGCACCACGCCGTTGGCGCCGCGCGAGCCGTAGATCGCCGTCGACGAGGCGTCCTTCAGCACCGTGATGTTGGCGATGTCTTGCGGGTTGATGAAGTTCAGCGGGTTGCGCCCCGCCGAGAGGCCGCCGCCCAGCGGGAGCGGCACGCCGTCGACGACGAAGAGCGGCTCGTTGCTGGCGTTGACCGAGGTGCCGCCACGGATGCGGATGTTCATGCCGCCGCCCGGCTCGTTGCTCTCCACCACCTGCACGCCCGCCACCTTGGCCTGGATGAGCTGCTCCGGGCTCACCACGCGGCCGGTGTTGAACTCCTCCGGCGTCACCGCGCGCACCGCGCCGGTCACGTCCCGCGCTTCCTGCTGGCCGTAGCCGACGACGACCAGCCCCTCCAGCGCCACCGCCTGCGAGGTCATGGCAATGTCGAGCGTCGCCGTCTGGCCGGCGGCGACGCTCACCGTGCGCGTCGCCTCGGCGTAGCCGACGCGGGTGGCGCGCACCGTCTGCGTGCCGGCCGGCACGGCGGGCACGGTGAAGCGGCCGTCCGGGCCGCTCAGCGCGCCGCGCGGCCCCACGCGCACCGCCACGCCCGAGAGCGCCTCCTGGGTGGCGGCATCGAAGACGCGCCCCGTGAGGGTGCCTGTCGGAGTCTGTGCGCTCAACTGCGCCGCCCCCATCAGGGCGCCCAGGAGCGCGGGGAACACCAAACGACCGAGTGCCATACGTCTGTCCTCCATCGGGTGAGGAATCGGTTTCGGTTCCCTGCCACCGCGGCCGCGCCGCCGGGACGCCCCCGGCCGGCACTGCCCGCGGACCCACGCGCGCCCCGACCCGACCGCTGCCGTACGGGCGCGCTGCCTACCTTCCTGGCCACTGCCTGCCTGCACAGACACCTCGGCCCCGGCCCACCTGGCGGCACGGTCGGAACCGCCGGGCCGGGCTCGCATCGTCGCCAGCGGATTGGTCGGTTCGGCAGCCTCCCTCGGTAGCGGGACGAACAGCCCCGGCACCGCACGGCGCCGGGACGCAACGGGTACGGCACAACCGCTCGCTGCGGCGCTGCCGCGGCGCGACGGCCTGCGGGCGGCCAGACCAACGAGCGGTTTGTCAATGGCCCTAACAAAGCGCTGAGAGAATACCTTCCGCCGGGCGGGCGCGCAAGTCGGTTGGGCGTGCGCGTTTCTCGGCCCGTGCGGTCGGGAAAGGCCCGGCGGCTGTCAGGGATCGCCCGTGCTCTCACGGCTGGCGGCGGCAGCCGTCAGAGCACGGGCCGGCGAAGCGGCCTGCTCAGGCCAGCGCCGCCTTCCGCTCGGCGGCCGAGGCCGGTCGAGCGTGGGTCAGGGGATGGGCGTCGCGCACGAACACGACCGCGATGGCCGCCAGCAGGAAGGCGAGCCCGCCGATCATCACCACGTAGAGCGGCGCGTTCGGGTTGTCGGCGCCGAAGGCGAGGCGGATCAGCGGCCCGAAGGTCAGCGCCGCGATGATCTGCGGGATCACGATGAAGGCGTTGAAGACCCCCATGTAGACGCCCATCCGCTCCGGCGGCAGCGCGTCGGAGAGCATCGCGTAGGGCATGGAGAGGATCGAGGCCCAGGCGATCCCGACGCCGACCATGGCCAGCAGGACGAGGTACGGGTCGCGGATCAGGTACATGCCGAGGAGCCCGGCCGCGCCGCAGAGGAGGGCGCCCGCGTGCACCTGCTTGCGCCCGATGCGCCGCGCGAGCGGCGGCAGCGCGAACGCGACCACGAAGCAGACGATCGAGTAGAAGGAGAAGGCCACGCCGCCCCACTCGATGCCGCGCGCGTACAGTTCGGACTGCGGGTCGGTGGCGCCGAAGACGTGGCGGGCCGTGGCGACGCCGAAGAACATCCACATGGCGAAGAGGCCGAGCCAGGTCAGGAGCTGCACCACGCCGAGCTGCTTCATGGTGGTGGGCATCTCGCGGACGGCGCCACCGATGCCGCGGAAGAGCGAGCCCAGGCCGAGGCCGCCGCGCGCCGCGCGCTCCCGGCGCCACGCCTCCACGTCCGCCGGCGGGTCCTCCGGGGTGGTGATCACCGTCCAGAGCACCGCGAGCAGGAACGCCGCCGCGCCGATCTGGAACGAGTACTTCACCGTCAGCGGGATGCCGCTCGCGGTCGTGCCCTCCACGCCCAGCCAGCGGAAGATGAAGGGCAGCGCGCTCGCCAGGCTGGCGCCGATGCCGATGAAGAACGACTGCATGACGAAGCCGGTGGTGCGCTGCTCCGAGGGCAGCTTGTCCGCCACGAAGGCGCGGAACGGCTCCATCGAGATGTTGATGGAGGCGTCGAGCACCCAGAGCAGTGCCGCGGCCATCCAGAGCGCCCGCGAGTTGGGCATCGCGAAGAGCGCGAGCGAGGCGAGGACGGCGCCCACCAGGAAGTACGGGCGCCGGCGCCCGAGCCGCGTCCAGGTGTTGTCGCTGAGGTGGCCGACGATCGGCTGCACCAGCAGCCCGGTGAGCGGCGCCGCCAGCCAGAGCAGCGGCACCTGGTCCGCGTCGGCGCCGAGCATCATGTAGATGGCCGACATGTTCGCGTTCTGCAGTCCGAACCCGAACTGAATGCCGAGAAAGCCGAAGCTCATGTTGAAGATCTGGCCAAAACCGACGCGGGATCGTTGCATACGGGTCCTTCGCTTTCGTCGCGAACGGGGGCGGCACGGGGTCGGGGGCGCGGAGGGGGGACCTCCGGGACGACGGCGCCCGGGTCGAATGGATGGGGCAGGAAGCTACGCGGGGCCCGCCGAGTTGTGAAGATCCCCCGCTACCTTGCTTCGCCGCGCGCCGGCCGCTACGATCCCCGCCGTCCGCCCTCCCTTGCCCCCATCCACGACAGGAACGCACCCATGCGTCGGGTTTCCGCAGTGCTCTGCACTCTCCTCGCGGCGCTCGTCGGCCCGGCGACCGCGCAGACGACGAACGCCGCGCCCTCCGCCGACTGGCGGCAGCGCGGCGTCTGCTACGAGGTCTTCGTCCGCTCCTTCTTCGACAGCGACGGCGACGGCGTCGGCGACCTGGGCGGCCTCATCCAGAAGCTCGACTACATCAACGACGGCGACCCCGCCTCGCAGCGCGACCTGGGCGCGAGCTGCATCTGGCTGATGCCGATCATGCAGTCGCCGAGCTATCACGGCTACGACGTCAGCAACTACTACCAGGTCGACCGCGAGTACGGCACCAACGCGGACTTCCGGCGGCTCGTCGCCGAGGCGCACCGGCGCGGCATCCGCATCCTGGTGGACCTGGTGCTGAACCACTCCTCCAGCGAGCACCCGTACTTCAAGGCGGCGCTGCTCGACGCCGCCTCGCCCTTCCGCGACTGGTACGTGTGGGCGCCGCAGGCGGGGCCGCAGGGCTCGTGGTCGGTGCCGATCTGGCACCGCGTGCCCGGCCGCGACGAGTTCTACTTCGGCCTCTTCTGGAGCGGCATGCCGGACCTGAACCTGGCGAACCCCGCGGTGCGCGCCGAGGCGGAAGAGATCGCGCGCTTCTGGCTGACCGAGATGGGCGCCGACGGCTTCCGCTTCGACGCGGTGATGCACTTCTTCGAGGAGGGCGAGCACCACCGCCACGGCGCGCAAACGCACCCCTGGCTGCGCGACTACCAGGCGGCGCTGCGCCGGATCGAGCCCGACGTCTACACCGTCGGCGAGGTGTGGGACAGCATCGGCGCCATCCGCGCCTACTACCCGGACCAGCTCGACTCGTACTTCATCTTCGAGGTCGCCGACGGCATCCTCGACGCCGCGCGCAGCGGCACGAAGCAGCGCTTCCTCGCCGCCGTCGAGCGGGCGCAGCGCGAGTTCCCGCGCGGGCGCTGGTCGCCGTTCCTGCGCAACCACGACCAGACCCGCACGCTCACCGAGCTGCAGGGCGACGTCGCGCGCAACCGCCTGGCCGCCACGCTGCTGCTCACGCTGCCGGGGCTGCCGTTCGTCTACTACGGCGAGGAGATCGGGATGACGGGCGCCAAGCCGGACCCGCGCCTGCGCACGCCGATGCACTGGGCGCGCGCGCCGCACGCCGGCTTCACCCGCGCCCTGCCCTGGGAGCCGCTGCAGCCGGATTCCTTCACCGCCAACGTCCAGGTGCAGGACGCCGACCCGGCCTCGCTGCTCAACCTGCACCGCCGGCTGATCCACCTGCGCGCGGCGCACCCCGCGCTCGGCGCCTCCGCGGACTTCGTCCCGCTGGCGACGGCCGACGACGCGGCGCTCGCCTACCTGCGGCGCAGCCCCGAGCAGACGGTGCTGGTGCTCGCCAACCTCGGCACGCGGCGGCTGCCGGCGCCGCAGCTCTCGGCGGGCGGCTCCGTGCTGCCGGCCGGCCGCTACACCGCACGCACCCTGCTGGGCCGCGAGGCGCGCGGCACGCTGCGCGTCGGTGCGGACGGCCGCGCGGCGGGCTGGAGCCCGGTGCCCGCGCTGGAGCCGCTGGAGACGGTGATCCTGGAGCTGGCCCGCACCGGCTGATAGCGGGTCCGGGCGAGGAGCGAGCGCAGGGGGGTCTCAGAGGAAGCCGGTTTGTTTGAGCGCAGCGAGTTTACCGGCTTCCGACGAGACCCCCCTGCGCGAACGGATCGCCCGGGCCCGCTATCAGCCGGTGCGCCGGCGCGGCTCAGCCGCCGAGCAGGGTCAGCCGGTACCAGTCGAGCAGTTGCGCGCCCCACGCCTCGGTGACGGCGGCGCCGAGGGCGAGGAAGATGCCGAACGGCACCAGCTTGCCGGTGCGCCAACTGATCGGCGCGAAGACGAGCGTGCCGAGCAGCGCGCCCAGGAAGAGCGTCAGCAGTACGCCGACGGGGCCGAGGAAAGCGCCGACCATCGCCATCATCTTGATGTCGCCGCCGCCCATCGCCGGCTTGCGGAAGAGGATCTCACCGACCCAGCCGACCAGGTAGAGCACGGCGAAGCCGAGCGCCGCGCCGCCGAGCGCCGCCTGCCACGACGGCCCGCCGGGCGCCGGCGAGAACGCCAGCCCCAGCGCCAGCCCGCCGAGCGTGAACTCGTCGGGGATGGTGTAGCAGCGCGCATCGGTAAGCGCGATGCCGAGCAGCAGCGTGAAGAACACCGCGGTGGACAGCGCCTGCCACGACAGGCCGTAGCGCGCGGCGGCCGCCACCCAGAGCGCCGCCACCGTCAGCTCTACCAGCGGGTACTGCGCGGAGATGCGCGCGCCGCACGCCCGGCAGCGCCCGCGCAGCAGCAGCCAGCCCAGCACCGGCAGGTTGTCGCGCGCGCGGATCGGCGTCTCGCAGGAGGGGCAGCGCGAGCGCGGCCGCACCACCGAGAGGCCCTCCGGCAGACGATAGACGCAGACGTTCAGGAACGAGCCCAGCGCCGCGCCCACGAGCGCGGCGAAGAGCCAGAGCAGGGGTGTGGGCATCAGCGGAGTAGCTCGTGCAGCAGGATCGCGGCGGCGGCGGCCACGTTCAGCGACTCGGCCCGCCCGCGCAGGGGGATGCCGACGACGGCGTCGGCGTGTGAACGCGTCGCAGGCGAGATGCCGGCACCCTCGTTGCCGACCACCAGCGCGGCGCGACGCGGCGGCGCCGACAGCGGCGCGCCGCCGCCGGCCGCGGCCAGCACACGCACGCCGTGCCGCGCCAGCCACGGCGCCAGCTCCGCCCAGCCGGCCTCGATGACGGGAAGCCGGAAGCTGGAGCCCATCGCCGCGCGCACCGCCTTCGGGTTCCACGCCTCCACCGTTCCCGGCAGGCTGACCACCGCCGCGGCGCCCAGCGCCTCGGCGGTGCGCACCAGCGTGCCGTAGTTGCCGGGGTCCTGCACGGCATCGAGCACCAGCAGCACCGCGCGCTCGCCGCCGAGGTCCAGATCGGCGAGTGCGGCGTCGGGCGTCACGGCCACCGCGAGCACGCCCTGCGGCGCCTCGGTCGTCGCCAGCTCCGCCAGCTCGGCGTCGCTCAGGCGCCGCAACGGCAGGCCGCAGCGCTCGACCTGCGCGAGCAGCGCGCGACCTCGCGCGGTGTCCTCCACGGTGGACGCCGCGGCCACCAGCTCCACCGCCAGCGCCGAGGCCAGCAGGTCCTCCACCGCGCGCACGCCCTCCACCAGAAAACGGCGCTCCTGCTCGCGGTGCTTGCGGCGCTGCAGCCCGCGCACGCGCTTGCGCTCGCGCGCGGAAAGCGTCAGGCCGGGCATGGTCCGTGTCTTGCTTTGAAGCGCAGCAAACCAAACGCATTCACGATCTTACAGGAGCTAGGCATGAAGCAGACGGCATTGCGGCTCCGGGGCACGGCCACGGTCCTCGCGCTCAGCGCCACGGCCGGGCTCGGCGCCTGCGGGCCGGCGCTCTCCACGCAGCAGGAGGCGCAGCTCGGGGCCGAGTACGCCACCCAGATCAACCAGCAACTGCCGATCGTTCGCGATGCGGCGGTAAACTATTACATCAACCAGTTGGGCAACAGCATCGCCCAGCGGGTGGACCCGCACGGCTTCACCTACCGCTTCTTCGTGGTCAACGCGCCGGAGGTCAACGCCTTCGCGCTGCCGGGCGGCTACATCTACATCAACCGCGGGCTGATCGAGCGCGCCGACAACCTGGCCGAGCTGGCGGGCGTGCTGGGGCACGAAATCGGCCACGTGGTGGAGCGGCACTCGGCGGAGCAGATCTCCAAGGCGCAGGGCGCCAACACGCTGGCCGCCCTGGTGTACGGCGTGCTCCTGAACCGCCAGCCGGGCACGCTGGAGCAGGTCGGGCTGCAGGTGGGCGGCTCGGCGGTCTTCGCCGGCTTCAGCCGCGAGGCCGAGCGCGAGGCCGACCGCGTGGCGGTGGACTACATGCTGCGCTCGGGCATCAACCCGCAGGGGATTCCGTCGTTCCACCAGGAGCTGCTGGCGGAGCGGCAGCGCTCGCCGAGCCGGCTGGAGCAGTTCTTCTCGACGCACCCGCTCAGCGAGGAGCGCGTGCAGAACACGCGGCAGGTGATCGCCTCGATCCCGGCGGCGCGCCTGCGCGGGCTGACCACCGACACGCGGGAGTTCCAGGAGTTCAAGGCGCGGGTCCGGCAGCTCCCCGCGGCGCCGCAGGCACGGCGCTAGGTGGCGCTCGCCGCCGCCCGCGCGCGGGCGGGCCGCGCTCCGGCCCGCGCAGCGCGAGCAGCCCGGGCCGGGCTGCTCGCGCTCTCGCTGCTGGCGCTCGCCGGCTGCGTCAGCGAGCGGCGCGAGCAGGAGCTGGGCGACCGCATCGCGGTGCAGGTCAACCGCCAGCTCCCCATCGTGCGAGACTCGGCGCTGCAGCGCTACCTCGCCACGCTCGGGCAGCCGCTCGCCGCGGCCAGCGAGCGGCCGAACCTGCACTATCGCTTCTATCTCGTCAACCTGCCGTCGCTCAACGCCTTCGCGCTGCCCGGCGGGCACGTCTACGTCACGCGCGGGCTCATCCAGCAGACGCGTGACCGCAGCGAGCTGGCCGGCGTGCTCGCGCACGAGATCGGGCACGTCGCCGCGCGCCATGGCGCGCGCAAGCTGGAGCGCGAGCTGCGCACCAACCGCGTCGTCTCCATGCTCTACTCGCTCTTCCTGGGCGGCGAGCCGGGGCTGATCGACCAGCAGGCGATCCGCCTGGCGGGCGAGCTCTGGAGCGCGAAGCACTCGCGCCGCGACGAGCACGAGGCCGACGTGCTCGCCGTGCGCTACCTGCTGCGCGCCGGCGTGGACCCGCACGGGCTGCTGCGCCTGCTGGAGAGCCTGCACGCCGAGGAGAGCCAGGGCCTGCACCCCGCGGCGGAGTGGTTCTCCACCCACCCGCTGACCGCGAACCGGGTGCGCGAGATCCGCGAGGAGATCGGCGCCGACCCGCCGCGCGCGCCGGGGGATGGCCGTTCGCCCGCGGAGCTGGCATCTTACACCGCGTTCCTGGAACGCGTGGACGCGCTGCCCGCGCTCGCCCCCTCTTCGCCGCCGCACTGACCGCTCATGCCCAGTTCGCTGCCCATCGCGCTGACCATCGCCGGCTCCGATTCCGGCGGCGGCGCGGGCATCCAGGCCGACCTGAAGACGTTCCACGCCTTCGGCGCCTTCGGCACCTCGGTGCTGACGGCGATCACCGCCCAGAACACGCGCGGCGTCTTCGCCGTGCACCCCGTGCCGCTGGACGTGGTGCAGGCACAGATCCGCGCCGTCGCCGAGGACCTGCCGCCCGCCGCCTTCAAGACCGGCATGCTCGCCACCGCGGAGCTGGTGCGCACGGTCGCCGCCGCCATCCGCGAGTTCGGCCTGCCCAGCTTCGTGCTCGACCCCGTCATGGTGGCCACCAGCGGCGACCGCCTGCTGGACGAGGACGCCGTCGACGGCGTGCGCGGCACGCTGCTCCCGCTCGCCAGGCTGGTGACGCCCAACCTCGACGAGGCCGCAATCCTGACCGGCAAGCCGGTGCGCACGCCGGCCGAGATGCACGCCGCGGCGCAGGACCTCATCGAGATGGGGGCGGGCGCGGCGCTCATCAAGGGCGGCCACCTGGAGGGCGACGAGGTGCTGGACCTCTTCTACGACGGCACGCACTGGCGCGAGTGGCGCCGCGAGAAGCTGCAGACGCGCAACACGCACGGCACCGGCTGCACCCTCTCGGCCGCCGTGACCGCCGGCCTCGCCGAGGGCCGCCAGCTCGTCGTCGCCGTGCAGCAGGCGCTCGGCTACGTCAACCGTGCCATGCGCGCCGCGCCCGGCCTCGGCAGCGGCCACGGCCCGCTGAACCACCTAGTTGAGAGTTGAGAGTTGAGAGTTGAGAGTGAACGGCAACCCCACCTCCTTCCGCCGCCACTGCGGCGGGGAGGGGTGGGGTTCTCTCAACTCTCAACTCTCAACTCGCAACTATCGTTTCAGCCACTCCAGCAGATAACCCATCCCCAGCCAGCCGACGGTCAGGCCGACGACCATCAGCGCGCTCTCCAGCGTCGGCGGCGAGGGGATCGGCAGCTTCAGCAGCCGCACGATGGCGCCGATGAGCAGCGCGACCAGGATGCCGAGCAGGCCGGTGCGCGTGATCGTCATGCCGCCACCTCCGCCAGCCGCGGCAGCACCCCGCGCACCAGGCTCGCCAGCCGGTCGCGCACCCGCGCGCCGACCTGCATCACCTCGTCGTGCGAGAGCGGCGCGCCGCCCAGCCCGGCCGCCAGGTTGGTGATGCACGAGACGCCCAGCACGCGCAGCCCCAGCGCGCGCGCCACGATCACCTCCGGCACCGTGGACATGCCCACCGCGTCGGCGCCCATGCGCGCGAGCATGCGAATCTCGGCCGGCGTCTCGTAGCTCGGCCCGAGCATCGCCGCGTAGACGCCCTCCTCCAGCGGGATCTTCAGTTCCAGCGCCACCGCGGCGGCGATGCGCCGGAACGCGACGTCGTACGGCTCGGACATGTCCGGGAAGCGCGTCTCGCCCGGCAGCACCGGCCCGACCAGCGGGTTGCGCGCCATGAGGTTGAGGTGGTCCGCCATCAGCATCAGGTCGCCCGGCTGCAGGCCCGGGCGCAGCCCGCCCGCCGCGTTGGTCAGCAGCAGGAGCCGGGCGCCCAGCGCCGCCAGCGCGCGCACGGGCAGCGCGACCAGCGCCGGCGCCCAGCCCTCGTACAGGTGGAAGCGGCCCTGCAGCGCCGCGACGCTCACCCCCTCCCAGCGCCCGAAGATGAGCGCGCCGGCGTGGCCCGCCACCGTGGAGCGCGGGAAGCCGGGGATCTCCGCGTACGGCACGCGCACCGCGTCGGCGAGCTCGTCGGCCAGCCCGCCCAGGCCGGAGCCGAGCACCAGCACCGCCTGCGGCGGCTGCGGCGCGCGCGCGCGCAGGAATGCGATCGTCTCGTCCATGCCGTCGTCCACGTTGAAGTCACCACCGCCCAGGGGGACGGGACTTTAGGCAGCCACGCCGCCGCCGTCAACCGAGCCCGCCCGCCGCCCGGGTGCCATACTGGCCGACAGGCGGCCAGATGAGCAGGATATTCGCCTCCGCGGGCGGCATGCGCGTTGCACCCCGCGCCGGCAGCCGCACGCCGGCAGACGAGCTGCCGGCGACCGCGATCGGTGGCCGGGCGACGACCCGGCGCTGGAATTCCTGAACCCGATAGTGAGGAGAACCCTTATGGCGAAGGTCATCGGGATCGATCTGGGCACCACCAACTCCGTCGTGGCGGTCATGGAGGGGGGCGACCCCGTGGTCATCCCCAACGCCGAAGGCGGGCGCACCACCCCGTCGGTCGTCGCGTTCACCAAGGACGGCGAGCGCCTCGTCGGCCAGGTCGCGCGCCGGCAGGCGATCACCAACCCCAAGAACACCGTCTTCTCCATCAAGCGCTTCATGGGCCGCAAGGAGACCGAAGTGAAGGAGGAGGAGAAGACCGTGCCGTACGAGGTCGTCAGCGGCCCCAACGGCCTGGCGCAGGTCAAGATCCCCGCGGTGGACAAGACGTTCACGCCGCCGGAGATCTCGGCGATGATCCTGCAGAAGATGAAGCAGACGGCCGAGGACTACCTGGGCCAGACGGTCACGCAGGCGGTCGTCACCGTGCCGGCGTACTTCAACGACGCGCAGCGCCAGGCCACCAAGGACGCCGGCAAGATCGCCGGCCTCGAGGTGCTGCGCATCATCAACGAGCCCACCGCCGCGGCGCTCGCCTACGGGCTGGACAAGAAGAAGGACGAGAAGATCGCCGTCTACGACCTCGGCGGCGGCACCTACGACATCTCGGTGCTGGAGCTGGGCGAGGGCGTCTTCGAGGTGAAGGCGACCAACGGCGATACGCACCTCGGCGGCGACAACTTCGACCAGCGCGTCATCGACTGGCTCGTCGACGAGTTCAAGAAGGACCAGGGCATCGACCTCTCCCGCGACCCGATGGCGCTGCAGCGCCTGAAGGAGGCCGCGGAGAAGGCGAAGATGGAGCTCTCCACCACGCTGTCGACCGACATCAACCTGCCCTTCATCACCGCGGACCAGACGGGGCCGAAGCACCTGAACGTCACGCTCTCGCGCGCGAAGTTCGAGCAGCTCGTCGACGACCTGGTGCAGCGCACCCTGCCGCCGATGCAGCAGGCGCTGAAGGACGCCGGGCTGCAGCCGAACCAGATCGACGAGGTCATCCTGGTCGGCGGCAGCACGCGCATCCCCAAGATCCAGGAGATCGTCAAGACCTTCTTCGGCAAGGAGCCGCACAAGGGCGTCAACCCCGACGAGGTGGTGGCGATCGGCGCGGCGATCCAGGGCGGCGTGCTCGCCGGCGACGTCAAGGACGTGCTGCTGCTGGACGTGACCCCGCTCTCGCTGGGCATCGAGACGCTCGGCGGCGTGATGACCGTGCTCATCCCGCGCAACACCACCATCCCGACCAAGAAGACGGAGGTCTTCAGCACCGCCGAAGACAGCCAGACCACGGTGGAGATCCACGTGCTGCAGGGCGAGCGCGAGATGGCGATGTACAACAAGACGATCGGCAAATTCCAGCTCACGGGGATCCCGCCGGCGCCGCGCGGCCTGCCGCAGATCGAGGTCACCTTCGACATCGACGCCAACGGCATCCTGCACGTCAGCGCGAAGGACCGCGCCACGAGCAAGGAGCAGAAGATCCGCATCGAGTCCAGCAGCGGGCTGAGCGAGAGCGAGATCAACAAGATGGTGAAGGACGCCGAGAGCCACGCGGCCGAGGACAAGCAGCGGCGCGAGGAGGTGGAGGCGCGCAACCGGCTGGACGCGATGGTCTACGAGGTCGAGAAGAACATGAAGGACTGGCAGGACAAGCTCGACCAGCCCGCGCGCGAGCGGCTGAGCAACGCCCTCGAGCGCGCGCGCAAGGCGCTGAAGCAGAGCGACGTGGGTGAGATCCGCAGCGCGCTGGAAGAGCTGCAGCAGGCGTACAGCGCCGCGGGCGCCGCGATCTACCAGGCGCAGCAGGCGAGCAGCGCGCCGGCCGACGACGCCAGCTTCGGCGGCGGCGCCACCGCGGGCGCCGGCTTCGCCGACGACGCGACCGCGCGTGCCTCCACGGGTGCCCGCGACGACGTGGTCGACGCCGACTACGAGATCGTCGAGGACGACAAGAAGTAGGAACTGCAGGGGTCGGGGGTCAGGGGTCGGGGGTCGGGGGAACGTCAACGGCAACAGCCGCAGCAGTGGACGTTGCAGTTCCCCCGACCCCCGACCCCTGATCCCCGACCCCTGCCGTCGCGGCACAAACCGCAAGACGCGGGGTTGAAGTTGCCGTTCCCCCGACCCCCGACCCCCGACCCCTGGCCCCTGACTCCCATGCTCGATCCGATCCGTGCGAAGCTGAAGTGGATCGCGACCGCGACCGCGGCGTTCGCCGGCGGCCTCGCGTTCGCCTCCGGCCTGCAGTGGACGAGCGGCTCGCAGGCGACGATGCTGCTGCAGTCCCAGGCGGCGCCCTCCGCGCAGGACGTGCGGCCGGTCGCCGAGCTGAACCAGGCGTTCACCACCATCGCCGAGACCGTCACGCCGGCGGTAGTCAGCATCACCAGCGAGCGGCCGCAACAGGCGCAGCGGCTGCCGCGCAGCCACCCGGCGATCCCGCCGGAGCTGCGCGACCTGCTGCCCGGCCTCCCCGACGGTGGCGCGCCACGGCCGCAGATCGCCGGCGGCTCCGGCTTCTTCGTGAGCGCCGACGGCTTCATCATGACGAACAACCACGTCGTCGAGGACGCCGAGAAGATCGAGGTGCTGCTGCAGGACCGTCGCACGCTGCCGGCGCGCATCGTGGGCCGCGACCCGACCACCGACGTGGCCATCATCAAGGTGGAGGGCAGCGGTTTCCCCACCCTGCGCCGCGGGCGCTCCGAGAGCACGCGTGTGGGCGAGTGGGTGCTGGCGATCGGCAACCCGCTGGACCTGGGCAACACGGTGACCGCCGGCATCGTCAGCGCCAAGGGCCGCCCGCTCGGCATCCTGGCGCGCAACGACCCGGCGACCGTGCAGGGCGGCGGCAGCTACGCCATCGAGGACTTCATCCAGACCGACGCGGCCATCAACATGGGCAACTCCGGCGGGCCGCTGGTCAACCTGCGCGGCGAGGCGATCGGCATCAACACGGCGATCTTCTCGCAGACCGGCTTCTACGCCGGCTACGGCTTCGCCGTGCCGATGGACCTGGCCTGGCGCGTCGCCGAAGACCTGATGCGCTACGGCAAGGTGCGCCGCCCCGTGCTCGGCGTGGTGATCGAGGACGTGGAGCCGGAGGACGCCGAGGTCTTCCGCCTGCCCAACGTCAGCGGCGTGGTGGTGCAGGACTACTCCGACGACAGCCCGGCCCGGCGCGCGGGCGTACAGAAGGGCGACGTGATCGTGGCGGTCAACGGCCAGCCGGTGAACGCGGTCAACGAGCTGCAGCGCGTGGTGCGCAGCTTCCAGCCGGGGCAGACGGTGACGCTGGACATCATCCGCTACGGCCGGCGCGTGCAGGCCCGCGTGGAGCTGATGGAAGCGCCCACGCCGCGGGTGGCCGCAGCCCCCGCACCCGCCCGCGAGCCGGCCGCCGAGGGCCGGCTCGGCATCCGCGTGGCGCCGCTGAGCGCGGAGATGGCCCGGCAGATGGGCTTCCGCGAGGCAGGCGGCGTGGTGGTCACGGAGGTGCAGCGCTTCGGGGCGGCCGGGCGGCGGGGCCTGCCCGAGAACGTCAGGATCGTGCAGCTCGACCGCGAGCCCGTGCGCGACGTCGCCGACTTCCAGCGCAAGCTCGCCGGCAAGCGCGCCGGCCAGGTGATCTCGCTCACCGTGCAGTCGCCCGACGGCCAGGAGCGCATCATCAACGTGCGAGTGCCGTAGTACGGCGTCATGCCGGCTCTGTGCTGTCGTTCCGGGCGCAGCGAGGGATCTGCAGGCCAGTCTGCAGATCCCTCTTCGCAAGCTTCTCGGGATGACGGGCTGTCATACGAAGTTCGGGGGTTCCGTTCCCGATTGGGGGCCTCGAAGAAATCCGATCAACTCGCTGCGCTCGGACAAAGCGGATTGCTTCGCGGCCCCCCATCGCTCACTCCTCACCCGAACTTCGTATCGCCGAGAGTTGCCTGTCCCGCGAGCGTGGAACCAGCTCTCCGCGTCGCTCAGCGGGCGGCGTGCAGCCGCGAGGCCGACCCGCCCAGCGCGGAGCGGAACGACAGCCCGAGATCGAGCTTCAGGTACCCGACCCCGCGTTCGGCGGCCTCCGGCGTCTGCACACCCGGAACCCGGTAACGCAGGTTCTGGCCCACGTAGCGCACCTGCGGCGAGAGGGCGAGCACCCCGGCGAGCGGCACGTCCACCCCCGCGGCGAACTCGTAGCCCGGCGCCCGGTCGCTGGTCAGCTTCCGGGCGCTGGCGCCCTCCCCGTACTCGCCTCGCAGCTCGTGGAACGTGATCCCGGCCCGCAGCCACGGCGCGAACGACCCGCCGGCCGCCGGCGCCAGCCGAACACCCAGGCTCACGCCGCCCATCCGGTACTTCGCCGACCTGGCGCATTGCGCGCTCTCGCAGCCGAACGCAACCTGGTCGAAGCCGGCGTACACGCCAACCGCTCCGACAGAGAAGGACGCGTCGAGCCCGTAGCCGAAGCCGTTCCCCGCGCCGGAGACGAACGCCTCGCTACCACTGCCGGCGACCTCCGCGGCGAACGACCCGAAGGGGACGGCGCCCCCACCCCGCAGCGAGACGGCGAGGTGCTGCGCGCAGGCGGGGGTGGCGACCAGGCCGGCGGCCAGCGCCGCGACGAGCAGGATACGGTGCGACATCGGGTCCTCCTTCTGGCTTGGGCGCGCTCCTCGATCGGTGAGGAAGGTGGACCGGCCTGAACGCCGCCCGAGGCTTGCGGGCCAGCAGCTCCGATCCACCTGCGGACGACGAAGCTACGCCAGGCCGGCCCGCCCATCATCGGTCAATCGACCCATGTCTACGGGATCGACACGCTCGATCTCACACTCGCTGATTGACCCTTCTTGCGGCCTGGTCTATATTTTCGCGTCCGTTTCCCAGGCGTGAGTTGGCTCGGCTTGCCGCTCCGGACGGGACCGTGCGCGCATCACGCTACACCGCCGAGCGGCTCGCCCCGATCGTCGCCGGGCGCGCTCGTTCGCGCAGGTGTTCAACCGGCTGGAGAACCTCCGGCTTCTCTGCCCCGACTGCCACGCGCAGACGAAGACGTTATTACAGACCTCGCTCGGCCCAGTGATGGAACTGGTAGACATGCAGCACTTAGGATGCTGTGCCTCCGGGCGTACAGGTTCGAGTCCTGTCTGGGCCATCCGGCGCGGCGACGCGCCAGCAGCGTTCTACGGACGTGCCCGGGCGGCGAGCCCGGCTCGATTACTCATCGCCTCTGACCTTCCGACTTCCGGATGTCTCCTGACGTGAATAGCCTGCAAGTCGTCGTCGACCAGCCCCGGAGCTGGAGCCGCCGCCTGACGATCACCGTGCCCGCACCGCGTGTGCAGCAGGTGCGCCGCCAGGTCACGGAGCAGCTCCTGCGCAACGTGCGGCTGCCGGGCTTCCGCAAGGGCAAGCTGCCCACGCACCTGATCGAGCAGCGCTTCGGCCCCAGCATCGAGCAGGAGACGCTGGACCGCGTCATCCAGGAGGCGTACAAGGAGGCGCTGCAGGCGCAGAGCCTCTCGCCGATCACGCAGGGGCAGGTGCAGAACGTCCAGCACCAGCGCGGCGAGGACCTGACGTTCGAGGTCGAGTTCGAGGTGCAGCCGGAGGTCGAGCTGAACCGCGTCTCCGGCTTCACCGCCCGGCGCCCCAGCGCTGCCATCGGCGACGAGGAGGTCGACTCGGTGCTGGAGCGCCTGCGCGACGACCATGCGCGCCTGGTGCCGCTGCCCGAAGGCGCCACGCCCGACTTCGGCGACCAGGTGCTGGTCAAGATCCAGCCACTCGACCCCGACGGCGCGCCCAAGGAGGGCGAGGAGGAGCGCAGCTACCGCTTCTTCCTGGGCGAGGGCCAGGCGATCGCGCCCGTCGAGGAGGCGATCCGCACGCTCACGCCCGGCGGCGAGGGCACCTTCACCGTGCAGTTCCCGGACGACTTCCCCGACGAGGCGCAGCGCGGCCAGGAGCAGTACCTGCGCGTCCGGCTGGAGAGCGCGGAGAAGAAGGAGCTGCCGGAGCTGAACGACGAGTTCGCCACCACCGTCGGCGACTTCGCGAGCCTGGAGGCGCTGCGCGAGCGCATCCGCGCGGACCTGGAGCAGGACGCGCAGAGCCGTGCCACCGCCGAGGTGCGCGGCCAATTGCTGGACCAGATCATCGAAGCCAACGCCTTCGAGGTGCCCGACTCCATGCTCGCGCGCTACCTGAGCCTGATGACCGGCCACGCGCACGACGACGGGCACCGGCACACACCCGAAGAGGAGGAACGGATCTCGCAGCTCCAGGCGATGCTGCGGCCGCAGGCGCTCAGCACCCTGAAGCGGATGCTGGTCGTCGACCGGCTGGCGGAGCGCGAGGGGCTACGGGCCACGCAGGACGAGATCGACGCGCGCGTGGAGGAGCTGGCGCGCAAGCACGAGCGCTCCGTCAGCGAGCTCTGGCTGCAACTGGAGAAGAGCGGGCAGTTGGAAGCGCTGGAGCGCGAGCTCACCGAGGACAAGGTCTTCGAGTTCCTGCAGTCGCAGAACACGGTAGCCTAGCCGTTCGCTCTCCACACCTGGCCGGAGATCGTCATGCCGATTTATGCGCCGTACGTCATCGAGCGCAACAGCCGCGGGGAGAGGAGCTACGACATCTTCTCGCGCCTGCTCATGGACCGCATCGTCTTCCTGGGCAGCCCGATCAACGATGACGTGGCCAACGTCATCATCGCTCAGCTTCTCTTCCTGCAGGCCGATAATCCGGAGAAGGACATCTTCCTGTACATCAACTCGCCCGGCGGGTCGGTGTACTCGGGGCTGGCGATCTACGACACCATGCAGTTCCTCGCCTGCCCGGTGAACACCTACTGCATGGGGCTGGCCGCGAGCATGGGCAGCTTCCTGCTGGCGGCGGGCAGCAAGGGCAAGCGCTACGCGCTGCCGAACTCGCGCATCATGATGCACCAGCCCTCGATGAGCGGCGGCGTGGGCGGCACCGCGGCCGACATCGACATCCAGGCGCGCGAGATCCTGTACCTGCGCGACCGGCTGAACCACATCTACGCGGACCACACGGGCCAGCCGATCGAACGCATCACGCAGGACATCGATCGCGACCGCTTCATGAGCCCGGACGAGGCGCGCGAGTACGGCCTGATCGACCACGTCATCACGCGCCCCGGCGCGATCGTGGAGGTCAAGCACGACGAGCCCGAGACTCGCTAGCACGCGGGGCCGCGGCCCGGGGCGCAGACGCCCGGGCTGCGGCGCGCACCACCTCTGCGTCACACGGTAGCATGCCCAGCGACAAGCACCTCCGCTGCTCCTTCTGCGGCAAGAGCAAGGACGCGGTCAAGAGGTTCATCTCGGGGCCCTCGGTCTACATCTGCAACGAGTGCGTCTCGCTCTGCAACGAGATCCTGGCCGAGGAGGAAGAGAAGGAAGCGGCGACCGCGACCACGCCGCTGCCCGCGCCGCACGAGATCAAGGAGGTGCTCGACGAGTACGTCATCGGGCAGGAGGCGGCCAAGCGCGCGCTCGCGGTGGCCGTCTACAACCACTACAAGCGCATCAACCAGGGGCTGCAGACCGGCGACGACGTGGAGCTGGACAAGAGCAACATCATGCTCATCGGCTCCACCGGCACCGGCAAGACGCTGCTGGCCCAGACGCTGGCGCGCACGCTGCAGGTGCCGTTCACCATCGTCGACGCCACCACGCTCACCGAGGCCGGCTACGTCGGTGAGGACGTGGAGAACATCCTGGTGAGGTTGCTGCAGGCGGCGGACTTCAACGTGGCCGAGGCCGAGCGCGGCATCGTCTACATCGACGAGATCGACAAGATCGCGCGCAAGAGCGACAACCCCTCCATCACGCGCGACGTCAGCGGCGAGGGCGTGCAGCAGGCGCTGCTGAAGATCCTGGAAGGCACGGTCGCCAGCGTGCCGCCGCAGGGCGGGCGCAAGCATCCGCAGCAGGAGTACATCCAGATCAACACGCGCGACATCCTCTTCATCTGCGGCGGCGCCTTCGACGGGCTGGAGAAGATCATCGAGGCGCGCACCGGCAAGCGCCAGATCGGCTTCGGCGGCAGCCGCGAGCAGACCGACATCGCCCCGGCGGAGACCAATGAGCGCGCGACCAACCCGTTCAAGGAAGTGGAGCCGGAAGACCTGCTGCGCTTCGGGCTGATCCCCGAGCTGGTCGGCCGGCTGCCGGTGCTGGTGACGCTGCAGAACCTGGACGAGCACGCGCTGGTGCGCATCCTGACCGAGCCGAAGAACGCCATCGTCAAGCAGTACAAGAAGATCCTGGCGATGGAGGGCGTCGGCGTGACCTTCGACCCGGCGGCCGTGCGCGCGGTGGCGAAGCGCGCCATCGAGCGCGGCACCGGCGCGCGCGGCCTGCGCGCGGTGATCGAGGGCATCATGTGCGACGTGATGTTCGACATCCCCTCGCGCCCGGACGTGCGCGAGGTCGTCGTCACCCCCGAGTGCGTCAACGACGGCATCCCGCCGCTGCTGATCCTCGCCGCGGAGCCGAAGCAGAAGAAGGAAGCGTAAACCGCAGGGGTCGGGGGTCAGGGGTCGGGGGTCGGGGAACTGCAACGTCAACCACGACGGCGCTGCCGTTTCCGTTGACGTTTCCCTGACCCCCGACCCCTGACCCCCGACCCCTGAATCATCCATGCGCATCAAGTCCGTCGTCTTCGCCGGCGCCATCGGGCAGGTGGGGCAGCCGGCGCCCGCGAGCGTGGAGGGGCTGGCCCAGGTGGCGTTCGCGGGGCGCAGCAACGTGGGCAAGTCCAGCCTGATCAACCGCGTGCTGGGCCGCACGCGCTCGCCGATCGCGCGCGTCTCGCAGCAGCCGGGCAAGACGCAGGAGATCAACTTCTACCAGGTGCGCGCCGAGCCGGCGGACTTCTGCCTGGTGGACCTGCCGGGCTACGGCTACGCGCGCGTGCCGCAGGCGAAGCGCGGCAGTTGGCAGCCGGTGATCGACGCCTACCTGAAGACCAGCACCGACCTGGCCGGCGTGGTGCAACTGCTGGACATCCGCCACGGCCCCAGCCCCGACGACGAGCGCGCGCTGGCGTTCCTCGCCGCGCTCGGCCTGCCCGTGCTCTTCGTGCTGACCAAGGCCGACAAGCTGCGCCCCACGCGCCGCGCCGAGGCCGTGCGCCAGCTCGCCGCCACGCTCGGCGTCGACGACGACCAGCTCCTCGCCGTCTCCTCGCTCCGCGGCGACGGCATCCCCGAGCTGCTGGAGAGCCTGGACGGACTGATGGCCAGTTGAGAGTTGAGAGTTGAGAGTTGAGAGTTGAGAGTGAACGGCAACCCCACCCCTCCACCTCCGCCATAGCGGCGGAAGGGAGGGGTGGGGTTCTCTCAACTCTCAACTCTCAACTCTCAACTATCCCGTACTCCTTGATCTTGCGATAGAGCGTGCGCTCGCCGATGCGGAGCATCTCGGCGGCCTTGCGGCGGTTGCCGTGCACCTGGCGCAGCGCGCTACGGATCGCCTCGCGCTCCAGGTCCTCCATCGTCATGCCGGGGCGGTAGACGACGACGCCCTCCTCCCGCGGGGCGGGCTGGGGCTCCGGCGCGGGGGCGAGCGCGGGCAGCGGGATGGGCGCGCCGTACTGCGGCAGCGTAGGGTATGCGGGGTGCGCGGGCCCGAGCAGCGGGCCGGCGTCGGCGTGGCGGGCGCGGTAGCGCTCGAACTCGCGGCGCAGGTCCTCGACGTCGAGCTTGAGGTCGAAGAGCGAGCGCAGCAGGAACTCCAGCTCGGGCGGGGTCTCGGCGGTGCGCGCGTCGCGCGCGCTGGTGTGCAGCAGCACCGGCAGGCGCGAGCGGCCGATGGAGCTGCGCACCTCCAGCGGGATGTCTTCCGCGCGGATCACACGGCCGGGCGCGAGCACCACCATGCTCTCGATGAGGTTGCGCAGCTCGCGCACGTTGCCCGGCCAGTCGTAGTCGACCAGCGTGCGCAGCGCCGCCGGGTCGATGCCCTGGAAGTCGCGGCCGTGCCGCTGGCTGAACTCGCGCACGAACGCCTCCACCAGCCGCGGGATGTCGGCGCGTCGCTCGCGCAGCGGCGGCAGCTCGATGCGCAGCACGTTCAGCCGGTGGTAGAGGTCGCGCCGGAACTCGCCCAGCTCCACGTGCTCGCGCAGCGGCCGGTTGGTGGCGGTCAGCACGCGCACGTCCACGCGGAGGAGCTCCTCGCCGCCGACGCGGCGGAACTCGCGCTCCTCCAGCACGCGCAGCAGCTTGGTCTGCGTGGGGCGCGGCATCTCGCCGATCTCGTCGAGGAAGATGGTGCCGCTGTGCGCCAGCTCGAAGAGCCCCTTGCGCCGGTCGGTGGCGCCGGTGAACGCGCCGCGCTCGTGCCCGAAGAGCTCGCTCTCCAGCAGCGTCTCCGGCAGCGCGGCCACGTTGGCGGCGACGAACGCCCTCTCGCGGCGCCGCGAGAGCGCATGGATGCCGCGCGCGACCAGCTCCTTGCCGGTGCCGCTCTCGCCCTCGATGAGCACCGTCGTGTCCACCGCCGCCACCTGCACCACCTTCTCCAGCACCTCCTCCATCACCTCCGTCTCGCCGACGATGCCGGTGAGCGCGCGCAGCCGCTCGCGCTCGAGCAGCCGCCGCGCGACCAGCACGACCTCGTCGACGTCGATCGGCTTGGTGAAGCACTCGCTCAGCCCGAGCTGGCGGCAGCCCTCACGCCCGAGCCGCTCCGTCGCTTCCACCAGCCCCAGCACCGGCAGCCGCCGCTGCCGCGCCACCGCGATCAGCGCGCGCGCGCGCTCCTCCTGCAGCCCGCCGCTCAGCACCAGCAGCACGGGCTCGCTGAGCACGTCGGCGAAGCGCTCACTGGGCGTCAGCAGCTCCACCTCGTAGCCGGCCGCGACGAAGCCGGCGCGCAGGCGCACGGCCGGCTCCAGGTCGTCGGTGGTGACGACGATCGCGTCGGGCATCAACCCTTCGCCGTACCGGCCGTGTAGAACGGCGGGCGCACGACCTCGGCGGGCAGCGCCTGGCCGCGCACCACGATCTCCAGCCGCGTGCCGGGCCGGGTCAGCGCCAGCGGCAGGTAGGCCAGGCCGATGCCGTAGCCGAGCGACGGGCTGAGCGTGCCGCTGCTGACGCTGCCGACGCGCTGACCGTCGTGCCGGATCTCGTAATCGTGGCGCGGGAAGCCGCGCTCCAGCAGGCGGAAGCCGGCCAGCCGCTCGGCGACGCCCTCCTCCTTCTGGCGCTGCAGCACGTCGCGGCCGAGGAAGTCGCCCTTGTCCAGCCTGGTGACCCAGCCGAGGTTGGCCTCCAGCGGGGTGCGGGTGAGGTCCAGGTCGTTGCCGTAGAGGATGTAGCCCATCTCCAGGCGCAGCGAGTCGCGCGCGCCGAGGCCGGCGGGCACCAGGCCGTCGTCGCGGCCGGCGTCGAGCAGGGCGCGCCAGATGTCGGCGGTGCGCTCCCAGGGCAGGAACAGCTCGTAGCCCGCCTCGCCGGTGTAGCCGGTGCGGCTGACGAGCGCGGGCACGCCCGCGACCGTGCCCTCGACGAAGCGGTAGTACGGCAGCGCCGCGAGGTCCGCATCCGTCAGGCGCGCCAGGATCTGCGGCGCGTTCGGCCCCTGCAGCGCGATCAGCCCGAGCTCGTCGGAGCGGTCACGCACCTCCACGCCGAACTGGGCGGCCCAGCGCGCGAACCAGGCGCGGTCGGCCTCGCGGCCGCTGGCGTTGACCACGACGAAGTAGTGGTCCGGAAAGCGGTAGACGAGCAGGTCGTCGATGACGCGCCCGTCCTCGTTGAGCAGCGTGCTGTACTGCGCCTGCCCGACCTCCAGCTTGCTGGCGTCGTTCGAGGTGACGTACTGCAGCAGGTCGAGCGCGCGCTCGCCCCACAGCTCCAGCTCGCCCATGTGCGAGGCGTCGAACAGCCCCGCCGCCGTGCGCACCGCCTGGTGCTCGGCGTTGATCCCGCGCGGGTACTGCACCGGCATCTCCCAGCCCGCGAAGGGCACGAGCTTGCCGCCGAGCGCCTGGTGCTCCGCGAAGAGCGGCGTACGCTGCAATGTCTGCTCTAGCATTTGAGTTGAGAGTTGAGAGTGGAGAGTTGAGAGAGAGGCTGGGCGAGCGAGAGCTGAGAGTACGCGTGCGGTTCACTCTCAACGCTCCACGCGCAACTCTCAACTCATCAGTACCGCCATGATCGCCTTCTGCGCGTGCAGCCGGTTCTCGGCCTCGTCGAAGACGCGCGACCAGGGGCCCTCGAGGACGCCGTCGGTGACCTCCTCGCCGCGGTGCGCGGGCAGGCAGTGCAGGAAGATCGCCCGCTCGGTGGCAGAGCGCATCATCGCCTCGTCCACGCGGTAGCCGGCGAAGGCGCGGGCGCGCTCGGCCGCCTCGTCCTCCTGGCCCATCGACGCCCACACGTCGGTGGTGACGACGTCCGCGCCGGCGGCGGCCTCGCGCGGGTCGTGCGTCAGCAGGATGCGCGAGGCGGCCTGCGCGCGCGCCAGGATGGCGGCGTCCGGCTCGTAGCCGGCGGGCGTGGCCAGGCGCAGCTCGAAGCCGAAGCGGGAGGCGGCGTTCAGCCAGGAGTTCGCCATGTTGTTGCCGTCGCCGACCCAGGCGACCTTCACCGCCGCGAGGTCGTCGCCCAGGTTCTCGCGGATCGTCAGCAGGTCGGCCATCACCTGGCAGGGGTGCAGCAGGTCGGTCAGGCCGTTGATGACCGGGATGGAGGCGTGCTCCGCCAGTTGCTCGACGTCCGCGTGCGCGAAGGTGCGGATCATGATGCCGTCGACGTAGCGCGCGAGCACGCGCGCGGTGTCGCGGATCGGCTCGCCGCGGCCGAGCTGGATGTCGCGCGCGGAGAGGAAGAGCGCGTGCCCGCCGAGCTGCAGCGTGCCGACCTCGAAGGAGACGCGCGTGCGCGTGCTGCTCTTGGTGAAGATCATCGCCAGCGTCTTGCCGGCGAGCGGCTGCGCGCGGTAGTCGCCGCGCTTCATGCGCGCGGCGAGGTCGAGCAGCGCGTAGAGCTCGTCGCGCGAGAAGTCGGGGATGGCGAGGAAGTCCCGCTTGGCGGCTGTCGTCATGGCGGCTACGTCGGCGGCTGAGGGTGGAAGGCCGGGCCCGGACGGCGGAAGCGGGCACAAGATAGCACGCGCTCGGGCGCGCGACTACACCCGCCGGCGCGGGCGCGGCAGAGGAACCGCGCGGGCGGCCGGCGGTACGACATTCGCGGCCACGGGCAACTACCCCAGCCGGTTGACTCTCGCGAGGCAGGGCCAGTCGATGCGAACCAGGCTTCGTGCGTTCATGATCGCCGCGCGGCTACGGGCCGTGCCGTTCCTCGCGCTGGCGCTGCTCGCCGCGTGCTCGGACGGGCCGACCGGGCCGGCGCCGGTGCGCTCGGTGGAGATCCAGAGCGACGCGCTGCTGCTGGAGGACACGACGCTGCAGGTCGGCGAGACGCTGCAGTTGGACGCCGCCGCGCGCGGCGGCGCGGGCCAGCCGCTCACCGGCCGCAGCACCACCTGGAGCAGCAGCGACACGACGGTGGCGACCGTGAGCGCCAGCGGGCTGGTCAGCGCGCGGGCGGTGGGCAACGCGCTGATCGTAGCGCGGGTGGAGAGCCGCGCGGACACGCTGCGGCTGCGCGTGGTCGGCGCGGCGGCGGTGGCGTGCGCGCCGGGGCAGACGGGAGTGGAGCTGCAGGTCGGCGAGGCGCGGGCGCTGGACGTCTCGCAGGGCGGCGTCGTCTGCGTGGGCGGCTCCACTAGCGGGGCCGAGTACCTGCTGGTGCCGTTCCACGCCTCGTCCACGCTGGAGGCGCGGCTGCGCCTGGAGCTGCTGGGCGGCGGCATCCGCCCGGTGAGCGGCCCGCCGAGCCCGGCGCGGGCAGCGAGCACGGCGGGGCTGCCGGGCGCCGCGGTGCCGCAGAGCGACGAGGCGTTCCACCTGCGGCGGCTGCAGGAGTCGCGGCGCGAGTTCCCGCGCTGGAGCGCCGAGGCGCGCGCGCGGCGGCCGGAGCGCCCGGTGCGCTCGCTGGCCGCCGCGCCCCCGTTCAGCGAGGGCGACCTGATCTCGCTCAACGCGCAGGCGGAAGAGCGTTGCCGCAGCCCGCAGCCGCGCACCGGGCGCGTGGTGGCGGTGACGCAGCGCGCCATCGTCGTCGCCGACACCAGCAACCCGGCGGGCGGCTTCACCGCGGCCGAGTACCGCGATTTCGGCGTCGCCTTCGACACGCTCATCTACCCCGTCACCACCGCCAACTTCGGCACGCCCGCGCACAACTTCCGCGGCGGCTACACGCTGATCTTCTTCACCCGTGCGGTCAACGAGCTGACGGAGAAGGGCTCGGGCAGCATCGTGCTCGGCTTCTTCTGGGACCGCGACTTCGAGGCGCTGAAGAGCTGCGCGGGCAGCAACGAGGCCGAGATGTTCTACATGGTGGTGCCGGACCCGGCGCGCGCCTCGGCCGGCGAGCCCTCGTTCAGCAAGGAGAACATCGCGCGCGCGACGGTCGGCGTGCTGGCGCACGAGTACCAGCACCTGATCAACGCCTCGCGGCGCGCCTTCCTCACCGGCGCCACCGTCGGCGAGGAGGTCTGGCTGAACGAGGGGCTGAGCCACATCGCCGAGGAGCTGCTCTTCTACCGCACCGCGGGGCTGCAGCCGCGGCAGAACGTCACGGCGGAGATGCTGCGCGCCTCGCCGCAGCGGCTGGACGCGTTCAACGCCTACGCGATCGGCAACTTCGGGCGGCTGCTCGGCTACCTGCGCGAGCCGGAAGAGAGGTCGCTGATGGGGCGCAACGACGAGCTGCCCACGCGCGGCGCGAGCTGGGCGTTCCTGCGCTACGCCGCCGACCGCCGCGGCGGCAGCGACGCCGAGCTGTGGCGCAGCCTGGTGGACTCGCCGGCCTCCGGCCTGGCCAACCTGCGCGCCGCGCTGCGCGCCGAGCCGCTCGACTGGATGCGCGACTGGACGGTCTCCGTCTACACGGACGACGCGGTGCCGACGACCTCGGCGTTCCAGCAGCCGAGCTGGCACTTCCGCTCGGTGACCGCGGCCTTGCGCAGCAGCGGCGGAAGCTATCCATTGAAGGTGATCCCGCTGTCCACCGCGACGCCGGTGACGCTGAGCATCAAGGCGGGCGGCGCGGCGTTCCTGCGCTTCGGCGTGGCGCCTGCCGGCGCGGCCGCCGTCCGCACTCTCTCCGGCGGCAGCCTGCCGCCGCCGACGCTGCGCCTGACGCTCGTGAGGACTCGCTGATGCGCTTCGCCCTGCTGCTGCTGCCGCTGATGGCCTGTACTCCGCCCGCGCCCAACGCCGGCGGCACCCCGCCGCCCAACGGCGCCGCCGGCGAGCGCGGCCTCGCCGCCGCGCCCGCGCCTGGCGACACGACCGTGGTGGGCACGGTGCGCGTGGTCGGCTCGCTGCCGGTGAACGTGCGCGTGGTGGTGCAACCCGCGGGCGGCGGCAGTGCGACCGTCGCCGGGCCGCTGACGGAGGAGATCCGGCGGCTCGCGGGCGCGGAGGTGGCGGTGGCCGGGCGCTGGGAGGGCGGCGAGCTGCACGCCGAGCGCTACGAGGTACGCGCGGTGGACGGCCAGCCGGTCGTCACCGGCACCGTCGAACGCGTGCAGAGCGACTACCTGCTGCTGCGCACCGAGCGCGGCGAGGCCGTCTACGTCTACGGCGCCGGCGCCGAGTTCCGCGTCGGGCAGAAGCTCTGGGTGCAGGGCCCGCACAGCGTGCGGCTGCAGAGCTACGGGGTCATCAAGCCCTGAGCGGCGGCGCCACCCGATCGATTCGTCTCCTCGCCTTCGCGATGTTCCCCCAGCACCCCGACGCCCCATGAACCCAGCCCGTCGCGGCCTCGCCCGCGCGCTGCCGGCCGTCGCCGGTGTTTTCGTGCTCGCCGGCTGCGGCGACTCGCCGACCGCGCCGCCCGCGCTGAAGCAGACGCTCGCCGTGGGCGAGGCGACCACCAGCTACGGCAGCGGCGCCGCGCGCGTCACGCTGCCGGCGAACGCGGCCGGCGAGTACCTGCTGGTGCTCTTCAACGCCTCCGAGGCGGTGGACGGCCGGCTGCAGGTGGCGGTCTCGGCGCAGGGCGTGCTCTCGCCGGCGTCCGCGTCGGCCGCCCCGGCGCTGGCGGCGCAGGCCGGGAGCGCGGCGCCAGCGCGCGTCGTGCCGGACGCCGGGTTCGAGCGCCGACTGCGCGAGCGCGAGCGGGCGGAGCTCTCGCCGCGCCTGGCCGCGCTGCGCACGCAGGGCGCAGAGCCGCGGCGTTCGCGCGCGGCCGCGGCGGCGCCCGCGCTCGGCGACCGGCTGCGCTTCAACACGGCGACGTCCTGCACCGCCGCGGCGACGCGCACCGGCCGCGTGGTGGCGCTCGGCCGGCACGCGCTGGTCGTCGCCGACAGCGCTAGCCCCGCCGGCGGCCTGACGACGGCGGACTACGCGCGCGTCGCCGGCCTCTTCGACGAGCTGATCTACCCCACCGTCACCGCGGCCTTCGGCGAGCCGAGCGACGTCGACCAGAACGGCCGCGTCGTGCTCTTCTTCACCGAGGCGGTCAATGCGCTCAGCCAGCCCGGCAGCGGCACCGTGGTGCAGGGCTTCCACTGGGCGGGCGACCTCTTCCCGCGCGACTCCTCGCGCACCATCGCCGGCTGCCGCAACAGCAACCTCGCCGAGATGCTCTACCTGATGGTGCCCGACGCCGCCTGGAGCGCGGATTACGTGCGCACCATCGTGCCCGGCGTGGTCGGCCACGAGCTGCAGCACCTCATCAACGCGAGCACGCGGCTGTACGTCAGCCAGGCCGACGAGTTCGAGGAGACCTGGCTGAACGAGGGGCTGAGCCACGTCGCCGAGGAGCTGCTCTTCTACCGGTCGGCCGGGCTGGGGCCGCGCCGCGACCTGGGCGCCGCCGCGCTGGCGCCACCCTCGGTGCAGGCGGCGCTGGACAACTACCAGCTAGCCAACCTCGACCGGCTGGCGCGCTACCTCACGCGGCCGGAGGCGTCGTCGGCGATGGACGGCGACGAGCTGAGCACGCGCGGCGCCATCTGGGCGTTCCTGCGCTACGCGGCGGACCGGCGCGGCGGCGAGGCCGAGTTCTGGTCGAAGCTGGTGGGCTCGAAACGCTCCGGGCTGGAGAACCTGCGCGACGCGCTCGGCAGCGATCCGCTGCCCGTGCTGCACGACTGGAACGTCTCGCTCTACACCGACAACGCGGTGCCCGGCGTGGACGCGCGGCTGACGCAGCCGAGCTGGGACTTCCGCTCCGCGCTGAGTGTGCTGGGCGGCCGCGGCTACGCGCTCGCCTTGCGCGCGCTCGGCGCGGGCACGCCGCTCTCGGCCAGCCTGCCGGGCGGCGGCGCCTGGTTCCTGCGCTTCCGCGCGGGCGGCGCGCCGGCGGTGGTCAGCGTCACCTCCGGCGGCTCCACCCCGCCGCGGCAACTGCGCGCCACGCTGGTGCGGGTGGAGTAGGGGTGGGTCAGGGATCGGGGGTCAGGGGCCGGGGGTCGGGGGAACGGCAACTTCCACTTCGCGCTGAGTTGCCGTTGCAGTTCCCCCTGACCCCCGACCCCTGACCCCCGATCCCTACACGTACTTCAGCCCGCTGCCGGTGTTGAAGAGCACGACGGTGTCGTGCTCGCGGAGCAGGCCGCGCTCACGCAGCAGCGGCACGGCGGCGGCGCAGGCGGCGCCCTCGGGGGCGCAGAAGACGCCGCTCAGCCGGCCGACGGTGCGCGTCCACTCGCGCATCGCGGCATCGGGCACGGCGACGGCGGCGCCGCCGGAGGCGCGCACGGCGGCGAGGATGAGGAAGTCGCCCACGGCGCGCGGCACGCGCAGCCCCGCGGCGTAGGTGTGCGCGTCCTCCCAGGGCGCCGCCTCCTCCGCACCCTGCTCCCACGCCCGCACGATCGGCGCGCAGCCGGCGGCCTGCACCGAGATCATCTTCGGGCGGCGCGCGCCGATCCAGCCGAGCCGCTCCAGCTCGTCGAACGCCTTCCACATCCCCACCAGCCCGGTGCCGCCGCCCGTCGGGTAGAGGATCGCGTCCGGCAGCTCCCAACCCAACTGCTCCGCCAGCTCGTAGCCCATCGTCTTCTTGCCCTCCACGCGGTAGGGCTCCTTGAGCGTGGAGAGGTCGAACCAGCCGTGCTCGCGCACGCCCGCGGCGACGCGCGCGCCGCAATCGGTAATCAGCCCGTCGAGCAGCTCCAGGTCGGCGCCGAGCGCGCGGATCTCCTCGACGATCGGGCGCGGCGTGTCGGACGGCACCACGACGTGCGCGACGAGCCCGGCGGCCGCGGCGTAGGCGGCGGTCGCGCTGCCGGCGTTGCCGGCCGAGGGCAGCGCCACCTCGCGCACGCCCAGCTCGCGGGCGCGCGAGACGGCCAGGCACAGGCCGCGCGCCTTGAAGGAGGCGGTCGGGTTCTGGCCCTCGTCCTTGATCCAGAGCCGGGCGAGCCGCAGCTCGTCGGCCAGGCGCGGCGCGTCGAGCAGCGGCGTCCAGCCCTCGCCCAGGCGGACGGCGTGCGCGGGGCCGCGCACGGGCAGCAGCTCGGCGTAGCGCCACAGGTCCGCCGAGCGGCCGGTCAGCGCATCGCGGCGCAGGCGGCCGCGCAGCGCGTCGAGGTCGTAGCGCGCGTACAGCGGCCGCGCGCAGCAGGCGGAGAGGCCGTGCAGCCTCTCGCTCGGGTAGCTCGCGCCGCAGCGCGTGCACTCCAGGTGCGTCGCGCCGGGCCAGCCGGCGGATGCGGGCGCGGATGCGCTCATGGCGTCGCTCGGGTGCGGGGTCAGCGGCCGGCCGGCCGCGCGGCGACGACGGTGTCGGCCGGCGCGCCGCACTGCGGGCAGGCGGCCAGGCTGCCCTCCGCCCAGTGCCGGCAGGCCCGGCAGAGCGTGACCAGCGGGCCGGCGTCCGGCTCGGCCGCGGCGGGCAGCAGGAAGGCGACGCCGTCCGGCCCGACGACGCGCAGCGCGGGGCCGGTGTAATGCCGCGCCAGCAGCTCGCGCAGGTCCACGTCGCCGGCGGCGGCGATGCGGTCCTCGCGCGTGACGGCGGTGCGGTCGCGGAAGCGCGCGCGCTCGGCGGCCCAGGTCCGCTCCACGTCCGGGGCCGGTCGCAGCGTCAGCGTCAGCCCGCGCGACTCCAGCGTCGCGGGCACGGCCAGCCGCGCGCGCAGCCCGGCGGCGGCGTCCTGCACCGCCCGGCCCGGCGCCAGTTGCTTGCGGTTGGCGACGTGCACCGACTCGTCGCAGAAGATCACCGCGCGCGCGTGCGACCAGAGCGGCGCGCGCAGCTCGCCCACGTCGCTCTCCACGAGCGCGGTCAGGTCGTAGGGGCGCTCGACGGAGCCGACGCCGATGCGCACGTCCACCACGCCGGGCGCATCGCCCAGCTCGGCGCGCAGCGCGGCGGCCAGCCGCTCGCGCCGCTCGGCCAGCGACAGGGCACACCAGAGAGCGGGCTCGAACAGCTCGGGATACGGCATCTTGAGAGCAGGGTGCATTCGGGAAGAGGTCACGGCGCCCGCGGCGCCTCCCCGAATGTAGCATGGGCGACGCCGGCCGCGTCAACCGGCGGGCGCTGATCGGGGCGCGGCGGCGGGTGCTTGCGCCCCGGTGCCGCGCGGCGTATTCGATGCGAGTCCATCCGCGCCCCGCACCGTCGAACCCGCACCCCCGCACCCGCCCATGCCCCAGCGATCCCGCTTCGCCCCGGCACGGCTGCCCGCCCTGGCACTGGCCGTGGCCGGCGCCGCGCTGCTGCTCGCCGCCCGCTCGCCCACCCCGCTGGCGGCGCAGCCCGCGGGCGTGCCGCCGCGGCCGGTGCACACCTACTCCATCGTCGCCTGCGACTCGGCCACGGGCGAGCTGGGCGTCGCGGTGCAGTCGCACTGGTTCTCGGTGGGCGCGGTGGTGCCGTGGGCCGAGGCGGGCGTCGGCGCGGTGGCGACGCAGTCGTTCTCGGAGCCGGCGTACGGACCACTGGGGCTGACGCTGATGCGCGCCGGCCGCAGCGCGCCGGAGGCGCTGAAGGCGCTGGTCGGCACCGACGCCCACGCGGAGGTGCGGCAGGTGGGCATGATCGACGCGAAGTGCCGCGCCGACGCGTTCACCGGCGCGAAGGCGATCGCCGCCGCCGGCCACCGGGTGGGCGCGCGCTACGCGGTGCAGGCGAACCTGATGCGCGGCAACGTCTGGGACGCGATGGCGCAGGCGTTCGAGACCAGCCGCGGCGACCTGGCCGAGCGGCTGCTGGCCGCGCTGGAGGCGGCGGAGCAAGCGGGCGGCGACCTCCGCGGGCGGCAGTCGGCGGCGCTGCTGGTGGTGCGCGGCACGCCCTCCGGCCAGCCGTGGAACGACCGCGTCTTCGACCTGCGCGTGGAAGACCACCCGGCGCCCGTCGTCGAGCTGCGCCGGCTCGTGCACCTGGCGCGCGCCTACCGGCACATGACCGCGGGCGACGAGGCGGTCACGCGCGGCGACGTGGACGCCGCGATCCGCGAGTACGCCGCCGCCGAGGCGATGGTGCCCGATAGCGCCACCAACGGCGAGATGGTCTTCTGGCACGCGGTGATGCTCGTCAACGCCGGCCGCGTGGAGGAGGCGCTGCCGCTCTTCCGCCGCGCCTTCCGCGTGGACGCGAGCTGGCGCGAGCTGGTGCCGCGCCTGCCCGCCGCCGGCCAGTTGCCCGCCGACCCGGCACTGCTGCAGCGCATCGCCGCCGTGCGCTGACCGGAGCAGGGGTCGGGGGTCGGGGGTCAGGGGTCGGGGGAACGGCAAAAGAAACGGCAGCGCGGTTGCCGTTGCCGTTCCCCTGACCCCCGACCCCTGACCCCCGACCCCTGGGCGGAAGGGCCAGGAGGGGGCGGACTGAACTCCGTTGCGGGGCCGCAGCTACGCGAAGGCGGGCGCCGGGTATGGACCCGGCGCCCGCCTGACTGCGAAAACCCGCGCGGCCCGAGTGTCAGGCCGCCGGGCGTACCCGTTCCTTCCAGCGCCCGTAGGGCAGCGACGGCGCCGGCCGTACCGCCCGGCCCCACACGAACGCGACGGCACGCGGCGGCTCGGCCGCCGCACCGCCGTTCTTGACCACGATCCCCACGGCGCCCGGCACACCCGGGAACACGCCCCGCTCGTCGCTACCCTTCCGCAGGCTCATCGGAACCCAAACCTGTTGCGCGTCTCCAAACCCGGCGCGGACTTGCGCCGCCGCTCCGCACCCCAGGCAGGGAGCATACCGCGTCGCCCGAAATACAAGCTGTTGTCGTTCAGGCACTTACCAGAATGGGCGCCGCCGCGGCCGGGCGGGGCGTGTCCGGATGAGGGCACACTCGCGTCATTTCGACACGCAGTTGCGCGTCCGCGCGGGCGGCCGGCGTCGGTGAGGCGGCGGGCGGCCGCCGCGCCGCGATCCAGCCGCGGAAGCTGGGCAGCCCGAGCAGGCGGAAGATCTTGCGGTCGACGGCGGCACAGAGCAGCAGCTCGCTGAGCTGGTACTGCCCGGCGAGGTTGACGCGCAGCTCCTCGACCGTTTCTTCGGCGAGGCGGAGCAGGTCGGCGCGCGGGATGGATTCCTTGTAGTTCTCCAACTGCTCCTCGACCCAGTCGAGGTAGGAACGGCGCAAGGAGCGTGTGGACGCGAGCTGCATAGGAGGCCGGAGTACCACTACCGTCGGGAGCCGGGGACGCGAAGCGAGGGGGAGGACCACCCCGGCAGAGAAGCCGAGGCGAGAAGCTACAGCGCGGGCGGGGGGCGGATCAAGTCCTTCGGGGCGGCCCCGAAGTGCGCAGGCCGGCGGCGCAGGCCGCACAGAACGCGGCGGGCTTGAGGTCGATCTCGGCATCGTGGCGCGAGGCGCGCATGACGCAGGCGTCGGTGCAGTGGGTCAGGGCGAAGACGTGGCCGAGCTCGTGGAGCGACTCTTTGAGCAGCCGGCCGCGGGCGGGCTCGCCGGCGGCGGCGGGGTCGTCCGCAGGCAGGAGGCGGGCGAGGCTGACCAGCGCGCAGCAGCCGCCGAGCGTGGCCTCGCCGAAGACGAAGCGGCGGCCGGGCGCGCAGAGGTCCACGGCGGTGACGGCAAGCTGGACGGCGCCGCCGTCGGCGTCCTCGCAGAGCGCGTCGACGATCTGGTTGGAGCGATACTGCCCGCGTCGCTCGTCGCGCCAGGCATCGTGCAGCGGCCAGGGCGGCGCCAGGCGGGGGTGCACGGGCAGGCGCGCCGCCAGCTCGGCCGCCAGCCACTCCAGCAGCCCCGGCGGCAGCGGACCGAGGGCGCGCAGGTGCAGCGGCCGGCGCGGCAGCTTCACTCCTGCAGCCCGTAGCGCAGCAGCTTGCGGTAGAGCGTGGAGGGGTCGATCCCCAGCACCTCGGCGGCGCGCGTCTTGTTGCCGCCCTCGCTCTGCAGCACCCAGTGGATGTAGGCGCGCTCGATGATCTCCAGCGACGGGTTGGGCGGCAGTTGATCGGAGACGAGCGGCGGCGCCGCGCGGTTGAGGATGCGCTCCGGCAGGCTGGCGAGGGTGATCTCGCCCTTCTGCGAGAGCACGACGGCGCGCTCCAGCGCGTTCTCCAGCTCGCGCACGTTGCCCGGCCAGTCGTAGGCTTGCAGCGCCTGCAGCGCGTCGGGGCTGATGCCCTGCACCTCGCGGCCGCGCGCCGTCGCCAGGCGCTGCAGGAAGTGCTCGACGAGCAGCGGCACGTCGTCGGCGCGCTCGCGCAGCGGCGGCAGGTGCAGCGTGATGACGTTGAGGCGGTAGAAGAGGTCGCTGCGGAAGCTGCCGCGGCGGATCTCCTCGTCCAGGTCGCGGTTGGTGGCGGCGACGATGCGCACGTCCACCGGCACCGGCTCGGTGGCGCCGACGGGGATGACCTCGCGCTCCTGCAGCGCGCGCAGCAGCTTGACCTGCAGCGCCGGCGTCATCTCGCCCACCTCGTCGAGGAAGAAGGTGCCGCCCTTCGCGGCGACGAAGAGGCCCTGCTTGTCGCGCACTGCGCCGGTGAAGGAGCCGCGCACGTGGCCGAAGAGCTCGCTCTCCAGCAGCGTCTCGGGCAGCGCGCCGCAGTTGATGGAGACGAACGGCCCGCCGCCGCGCTCGGAGAGCGCGTGGACGTAGCGCGCCAGCACCTCCTTGCCCGTGCCGGACTCGCCGGAGATCAGCACCGTGGAGTCGGTGGGCGCGGCGGTCTCGGCCAGCCTCAGCACCTCCACGAAGCTGCGGCTGCGGCCGGTCGGGCGCGGGACCTCGGCGCGGTTGCGCCGCGAGATCTCCGTCTTCAGCGCCTGGTTCTCCTTCTTCAACTGCCGGCTCTCGGTGGCGCGCCGGCAGATGGCGACCAGCTCGTCGTTGGAGAACGGCTTCTGGATGTAGTAGAACGCGCCCTCGTTGACCGCGCGGATCGCCGACTGCAGCGAGGCCTGCGCGGTCATGAGGATGACGGGCAGCGCGGCGTCCAGCTCGCGGGCGGCGGTGAGGATCTCGATGCCGCTGACGCCGGGCATGCGCACGTCGGTGAGCACCAGGTCCGGCCGTTCGGCCTGCAGGCGCTCCAGGCCCTGCGGCCCGCCGACGGCGGTGACGACCTCGAAGCCCTCGCGCTTGAGCAGGATGCGCAGCGTGTCGAGGATGGCGGTCTCGTCGTCGACCACGAGCACTCTCGGCCGTTCGTTCACGGCATCGCTCCTTGCCGGGCGCCGCGCGCCCCCGCCGCGGCCGCCGGCGCGACGGCGGCGAGCGGCAGATAGAAGGTGAACCGCGCGCCACTGCCGGGCCGCCCGTTCTCCACGAAGACCGCGCCGCCGTGCGCCTCGGCGGCGCGCTGCACCAACGCGAGGCCGAGGCCGGTGCCGCCCGGCCGGCGGGTGAAGAACGGGTCGAAGATGTGCTCGGCGGCCTCGGGCGGCACGCCGGGCCCGCTGTCGCTGACCGTGAGGCGCACCACCGGCGCGGCGCCGTGGTCGGGCGAGAGGAGGTCGGAGGAGACGGCGCCCAGCCCCACCTCCACCCAGCCGCCGGGGCCGGCCCACTGCACCGCGTTGAGCGCCAGGTTCAGCACCGCGCGGTGCAGCAGGTCCGGCGCGCCGCGCACGCGCAGCTCGCCGTGCGCGTCGCTGCGGATGCGCAGCGCGCGGTCGGCGGCGTCGGGGTGGGCGCGCACCAGCAGCATCACCTCCTGCACCAGCGCGGCGAAGTCCAGCGGCTGCGGGTCGATGACCTTGACGCGCGCGAAGTCCAGGAACTCGGCGAGCAGGCGGCTGAGCCGGTCGGACTCGCGCATGACCAGTCGCCCCAGGATCTCGCTGTCGGCCTGGTCCACGTCGTCGTGCACCAACTGCTCGACGGCGCTGCGGATGGAGGCGAGCGGGTTCTTGATCTCGTGCGCGAGCGAGGCGCTCAGCTCGGCGACCGCCTCCAGCCGTTCGGAGCGGCGGCGCAGCGCCTCGACGCGCTTCTTCTCGGTGATGTCCTGGAAGCTGACGGTCACGGGCGGCGGGCCGTCGCCGGAGTGCTCCATCAGCGTGGTGCTGACGCCGAGCACGAACGGCGAGCTGGCGTCCTCGTCGGTCTCGGAGCGGCGGATCGGCTTGCGCGTCTCGATCGAGCGCGCGATGACGCGGCCCAGCCCCGGCGCCAGCCGGTCGAGCGTCGGCAGCACGGGGCGGCCCAGCCACTCCTCGGGCGGCAGCCCCAGCAGCTCGACGGCGGCGGGGTTCATGAACATCAGCCGGCCGGCGCCGTCGACGCTGAGGATGCCGGTGTGGATGCTGTCGAGGATCTCGTTGGTGTCCAGCCGCAGCAGGCGCAGCTCGCTCTCGACGGCGCCCAGCTCCGCGCCGGTGCGCCGCAGCCGGTCGCCGAGGTAGCCGGTGACCAGCGCGACGCTGGTGAAGAGCAGAACCTGCAGGCCGACGCCGGCGTCGAGCACCGTCTCCGCGCTCCAGACCACGTCGGCCAGGTAGAGGATGCTGGCGAGCAGGCCGACGAGCACGCCGCCCGGCAGCGGCAGCAGCACCGCGGCGGCGCAGATGACCAGCACGTAGAGCGGCGCGAAGGTGCTCTCGGAGCCGCCGGTCAGGTGCACGACGGTGGTCACGAGCAGCACGTCGAAGAGCACCTGGCCGTAGAGGAAGTTGCGCCCCGGCGCGCGGCGCAGCAGGTGGGTGTACCAGACGCCGAGCGCGGTCACCACGCCGGCGAGCACCAGGCAGAGCGAGGCGGCGAGCGTGGTGCCGGGCGGCGCGTCGCGCCAGGCGAGCGCGGCGGCCAGGAAGATGGCGAGCGCGAGCGCGAGCCGCGCGAGGTAGACCCAGGCGAGCAGCCGCCCCGGTTCGGGCAGGCGGGCCGGCTCGCCGCCGCCCGCGCCGGCGGGGCGCGGCAGCGGGCCGGCGAGGCTGGACAGAGAGCTCATGACCGGCGTGCGAGGGGGAGCGCGCGCGCAGCGTCTGCCGCGCCGGCGCGAAGATCGTCCGCCGGCAGCGGTACTGTCAAGGCTAGGCGAGCGGGTCGCCGGCGACGCGGCGCGGCGCCAGCCGCCAGCGCATGCGGCCGTGCCAGCCGCAGCGGCGGCAGTCGCGCACGCCGGTGGCGGCGAGCGCGGGCAGCAGCCGGGCCGGCAGGGCGCCCATCCCCGTGGCGTGCGTGATGCCGCCGCAGGCCGGGCACGCCGGCGCGACGGGCAGGCGCTCCAGGTAACGCTGCAGCAGCGAGCCCGCCGAGACGATCAGCGCGGCCAACATGGCAAGTAGCATAACGGTCATATGCGGCTCCATCCGAGGGGATGCGCCCGCAGGGCGCACCTATCATACCATCCAGCCTTCATTTGGCTCCGCTCGCCCGCCGTGCCGCGCGGCTGGCCCCGCTCTCGCGGAGCGCGTAGGCCGAGACGACCCCGCACGAAAGGGCTCCATGTTCGAGAAGCTCCCCGAGGCCGGCGAGCGTCGCACCACGCTGACCACGCGCAGCGTGGTCACCTCCTTCGTGCTGCACGCCGCGGTGATCGCGGCCGTGCTCAACGCGCCCGCCCTGCTGCGCGAGGCGGGCGTCAGCGGCAGCCCGACCCCCGACGCCGCCGCGGCACCGCCCGCCGCCGAGCAGGCGCCCGGCGCGCCCGCCCCGGCACCCACGGGTGCGGCGACGGACGCACCTCCCCGCAGCGGCGAGGCCGGGCCGGCCGCCGCGCGGAGGCCGGAGCAGCCGGGTACGGCGGCGCCCGGCTGGCCCGCAGAGGCGCCTGTCGGCGCTCCCGGCACAGGCGCCGGCCGCGAGCGCACGCTGGTGCTGCGCGAGCCGCTGGCACCGGGCGGCGAGCTGCCGGCGGGCGAACCGAGCACCGCGGCCGAGCCGCTCTTCCGCGCCGCCACGCTGGCGCTGCCGGACACGATGCGCGTCGGCGAGGCGCACCCCGTGCGGCTGCGGCTGCAGCCGAGCCGCGCCGGCCGCGCTAGCGCCCGCGCCGAGACCGAGCCGCGGCTGCGACTGACGGCGGCGCGCGCCGCCACGCTGGACGGCGAGGGCTTCCGCGTGCAGGCCACCACGCCGCCGCTGCAGGTGAGCACCGCCAGCCCGGCGCCGACGTGGGCGTGGACGGTCCGCCCCACGACACCGGGCCGGCAGCGGCTGGTGCTGCGCCTGGAGGCGGTCGCGGACAGCGCCGACAGCGCGCGCATCGTCACGCTCGCACGCATCGAGCAGGAGGTGGTGGTGAGGCCGACGCCGGCGCAGCGCCTGGCGGAGTGGGGCGGGCGGCTGTGGAAGTGGCTGCTCGTCTTCGCGCTGGCCGCACTGTGGAGCTGGCTGCAGGCGCGGCGCCGGCAGCGCGCCAAATAGGATTCGGGATTCAGGGACGAGGCTTCCGGCTGCCAGCTGCCGGCAACACCGGGGTTCGCTGGCAGCCGGAAGCTGGTAGCCGGCAGCCCACCCCCCTGAATCCCGAATCCTGAATCCTAAGCGGCGTGGATGCGCAGCAGGAAGCGCGGGATGGCCGCGTCGAAGGTGGCGCCGTCGGGGCGCTGGAACTGGTAGTGGCCCTCCATGAAGCCGTTCGGCGCGCGCAGCACGGTGAAGCTCTGGTACTCGTAGACCTCGCCCGGCTCCACCAGCGGCTGCTCGCCGACCACGCCCTCGCCCTCGACCTCGCTGTCGCCGCCGACCGGGTCGTGGATGTACCAGCGCCGCCAGAGCAGCCGCGCCGCCGTCTCGCCCTGGTTCTCGATGCGCACGTGGTAGACGAAGACGTAGCGCGGCTCCTCCGGGTCCGACTGCTCGGGCACGAAGAACGGCTGCGCGCTGATGCGGATGCCCTGGGTGCTGCGATAGAAGAGGATCATCCCGGCGTCCGCACGGGTTGTGGGCCGGTCGCGGCGGCCGTCTGCATGCCGGCCGTCGGCGCGACGGCCGGCAACGCGCCGAAGAGCTGCAGCCCGAGCTGCATCGCAGGGCCGATCAGCAGGGTGAACAGCACCGTGCCCACCCCGATGCCGCCGCCGAGCAGCCAGCCCAGCAGCAGCACGCTCGCCTCCACCAGCGTGCGCACGCGCCGCACCGGCCAGCCGGTACGCTCGCTGAGCCCGACGGTCAGCCCGTCGCGCGGGCCGGCGCCGAGCCCGGCGGCGATGTACAGCCCGGTCGCCACCCCGCAGAGCGCGATGGCCGGCAAGAAGTACAGCAGCCCCCAGACCCAATCCTGCGCCGGCGGCAGCACGCTCAGCACCAGGTCGATGAAGACGCCGATGAGCACCATGTTGGCCAGCGTGCCCGGCCCCGGCCGCACCCCGATGAGCCGCGTGCCGGCGACGATCACCACGCCCACCAGTACGCTCGCCGTGCCGATGCTGACGCCCGTCCAGCGGTGCAGCCCCACGTGGAACGCGTCCCAGGGCCCCAGCCCCAGCCCGCTGCGGATCATCATTGCCACCGCCAGCCCGAAGCCCAGCAGCCCCACGAGCAACTGTACCCACCGCCGCAGCATCGCCCCGCCGTCCGCGCTCCCGCTCGTGCTCACCGCGTCCTCTGGTGTGGTGTCGCCGGCGCCGGGCCGACGCGGCCCCGCCCCTGGAGGCGCAGCGTACCCCGGCGGGGATGGGATGTTTCGTGGGGGGCGCGGCGGCGCGTTGGCTGCCGGCTACCAGCTACCGGCTACCGGCAACGGCGGCCCTCACCCCCCGGCCCCCTCTCCCGCTTGCGGGAGAGGGGGAGAACGGCAGGAGGCCGGCGCAGGTCCCCCTCTCCCAGCCTTGGGAGAGGGGGCCGGGGGGTGAGGGCGCCGTTCGCCGGCAGCCGGTAGCTGGCAGCCGACAGCCAGGGCTACCCCTCCAGCAGCGCGACCGGGAACTCGCCCAGCAGTTCGCCGAGGGCGAGGGCGCCGTCGCGCGCCGCGAGCTCGGCGCCGGTGAAGAGGTTGCGGAAGCGGCCGGTGAGCACGTCGCTCTCGCCCACCAGGCGCGTGTCGCCCCAGACGGCCGCGCCGGGCGCGAAGCCCGGCTCGCCGTAGAGCGTCGCCACCAGCCGCGGCACCACCACGAGCACGCGCCGCGCGCCATGGCGGCGCGCGAAGGCGAAGACGTGCTCGGCGCGCTCGCCCGCGGCGCGGAGCGGCAGGTAGGCACCGTCGGTGAACAGCTCCGGCAGCCGCCGACGCGCCTGCAGCGCCAGGTGCGTGACGAAGAGCTTCACCATGCCGTCGCTCCAGTTGTCCAGCAGCTCGGCGGCGAGCGCGGCGCTCGGGCCGTCGTGCAGTCGCGCCTGCAGCCGCTCCAGGCGCTCGCGGCGCGCGCCGTAGTCCACCGGGCGGCGGTTGTCGGGGTCGACCAGGCTGAAGTCGAAGACCTCCTGGCCCTGGTAGACGTCCGGCACGCCGGCGCAGGTCAGCTTCAGCAGCGTCTGGGCGAGGCTGTTGAGCACGCCCAGCCGCGCGATGCGGGGGTGGAACTCGGCGAAATCGGCGAGAAAGGTGGCGCTGCGCTTACCGTCGAGCACGGCGGCGACGAAATCGCGCACGCCCTCGTCGTACTCCGGCTCGGGGTTGATCCAGCTCGTGTGCAGCTTCGCTTCGCGCGTGGCCTTCTCCATGTACTGCTGCAGCCGCTCGACGAAGCTCTCGCGCTGGGCGTCGTCCAGCTCGCCGAGCGGCCAGGCGCCGACGAGCGTCTGGTAGAAGAGGTACTCGTCGTTGCGGTCGGGCACCACGCCCTCCTCCTCCGAGTGGCGGCGCTGGTCGGCGTTCAGCGCGGCCCAGCGGCGCACGCGCGCCTCCCACTCCTCCGGCATCTCCGAGAGCAGGTGGATGCGGGCACGCACGTCCTCGCTGCGCTTGGTGTCGTGCGTGGAGGTCGCGTTCAGGGCGTGCGGCCACTGCTCCGCGCGCCGCGCCAGCCAGGCGTGCAACGCGGTGGGCTCCACGCCGAAGACGTCCGGCTCGCCGCCGACCTCGTTGAGCGAAACCAGTCGGTTGTACAGGTAGAAGCTGGTGTCCTCCACGCCTTTGGCCATCACGGGGCCGGTGAGTTGCTGGAACTTCATCACGAAGCGCGCGTGCTCGGCGCGCATCGCGTCGTCCATCACCTCGGGCCAGCGCAGCAGCAGCACGTCGCGCAGGAAGGCGAAGACCGAGCTGCTGGTGGCGGGGTTGTGGCGGCGCGCGCGGCGCACCGCCTGCTCCACGTAGTCGCGGTCGCGCGCGTCCACGCGGCCGGTGTGCGCGTCGATGTAGGTGCGGTAGACGGGGAACGAGGCGATCACCTCGCGTAGCGCGGCGCCGAGGTCGCCCAGCGTGAAGTCGCGCACGCGGCGGTTCTGCTCGCTGAGGCGGTTCAGCAGGTTGCTCAGCACCGCCAGCTCGCTGGAGAGCGCACTGCGCAGGATCAGGCGCTTCTTCTCGTAGACCAGCTCCTCGAAGTCCACCGCGCGGCCGAGGAAGCGCGTGTAGACGCCGTCCATCGCCGCCGCGTTCTGCGGCGCCACGAAGAGCTGGTTCAGCCGCGCCATGAACTCGTAGCCGACGGTGCCGGAGACCGGCCAGTCCTCGGGCAGCTCCTCGTCGCCGGTGAGGATCTTCTCGATGAGCACGTACGGCTCGGCGCCGTCGCTGCGCTGCTCGGCCCCGGCGTACAGCCGGCGGAAGTAGCCGCGCGGGTCGTAGAGCCCGTCCGGGTGGTCGACGCGCAGCCCGGTGATGGCGCCCTCCTGCAGCAGTTGCAGGATGAGGCGGTGCGTCTGCTGGAAGACCTCGGGCCGCTCGGCGCGCACGCCGGCGAGGTCGTTGATGTCGAAGAAGCGGCGGTAGTTGATCTCCTCGGCCGCGACGCGCCAGAAGGCGAGGCGGTAGGGCTGGTCTTCGAGCAGCGCCTCCAGGCGGTCGAAGCTGTGGGGCTCGGCGGGGGTGCCGTTGTAGAGGGTGACGGCCGTGTCGATGGCGCGCCGCACGCGGGGCGACTCGGCGACGAGCGCGGCCAGGCGGCGGCGGGAGACGATGCGCTCGCGGCTGCGCTCGGCGACGCACGCGGGCTCCGTGCGGTCACGCATGGGCAGGTGCTCGAGCGCAGCGATGATGCTCTCCAGCTCCAGCAGGTCGGGCGCGCGCTCGGCGGCGGCGGCCGGTTCGGGCGGCGCGGGGTCGAGCTGGCCCAGTGCCTCGCGCAGCACGCCGGCGGTGGAGCGCGGCGAGGCGGGGAAGCGGTTCTCGAAGTAGCAGACGTGGAAGCGGCCGTCTTCGAAGGCGAGCTGCAGCTCGCCGCGCTCCAGCACCAGGCCAAACTGGTCGCCGAGCACGGGAAGCAATACCTTCCCGCGCAGCTTCGGCTGCAGCGGTTCCCACTCGATGTCGAAGTAGGGCGCGAACGGAGAGCTGGGCCCGTTCTCCAGGACGTTCAGCCACCAGGGGTTGGCGCCGCCGGCGATGCCCATGTGGTTGGGCACGATGTCCGCCACCTGGCCCATGTTGTGCTGGCGCAGCGCGCGCACCAGCGCGCGGTAGCTGGCCTCGTCGCCGATTTCGGGGTTGAGCGCGCCGTGGTTGGTGATGTCGTAGCCGTGCAGGCTGCCGGGCCGCGCCTGCAGGTACGGCGAGAGGTAGGCGTCGGAGACGCCGAGCGCGTGCAGGTACGGCACGATCTGCGTGGCCTGCGCGAAGGTGAAGCCGCGGTTCAACTGCAGCCGATAGGTGCAGAGCGGGACGGCCGGCCGCGCCGGCGGGGCATTGCTGCGCATGGGGCTTGCGTTTGCCGGAGGCTCTCCTGCGGGAACGGCCGGGCGCGGCACTCGTGGCGCGCCCGGCAGGGCCCGCGGCGGTGTGCAAGAAGCAGGCACAGCAAGCCGTGCGCGCCGGCCGAGCACTCCAGACAGACGACGAACCTGCAAGCGATGCGAAACGATGGCGATCTGGCGCTCAGCCCGCGGGGGGGGCCGAGGGAGGCGCGAGGTGGGGCGGGCGTGGGGAGGCCGGAGAGGCTGCCCATGCCGCTGACGGTACAGAGCGGGCGCCCCTTCCCGCTCGGCGCCACCTGGGACGGCGCGGGAACGAACTTCGCCGTCTACTCCGAGCACGCCACCGAAGTCGAGCTCTGCCTCTTCGCCGGCGCGCAGGATGCGCAGCCGCTGCGCGTCGCGCGGCTGCGCGAGCGCAACGGCTTCGTCTGGCACGGCTACCTGCCCGGCGTGGGGCCGGGCCAGCTCTACGGCTACCGCGTCTACGGGCCGTACGACCCCGCGCGCGGCCTGCGCTTCAACCCCTACAAGCTGCTCGTCGACCCGTACGCGCGCGCGCTCGCCGGCGAGATCCGCTGGGAGCACAGCCCGTTCGCCTACCCGCTCGGCCACCCGGACGAAGACTGGGTGCTCGACACCACCGACAGCGCCGCCGGCATGCCCAAGGGCGTGGTCGTCGACCCCAGCTTCGACTGGGAGGACGACCGCCCGCCGGAGACGCCCTGGCACCAGACGGTCATCTACGAGGCGCACGTCAAAGGGCTGACCCGCCTGCACCCCGAGGTGCCGCCCGCGCTGCGCGGCACCTACGCCGGCGTCGCGCACCCGGCCGTCCTCGAGCACCTGCAGTCACTCGGCGTCACCGCGCTGGAGCTGCTGCCGGTGCACGCCATCGTCGACGACTACTTCCTGGTGCAGAAGCGCCTGCGCAACTACTGGGGCTACAACACGCTGGCGTTCTTCGCGCCGGCCGGCCGCTACGCCGCCGGCGCCGAGCCCGGCGAGCAGGTGCGCGAGTTCAAGCGCATGGTCAAGGCGCTGCACCGGGCGGGCATCGAGGTCATCCTCGACGTCGTCTACAACCACACCGCCGAGGGCAACCACCTGGGCCCCACGTTCTCGCTCAAGGGCCTCGACAACCCCACCTACTACCGGCTGGTGCGGCACAACCCGCGCTTCTACATGGACTACACGGGCTGCGGCAACAGCCTGAACATGATGCACCCGCAGTCGCTGAAGCTGGTGATGGATTCCTTGCGCTACTGGATTCAGGAGATGCACGTCGACGGCTTCCGCTTCGACCTGGCCGCCACGCTGGCCCGGGAGCTGCACGAGGTCGACCGGCTCGGCGCCTTCTTCGACATCATCCACCAGGACCCGGTGATCTCGCGCGCGAAGCTCATCGCCGAGCCCTGGGACGTGGGCGAGGGCGGCTACCAGGTGGGCAACTTCCCCGTGCTCTGGGCGGAGTGGAACGGCCGCTACCGCGACACGGTGCGCGCCTACTGGCGCGGCGACCCCGGTACGGTGGCCGAGCTGGGCTACCGGCTGACCGGCAGCAGCGACCTCTACGAGGAGGACGGCCGGCACCCACACGCCAGCATCAACTTCATCACCGCGCACGACGGCTTCACGCTGCACGACCTGGTCAGCTACCACCACAAGCACAACGAGGCCAACGGCGAAGGCAACCGCGACGGCGACAACCACAACCTCAGTTACAACTTCGGCGTGGAGGGCCCCAGCGACGACCCGGCCATCGTGGCGCTGAGAGAGCGGCAGAAGCGCAACTTCCTGGCGACGCTCTTCTTCTCGCAGGGCGTGCCCATGCTCTGCGCCGGCGACGAGATGGGGCGCACGCAGCAGGGCAACAACAACGCCTACTGCCAGGACAACGAGATCAGTTGGGTGAACTGGCGCCTGAGCACCCGCGACCGCGAGCTGCTCGACTTCGCACGGCGCGTCGCCGCGCTGCGCCGCGAGCACCGCATCTTCCGCCGCCGCCGCTTCTTCCGCGGCCGCCGCATTCGCGGCTCCGAGCTGGAGGACATCCTCTGGCTGCGCCCCGACGGCGAGGAGATGACCGACGAGGAGTGGAACACCCACTTCGTGCGCTGCTTCGGCATGCTGCTCAACGGCCAGGCGATGCTGGAGTGGGACGAGCTCGGCCAGCCCGTGCACGACCGCACCTTCCTGCTGCTCTTCAACGCCGATCAGAACCTCATTCCCTTCCAGCTCCCGGTCTCTGCGCGCGCCGCGGCCTGGGAGTTGATCCTGGACACCAGCGCGCCCGAGCGGCCGCGGCCCGGCGAGCCCGCGCTGCCGGGCGATTCGCGGGTGGAGCTCCTCGGCCGCTCGCTGCTCGTGCTTCGCCGCCATGACCCCGGGGGGGAGTGAGTGATGAACGACGGATCGACCGCGTGGCAGCCGACGATCGGCGCGATCGCCACCCCCGCCGGCACGCGCTTCCGCGTCTGGGCGCCGGCCAGCGCGCGGGTGGAGGTGGTGGTGTACCAGGATTCGGGATTCGGGATTCGGGATTCAGGGGGGGAACTGGCGCCCGAGGAGGTGAGCGAGGCGTTCCGCGAGGTGGCGGCGTACCCGCTGGAACCGCAGGGCGAGGGCTGGTTCGGCGCGGAGGTGCAGGGGATGGGCGTGGGCGCGCGCTACCGCTACCGGCTGGACGGCGGCGACGCCTTCCCGGACCCCGCCTCGCGCTCGCAGCCCGACGGCGTGCACGCGCCGTCCGCGGTGATCGACCCCGGGGCGTTCGCCTGGGGCGACGCCGCCTGGGCCGGCCGGCCGCTCGGCGAGCTGGTGATCTACGAGCTGCACGTGGGCACGGCCACGCCGGAGGGCAGCTTCGAGGCGCTGATCCCGCGGCTGGCCGAGCTGCGTGCGCTGGGCGTCACCGCGCTGGAGCTGATGCCGGTGGCCGCGTTCCCCGGCGCGCGCAACTGGGGCTACGATGGCGTCTACCCCTACGCACCGCACGCGGTGTATGGCGGCCCCGAGGGCCTGCGCCGGCTGGTGGACGCGGCGCACGCGCACGACCTGGCCGTGCTGCTGGACGTGGTCTACAACCACTTCGGCCCCGAGGGCAACTACCTGCCGGCGCTGACGGGCGGCAAGGTCTTCACCGCGAAGCACAGCTCGCCCTGGGGCGCGGGCATCAACTTCGACGACGAGGGCTCGCAGGCCGTGCGCGCGCTCTTCCTCGAGAACGCGCTGCACTGGCTGCACGAGTACCACCTGGACGGGCTGCGGCTGGACGCGACGCACGCCATTCTGGACGAGTCCGAAGTGCACTTCCTGCAGGAGCTGGCCGCGCGGGTGCGCGCGCAGGCGCCGCGGCCGGTGGTGCTCATCGCCGAGGACGAGCGCAACGAGCGGCGCGTGCTGCTGCCGCCGGAGCAGGGCGGCCTCGGGCTGGACGCCGTCTGGGCCGACGACTTCCACCACCAGGTGCGCCGCCTGGCCGCGGGCGACCGTGAGGGCTACTACGCCGCCTATCGCGGCAGCGCGCCGGACCTGACGGAGACGCTGCGGCGCGGCTGGTACTACGAGGGCCAGGTCTACCCGCCGCACGGCGAGCCGCGCGGCACGCCCAGCGAGGGGCTGCCGCCCGAGCGCTTCGTGCACTGCATCCAGAACCACGACCAGGTGGGCAACCGCGCGCTGGGCAGCCGCCTCAACCACGACACCAGCCTGGCCGCGTTCCGCGCCGCCTCGGCGCTGCTGCTGCTCTCGCCGTACACGCCGCTGCTGTGGATGGGCCAGGAGTGGGCGGCCAGCACCCCGTTCCTCTACTTCACCGACCACCCGGAAGAGCTGGGGCGGCTGGTGACGCAGGGCCGGCGCGAGGAGTTCAAGCACTTCTCGCAGTTCGCCGACCCCGCGCTGCGCGAACGGATCCCGGACCCGCAGGCGCCCGAGACGTTCGCGCGCTCGCGCCTCGTCTGGGAGGAGCGCGAGCGCATGCCGCACGCGGGTGTGCAGCGGCTGTACCGCGAGCTGCTGGCGCTGCGCGCGCGGGAGCCGGCGCTGCGCCGCCGCGAGCGGGCGAGCTGGCAGGTCACCGCGCTCTCGCCGGGCGCCGTCGCGCTGCGCCGCACCGCCGAAGACGGCGCACTGCTGCTCGTCGCCGGCCTGGCCGGCGAGCTGCGCGTGAACCCGGCGGAGCGCGCCGAGACCGCGCCGCCCTCCGCGCGGCCCTGGGCATTCGTGCTCGCCAGCGAAGAAGCGCGCTTCGGCGGCGCCGGCGATTGGGGCCGCCTGGAGGCCGACGGCTCGCTGCACCTGCAGGGGCCGGGGGCCGTGCTGCTGCGCGGCGAGTAGCCGCGCGCGCGCGCGAGCTGTTCGATAGCTGGTCCGGCGGTGCTGGGCCAGGCCGAGCTGTACCGGCGGCTGGGCCAGCCCGCGGCGGCCCGCCGCGAGTACGAACGCTTCGTCGCGCTCTGGCGGCAGGCCGACGGCGAGCAGCAGCCCCGCGTCGCGCGGGCGCACGCGGCCGCGCGCCGGCTCGCCCGCTGAAACCGGCGGCCGCGCGGCGCGCCGAACCTCTCCCCTTCACCTGTCTTGCCCGCCTGCCGATACTCCTACCACGATCCGCCCCCGCGACGTAGCGAGCCGACGCCCGAGCCATGAGCCCACCGACCGACGCCGGCCTCCCGCACCTCCTCCCGCCCACCCTGCCCCCAGACGCGGCCGCGCACGTCCGCACCGCGATCGACGAGCTGCGCGAAGTCGTCTTCCTCTGCGACGCCGACGGGCGCTGGACGTTCCTCAACCGCGCCTGGACGGAGATCACCGGCTTCCCCGTGGCCGAGACGCTCGGGCAACCGTTCCTCGACTACCTGCACCCCGAGGACGTCGCGCTCAACCTGGAGCGCACCCGCCCGCTGCTGGCGCGCGAGAAGCTGGTGTGTCGGCACGTCATCCGCTACCGCACCCGCGACGCCGACTACCGCTGGATGGAAGTGCACGCCCGGCTGGTGCTGGGCCCGGCGGGCGAGCTGGTGGGCACGGCCGGCACGCTGAGCGACGTGAGCGAGCGCGTGCAGGCCGAGGCAAGCCTGCGCCACGCCAACGAGACGCTGGAGCAGCGCGTGGCCGAGCGCACCGCAGAGCTGCGGGCGGTCATCGAGTGGCTGCATCGCGCCATCCGCGAGCGCAAGGCCGCGGAGGCCGCCGCCCGCCGCAGCGAGCAGTACTACCGCAGCCTCACGGAGAACGTCTACGACCTCGTGGTCGTGGTGAGCGCGCAGGGGGAGGTCCGCTACCAGAGCCCGTCCGTCGCCCGGCGCATGGGCTACGCGCCGGACGAGCTGATCGGCACCGCGTTCCTGGCCTACCTCCACCCCGACGACCGGCCGGCGATCGCGCGCGCGTTCCAGGCGCTGCTGCGCGAGGCCGGCTCCAGCGCCGAGGTCGTCACCCGCCTGCGCACGCCCGACGGCGCCTGGCGCACGGTGGAGGCGGTCGCCACCAACCTGCTGGAGCTGCCGGCCGTGGGCGGCGTGGTCATCAGCGCGCGCGACATCAGCGAGCGGGTGGCGGCCGAGGCGCGCGTGCGCCAATCGGAGGCCGACTACCGCGGGCTCTTCGAGCACGCGCACGACGCCATCCTCATCATCGAGCCCGAGGGCGAGATCGTGCTGGACGTCAACCCCGCGGCCTGCGCGCTCTACGGCTACCCGCGCGACGAGTTCGTGGGCCTCTCGCTGGAGCGCGTCTCCACCGACGTCGAGCAGGGGCGGCGCGCCGTCGCCTCCACACTGCAGAACACGCTCTTCCGCGGGCCCGAGCTGGCGCAGCGCCGGCGCGACGGCGCGCTGGTCTACGTCGAGATCACGGCCGCGGTCGTCGAGTACCGCGGCCGCCGCGCGATCCTCAGCATCAACCGCGACGTCACCGCGCGCAAGCAGGTGGAGGCCGCGCTGCACGAGAGCCAGGCGCAACTGCTGCAGGCGCAGAAGATGGAGGCGATCGGCCGGCTGGCCGGCGGCATCGCGCACGACTTCAACAACATGCTGACCGCCATCGCCGGGCACGCGCAGCTCCTGCTGATGGAGCCCGCCCACGAGGAGCACACGCGCTGGAGCCTGGAGGAGATCCGCAAGGCGACGGAGCGCTCGGCCAGCCTGACGAAGCAACTGCTCGCGTTCAGCCGTAAACAGGTGCTGCAGCCGGAGGTCTTCTGCCCGAACGCCGTGGTGGCGGACGTCGCGCCGATGCTGCGGCGGCTGATCGGCGAGCACATCGCCCTGGTCTGCCTGCCGGACCCGGCGCTGGGCCGCGTGCGCGCCGACCCGGGCCAGCTCGAGCAGGTGCTGCTGAACCTGGTGGTCAACGCGCGCGACGCCATGCCCGGCGGCGGCACGGTGACCATACGCACGCGCCAGCTTCCGGAGCCGCCCGCCCATGCCGCCAAGGCACTGGCGCCGAGCGCCGCCGGCTACGCGCTGCTGGAGGTCGCCGACACCGGCTGCGGCATGAGCGCCGAGGTGCGCGAGCACCTCTTCGAGCCCTTCTTCACCACCAAGCCGGCCGGGCAGGGCACGGGCCTGGGGCTGAGCACCGTCTACGGCATCGTCACCCAGTCCGGCGGCACGCTGGAGGTGCAGAGCGAGCCCGGCGCCGGCGCCGTCTTCCGCATCTGTCTGCCCTGCAGCGAGCAGCGGGCGCCCGCGGCCGGCGACGCTGCGGACGGCGCGCCGCTCTCGCGCGGCTCCGAGACGGTGCTGCTGGCGGAGGACGAGCCCGCCGTGCGCGCGGTGGTGGCCGGCGCGCTGCGCCGCGCGGGCTACCGGGTACTCGAGGCCGAGAGCGGTGCGCACGCGCTGGCGCTCGCCGCCACGCAGCCCGACCGGCCGGATCTGCTGCTGACCGACCTGGTGATGCCCGGCATGAGCGGGCGCGAGCTGGCCGGCCGGCTGCGCGCGCTGCGGCCGGGCGTCCACGTCGTCTACATGACCGGCTACACCGACGACACCGCCGCCGTGGCCGGGCCCGAGGGCGCGGAGGCGCTGCTGCAGAAGCCGTTCTCCGCCGACCTCCTCGCCCGCACCCTCCGCCAGGTGCTCGACGGCCGGGGGGCGACGTAGCGACGGCGCCTTCCTGCCCGCTACCTGTTCCTCAAGTAAGTCCGCATCCCGCCGATACTCGGGACGTGGCGCCGGAGAGGGGCGGCGGGCGCTGCCCGGCCGCCGTGCGCAGTCCATCCACGATCACCCGGCCAGTCATGAGCGAGGTGTTGGGTTCCATCTGCAGGCCGGCCGAGGCGCCGAGCCTGCTGCTGGTGGAAGACGAAGTGCTGGTGCGCAACCTCCTGGTGGGGATGCTCTCCGGAGCCGGCTGCGCCGTGCAGGCGGTGGCGAGCGGCGAGGCCGCCGTCGAGCTGCTGGAGCAGCGCCGCTTCGAGCTGGCACTGCTCGACGTGAACCTGCCGGGCATGGACGGCATGCAGGTGCTGGCGCGCGGCCGCGCGCTGCAGCCGGACGCGCAGTTCGTGCTGCTGACCGGCCACGGCACCGTGGACCTGGCGGTGGAGGCGATCCGGCGGGGCGCCTTCGACTTCATCTCCAAGCCGGTGCCCGTCGCGCGGCTGCTGACCACGCTGGAGGCCGCGCTGCGCGAGCGCGCCGCGCGGCTGGCCGCGGCGCTGCTGCCGCCGCCGGGCGACGCCGGCGCGCTGCTCGTCGGCGAGTCTGCCGTGATGAGTGCGGTGCGCGAGCGGCTGCAGCGTGCGGCGCCCTCGGCGGCGCCGGTGCTGATCACCGGCGAGCGCGGCACGGGGAAGAAGCAGGCGGCGCGCGCGCTGCACCTGCTCTCCGGCCGCGGCGAGCAGCCGTTGCAGGTGCTCGGCTGCGCCAGGCTGGACGACACGGCCTTCGCCGTCGAACTGCTCGGCTGCGCCGCCGGCAGCCTGGCGGGGGTAACGCGCGCGCGCGCCGGGCGGCTGGAGCAGGCGGCCGGGGGCACCCTGGTGCTGGACGGCATCGAGCACCTGCCGCCGGCGGCGCAGCAGCGGCTGCGGCAGGTGCTGGAGGTCGGCGGCTACACCCGTCTCGGCAGCAGCCGTGTTCGACCGCTCACCGCCCGCATCGTCGCGACGACACGGCTGGAGCCGCTGGAGCTCTCGCTCAGCCCGGGCTTCGACGCCGAGCTGCTGGCCGCGCTCGCCGTCTTCAGCCTGGCGCTGCCACCGCTGCGCGAGCGCGAGGACGACGTGCTCGTGCTGGCGGAGCACTTCCGCCACGGCGTCGCCAGCCGCCTGGGCGGCGAGCCGCCCGCCTTCGCGCCCGCCGCGCTGCGCGAGCTGCGCGAGTACGGCTGGCCGGGCAACGTGCGCGAGCTGCACGACTACGTGGAGCGCGCGCTGCACCTGGGCGCGGGCGCCGCCAGCGTCGTCTTCGAGCCGCCGCTGCCAGCCGCCGCCCCGCACGGCGCCGCGCTGATCGAGCTCGCGCTCCGCGAACGCTGGAGCCTGCAGCGGCTGGAGCGCGAGTACATCCTCGCCACGCTGCGCGAAGTGCACTTCCACCAGGCGCGCGCCGCGGAGCGCCTGGGGCTGGACCGCCGGACGCTGTATCGCAAGGTGAAGCAATACTGGCAGGCCGGCGAGCTGGCCGAGAACGAGCTGACGGGGATCGGATGACGGGGAGCGAGATGCAGGCGAACGGCGCCACGACCACCCAGAGCGACGCCGTGGCCGAGCTGCTGGCGACGCTGAACCAGGCGGCCGCGCTGCTGGTGCAGCTCCAGCCGGAAGACACGGCGGAGCTGCAACTGCTGCACGACATGCTGCTCGGCGCCACCGCGGCGACCGCGCCCGGCTCCGCGCTGCGGCGCCTGCTGGAGGCGGCCGCCCGCCGCCTCGTCAGCCGCGAGGAAGGCGATGCGCTCGCCGCCGAGAGCGAGATCGACGAGGCCGGCCGCCTGCTGGAGGCGGTGCTGCTGCTCGCCGAGAGCGGCGACTTCGCCGCGTCGCCCGCGGCCGGGCCGCCCCCGCCGAGCGCCAGCGCCGCGGCGCGGGGCGCCGAACCCGAGGCCGAACCCGAGGCCGAGCCGGAGGCGGACACGCTGCCGCTCGACACCGACTTCGAGCTGCTGGGCGAGTTCATCGCCGAGAGCCGCGACTACGCCACCCAGGCCGAGGCGGCGCTGCTCGCCCTGGAGCAGGAGCCCGCCGAGCCGGAGGCGCTCAACGTCGTCTTCCGCGCCTTCCACACCGTCAAGGGCACCTCCGCGTTCCTGGGGCTGGTGCGCATCACCGAGCTGGCACACCGCGCCGAATCGCTGCTCAGCCGCATGCGCGACGGCGAGATCCGCTGCGTCGGCCACTACGCGGACCTGGCGCTGCGCTCGGCCGACCTGCTCGGCGAGCTGCTGAACGACGCCGAGCAGGCGGCGCTCGGCACGCCGCTGCGCCGGCCCGCCGGCTACGATGAGCTGATTCGTCAGCTCGCCGACCCGGACGCCGCCGCCGCCCCGCTGCCGCCGCGCGCCGCGCGCCCCGCGG
>ERZ1066122.112-NODE-112-length-92794-cov-212.042992_pt1 | contig 92794 bp, 96 predicted proteins | sample MGYA00382769_ERZ1066122 | MGnify/ENA primary metagenome ERZ1066122 (study PRJEB33369, sample SAMEA5778352) | biofilm metagenome | biome: Industrial cooling water; feature: Water cooling tower basin; material: Biofilm | place: United Arab Emirates | collected... | reverse complement strand
CAATCGTGCCCACGTTCACGTGAGGCTTGGTGCGCTCGAACTTGCCCTTTGCCATTGCCGTCTACCCGCTGATGATGGTTCTTGAAGTGGTGCTCACAACAGGAATCGAACCTGCGACCTCTTCCTTACCAAGGAAGTGCTCTACCGACTGAGCTATGTGAGCGGTTTTGGTGTTGCGGGTGGAACCAGTGGAGCGGGAGACGGGAATCGAACCCGCACCATCAGCTTGGAAGGCTGAGGTTCTACCATTGAACTACTCCCGCCCATGAGGCTGGACCGTTCTTCCCACCGCCGTCGCCGCACGGCGCCGAAGGTGGTGGAGGAAGGTGGATTCGAACCACCGAAGGCGTGAGCCAGCAGATTTACAGTCTGCCCCCGTTGGCCGCTTGGGTATTCCTCCGACAGAGCCGCATATTCTGGCGAGCGCTTGACACCTTGTCAACGCGAGGCGTGGGGCGCCGCGGCCTTCGCCGCCGCTTCCGAGCAAGCGATTCAGACGTTGAACAGGAAGTTCAGGACGTCGCCGTCCCTGACCACGTAGTCCTTGCCTTCGGCGCGCTGCTTACCGGCTTCCTTGGCGCCCTGCTCGCCCTTGAGCGCGACGAAATCCTCGAACGCGATCGTCTGGGCGCGGATGAAGCCCTTCTCGAAGTCGGTGTGGATCACGCCGGCAGCCTGCGGCGCGGTGTCGCCCTTGTGGATCGTCCAGGCGCGGACTTCCTTGACTCCAGCAGTGAAGTAGGTCTGCAGGCCGAGCAGGTCGTAGCCGGCGCGGATCAGCCGGTTCAGGCCCGGCTCGTCGAAGCAGAGGTCTTCGAGGAAGGCCTGCTTGTCGGCATCGTCGAGGTCGGCCAGCTCGGCCTCGATCTTGGCGCAGACGGCGACGACAGGGGCGTGCTCGCGGGCCGCGAATTCGCGCAGGCGGTCGAGGTGGGGGTTGTTCTCGAAACCGTCCTCGAGCACGTTGCCGACGTACATCGCGGGCTTGATCGTGAGCAGGCACAGCGGCTTCAGCAGCAGCTTCTCCTCGTCGCTGAACTCGACCGCGCGCGCGGGGCGGCCTTCGTTCAGCACCGGCATCAGGCGCTCAAGCACGGCGACCAGCTTCTGCGCGTCCTTGTCGCCGGACTTGGCGCGCTTGCCCTCGCGCTGGATCGCCTTCTCCACGGCGCCGAGGTCGGCGAGTGCAAGCTCGGTGACGATGGTTTCGATGTCGGCGATCGGGTCGACGCGCCCGGAGACGTGCACGACGTTCTCATCGTCGAAGCAGCGCACGACGTTCACGATGGCGTCGGTCTCGCGGATGTTGGCGAGGAACTGGTTGCCGAGGCCTTCGCCCTTGCTGGCGCCGGCGACGAGGCCGGCGATGTCGACGAACTCGACGATGGCCGGCTGGATCTTCTGCGGCTTGACGATGTCAGCCAGCTGCTGGAGGCGCCTGTCCGGCACTTCGACGATGCCGACGTTCGGCTCGATGGTGCAGAAGGGGTAGTTCTCGGCAGCGATGCCGGCCTTCGTCAGCGCGTTGAAAAGGGTGGACTTGCCGACGTTCGGCAGGCCGACGATGCCGCACTTGATGCCCATGGGAACTCCGTCAGGATCTGGGGGTGTGGAGGCGCTTCATCGCCTCGGGGAAATCGCCCGCGAGCGCCAGAGGCAGCACGCGCAGCGTGTCGTCGATGGCCGCGCGGATGGCGGCTTCGTCGTCGCGGCCCGGGCGTCCGAGCACCCAGGGCGTGACTTTGGTCTTGTCGCCGGGGTGGCCGATGCCGACCCGCAGGCGGTGATACTTGCCGTGCCCGAGCTGCGCGTGGATGTCGCGCAGGCCGTTCTGGCCGCCGTGGCCACCGTCGAACTTGAGCCGCGCCGTGCCCGGTGCGAGGTCGAGCTCGTCGTGCGCAACGAGGCACTCGGACGGCTCGATCTTCCAGTAGCGCAATGCGGCGGCGACCGAGCGGCCCGACGCGTTCATGAAGGTGCTGGGCTTCAGCAGCCACAGCGTGTGCCCGGCCAGTTCCGCTTTCGCGATCTCGCCGTGCAGCTTGGAATCGATGCCCCAACGCGCGTTCGCGTCGCTTGCGAGGGCGTCAACAAACCAGAACCCGGCGTTGTGCCGGGTCCGGTCGTAGTCGGCGCCGGGATTACCCAGCCCGACGATGAGGCGCAAGCCCGCCATCGATGATTCGGTAGTCGCTGATCCAATCGTCGTGGATCCCGCCGCGTCGCCGGCCCCGGAGGCGCGACGACGCGGACGGCGCGATTACTTCTTCTTGTCCTTCGACGGCGCGGCAGCCGCCGGCGCCGCAGCGGCCTTCGCCGACTTGGTGCTCGGGACCTCGGCAGCGACCGGCGCGGCGACGACTTCTTCCTCCACCGCGCGGGCGTGCTTGGCGATCACGACGGCGAGGTCATGCTCCTTGCCGAGCTTCAGCTCCGGGATCGTCACGCCGGCCGGCAGCTTCAGCGCCGACAGATGGACGATGTCGCCGAGCGTGAGGGCCGACAGGTCGACCTCGATGAACTCCGGCAGGTCCTTCGGCAGCGCCGAGACTTCGACGTCGTTCAGCTCGTGGGTGATGACCACGCCCGCGGTCTTGCCGGCCGGCGAGGTTTCCTGGTTGACGAAGTGCAGCGGCACCTTGAAGCGGATCGGCGAATTCTCGTCGATGCGCTGGAAGTCGACGTGCATGACGATCTGCTTGTAGGGATGGCGCTGCATGTCACGCAGCAGCACCTTCTGCACCTTGCCGTCGACGTCGAGGTCGAGGATCGAGGCGTAGAACCACTCGTTCTGCTGGATCAGCCAGAGCTTCTCGTGGTTGAGCTGGATCGTTTCGGGGGCGGTGTTGGCGCCGTAGACGATCGCCGGGACCTGGCCGCTGCGACGGAGGCGGCGGCTCGCACCCTTACCTTCGTCCTTGCGGCTGGTGGCGTTGATGATGTGGGTTGCCATGGTTGTTGCCTTGCTTCGGAAGTGACCGCCTCGCGGCGGTTGGGACACTGCCCCGCGACCAGGGCAGTGGGGTTCGGTCAGTCGACGTAAAGCTCGGAAACGGACTCGCCGAACGCGATGCGGCGGACGGTTTCGGCGAGCAGCTCGGCGACCGTGAGCTGGCGGATCCGCGGGCACAGGCGCGCGGTTTCCGACAGCGGGATGGTGTCGGTGACGACCAGCTCGTCGAGCTGGCTGTTGGTGATGTTGCTGATGGCGGCACCCGACAGCACCGGGTGGGTGCAGTAGGCGACGACCTTGCGGGCACCGTTCGTCTTCAGCGCGGCGGCAGCGGCGCACAGGGTGCCGGCGGTGTCGACGATGTCGTCGACCAGCACGCAGGTCTTGCCGTCCACGTCGCCGATGATGTTCATCACCGTGGCGACGTTGGCGCGCGGGCGGCGCTTGTCGATGATGGCGAGGTCGGCGTCGTCGAGGCGCTTGGCGATGCTGCGCGCGCGGACCACGCCGCCGACGTCCGGCGAGACGACGATCAGGTTCTCGGTGCCGTGCGTGCGCCAGATGTCGGCGAGCAGCAGCGGCGAGGAGTAGACGTTGTCGACCGGGATGTCGAAGAAGCCCTGGATCTGGTCGGCGTGCAGGTCGATGGTGAGCAGGCGGTCGGTGCCGACGGCGCTGAACATCTTCGCCGCGACCTTGGCGGTGATCGGCACGCGCGCCGAGCGCGGGCGCCGGTCCTGGCGGGCGTAGCCGAAGTACGGCACCACGGCGGTGACGCTGTTGACCGAGGCGCGCTTCAGCGCGTCGACCAGCACCAGCAGCTCCATCAGGTTCTCGGCCGTCGGCGCATTGGTGGGCTGCAGCACGAAGACGTCCTGGCCGCGGACGTTCTCCTCGATCTCGACCTGCACTTCGCCGTCGGAGAAGCGGCCGACCAGCGCCTTGCCCAGCGGCACGCCGAGCTCGCGGCACACCGACAGCGCCAGCGGGCGATTGGCATTGCCGGTGAACAGCAGCAGGTTTTGCTTGCGCATCGCGGGTGGCTCCGGAAACGTGCGGCCGGGCGGAACGGTGTGGCAGGGGCGGTAGGATTCGAACCTACGGATGCCGGGATCAAAACCCGGTGCCTTGGGCCACTTGGCGACGCCCCTGTGTGTCTGTCGCGCTCAGTCGCCGAGCGCGGCCCACAGGGGCGAACGATCGACGCCGACGCAGGCCCGGCAGGTCCAGCCCTCGGTCGCGAGCGTGCGCTGCGCGGCTTCGGCCTCGGCCTTCGTGGGCAACTCGACGAAGCAGCCGCCCCCCGTGCCGGTGAGCCGCGCATCCCCGAATGCCCGCAGACGATCCAGCAGCGTCGACACGAGCGGCGCGCGCTGGCGCAGCACCGGCTCGAAGGCGTTGCCGTGGACCGTCCCGGAAAGGAAGTCGACGATTGTAGCGGGGGCCGCATCCCGCTTCAAATCAGGGGCTTGGAAGAGTTCAGCCGTCGGGACGGAAACCCCGGAATCCGCGACGAGGTAGTGGCGCTCGCCCAAGGCCAGCGGGGTCAGCGCCTCCCCCACCCCTTCGGCCCAGCCGCTGAGCCCGCGGACGAAGACCGGCACGTCGGCGCCGAGAGCGAGGCCGAGCTCGGCGAGGCGGTCGGTGGAGAGTTCAAGGCTCCAGAGGCGATTCAGCGCGAACAGCACCGTTGCCGCGTTCGATGAGCCGCCGCCGAAGCCGCCGCCGACCGGGATGCGCTTGTCGACGGCAATGTCGACACCTAGGGTCGATTTTTCCGCGAGATCGGCGACGTTTGATTCTGAACGCAGCAGATTGGCGGCACGAACGACGAGGTCACGTTCTGGATCGGGCGCGTAATCCGACGCGCCGATGCGCTCGATGCGGCCGTCGTCGCGAGGCCGGATCCAGACGGTGTCGCCCCAATCGAGTAGCTGGAAGACCGTTTGCAGCGCGTGGTAGCCGTCGGGCCGGCGGCCGGTGATGGCGAGGAACAGGTTCAGCTTGGCCGGTGCCGGAAAGGCCCGCCAGCCGCGGCGGTCGTCGGGGACGGCGGTCATTCCGTGTCACGCCAGGTGGGCCGCAAGGACTGCCAGCCGCTCACGACGAGGCGAACCGAAGCGCCGTCGGTTTCCGCGAACACACGCCGCGGCAGCGCCGGGTCGCCAGGCCACCAGTCGCGATAGACCAGCGTCCACGGGCCCTGTTGAAAGCTTACCGGGCGGCCCTCCGCATCGACCGCCAGCGATTCCATCGGGCCCGGGCCGCGGCGCCCACGCACCCAATCGGCCATCTGTACCACCGGCAGCCGCCAGCCGGTGGCCTCGAGTAGCAGGGTTTCGGCGTCCGGACCTCGGCGCGGGCCACCATCAAGGCCGTCGAGCGTCGCGCCATTGGGCGTGCCGACGAGTCTCCACTGTCTTCCGGTGACCGGGGCGGTCAACGTGATCGTGAACGCCCCGCCCCACTGCACCCATTCAACGTTGAGGGTGCCGCCATCCGAGCCCACCGCGACGGCCATGCGGCCCTTGAGGTGCCAGCCGGCGAGATCCGCGAGCGCCGCATCGCGGGCGGCGAGTGCCGCGAAGGCTTCGGGGGAATCGACCGGCGGTGCCACGCCCTGCCCGGCGAGCGTGGCGCTCTCGGCAGGCGGCACCGGCGCCGGCATGACGTCGGGTCGCGGCGGTCGCGTCGCGCAGCCGGATACCAGGAGGACGAGCAGCAGCCCGACAACGCGCGCCGTCATTGTCCGTAGCGCTCCAGCGTGTCGACGAGGACGGGGTCGGCCGGATCGAGCCGCCGTCCGCGCTGCCACGCCGCGCGGGCATCGGCGGTGCGGCCGAGCAGCCACAGCGCTTCGCCCCAGGCGGCGGCCGTCGGGGCACCCGGTTCGACCGTCCAAGCGCGGGCAAGCAGCGTTTCGGCATCGGCCGGCTTGCCCTGCGCCACGAGCAGGGCGCCAAGCGCTCGCAGCGCCGGGCCGTAGTCCGGGTCGCGGGCCAGCACGGCGCGCAGGTCGGCTTCGGCCGCGGCGACCCTCCCGGCATTACGGGCCGCGCGGGCGCGGGCCACGCGCAAGGCCGGATCGTCCTCCAGCACGGCCAGCCCCCGGGTCAGGGCGGCTTCGGCCTCGGCGCGTTCGCGGCGCGATTCCCACCGTTCGGCCTCGGCGATGAAGGCGTCGCGACGGATGCCGCCATCGGCCTCGTCGTCGGCCTGCAGCTCGCGCAGGGCGTCGATGCCGTCCTCGAAGCGGCCCTGCCGCGCGAGGACGACCCCGAGCCGCAGCCGCGCCCGGTCGCGCGCCTCGCCCTGGTCGAGCCGGCGATACCAGCGCTCCGCCGCCGGCCAGTCCTGCAGGCGCTCGGCGAGTTCGCCGAGCAGCAGAGCCAAGGCGGGATCCGGTACCGGCCGCGCGCCGGCCAGCGCTTCAGCCTCGCTGAACAGGCGCCGCAGGCCCGCGAGATCGCCGCCGCGCGCCAGCCAGGTCGAGCGCAAAGTCATCGACCGCGCGTCCTGCGGACCCTGCGCCATCGCGGCAGCGGCGCCCTCGGGGTCGCCGAGCACGGCCAGCGACTCCGCGGCGATGCGGCGCTGTTCCGCAGGCAGCGCCGCGTTCGACAGCACCAGCCGCACTTCGGCGCGAGCGGCTTCGCGCTCCCCGCGCTGCACCAGTCGCTCGGCACGCAGCAGGCCCGCGCGCGGATCATCGGGGAATCGCCGCACCAGGGTGTCGACCCACTCGGCGGACAGCGCGCTGTCGCCAAGGCGCTGGGCGAGGCCGGCCATCGCCAGCCAGGCCTCGATGCGCTGCGGAAAGCCGGGGTCGATCAGCAAGGCGCGCAGTACGGCGCGGGCGATCACACCCTCGTCCGGGTACGGCGCCTCGAGGCCGGCGACGAGCACGCCGAGGCCCGCTTCCTCGCCGAGCAGGCGCAGGGCCGTCTCGACGGCGCGGTCGTCGTCGCCTTGGATGACGTGGAAGCGCAGCGCCAACGCGTCGCGACGCGATGACTCGGGCTGCAGGCCGGTCCAGCGTTCGAGGGCCGCCGCCGCGCGGAACGTGTCGCCGGCGTCGAGCGCCGCCTCCACCGCGTGCTCGGCGAGCCGCGCGTCGCGCGACCGCTGGGCCGCCGCGAGCGCGTGCGCCGCCATCGCCTCGCCGTCCCCGCCGGCGCGCGCGAACTCCGCGGCGAGAAGGGCTTCGAGCACGCGCGGATCGAGCGGGGCCGCGCGAAGGGTCGTCGATGCGCCGGGACCGGCCAACCACAGCGCCGCGAGGGGCAGCGCCAGCGCACTCCAGGAACGGCGATTCATCGGGACTCCAAGCGGAGCCGCTAGAATAGCGCCCCGCCAGCGCTCTGCGCCCGCTCGAAGTCGCCATGCCGTTGATCGCCCTCGGAGTGAACCACCAGACCGCGCCCGTCGAGGTGCGCGAGAAGGTGGCCGTGGGCGAGACGCAGATGGCCGAAACGCTGCAGCAGCTGCAGCAGCTCGACGGCGTCGAGGAAGCCGCGCTCGTCAGCACCTGCAACCGCACGGAGATCTATGCGCGCATCGACGAAGGCCGCGCGCCGGCGGTGGTCGACTGGTTGGCGCGCCGTAACGGGCTCACCGCAGAAGCGCTGTCGACGTACGTGTACACGCACGAGGGCGACGCTGCCGTTCGGCATCTGTTCCGCGTGGCGACGGGGCTCGATTCGTTGGTGCTCGGCGAGCCGCAGATCCTCGGCCAGGTGAAAGACGCCTGGCAGCAGGCGCGCGGCGCCGGCAGCCTGCGCACGCCGCTCGATCGCCTGTTCCAGCAGAGTTTCGCGGTGGCCAAGCGCGTGCGCACCGACACCCGCATCGGCGCGCACCCGGTTTCCGTTGCGTACGCCGGCGTGCGGCTGGTGCGGCAGGTGTTCGCCGAACTCGACCGCGCCACCGTGCTGCTGGTCGGCGCCGGCGACACCATCGAGCTGGCCGCCAAGCACCTCGTCAATGCGCAGGCGAAGCGGCTGCTGATCGCCAATCGCACGCTGGAGCACGCGCAGGCGCTGGCCTCGCGCGTCGGCGGCTACGCCCTGCCCTTGTCGGAGATCGAACGCCACCTGCCCGAGGCCGACGTGGTGATCTCCGCCACCGCGGCGCGCGAGCCGGTGCTGAAGGCGAGCGCCGTGCGCGATGCGCTGAAGGCCCGGAAGCAGAAGCCGGTCTTCCTGCTCGACCTCGCCGTGCCGCGCGACATCGAAGCGGCCGTGGCCGAACTGCCGAACGCCTACCTCTACACCGTCGACGACCTCGAGCAGGTCATCAGCGACAGCAAGGCCTCGCGGCAGGCCGCCGCCGAGCAGGCCGAAGCGATCATCGACCTCGCCGTCGAGCACTTCGGCGCCTGGTGGCGGGCGCAGAGCCAGCAGGACAGCCTGCGCGCGCTGCGTCGGGCTGCCGAGAGCGCGAAGGCCGACGCGCTGGCGAAAGCGCGCGAGCGGCTCGCGGCCGGTGAACCCGCCGACGCGGTGATGGAGCGCCTCGCCCACCAGCTCACCAACCAGCTGCTGCATGCGCCCTCGGCGGCGCTGCGACAGGCCGCACTCGATGGTGATGCGGCGACGCTGGCCGCGGCGGCCAAGCTTTTCCCCGCTGACGGCGCCCTGCCCGGCGCCGATCCGGTGAACGATCCCGCATGAGCCCCGGACTGCGTCGCAAGCTGCTGGCGCTCGCCGAGCGCCACGAGGAAGTCGGACGGCTATTGTCCGAACCGCAAGTGGTGGCGGACAACGCGAAGTTCCGCGCGCTGTCGCGCGAGTTCTCGCAGCTGCAGCCCGTCGCCGATGCGCTGGCGCGCGAGGCTGCGCTGCAGGCCGATCGACGCGAAGCCGAGGCGATGCTCGCCGACCCCGACCTGCGCGCGATGGCCGAGGACGAGCTGCCGGCGATCCGCGCCGCGCTCGATGCACTCGACGATGAGCTGCTCGCCCTGCTCGTCCCGAAAGACCCGCGCGACGAGGGCAATCTGTTCCTCGAAATCCGCGCCGGCACCGGCGGCGACGAGGCCGCGATCTTCGCCGGCGACCTGTTCCGCATGTACGCGCGCTACGCCGAGCGGCACGGCTGGCGCGTCGAGGTGCAGAGCGCCAACCCCGGCGAGCACGGCGGCTTCAAGGAGATCGTCGCGCGCATTGAAGGCCGCGGCGCGTATTCGAAGCTGAAGTACGAGTCCGGCACGCACCGCGTGCAGCGCGTGCCCGAGACCGAAGCGCAGGGTCGCATCCACACGTCGGCCGCGACGGTGGCGATCCTGCCTGAGCTCGAAGACGTGGCCGAAGTCGTCATCAACCCGGCCGACCTGAAAGTCGACACCTTCCGCAGCTCGGGCGCCGGTGGCCAGCACGTCAACAAAACCGAGTCGGCCATCCGCATCACCCATGTACCGAGCGGCCTCGTCGTCGAATGCCAGACGGAGCGCAGCCAGCACGCCAACCGCGACAAGGCGATGCAGCGCCTGAAGTCGGCCCTGTACGAGCAGCAGGTGGCCGCGCAGCAGGCCGCCACGGCGGCCTCGCGCCGCCTGCAGGTGGGCAGCGGCGACCGCAGCGCCCGCATCCGCACCTGGAACTTCCCGCAGGGCCGCGTCACCGACCATCGCGTCGAAGGCCTGACGCTGTACGCGCTGCCCACCATCATCGAAGGCGACCTCGACGAGCTGGTGCAGCGCCTCGCGCAGGAAGCGCAGGCCGACGAGCTGAAGCTGCTGACCGAAGCGGCCTGAGGCGTCCGGCCGCGCATGCGGCGGCAAGACGGCTGGCGTACGCTCGCCGAATGGCGAAGAGCAAGGCGGCGGCCCAACGCGACGACACCGGCACCGAAGCCGAGAACGGCAAGCTGAAGAAGAAGGACTACCTTGAGCGACTCGCGCCGCTGCAGCTCGCGCTGAGCGAAGCCGAGCGCTGGGTCGCCGCGACCGGCCAACGTCTGCTCGTACTGGTCGAAGGACGCGACACCGCCGGCAAGGGCGGCGTGATCCACGCCATCGCCGAAACGCTGAACCCGCGCCACTGCCGCGTGGTCGCACTGGACAAACCGACCGAGATCGAGCGCGGACAGTGGTACTTCCAGCGCTATGTCGCGCATCTGCCCACGGCCGGCGAGATCGTGCTGATGGATCGCAGCTGGTACAACCGCGCCGGCGTCGAGAAAGTGATGGGATTCTGCACCGACGCGCAGTACCGGGCCTTCCTCGAGCAGGTGCCGGTGTTCGAGCGGCTGCTCGTCGACGACGGCATCCGGCTGGCGAAGTACTGGCTGGGCGTGGACCAGGCGAAGCAGGAGGAGCGCTTCGCGGAGCGCGCCGCCGACCCGCTGAAACGCTACAAGCTTTCGCCGATCGACCTGAAGGCGCGCGAGAAGTACGCCGACTACACCCAGGCGCGCGAGGCGATGCTGGCCGTCACGCACACCGCGCACGCGCCGTGGACGCTGGTGGACTTCAACGACCAGCGCCGCGGCCGGCTGACGCTGATCCGCCACTGGCTCGGCAGCCTGCCCTGGGAAGCGCCCGACGATCGCCCGCTGAAGCTGCCGAAACTCGCCGGCAAACCACTGCTCGAGCGCTACGGCGTGTGCGCGCCGATTGCGGATACGTCCGAGCTGGAGACGCCGGTCAGGCCGGCGGCGAAGCGGCCTCGTCCGCCGACGCCGAAGCGGCCGAAACCTCGCTGATTTTCGCCTCGATATCCGCGCCGGTCACCGGCCCGAGGAACTTGTGCGCAACGGCGCCCTCGGGATCGATCAGCACGGTGAACGGAAGGCCGCGCGGCGTGTCGAAATCGGCCGGCGGGCTGTACACGTCGACGATGGCGACCGGGTACTCCGGGCGCACCTTCTCGCCGTAGAACGCGCGCAGCGCCTCGGGCGTCGTTTCCTCGTAGGCGAGACCGATGACGACGAGATCCTCGCGCTTGGCGTCGAGCGCGTTGAGGTCGGGGATCTCCTTCAGGCAGGGCGCGCACCAGGTCGCCCAGAAGTTGACGACGACCCACTGGCCGCGCTTTTCGGCGAGGTCGAAACGCCCGTGGTCGACGGTGTCGACGGCAAGCGCGGGGTGCGTGGGCTTTGCGGCATCGGAAGGCGGCGAAGGCGCCGCGGCAGGTGCGGCGGCGGGCGCAGGCGCGTGTTCCGCGATCGGCGTGGCCGAGGGCGCGGCGGCTTCGTCGTCCATCGCCGGGCCGGCGTCGGATTCGGCCGCCGGGCCGCAGGCGCTCAGGGCGAATGCCGCGACGAGGGCGGTGGCAAGGATCGTGGCGCGACGGGCGGCGGGGCGCAGGGGCATCAGGGCGAATCCGGTTCGGGCAGGAGGAAATCGGACAGAGGATGCCTGAGCGCAGTGTCGAGGGGCTGTCGCAGGTGGCGCAGGGCCGACAGCGCGGCGCGGCCGATCGCATCCTTCGAGCCGGGCAGCGCGCAGTCGGCGGGCGGCAGGCGCAGGCCGAGGCGCTCGTGCAGGTCTTCCAGCGTGACGGTCGACAGGTCGCGCACCGGCAGCCACGCGCCGCTCTCGCCGCGCTGCACGATGTCGAGCTCGGCAAGGCCGCCAAGCAGGCGCTGGCAGAGGTCGTCGGTGAGCGCGGGCTCGAGCGCGCGCAGCGCTTCGGCGTCGAGGCCGCGGCCGTGGCGGCGGCTTTCCTCGAGCCGCGCCAGCAGGCGCAGGCAGGCATAAAGCTCGGCACCCGCGGGCAGGCGCTGGTGCCGCGGCTGGTAGCGAAAGGCGCCCAGCGACGCCGCAAGCGATGCGCCCAGCAGCACGACGAGCCAACTCAGCCAGACCCAGAACAGGAAGATCGGAATGACCGCGAGCGCGCCGTAGAGCTGCTCGAAGTTGGTGTTGCGCAGGTACCACGCGAAGCCGTGCTTCGCCGTTTCGAACAGCGCGGCGGCGAGCAGCGCGCCGGCCAGCGCGAAGCGCACCGGCACCGGGCGGTTCGGGATCAGCCGGTACGCGGCGGCGAAGACCACGAAGGTCACCGCGAACGGCATCGCCTGCAGCGCCTGCTGGCCGAGCGTGGCGTTCGCCTGCGCGAACGCCGGCAGCGCGAACAGCCACGTGCTCACCGCCAGGCTCGATACCGCAAGCACCGCGCCAAGCGTCAGCAGCGTCCAGTACACGACCAGGCGCCACAGCGTCGGGCGCGGCTGCGGCACGCGCCAGATGCGGTCGAAGGTCTGCTCGATGGCCAGCATCACCAGCAGCACCGAGACCAGCAGCGCCACCAGGCCCTTCAGGCTGAGCTGGCGCGCACTGCCGGCGAGTTCCTGCAGCGTGCCCGCCACGGCCGAGGCGGCATCCGGCACGAAGTTCTGGAACACGAAATCCACCAGCGTCTGCGTCCACGCGTCGAAGAACGGAAACGCCGCGAGGATCGCGAACACCACCGTCGACAGCGGCACCAGCGCGAACACCGTGGTGTACGACAGCGAGCCGGCGGATTCGAAGCAGCGGTCGTCAAGAAAGCGGCGCGCGAGGAACCGGAAGAACGTGGTGCTGCGGTCGCGGTCGAGGCGATCCCACCAGCGCTGGAGGACGGCAAGCCAGGTCATGGCCGGAAGCCTAGCGCGGCCTGCGCCCGTCGCGCTGCGTCGGCGCGAGCCTCACGTCGGCGACGCCGTGCGATGCGTTAGCCTTCGCGCCCTGCCCCGACCCGATGGAACCCGCAACCGCCATGGCCGACGTGCTTGTCCTCTACTACAGCCGCGGCGGCTCGGTGGCCGCGCTGGCGCGGCAGATCGCCCGCGGCGTCGAATCCGTCGAAGGCATGACCGCGCGCCTACGCACGGTGCCGCCGGTCGCCGCGACAACGAGCACGGCCAGCCCGCCGGTGCCGGAGGACGGCGCGCCGTACGTCACCAAGGCCGACCTTGCGGAATGCGCCGGCCTCGCCCTCGGCAGCCCGACGCGCTTCGGCAACATGGCCGCGCCGGTGAAGCACTTCCTCGACACGACCGGCGCCGAGTGGGCGTCCGGCACGCTGATCGGCAAGCCCGCCGCGGTGTTCACGTCGACGGCCTCGATGCACGGCGGGCAGGAGTCGACCCTGCTGTCGATGCAGCTGCCGCTGCTGCACCACGGCTGCCTGATCGTCGGCCTGCCGTTCTCCGAGCCCACGCTGTCGAGCACGCGCAGCGGCGGCACGCCCTACGGCGCCAGCCACGTCGCGGGACAGAGCGACGACGCGACCCTGAGCGACGACGAGAAGACGCTGGCGCAGGCCCTGGGGCGGCGTCTCGCCGACATCGCCAAGCGCCTGGAGCCGCGCTCGTGAGCGCGCCGCGTCTCGTGCTCGCGCTGAGCGTCGCGCTGCTGGCGCTGCAGCCGGCGTGGTACCTGTGGCTCTCGCCGCCGGCGGTGCTGCCGCCCCTGCTCGCCACCGCGCTGATGGCGCTGCCGATCCTTCCCGCCATCGTGCTTTCGCTGCTGGGCCGGCCCAGCGCCGGCTTCTGGGCCGGCGTGGCGGCGCTGATCTATTTCTCGCACGGCGTGATGGAGGTCTGGAGCCATCCGCCGGCCGCGATTCCCGCTTGGATCGAAACGCTGCTCGCCACCGCGCTGGTGTTCGCCGGCAGCTGGCGCGGGCTGCAGGCGCGCGCCGCGGCGCGGCGGGCGAAGGCCGCGGGCGATGCGAACGCCACACCGGCCAACGACACCCCGCCCCCGCAGTAAACTGCGCGACCCTCACGACCCACGGGCAAGCGCGATGGACGAGCTGCTGATCGTCACCACCGGCGGCACGATCGACAAGGTGTACTTCGACGACAAGTCGGACTATCAGGTCGGCGAGCCGCAGATCGGCAACATCCTGCGCGAGCTCGGCGTGGCGTTCCGCTTCACCGTCATCCCGGCGCTGCGCAAGGACAGCCTGCACATCAGCGACGAGGACCGCGCCATGGTGCGCACGCTGATCTCCGCGCAGCCGCAGAAGCACGTGCTGATCACCCACGGCACCGACACCATGGTCGAGACCGCGAAGGTGCTGGCCGACCTCGGCAAGACGATCGTGCTGACCGGCGCGCTGAGCCCGGCGCGCTTCCGCGGCTCGGACACCGAGTTCAACGTGGGCTGCGCGGTCGGCGCGGTGCAGTCGCTGCCGCCCGGCGTCTACATCGCCATGAACGGCCGCGTGTGGGATCCGTTCAAGGTGCGCAAGAACGTCGCGGCGAACCGCTTCGAAGCGAACGACTGAAACGGAAAAGGCCCGCTTCACAAGAAGCGGGCCTTTCCATTCCGGTGAGCCGCCGTGAGGCGGCGGGCCCAGGCAAAAGCCCGGACCCGCGACAGATTAGAACGTGACGCTCCAGCTGTTGATGTAGCCAGTGTCGCCACGGGCGTTGTCGTTGACGCGGAGCCTCCAGGTGCCGTTCAGCGCCTCGCTCGAGAGGTTCACCGAGTAGGTCGCGACGAGGTTGTCGGCGCTGCCGCTGGCACGGTTGGAGAGCGTGTAGAGCGAACCATCCGGCGCGACGAGCTGCACCAGCAAGTCGCCGCGATAGGTGTGGACGATATTGACCGACACCGACGCGCTCGACGGACCGTTGCCGCTGCGACCTGACACGGTGATGGGCGACTCCACCGTGGTGTTGTCGCGGATCTGGTAGTCGGCCGTATTGCTGTAGGTCTGGGCCGTACCGCCACCGCCGCCGCCCGTCGAGTACGACGCCGATAGGCTGAGGCCGGAATAGGCGCTGTAGCCGTTCAGCATCACGTAGTACGTGCCCGCCTGCGGCGTTGCGAAGGTGCAGGTTTCAGCATTGCCGGAGCGGTACGGACGGCAGTCGTAGGTGCTGGTCGTCGGTGAGGAGCCGAAACGGACGTACAGATCGGCATCGCCCGTGCCACCCGAGGTGCTGATGTTGAGGTTGCTGGCACCGGCCGGAACCGCGATGGTCCACACCTGCTGAGAGCCGGCAGCGCCGGAGACGTTGGTGACCGGCGTACCGTTGGTCAGCGTGTTGCCCGTCGGCGGCGTGCCGCCACCGCCGCCGCCACCGGCCGCATCGACCGCGCGGCGCGCGTCGACGATGCCGGCACCGCAGCCGCCCGAGCAGGTGCCCGCGAGCGGGTAGGCCGTGCTCTTCAGCGTCGACTCGACGTCGGCCGGCGACAGCAGCGGCAGACCAAGCGCGATGCGGCGGCTCTGCATCAGCGCGACGACGCCGGCGACGTGCGGCGTGGCCATCGAGGTGCCGCTGTAGCTGGCGTAGGTCTCGCTGCCCGGCGTGGTGGTGCCGGAGTTCAGCGTCGACAGGATCGCCGAACCGGGTGCCGACACGTCGATCAGCGTGCCGTAGTTCGAGAAGCTCGAACGCGACGAGCTGGCGGTGACCGACGCCACGGCGATGACGTTGGCGCAATTCGCCGGCGTGGCGGTCGAGACGTTCGTGTTGCTGTTGCCGGCCGCGATGACCAGCGTGGAGCCGCGGCTCACCGCGCCGTTGATGGCGTTCTGCGTGGTCGTGCCGCAGGAGCCCGACCCGCCGAGCGACAGATTGATGACCTTGGCCGCCTGCGCTGCGGACAGCGTGGTGATGCCGGAAACGGCGCCGCCCGAAGCCCAGGTGATCGCATCGGCGATGTCGGAGGTCGAACCACCGCAGGTGCCGAGTGCACGCAGGTGCATGACTTTGGCGCCGAAGGCAGTGCCGGCGACGCCCTTGGCGTTGTTGGTGACGGCGGCGATCGTGCCGGCGACGTGCGTACCGTGCCAGCTCGAGTTGCTCGCCGGGCCGCACTGGCCGGTGGTCCAGTCGCCGGGGTCGAACTCGTTGGCGTCGCGGCCGTTTCCATCGTTGCCGACGGTGCTGCTCGAGATGAAGTCGTAGCCGGCGACGGTGTTGGCGTCGAGGTCGCTGTGCGCGGTGCGGCCGGTGTCGATCACTGCGACGATCACGCCGGCGCCGTTGGCGATATCCCATGCGGTGTTGGCGCGGATGCCTGCATCGGCATCGAAGAAGCCCCACTGCTCGCCGTAGCGCGTGTCGTTCGGCGTCAGCGCCGGACGCATGATCAGGTCGGGCTCGACGTACTCGACGCCCGGCATCGCGGCAAGCTGCTGCATGGCCTGCACGGCTTCGGCAGCGCTCAGCTTGCGGCTGGCGCGAACGACGTCGGCACCGAGCGACATGCGACGGAAGTGGCGCAGGCCGGGCGCACCGCGCGAGGACTTCGCCATGACGCGGTCCGCCCCCTGAAGCGAACGCGCGACCATGGTGGGGTTGGCGCGTTCGGCGGTGCCGTCGCGGAACTTGACGATGAAGCCGGAGAACTCGGCGCCGGACTCGACGGCGGCCTTGTTGAGGACGCGGGCGCCGTCGGCGGCCATCGCGCTGCCCAGCGGGGCCATCGCGACGAGCAGCGCGGCGGCAAGGGCGTGGGGCTGGAAGGTCTTGCGATTCACGTGGTGTTTCCCCTGGTCGAATTGAACAACGTGCGGAAAGGTCCGGGCCGAAGCCCTTGGCGTCCCTGCGCCGGTGCCGATCCCGGCGCCGTGGCAGGCCGCCGTGGACCGCCCCCCGCTGGACTCCAAACCGTCCCCGGGCAGGCCCCGCAGGCCGGCCGTCGGGAGCGGAATCGCGGGAGGTTGTGGCGGGAGACGTGAGGTGGAACCGGTCACGCTTTCGTCACGAAACCGAGAAAACGCGGTCACATTGGTTGCTTCAAGCAATGGTTTCCGAAAGAAACAGTTCGGGCTTGCTACCAAAGCGTCTTGGATTTTGTTGTGTTTCCTGACGCGGGGTGCCAATGCGGGGCCCGGGCGTCGGACTGCGCAAAAAAAGGCCTCCGTATGGAGGCCTTTCGCCGACTTCGAAGGACGCCTGGACCGACTCAGCGTCCGGCGTGCTTCTGCAGCCACGCGTTGACGGATTCGTGCCACTGCACGCTGTTGTGCGGCCGCAGGATCCAGTGGTTCTCGTCGGGGAAATACAGCAGCTCGGACTCGATGCCCTTGCGCTGCAGCGCGCCGAAGGTCGCTAGGCCCTGCTCGACCAGCACGCGGTAATCCTTCTGGCCGTGGATGACGAGCATCGGCACGCGCCAGTTCTGCACGAAGTTCACCGGGTTGTGCTTCTCGATCGCGGCCGCGTTCTCCCACGGCACGCCGCCGTTCTCCCACTCGGTGAACCACAGCTCTTCGGTCGAATACGCCATCGAGCGGAGGTCGAACACGCCGGCGTGGTTGACGAAGCAGTCCCACGGCTCGTTCCAGTTGCCGGCGATCCAGTTGACCATGTAGCCGCCGTAGCTGCCGCCCAGCGCGCAGGCGCGCTCGCCGTCGAGGTCGGGGTACTTCGCGAGTGCGGCGGCCCAGCCCTTCTGCAGGTCGACCAGCGGCTTCCCGCCCCAATCCTCGGAGATCGAATCGGTGAAGGCCTGGCCGTAGCCGGTGCTGCCGTGGAAGTCGATCATCACCACCGCGAAGCCCATGCCGGCGTAGGTCTGCGCGTTCCAACGGTAGTGCCACTGGTTGTGGAAGCTGCCCTGCGGGCCGCCGTGGATCAGGAAGGCCACCGGCGCCTTCCTGCCGGGCTCGTGGTTCCACGGCTTGATGACATAGCCGTGCACCGTGGCGTCGTTCCAGCCCTTGAAGCTGAACTGCTCGAACTCGCCCATCCGCACGCCGCTCAGGCGCTCGGCGTTGTAGTTCGTCAGGCGCCGCTCGGCGATGCGCGCGCGGATCGCGGCAAGGTACAGATCGGCCGGCTGCGCGAGACTGTCGCGGCTGAACACGATGCGGTCGCCATGGATGTCGAAGCCGGCGACGTTGCCGCCCTGCACCACCTTGCGCACCGCGCCGCTGTCGAGGTTCACCTCGAACAGCGGATGCGTGCCGGTGTCCAGCGTGGCGGTGTAGATCGTGCGGGCGTCATCGCCCAGCACCAGGGTGTCGAAGCTGCGGTCCCAGCCGGCGGCGATCTCGCGGATGGCGCCGGTGGCGCGGTCCATCGCCATCAGGCCGAAGCGGTCGGCCTCGAAGCCCGGGCGCTTCATCGCGCGCCAGAACAGCGTTTTGCCGTCCGCGGAGAACACCGGATTGGTGTCGGTGGCGTCGTTGGCGTCGGTGAGGTTCTTCGGCGCCGCGCTGCCGTCCACGGGCACCTCGAACAGGTCGAAGTTGGTCGACCAAGGCTCGCTCTTGCCCGCGATGCGCACGCTGAAGACGAATGTCGATCCATCCGGCGAGAACACGTAGTCGCTCTGGTCGCCGAAGGGCTTGCCGGGCACATCGCCGTCGATGCCCTTCGTCAGCAGGCGCGGCTCGCCCGTGGCCTTGCCGTCGGCGCCGATCGGGCTCAGGAACACCTGCGAGCGGGTGCCGTCCTTCCACGTGTCCCAGTGGCGCACGAAGATGCGGTCGTACTGCACGCCGGTGCGCTTGTCCTCGGCGTTGGCCTTGTGGCGCTCGGCCGTACAGGCCAGCGTGGCGCAATCCGCGAACACCTCGAACGAAAGCGCGAGCGCATCGCCATCGGGGCTCAGACGGAAGCTGCCGACGCCCAGCGGGAAATCAGTGACCTGCGCGGCGTCACCGCCGGTCGCCGGCACGCGCCAGACCTGCATCGAGCCGGACTTCGCGCTGAGGAAGTAGACGAACTCGCCGTCCGGCGACCACGCGCCGCTCGAGGCCAGCAGATCGGCCGGCGTCAGGCGCGTGCCGTGACCGTCGGACGGGCCGGTGACCCACAGCGAGCCGACGCCGCGGTCGGCCTCCCAGTTCGTTTCGCGCAGCGCGTAGAGAATGCGCGAACCGTCCGGCGAGAACTGTGGCGCGGAGACGCGGTCCAGCATCACCAGGTCCTCGGCGGTAAAGCCGCGCGGGTTGGTGGCGGGCTCGGCGGCCAGCGCGGACGCCGCGGCGACGAGGGACAGCGACGCGGTGAGCAGGGACAGGGTTCGACGCATGGCAGGCTCGCGCAGGCTTCAGGGCCCCCGATTCTACCCATCGCCCCGCGGAACAGGCGCACGCGGACCGCGTCGAGCGTGGACGCAGCGGGCGACGCCGATTTGCGGCAGTGCAGGACATTGGCCTCTCGAACGCTGGCCGCGGATTCCACCGTCGCAACAGCGACCCCCAACGGAAAAGGGCGCGGCCCGGAGGCTGCGCCCTTCCTTGTGGACCATTCGGATCGAGGTGCGTTAGCGGCTGCCCGCCGTGGTCTCGGCCGTGGTCTCTCCGACGGTCACGTTGCCGCCGATGTGCTCGGCGAAAAAGCCGAGCAGCCGGTTGGCGAAGTCGATGCGGTTGGCCGGGAGGTAATTGCCATGGCCTTCGCCTTCGTAGATCTTCATCTCGACCGGCTTGCCAAGCGCCTTCAGCGCTTCGTACATCATCTCGGTGTGCTCCGGTGGCGCACGCACGTCCTCGCGGCCGGCCATCAGGTAGACCGGCACCTGGATGCTCGCGGCCTGTCGGTTCGGGGATACCGACTCCAGGCTGCGCGTGCCGAGCGCCTCCTTCAGGAAGTTCTCGCCGGAGCGCGTTTCCGGGATGTCACCCGAACCGAACATCATCGGCATGTCGTACACGCCCACGTTTCCGACCGCGCACTGGTACAGCGTCGGCTCCTTCACCACCGCCATCAGTGCGGCGTAACCGCCGTAGCTGGCGCCATAGATGCAGATGCGGTCGGCCGGCGCGATGCCTTCGGCGATCGCCCATTTCGTCGCATCGGTCAGGTCGTCCTGCATCGTGCCGCCCCACTGCTGGAAACCCTTGCGCAGGAAGGCGCGGCCATAGTTGCCCGAGCCGCGGAAGTTCACCTGCAGCGTCGCGTAGCCGCGTGAGGCGAGCAGCTGTCGCTCAGGCTCGTAGCCCCAGGAATCGAACGGTCCGAATGGGCCACCGTGTGGATTGACGATCAGCGGCAGGCCCTTGCCGTCGCTGCCGCGCGGGATCGTCAGGTAACCGTGGATCTCGAGGCCGTCGCGGGCGGTGAAACGGATCGGGCGGGTTTCCGCCAGCTGCTCCGGCGTGAACCACGAAGCGCGGCTGACCATGTACTCGAGCTTGCCGCCTTCGCGATCGAACAGATAGAAGTCGCCCGGCACGCGATCGGCGAACCCGAGGAACAGCCCGTAGCGCCCGTCCGCCGACCAGGAGGTCGGGTAGATCACCTGGTTCGGCACCGCGGCCTGCAGGGCCTTGTGCGCCTGCGCGAACGGATTCTGCGGATCGATGTATTCGATCGTCGGCTTGCCGTCCATGAACACCGCGGCGATCACCGAGCCGTCCGCGGGCGAGCGGAACACCGTCAGCGGATTGACGCGCTCGTTCGCCATCAGGCGCTTCTTCTCCAGCGTCGCCGGATCGAACGTGTAGATCGCGTCGGGGCCGGTCTCCTGTTCGACCTGCAGGTAAGCGACGGTGCTGTCCGCGTTGAAGCCGAGCGGCGTGACGACGCGCTGCGTCTCGGTCTCGTCGTTGATCAGCTGCCATTCGGCCCCGTCGCCGGCGCGGTAGTACGTCTGGACGCGGTTGTCGGAACCTGCGCCCGCAGCGAAGCGGACCTGGCCCTTGTTGTCGGTGTCGAAACCGGCGCGACGGACCGGCGCGCGCGCGACGCGCACGGTGCGGCCCGTTTCGACGTTCATCTTCACCACTTCGGTGAACTCCGAGCCCGGTGCGGCGATCGAAACCAGCACGTTCTGCTCATCGGTGATCAGCGAATCCACCAGCTGCGCGAACACGAAGCGTCCGGCGGTGCCGCCCCGATCACCCGCACTGCGCTGCCGCGACCGCGCGCCGATCAACGGCTCGCCTTGCCCGCTGCCGTCTGCGTTGACGCCATAGATCTCGCCGGTGCCGCGCGGTTGCTCGAGGCCACCGGTGGTCTGGCCGATCGTGAAGAGGATGCGCGTCGGATTGACCCAGACGAAATCCGCGACATGCGACTTCGACGGCAGGGTCACGTGCCCGGTGCGGGTCATGTCGGCGCGGCGGAAGATCACCAGGCTGGTTCGGTCTTCCATCGGCACGGTGGCCGCGAGGAACTCGCCGGTCGGCGAGATGCGGAGGTCACCGAAGCTGTCGCGCTTCAGGAAATCCTCGACCGAGGGCACCGCCGAGCGGGCGGGTGCCGGCTCGGAGGCATGGGCCGCGCTCGCGGCAAGCGCGGCGAGGGAAAGCAGCAGGACGACGCGTTTCATGAGTCTTCCGTGGGTGTGGGGGAGGCCCATGGTAACGGCCCTCATCGACCCCTCGGGCAGTGCCGGAAGGCATCCCCGCCTGCGGCCCCGGGCAACAGCGCCTCAGAACGGAATGTCGTCGTCCGGGAACGGATCGTTGCTCTGCGCCGGCGGGGTGCTGCCGCCCTTGCCGCTGTAGCCGCCGCCCGAACCGCCGCCGCTCCCGCCGCCACGGTTGCCGTAGCCACCGCCGCCCGAGCCGCCTCCGCCGCCACCCGTGCCGCGACCGCCGCCGTAGCCACCGCCGGAACGCGCTGGACGCTCACTGCGCTCGCCGCCGCCTTCGCCGCCCATGCCGGGGTTGCCGCCGAGCATCTGCATCTCGTCGGCGATGATGTCGGTGCTGTACTTCTCGATGCCGGCCTTGTCGGTGTATTTCTCGGTGCGCAGGCGGCCCTCGATGTAGACCTGACGGCCCTTCTTCAGGTACTCGCCGGCGATTTCCGCGAGGCGTCCGAAGAACTTCACCCGGTGCCACTCGGTGCGTTCCTGCATGTTGCCGTCCTTGTCCTTCCAGCTCTCGGACGTCGCCACGCTGATGGTCGTCAGCGCCGAGCCGCTCTGGCTGTAGCGCACTTCGGGGTCGTTGCCGAGGTTGCCAACGAGAATGACTTTGTTGATGCCGCGCGCCATGGGGTCCTCCGGCCGCTGTGTGTCGTGTAGGCCGCAGAGTATGACAGCCCGTACCGTCCGCACGTCCGCCGATGCCTCGTCCGCGGGTCGGAACACGCCGTGGCTGCGGGTCGGCGGCCTATAATTCGGCCATGCATGCCGTCGCCCACGTCCCGCTCGCGCCCGCCCTGCCGTTCCCGGCCATCCAGACCCTCGCCGCGGCCGACATGGCCGCCGTCGACGCGCTGATCCGCCGCAGGCTGGCCTCGGACGTCGTGCTGGTGAACCAGGTGGCCGAATACATCATCGGCGCCGGCGGCAAGCGCCTGCGGCCGATGCTCACCGTCCTGGCCGCGCGTGCGGCCGGCTATCGTGGCGAGGCCCACCACCAGCTCGCCGCGGTGGTCGAGTTCATCCACACCGCCACCCTGCTGCACGACGACGTCGTCGACGAGTCCGACCTGCGCCGCGGCCGCGCCACCGCCAACGCGGCGTTCGGCAACGCGGCCAGCGTGCTGGTCGGGGATTTCCTGTACTCGCGCGCCTTCCAGCTGATGGTCGAGCTGGAGTCGATGACGATCCAGAAAGTGCTGGCCGACACGACGAACCGCATCGCCGAGGGCGAGGTGCTGCAGCTGCTGCACGTGCGCAATCCCGATACCGACGAAGCGGCCTACCTGCGCGTCATCGAGCGCAAGACGGCCGTGCTGTTCGCAGCGGCGACGCAGTTGGGCGGGCATCTGGCCGGCATCGGCGCGGCCGGCGAGACGGCGCTGTTCGACTACGGCATGGCGCTGGGCTACGCGTTCCAGATCGCCGACGACGTGCTCGACTACGCCGGCGACGCCGCGACGCTCGGCAAGAATCTCGGCGACGACCTCGCCGAAGGCAAGGCCACCCTGCCGCTGATCCACGCGATGGCGCACAGCGCGCCCGACGTGCAGGCGCGGCTGAAGCGGATCGTCATCGACGGCGATGCGGAAGGATTTGCCGAAGTGTTGGCGGCGATCGAGCGCTGCGGCAGCCTCGAGTACAGCCGCCGCATCGCGCAGGGTTACGCGGATGCCGCGATCGATGCGCTGGCGCCGCTGCCGCCCGGCGAGGCGCGCGAGGCGCTCGCCGGACTGGCGCATTACGCGCTGCGGCGCGCCTACTGAAGCGCCCAGCGGGGCCGGCGGGGATTACTCCGCGGCGAAACGCTCGTCGAAGAACGCACGCATCTTCGCCATCGATCGGCGGTAGCTCGGCTCGTGGAACTTGCAGCCCGGGATGACGCTGCCGTCCTCGTCGGGCTCGGCGAAGCAGTGCACCGCACCGCCGTAATTGACGAACTGCCAGTCGGCACCGGCCTCGCGCATTTCCTTCTCGAAGCCGTCGATCTCCTCGGCGCTGACGAACGTATCGTCGGCACCGTTCATCACCAGCAGCGGCGTCTTGACCGCGCCCGCCATCGCCGGAGCGCTGGTGCCGAGCGCGCCATGGAAGCTCGCGACACCGGCGAGCTCGGCGCCGCTGCGCGCCAGTTCGATCACCGTCGCCCCGCCGAAGCAGAAGCCGATCGCGCCGATGTCGTCCTTGGCCAGCGGTGCGCCGTCCGCGGCGCGCAGCGTCGCCAGCGCGGTATTGATGCGCTCGCGCATCTGCGCGCGGTCGGCGTAGACCGCACCGGCCGCCTGGCCGGCCTCCTGCGGGTTGGTCGGGCGAACGCCGCGGCCGTACATGTCGACCAGCAGCACCACGTAGTCGTCGCCGGCGACGGTCTTCGCTTTCTCGATTGCCGCATCGGTGACGCCATACCAGTTCGGCACCATCAGCAGGCCGGGGCGCGGCGTGGCGTTGGCGTCGTCGTAGACGAGCACGCCGTCGAAGCTCGTGCCGTCGACGGTCCAGCTAACGGGCTTCGTGGTCGGCGCCGCAGCGGCGATCGAGGCGAAGGCGCTGCTCAAGGCGAGTGCGAGAACGGCGGAACGCGAGACAAGGCGCATGGCGGGGCTCCGAACGGAAGGAGCACCGAGTGTAGGCCGGGCCGAGGCGCGAGGCGTGACCGCGGCGTTCGCGCGACGGCGAGGGTCAGCGCACGCCGAGTCCAGGAATCGCGCTGATCTGCGAACCGTCGAAGCCCGCGGCCTGCGCGAAGTGCTTGCCGCGCTCGGCGTAGTCGCGGTAGCGCGGAAAGCTCGGCGCGCCCGGCGAGAGCAGCACGGTGCCGCGCGTGCCGAGCGCCTCCTGCGCGTAGCGCACCGCCTCTTCCATCGACGTGGACTCGCGCAGCACGAACTTCGTCGCGGTGGCGATCGACTTCAGACGCTCGAAGATGGCGGGGCCGTTCTGACCCATGGTGATGATCGCGCCCGGCGCATCGGCGGCGACGCGCTCGGCGAACACGCCCCAGTCGATGCCGCGGTCGTAACCGCCAACGAGGATGGCTGTGCCCTTGCCCGGGTACCAGTCGAGCGCCGCGATCGACGCCATCGGCGTGGTGCTGATCGAATCGTTGACGTAGACGAGGCCATCTTTCTCGGCGATGCGCTGCAGGCGATGCGGCAGCGGCTGGAAGTCGGCCACGCGCTCGGCCAGCGGCACCGGGTCGATGCCCAGCGCTTCGACGGCCGCCATCGCCGCGCACAGGTTCACCCAGTTGTGGCGGCCGGGCAGCGGCAGGAACTTCACGTCGATGACGGCGCGCCCGCCGCGCATGATCCAGCGGTCGCGCACGTGCCAGCCGTCGTCGGTGTTGAACCAGTGCACGCGCTGGCCGCGTTCGGCGAGCACCGTGCCCAGCTCGCGCAATCGCGCGTCGGCGCCATTAAGCAGGGCGATGCCGGGCTTGGCGTCGGTGACCAGCTTGAGCTTGTCGGCGAAGTAGCGCGCCTCGGTGCCGTGCCAGTCGAGGTGTTCGGGAAACAGGTTCAGCACCACGGCGACGGCGGGGGCGACGGCATCGCCGGTCTGGTAGCTCGACAGCTCGATCGCCCACGCGTCGGGCGGCGGCTGCACGTCGAGCAGCTCAAGCAGCGGCAGTCCGATGTTTCCCGCCAGCGCGGTGCGCTCGCCGTCCGCGCGCAGCAGGAAGGCGATCAGCGCAGTGACGGTGCTTTTACCCTTGGTGCCGGTGACGCAGACCGTGTGGGCGCCCGCGTTCTCCGCGAACCAGATCGCCGTGCCGCTGGTGAAACGCGCGCCGTTGAGTTCGGCGTCGATCTTCGGCGACGAATACGCGCTGATGCCCGGCGACTTGATGACGATGTCGAAATCGGAGAGCGAGGCAGCGTCGGCGTCGGTGCGGATGGCGAGCGTCGGGTCTTCCTGCGCCTGCAGTTCAGCGACCTCATCGTCCTTGCAGAAGACCGTCAGCGGCCGGCCCGGCAGGCGCCAGCGCAGCGCGGCGAGCGCGGCGCGGCCTTCGCGGCCGTAGCCCCAGATCGCGACCTTCTTGCCGTCAAGCTCCGAAATGCGCAAGCAGCGCCTCCATCCGTTCCGTGCCGAGGCCGTGCTCGCCCTGGGGCGTGAGCAGCGGCTCGAGGCGCAGCGTAGCGGCATCGAGGGCCGGCTGCTGCGTTGCTGCGAAGCGCGCCACCAGCGCGTCTTCGCGCCAGGCGGGGCTGGCGGCGAGGGCCGCCATCGCCGCGCGCGACTCGCGGCCTTCGCCCACGCATTCGAAGGGCTTGTGGCCTTCGATCTCGAGCAGCGCGTCGTACTCGGGGGCGAGCGTGGCGTCGTCGAGCAGGTTGCGGCCGAAGATGCCGAGCAGGCGCGGCTTCGGCATGAATGGCGCGAGCGCGAGGAAGACGAAGTGGCACTTGGGGCACTGCCCACACCAGCGCTGCGTGGGCTTTTCGCCGAGCAGGTGGAAATTGCGGTTGCAGCTGGAGAAATGCGCGTCGTAGCGCTCGAGCCGCGCGAACTGTCGCGCCACGGCGAGCTCCGAGAACGGCCGAAGCAGCGAGACGTAGTCGAAGTCCGCCGCGACCTGTGCGCGCACGAGAGCGGCGAAATCGCGCTCGAAGGCCCAGCCCTTCGACCACTGGTGGTTCACCTCGCCGGTGCCGGGGATCAGGCTGCCGTAGCTCGCCGAATGCTCGTTCGAGAACACCACGCTGCCGTGGCCGGTGAGCAGCGCGGCAAGCACGAGGATCGCGGAGTTCACCGCCGTCACCGGGATATGGCCGTTCAACGCACCCTCGCGATTGAACGCAAAGAGTTCTGGCGCCAGCGCGCGGGTGATGTTCAGCGTGGGAAGACCGGTGCGCTCGGCGCAGGCGCGGATCAGCGGCGAGTTGCCGATCCACGTCACCGTCGGCGAAGCGCCCAGCGCGCGCAGCGCTTCGATCGACACCAGCGAATCCTTGCCGCCGCCGATGGCGACGAGGGCGCGATTCGGCAGGTTCAAGGTCGTTGCGGCGTTCCGTGCGGCGCCACCGCGCGGCCATTCGATGTGCCCGCGCAGGTTCAGCCCATTCCGATACGCGAACTCCCCCAAGCCGTTCTCGTAGACGCTGGCGACGAAATCCGCGGTGGCGTCGTCGAGCGGGCCGTCGGCGCATTCGATGACGGCGGATGCTGCGGCTTTGTAGTAGCTGACGCCGGCGACGAGGTGCAGCAGGCGAAGCGCGGCCTCGACGGCGCCCGCATTCACCGCAGTGAACGGCGCCCCCGGCACGGTGATGCGCTCGACGAGCTCGGGACTCATCGCGCCGTCGTGGTTGACGAACGCATAGCCGAGCACGATCTCGCCGGTGGCGGGGTCGAAGCGTTTCGAGGTGAAGCGGAAGGCGCGGATTGCCGCGCGATCGAAGGTCCAGCTCATTCGATGATCTCCTCGCCCGGCAGCGCGCGCAGGTTGTAGCGGCTGGCCATCACCATGCCGTAGGCGCCGGCGTCGGCCAGCAGCACCACGTCGCCTTCGGTCGTCGCGTCGGGGAGGCGACGACGGCGGCCGAGCACGTCGCCGGTTTCGCAGATGGGGCCGACGACTTCGGCCGGTTCGCCGGGCGCATCGTCGAGGCGCGTGAGGTTCACGATGCCGTGCCAGGCGTTGTAGAGCGCCGGTCGCAGCAGCGCGTTCATGCCCGCATCAAGGCCGACGCGGCGCACGCCCTGCTTGTGCATGGTCGAAGTGACGCGCGTCAGCAGCACGCCGGCCTCGGCGACGAGGAAGCGGCCCGGCTCGATCCACAGCGCGTACTGCGGGTACACCGCCTTCATCTCGGCCAGCATCGCGCCGAAGGCCGCCATGTCGAAGGGCTCGCTCTCGGGCTGGTAGGGGATGCCGATGCCGCCGCCGACGTCGATGCGTTCCACCGTGCCGATGGCGTCGGCCACGGACGCGAGCCGCGCGTAGACCTCGCGCCAGTGGTTGGCGTCGAAGATGCCGCTTCCGATGTGCGAATGCAGGCCGGTGACGCGGGCGTTCAGCGCCTTCGCGGCCGACGCCGCGGCGACGGCTTCGTCGAGCGGCAGGCCGAATTTCGCCTCCTTGCCGCCGGTCTTGACCTTGTCGTGGTGGCCGGAGCCGAAGCCCGGATCGACGCGCAGGGTGAGCTCGCGGCCGCGGAACACGTCGGGCCATGCGCTGAGCAGCGCCGGGTTGTCGAACGTGACGTGCACGCCGAGCGCGAATGCGCGCTCGAACTCGACGCGCGGCGCAAAACTGGGCGTAAACAGCACGCGACGCGGGTCGAGGCTCGGCAGCACGTTCAGCACGTGCTCGACCTCGGCCAGCGATACGCATTCGAAGCCCAATCCTTCCGCATCGAGCGCCTTCAGGATCGCCGGGTGCGGATTCGCCTTCAGCGCGTAGTGCGCGCGGTCGACGGCGGTGAGGCCCTTGAGCTGCCGCGCACGCTCGCGCACGGTCGGCAGGTGGTAGGCGTAGGTCGGCGTGCCGCGCTCGGCCAATTCAATCAACCGCGCGCGCTCGGCCTGCCACCACGTAGCCCGTGGCGCACGCGGCGCGCCCAGCTCGCGCCAGCTCGGGCCGAACACCGCCGTCTCGTCGACCGGCATGGCGTTCGAGCCGATCAGCAGGCCGTGCAGGGTCGGCAGCAGGCCCTCGGCAAGCGCTTCGTCGACGACGAAGGTGAGGTTCAGGTCGTTCGAGCTCTGCGAGATCAGGTGCACGCGCTCGCGGCCGAAGGTGGCCAGCACCTCCGTCAGGCGATGCAGGCGCGAACGCATGCCGCGGCCCACCAGCGTGATCGACGCGCAGGGCGCGATGACCTTGACGCGGCAGATGCGCTCGAGGTCGCGGCACAGCGCTTCGAGCACGTTGGTGCTGACGAGGTTGTCCGACGGATCCAGAGAGACGGTGACGTTGGTTTCCGCCGAGCCGATCAGGTCGACCGACAGGCCGTGGGACTTGAAGCAGCCGAACACCTCGGCGAGAAAGCCCACCTGCTGCCACATGCCGACGGTTTCCATCGACACCAGCACGATGCCGCGCCGCGCGCTGATCGCCTTGACACCCGCGACCACTTCCACATGGGAATCAATGATCGTGCCGGCGAGGTCGGGGTTCTCCGTGTCGCGGATCCACATCGGCACGCCGGCCTCGCGGCAGGGCGTCAGGCAGCGCGGATGCAGCACTTTCGCGCCGGTCGTCGCGATCTCCTGCGCTTCAGCGAAGTCGAGCCGAGTGAGCAATCGCGCGTCGGGCACCTGCCGCGGGTTGGCGCTGAACATGCCCGGCACGTCGGTCCAGATCTCGACGCGGCGGGCCTTCAGCAGCGCGCCGAAATAGGCCGCCGACGTGTCGGAACCGCCGCGACCGAGGATCGCCGTGCCCTCGCCGTTCGCGGCGCGCGCGATGAAGCCCTGCGTGATCGCGAAGCGCTCCGGCCGCGCGTGCAGGCGCTCGCGCGCTACCGGGTCCATGAAGTCGCAGGACACCGACAGCCGCTGCGCCCAAGCGCTGGCGTTCGGCTGCTCGATGGCGCGCATCGAATCGCGCGCATCCCACCATTCCAGCGGCACGCCCTCCGTGCGCAGGTAGGCCACGCCGAGCGTCGAGGAGAGCAGCTCGCCCTGCGCCAGCAGCTCGGCCTGCCACGGCAGCTCCGCCGCTGCCGCGCGCGGATCGTCCGCCAAGGCGCGCAGCGCCGCGAAGCGCGGCCCTAGGACCGCATCGACATCGAGCCCGAGCTCGGCGCCGAACGCGGCGTGCCGTTCCACCAGCGCCTCGGCCTGCTGCTGAATCGCCGGCATGTCGTGATGCCCATCGATCATGGCCTGCAGCGCATTGGTCACACCCGACAGCGCCGATACCACCACCAGCACGCGCGCGTTCTCTTCGTCCGCGCGGCGCTGCATGAGTTTCCCGATGGTGTCCCAGCGCGATTTTTTCGACACGCTGGTGCCCCCGAACTTCAGGACGATCCAGTCATTGGCGAACGCGGGGACAGGGCGGCTCATCGGGGAACGCTCATCGGGGTTGGCACCTCACAGGGCCGTTGGTCGGGGAGGACATCGAAAAAAGGAATGCCGCCCTGGAAGGCGGCGCGTCAAGGATACCGCGGGCGCCGCGCCGCTTGTGGCCGCCCGCGGGCAACAGGGACACTGTGCCCATGACCCCTCACGATTTCATGCAGCTCGACGTCTTCGCGTCGGCCCCGGGCCGCGGCAATCCGCTCGGCGTCGTCTTTAACGCTGACGATCTCAACGGCGCCACGATGCAGGCCATCGCCGCGTGGCTGAACCTCTCCGAGAGCACCTTCGTGCTCAAGCCCACGCAGCCCGGCGCCGACTACCGGCTGCGGATTTTCACCCCGCGACAGGAGCTGCCCTTCGCCGGGCATCCGAGCGTCGGCACAGCGCATGCGGTGCTGGAGCGTGGTTTCGTCGCGCCACGGATCGATACCGATGGCAGCGGCGCGCTGGTGCAGGAATGCGCGGCCGGGCCGCTGCCGCTGCGCATCGCGGGCGAAGGCGCGGAACGCGTGATCCATGTGCGCGCGCCGCGCGGTGTCGAACGCGAGGCGGATTCCCGCGCCGTGCTCGCGAGCCTCAAGAACGCAGCGCTTGGCGCCGTCCGCCCAGCCCTGATCGACAACGGGCCGCGCTGGTGGTGCGTCGAATTGGCCGATGAGGCGACGGTGCGCGGGCTCACGCCCGATCTCGACGCGATGGCGCCCGCGAACCGCGCCGACGGCAGCGTCGGCGTCGCGGTGTTCGCGCGCTGCGCCGCACCGGATTACGCGCTCGTGGTGCGCGCTTTCGTGCCGGCTGACGGCATTCCCGAGGACCCGGTCACCGGCAGCGCCAACGCCGCGATTGCGGCATGGCTGCGCGCCAACGGCGCCCTGCCCGCGCGGCGCTTCCGCAGCTCGCAGGGCCGCGAGGTCGGTCGCGACGGCGTGGTCGAGATCGAGGTCGACGCCGAGGGCGAGGTCTGGATCGGTGGCCTTACGCAGACGGTGATCGAAGGAACGCTCGCGTGGTGACGCGTCGCTTCATGCATCTGGACGTGTTCGCGCCGCGCTCGGGCGCAGGCAATCCGCTGGCCGTGGTGCTCGACGCCGACGGGCTCGACACCGATGCCATGCAGCGCATCGCGGCGTGGACGAACGTCATCGAAACCACCTTCGTGCTGCCGCCGACCACGCCGGAAGCCAGCTACCGCGTGCGCATCTTCACGCCGCGCCGCGAACTCGCGTTCGCCGGACATCCGAGCGTCGGCACCGCGCATGCGGTGCTGGCGGCCGGGCTGGCCACGCCGCGCGACACGGCCGACGGCAGGCGCCAGCTGGTGCAGGAATGCGGTGCCGGCCTGCTGCCCGTAAGCGTGGAAGGCGACGGCGCGACGCGGGCGCTGTTCGTGCAGGCGCCGGCCACGCAGGTACTGGCGCGCCGCGACGGCAATGACGCTCGCCTGCGTGCGCTGCTCGGCGCACGACTCTCGAACGCGGGTGCCGCGCTGATCGACAGCGGCCGTCGCTGGTGGGCTGCCGAGCTTGTCGACGAAGCGGCCGTACGTTCGTGGGCGGCGGATTTCGACGGCATCGCGGCACTGGCGTCACCGGACGAAGCGATGGGCCTCGCGGTATTCGCGCGCTGCGCCGGCAGCGACTACGGCCTCGTGGTGCGCGCGCTGATGCCCTTCCACGGCCACTACGAAGACCCGGCCTCGGGTGCCGCGAACGCTGCTCTCGCGGGCTATCTGCACGCGACCGGGCAGGCCGGCGAACTCGGCGATCGCTACGTCGTCAGCCAAGGCCGCGAAGTGGGCCGCGACGCCCGCCTGACACTGGTGCGCGACGGCGGGCGGATCTGGGTGGGCGGCAGCACGCAGACCGTGATGGCCGGCGTGCTGCGCTGGTAGCGATCAGGTCTCCGGCACCACGTCGACGCGCACGCGGATCGAGTCGCCGGGGTGGTACGGCGTCTGCGTCGTGTAGACGTGGCCGTTGTAGTCGTAGGCCACGCGATAGCCGACCACGCGGTCTTCGCTGCGGCCGTCAGCGACCGTCTGGCAGCGCTGCTCGTAGCGCACTGTCTCGCGCTCGTAGCCACGGCCGTAGCCGTCGTCGTAGCCGCGCTGGCCGTAGCCGTTGCCATAGCCGTTGCGCTCGCGGTAGCGATCGTTGGCGATCGCACCGCCGATCAGCGCGCCGGCCGCGGTTGCGGCGCGCTGGCCGCTGCCGTCGCCGATCTGGTGGCCGATCGCCGCGCCCAGGATGCCGCCGAGCACGGTGCTGGTGCTCTGGCCGAGGCCGCTGTTGCGGGCATAGCGGCGATCGTTGTAACCGCGGCCATGCTCGACGTAACGCACCGGCTCCTGCCAGCACTGCTGGCGGTAGCTCGGCTCGCCCGGGGCGAGGATGGGATCGACATTGACGACGCGCGCGATATCCCAGCGCGGACCGTTGTCGCCGCGATGGCCTTGGTCGTAGCGGCTGTCGTAGTACTGCGCCGAGGCGGTGCCGGCGGCGAGGGCAAAGGCGGCAGCGAAGGCGGTGCGGCGGATCATCGGGTCTCTCCGGGCCGCGGGAGTGCGGCGCAGGCAAAGACTCGGGCCGCGCGGGTCAATGCAGGCTTAATCGATCGGGTGTCGACGACGGCGTTCAGCGCGCCGCAAGCCGGCATTCAACGGCTCGACAGCCGTCCGGCCAACCAGCGCGCTGCCGCCTGCGCGGATGCCGCCGCGGAAACGCCCATCACCGGCGCGAGGTGATCGCCCGGCACGCGCAGCAGGCTGGCGCCGATGCCGTTCGCATAGGCGGCGGAAACGGATGGCGGAATGTCTTCGTCGGCGTCGCTGGCGATGATCAGCGTGTCGATGCGTGGCCCGCGCAGCACGATGCCGGCGTGCGCCTCGCGCAGCACCGCCGCACTCTCGTCGCGCCAGTGCCGGAACGCGAGCTGCTGGTCGGCGAAGCTCATCCCGGACATCGCGCGCCGGGTGCTGGCGAAGCGGCCCTGCAAGCGCCACGGCACGACGTCGGTCAGGGCGTCGGGGGGCGACAACTCGGCGGCCCACGGCGAGGGCGGCAGCGGATTCACCAGCACCAGCGCCTGCGGCCGCGTCTCGGGCGCGATGCGCGCCGTTGCAGCGACCGCGATCAACCCACCCAGACTGGCACCGATCAGCACATCGACGGGCGCCGCCTCGATCATTCCGACGGCCTGCGCGACGTAATCGTCGAGGCGCGTCGCCGCGATGCCGTCATCGGCGGGCTGTAAGTCCGGCGCGTCGACCTGCCAGCCCTCGGCCTCGAGCACACGGCGCCAGATCGCCCACTGCCCGCCCCACGCGCCGGCGCCGTGCAGGAACAGCGCGCGCGGCGCGGCGCGCGAGGTCAACGCCGCGTCGCTCATGCCCGTGGTCAGACCAGCGCGGCGTCCAGCGTGATCGGCACCGAGAGCGCCTTCGACACCACGCAGTTGGCCTTGGCGTTGTTCGCGAACTCGAGGAACTGCGCAGCGTCGATGCCCGGCACGCTGCCGCGCACGATCAGCGCAATGCCGGTGATGACCGGGCCGCCGGCTTCACCGACCGACAGCGCGAGCTTGGCTTGGGTGTCGATGCGGGTGACGACGTGGCCGGCGGTCTCCAGCATGAAGCCCAGCGCCATCGAGTAGCAGCCGGCGTGCGCAGCGGCGATCAGCTCCTCCGGGTTGGTACCTTTTTCTTCGCCAAAGCGCGTGCCGAAGCCGAAGCGCTGATCGGTGAAGACACCACTCTGCGGCGTGCTGATGCCGCCGCGTCCGGTTTTCAGGGCGCCTTCCCAGAAGGCGGTGGCGGTGCGGGGCAGCGTGGCCATGGCGGCAGTCCTCGGGTGGGGGTGAAGCTCGAAAGTCTACGCCCGGCGCACGACGGTGGCGTTGCTTGACGCTGGGCAGGCGTGGGCGGAAGGTGGCAGCCCGCGCACGGCACCCGCTTCTGCACGCTCTGCCGCGCCGCGCCACGCTTTCCCGTTCGCTTTCCGTCAAGGAGTCGGCTCATGGGCTACAGCACCGCGCAGATCCGCAACCTCGCCTTCATCGGGCCCGCCGGCAGCGGGAAAACCACGCTGTTCGAAGCGGTGCTCGCGCGCGCCGGGCGCATCGCGCAGGCCGGCAACGTCGAGCGCGGCACGACCGTGAGCGACTTCGACGCCATCGAGAAGCAGCGCGGGCATTCGTTGGGCGTCGCGATCAGCCACGCCGACCACGACGGCCTGCATCTGAACCTGCTCGACACGCCGGGCATGGCGGATTTCCGCGGCCCCGCGCTCACCGCACTGGCCGCCGTCGAAACCGCCTGCATCGTCGTTTCGGCGGCGCAAGGCGTGGACTACGGCACGCGCCGGATGATGGATTACGCACAGTCACGCAACCTGTGCCGCGTGCTGGTGGTGAACAAGATCGACGCGGAAGGCGCGGATCTGCCGAAGCTGCTCGACGAATTGCGCGAGGCGTTCGGGGCCGAGTGCCTGCCGATCAACCTGCCGGCCGACGGCGGCAAGCGCGTGGTGGACTGCTTCCGGCAGCGCGAGGGCATGTCGGACTTCGGCCCGGTCGCCGAGTGGCACCAGCGGATCGTCGATCAGGTCGTGGAGATCAACGAGACCGTGATGGGCCACTACCTCGAAGAGGGCGAGGAGGGGCTTTCCGGCGAGGAGCTGCACGACGCCTTCGAACAGTGCCTGCGCGAGGGGCATCTGATTCCGGTGTGCTTCACCTCGGCACGCAGCGGCGCGGGCGTGGCGGAATTCCTCGGTGTGGCCGAGCAGCTGTTTCCGCACCCGGGCGAAGCCAACCCGCCGCCCTTCGTGCGCGGTCGCGGCGAGACGGCGGAAGCCGTGTTGGCCGCGCCCGACCCGGCGGCCCACGTCATCGCCGACGTGTTCCAGATCGTGCATGACCCGTTCGCGGGCAAGCTGGCGGTGTTCCGCGTGTTCCAGGGCACGCTGAAGCGCGACGCGCAGGTGTTCGTCGACGACGGCCGCAAGCCGGTGCGCATCGGCCATCTGTTCAAGCTGCACGGCAGCGAGCGGCAGGAGGTCCACGAAGCGATCCCCGGCGACATCGCGGCGGTGGCGAAGCTCGACGAGCTGCACTTCGACGCCGTGCTGCACGATTCGCACGACGAGGACGAGATCCACCTCGCCGCCCTGCCCTTCCCGAAGCCGATGTTCGGCCTCGCCATCGACGCCGCGACGCGCGGGCAAGAGCAGAAGCTCAGCCTTGCGCTGGCGAAACTCGGCGACGAGGACCCGTGCTTCCACGTCGAGCATGCGCACGACACGCACGAGACGGTGATCCGCGGGCTCTCCGATTTGCACCTGAAGATCCAGCTGCAGCGGCTGAAGGAGCGCTTCCAAGTCGACGTGGTGACGCGCCCGCCGAAAGTCGCCTACCGCGAGACGATCAGCCGGGCCGCCGAGGGACATCACCGGCACAAGAAGCAGACCGGTGGCGCCGGGCAGTTCGGCGAGGTGGCCCTGCGCGTCGAGCCGCTGGAGCGTGGCCTCGGCTTCGAGTTCGTCGATGCGGTGAAGGGCGGCACGATCCCGGGGCAGTTCATGCCGGCGGTCGAGAAAGGGGTGCGGCAGGCGCTGGCGCAGGGCGCGGTGGCCGGGTTTCCGCTGCAGGACCTGCGCGTGGTGGTGCACGACGGCAAGCACCACAGCGTCGACAGCAAGGAGATCGCGTTCGCCACGGCGGGCCGCAAGGCCTTCCTGGATGCCGTGGCCAAGGCGGCACCGCAGCTGCTTGAACCGATCGTCGAACTGACGGTGACGGCGCCCGAGCACAACATGGGCGACCTCACCGGCGCGCTGTCGAGCAAGCGCGCGCGGATTCATGGCAGCGATGGCGGCCGCGGCGACGAAGTGGTGATCCGCGCCCATCTGCCGATGGCCGAGCTCGAGGGCTTTCCGGCCGAGCTCAAATCACTGACCGCCGGGCGCGGCCGCTACGACCTCGAGTTCAGCCACTACGAAGCCGCGCCGCCCACGCTTCAGGCCCGGCTTTCGGCGGCCTGGAAGCCGCACGCCGACGAGGATTGACGGCCTTCAACGCGACGACGGGACGCGGCTTGGGGCACTATCGCGTGGACTCGAGCGACAGGATCCCTCGCCATGCGTTTCACGACCACCACCTTGCTGCACGGCGCCGCCGCGGCGATCGCCGCGCTGCCGCTGGCCATCGGCGCGCAGAACGCCGCCGCAGGCGGCAAGCCCACGAACAGCGCGCCGCTGCGGATGCTCGCCGGCGAACGCGTGCTGCTGGATCCGGCAACGGGCGACATCGCACCGGCGACGCTGGTGATCGAAGGCGATCGGATCCTGCAGGTGCTGCCCGGAAGCGACGTCACCCTCGCCCCCGAGCTGGCCGCCCGCGTGACCCATCGGCACCGCTTCGACGAATCGACGGTGCTGATGCCCGGCCTCATTGACAGCCACGTGCATCTCACCGGCAATCCGGCCGAGCCGTTCTGGCAGGTCGTCGTCGAAACCGACGAACGCGCCGCGATCACCGGCGTGCGCAACGCCCTGCGCACGGTGCAGGCCGGCTTCACCACCGTGCGCGACCTCGGTGCGCCGGGCAGCGCCGGCTACGCGCTGCGCGATGCGATCAACGCCGGCGACGTGCCCGGCCCGCGCATTCTTTCCGCCGGCCGGATGGTGTCGATCATCGGCGGGCACGGCGATCTCACCGGCTTCCGCCCCGACGTGACGCGCGCGCTGGACGCCGGCAACACCTGCACCGGCGCAGAGGAGTGCGCGGAAGTCATCCGCACGCACGCCCGCGCCGGCGCCGACGTCATCAAGTTCGCGGCGACGGGCGGCGTGCTCTCGCAGCAGAACCGCGGCCTGGACCAGCACTTCACCGATGCCGAGATGAAGTCGATCGTCGACACCGCGCATCAGCTCGGCCTGAAGGTCGCCTCGCATGCGCACGGACCGCGCGGCGTCGAAGCAGCCGCCCGCGCCGGCGTCGATTCGATCGAGCACGGGACGTACGTGGATGACGCTGGCATCCGCGCGATGAAGGCGAACGGCACCTTCCTCGTGCCGACGCTGTCGCCGACGATCGCCTACCGCGAGAACCTGCCGAAGGGCCTGTACACGCCGGTGGTCGCAGCGAAGATCAAGGTGCGCCTCGAGGCCACCGGCAAGAACATCGCCGCGGCGCGACGCGCCGGCCTGCCGATCGCCTACGGCACCGACTCCGGCGTGTCCGAGCACGGCCGCAACGCGGAAGAGATGCCGCTGATGGTGCAGTACGGCGGCATGAGCGCGCAGGAAGTGGTGGTCTCGGCCACGCGCACCGCCGCCGAGCTGCTGGGGCTCGAGAACGAGATCGGCCGACTCGCACCGGGCTTTTCCGCCGACATCATCGGCGTGCGCGGCAACCCGCTCGAAGACCTTGGCGCGCTGCAGCGCGATCGCATCGTGGTCGTGGTCGCGGCCGGGCGCGTCGTCGAGGACTGAGGCGAAACAGCGGGCATGGAAAACAGCGTGCCCGCGTGGATCAGCGCGCTCGAACCGTCGAACGCGCTGGCGTTCGCCGACGCGATCCTCGCCCTGCATCTCGGCATCGTCGCGTTCAACCTCGTCATGCCGCCGGCGATCGTGCTCGGCGCGTGGCGCGGCTGGCGCTGGGTGCGTTGGCGCTGGCTGCGCCTGCTGCACCTCGGAAGCATGGCTGTCGTCGCGATGCAAGCGGCCCTCGGCGACCTGTGCTTCCTCACCGTGTGGGAAGCCGACCTGCGTCGTCACGCCGGCGCCGTGGCGTCAAGCGAAAGCTTCATCGAGGCCCTGCTCGCCGACCTGCTGTACGTCGACGTGCCGCTGGCGGTGCTGATCCCGATCTACCTCGGCTGGGCCGCACTCTCGCTGGCGCTGTGGTGGCTCGTGCCTGCCCGTCAGATCGTGAAGCGGTAGCTGATCTTCACCAGCAGCTGCTCGGAATCGCGCAGGTCGAACGCGCTGCCGAACTCGTCGCCCAGGCTGAAGCCATCCGACGATTCCTGGAACAGCGAACCACCGCGCACGTAGGCGATGTACAGGTCGGACAGCGGTGCGATCTGGTAGCGGTAACGCACCTGGAAGCCGAGGTTGCGCAGCGCGAAATCGTCGAGCGCCTCGCCGGTGCGCGTCGCCACGCCGTCCGGCGCGGCACGCCACAGCGCCCGCGCTTCCGCGTCCAGGCCGATCGCTTCCAGGCGCACGCGCAGCTCCTGCCTGGTATCGATCTGCCAGGTCGTCCCGGCGGAAAAGAACGCCTGCTTGCCTTCGAACTGGCCGAGCGCGTTGCCGCCGCGCCAGATCACCCAGTCCGGGTTGTCGATGAGCTGCAGGCTCGCGCTGAAGCGCAGGCGATCGTTGGCGTGGTAGGTCGTTTCGCCGAGCACCTGCAGGAGGCCGGTGCCACGACCGTCGAAGCCTTCGTTCACCCAGCGGACGTGGCCGTAGTTCTCGAAGCGGCCTTCCGGCGCGCGGGCCCAGTAGCGCTCGGCGAACAGCCCCAATCGACCGGGCAGGCGAACGAATCCGTTGCCGCGCAGCACGAGGTCGTCGTTGAGCGGGCCGGTCAGGAACACGTCCCAGAAGCGGTTGCCGCCGTCGCGCTGCTCGCTGAAGCGGTTGATCGCGACGGTATCGAACAGGCGCAGGCCGCGGTCGTTGTAGCGGCTCGAGGCGGCGTAGCGCGTCAGGTGCGAGGCGAAGCGGCTGTCCTCGGGCAGCTCGGCATCGCGTTTCGCCACTTCGTAGCGCACGTAGTTGAAGTTGTTGCGCTCGAGGAAGCCGAAATCGTTGAGCTGCAGGTTCTTGCCGAGGTGCAGCGCGTAGAGCTGCTGCCGCCAGCCGCCGCCGAGCTCGTGGTCGAGGCGCAGCTGGCCGCCGCTGTCGCGTCCCGCGCGCAGCGGTGCGTCGACGTCGGACGCCGCCAAACCGCCGCGCACGGTCAGGCCGTCGTTCGGCGTCCACACCTGATCGAACGAGGCCACACGCGCCACGCGGTCGAGGAAAGGCCGCTTCACCTCGCTCAGCATCGCGCCGCTGGTCCAGCCCTCGCCCGCGGTGCTGACGCGCGCGGCAACGAAGTCGCGACCGGCGGGGCCGTCTTCGGTGGCCGCGAACAGGCCGTAGCCGAGGCGCCCGGCGCTGCCGTTGAGCTTGACCGCGCCTGTGACGTCGCCAGCACCGCTGCCGTCATCCGCCGGTGCGCCAACGCGCCGCGTGTAGAGCAGGCGGTTGGCGTTGCCGAGCCCGCCGAAGCCGACGTCGAAGTAGGCCTGGTTCTCGGTGAAGAACGGCCGGCGGTCGCTGAAGAACACTTCCGTCGCGCCGAAGTTCACGACGAGCTCGTCGCTTTCCACCTGGCCGAAATCCGGGTTCAGCGTGGCGGAAAGCTGGAAGCGACCGTTCGGTTTCCAGAACAGGTCGGCACCGGCGTTGCTGCGGAAGCGGCCGTCCACTTGATCCTGCAGGCCGGAGACGTAGGGCGTGATCGCCAGCAGCGACTGCTCGTAGGCCGGGATCTCGATCTTCTCGAGCACGGACAGGAAGCGCGGCTCGTTCCACGTCACCGCGGGCCAGCCGTAGCGCGCATTGCTGTGCCCGATCACGCGGTCGAGCGAGAGGCCGACGGTGCGCTTGCCGTCGCGCGCCTGCGCCATCGGCGCGACGTGCCAGGGGATCAGCACTTCCGCCGACCAGCCCTCGGCGTCTTCGGCGGTTGCCTGCTGCCAGTCGCCGTCCCAATCGTCGTTGAACTGGTTTTCGTTGGCGATGGTGGTGTCACCGATGTCGCCGGCCATCGTCACCATGAAGTTGTAGCCGCTGCGGCCGTCGCCATCGAAGTCGATATAGACGTTGATGCGATCCGAGGGCGGAACGTTGTCGCGGCCGCCGCGCGGCGAGATCCGCGGCACGCCGGCGGGCTGCGCGTTGCGCATCGCGATGGCGAGGCCTTCCGGCGTCGACTTCACCCACGCCTCGGTGGCGTGCTCGGCAGGCTGTCGGGTCAGCGGTTGGACGCCGCGGAAATCGGTGATGTGGCGGGCGTCAGCCCACTCGGCGGGGTCGATGCGGCCGTCGAGCGTGACCGCCGTCTGCGCGGCGAGGCCGTGCGAGACCAGCGCGGCCCCGACGGCAAGGCCGAGCCGAGTCGGCGAAACAGTCGAAGCTCGGCGCATCGCGGTCGTCCCGTGGATCGAGGGCTGCGAGGGTGCGCGCTTCGCCGTCGTTCGCGCCTCGTCCGGAAGTCACCCCACCCGGCGGCAGGGTCAGCCGCGATTCATCGGCCGGTCGCGGCCTTCGTCGCCTTGGCCTTTCTCGCCTTGGCCTTCTTCGCGACCGGCGTTTCCTTCGGCTGCAGCATGGTGCGCGTGCAGTTGTACGAGCCGCAGCGGCACTCCCAGAGCTTCTTCAGCGCCGCGGTGTAGGGCTCGTCGAGCACGATGCCGTAGTTGTAGCTGAGCTCTTCGCCGGCGGCGATGTCGCGAAGCGCGTGGATGTAGACCTTGTCCTTGTGCTTCTTGCCCTTGGCGTTCTCTTCCTGGATCGCCTCGCAGTTCGGGTTGCAGCTGTGGTTGATCCAGCGCGCGACGTTGCCGTCGATGTTCGCGTCGATCACGAATTCGTCGTTGAGGCTGAACAGGAAGGTGTGGCCGGTTTCGTCGTGGCCGGCATACGCGGCGTCGACATCGGCATGTGCGCGCACCTGCCCCTTGTAGCGCACCACGCGCTCGCCTTTCGCGATGGCTTCAGTGGCGAACACGCCGTTGCCGTGGATGGACGACTGGCGGCGTTCGATTTTCTTCGGCATGGGGCGGGCGGCTTCTGGAAGGAAAGCCGTCATTCTGCCCGCCCGCAGGCCCCGGCACACGCACCCGTCGAACGACGGACGCTCAGCGCTTCCGCAGTGCGCGCCAGCGGTGCTCCAAAACCGGGATCGTCAGCAGGTACATCGCCACCACGCCGAGCGGCACCGCGACGTAGCGGTCTTCCGGAAAGGCGTAATGCAGCACCAGCAACAGTGCGGTTCGGCCGATGGCGTGGAAGGCCCCGACCCAGTGCCGGATGATCCAACCCATCGGCAGCCACATCGTGCCGGCGAGGATGCCCACGCCGAGCGGCAGCGCGGTCGGGTCGGCCAGGGCCAGCGGGATGGCGATGGCCCAGGCCAGCAGCGAGGCGCCGACGGCATGGAAGAACAGCCCATCGAAGGCGTTCTTCAGCTTGCCGTTGGCGAGGAAGTCCTCGCCGGTGAGCTTCGACAGGCCCATGCCGAGGTACACGATGCTGCCCGTCGCGATGTAGATGACCCACGCGGCCTGATGCATCGGCAGCGTGGCGCCCGCGATCGCGATGGCAATCCACGCGAGGGTGCCTGCCAGTGGCATCGCCAGCAGGCGACTCTCGGTGAACTCGCGACGCTGGACGTCGAGGCTGCGCTGCGCGGCGAGATCAGAAGACATGGCGCATCCAGCCGAAGCCGCCAGTCCAGTAGGCCACCCACGCGAAGCCGAAGCCGGCCCACGCGAAGTCTTTGCCTGCCTTGATCAGCTTGGCCGCCACGTAGGCACCGCCGGCAATCAGGGCGATGCGGGTCAGGTCTTTGGATTCCACGACACTCTCCTCGACCGCCCCGACCATCGGAGCGTGGAGCCAGTGTCGGAAACGGGGCTCGGGCGCCCCACCCACGGCCGTCAGGATTTGCGGGTGACGGGTGTCAGGCGCGCTTCACGCCGTTTGGATTGAGCCCGCCCCGACCAATCCGTACAATTCCAGTCCTGATTCCGCCCTGCACCCCGCCGCCCCGTTCCCGGCGGCCCGGCCAGCCCCTCCGCCAGCCTGCAAGCGACGCCCCATGCTCCGCGTCACCAAGCTCACCGACTACGCCACCGTCGTGCTGACGGTGCTCGCCGACCAGCCCGCGCGCGTGCACAGCGCCGCCGAGCTGGCCGAGCGCTCTCGCGTCGAGCCGGCGACCGTGGCCAAGGTGCTGAAGCAGCTCGCGCAGGCCGGCTTGGTGGAGAGCTTCCGGGGAGCGGCCGGCGGCTACCGGCTGGCGCGGCCCGCGGCGCACATCCGCCTCGCCGACATCGTCGAAGCGCTGGAGGGCCCGCTCGGCATGACGGCCTGCAGCGTGCATGACGGCGACTGCGGCATCGAATCGCACTGCGGAATCCGCGCCGGATGGCAGCGCATCAACGACGTGCTGCTCGACGCCCTGAACCGCACCACCCTTGCCGACATGCTGGCGCCCGCCGTCGAGCGCGCGCCGACCCTTCCCAACCCCAAAGCCATCCCGGCCGCCCTCGTCGTCAGCGACTGAGCCGCCCAAGGAGAGCCTCGATGAACGCCATGCCCCTTGCCGAACCGGCGGCCGCCAAGCCGCTTGAAGCCGGCGTCGAAGAAGCCCTGAACCGCCGCTACGACGCCGGTTTCGTCACCGACATCGAGACCGAGTCCTTCGCCGCCGGCCTGAGCGAGGACGTCGTCCGCGCCATCTCGGCGAAGAAGAACGAGCCCGAGTGGATGACCGAGTGGCGCCTGAAGGCCTACCGCCACTGGCTGACGATGACGCCGCCGGAATGGGCGAAGCTGAACATCGCGCCGATCGACTACCAGGCCATCTCGTACTTCGCGGCGCCGAAGAACGCGCCGAAGTCGCTGGACGAGATCGACCCGAAGCTCCTCGAGGCCTACGACAAGCTCGGCGTGCCCCTGCACGAGCGCGCCCGGCTGGCCGGCATCGCCGTCGACGCCGTGTTCGATTCGGTCTCGGTCGGCACCACGTACAAGGACGAGCTGAAGAAGGCCGGCGTGATCTTCTGCTCCATCAGCGAGGCGATGCACGAGCATCCCGAGCTGGTGAAGCAGTACCTCGGCTCGGTCGTGCCGGTCGGCGACAACTACTTCGCCGCGCTGAATTCGGCCGTGTTCTCCGACGGCAGCTTCGTCTTCATCCCGAAGAACACCCGCTGCCCGATGGAGCTCAGCACCTACTTCCGCATCAACGCCGGCCACACCGGCCAGTTCGAGCGCACGCTGATCATCTGCGAGGAGAAGGCCTACGTCTCCTACCTCGAGGGCTGCACCGCGCCGATGCGCGACGAGAACCAGCTGCACGCCGCCGTGGTCGAGCTGGTGGCGCTGGACGATGCCGAGATCAAGTACTCGACGGTGCAGAACTGGTACCCCGGCGACGAGAACGGCGTGGGCGGCATCTACAACTTCGTGACCAAGCGCGGCGAGTGCCGCGGCGCGCGCTCGAAGATCAGCTGGACGCAGGTGGAAACCGGCTCGGCCATCACCTGGAAGTACCCGAGCTGCGTGCTGCTCGGCGACGACTCGGTCGGCGAGTTCTACTCCGTCGCGCTGACCCACCACCGCCAGCAGGCCGACACCGGCACCAAGATGGTGCACATCGGCAAGAACACCAAGAGCACCATCGTCTCCAAGGGAATCAGCGCCGGCCGCGGCCAGAACACCTACCGCGGCTTGGTCAAGGTGGAGAAGACCGCCGCCAACGCCCGCAACTACACGCAGTGCGACTCGCTGCTGATCGGCAAGCGCTGCGGCGCGCACACCTTCCCCTACATCGAGGTGAAGAACGCCAGCGCCACCGTCGAGCACGAGGCGACGACGTCGAAGATCAGCGACGACCAGCTGTTCTACTGCCGCGCCCGCGGCATCGGTGAGGAAGACGCGGTGAGCCTGATCGTCGACGGCTTCTGCAAGCAGGTCTTCAAGGAGCTGCCGATGGAGTTCGCCGTCGAAGCCAAGAAGCTGCTCGAAGTCAGCCTGGAAGGAGCGGTGGGATGAAGACGCAGCTCTGGGACATCCCGCGCATCATCCGCGTGCAGCCCGCCGAGGCGCCGCTGCCGCCGAACGCCATCGTGATCGTCCGCGAGGCCGAAGGAACGACGGTGGTCGAATCCGTCGCCGACCACGCGCCGACGATGAGCGAAACGCAGTGGGCGCAGATCACGCTGTGGGGCTCGGCGGACGCCGAGTGGCCCAGCCCGACGCCGGGCGTGGCCGCCGCGCTCGCCGCCACCGGCGTGCCCTGCCGGCGCGTCGCCGCCGCGCATCACGAACACCTTTTTGTCCCATGGGCGCAGCGCGACGCCGCGCTCGCCGCCCTCAAAACCCTTTCCGCCGAACACCGCTGAGCATCGTCATGCTGAAGATCGACAACCTGCACGTCCGCGTCGGCGGCCGAGACATCCTCAAGGGGCTTTCGCTCGAGGTCGCGCCCGGCCAGGTGCACGCCATCATGGGCCCCAACGGCGCCGGCAAGAGCACGCTCGGCCACATCCTCGCCGGCCGCGAGGGCTACGAGGTCACCGAGGGCTCGGTCACCTACCAAGGCAAGGACCTGCTGGCGCTGGAGCCGGAAGAGCGCGCCGCGGAAGGCGTGTTCCTCGCCTTCCAGTACCCGGTCGAGATCCCGGGCGTGAACAACACCTACTTCCTTCGCGCGGCGCTCAACGCGCAGCGCAAGTACCGCGGCGAGCCCGAGATCGACTCGATGGGCTTCCTGAAGCTGGTGCGCCAGAAGCTCTCGGTGCTGCACATCAAGGACGAGCTGCTCAACCGCGCGGTGAACGTCGGCTTCTCCGGCGGCGAGAAGAAGCGCAACGAGATCTTCCAGCTCGCCGTGCTCGAGCCGACGCTCGCCATCCTCGACGAGACAGATTCCGGCCTCGACATCGACGCTCTCAAGCTCGTCGCCGAAGGGGTGAATCTGATGCGTTCGCCGGAGCGCAGCTTCCTCGTGGTGACGCACTACCAGCGCCTGCTCGACTACATCAAGCCGGACGTCGTGCACGTGCTGGCCGACGGCCGCATCGTCGAGAGCGGCGGCCCGGAACTGGCGCTCGAACTCGAGCAGCACGGCTACAGCTGGGTGAAGGACCGCATCGCGCCCGCCGGAGCCGGCGCGTGAGTGCGGAATCCGCGACGGCGCCAGCCACGCTGGCCGAGGCCTTCGCCGCGCGCGGGCTCGACCTGCCGACCACGCGGCAGGAGCGCTGGAGGTACACGAACCTGCGTGCGCTTGCCGCGCGGCGCTTCGAAGCGCCGGCCGCCCGCGTTGACGTCGACCTCAAGGTCATCGCCGACATCCCGGCGCCGCGCCTCGTCATCGCCAACGGCCGCTATGCGCCGGCGCTGTCCGACCTGCACGGCCTGCCCGAGGGCCTGCGCGTGCGCCTGCTGTCCGAAGTGCGGCGCGACGCGCCCGACGAGGCCGCTGCGTGGCGGGCGACGGACGCCACGGGCCCAGACGCCGCCTTCCAGCAGTGGAACGGCGCGCTGGCCGACGAGGGCTTCGTGCTCGACGTCGAAGCCGGCACGCGCGTCACCACACCGCTGCACCTCGTCGTGCTGGGCGTCGAGGACCGTGCGGAGCGCGCCTTCCATCTCCGTCATCGCATCGCCCTCGGCGCGGGCGCATCGCTGACGCTGGTCACGCATCACGTCGGCATCGGCGCGCACCGGCATCTGCTGAACACCGTGCTGCAGGTCGAGCTGGGCCACGGTGCTGAACTCACTCAGGCGCGTCTGCAGCGCGAAGCCGACGGCGCCACGCTGATCCAGCGCACGCAGGCCACGCTTGGCGCGAACGCGCACTACCGCCGGCTGGACCTTGAACTCGGCGGCGCGCTGTCGCGGCATGAACTCGACGTCACGCTCGCCGGCGACGGCGCGAAGCTCGACGCCAACGGCGTGCTGCTGGCCGACGGCCGTCGTCACCTCGACACGCGCCTCGGCATCGCGCACCGCGGCCGCGACACACGCTGCGAACTCACCTGGCGCGGCATCGCTCGCGATCGGGCCCGCGCGGTGTTCCACGGCGGCATCCTGATCGCCGAGGGCGCCGACGGCAGCAACGCCGCGCTGTCGAACAAGAACCTGCTGCTCGACGACGGCGCCGAGATCGACACGCAGCCGGTGCTCGTCATCCACGCCGACGACGTGCAGGCCGCGCACGGCGCGACCGTCGGCCGGCTCGACGACGCCGCGCTGTTCTACCTGCGCGCCCGCGGCCTGCCGCTGGCCGAGGCGACGGCGATGCTGACCGCCGCGTTCCTGCGCGAGCCGTTGGCGGTGCTCGCCAACGAGGCGCTCGAAGCCACGCTCGCCGCGGCGCTCGACGCGCGACTCGCCGGCGCGACTACGCAGGACGCGACGTGAGCAGCGTGCGTACCGCCATGAATGCGCCGATCGGCAGCGCCACGTCAGCCGACGCGCCGATCGACTGGGACAGCGTCCGCGCGCACTTCCCGCTGCTGGAACGCACGGTGCACGGCAAGCCGCTGGTGTATCTGGACTCCGCCAACACCGGCCAAAAGCCGCAGGCCGTCATCGATGCCGTCAGCGAGTTCAGCGCGCGGCACAACGCCAACGTCAGCCGCGCCGTGCACGCGCTGGGCAGCGAGGCCACCGAGGCCTACGAGGGCGCGCGCAGCACGCTGGCGCGCTTCCTCAACGTACGCCGCGACGAGCTGGTGCTGTGCAGCGGCACGACCTTCGCGCTGAATCTCGTCGCCTATTCCTGGGCGCTGCCGCGGGTGAAGGCAGGCGACGCCATCGTGCTGACGCGGATGGAGCACCACGCCAACATCGTGCCCTGGCAGCTCGTCGCCGAACGCACCGGCGCGACGATCAAGGTCGCCGAGCTCACGCCCGAAGGCGAGCTCGACCTCGACGGCCTCTGGAAGCTGCTCACACCGGAAGTGAAGCTGCTCGCGTTCGCGCACGTGTCGAACGTGCTCGGCACGGTGAACCCGGTGCGCGAGATCTGCCGCGAAGCCGCCAAGCGCGGCATCGTCACCGTCGTCGACGGCTCGCAGGCCGTGCCGCATCGGCCGGTCGACATCGCCGCGCTCGGCTGCGATTTCTACGCCTTCACCGGCCACAAAATGTGCGGCCCCACCGGCACCGGCGGGCTGTGGGGGCGTCGCGAGCTGCTGGCGCAGATGCCGCCCTTCCTCGGCGGCGGCGAGATGATCAAGGAAGTGCGCTTCGAGGGCACGGTGTTCAACGACCCGCCGATGCGCTTCGAGGCCGGTACGCCGAATATCTCCGGGCATATCGGGCTCGGCGCGGCCGCCGAGTGGCTGTCGAACGTGGGCATGGCGACCATCGAAGCCCGCGAACAGCAGCTGCTCGATTACGCGACGACGGCACTCACCGGCATCGACGGCTTGCGCATTTTCGGCACGGCGCGCGAGAAAGCCGCGGTGATCTCATTCGCCATCGACGGCACGCACGCGCACGACCTCGCCACCCTGCTCGACCTCGAAGGCATCGCCGTGCGCTCCGGCCAGCACTGCGCGCACCCGCTGCTGGCGTGGTTCGGCGTTTCGGCCACCTGTCGCGCGTCGCTGGCGTTCTACAACACCGAGGCCGAGATCGACGCGCTGGTGACCGCGCTGCGGAAAGTCCGCAAGCTGCTCGCATGACGGCAACCCTGCACTTCCGCCCCGCCACGCTCGACGACCGCGACGCGATCATCGCGCTGGTCACGTCCGCCTACCGCGGCGACGCCAGCCGCGCCGGCTGGACCACCGAAGCCGACCTGCTCGACGGCCCGCGCGTCGCGCCCGAAGTGTTGGAGCACGACCTCACGCGTCCGCGCAGCGTGGTCGTCATCGCTGAACGCGACGAGCTGCCCGAGGCCGGCGCCGCACCCGAACCCGGCGTGCTCATCGCGCTGCGCCGCATGGTGGCCTGCGCGCACGTCTGCGACGACGCCGGTGCCGGCTATTTCGGCATGTTCGCGGTCGACCCGACGCGCCAGGGCGGCGGCCTCGGCGACGCCGTGCTGCGCGAATGCGAGCGCATCGCCCGCGACGACTGGCGGCTGCCGGTGATGCGCATGACGGTGATCGATGTCCGCGACGAGCTGATCGCGTGGTACGAACGCCGCGGCTATCGCCGCACCGGCATCAAGAAGCCCTTTCCGTACGGCGACGCGCGCTTCGGCGATCCGAAGCGCGACGACCTGCGCTTCGAGGTGCTGGAGAAGGCGCTGTGAGCTGGACCCGCGTCTGCGCCGAGAACGAGCTCGCACCCGGCGAGACGCGGGTGGTCTGGGACGGCGACACGCCGATCCTCGTCCTCAACTTCGACGGCGAGATCTACGCCGTCGAAGACAAATGCACGCACGAGGACTACGAGCTCTCCGCGGGCCCTTTCGACGCTGACGAAGGCGTTTTGGAGTGCCTGCTGCATTCAGCGAAGTTCGACGTGCGTACCGGCGCTGCCCTGTGCGCCCCCGCCTACCTGCCGCTGGTGAAGTTCCCGGTCAAGGTTGAGGACGGCGCGGTGTGGACGCGGAACGACCGTCAGTCTTAACTTCACTTTTCTCAGCAAGCTTTCGTCGTCCTTTGCAACTACTCCGTTTCGCGCGAATCAAGCAGCTTCCTTTGAGCGATCAGGTGACGCAAAGCACCTGCGCGATCTTGCCAGTGGTCGATGTTCCAGGAGGGGTGATACACCCAGGTCATCAGCGCCATGCTGTCTAGGTATCTAAGCATCCAAACGTCCCGCCTCGCCGTGTAGCGACGCTTTCCTCCACCTCGATTAACCCTTTCGGCCTCGAAAGCAGGAACGTTGTGTGCCAGCTCACCGGCTTGGAAATGGGCCCACGTGACTCTACCCAGCACAAGGATAATGTGAGGGCGGAGTATCGGGAGGATGTTCTCGGCGAGGATCGTGCCACCTTCCCGGAGATGTTGTGCTTGCGGTCGATGGCTCGATGCCGTCCCGGCAAACTGCTGCGCCAAGTTGACGAACGAAATGCGCTTCCACATTTCGGCCTTATCGAAGCCACTCGGAGACTCTTTCCCGGTCAACAGGCGATCTAGGGGCGCAAAGTACGCTCCGTCCGTCGAGCTGCGTTCGCTAGTCGCCATCGACGAGAAGATGCTTCGTGTGTGGCTCCTCGTCACTTCCGGTGCATGTGTCATCCCTTCCTTACGATACGGCGACTCACCGAGAAGGAGTACTCGGCATCCATCTATGCCGGATGCGTACAGAGAGCCAACATAGGGAACGAACGCTACTTCCCTCGGCCAGTTTTCAACATCTATTTCTGATGGATCAGCAAAGATTGCGTCAACGGCGGTTCGCTTCATCACGGCTCACTTCCTTTCGTCGCCGACATTTTCTCTGCACTTGCTGCCTGGACAGAACGATCTACACCGCTAGGCGATACGACTCGTATCTGATCGCCGAAGCTACGAATCCACCACCGCAGCTGCTCCGTGTCGTCCACGGTGGCAGTCACTTCGACCACATCCGGCTCCTCTAGCCGCCGCCACGTCTGGTCTTCAGAAAGAGGAGTTTCCCTGAGGTGCTCAGCCGCCGGCGGGTCGATCCACAGCACCAGCTTGACCCCAGGCTCGTGCATCCACAGCGCTTCCGGCGACCTGGCGTACCGCTTCATGCGGAAGCCTTTCGGGACCCTGCGTCGGCCGTCTTCGATCGATGCGGCATCGATGCGATGCAGGGCGAAGTGCTTCGGCAGATCGGCGTCGCGATCAGTCGCCACGAGATAGCTCACCGGACCACCGAAGAGCACACCGAGCGGCTGGACGATCCGGTCCGCCGCGGTGGCGTCCCACTTTTTCCGATAGAGGATGGCCAGCTGGCGATCGCCGGCGATGGCCTCCTGGATCGCGAACAGCACCTCGGGGCGGTATGGCGCAGGGATCAGGCGCTGCGCGGGCGAAACGAAGGCCGTTGCATCCACCCAGCGCTTCCAGCCCAGATCCTCGATAACCGCATCGGCCGAGCGGTAGAAGCCGGCCAAACTGTCCGCGAGCGGCTTTGGAAGCAATTCGGCCAGATGATCGCGAGCCAGGGCGAGCGCGACGGCCTGCGCCGGCGTCAGCCCCGGGACGACGCGCTGGGCGGCTTGCTGCGCATACGACCATCGGAACGGCTTGGCGCGGTCGTCGGCCACCAGCGGTTGGCGTGCCGAGAGAATCTCCAGGTCGCGCTCGATTGTTCGCTTGGTGCACCCGAAACCCTCGTCCCGCAGCCGCGACCACAGCTCGGGCGCCGTCACGGCCGCAGGATGGGCCGGGATCAGCTCGAGAATGCGCCAGTGGCGATAGAGGGTTTCGGGTGACTTGGCCATCAGTGCGATCCCTGCGGTGCCTGCATCCTATCTCCGGAGAAACCGAACGCGATGCGGGGTGACCTCCGACCCTGCTGGACCAGCTCATCCTCGAGGAGGGCGATGATGCTCTCGGCCGTCGGCGGCGCGGACTGGTAGCGGAGCCGGCGACGAACGCAGGCGATGTCGCCCGGAACGAGCCCCTCCAGTCGCCGCGCCCCTGCAAGATCGACCGCCGCGGTCATCAAGCCGAGCTCGTCCAGCAGGGATCGAACCATGGCTTCACGCTGGGCGGGGTCCGGCGCGCGGAATCCAAGTTTCAGATCGAAGCGTCGGAGCGCCGCGGGATCGACGCGATCCATCGCATTCGTCGCCGCCACCAGCCAGCCGTCGTGCCGGTCGATCTGCAGCAGGAACTCGTTGATTTGGGTGACCTCCCACCCGCGCTGGGCGTTCGCGCGCGGGAACAGCAGGCCATCCAGCTCATCGAAGAACAGGAGAGCACCTCGAGCTCGAGCTTCGGCGAAGGCTTCGGAGAGCTTCGACTCCGTATCCCCGACGTAGCGCGACAGGATGTCGGACGGCGTCTTCACGACGAGTGGCACGTTCTGCGCCTTGGCAAGGGCGTGAGCGAAGGCGGTTTTCCCTGTGCCCGGCGGACCGTGCAGCAGCAGTCGCCCAGGAAGGGCGTTGGCGCGAAGCAGGCGGCCGAGATCGGCCGACGTCGCGACCTGCGCGGCATCGAAACGCGGCGCGTCGCCGACCGACGGAACAAGGCGCCGACGCCTGGCGCCACAGCCGCGAAGTCCGGAGTTTCGATAGGCATGGCGGTACTGCTCGAGAATCGCCATGAATCGCGATCGCCGCTCAAGATCGTCGACGGGGCCGCTCGTTGACACGATCCTCGCGTAGCGTTCAAGCAGCGCCGGGGAATCGCCGTCACCCAACGGCAGATCGTCGAGCGTGGAATCGTCCTCGAAGAGGCGGCGCAGCAGTCGCCGTTCGATCGCGTGATCGGGACTGCTCGGTTCCAGGATGAGATCGAATCGCCGGAGCAGCGACGCTTCCATGCCGTGGAGGTCATTGAGGATCCAGATGCACGGTCCGCCCGGCGACTCCACCAGCCGGTTCAGCTCGAGCTTCCGGTGCGAGTAAGCGGCCTCCTGACTGAGCGGTCGAAGAAGGTGGTCAGCCTCATCGATCACCAGTAGACCGAGGTTGCTCTTGCGGTACCTCGTGATGTCCGCAATATCGATGCTCTCCGTCCATTCAACGGGCTGCCTGCCGGCGGCCTGCGCCAACAGGCGAGCCAGTTCCGTCTTGCCATGCCCCGGCGGTCCATGCAGAAGGATGTTGACGCCGAGGCTCCCGGCCGCGTCGTGGCGAAGCATGGCGACGGCGCAAGCGATTTCGCATGACAGATGAGGGAAATCATCGAGCCTCAGCGACGTGGAATCCAGCGCTCGGATCCGACGTGACCGGAAGCCCTCCACGTCCAGCCCCTCGTTCTGGTAAAGCTCCCACACCGATCCGCTTGGCGAACGGTCGAACGGAACGCCGTCGCAAACGTTGAACGGCAGACGTCCCGTCGCCATCAGCGCCGCCGTCTGCGGAACCGTCGCGCGCGTCATGGCCGCGAGGATACGAAGGGTGTCGAGATCGCTGTTCGTCGGCGCGGTGCCGTGTTTCAGGAGGGCGCTGCACCTCGCGTGGGAATGAACGACCACGACGGCGCGAACGATCGCGACCTGCTCGTCCGAGAGGCCGTGCATCCGCCCGATCTCGCGCTCGGCGCGAACGACGTCAGGATGCTGCGCCGGCGGCTGTCGCTCCATCGCCTCCAACCACCGCGTGGCCGTTTCGCGGAATGGCGCGGTGCCGACGTCGACCGGCAGGTCGAGCAGTGTCCTGACGATCCGCTCGCCGAGCTCATCCGCCGCGCCGACGTGGAACAGCACCTTGCTGCGGGTCAGGCACAGGCAGCGGAGGAACGTGAGGGCTACCCAGTAGCCGTTCCCGTCGAGGATCGGATGCGCGGCAGGGTCGTACAGTTCGACCGGCACTCCCGGGGCGGCTTCGGCGATGGCGACAGGGGACGACAGGATCGATGACATCGGCGCGCCCCTCAGCGAAGAAGCACGGTGTCAGCGTCGATGAGGGCTTCAAGGAACACCACTCGATCCCGCGTCAGCGACAGCCAGCATTCCGCGGCCATCAGCGTCGCCGCCGTCCCACCGTCAGGATCGACGATGAAGTCGCAGTGGGCTTCGCGGTAAGCCAGCCAAGTCGCTTGCGCGCTTGAGAGCGCGCGGGCGCGCTCGGGCGACACGCTCTCCAGCGCTTTCCGGAGTACTTCCGGCAGCCGTCGATCGGCATCCGCCTGCTCACGGCCGATGCAGTCGAGCATTGCGGCGGTAATGCCGCCGGCGTTGGACATGCAGCGGTCGAACGGGTTCGCGTACGCGCGATCCGGCGCGGAAAGTGCGGCGAGGACGAGGACTGAGGCGGCAACTTTGGTCATGGCGGTGCTCCGTAGATTGGAGCGCGCACAGTGGCCTCGCGGTGCGACGAATACCGTCGCAGCACGAATATTTCAGGCGCTTTTCAACTCCAGCTTCACCAACAGCACCTCCCCACCGCCCTCGATCACCCGCCTCTCTCCGGGCGGAATCACGAGCCGCGCCGCATCGCCGACCTCCAGCGTGCCCGCCGCGGTCCGCACCTGCCCGGCCAGCACGTAGAGCACCCAGGTCACGCCGGGTTCGCCGAAGAACAGCATCGAGCCGACGATCGGGCGATGCAGCAGTTGGGCGTCGACGGCGTCGCGCTTCCAGATCAGGTTGAAGTCGACGGTCGGGCCATCGATGAGCAGCGCCGTCAGCGGCCGCTCTCCGGCGAAGCGCAGGCGGCCGTGCGGGGGCTCGAGGCGATGGGTCTCGCCGCCGTCGAAATGCAGGTCCATGCCCATCCCGGACACCAGCACGATCTCTCGCTCGCAGCCCGGAAAGGTCGAGAAGGGACCGTCGCTGCCGACCTCGGCCACCGAGATCCGCCAGTCCCAGTCGCCGTCGGCGGGAAAGCGCAGGATCTCGCGGGTCCACCCGCCGCCGTTCTTCCAGCGCTCGCGGTGGAAGGTGGCGGCGGGCAGCAGGTCGATCATTCGCGGCGCGGCGTCGGGCGTGGGCACCGCGCCAGTCTGGCCCGCGCCTCGGCCTGGCGGGAAGTCCCGCAAAGAAAAAGGCCCGGCCGCCCACTCCATGGGCGACACCGGGCGGCGTCCTTGCCGGTCACGCCGCCGTCCTGGGCAGCGCTTCCAGGTTCATCCATGCGCCCATCCTTGGGCGACGCGCTCGTCCTTGAGCCCGTGCCTCAGCGCACCCGGGGGGCAGGTGCCGCGGGGCGCGGGGCGTTCGTGGCCGTGCGGGCCGCGGCGGGTGCTGCCGGGCCGCCGGCGACCATGATCCGCGCGCGGTTCTGCTCGAGCGTCGCCGGGCCGATGCCCTTGACGTTGACGAGCTGGTCCACCGTGCGGAAGGGGCCGTGCACGCGGCGGTGTTCGACGATGGCCGCCGCCTTGGCGGGACCGACGCCGTCCATCACGCGGTCCAGCGTCGCGGCGTCGGCGGTGTTGATGTTGATGCGTTCGTTGGCCTGGGCGGCACCGGCGAAGGCCAGGGCGAGCAGCAGGGCGGCGAGGGTTTTGCTGAAGAAGTTCATTCTGGGGGCTCCGTGTCCGTCATCCGTGGGCCGAGCGGGGTTCGTGCCGCGGTGGAGAAAGGATCGCGATCCGACGGCGAGCAGGTTATCGAGCAAGCGCCCGACCACGGCTAGGAAGTCGTCGCGCCGTCCTGTAGGAATTTTCTTACCCCCAGGCGGCCGGGCCCGCGGCGCGCGGGACTACAATCGTCGTTACGCCTTCAAGAACGGCGTCGCAGCCGCACCGGAGCCCGCCATGGACCACGCCCGCACCCAGAGTTTCGTCGGCCAGATGTGGGACGACGACATCGTCCCGCGCCTCGTCGAGTACATCCGCATCCCCAACAAGTCGCCGATGTTCGACGCCGACTGGGCGAAGCACGGCCACATGGAGGACGCCACGCAGCTGCTCGCCCACTGGGCGCAGAAGCAGCCGGTGAAGGGCATGACGGTCGAGATCGTGCGCCTCGAGGGCCGCACGCCGCTGATCTTCATCGAGATTCCCGGCACCGATGGCGGCGGCGCGGATGCCGACACCGTGCTGCTCTACGGCCACCTCGACAAGCAGCCGGAAATGACCGGCTGGGACGCCGACCTTGGCCCCTGGGTGCCGGTGATCAAGGGCGACAAGCTCTACGGCCGGGGCGGCGCCGACGACGGCTACGCGCTGTTCGGCTCGCTGGCCGCGATCCAGGCCCTGCAGGACCAGGGCAAGCCGCACTGCCGCGCAGTGATCCTGATCGAAGCCTGCGAGGAATCCGGCAGCTACGACCTGCCGTTCTACGTTGATCATCTGGCGGCGCGCATCGGCAAGCCCTCGCTCGTCGTCTGCCTCGACTCCGGCTGCGGCAACTACGACCAGCTCTGGTGCACCACCTCGCTGCGCGGCCTTGCCGGCGGCAACCTGCGCGTCGACGTGCTCGACGAGGGCGTGCACTCCGGTGACGCCAGCGGCGTCGTGCCGTCGAGCTTCCGCGTGCTGCGCCAGCTCTTGGCGCGCATCGAGGACATCGAAACCGGCCGCGTCACCCTCGATGCCCTGCACGTCGCCATCCCGCCGGAGCGCATCGAGCAGGCGAAGAAGGCGGCGGAAGTGCTCGGCAACGAGGTCTACAGCAAGTTCCCGTTCGTGAAGGGCATGCAGCCCGCGCTCGACGACCTGGCCGAACTGGTGCTCAACCGCACCTGGCGGCCCGCGCTGTCGGTCACGGGGCAGGAGGGCTGGCCCTCGCTGTCGAACGCCGGCAACGTGCTGCGGCCGTTCACCGCGGTGAAGCTGTCGATGCGCATCCCGCCTACCGCCGACGGCAAGACCGCCGGCCACGCGCTGCGCGACGCGCTCATCAAGAGCCCGCCCTACGGCGCGAAGGTGAGCTTCGAGCTGGAGAAGAGCAGCACCGGCTGGAACGCCCCGGCGATGAGCCCGTGGCTGTCGCACGCCATCGACCACGCCTCGCAGCACGCCTTCGGCGCGCCGGCCATGTTCATGGGCGAAGGCGGCACCATCCCGTTCATGGGCATGCTCGGCGAGAAGTTCCCGGGTGCGCAGTTCATGATCACCGGCGTGCTCGGCCCGCACAGCAACGCGCACGGCCCGAACGAATTCCTGCACATCCCCACCGGCAAGCGCGTGACGCAGGCGGTGGCGCAGGTGATCGCCGAACACTACGAGGCCTCGCAGAAGGGCCTGACGCGCGGCGTCGGCGTGGCCGCCGGCGGCGCGGAATTCGGCAACCACGGCTGCTGCTGATCGGCGGCGCGACGACCCTCTTCCTACGACTTCGGAACGCACATCGCATGGACCTCGGTTTTCTCGGCTACGGCTGGGTGCAGATTCTTCTTCTCGGCTTCGTCGCCGGCCTGCTGGCGCGCTGGATCTTCCCCGGTAAACAGAAGCTCGGGCTGATCCTCACGACCCTGCTGGGCATGGCCGGCGCGATCGGCGCCTCATGGGTGCTCGACACGTTCGACATCACCGTCGGCGGCCGCTGGATGCGCTTCGCCGCGGCGGTGGGCGGGGCCATCGCCCTGCTCGCGCTGGTCAAGGCGTTGAAGGGCAAGTGAGGCGATGACGGACACGACCTCGGCCGGCACGGCCGACGACATCGCACGGGCGGAGGCGCGCCTCGGCTTCGCGCGCGCCGCACTCGGCGACGCGCACGCCACACTGGAGCGCGCCTCGGTCGATGCCGGCTTCCGCAGCTACTGGCGCAGCAGCGGCGAGCCCACGCGCATCGTCATGGACGCGCCGCCTGGCAAGGAAGACGTGCGCCCGTGGCTCGCGATCCGCGATCTGCTCGAAGCCGGCGGCGTGCGCGTGCCGCGCGTGCTGGCCCGCGACGTTGACTCGGGCTTTCTGCTGCTGGAAGACCTCGGCGCGCAGACGCTGCTGCAGGTCATCGACGAGTCGAACGCGGCGCACTGGTTCGATGCGGCGCTCGACCAGCTCATCCCGCTTCAGAGAATCGCCCCGTCGGCCAACTTCCCGCGCTACGACGAATCGCTGCTCGCACGCGAGCTGAAACTGTTCGAGGACTGGCTGTTGGGCACGCATCTGGGCCACGCACTCGACTGCGCGCTGACCGACCCGCTGGAGCTGGTCTACCGGCGATTGATGGACGCGATCCTCGCGCAGCCGACCGTGCTGGTGCACCGCGATTTCATGCCGCGCAACCTGATGCCCCTGCGTGAGGGCGGCCTCGCGGTGCTGGACTTCCAGGACGCCGTGGTGGGGCCGATCAGCTACGACGTGCTGTCGCTGTTCAAGGATGCCTTCGCGAGCTGGCCCGCCGAGCTCGTCGACTGGGGCGTGGCGCGCTACCACGGGCGCGCGTCGAAGGCGGGGCTTCCGGTGCCGGCGCTTGCCGACTTCCGCCGCGATGTCGATTTCATCGGCGTGCAGCGGCATTTGAAAGTGCTCGGCATTTTCGCGCGCCTGAACCACCGCGACGGCAAGCCGAAGTACCTCAATGATGCGCCGCGCTTCGTGCGCTACCTGCTCGATGTGATCCCGAAGCACCGCGCCCTGCAGCCGCTGCAGGCGGTGATCGAGGAGCGCGTGCTGCCGCGCATCGCGGCGCTGCCCACCGCCTGAGCGCACGCATGGCGGACTGCCAGACGCACGCGCTCGTCTTCGCCGCCGGCAAGGGCGAGCGCATGCGCCCGCTCACCGCGCACACGCCGAAGCCGCTCCTGAGTGCAGGCGGCAAGCCGCTGATCGGATGGCACCTCGAAAGACTCGCCGCGCTCGGCGTGCGCGACGTCGTCATCAACACCAGCTGGCTCGCCGATCGCTTTTTTCCAACGCTCGGCGACGGCGGCGCTTGGGGCGTGCGTCTTCACTACGTGTATGAAGGCCCGGAGCCACTGGAAACCGGCGGCGGCATGCTCAACGCGCTCCCGCTACTCGGCGAAGCGCCTTTCCTCGCCATCGCCGCCGACGTGTGGACGGACTTCGACTTCGCCGCGCTGCCGCGCGAGCCGACGGGCCTCGCACACCTCGTGATGGTGCCGAACCCCGACCATCATGGGCACGGCGATTTCGCCCTCGGCGGCGATGGCACACTGCGGCTCGCGATGAACGGCGCCGAAGCCCTGACCTTCTCCGGCATCGCCCTCTACCGCCGCGAAATCCTCGACGGCTGGCGCGATGTCGTCGGCCTGACGTCCGGCGCTGACGAAACGCCGCCGCGCTTCAAGCTGCGGCCGCTGTTCGAGGCGGCCATCGCGCGCGGCCTCCTCACCGGGCAGCGCCACGACGGCCGCTGGACCGATGTGGGCACGCCGGAGCGGCTGGCGGCATTGGATGCGGCGCTTCGCTGCGGGACTCCCTGAGCCCCGGGCAGCGCGCCGGGCCGCACGCAGGGTTCATCCCTGCTCGATCACCTGCCGCAGGAACGGTACGGTCAGTTTGCGCTGAGCGGCCAGGGCCGCGCGATCCAGCCGATCGAGCAATGCGGTGAGCGACTTCAGATCGCGATCGACGCGGCGGAACAGCCAGTCGAGCACGGCGTCGTCAAGCTCCAATCCTCGTCGTTCGGCGCGACGGCGCAGCGCCTCACGGCGACCGTCGTCGTCGAGTACATCCAGCGAGACGCGCAGGCACTGCCCGAGCCGCGAGCGCAGGTCGGGCAGCGCCCACGCCGCGTCGCCGGCCGGCAGGCGCGAGCCGTAGATCACGGTTCGCCCGGCGTCGCGCAGCCGGTTGTGCAGATGGAACAGCGCCTCGCAGTCCGTGCGCGACGAGGCCGCCGCCTCGATGCCGTCGATCGCGACGAGGGCGTTCGCGTCGACGCCGTCGATCACCGAGCCAACGGCGCCAGCGAACGCCGCCACCGGCAGGTAGCGGGCGCGCAGGCCCGCCTCGTGCGCGTCACGGCAGGCGGCGAGCAGCAGATGGCTTTTTCCGCTGCCCTCCGCACCTTCGAGAAACAGTGCGGCCTCACCGCGGCGCGCGACCGCATCGCGCACCGCTTCGACGGCCCAGTCGTTGCCGACAAACAGATCGAAGCGCTGGTCCGGCCCCACCGGCAGCGCCAGCGGGAGCTGGGCGCTCATGCCGGGCGCGTGTCGCCGGCTTCGTCGGCGGGCGGCAGCCCAGCCGATGTCGCGACCAAGGGCGGCGATCCTTCCGCCGCGCCCTCGCGCACCCCGTCGCCGTCGCGGTCCTCGCGATACAGCAGGCTCTGCGTGTAGCGCTCGTGCGCGTAGCGCAGCAGCACCATGAACACCGCCGCCGCCGGCAGCGCGAGCAGGATGCCGAGGAAGCCGAACAGCTGGCCGCCGGCCATGATCGCGAAGATCACCGCCACCGGATGCAGGCCGATGCGGTCGCCGACCAGCCACGGCGTCAGCACGAAGCCTTCGATCACCTGCCCACCGCCGAACACCGCGCAGACCAGCACGAGGTGGAAGAGATCACCGTGCTCGACCAGCGTCGCGATCACCGCGGCGACGAGGCCGATCGCGGTGCCGAGGTAGGGCACGAAGCTCAGCAGGCCGGCGATCATGCCGATCAGGAAGCCGAGGTCGAGGCCGATCAGGCTCAGGCCCACGCCGTAGATCACGCCGAGCGCGATCATCACGCTGACCTGCCCGCGCAGGAAGCCGCCGAGCACGTCATCCGACTCGCGCGCGAGGCGCACCACCGTCGGCTCCAGCGGGCGCGGGATCAGCTCGTGCACCGCCGAAATCATGCCGCGCCAGTCGCGCATGAAATAGAACGTGACGAGCGGGATCAGCAGCAGGTTCGCGACCAGCGCAAGGAACGCGAGGCCCGATTTCGACAGGCCACCAATGACGTTCGCCGCCACGCCGCCGGCCTGCTGCCAGTGCTCCTTCAGCAAAGCGCCAAGTTCGGCGGGATCGACGTACGCGGCGATCGACACGTCGAGGCGCGCTTCGATCCACGGCACCGCCGTTCCGGTGATCCATGCCCCGAGCTTCGGCCCCCATTCGATGGCGCGCTCGACCTGCTCCTTGAGCATCGGGATCAGCAGCAGCACGACCACGACGACCAGCAGCGTCATCAGCAGGAAGACCAGCGTCACCGCCGTGCCACGCGAGCGCCCGCTGCGCTCGATGCGCGACACCAGCGGGTCGGCCATCCAGGCCAGCAGCGCGGCCACAGCGAATGGCGTCAGCACCGGCCCGAGCAGCCACAGCAGCAGCCCGAGCAGGATGAAGCCGCCGAGCCACAGCCACGGGCGCAACCAGAGCAGCGGAGCGTTCATCGGGCGATCCTTGGCGAGCGCATCAACGCGCGAGGCGGTAGCGGACGAGGGTCGGCAGCGACGGGTCCGCCACCGTGGTCGCCGTTTCCGGAACAAGGCGACCGGCGCCGGCCAGCATCGCCTCGAAACGCGCGCGATCGACGGCGAGGTCGAGCCGCACGCGGAGGGCGTCGGGCGTGGCTTCGACCACCTCGAAACCGCGCAGCACCGGCAGGGATTGCAGGTAGGTGGCAAGGCCGAGCCAGTCGTCCTGCGAATCGATGCCGACGATCTCCGCGTCGACGCGCTCCGGCGGCCCGGTCTCGACGCGCTTCGCCTGCCGCGCGGCGAGCGCGTCGGCGGCGCGATCGGCACCGGCGGCGATCGCGCGCTGCGGGCTCGGGTCGGTGACGCTCCAGCGGGTGATTTCGGTGCCGCCATCGGCCAGCAGCCATTCGCTGGTCCAGCCGGCGGTGCCGGCGCGGGAGAGCTTGCCGAGCAGCTGCGTGCGCGCGCCGTAGCGGCTCGACAGCACGCTGATCGCGGCCGGGTCCAGCGCCCAGATGCTGCCGGTCGCGGGCTGCTCAACGGCGGTGCCGCCCGGCAGCAGGAAGCGCACGCCGCGCTCCAGGCCGCGCTGCGCCAGCGGCTTCACCACGTTGATCTGCTGCGCCGAAACGAGGCGCGGCCCGGCGCCACCGCCGTCATCGATGGCCAGCCACAGCATCGGCTTCGCGCGCTCGCCGGCCCAAAGGGGCAAGCCCGCGGCAATCACCAGCGCGTCGACGGAATCGGGATCGAAGCTGGCGACAAGCGCCTGGCGCTGCACCGGCACGCCGCCGGCCATGTCTTCGACATCGCGATACTCGGTGCTGACCACCATCGATTCCGCGGCGCGCAGGGCCTTCTGCACCACCGGGTCGGTCGGCGCGGCGGCGCGCCCCGTCACCCGCACCAGCACCTGGGCCAGCGCGCGGCCCAAGGCGGCGTCGCGCTCGCGGCTTTCCTGCGAGGTGACCGGCACTTCGGCGGTGTACCACTCCATCTCGCGGGCGGGCGGGGTCTCGACATCGGCGGCTTCGGCCTGCGGCAGCGGACTGGCGAAGGCCGCTGTCGCCGCGCCGGGCAGGGCGAGGAGCAGCAGGCCGAGGAGGCATCGGGAGGAAAACGCGTGCATCGTGGACTCCGAGGGACACGCCATGGTGCCGCAGGCCGCGCGGGAGCGTCCAACCGGCCGGCCGGCGCGCGGCGGCGGCCGGACCCCGGCTGGTAAACTCCGCGCTTCGTTTTTCGCCCGTGAGGCCGCCACCCGTGAGCACCCCGACGCCCCTGACCTACCGCGACGCGGGAGTCGACATCGACGCCGGCAACGACCTCGTCGAGCGCATCAAGCCGCTGGTCAAGCGCAGCTTCCGCCCGGAGGTGATGGGCGGCCTCGGCGGCTTCGGCGCGCTGTTCGATCTGTCGGGCAAGTACCGCGAGCCGGTGCTGGTCTCGGGCACCGACGGCGTCGGCACCAAGCTGAAGCTCGCCCAGCAGCTGGACCGCCACGACACCATCGGCATCGACCTCGTGGCCATGTGCGTCAACGACGTGCTGGTGCAGGGCGCCGAGCCGCTGTTCTTCCTCGACTATTTCGCCACCGGCAAGCTGCACATCGACACCGCGGCGGCCGTCATCGGCGGCATCGCCCGCGGCTGCGAGCTCTCCGGCTGCGCGCTGATCGGCGGCGAGACGGCCGAGATGCCCGACATGTACGCGCCGGGCGAGTACGACCTTGCGGGTTTCTGCGTCGCGGCGGTCGAGAAATCCGAACTCCGCGACGGCGGCCGAGTGCGCGAAGGCGACGTGCTGCTCGCCCTGCCCTCGTCCGGCCCGCACAGCAACGGCTACTCGCTGATCCGCAAGGTGCTGGCCCGCGCCGGCTTCGATGCCGCGATGGGCGGCTTCGACGTGCAGGTGGGCGGCATCCCGCTGATCGACGCGCTGATGGCCCCGACGCAGCTCTACGTCAAGCCGATCCTGTCGCTGCTGCAGGCTTTCCCGGGTGCGGATTCGCCCGTCCACGGCATGGCGCATATCACCGGCGGCGGCCTCACCGAGAACATCATCCGCGTGATCCCGGACGGCCTCGGCCTCGACATCGACGCGTCGACGATTACCTTGCCGCCGGTGTTCGACTGGCTGCAGCGCGAGGGCGGCATCGTCGATGCCGAGATGTGGCGCACCTTCAACTGCGGCATCGGCTTCGTGCTGGTGGTGCCGGAAGCCAGCATCGCCGCGCTGTCCGCGCCGCTGGCCGCCGCCGGCCTGCCGCCGCGCCCGATTGGTCGCGTCGTGAAGCGCGCCGGCGCCTCGGTGCATGAACGCGTGCGCATCGGATGAACGCCGTCGTCGCGCCAATCACTGACGAAACCGTCCGGCAGCTCGACCTGCTGGCGATCCTCCACTACGTCCTCGCGGGCATCACCGCGCTGTTCGCGCTGTTCCCCGTCCTGCACCTCGCGATGGGGATCTGGATGGTCAGCGGCGGCTTCCCCGAGCCTGCGCCGAAGCCCGGCGAACCGCCGATCAGCCCGGAGCTGTTCGGCTGGATCTTCATCGGCTTCGCAACGGCATTCATCGCCTTCGGGCTGGCGCTGGCCGCCCTGCTTGTCATGGCCGGCCGGCGCCTCAAGCAGCGCCGCAGCCACACGTTCTGCGCGGTCGTTGCCGGTCTGGCCTGCCTCAACATGCCGCTCGGCACCGTGCTCGGCGTGTTCACCCTCGTCGTGCTCACCCGTCCGGGCGTGCGCGAGGCGTTCGACAACGCATGACGCTCCGCATCGCGGTGCTGGCCTCGGGCCGCGGCAGCAATCTCGCCGCCCTGCTCGGGGCCTGCGATGACGGCCGCATCGACGGATCGATCATCGGCGTGTTCAGCGACAAGCCCGCCAGCGGCGCGATCGCCACCGCACGCGACCGCGGCATTCACGCCTGGGCGATCAAGCCGAACGGCTTCGCAACGCGCGAGGCCTTCGACGCCGCGATGTTCGACGCGATCGCGGCGGTTCAGCCCGACCTCATCGTCTGTGCGGGATACATGCGCATCATCGGCGCCGCCGCCATCGCCCGCTTCCCTCATCGCATGCTCAATATCCATCCCTCGCTGCTGCCGCGCCATCCGGGCCTGCACACGCACCAGCGTGCGCTCGACGCCGGCGACGCCGAGCACGGCGCCAGCGTGCACATCGTGATCCCCGAACTGGACGCCGGCCCGGTGCTGGCGCAGGTTCGCGTTCCCGTGCACGGCGATGACGATGCCGCGTCCCTCGCCGCCCGGGTGCTCGCGCGCGAACACCCGCTGCTGCTGGCCAGCGTCGCGGCGATCGCCCGTGGCGAACTGTCGGTCGATGCCGACGCGCTCCGCTGGCGCGACGAAACCCTGCGCGAACCGCTGCAGCTCGACGGCGACGATCGCCTGCATGCCCCGCACTGACTCCGCACGCGGCGGCGAGTTCGCCGCGAGCGCCCGATCCCGAAGGACCCTGCCGATGCCCATCCCCACCCTGCAGCGAACGGCGCGTTTTGCCGCGGCCATCGTCATCGCAGCGGCCCTGCCGCTTGCCGCCGCACCGGTGGCGCCGTTCTCCGCCACGTACGAGGTCCGTCGCAACGGCGACGTGCTCGGCGAAGCGACGCTGCAGCTCGCCGCCACCGGCAACGAGTGGCAGGTCACCACGCAGACCCGCGGCACGCGCGGGCTTGCCGCGGCCGCCGGCGCGCGGGTCAACGAGTCAAGCCGCTTCCGCTACCTTGACGGCGCGCCGGAAACCATCGAGTACCGCTATGTGCAGCGCACCAGCTTCAACTCGCGCGAACGCGGCGCCGTCGTCGATGCCGGCAGCGGCCGTATCGCGCTGCGCAACCGCGACAACCGCCACGACGTGCCCTACGTGCGCGGCGTCGTCGACCGCCAGCTCGTCACCGTCGCGCTGATGCAGGCCGTGGCCGCCGGCCGTTCGGGCGTGCAGACGCTGCAGGTCGCCGACCGCCACGAGGTCGAGGCGCAGACCTGGGTCATCGGCGGCGTCGAGGACGTGCCCATGGGCGCGCGCGCCGAGCGCGGCCTGCGCGTCGAGCGCCGTCGCGACCCCAGCGAAGGTCGCCACACGGTGCTGTGGCTCGACCAGGACCAAGGCCACCTGCCGCTGCGCATCGAGCAGCGCGAGGACGACGGCGAGCGCATCGAGATGCGCCTGCTGCGGCGCGGCTGAGCGCGCAGCGTCAGCCGGACAGCGAACGCCAGCCGGCGTCGAGGAGCATCTGCGCGGCGGGCCAGAGCTGGACCAGCGCCCACGCCTTCATCGCCATCGCGACGAAGACCTCGTAAAGCGCGATGAAGTAGCCCACCGTCACCAGCAGCCAGAACACCGCGGCGAGGAACATCAGCCCGTCGTCGGCCATCAGCGCCAGCGCCGCGCAGATGATCGCGAGCGCCGGCAGCAGGTTGTTGAGCGGAATGCCGCCGACCGGGATCGCCAGCAGCAGGGCCGCGACGATCACCAGCGCGCCAGCGATGCGATGGCCGCGGCGGCCCTCGGTCCAGTGCCCGAGGCGTGGCCGCACGACTTTCGCGGCCCAGCCCAGCACTTTGCGGGCGGCGGCGGCCAACTGCGCCCACTGCGCCGAATCAAGCGGCGCCTCCGCCAGCTTCCGGGGCAGCCACGGCCGCGCATCGCCACGCGCGAGTTGCCAGCCGATCCCGGCCATGGCCATGCCGCCGATGGTGCCAAGCGGCCCGAGCGAAATCGGTTGCAGGAAGGGCAGGCACAGCACGACGAGCGTGAACCCGAAGGCCGACGAACCGCCTTCGCCCAGCACGTCGCCGATGCGCGGCGGCACCGGGGCCTTCGCCGCGGCGTCGAGCGCCGCGAGGATGTCTTCGCCGACGCGCTGCACGCGTCAGCCCGGCAGACGACGGATGCGCGCGCCGAGGCCGCCGAGCTTCTCTTCGATGTTCTCGTAGCCGCGATCGATGTGGTACACGCGATCGACCGTCGTCTCGCCTTCGGCCACGAGGCCGGCCAGCACCAGCGAGGCCGAGGCGCGCAGGTCGGTGGCCATGATCGGCGCGCCGGTCATCCGCGGCACGCCGCGGATGATCGCCGTGTTGCCCTCGATGCGGACGTCGGCGCCGAGGCGCGTCAGCTCGTTCAAATGCATGAAGCGGTTCTCGAAGATCGTCTCGGTGATCACGCCGACGCCGTCGGCGATGGTGTTCATCGCCGCGAACTGCGCCTGCATGTCGGTCGGGAAGGCCGGGTACGGCGCGGTGGTCAGGCTCACGGCTTTCGGGCGGTTGCCGCGCATGTCCACTTCGATGAAGTCGCTGCCGGTGTTGACGTGGCCGCCGGCCTCCTCGAGCTTCTGCAGCACCACGTCCATGATGTCGGCGCGGGTCTTCTTGGCCATCACGCGGCCGCCGGTCATCGCGCCGGCGACGAGGAAGGTGCCGGTTTCGATGCGGTCCGGCAGCACGTCGTAGTGGCCGCCGTGCAGGCGCTCGACGCCGTGGATGGTGATCTTGTTGGTGCCCGCGCCCTCGATGCGCGCGCCCATGGCGATCAGGCAGTTGGCGAGATCGACCACCTCGGGCTCCTGCGCGCAGTTCTCGAGCACCGTCGTGCCTTCGGCCAGCGCCGCGGCCATCAGCACGTTCTCGGTGCCGGTCACGGTGACCATGTCGAACACGAAGCGCGCGCCCTTCAGGCGCTTCGCCGTCGCCTTGATGAAGCCAGCCTCGACGAGCACTTCGGCGCCGAGCGCCTGCAGGCCGCGGATGTGCTGGTCGACCGGGCGCGAGCCGATGGCGCAGCCGCCGGGCAGGGCCACCTGCGCGCTGCCGAAGCGGGCCAGCAGCGGGCCAAGTACGAGGATCGACGCGCGCATGGTCTTGACGAGCTCGTACGGCGCGACGGTGCTCGTCACCTGGCGCGGGTCGGCGGTGATCGTCAGCTTCTCGTCGACGATCAGCTGCACGCCGAGCTCGCCGAGCAGCTCCATCGTCGTGGTGACGTCGTGCAGGTGCGGCACGTTGCCGATCTCGACGGCACTGTCGGCCAGCAGGGTGGCGCAGAGGATGGGCAGCACGGCGTTCTTGGCGCCGGAAATCTGCACTTCACCGTTCAGCGCCTCGCCGCCGGCAATCACGATCTTGGCCATGTCAGTTCCGCTCGGCTTCGTCGGGGGTCAGGGTGCGCAGCGCCAGCGCGTGGATCTCGCCGCCCATGCGGTCACCCAGCGTCGCGTAGACCATGCGGTGGCGGGCCAGCGGCAGCTTGCCGGCGAAGGCCGGGGTGACGACGGTGGCTTCGAAGTGCACGCCATCGGCGCCCTCGACGTGGACCCGGGCGTCGGGCAGGCCAGCTTCGATCAGCTGGCGCACGAGATCTGCATTCATGTGGGAGGCGATGTGGGCCGCAGGCCCTGCCGTAAACTAGGGTGATCATTGTATCTCTGAAGGCTTCCCATGAGTGCCCCAGCGGCCGCCGCTGCCCCCGGATTGCCCGATTTCACCGGCTCCGGCCGCCGCGTGGTCGGCGAGGAGGCCGTGGCGCTCGCCGCGCTCGCCGAGCGCCTTGATGGCGCGTTCTCCGACGCCTGCCGGCTCGTGCTGCAGTGCCGCGGCCGCGTGGTCTGCACCGGCATGGGCAAGTCCGGCCACATCGCCCGGAAGATCGCGGCCACCCTCGCTTCCACCGGCACGCCGGCCTTCTTCATGCATCCGGGCGAGGCCAGCCACGGGGACCTCGGCATGACCACCGCGAACGACGTGGTGCTGGCCCTGTCGTACTCCGGCGAGAGCGACGAGATCCTGATGATCGCGCCGGCGCTGAAGCGCCTCGGCGTGCCGCTGATCGCGATGACCGGCCGCCCGGCCTCGTCGATGGCGCAGCTGGCGGACGTGCATCTCGATGTTTCCGTGCCTTCGGAAGCCTGCCCCCACAACCTCGCGCCGACCACCAGCACCACGGCATCCCTGGCGCTGGGCGACGCGCTCGCGGTCGCGGTGCTCGAAGCGCGCGGCTTCACGCCCGAGGACTTCGCGCGCTCGCACCCGGCGGGCGCGCTCGGCCGACGCCTGCTGCTGACCATCCGCGACGTGATGCACGCCGGCGACGAGGTGCCGCGCGTCGGCGCGGACGCCTCCGTCGCGCAGGCGCTGGTGGTGATGAGCCGCGGCAAGCTCGGCATGACCGCCGTGGTCGACGCCGACGACCGGCTCGTCGGCGTGTTCACCGATGGCGACCTGCGTCGCGCGCTCGACAACCCGTCGTTGGACGTCCGCGCCGACACGGTCGCCGCGGTGATGGGCCGCTCGCCGAAGACCATCGCGCCGGACGAGCTGGCGACGGCCGCCGTGCACGCGATGGAGGCGCACAAGGTCAACGCGCTGGTGGTGGTCGACGCCGAGCGTCGCGTCGTCGGTGCGCTGAACTTCATCGACCTGCTGCGTGCGCGGGTGGTCTGAGCCGTGGCCGACGCCCATCTTGCCGACGGTCTGCTGCCGATTGGGGATGACATCCTCGAACGTGCCGCGCGCGTGCGCCTGGCCTGCTTCGACGTCGACGGCACCCTGACCGACGGCCGCCTGTGGCTCGATGCCGAAGGCCGCGAACTGAAGGCCTTCCACATCCACGACGGCATGGGGCTGCGCCTGCTCGAGGAGCACGGCGTGCGCGTCGCGCTGTTGACCGCGCGCCACAGCGTCGTTGCCGAAGCGCGCGGCCGCGACCTGCGGCTGTCGGAAGTGCACATCGGCGTCAAGGACAAGCGCGCCCTGCTCGAATCGCTGTGCGCGAAGCACGGCCATACGCCCGCCGAGGCGGCGATGATGGGCGACGACCTCGTCGACCTCGGCGCGATGCGTGTCGCGGGCCTCGCGGTCGCACCGTCGAACGCGCACGCGTGGGTCAGGGAGCGCGTGCACTGGCGCACCCGCGCGGCCGGCGGTGAAGGCGCCGCGCGCGAACTGTGCGACCTGATCCTGGGCGCGCAGGGCAAGGCCGACGCCGTACTGGCAGGCTTCCTGCGATGAGCCGCTTCTGGCTCGGCGTGCTGCTCGCGGTCGGCGCTGCGGCCAGCGGCCTCGCGCTGTGGTGGCTGCGCGAGCCGCCGACACCGCCGGCCATCGACACCCGCGCCGATTACCGGCTGGAGACCTTCGAGATGACGGCGCTGCGCGACGACGGCAGCGAGGGTTTCACCGTGTTCGGCCCATTACTGGAGCGCGATGCCGAGGCGAAAGTCACCACGCTGACCGCGCCGCGCTTCGCGTTTCCGGGCCAGCAGCCCGGCCAGCGCTGGGACGTGCGTTCCGCCAGCGCGTGGATCGGCCCCGACAACGACGAGGTGCGCCTCGAAGGCGGCGTCGAGATGGTCGCGCCGCCAAACGACGGCGGCGTGCAGGCGCGCCTGAGCACCGAACACATGAGCGTGTTCGCTGAATCGGAGCGCGCACGCACCGACGCGCCGGTGACCATCCTGCAAGGCCGCTCTATACTCCAGGCGACCGGCCTCGAAGTGGACATGAAGGCCAAGACTTATGAGCTCCTCGCCGATGTCAACGCCACGTTCCATCCCGACGCTGCTCCTGCTGCTGACGCTCGCGCCGCTTCTGGCGACGCCGGTCGCTGAGGCGAGGAAGAGCGACCGCGACCAGCCGATGAACATCCAGTCGGAGGATTCCGACGGCGGCTTCGGCGACGACGATTCGATGTTCCTGCGCGGCAACGTGCGGATCACGCAGGGTACGCTGGCCATCCGCGCCGACCGCGCCACGGTCGAGCGCCGCGGCGGCGACATCGCCCGCATCGTGCTCGAAGGCACACCGGTGACGATGGACCAGGTCACCGATCGGGGCGAGCCGATGAAGGCCACCGCGGCGCGCATCACCTACACCCCGACCGACGAGATCGTGCTGCTCAGCGGCGCCGCGCGCGTCGAACAGCCGCGCGGCGAGATGAGTTCCGAGACCATCCGCTACAACCTCGACACCGGCCGCGTGAACAGCGGCGGCGACGGCAACCCGGTACGGATGACCATCCAGCCGAAGAACCGCGCGGCCGCGAACTGATGCTTTCGGCGCGCGCGCTCACCAAACGCTACAAGAAGCGCGAGGTCGTCCGGGATTTCGGCTTCGACCTGCAGCCCGGCGAAGTCGTCGGCCTGCTCGGGCCGAACGGCGCCGGCAAGACCACCTGCTTCTACATGGTCGTCGGCCTGGTGCCGAGCGACGGCGGGCAGATCCTGCTCGATGGACAGGACATCAGCCACCTCGCCATGCACCAGCGCGCGCGCCGCGGCGTCGGCTACCTGCCGCAGGAGGCCAGCGTGTTCCGCAGCCTCTCCGCCGCCGACAACGTGCGCGCCGCGCTCGAGCTGCGCGAAGATCTGACGCCGCAGCAGCGCGAGGCCGAGCTCGGCCACCTGCTCGACGAACTGCACATCGGCCACGTCGCCGAGCAGCCCGGCGAGAGCCTCTCCGGCGGCGAGCGCCGGCGCATCGAGATCGCCCGCGCGCTGGCCGCGAACCCGCGATACATGCTGCTCGACGAGCCCTTCGCCGGCGTCGACCCGATTTCCGTCGGCGAGATCCAGGGGATCATCCGGCACCTGAAGCAGCGCGGCATCGGCGTGCTGATCACCGACCACAACGTCCGCGAGACGCTCGGCATCTGCGACCGCGCCTACATCCTCAACGCCGGCAGCGTGCTGGCGCAGGGCTCGCCCAACGACGTGCTGATGAACCCCGACGTCCGCCGCGTGTACCTGGGCTCCAGCTTCAGCATGTAGGCCGGCGGCGATGAAGCCCGTCCTGCAGGCGAGGCTGGGCACCGGGCTCGCGCTCACGCCGCAGCTGCGCCAGGCCATCCGCCTGCTGCAGCTCTCCCAGATCGAGCTCGAAGCCGAGCTGCAGACCGCCGTCGAGGAGAACCCGCTGCTCGAGCTCGCCGAACCGGGCGATGACGACGGCGCCGGCGAATCCGGCGCATCGAGCGACGACGCGCGCAGCGACGTGCAGGACGAGGCGCTCGGGCCCAGCGCCGAAACGGAGGCCGCGCCCGACGACGATGCGCAGGCCGCCGCGGAGGCGTTCGCCGACGAGGAATGGACGCTCGGCGACGACGAGCTCGCGCCGCGCCAGCGCGAGGACGGCGACGACAGCGAGCGCGAGGACGCCGAGGCCGACCCTGGCCTGCACGAACACCTGCGCTGGCAGCTGCGGATGAGCGTGCACTCGGCGCGCGACGAGGCCATCGGCGAGGCGGTCATCGACGCGCTCGACGAGGACGGCTACCTGCGCGAGCCGCTCGAGAGCCTTCCTGCGGCCCTGCCGGACGAGCTTGACGTCAGCCTCGACGAGGTCCGCGCGCTGCTGCGGCTGGTGCAGCAGTTCGACCCGATGGGCTGCGGCGCCCGCGACCTTGGCGAATGCCTTGCGCTCCAGCTCGGCGCGCTGTCGGCCGACACGCCCGGCCTTGCGCTGGCGAAGCGGCTCGCCGCCGGGCATCTCGACGCGGTCGCCAAGCAGCGCCCCGAAAAGCTCGCGCTGGAACTCGGCGTCGAGCCGGCGGCGCTGGTCGAGGCGATCACCCTGCTGAGATCGCTGGACCCGAAACCCGGCGCCCGCTTCGGCGGCGCGCCGGCCGAGTACGTGCAGCCCGATGCGATCGCGCTGAAACAGCGCGGCGTCTGGCGCGTGCGGACGACGCGCCCGGGCAGCGCACTGCGCCTCAACGCGCACTACCAGGGCCTGATCGGCCGCTGCAGCCGCGACGACGACGCCTACCTGAAAGGCCAGCTGCAGGAGGCGCGCTGGCTGATCAAGGCGCTGGAGAACCGCGGCGAAACCCTGCAGCGCGTGGCCGAGGCGATCGTCCGCACGCAAAGCGCCTTCCTCGACCACGGCCTCGAAGCGATGCGCCCGCTGACCCTCCGCGACGTCGCCGAGCAGCTCGATCTTCACGAATCGACGATCTCGCGCGCCACCACGCGCAAGTACCTGCGCACGCCGCGCGGCACGTTCGAATTCAAGTTCTTCTTCAGCGCCGGGCTGGCCACCGAGCACGGCGGCGCGGCCTCGTCGACCGCGGTGCAGGCCATGATCCGCAAGATGATCGAGGCCGAGCCGGCGGGAAAACCGCTTTCCGATCAAGCGCTTGCGGACGCACTGAAAGCCGACGGCATCGCCGTGGCGCGACGCACCGTCGCCAAGTACCGCGAGGGCCTCGGCATCCCGCCGTCCTCGGAGCGCGGCGGGCACCGCGGTCTGGCCTGACATCGAATCTTGACGGGGTTCTGCTTTGCCCCGTCCCCGAGGGGCGTATGCTGCCAACGTAGTGAAGGTTTGTTTGTCCCAGCAAGGAGAACGCGCCCATGCGCCTTGAAGTGAGCGGCCACCAGATCGACATCACCCCGGCCCTGAAGGACTTCGTGACGTCGAAGCTCGAGCGGATCGCCCGCCATTTCGACCACCACCTCGACGTGCGCGTGCTGCTCTCCGTCGACAAGCTGCAGCACAAGGCCGAGGCGACGCTCGCGCCGCGCGGCAAGGCGCTGCACGCCGAGGCCGAAGCCGCCGACATGTATGCCGCCGTGGACCTGCTGGTCGACAAGCTCGACCGCATCGTGCTCAAGGAGAAAGAGCGCATGACCGACCACCACCGCGGCGAATCCGCCATCCGTTCCGGCAGCTTCGGCTGATCGCTCCTTCGAGACACGCACCGCCATCCCATGCACCTCCTCGACCTCCTGGCGCCCGCGCGCGTGATCGCGGGCGCCAAGATTTCCTCCAAGAAACGCCTGCTCGAACAACTGGCCCAGCAGCTCGGCGACGGTGATGCCGAGCGCGAGCGCGCCCTGTTCGACAGCCTGTGCCAGCGCGAACGCCTCGGCAGCACCGGGCTCGGCCACGGCGTCGCCATCCCGCACGGCCGCAGCGCCACGCTGACGGTGGCGACCGGCGCCTTCATCCGCCTCGCCGACCCCGTGGACTTCGGCGCCAGCGACGGCCAGCCGGTCGACCTGCTGTTCGCGCTGGCGGTGCCCGAGCACTTCACCCAGCAGCATCTCGTGCTGCTCGCGCAGCTCGCCGAGATGTTCGCCGACGAGGCCTTCCGCGCCCGGCTGCGCGCCGCGCCGGATAGCGAGGCGCTGTACCGGCTGGTGGCGCACTGGCGCTCCGGCCACTCCGCCGCGGCCTGACGACCCGTCGCGCATGCTGCCGCGCCGACTCAGCGCCCGCGAGCTGTTCGAACAGCACCGCGACCGTCTCGGCCTGCGCTGGCTCGCCGGCCACGCCGGCGGCGAGCGCGCGCTGGAAGCGGAAGAGCACCGCACGCGGCGGCCATCGCTGGTCGGCTACCTCAACGTCATCCACCCCAACAAGCTGCAGATCCTCGGGCGCGAGGAGCTGCACTGGCTCGATTCGCTCGACGCCCGGCAGCGCTGGGAAACCCTGCAGAAAATCGTCGACTTCGGCCCGCTGGCGCTGGTGATCACCCGCGACCAGGGCTGCCCGACCGACCTGCGCGATATCGCCGAGGAAACCGGCACGCCGCTGTGGATCTCGCCGCAGGCCGGGCACGAGCTGCTCTCGCAGCTGCAGTACGTGCTGGCCCGCGCGCTGGCGCCGCGCATCACGCTGCACGGCGTGTTCATGGAGATCTATTCGATCGGCGTGCTGATCACCGGCGAATCCGGCCTCGGCAAGAGCGAGCTGGCGCTGGAGCTGATCTCTCGCGGCCATCGCCTCGTCGCCGACGACGCGCCGGAGTTCACCCAGATCGCGCCGGACGTGCTCGACGGCACCTGCCCGGAGCTGCTGCAGGACCTGCTGGAGGTGCGCGGCCTCGGCATCATGAATATCCGGCAGATGTTCGGCGACACCGCGGTGAAGCGGAACAAGTACCTGCGCCTGATCGTCAACCTCGTCCGCCCCGGCGACGCGGTCGACGTGGAAGGCCTGTCGCGGCTGACCGGCGAAACCGCCGCACGGCCGGTGTTCGGGCTGGACGTGCCGGTGTTCAACCTTCCGGTCGCGGCGGGCCGCAACCTCGCCGTGCTGACGGAGGCCGCCGCGCGCCTGCATATCCTGCGCGCGAAGGGCGACGATCCGGCCGCGGCCTTCCTGGCGCGGCATTCCGCCCTGCTCGACAAGACCACGCCATGAGCCGCTCGCTGACCGTCGTTTCCGGGCTGTCGGGCGCAGGCAAGAGCGTCGCGCTGCGCACGCTCGAAGACCTTGGCTACTACTGCGTCGACAACCTGCCGGCCGACCTGCTGCCGGGCTTCGTCGACAGCGTCGGCGCGAACGACGCGCAGCAGAGCCTCGCCGTCGGCATCGACGTGCGCAACCACCATGCCGACCTCGGCAACATCGGCGAATGGCTTTCCGCCGTGGGCGAACGCGGCTACCAGCATCGGCTGGTGTTCTTCGACGCCGCCGACGCCACGCTGGTGAAGCGCTACTCCGACACGCGGCGCCGCCATCCGCTGTCGCGGCTCGGCCTTGCGCTGCCCGACGCCATCGCGCTGGAGCGTCAGGTACTGCGCCCGGTGCGCGCGCTGGCCGACCACGTGTTCGACACCACGGCGCTGAACGTGCACCAGCTGCGAAAGCGCGTGCTGGTCGAGCTCGAGGGCGGCACGCGGCCCGGCCTGACCCTGCTGTTCGAGAGCTTCGCCTACAAGCGCGGCCTGCCGGTGGACGCGGATTTCGTGTTCGATACCCGATGCCTGCCGAATCCGCATTGGGACCCGGCGCTGCGTCCGCTGACCGGCCGCGATGCGCTGATCCAATCGCACTTCGCCGCGATCCCTGACGTGCAGGCGTACGTGGCGGAGGTGCGCGACCTGGTCGAACGCTGGCTGCCGCGCTTCGAGTCGGAGACGCGCAGCTACCTGTCGGTCGCCTTCGGCTGCACCGGCGGACGGCATCGCTCGGTCTATCTCGCCGAGATGCTGGCCCAGCATTTCCGCGAACGCGGCCGCGACGACGCGCTCACCTACCACCGCGAGCTGGAATGACCGCAGCCGGCGCTTGCCGGCTTGCCGCGACGGTTTGCTAAGGTTCGACGCATGGCCGTCGGCATCCTCCTGATCACCCATCCCGGCGTCGGCAGCGCGCTGCTCGACACCGCGTCGCGCCTGCTCGGGACGCTGCCGCTGCACGCGCGCAGCTTCGACGTGGCCCTGGACGCCGACCTCGGTGCGCAGCTTCCGCTGGCGAGCGCTGCGCTGAAGACGGTGATGGGCGACGACGGCGCCCTGCTGCTGACCGACGTGTACGGCGCCTCGCCGGCGCGGCTGGCGCACCAGCTCACCCAGATCGCCTCGCCGTGCCGCCGCGTGGCGGGCCTGTCGCTGCCGATGCTGCTGCGGGTCATGAACTACGGCGAACAGAACCTCGATGACCTGGCGCGCACCGCCGCGAACGGCGGCCGCAACGGCGTGGTGCTCGACGATGCGTGAGGCCGACGATGCTTGAGCGGCAGATCCCGGTCGTCAACCGCCTTGGCCTGCACGCGCGCGCGTCGGCCAAGCTGGTGCAGCTGCTGGCCGGCTTCAAGGCGCAGGCGACGCTGGTCGGCGCCGGGCGCGAGGTGAATGCGAAGTCGATCATGGGCGTGCTGCTGCTGGCGGCCGGCCAGGGCAGCAGCGTGACCCTGCGCACCGACGGCCCCGACGAGGCGGAGGCGATGGCGGCGGCGGAAGCGCTGTTCGCCCGACGCTTCGACGAGGAGAGCTGATGCGACGCGCGCTGGCCGGCGTCGGCGCGTCGAAGGGGCTGGCCCTCGGCCGCGCCCGCGTCCGCCATCCGCACGTGCTGACGCTGTCCGAGGAGACGATCGCGCCGGACGCCGTCGCCGCCGAGCTCGAGCGCCTCGAGGCCGCCATGCAGGCCGCACGCGACGAGCTTTCCGGCCTGCGCGACAAGCTGCAGGGCGCGCTGGCGCAGGAGATCGGCGAGTTCCTCGAGCTGCACGTGCTCATCCTCGACGACCCCGAGCTGCGGGCCGGGCTCCGCGATCTCGTGCAGACCGGGCGCTACTCCGCCGACTACGCGCTGAAGCTGCAGCGCGACCGCCTCGCCGCGGTGTTCATGGCGATGGACAACGACTATTTCCGAACGCGGCTGGACGATCTGGATCACGTGATCGGCCGCGTGCACGCCGCCCTGCACCGGCGCCCGGACGACGGGCAGCTCGGCCTCGCGGGCGAGATCCTCGTCGCCGACGACATCGCGCCGGCCGAGCTCGCCGAACTCTCGCGCCAGCAGCTGCTGGCCGTGGTCACCCGTGCCGGTAGCCCGCTGTCGCACAGCGCGATCATCGCGCGCGGCCTGCATCTGCCGATGATCGTCGGCTGCAGCGATGCGCTGTCGCACGTCAACGACGGCGACGCGCTGGTGGTCGACGGCCGCGAGGGCCTGCTGGTCGTCGAGCCGGACGCCGACGACCTCGCCCGCTACCGCGTGACGCGCGCGAAGATCGAGAAGAAGCGCGCCCAGCTCGAACGCCTGAAGCGCGCGCCGACGCGCACGCAGGACGGCTTCGACATCGGCCTGCACGCCAACGCCGAGCGCCGCGAGGAAATCGCCGAGGCGCTGGCGCTGGGCGCCGACGGCGTCGGGCTGTTCCGCACCGAGTTCCTGTTCATGGGCCGCACGCAGGTGCCGGACGAGGACGAGCAGTTCCACGCTTACCGCGACGCCGTGCTCGGCATGGCCGGCAGGCCGGTGACGCTGCGCACGCTCGATCTCGGCGCCGACAAGGCCGACAACAGCGGCCTGGCGCTGCGCAACGAGCCGAACCCGGCACTGGGCCTGCGCGGCGTGCGCCTGTCGCTGTCGCGGCCGATGCTGCTCGATGCGCAGCTGCGCGCGATGCTGCGCGCTTCGGCGTTCGGCCCGGTGCGCGTGCTGGTGCCGATGGTGACGGCGCGCGAAGAGATCGAAGCGGTGAAGGTGCGGCTGCACGCCCTGGCCGCGCGGCTGCGAGAAGACCGCGTGCCGATCGGCGAGCGCATCACCTTCGGGGTGATGGTCGAAGTGCCGGCCGCCGCGCTGACCCTGATCGACTACGCCGACCTCGTCGATTTCGCGGCCGTCGGCACCAATGACCTCGTGCAGTACCTGCTCGCCGCCGACCGCACGCACGAGGCGCTCGACGGCCTGTACAGCGAGCGCCACCCCGCGGTGCTGCGGCTGCTGCACCAGCTGTTCGCGCAGGCCCGCGACGCCGGCCTGCCGATCCACGTCTGCGGCGAGCTCGCGGCCAGCGCGCCGGACGTGCCCCTGCTGCTGGCGCTGGGGCTCCGCGATTTCAGCGTGCATCCGGGCGCGCTGCTGGAGGTGCGCGAGGCGATCCGCGCCGCCGACCTCGGCAAACTGAAGCGCCGTGCCGCGTCGCTGCTGCAGTGCCGCGAGCGCGGTGACGTCGAGCGCTGGCTGCAGCGCGTTCGGGCGGCCTGACGAGGCCGGTCAACCCGCCGATGCCGGCGTGCAGACCAGGGCCGGCACGGGCTTTGCCGCGACGAGCGTCCGCGAGTTGCGATCGACCAGCAGGATCCACAGCCCCTCGTGCGCGTAGGGGTCGGTCACGTGCTCGCCGCTCGCCGCGTTGTGGCGGGCGAACATCTGGCCCTTGGTGCTGCGCAGGTGGAAGTCGAACTTCGGATCGACCCAGTCGGTCACGGCCCAGGTGACGCGCGCCGGGAACGGCTTCGACGGATCGCAGGCCGTGTCGGATTGCGGCAGCGCATCGACCTCGAAACGCACGCCGTCGAGCGCCATCGGCGCGGTGGGCACGATCTCTTCTGGCGTGCAGGCGGTGAGCAGGAGGACGGCGATGGCAGGGACGAGCAGGCGCATGGGGGTCGGTCGCGTTCGGCGGGCCCCGAGCGTGCCGGAGGCGTGGTGAACGCCGCAAGCACGCGCGCCGCGCCGCCGCTGTGCGCGCTGTTCGATCCGCGGCGCAGCGGCCATAATGCGCGCGCCCTGCACGCCGGGATCCGCGATGGTCGACGCCGCCCGCCACGAACGCACCGCCCACCAGCTGCGCATGCTGTCGGAGTCGCTCGACAGCGGGCGGCTCGGGCCGGTGCGTCGGCTGGTCAACTCGCTGTCCGCGGCCGAGATCGGCAACCTGCTCGAATCGCTGCCGCCGGCCAAGCGCGACGTGGTCTGGGGCCTGGTTGATCCCGAAGACGACGGCGAGGTGCTGCTGCACGTCGACGACGAGGTGCGCGAGGGCCTGATCGCGGCGATGGATGCCGACGAGCTGGTCGCCGCCGTCGAAGACCTCGACATCGACGACCTCGCCGAGCTGATGGAGGACCTGCCGGACACGGTCATCGACGAAGTGCTGAAGTCGATGGACCGCGAGAACCGCGAGCGCCTCGAGCAGGTGCTGTCCTACCCGGAGGACAGCGCCGGGCGCCTGATGAACCCGGACGTGGTGACGGTGCGCGCCGACGTCAGCGTCGACGTGGTGCTGCGCTTCCTGCGCTTGCGCGGCGAGCTGCCGGACAACACCGACCACCTGTACGTCGTCAGCCGCCGCCACCAGTACCTCGGGCGCATCGCGCTGGCGCAGCTCGTGACCCAGGAGCCCGGCACGCCGATCAACACGCTGATGGACGACAGCCAGCCGGCGATCACCGTCGACACGCTCTCCGACGAAGTCGCCCGGCAGTTCTCCGACCACGACTGGATCTCCGCACCGGTCGTCGACGACAACAACGTGCTGCTCGGCCGCATCACCATCGATGACGTGGTCGACATCATCCGCGAGCAGGCCGACTACCAGGTGCTGTCCGCGGCCGGCGTCAGCGAGGACGAGAGCCTGTTCAGTCCGGTGCTGCGCGCGTTCCGAGGCCGCTTCATCTGGCTGAGCCTGAATCTGTTCACCGCGTTCCTGGCGGCGAGCGTGGTCGGACGCTTCGAAGCCGCGCTCGAGGAAATCGTCGCGCTCGCCGTGCTGATGCCGATCGTCGCCGGCATGGGCGGCAACGCCGGCACGCAGGTGCTGGCCCTGATGGTGCGCGGCATGGCGCTCGGGCAAGTGTCCAGCACCAACCTGCCCACGCTGGTATGGAAGGAACTGCGCGTGGCGCTGATGAACGGCGTGCTGCTCGGCGCGCTGGTCGGTACGGTAACGCTGGCGTGGTTCCGCGACGGCGGATTGGCACTGGTGATCTTCGCGGCGATGGTGATCAACCTCGTGTGCGCAGCGACGGCCGGCGTGCTGGTGCCGATGCTGCTGCGCCGCTTCAACGTCGACCCGGCGGTCGGCGGCGGCGTGTTCCTGACCACCGTGACCGACGTGATGGGTTTCTTCGCCTTCCTCGGCCTCGCCAGCCTGTTCCTGCTGCGCTGAGCATGCGCGCGCTTCGCATCGCGTCGCCGCTGGTGGTCATCGCGCTGGCCGCGGCGATGGCCGGCTGCGGCGGCGACGAGGGCCGCGCGGATCCCGGGCCGCCACCCGATGCGGCGACGCGATCGCCGGCCGATGAGGCGCCCGGGCGCGCCGAGGCCGCGCCCAGCGACGCCGAGGCCCCGGTGCCCGTCACTCGGAGCCTGCAGCTGGCGCACGTCGGCTGGCGCTTCGCTCTCGACGCGGCAGCGCGCGGCGAGCGGACCCGCATCGACGTGGTCGTGCGCACGGCAACCGTCGACGCCGCGCCGCAGCGGATCGCGCTGGCGATCGACGGCGCGCTGGTCGACGCCTTCGCGACCGACCTCGACGGCGACGCCGCGCCCGAGCTGCTGCTGTGGGCGCGCGGCAGTGGATCGTCGGCCGAGGGTGAGGTGCTCGGCTGGCGCTTCGCCGCCGATGGCAGCGCCACGCCGCTGGCCCTGCCGGCGCTCGACGACGATGCCGCCATCGGCTGGCGCGGCCGCGACCAGTTCGGCGTGCAGGGCGACGCGCTGGTGCGGAGTTTTCCGCTGTACCGCGACGAGGACGACAACGCGAGCCCGAGCGCGGGCTTCGTTCGCGTCGTCCGCTACCGGCTCGGCGCCGAGGGGCTCACCGTCGTCGACAGCGCGCTGGAACCGATGGACGGCACGCCGCAGGCGGACGTGCTGGCGCGCTGAGTCGGGCTTGCGCGGCCGTGCCGGAAACGGGACGCTTCGCTTCCCCGCCCTCGTTCGATACCGGACCCCCATGCGACGGACCGCCCTCTCCGCTGCCCTGCTGCTCGGCGCCCTCGTTGCCGCCATGCCCGCCGCCCGGGCCGCGCCCGCCACCGATCTCCGGGCGCTCGTCGATCGGCTGGTGGTCCAGCCGCGCGTTGGCGACGTCGCGCTGGCGCCGGACGGCGCGCACCTCGCACTGCAGATGGCGCAGGACGACAAGACGATCATCGTGGTGCTGCGCCGTTCCGACGGCGGCATCGCCGCGCACATGGGCTTCGGCGCGGACACGCACGTCGTCGACCCGGTATGGGTGTCGCCGCACGTGGTGCTCGCCCGACTGATGAAGCGCGTCGACAAGCACGAGGCGCCGCTCGGCACCGGCATCGTCTACCGGCTCGACGTGCGCGACGGCGAAGCGGCGGCACTGAACAGCCAGATGAGCGGCGTGCTCCGCGGCACCGAGGCGCGCGGCACCGGTGCCGAGCTGCTCGACGGTCTGGCCGACGACGATGAGCACGTGCTGCTGCACCTGCAGGGTTTCGAGGACCTGGCACCGATCCCGGAGGTGCATCGATCCGAACTGGCGACCGGACGCATCACGCTGGTCGCGCGCTCGCCTGTGGCCAACGCCGGCTTCGTCACCGATGCGAAGGGCCAGGTGCGCATCGCGCAGGGCTCGCCGGCGAACGATGTGTTCGAGACCTGGTACCGCGAATCGGACGAAGCCGAGTGGCAGCGCCTGCACCGCGCCGAGGGCGAGGGCCTCGCGTGGTACGCCCTCGGCTTTTCCGAGGACGGCCAGCGCATCCTGTTCCAGCGTCAGCAGGCGCAAGGCCCGAGCCGCCTCGAGTGGCGCACGATCGACGGTGGCGAGTGGTCGACCGCGTGGTCGCATCCGGTGTTCGATCCGGGCGCGATCCAGTGGTCCGGCAACGGCACGCCGATCGGCGTCCGGCCCGCGGGCGGCGACCGCGCGACGACGTTTTTCGATGACGCCGACCCGGTCGCCGGCGTGCATCGCGACCTCGCGAAGCTGCTCGCGGGCAAGGCCGTCCATGTCGGCCCGGCCGCCGGTCCGGAGGGCCTACGCCTGGTCACGTCGTACTCCGACCGCGACCCCGGCAGCTTCCACCTGTGGAATCCGGCGACGAAGCGCCTCGAACGCATCGCCGCCCTGCTCGACGGCGTCGAGGCCAGCACGCTCGCGACGTCGACGCCATTTTCGTTCAAGGCCCGCGACGGGCTCGAGTTGCACGGCTTCCTGACGCGCCCGACCGGCGCCGCCGCCGGGCCGGTGCCTATGGTGCTGATGCCGCACGGTGGGCCGATCGGCGTGCACGACGACGGCACGTTCGACGAAACGGTGCAGCTGCTGGCGCAGGCGGGTTACGGCGTGCTGCAGGTGAACTTCCGCGGCTCGTCGAGCCGCGGCAGCGCCTTCCTCGATGCCGGGCGAGGCCAGTGGGGCGCGGCGATGCAGCGCGATCTGGAGGATGCCGTCGCCTGGGCGAACGCGGAAGGCCACGCCGCTCCCGGGCGCTGGTGCGCCGTCGGCGCGAGCTACGGCGCCTACGCCTCGATGCTCGCGCTCGCGAACGATCCCGCGATGTTCGCCTGCGGGGTCGGCGAAGTCGGCCTGTACGACCTGACGACGTGGGAGGAATCCGCCGATGTCGGTCGCGTCCGTCGCGCGCGCGAAGCGGTCGGCAACTCGATCGGCGACGTCGATCGCGCGGCCATCTCACCGATCCAGCGCGTCGCGCAGATCGAGGATCCGGTGCTGCTGCACGCCGGCGCGCTCGACCAGCGCACGCCGCCGGCGCAGACCACCGCCTTCGCCGAAGCGCTGCGCAAGGCGGGCGTGCCGGTCGACGCCAAGGTGTACGAGGGCGAGGGCCACGGGCTGTATGCGCTGAAGAATCGCCGTGATCGCGCGCTGCGACTGCTGAACTTCCTGCGCCAGCACCTGCCGCCCGCGGGCTGACCACCGCACGACGGCCGCGGCCTTGGACGGGCGCCTTGCCTCAGCCGCCCAGCAGCGCCTTCAGCACCGCCATCCGCACCGCCACACCGTTCGCCACCTGGTCGAGGATCACCGACTGCGCGCCGTCGGCGACGTCGTCGGCGATCTCGATGCCGCGGTTCATCGGCCCCGGATGCATGACGATGGCGTCGGGCTTGGCGCGCGCCAGACGCGCCGGCGTCAGCCCGAAGTCGCGGAAGTACTGGTCGAGCGACGGCACGAGGCCTTCCTCCATGCGCTCACGCTGCAGGCGCAGCATCATCACCACGTCGACGCCCTCGACCATCGCGTCGAGGGTCTGCCCGACGCTGCAGCCGGCGGTGACGTTCGCGCCGGGCAGCAGGCTGGCCGGCCCGCAGACGCGCACGTCGCGGCAGCCGAGCTGGCGCAGCGCATGCAGGTCGGAGCGCGCCACGCGGGAGTGCAGCACGTCGCCGACGATCAGCACCGACAGCGCGCCGAAGTCGCAGCCCTTGCGCTGGCGGATCGTCAGCATGTCGAGCAGGCCCTGCGTCGGGTGCGCGCTGCGGCCGTCGCCAGCGTTGATGAGCGATGTCGCAGGCTTCGCGCCGTTCGCCAGCGCGGCCACCGCGCCGTTCTCGGCGTGGCGTACCACAAACGCGTCGACGCCCATCGCCTCCAGCGTGCGCAGCGTGTCGAGCGCGCTCTCGCCCTTCTTCACCGACGAGGCGCCGATGTCGAAGTTCAGCACGTCGGCGCCCAGCCGCTGCGCGGCGAGCTGGAAGCTGCTGCGCGTGCGCGTGGAGTTCTCGAAGAACAGGTTGCAGACGGTTCGCCCGGCGAGCACGTGGCGCAGCGCCGTGCCGCCCATCGCGTGCGGATGCATCGCGTCGGCGACGTCGAGCAGTTCATCGATGCGCTCACCGCCGAGGCCGTCGAGGGTGAGCAGATGGCGCAGGCGGTCGGTCATGGCGGGCAAGGATAGTCGTTGAGGTAGCGCTCGACGATGACCACCGCGGCCAGCGCGTCGATCCCGTCGGCATCGTGGCGGCGCTTCACGCCGGCGCGGCGCTGCTCGGCGAAGCGGCGCGAGGCTTCCTTCGAGCTGCGGCGCTCGTCCACCATCGCCACCGGCAGGCCGCTGCGCTTGGCCGCGGCGCGCGCGAAGCCGCGGGCGCGCTGCCGGGCCGGCGGGTCGGGGTCGCTGTCGTCGAAGGTGAGCGGGTCGCCGACGACGAGGTGCGTCGGCGACCAGTCCTTCAGCAGCTTTTCGAAGCGCGCCCAGTCCGGGATGCCGTCGCGCACGTCGATCAGGCCGAGTTCGCTGGCGGTGCCGGTGATGGCGTTGCCGACGGCGACGCCGATGCGCTTGGCGCCGACGTCGAAGCCAAGCACCGCGCCGGTCGTCATGCGCAGGGGGCACTCATGCGTGGCCGCTGTAGTCGGCCATGTTCGCGATGTTGACGCCGATCTGGCCGGCGGCCACCTGCCACAGCAGGTCGCTGTCGGTGTCGAACACCATCGCTTCCGGCGCCGGCACCGTAAGCCAGGCGTTCTGCGCCAGCTCACCTTCGAGCTGTTCGCCGCCCCAGCCGGCGTGGCCGATCATGACGAGATAGCGCTCCGGGCCCTCGCCGCGCGCCATCGCGTGCAGGATCTCGCGCGAGCTGGTCAGGCCGAAGGCGCCGAAGCGCAGCGTCGACGGCCATGGACGCGGGTCGTCGTGCAGCACGAAGCCGCGGTCGACCTGCACCGGGCCACCCCACAGCACCTGCCGCGCCTTCATGTCGCGCGGCGCGCCTTCGATGCCGAGCTGGTCGAGCAGCTCGCCGAGCATGACGTCGGTGCGGCGGTTCAGCACCACGCCCATCGCCCCGTCGCCGTCGTGCTGGCAGACCAGCACGGCGGTGCGCGAGAAGCTGGGGTCGTCCATGCCGGGCATGGCGAGCAGCAGGGAGGACGCGAGGGTGTTTTCCAACGGCATGCCGGCATTGTAGGCCGTGCGCCGCGGGCGGAGGTGCGCTTAAGCTGAAGGCCGTCCCACCGTTGATCACGCCATGACATCGAGCCGCCCCGCGCCCGGACCCCGTGCCCGCCGCACCGTCCTGACCATCGTTCTCGCGGCCGGAGCGCTCGCGCTTTCCGCCTGCGGCCCGAGCCCGGAGGAACAGAGCGCCGCCGCCGAAGCCGCGGCCGCGGCACAGGCCGCGGCACTCGAAGCGAAGCTCGCGCCGACGCTCCAGGTCTATCGCGACGCGAAGGCCCGCGGCGACGCGCGGATCGCCGTCGCGAGCGCCGAGGTGATCCTCGCCGACGGCCCGGGCACCGCAGCGGCAACCGAGGTGTCGGAGGGCCTCGAGGCACTGCGCGAGGCGGCGAAAACGCAGGTCGAATCCGAACGGCTGAAGGCGCTGTGGAGCTATGTGTCGACGCCGATCGCCGGCGAGGCGAGGCCGCAGAAGGCCGCTTCGATGCGCAACCGCCGCCCGGACGCCGACGATCCGGCCAGCTTCGCCGTCGTGCCCACCGTACAGCTCGTGCTGCGCGACGACCCGCGCTGGGGCCAGAGCGTCTACCTCGTCATCGAAGACGGCGTGTTCGGATGCGGCCGGCCGTGCGCGTTCAACATCACGCTCGACGACGCGGCGCCGAAGCGCTTCGCCGGCGAGGCCTCGAGCACCGGCACGCGGCCCGCGCTGTTCATCAACGACGATGCCGGCTTCATCCGCGCGCTCGACCGCGCGCAGCGCGTCGCGATCGCGCCGGTGGACGACTCGGCGGACGCCATCCTGTTCGACACCGGCGGCTTCGACATCGGCCGCTACCAGACCGGGATGTAAGCCGGAAACGCCGAAGGCCGCCTCGCGGCGGCCTCCGTGGCGTCACGCCGGGTCGCGCCCCTACTCGACCTTCGACACTTCCACGCCGTCGAGACCGGCGGACAGCGTGCGTGCGTCACCGCCCTGGGCCAGCTTGATCTTCAGGCGCACCTCGTTCGCCGAATCGGCGTAGCGCAGGGCGTCCTCGTAGGTGATCTCGCCGGCCTGGTAGAGCTCGAACAGGGCCTGGTCGAAGGTCTTCATGCCGAGCTGGGTGGACTCCTTCATCACGTCCTTCAGCTTGTGGATCTCGCCGTCGCGGATGTAGTCCTGCACCAGCGGCGTGCCGAGAAGGATCTCCATCGCGCAGCGGCGGCCCTTGCCGTCCGGCGTCGGCACGAGCTGCTGCGCGACGATGCCTTTCAGGTTCAGCGAGAGGTCCATCAGCAGCTGGTTGCGGCGCTCTTCCGGGAAGAAGTTGATGATGCGGTCCATCGCCTGGTTCGAGTTGTTCGCGTGCAGCGTGCACAGAACCAGATGCCCGGTTTCGGCGAAGGCGATGGCGTGGTCCATGCCCTCGCGGGTGCGCACCTCGCCGATCATGATGACGTCGGGCGCCTGGCGCAGCGTGTTCTTCAGCGCCATTTCCCACGAGTCGGTGTCGATGCCGACCTCGCGCTGCGTGACGATGCAGCCCTCGTGCTTGTGCACGAACTCGATGGGATCCTCGATGGTGATGATGTGGCCCGATGAGTTGACGTTGCGGTAGCCGATCATCGCGGCGAGCGACGTCGACTTACCGGTACCCGTTGCACCGACGAAGATGATCAGGCCGCGCTTGGTCATCGCCAGCGTCTTGATGACCGCCGGCAGGTTCAGCTCGTCGATGGTCGGGATCTTCGTCTCGATGCGGCGCAGCACCATGCCGACCTGGTTGCGCTGGTAGAAGCACGAGACGCGGAAGCGGCCGACGCCGGCGAGGCCGATCGCGAAGTTGCACTCGTGGGTCTTCTCGAACTCCTCGCGCTGCGAGGGGTTCATCACGTTCAGCACGAGATCGCGGCTCTGCGTGGGCGTCAGCGCCTCCTGCGTGATCGGCACCAGCTTGCCGTGCAGCTTCATGGACGGCGGCACGCCGGCGGTGATGAAGAGGTCCGACGCCTTCTTGTGCGCCATCAGCTTGAGGAACGAGGTGAAGTCGATGCTGCTCATGGGGGCTCAATCCGTTTTCGGTAATGGCGCTTACTCGAAGATCCGCTTGTCCTTGGCGTAGGTGGCCGCCTGCGCGCGGGTGATGATGCCGCGCTTCAGCAGGTCCTGCAGGCACTGGTCGAGCGTCTGCATGCCGTACTGCTGGCCGGTCTGGATGGAGCTGTACATCTGCGCGACCTTGTCCTCGCGGATCAGGTTGCGGATGGCCGGGATGCCCACCATGATCTCGTGCGCCGCGACGCGACCGCCGCCCACCTTCTTCAGCAGCGACTGCGAGATGACGGCGCGCAGCGACTCCGACAGCATCGAGCGCACCATCGGCTTCTCGCCGGCGGGGAACACGTCGATGATGCGGTCGATGGTCTTGGCGGCCGAGCTGGTGTGCAGGGTGCCGAAGACAAGATGCCCGGTTTCCGCGGCGGTCAGCGCGAGGCGGATGGTCTCGAGGTCGCGCAGCTCGCCGACCAGGATGTAGTCGGGGTCTTCGCGGAGCGCGGAGCGCAGCGCCTCGTTGAAGCCGTGGGTGTCGCGGTGCACTTCGCGCTGGTTGACGAGGCACTTCTGCGAGGTGTGCACGAACTCGATCGGATCCTCGACGGTGAGGATGTGCGAGTACTCGTTCTTGTTGATGTGGTCGATCATCGCGGCCAGCGTGGTCGACTTGCCGGAGCCGGTCGGGCCGGTGACGAGAATGAGCCCTTGGGGCTGGTCGATCAGCTCGCGGAAGATGCGCGGGCAGTTGAGGTCCTCGAGGGTGAGGATCTCCGAGGGAATGGTCCGGAACACGGCGCCAGCGCCGCGGTTCTGGTTGAAGGCGTTGACGCGGAAGCGCGCCAGGCCGGGGATCTCGAACGAGAAGTCGGTCTCGAGGAACTCTTCGTAGTCGCGGCGCTGCTTGTCCGACATGATGTCGTAGATCAGCGAATGCACCGTCTTGTGGTCGAGCGCCGGGATGTTGATGCGGCGCACGTCGCCGTCCACGCGGATCATCGGCGGCAGGCCGGCCGAGAGGTGCAGGTCGGAGGCCTTGTTCTTGACCGAGAAGGCCAGCAGTTCCGCGATATCCATTCGTTCTCTCCCCAAGAACCGGTCGATGTCGTGCGGTCGCACACCGTCGTGCGACGGGGCGTGTTCCGGCAGTATAGCCCCAGCCCATGGACGCTCTGGAAGCCCGCTACCGCCCGCTGGTCGAGGCCCTCGCCGGGACCGCGCCCGGCAGAGGCGCGCAACTGGTGGCCGTGTCGAAGACGCAGCCCGCGAACGCCGTGCGCGCCCTCGCCGCCCTCGGCCAGCGCGCGTTCGGCGAGAATTACGTGCAGGAGGCGCTGGGCAAGCAGCGCGAGCTCGCCGACCTCGACCTCGAATGGCATCTGATCGGCCCGCTGCAGAGCAACAAGTGCCGCGAAGCGGCCCGACACTTCGACTGGGTGCAGTCGGTGGACCGCGCGAAACTGCTGCCCCTGCTCGACCGCGAGCGCCCCGCCGAGGCGCCGCCGCTGAACGTGCTGCTGCAGGTGAACATCGACGGCGAGGGCAGCAAGTCCGGCTGCGCGCCCGGCGAGGTGATGGCGCTCGCTGATGAAACCGCCGCGCTGCCGCGACTGCGCCTTCGCGGGCTGATGGCGATCCCCCAGCCGCACCCCGATGAAGCGCATCGCCGCTCGGCCTTCGCGCGGATGCGCGCGCTGTTCGAGGCCCTGCGTGCCCACCATCCCGGCGTCGACACCCTGTCGATGGGCATGAGCGAGGACTGGCCGCTGGCCGTCGCCGAGGGCGCCACCCTCGTCCGCGTGGGGCGCGCGCTGTTCGGCGCCCGCGCGCCGAAGCCCTGAGCCGCGAATCGCACGGCGGGCGTCGGGGCGGGGCGTCGCCACGGGGTTCCGCACGCCGCGCCGCCCGGCCATGATGCGGGGCTTCCGCCTCCGTCCTTGCGAATCCATGAGCTTCCCGTCTATCGCCCTTCCACCGGTCGCCTTCATCGGCGGCGGCAACATGGCCCGTGCGCTGATCGGCGGCATGGTTCGCGGCGGCGCGGCGGCGCGCGACATCCACGTCAGCGAGCCCTACGCGCCGAATCGCGAGGGGCTCGCCGCGGAGTTCGGCATCAGCACCACCGAGGACAACGCGGCGGCCGCTTCGAAGGCCACCGTGTGGGTATTGGCCACGAAACCCCAGGTGCTGCGCGACGTCTGCGAGGCCCTCGCGCCGCTGGCCCAGGCGCAGCGGCCGCTGGTGGTCTCGATCGCCGCCGGCATCACCAGCTCGCAGCTTGACTGCTGGCTCGGCGGCGGCATCGCGGTGGTGCGCACCATGCCGAACACCCCCGCCCTGCTCGGCGCCGGCGTCACCGGGCTCTATGCCACGGCGGCCGCGAGCGCTGCGCAGAAGGCACTGGCCGACGCGCTGCTGAAGCCCGCCGGCGAGACGGTGTGGATCGACGACGAGGCCCTGATGGACGCCGTCACCGCGGCCTCCGGCAGCGGCCCGGCCTACGTGTTCCTGCTCGCCGAGGCCATGCAGGCTGCGGCGGAAACCGAGGGCCTGCCCGCCGATGCCGCCCGCACGCTCGTCGTCGAAACGATCGCCGGCGCCGCGCGGATGCTGAAAGAGAGCGGCGAAACCGCGACCACGCTGCGGCAGCGCGTCACCTCGCCGAACGGCACCACGCAGGCCGCGTTGGACGCCTTCGCCGCCGGCGGCTTCACGCCGCTGGTCGCAGCGGCCGTTCACGCTGCGCGGAAGCGCGGCGCGGAACTCTCCGCAGCGAAGGACTGACCGGAGATCGCCATGCGTCGCCCAACGAATCTCGCCCACCACGCGCCGGCATTCGCGCTGTCGACGCTGCTAGCCAGCACCGTGATGGCTAGCGCTCCAGCCGCCGCGCCGGCCGCTCCACCAGTCGCCACAGCGCAGACCGCTACGCCGGAACCGCGTCCCGCGAAGCCCTCGCTTACGCTCAGTTCGGGACTCAACAGCACGCAGTCCAACGGCTACACCGTGCACTACAACGCGATGCCCAGCACCCAGCTGACGCCGGAGATCGCGAGGCGCTATGGCATCACCCGCTCGTCGAACCGCGCGCTGCTGAACGTGTCGGTGATGAAGGGGCCGCGCGCCGCCGAGGCGGTCGCCGTTCCCGCGCGCGTCGAAGCTACCGCGATCAACCCGGCCGGCCAGCGCCAAGCGCTGAACCTGCGCGAAGTGCGCGACCGCGGCGCCATCTACTACCTCGGCGATGCCCGCATCGACGAGCGCGACGAGCTGGTGTTCGAGCTGGTCGTGACGCCGGAAGGCGGCGCATCGATCAACGCCCGCTACCGCCAGGAGTTCTGGCCGCCCACGCCGGCGCGCTGACGCATGGCCCTGCTCTTCGTCCGCCACGCGCAGGCCAGCTACGGCACCGACGATTACGACCGCCTCTCCACGCTTGGCTGGGCGCAGGCCGGGCACCTTGGCGCCTGGCTTGCGCGCGAGCCGCAGCACTTCGCGCGCGTCCGCGTCGGCGCGATGCGCCGCCATCGCGAAACCTTCGAGGCCGTCCGCCGCGCGTTCGCTGACGCCGGACACGCGCTGCCCGAACCCGAGGAAGACCCCGATCTCAACGAGTTCGACCACGGTGCGGTGATCCGCGCTTTCCTCACCGAACGCGCCGACGCCGATCTGCGCGCCCGCGCGGCCTCCCACGATCCGGCGGTGGTGGGCCCGATGCTCTACGCCGCGATCCTCGCGTGGGCGAACGACGAGTTGGACGCTGTGCCCGAGCGCTGGCGCGTCTTCGGCGATCGCGTCGCGCGCGCCGGCGCCGCGGCGGCCCATGCCACGGCCGATGGCGCCACGCTGGTGGTCAGCTCTGGCGGCGTCATCGCGCGCCTCGCCCAGCAGGCCCTCGACGTACCCGCCGCGCGCGCCGTCGATCTGAACCTCGCCATCCGCAACGCCTCGATCAACGAGTTCAGCGCGCGGCACGGTGCGCTGCGTTTCGGCAGCTTCAACACCCTGCCGCACCTCGCGCACGACCGGCGACTGTGGACATACTTCTGAGCCATGCGCCGGCGCCTCGCAGCGCGTCGGCAGTGGGCTGATCCAAGCGTTGCAACCGTTTCCCGGCGCAGAATCGCGCCGACTCGACCCCGGAGCCCGATGCCGTGAGCCCGCTGTTTCCTTTCTCCGATCGCGCCCGCGAACTTGATGCACGACTCGCCGCGTTCATGGCCGAACACGTGCTGCCGGCTGAAGCCGAGGTCCACGCCTGGGCGTCGGATCCGGCCACGCGCTGGACGGTGTGCCCGCGCATCGAAACGCTGAAGGCAGATGCGAAGGCCGCGGGCTTGTGGAACCTGTTCCTGCCCGACGCCACGCACGGCGCCGGCCTCTCGAACCTCGACTACGCGCCGCTTGCCGAGCGCATGGGCCGCGTGCTGTGGGCCAGCGAGGTCTTCAACTGCAACGCACCGGACACCGGCAACATGGAAGTGCTCGCGCACTTCGGCACGCCAGAGCAGAAGGCCGCCTGGCTCGCCCCGCTGCTGCGCGGCGAGATCCGCTCCGCGTTCGCGATGACGGAACCGGATGTGGCGTCATCGGACGCGACGAACATCGCGCTGCGCATCGATCGCGACGGCGACAACCTCGTGCTGAACGGCCACAAATGGTGGATCACCGGCGCCGGCGACCCGCGCTGTCGCATCCTGATCGTCATGGGCGTGACGAGCCACGACGCCGAAGCGCACGCGCGCCACGCGATGGTGCTGGTGCCGATGGACACGCCCGGCCTGCGCGTGGTGCGGCCGCTCGAAGCGCTGGGCCACGACGATGCGCCGGGCGGCCACGTCGAACTCGAATTCTCGAACGTGCGCGTGCCCGCATCGAACCTGATTGGCGGCGAAGGTCAGGGCTTCGCGCTGGCGCAGGCCCGCCTCGGGCCCGGGCGCATCCACCACTGCATGCGCCTGATCGGCATGGCGCAGCGCGCGCTGGAAATGATGGTGTCGCGCGCGCAGACGCGCATCGCCTTCGGCAAGCCGCTGGGCGCGCAGGGCATGGTGCAGGAGGCGATCGCGCTGTCGCGCTGCGAGATCGAACAGGCCCGCCTGCTCACGCTCGACGCCGCCGCGCAGCTCGACGCGAAGGGCAACAAGGGCGCGAAGGACGCCATCGGCATGATCAAGATCGTCGCGCCGCGCATGGCCTGCGCGGTCGTCGATCGCGCCATCCAGATCCATGGCGCCGGCGGCCTCGCCGACCCCTTCCTCTCGGCCGCCTACACCGGCGCACGTTGCCTGCGCCTCGCCGACGGTCCGGATGAAGTGCACCTCGCGTCACTTGCAAAGGGCATGTTGAAGGGGCCGCGCGCGTGAGCACGCCATTCGCACTTGACGAAGCGGCGCTCGCCGCCGCGCTGGACGCCGCGATTCCCGGCTTCCGTGGCCCGGTGACGGCGACCAAGTTCAAGGGCGGCCAGAGCAACCCGACCTATCGTCTCGACGCCGAATCGGGCACGTATGTGCTGCGTCGCAAGCCGCCGGGCACGCTGCTCGCCTCGGCGCACGCGGTCGATCGCGAATTCCGCGTGCTGAGCGCGCTGCAGGGCCACGTGCCCGTCGCCACGCCGCGCTGGCTGTGCACCGACGATTCGGTGATCGGTTCGATGTTCTACGTGATGGACTTCGTCGACGGTCGCGTGGAGTGGGATCCGGCCCTGCCGAACCAGACCGCCGAACAGCGCGGCGCACACTACGAAGCGATCATTGACACGCTGGCGGCCATCCATGGGGTCGACGTGCAGGCGGCCGGCCTCGGCGATTTCGGCAAGCCCGGCAATTATTTCGCGCGCCAGATCGCGCGCTGGAGCGAGCAGTACGCGCAGAGCCGCAACCGCGACATCGCGGCCATGAACGCCCTGATCGATGAGTTGCCGAAACGCTGCCCGGCCGACGACGGCGTCGTCGCCGTCGTCCACGGCGACTTCCGCATCGACAACCTGATGTGGGCGAAGGACGAAGTGCGCGTGCTGGCGGTGATGGACTGGGAGCTGGCGACGCTCGGCCATCCGCTTGCCGACCTCGGCTACTTCTGCATGGCGCTGCGCCTGCCTCGCAACCCCGCCCTTTCCGGCCTCGCCGGCCTGGACTGCGCTGCGCTCGGCATTCCGTCCGAGCGCGAGCTGCTGGCGCGTTATGCGCAGAAAACGGGCCGCGAAGTTCCGGAGGACTGGGGCTTCGTGCTGGCGTTCAGTTTCTTCCGCCTCGCCGCCATCGCGCAGGGTGTGGCGAAGCGCGCCGAACAGGGCAATGCCAGCAGCGAGCAAGCACAGCAAGCGGGGCAGATGGTCAAGCTGCTGGCGTCATCCGGGGTCAGAGCGCTCGGGTGACGGCCGCTCGGGCTGGGGGCGGCGAGGCAAGCAACACCTGCGCAGGAGTTCGACGGGTCGTCACAGGCTTTGCCCGCAGCTTGTGGAGAACGCCAGGTAGGCGATGACAACCGAACCGACGAGGTACGTGACGGCCAGCGGCCAGAACCAGCTCGACTCGCCACGCACGAACCCTACGCCCCCGCAAAAAACGCGGCCTCGTGCAAGCGTAACCTCCCCCGTCAAGTGGACAGTTCGAAAGTAGAGCTTCTGGCTTCGTGGTGATTTCGGAACTCGGCGGGCGTCAGGCCGCCGAGGGCGTCGTGGGGGCGGTGCTCGTTGTAGTCGATCAGGAAGCGCCACGTCGCTTCACGGACATCGTCCAGCCGCCCGAAGAGGTATTGATCGAGCACCTCTTCGCGATAGGTGCGGTTGAAGCGCTCGATGTAGGCGTTCTGGTTCGGTTTGCCCGGTTGGATGTACTGGATCGCCATGCCGGCCTGCTTCGCCCATTCGACGAAGACCTCGCCCAGGAACTCCGGGCCGTTGTCGGTGCGCAGCACTTGCGGCAGCGGTCGCTCCTGACGGATGCGCTCGAAGATGCGCACCAGCCGCTGCGACGTGATCGACGTATCGACTTCGATGTGGATGATCTCGCGGTTGAAGTCGTCGGTGATGTTGAAGGTGCGGAAACTGCGGCCGCAAGCCAGCGCATCAAGCATGAAATCTGCCGACCAGACGGTGTCGGGATGCTCCGGCACGTACAGCGGCACGCGCTCACGCTTCGGTAGGCGCCGTTTGGCCGCACGGCGCAGATTGAGTTTCATGGCGCAGTACACGCGGTAGATCCGTTTCGGGTTCCAGTGCGGGTGGGTCTTCTCGAGCAGCTGGCAGCACTTCCCGAAGCCGCGCGTCGGTTTCTGCTCCACCAGTCGGGCCAAGGCCGCGATCAGCTCGGCGTCGCGCACCGTCCAATCCAAGGGCGGTGCGTACCAAGCCGATCGCGACAGATCGACCATCTCGCAGGACCGACGCAGGGGTCGCGCGTGCACCTCAACGAGGAACCGCACCGCCTCACGCTTCTCCGCCGGCCCTACAGTTTTTTTGCGATCAGGTCCTTCATGGCCGCGTTGTCGAGCGCGAGCTCCGCGTACATGCGCTTGAGCTTCGCGTTCTCGGCCTCGAGCTCGCGAACGCGCCGCAGATCAGAGGCTTCCATGCCGCCGTACTTCGACTTCCACTGGTAGTACGTGGCGGAACTGATGCCGGTCTGACGACACAGATCCTTGACTGGAACGCCGGCGTCGCCCTGCTTCAGCACCGCAACGATCTGGCTTTCGGTGAACTTCGACTTCTTCATGGAACCTCCTGGCGGGGAAAACATGCCAGAAAGCTCTATCTCTCAGGTGTCCGGAATCAGGGGGAGGTTACGGACCAACCTAGAACCAAGCGCCTAACGCTGGAGCTAAGCGGCCACATCAATCGCGAAGCGATTGATTGGTCCGCTTGAGCGAACTGTTAGCCCCCGCCCGAGTGTTCTGAGATCACGCTCTCGATCCACTCTGCGTAGTGACTCACGCGTACGTTGCAGCTGATCTGGCCATAGCGGCCGGGTACCCTGACCGTACTTTGTGGATCTACCCATGACGTCAGGCCAACCAGGGACCAATTCTCGCCGGATCGCACCAATACAGGCCCGCCGCTATCACCACTCCCTGATCCTCCCTCAAGCGGAAGGGCTTCTGATGGCTCGTCGAGCAAGTAGCAGAGCCAGCGACCGTAAGCGCTAGTGATCTTGTTCTGTGCACGGCGACGATCAGTGCGATGGGGATCGCTGAATTGGTATCCCGTGTCGCCTTTTCCGGTCGCTCCCTTTCCGATGATTTCGACGGTCTCGTTGAACTCGCGCTCGCTCCTGTTCAAGGGTACTGGCGCAACATCCAAGATGGGTGTTGCCAGCTTAATCAGCGCGATGTCATCAGAAGCGGATAGCGACGCCCTAAACAGCGTCCAATCCCAAGTTGAAAGCCCTTGATCCAGAAGTTCTTGTGACGGTTTTTTGTAGCCGGGATGTATGACGATCCTCTCCACATCCCTCGCTACTCCATTGACCATTACCTGCTTTATCTCAGACTGCCAAGTAATTGCATGAGCAGCTGTGACGATCCACTCTGGGGCGATCAGAACGCCGTGGCCTTCGCCCGGCATGTCTGCAAGAGCGGGAAACTCCGATGGAGAGATTCGGTACTTCGAGTCCTCAACGTCATCGCGAATCACGATCGCGCTGGCAGGGGTTGATGCAATTAGTAGCGCAATCAGTAGGACACGGGTCACTCGGAAGGCCTCCAAAGGGGGCTAACGCCTGAGTTAAGCGGCAGCATCAATCGCGAAGCGATTGATCTGTCCGCTTGAACGAATAGTTAGGCGACGCGGATTCACATACTAAGTGCAACACCCAGAGCCCGAAGGGGGTGAGCGGTGA